>TARA_R110002073_G_scaffold118918_5_pt1 | contig 473292 bp, 405 predicted proteins | sample TARA_R110002073 | Tara Oceans TARA_R110002073 (sample SAMEA4397174) | marine metagenome | biome: Polar Biome; feature: [DCM] deep chlorophyll maximum layer (ENVO:01000326); material: water (ENVO:00002006), including particulate matter (ENVO:01000060) such as... | depth 40 m
TGAATGAGCAATCTGAAAAAGAATTGAAGATGCTCATCGACAAGCGGTGGGACCCGACACGCGGCGTGGGTAAATGGCTTGGCAGTGTGCGGTATGTTCTTTCGGGTGCATTTTTAGTTGCTTTGGTATTCGGATCATATTTTTCGAGTCTCCATCCGCTCATGGGATTCGCTTACTTTGTTCCTGCAATGGGGCTGATTGTGTGTTGGATGGTTCCCTCTGCGATTCGTAAGCGGACCCAAGAGCAAGCGCAGAAGCACGATTGGTTTTTATGCCCTTGGTGCCGATACGCATTGACTGATTTAGAAGATCAGGGGGTATGTCCTGAGTGCGGCGCTGGGTATCGGCGGGAGGTCTGTGAGACGCTTTATAAAGGTGCGTATCAGTCGTATAAACCGAGCCCGCAGATGCTCAAGAAACGAGAATTAGTGGCATGGCGAGAGGCAATTGAGTTGCGAGATGGTTCTAGTTCTCTTTAGTTCTTGATTTAAACCAATCTACGATCATCATTGGTAGCATCACCGAGATTGTGAGATCGAGACACAACACGATGAATGCCGCGAGCAGTTTTGGGATTGGGAGTTCGATCGGGAGAAGAAGAATACCAAAGAAGTATAATATTCCTGCGATGAAAGGTGCGTAGGAAAACCCGCCTTCACGATTTTTGGAGAGATACACTCCGATCCAGTCGCAGATGATAATGAATGTGCCCAATGAGAGCAAGATGATACTTACCCAGAAGATCATTTCACTCAGCCTGCTTGCCCAAATGACTCAGGTCTTTGCCTGGCCAGCCGAAGGCTTCTTGACCGGTCACGGTTTCATGGAGCACCGTGACTCTTCTTGAGTAGGCCTGGGATTGTTTGATCCCTCTTCGGCCCATCACGGTCAGGGAGACATCGACGAACTTACCCAAACGGAAGTTTTTGACCCCTGTGTCGGTGTGCCAAGAGAATCCGTCGGTTGTGCCCGCGAGCGGGGTGGTTGCAGCGAACATGGTCCCGGTGTGGGCGATCGCGCCGGTCATGATGCGCGTACCGATCGCGGTTTTGACATGATCGCCCATGGTGACGCCGAGGAATGTTTCGCCTGTCTTTTCCATGCTTGATTTGGAGGTTGCTTTGGCGTTGATGGTGCCGTAGGTGTTGAGGAGGTTGGAGTTGGTGGTGTCGGCGCCCAGGTTGGACCATTCACCGATCCATGAATCACCGAGGTGCCCTGCGTGTCCCTTGTTTGCGTATCCTTGGAAGATGGTGCCTCCAACTTCCCCTGTGACTTTGCAGACGGGTCCGATCGCGGTGTTGGGTTTGATATTTGCTTGTTCAAGGATGGTTGATCCTGGGCCGATGTATGCGGGTCCAGTGATGATCGCGCCTGGGTGGATGGTTGTGTTTTCTTCGATGACGATCGGACCCGCGGTTGCATTGAGGATTACCCCGGGCATGATCTGTGCTTCTGGAGAGATTGCGACGCCTTGGGTTCCGATGATGGTGACGGCGACGGGTGCAGCATCGACCTTACGCATGCTTTGGCCGATGACTTGGAGATCAAACTCAAGGGATGCGTCGCGGAAGTACTTCCAATCCCATGGACGACGCATCAGGTGGTGCCCTTCGATCTCGATCGGGGTCATGTCTGGTTGATTCCCCATGAGCATATCGCGAACCCCTGTCGCGGTGAGACGGACCGCGATCATGTCCTGGGTATCTTTCTCGATCAGGACTTGGCCGAGCGTAATTGCTTGGATCGCACGGACCGGCAACGGGCACCTGGAGTTGATGAGCAGGATTTCCTCGTCGCTCTCTTCGGGCGGTGTATTGACAGGGATGGGAGAGAGTTCTGCGGTCAACTCTGCCATATTCTGAGGCACAATCACCCCGACGGGTTCGAGATCGAACGCGATCGTGAGGCGCTCAGAGATCGTCATCGCGCCTGTGCGGATCGCGAAGGTTGGACGAAGGTCATTGAGTGGGGAGAGGGTCCCTTTGCCGTCATCGAAGAGGATTGCTTTGGTTTTGGTCGTGTTGCTCATATGAGCGGATTGTAGGTCGGTGCGCGTGAGATCGGCTACTAAATCGTGCGTGCGAATCGCGTGGGCACCGTTGAGCTAAACCCGAATGTAGGCGCCAGTGCAAAGAATATGATCGAGAGTACCAAGGCGCTGAGTCCGGTGTAAAGTGATGAGAGCGAGCGTTGTATCAGTTGATCCCCAGCATCCCAGATCAATGGATTTGTTCCCTGATCACGGGCAGTGAAGATCGCGATAACCACGATCTGGGCGATGAATGATGCGCAGATCGAGATGATGACCAGTGTGAGCGGGTTCCGTCGGATTAATGATCCTCGGATCGCAAAGATGAAATGACATGCAAGAAGGAACCCGAGCGCGTGGGGGCCGACGATGACGGTTGATCCACCGGTGGTTCCTGTCATCGGGGAAAGCAGGTCCATGATGATTCCAAGAATGATCGCGACCCACATTGCCTGCTTGCGTGGTGCGTAGAGGGAAACAAAGGCAAGCAGAGGGATGACCATGCTCGGATGGACTCCGCCTGATCCTGCATCGAGAATTGGGAGCAGCGCAAGTTCGAGCCCGAAGATGATCCAAGAGACAATTGCGAATACGAACCAGTTCATGGGGTCGCTCCGATTGGGTTGTCTGCGTCGTCCACCGGAAGGCGCAAAATCACTTCAGGAACACGGCGTAGATCTTTGACGGTTGGTCGCACGATCACGCGTTGGCGGAGCGGCTGAGCTTCGTTGCGATCGAGACTCTCAACGGTGCCAATCATGAGCATCTGTGCATGTTGAGGCCATTGATTATCGAGCAGACGGACTTCCTGTCCGACTTGAACAGTCCACGATTCATCAATCGCGGATCGGGCAACCTCGCCGCGAAGTGTGCCATCACCAACTGGTGTAAGCAGGCACTTTGCTTGTTCCGACCCTGATTTATTGAGGAGGATGGTCGCGAGGATTGGTTGGGCAGACTTTGAAGTGATTGGGAGGATGCTCGCGGTTCGGCCGCTGACCCTACTGACTTTACCGAGGAGTTGGACCGCATCGACGACGACGATAGTGCCTTGGGTCAGGTTGTCGACTTTATCGGTTTTGATGAGGAGTTGATCACCAAAGGTAGAGATGAGCGGACGATGGATCTGTTTCACATCCAGATTTGGAGTGATTTCAGCGCCGCGTGAGAACTGATTGATCAGTGTGTTGAGTTGGATATTCTCTTCGCGTGTCTGAAGGAGTTGGGTCCGGACGAGATCCAACTCGCTCGCCAGGTCGCGTTCACGCTGGGATGCTTCTGGATTGGAAATTGGAGGCGGAATAATCGTGTTGGCCGCAATCGTCAATGGATGTGCTATCGGTGCGATGGTGACTCGGATCTGATCTGAGAACCAGTTTGTCCAACCAATGAACCTGATGGGGGCAAGGGAGAGCACAAAGAGCACCAAGATCGTGATTGGCATCGACCATCTCACAATCAGGGGTTGGTGTTGCATTGTGTGTTCCTCACTCGTTCATTGAGCGCGATGCGTACGCAAATATTCGCATGATGATTGCATGGGATATCTGATCAGGTATCTGTATTAGATATCTGAGTTGTTCTCGAGTGTTTCTTTCCATTCCTCGATGTTTTCAAGATAGATCGCGGTGCCGCGAGCGACACATGTCAATGGGTCTTCTGCCAAAGTCACTTCGAGCCCGGTTGATCGGTTGATTTCGATCGGTAAACCTCTGAGGAGTGATCCGCCGCCGGCGAGCATAATCCCGTTGTCGACCAGGTCTGCTGCGAGTTCGGGTTCTGCTCTTTCAAGGGTGCGTGTGACTGCTTCGATGATGTGTTGGATTGGTTCGCGGAGCGCGTCGCGGATCTCTTCAGAGGTTACTTCCGTTTTGCGAGGCAACCCAGAAACCATATCGCGTCCACGGACATCCATCTTGGTATCTTCGACACCGGGTACGACAGCTGCGGAACCAATCTGGATTTTGATACGCTCTGCGGTTTGTTCACCGATCATCAATGAATAGTTGCGTTTCATGTGCGCGATGATTGCTTCGTCCATGTCATCGCCTGCGACGCGGATGGATTCGCAGTTGGCGATGTCTGCGAGGGTCATGATCGCGACTTCGGTTGTGCCTCCACCAATATCAACGATCATTGATGCGGTTGGTTCGGCAAATGGGAGTCCAGCGCCGATTGCGGCGGCGATGGGTTCTTCGAGGAGGTAGGTCTTGCGTGCACCCGCGTGTTCTGCGGAATCGAAGACTGCGCGTTTTTCAACAGCGGTGATACCTGATGGGATCGAGATCACCACGCGTGGACCAAGCATGCGGACACGCCCGGTGACTTTGGTGATGAAGTAGTTGAGCATTGCTTCGGTGATCTCGAAGTCTGAGATCACGCCGTCCTTGAGTGGACGGATCGCGGTGATCGAACCAGGAGTCTTACCGAGCATCTCTTTGGCGACCCACCCGACTGCTTGTCCATTCTTGAGCACTTGGTTTGTGCCTTTGCGTACCGCCACTACGGAGGGTTCGTTGAGGACGATCCCCTGCCCGCGGACAGCAACGAGGGTGTTGCAGGTTCCTAGGTCGATTCCCATATCGACACCGAATGGTCCTAATAGGCGTTCATACCACACTTGTGCACAATCTCCGTAATGAGCAAAGACGACCCTCTCTATTGGGGTGTCACAGGCTCTGCGTGAATAAAGAGGATAGCACAGAGGATACCCGAAAAATGCATGTGCTGTGGTCTATGAAGGATGAAATCTGATCTTGAAGTGGTGAGGCGCAAAACAAGCACCATATCTGAGCATTCGTCGGGACACCCAAGACTCACTAGATGAGCTATTCGTAGCGTTCCCCATCGAGCTCTATCCATCCATCAGCGTGCCTGCCTCCGGGATCATGATGGGTCCAGTGGACGACCCCGCCTTGGGTGTTCCATTCGTATTGACCAAAGATTCGGATTGTGTCACCGACTTCGAGTGGGACTCTGGGTGCGAGATCGATGTTGTGTGCGACCAAGACCGTGTCAGCTGGTGAGGGGGTGAAATCGACCGCGAGGATGAACCGTTGATGACGAGATCCGTCATTATCATCTGCAAGCATCTTCACCACACGAGCTTGGAACTCCACCATTTGACCTGATTGTTCTGCTTCGATCAGTTCAACAAGAACGTGTTGAGATTCAGAAACTGAGCTTGTACCTGAACTCCAGGCGCTGGGTTTCTTTGGAGCCTTGTCCGAGACCGCTGGGGATTGAACAGTGTTGGTGTTGGAAGATTGATTGGTAGAATCAGGATTGATCAGGTCGATGCCAAAGAAGGCGGCGACGATCACGATGAGAATGGTCAAAATGAGCTTTGCTGGTGTCTGCTTCGTAGATTTCGATGACATGGAGTGCTCCCTCTGTTCCGGGATCGTATCCCGTATTGGGGATTAGTTCCTTCGAGAGAGGTTTTCTCGTGAGATCATCAACCCGAGGGTTTGGGTGACCATATCAACTTCTTGTTGCGTGATTCCTGCGAAGAAGGGGAGTGCCAGGGTGCGCTGGGAGACACTTTCCGCGATGGGGAAACTTCCTTCGGGTATTCGGAACGCGTTCTGGTAGATTGGTTGGAGGTGGATGCAGGGGAAGTAATCACCTGCGCCGATCTCGTGGATGCGTAACCCATCGATCACTCGATCGCGTTCGTACCGGGTATAACCGGCAGCCATCCTCACCACAAAAACAAACCAACTCATGGTCGAGCATTCTTCATGGGCAGCAGGGACAATGAGATCTGGAATATCGAGCAGGCGCCGGATATAAAGGTTCGCGGCGTCGTTTCGAGCTTCGAGAATCTCATCGAGTCGTCGCATCTGCGCGACTCCGATCGCAGCACTGATCTCGGACATGCGGTAGTTGAATCCGAGCCGATCATGATGGAGCCAACTCCCTGAGGTTGAACCACCCTCTACAGAACCTTTTCCAGAGGTTGCCCGTCCTTGATTCCGGAGTGATCGACAGGTGTCGGCGAGCCGATCATCGTTGGTGACGATCATGCCGCCTTCGCCTGTGGTGATCTGTTTGTTGGGATAGAACCCGAATACGCCTGCGCGCCCAAAGGCGCCGGCTTGTTGTCCTTTGTACACGGTTCCGAGCGCTTCGCATGAATCTTCGATGAGTGCGATTTCGTGCTTTGCTGCGATCCGGGCGTAGGTATCCATGTGCTCTGGATTGCCGAATGCTTCGACAGCGAGGATTGCTTTGGTTCTGGGGGTGATCGCGTCCTCGATCAGTTCCGGATTCGCGTTGAGGCTTTTAGGACAAATGTCGACAAACACCGGGGTTGCGCCAACATATAGGATCGCGTTGGATGAAGCAATAAACGAGAACGGGGTGGTGATGACTTCGTCGCCTGGCCCGATTCCCATTGCAACCATCACCATATGTAGACCCGCGGTACCCGACGAGCAGGCAATCGCGTGGGTCGTGCCGCAACGCTTTGCGACGAGTTCCTCGAACTGTTCTTGCATCGGACCAATCGAGAGTCGTCCGGATCGCATGACCTCGAGGACGAGTTCTTCTTCGAGTTTGGTGATATTGGGTTTGCTCAGTGGGATTTCGTGGTTGGGCATGAGCGCATTGTCGGCTACAAGTGCCCGGTTTGGCAAGTCTTTTCTAGGATTTTCACCCTTGAATGCTCCAATGATTCACAACTGAACGCATCAGGATGTTTGCTGGGATCTGGTTGCCATGATCTGAGCGAGTTCGGATGCAGGGATTCCATCGTGTGGGCAACCAACATCGACGAGTTGCTTGTCGGCAACCCGATCATTGAAGCGTTTGGCCGCGGTGATCACCGTGGAATGGTTTGGACGCCCGATCGAGTAGGCAATCTCTGGGAAACTCTTTGAAGTGAGGTTGCGTGCGGTATGCACGATAAGTTCACGGGCCATCACGACCTTTTTCTGTCGCCCTTTCCCACGGAGATCAGATTTGGAGACGGTCATCTCATCGCAGATCCGTGAGATAATCGTGTCTAATGCGATCGGTCCGGTGGTTGTATTCTCTTCATCACCCATCCGCAACGAGAGCGCTTTGCGGATGTGCATCATCGTGGGTGCGAGTGTGCCTGAGGATTGAGTTGGTGCGTATGGTTTGGATTCAATAGTTGAAGTGGTGGTTGTTGATGATGAAGGGGTTGCGTTGTCCATCAATCGAGCGACTGCTTGGATCTGAACTACAGCTCCTTCGAGATCACGGACCGATGCGCCACGATTTCCGACGCGATCAACGATCGTGCGGATCGCGGGTTGATCGAGGAATACCCCTCGTTTGGCAGCGATGTGCTCTACGAGTCGTATGGAAAGTCCTGCATCGGGTTCTTCAACCTTCACCACTAATCCTGCGGAGAATCTCGATGCGAGTGCTTGATCGAGTCTTGAGATTTCGCGTGGATGAGCATCGGAAGCGAGGATGATTTTGGCGCCGCCGAGCGAGAGCTTGTTGAAGATCTCGAGTAGGTTGTGCTGGGTTGCTTGCTTGCCTGCCATCATGTGGATGTCATCGATGCAAAGCAGGTCGAGCCCGCGGTATTTCTTTTGGAATGCTTCGACGGTTCGTGTGCGGATTGCGTTGACAAAGCTGTTGGTGAATGCTTCACCTGTCGTGTACCGGACCTTGCATCCAGGGCGGAGCGATCTTGCGTATCGGGTCGCGCCACGGAGGAGGTGGGTTTTTCCTACGCCGCAGGATCCGTGCACGAATACTGGTGGGCAATCGATCCCGCTTTGGAGGACTTGCTTGATTGATTCATACGCGAGGCGGTTGGATGAACCGACAAGGAAATCTTCAAGCGATGGGCATACTGGAAACTGCGGGCGGTATCCGGCGCGAGCAGCAGCGGCACCATCTACGCGATTGGCAAGCGGGTGGGTTGGTTGATTGGATGATGGGTTGGGTTGTTGAACCGATCTTCCAGTTGGTGAACTGGTGCGCTGTGCGTTCGCATTGGCGATGTGCTGATGACGAGAAGCATCAACGCGGAATCGAACCGTTGGGGTTGTGGTGCCGAGCGCAAACTGTGCAGCGATCCGGATTGCATCACCAAGTCGACGGTCGATCATATCGAGTGTGAAACGATCGCCCGCGACGATTTCGATTGTGCCGTCATTCGCATGCTCGATGCTTACTGAGCTTGAGAAATATCTGCGGACCCGGTTGTGCCCCATCGAGTTGGTCAGGTGTGCTTTGATCTCTTTACAGATATCGCGTTTGTTCTCGATGGGATTGGTTGGTACATGGTCCCGTGGATCGTTTGTTTGTGCATCTTCAAACCGGATCGGTGTATCTGGGAGCTGGTGTGCGATGAGGTTGTTGTGTGAGGTTTCGCGCCATGAAGAAGGGGTGCTCTGTTCGTCGGTGTGTGGTGTGTTGGATCTGTTGATGTGATGCTGCACGCTGTTTGCCTCTTTGGTCGTCCAGTTTGACCGTATGGAATCGTCTGATTGTGTGTGCCTGCGTGATCCGATCGCGCGCCTTGCACTGTTGACGACCATCGTGAGCTTTTCGCAACGCGAAGAGTTCATTGGGGTCATCTTTTCGAGTCCATTCACATTGCAGAATCATCGCGCCCAGCGAGCAAGGATATTGCTTACCAACTACGAAAAAGCGTATTGTGCCAGTTGATTGGCAGGTGAGATCTGGAGAAAGAAGATCCAGAGAAACCTGCGATTGGAGTTCTGAGTGTCCCCCTCAGAGTTGTCCATCAATCGTGTTCTGCATGCCGGTCAATCCTAACCGACAGGGGAGAGTCTAGTGTGTCACTTGATGATTCGCAACTCTGTTCAGTGTGTGAAAACAGAGTGAACGATGCTGGTCTAGGTGGGTTATAGACTTAGGCGCTGAAAGTTTTTTTCATCCACCGAGCCCGGAACTTATGCACAAAAAATGTTGAGATTGTGTACAAGAAAATGTTGACTCGTTTTCTGATTGTTCTTGTGATTTTTGTGTCGTGCAGGATGTGTTTATTTGCATGTGTTTGCGCGATTGTCTGCAAAGAGAGTGGGTAGGAGAACTCAGTGTTCAGGTTCTGGTGTGATTGGTGCAACAAATCCGATCCGTGCATCAAACGATTCAAACCCGAGTGATTCATAAATTCTGATTGCGGGTTCGTTTCGACTATCTACAGCACAGGTCACTTCGGTAACACCAATCGAACCGAGTTGGTTGATTCCATGTGCGAGGACGGATTTGCCCAGACCGAGCCCGCGTGCGATCGGTGAAATCCCCAGATAAACAAGCTCAACCGAGTTGGTTTGTGGGAAGTGGGAGAGCAAGCAACACCCCGCGGGTTGGTTGTCTTTGAAGATCAAGTGCCAGCGAGAAGGATTGAAGTCACCTGAAGCGCTGTGAGAGTCGACGACATCGTTCATCGATCGGAGGCCGCAAAGTTCCGGGCAATCGAGGGTGTCCTCATAACTTGTTTCGAGTGCTTCAATAAGGTTGTTGTAGTCCGTGTTGAGTGCGTTAGGATCGATGGTTGTGATCGGACGGACGGTGATACCTGTGGGCCAGAACGGGGGGGATTCTGGGTGCTTGCCGGCTTTTCCGATCGGCATGCGCATGTAGATGAGTTTGCCGACCGAGATCATGCCGGCGTCGAGACATGCTTGGGTTGCCCATACTTGATCTGTTTCGATGAGTGTCTGTGCGAGGGTCACTTCTTGGGGGGAACGGGCTCTGAGTCCATTGATTGCTGCATGGACACTTGCGCTGATTTCCTGTGTCTGGGTCTCTTGTTTTCCGAGTGTTTTTGAAGCTTCTGGATTAGAAAGGAAGAGCAAGGCAGTCCTGCCTGAACCCAAAACCGCCAAAGTGACCTGTCGGACACGATTTTTGGATGGATTCGGGTCGGATTGGATGACTCCCCACATGAGATCAAGATCAATCCCATGAGTCGGTGCGGACGCGAGGAGTCGCTTTGCAGCTGCCTGGCGGCCTTCACGCGCGACGAGCCTTTCAGCTGCGGAGAGCCAAAGCGCCTGGGGGATCTGCTGGGTGGGGACTGTTCGCGTCATAGGATTGGTTTTGGGGATAAGGATGAACGACTTCTCTCCTATGGTAGGGGATTTGAGGAACTTGATGTGTATATTGGGCGAATAGATTTGACGCTCGGTGCGCATACACTACACTGAGCCTTCAATATCAGCTCTCCATATTCATGGGTGCTGATTTGGGATGCGCAATGGGAATCCAATGTGTTTCCTGTATACAGAGAAGTCAGTGAATTAGATGGGATCTAGACCGATGAGTATATTGAACAAGAAAGCAACCCAATCCAAGCGAGGCATACGAGCGACTACAGCAATGCTGCTCGTTGGTGCGATGGGTTTCGGGATCCTATCAAGCAGTTCAACCCCTGCAAATGCAGCGCCTGAACCATCACCCGTTGCAACCCAATGGGAGTTCACCTTTGAGAACGGCCCCATGCGATTGGCATGGATTGATGATGGGCAAGGAACCAAAAAACCGTATTTTTACTTCACCTACCGCGTAACTAACCACTGGGGCGGTGTGAAGTTGTTCGCACCCAATGTTGATTTAATGGCAGATAATGCCAATGTGATCAAATCCGGTCAAGATGTCCCCAGTGTGGTCACCGATGCGATTATGGGTCGGCTTGAGAATCCACTGCTCGAATCTTCGATGACGATTGTGTCCAACATCCTTCAAGGTGCTGAGCATGCTCGCGACGGGATTGTTATTTGGCCGGCCAATGACCTTGAAGCGGACGAAGTGACGCTGTTCTTTGCTGGTCTTTCAGGCGAATCCGAGACTTATATCGTTGGACGCGAGTCGGATGATCCGCACCGATATAACCTGCGTAAAACACTGATGTTGCGGTTTTCGACCCCAGGTCAGATTGATCGCCAGGGTGATACGCCGTTCGTTTTGGAAGAAAAACGCTGGGTGATGCGATAAACGAGACTCCAGTTTTTGGGTATTGGGATGATATAACCGTCCCGGAGCACAGAAATTACACTGGACGAATGAAATTTGTGGGCCTAAACTAGCCCCCGCGACGCTGATTCGTCGCTTGAGAAGATTACCTAAGATGTCGGCGATTACGCCAGCGCATCGGATAGACGGAGATTTGTGAAATGGCACATAAAAAAGGGCAGGGCTCAACAAAGAACGGTCGTGACTCCAACCCGCAATACCGCGGTGTGAAGCTCTACGGCGGCGAATCTGCCAAGCCAGGATCAATCATCATCCGTCAGTGCGGTACAAAGTTCAAACCAGGTTTCGGTGTTCGCATCGCAAAGGACGACACGCTTTACTCAGTCTCAACTGGTAAGGTTGTTTTCCAGAAGAATGGCCGAGTCCATGTCGATCCATACGAAACTGATGTTGCTCGTCCACAGTGGTTGCGTGAGTACCGTGCTGCACACGCGAGCTGAGTGATCGAGAACATGTGACTCTCTAAGAGGCACGATCAAGATTTTATGAGCCATACCTTATTTGGGTGTGGCTTTTTTCTATAGTGATATAGAGCGAAGGGAAATCAATTGCTTGAACTACGACCAAACTGTGAATGTTGCGATGTTGATCTCGCGCCTGATTCTACCCAAGCGATGATATGTACCTTTGAGTGTACATTCTGTCGTTCATGTGTTGAGGGTGAGTTGGGCGGGGTGTGTCCCAACTGTGGTGGTAACTTCGTTCCACGACCGATTCGACCGAGCAATCACCTGGCGAAGTATCCCGCGTCAACTGTTCGTGTTCATGCGTCGGAAGACTGATTAAAAGATTGAGCAGCCTTCTTGGTATGCTTGTAAGAACAGAGAGACATCAAAGAAGTTGTACATGCCGTCATGATTGAAATCTGCGATCGGGTCTTGTGCAAGAAAGGCGCTGAGAAGGGCGCTGATATCGAAATGATTGATTTGGTAGTCTTGATAAAGATCAGCGGGGCAGAGTGTTAACCCGATATCGAAGGTGTACGCCGATCCGGATTCTTGGCCGTTGTCTTGATCGAAAGGCGATCCAACAACAACATTTGGACCATAGATTCCAATCGATGCACCGAAGTTATCTCCCAGAGCAAGATCGCTCGGGACGAGTTTGGTGAGTTCTTCACCGGTTGCGGTATCGAAGAGGTAGGCAGAGCCAAATCGTTTTCCGATCCCTTTGAAATCGAATGCTCTTGCCCCGATTGCCAGATGCCCGTTGTAGATATCGAGTGATGAACCAAAGAGTTGGAGCTCGGTTGGGTCATTGGGGGTGAGCTTTGCGGTTTGCTCAAAGGTTGATGCGCTGAAGGTATAGACGGATCCGGAAGTGATGCCGTTGGTTTGATTTGTCCACGCGCCGATGGCGACCATGTCTTCTTCTATGGCAACCGAGAGTCCGAACGCATCGCCTGCGGAACCATCGTCGGGCAAGAGTTTGGCGAGTTGGTCTCCGCTCGTGACATCAAAGAGGTATGCTGCACCGGCGTTTGCTCCATTGTCATCGTCTTGGGTAGTTCCAACAACAACGATGCCGTCACTGATTGCGACTGATCCTCCGAAGAAGTTGAATGCTTCGCCGTCATCTGGGAGGAGTTTGGCGAGTTGTGTGTTGGTTTCGATGTCGTAGATGTAGACTGATCCTGACCATTCGCCGTTGTCATCATCTCGGTATGCGCCGATTGCAAGGATGTTTTCATCGATTGCGAGTGTTGCGCCAAAGTTAGCGGAGATAACACCGTCGTCGGGGACGATCTTTGAGATTTGTATGCCTGTATTGGTGTCGAAGAGGTAGACCGATCCGGAGCCATGTCCATTAACATCGTCAAACCATGCGCCTACTGCAACCACATCATTGTTGAGCGCGACGGAGATTCCAAACTCGTTGGACATAGCGCCGTCGTCTGGTAAGAGTTTGAAGAGTTGTTCATTTGTGTATGAGTCGTAGAGGTACGCCGATCCTGATGATGTTCCGTTGGTTCTATCTCGATGAGACCCGATCGCGGTGATCCCGCGGTGGATGGCAACGGAAGTGCCGAAGACTTGACCGATGGTGCCGTCACTTGGTACGAGCTTTGTGTCTTCTTGAATCATCTGACCGGAGGCGGTTATTGCCGTGAGCGGGATCAATGCGGCGATCAGAACATGCGATTGGCGAGAGATCATGGGTTAGCTCCAAATGATATAAATTTATGAATATGTTTTATGAATACGGTGCGTTGATCTATTCGTATGCCAATGGATTTCTGTTCCCGTAAAGTAAAGTCCTGCTTATATATAAGCGGTTTTATAGCTTTGAAACGGGTTTGTGATTAGTTTCTTTATGGGCAGCCCGCGCTGTAGGCGAGGAGGAAGGCGGAGACATCGAAGTAGTTCCAGTTGCCATCATTGGTCAGGTCGGCGATTTGCTCGCGACGGCCTAATGCATAAAGGAAAACCGAGAGATCGAAAAAATTGATCTCTCCATCACCTGTGAAGTCGACGGTACAAGGCAATTCATTGAAATCAAAGATGTAAATTGATGCATTGCGTTCTTCAGCATCATTCACATCTGTTGCACTGGCGATCACGACTCCGTTTTCCATCGCAATGGAGTTGCTAAAAATATCTTCGAGTCCATGATCGCTCGGGGCGAGTGTTGAAAGGAGTTCGCCCGATGAGATGTCGTACACATACGCGAAATCGAGCCCGGAACTGACGGTGTCGGAGTAGTTCATTGCACCGATCACGACAAGACCATCGTCGATGCTCACCGAGGTACCAAAGTGATCACTTAGCTCGGCAGTTTCTGGGCGGAGTTCATGGAGCAGATTGCCGGTCGCAGCATCGAATAGGTATGTTGTTCCGACTCTTGATATGGTTGGAGCGCCGATGGCGATGACGCCGTCTTGGATATCGACCGCATTGCCGAATTGTCCGAACGATGGTTCTCCTGTTGGGAGGAGTTTGGTGATGCGTTCGCCGGTAGTGGCATCAAAGATATATGCTGAGCCAGCATCGAAGCCGCCTCGGGCGCCGACAACCACAAGCCCGTCGTCGATGGCCACGGAAATGCCAAAAAATAGATGGTGGATGCCTTCGTCGGGTTGAAGTTTGGCGATTTGTGTGCCCGTTGCAAGATCAAAGAGGTAGACGGCACCCACCAAGCGCCTTCCGTCAAGCTCAGATCCTGTAGCGCCAACAGCCATGATGCCATGATCGATTGCAATTGACGATCCGAAGTATTCACCGAACAGTACTTTGTCGGGTGTGAATCGTGCGAGTTGTTCGCCGGTGGTTGCGTCAAAGAGGAATACAGCACCTGAGCCTTGGTCATTGGGAGCGCCGACCGCGACGATGTTGTCCTCGATAACGATCGAACTCCCGTACCAGCTATCAACGATTGAATCGTTGGGGATCAGTTGGAGAAGTTGTGATCTTGTTGTGACATCGAAAAGATAGGCTGCGCTTGTGTCGATTTTGTTTGACCAGTGTTCTCGAACACCGAATGCGATGATACCGTTGTCGATGGCGACTGATCGTCCGATTCGGTTTGACTCGCCCATGTCATCAGTGACGAGCTTTGAGTCTTCATGAATGACTTGTCCTAAAACAGAGGTGGCAACGCATGGGATGAGCGTGATAGCAACAAGGAGGGTGCGTGAGAATCCATGATTTAGGGTATTCATGTTTGGCTCGCATTTGTATGGTGTCTGTACAACTTGTTCGTCTGGGTAGCGTCCTATTCGTAGCAGCAGGTATGTAGGTTTCGATTATATGTTCTATCCACAAATATATTGAGTGCCATTGGTTATTATGGGCAGTTGGCGCTGTAAGCCAAGAGGAAGGCGGAGACATCAAAGGAGTTCCAATTGCCGTCATTGGTCATGTCAGCAAGCGGGTCGTTGTTGTTAAAGGCGATCAGGAACGCGGAGACATCGAAGAAGTTGAGGACACCATCGCCTGTGAAGTCGGCGATGCAATCACTGAGTCGTACGCTGTCGAGGCTCACAAACTCTATGAATTTATCTGAACTAAAATCAAGCCCAATGATTGCATGGCGGGGTTCTTCTTGATCTGAAGCAAACACGGGGGCATGCATTCTGAAGAGAGAAAAGTCACTGAAACAATCAATTACAACATAGTTCAATACTCATAATTGCATGATATTAGCAATGAGTGGCTTTAAGGGGAAGAAGAATGTATCGGTGGAAGATAATTTTCTAATGTCACGATGAACAAATCCGTATATGCAATCAATTGCAAGGCATCATCAGGGTGAATGTAGCCGTGAATCGAATGGGTAATCCAGTTCTCTTTTAACCACCAATGTCCAACACTCTTTGAAAGCGGAAGCCCTGTGAAGTTGTAGAACGGCTTTTTTTCTTTGCTGTTTTGAGTAAACCATTCAGACATCTGTTTAAAAGCTGGGAGGACTCTCTCTGGTTCTCGGCAAGTCAGCATGATTTGGTCGTTCAACGAATAATCGATAGGATTTTGAGTCAGGGGGGATTTGTCAAACTGGATTTTATGTCTTGTGTGCGTGGTAGGCCAATCTTGAAACGATCTTATGAAGACAACAGTAATATAGTGGAATCCTCCAAGTGAGAGCGTAATTAAATAGGTTTCGCGTTGAGTGTTTGTCAATTGATATGCATTTATGTCATTGATGATTCCTTGCCCGTTGAGGTTGGTGAATTTTATGAATGCTTGAAAAGTCGAGGGGAGATTTTCTATCTCAGATTTATTGAATCCATGCTTTTGCAATCGTTTAGTGTTCATTAATATCCAATCCCTTGTGTCGAAAGGGACAATGCACCATACGGCGAAAAGGATGGCTATCAGCAGAAAGCCGAGCGGAGCAACGGTGCCAAGGTAAAGTGCAACTGTAACAAATAGGCATGTAAGGCAAATCATTGCAATGCGTGATCGTTTACCAAAATGGAAAGGGATGATTGGGACTGGGCTAGGTGGAATGAGCATTATGCTGTTGCTTTACGAATCTTTGCGGCTTGTGTGATCACTTGCTCAAAGGCATCAAAATCGAGTTGTGTCGCGCCGTCGGACCAGGCTTCTTTTGGAGTGGGATGGCATTCGACGAAAAGTGAATGGACACCCATCGCGGTCGCGGCTTTGGCGAGTTGGAGGGCGCGATCAGGTCGGCCTCCGGTTTGTTCGCCTGATCCTGGAAGTTGGGTCGAGTGGGTGACATCGAAGCAGACCGGTGGGGAACCTAGATCGGTGAACTTGGAGCAATCGAGTTCCATCATGTCCGCGATCCCAATGAAGTCGTTGACGAGTCGATGGTACCCGAAGAAGGTGCCGCGTTCGGTGAGCATGATTTCATCGCACCCTGCTTCGGTTGCTTTGCGGATTGGGCCGCCCATTTCACCAGGGGAGAGGAACTGGCCTTTTTTGATGTTGAGCGCTTTGCCTTGGGATTTGCATGCCTGAGCGGATGCAACGACGAGATCCGTCTGTCGGCAGAGGAACGCGGGGATCTGGATGAGATCGACGATGGATGCGATTGCGTCGGCTTGTTCCGGTGCGTGGATGTCGGTCGTGGTGGGGACCCCGAGCTCTTGTTTGATTGCAGCGAAGTGTTCAAGTCCTTGCTCGATGCCGATACCGCGTTTGGAGTTGATGGAGGACCGGTTGGCTTTATCAAAGCTTGCTTTGAAAATGTAGGGGAGTCCCAGGGACTCACAGATGGATTTACAGTGTTTTCCGACTTCGATACCCATTTCGAGCGATTCGAGGGTGCAAGGTCCTGCGATGATAGCGAGGGGCTGGTTTTGGCCTATGGCGATGTTGTCAACATGGCAAACTCTGGTCTTGGGGGTATTCATGATAGAGATTAGGCTTGGAAGGGTGGGAAATCAGAATGTGGATATCTTGGCTGATTGGGTGTTCAAACAGGCGTTTGAGCATGGATAAAATGCCCCATTGTGACGGTTTGACCAAAAATATGGGTACTACTGACTAGAAATGGCTCAAAACTGAATTTTATAGGATATGTTTTCTCTGACCTCATGTGTCACCCTCTCGAGATCGTCATGAAAACATGTGTGCCTACGTGATGTTGAACTTGTTTTTATCATCTGAAGGCATGTGTTAATCGCCCGCTCGGTTCCCTCCCGAGCGGGACGATCTCTTTTTGGGGATTCTGTTTTTGTCGAGCGTGCCGAGTTCTTTTTGTGTGCTTTGATTTATTTTTGAGATCAGTATGGCTATGCTCTGTGCACTTCCGGGCGAGTAGCTCAGTTGGCTAGAGCGTTCGCCTTACACGCGAAATGTCGTGGGTTCGAGTCCCTCCTCGCCCATTGTCCGGTAGATGCAAAGAGTCGCAATGACCAGCAAGGGTCGGCATAAGTGCCGATCCTTCTTGCGTTTTGGGATTGCTCGGCTGGCTTTGAAAAAAGTTGATCGTTGATGCCCAGTTATGAACCTAAAGTTCGCTGTGAACGCACTTGATCTTTTGTACATTCCGATTGGCATACTGACAGCACCGTTCTGGTTGCGCAAGAAGCGTGATGGGTGGGATCAGCGATTTGGGCATGTAGAATCCATGCTCAGTTGTCATGCAGATGATGCTGAACATGGTTCAAGACGCAAACGGATCATGCTGCACTCGGTGTCGGTGGGGGAGGTCAATGCGCTGCGTTCATTGGTGCCGATGCTTGTTGAGCAGGCGGATGTGGTTGTATCTGTGACGACTGATTCTGGGCTCAAGCACGCCCAATCATTGTTCGGCGCGATCGAACACTGCTCGGTGGTGCGATATCCGTTGGATTGCTCTTGGATGGTCAAGCGATTTCTTGATGTGGTTGAGCCCGATCTTGTGGCGCTCATTGAGCTTGAGGTCTGGCCGAACTTCATTAAGGGATGTGTTCAGCGCGGGATTCCGATCGGGATCATCAACGGAAGATTGTCTGCTCGTTCATTTAAAGGGTATCGAAAAATCCGGTTTTTACTCCGGGGCACATTTTCCAAATTGAGCTTTGCTTGTGTGCAAGACCAGGATTACAGCCAACGGATTGAAACAATGGGTGTGCCCAAGGATCGTGTTGCAATCATGGGGACGATGAAATGGGATGCGGTCGATGCATCTGTGCGGACTGAGCCATCTACGAAAGCGATCGAGATTGCAGCGGTGATGGGGATTGATCTCGAGAAACGGATCGTTGTCGCGGGGAGCACCGGTCCAGGGGAAGAGTCGATGCTCGATCATGAGATTCCGCGCGATGTGCAACTCGTCATTGCGCCGCGGAAGACGGATCGGTTTGTTGAAGCAGGGGACGCGGTGCAAGGAGGTGTTCGTCGATCAAGTGGGGAGCGCCGGGATGGAGCAACCAGGTTTGTGCTCGACACGATCGGAGAACTCTCCGCGGTGTATGAACTCGCGGATGTAGTTATCATCGGAAGGTCTTTTTTTGATTTGTATGGTTCTGACCCGGTTGAGCCGGCAGCGATGGGGAAAGCGGTGCTGATTGGACCCGCTTATTCTGACTTTCAGCAGGCAATGAAGGCTTTGATTGAATCAGACGCGATCCAAGTTGTTGATCGGCAACAGGTTGGGTCAGCAGTAGGCGAGTTATTCGTCGATTCAGAGCGCCGAACTGCGATGGGTGAGCGAGCCCGGGCATGTGTTCTGGGTCAGCAAGGTGCATCGACGAGGCACCGGGATGTGTTGTTTGAGCATGTAGGGATCAAAAACAAGTGAAATGCGTGATGATCTCTTTGTTGAGGGTTTGAAAACGCAAAGTTCGTGCATACTATGACTCTCTTGAAAACAAAATGCATGCTTGCGTGTGTTGGATTTTTCAGATGGGAGAGTAGCTCAATCGGTAGAGCATCGGCCTTTTAAGCCGCAGGTTCAGAGTTCAAGTCTCTGCTCTCCTATTTTACTTCTTTGTAAATCGCTCTTTGTGCGCTTGGGCACTGCTTTTGCTGAGACAAAGAGACTGACGGAGCCGTACTCATGATCGACATGCCTCTGCAAAAGGCCGATCTGTCGGCAATGGTCATCCATGCCAACTGGACTCAAGGCGCATTGCATCTTTGGTGCGAGTGCAAGTCTATCGATGACATGGATTCGGACCGTACCCGTGTCGACCAATCAGATTCTGATTCTAAAATGCCGGTGCATGGGTTTGCTTGTCGTCCAGAAGGATATGAAGGCGAGCAAACGACGATCTCGCTCCGGTTGCCATCACTTGATGGGAAGCCGATCCCAAGTTCCCCGATGTCGCGTGTGCTTCGGCGTGATACCGATGAAGATACCGCAGCGGTGCTCACTGAGTTCGTTATTCCAGCGATCAGTGTGAAGATGATCGATGTCCCTGAGTTGCTTGAGTCACTGGTCGAGCACGCGGAGCATGATGAGGATCGATCAGCGAGCTACACCATCGGACCTGGGATCACCTACTTTGTTGCAGCATCGCGATTGGTTTCGCATCTGATGGCGGGTCACCGGGTGGTGCCGATGTTGTTACAAGATGCATCTGGTGAGTTGACTGCTGCTTGGCATCCTTGGTTGTCAGACGATATGACATCGGCAAGGATGGAGAAGCTTGTGCGGTCGATGCCTGGAGTTGCCCGATCAGCAGCGGACGAGCATGCGCATGATGCGTGGAGTATGACCACCGAGTTTCTTGGCGCGTTGACGGATGCGGTTTGCCGAGGGGTGATGCTTCGCGAAGAAATGTTCGACACGGTGGAAGATGCGGATACCGATGCTGACCCACAGGTTGCATGGTTGCATGGATTGCTTGATAGTACAGAGGAAGTTCCCAGCGTGGTCGGGCAACGGGCGGATATCGCTCGGAGTGTTCGTAGGTGGATTTCAGAACTTGAAGATCGTGGAGAATCGAGCGCATGGCGTTTCGGTATGCGTCTTGCGGAACCGATCTCGGATGGATTGCCTGCTGATATTTCAAAACCAGATGAGACCGTGCTTTGGTCGATGAGTTTCTTTATCCAGAGTGTGGATGATGAAGAGATTATTCTTCGAGCATCCGATATCTGGTTGATCTCACGCGAGCGTGTGGTCATCCAGGGATTGACACTCGAAAACCCACAAGAACTTCTGATGGCAGAACTCGGGCGTGCGAGTCGGCACTACAACAAGCTTGAAGATGCGCTCGATAGTTCAGAACCAATTGAAATCCTGATCGATTCACAAGAAGCGTACCGGTTCTTGCGAGAGATCAAACCGATTCTCGAAGAGCAGGGGTTTGCGGTGCAGAGCCCGCCTTGGTGGGAATCAACCACGGGTCGATTGGGCGCGAGATTGAAGATCGAATCTGATTCAGCAGAAGGTATGGGCGAAGAGTCCGGAGACCCAGATGCGTCTGGTCCACAGCTTGGACTCAACACGCTTATCGGGTACCACTGGGAGATCGCGATTGGTGATACTACATTGACCCTTCATGAGTTCGAGCAGCTTGCCCAGCAGAACGCGCCGTTGGTTCGGATCGGTGGACAATGGGTCGAGGTTCGTCCAGAAGATGTTGAGAACGCAATCAACTTCATCGGCGAAAACCCCGGTGGCGAAATGGAACTCGGCGAAGCAATGCAGCTCGCGCTCGCGTCGGACGCAGCACAGACCGGATTGCCGGTTACGGGTGTTGAAGCAACCGGTTGGGTTGCATCATTGCTCGGCGGCGATGACGGCGCTTCAGTCGAGTTGCCCAAGCTCGGCACACCTGATGACTTTAAGGGCACATTGCGTCCCTACCAAGCTCGCGGCATGAGCTGGTTGGTCTTCATGGAACAGTTCGGATTCGGTGCATGTCTTGCAGATGACATGGGTCTTGGTAAAACGATTCAGTTGCTTGCGTTGATGGTTCATGAACGAGCAACTGCAGGCGATGAGCAGGTCGGACCAACACTGATGATTGTTCCAATGTCGGTGATCGGGAACTGGGTGAAGGAAGCTGAGAAGTTCTCGCCTTCACTCAAGGTGATGGTGCATCATGGAATCGATCGAGCATTGGGCGATGAGTTCACCAAGAAGGCGAGTAGCTCAGACCTGATCTTGACAACATACGCTTTGGCGCATCGGGACAATGAGCTGATCAATACTGTCCCATGGGCGCGGATGGTGCTCGATGAAGCACAGTTCATCAAGAACCCCGCAGCGAAACAATCCATGGCAGTTCGTGGGATCAAGGTACCAAGACGGATAGCATTGACTGGTACTCCGGTCGAAAACCGGTTGTCTGAGCTTTGGTCGATTATGGATTTCTTGAATCCTGGATACCTCGGTTCAGCGGGTGGATTCCGTAAGAAGTTCTCACTCCCGATCGAGCGTCATCGCGACCAGAACAAAATGGGCAAACTGCGATCGATGGTTTCTCCGTTCATTCTCCGGCGGGTGAAGACTGATCCGACGGTTGTGTCTGATTTGCCTAAGAAAATTGAGAGTAAAGAATGGTGCGCACTCACACCTGAGCAAGCCAAGCTCTACGAGGGGTGTGTCCAACGCATGCTCAACGACGTCGACGGGTCTGAGGGGATACATCGCCGAGGGTTGGTGCTCGCGGCACTTATCAAACTTAAGCAGATCTGTAATCATCCGGCGCAGATGCTCAAAGAGAATGATCCGCAGTTCGGGATGGTCATCGATCCGATGCGATCTGGTAAATGTGTCCGATTGCTTGAACAGGTTTCTGAGCTCACGAGTGAAGGGGATCAAGCGTTGATCTTTACGCAGTTCCGTCAGATGGGACATATCCTAAGCACGATGCTGAGCAATGAGATCGGCAAAGATGTACTCTTCCTCCACGGCGGCACCCCGCAGGGTAAGCGTCAGAAGATGATCGATACATTCCAAGAAGCAACAGGGAAGAATCCGATTTTGATTCTCTCACTCAAAGCGGGTGGTGTAGGTCTGAACCTGACTGCAGCGACGCATGTGTTCCACTTTGACCGTTGGTGGAACCCCGCGGTTGAAAACCAGGCGACAGACCGTGCGTACCGAATTGGGCAGACACGAACAGTTCAGGTTCACAAGTATATTGTTCGAGGAACACTCGAAGAACGCATCGATGAGATGATTGAATCGAAGATGGAACTCGCAGAGAATATCATCGGGCACGGTGAGCGTTGGTTGACCGAGCTTGGATCTGATAAACTCCGTGAGTTGCTCACACTGCGTACCGACACCATCGCGGATGAAATGTGAAAGGAGGAAGAATCATGAGCACACAACAAACACCAGGCGATCAACCTTCAAATTCAGCGGATTCTTCTTCGAAAGCGAAGAAGCTTTCAACAACTCCGCCGCCGGCACCGACGAGTGCGAAGAAAGCTTCCACTTCGGTGACGAAGAAGACAACAAAGAAATCGACAAAGAAAACCAAGAAGAAGGCGGCTGAGAGTTCGCCGCCGCCACCGCCACCGCCACCTCGTGAAGGTCGAGTGGTGAATGTGATTCCTGCTTCGATGCTGAGCGCTTCGGTCCCGACTGCGCCCAAAAAGATTAAGCCTCAATATGCTTCGTTCAGATCATCTCGCAAATCGCTTGTGAATCCGCGGCGTGTTCGTGGGGGGGTCAAACTTCGACACAAAGCAGGTGAGACCCCGCAGAGCTGGGTCACCCAGAGATTGTTGCGGGTTGCCGAGACAGGAGCGGTGGCCGAAGTCTACACAGATGGTATTGAGTATGGCCGATTGGGTCAGACCAAACGGTTGACTGTTGAAGATACACTCTGTGAGGGGATCATCCAAGGGCGGAGTGATAAGCCTTACACGACGACTATTCACCTCGACGAGTTTAGTGCAGAATCGCAAGAGAAGATTATCGCAGCGATGGCGGATCAGGTGCGGTATGCGGCCAAGCTGCTTGCGGGTGAACTTCCTAGTAATATTGAAGATGTGTTTGCGCCGCTCGGATTGAAACTCTTCCCTTCCGAACCTGACGATATGAGCTTGAGTTGTTCATGTCCGGATTGGAATGAAAAGGAACCCTGGTGCAAGCACACGGTTTGTCTCACTGCCTTGCTTGCAGAAAAGCTCGGTGAAGATCCGATGGCGATCTTCGGGTTGCGTTCAATGCCAGGTCAAGAGTTGATCGATGGGTTGCGTCAAAAGCGAGCAGTCGGGGTGCAGGGTCCTGGACCATCACCGGTGTTGCACCAGCATTTGCCTGGGGTGTCAGATATTTCTTCGCCCCCTTTGGAGGATTCGATGGAATCTTTCTGGGAAGTGGGGAGCGGTCTTGAAGAACTTGATACACCGATTGCTCCACCGACTGTGAACTGTGTTCTGTTGCGTCGATTGGGTCCGAGTCCGTTTACAAGCGGGAGCTTCCCATTGATCGGATTGATGGCGACTTGTTACCAACTCATCGGTGAAGCCGCGATCGAAGCAGAAAACTCGATTGATATCGAGTAGGCACATTGATAGCTTTATCACATGGCGCATGAAAAACCCTGCCGAAGCAGGGTTGTGTTGTGCAATGATATTTCAATCAGTTGATGAACCCTTAAGGGCAACCCTGATTAAAGAGTGACAGGAATGCGGACACATCAAAGAAGTTGAATGAGCCATCCCCTGTGAAGTCGGCAGCAGGATCACTTGCGTTGAATGCGATCACAAATGCCGAGATATCAAAGAAGTTTAATACACCATCATCAGTGAAGTCAGCGGGACAGCTGCTCGCGATGGTAAACGAATCAATGTAGGTTTGCCATCCAAAGTTTTTGGCGTACATTCCCATGATCCAGAATGTTGTGTCATCATTTGGATCGATCGCGATATCGAGATAATCGCCCCATCGCCCGGAAGTCCCGGTGTCACCAATCGCAACTTGGATTGGTTCGCTCATCGTTCCCAACGGGTCCGATGGGGTGCGTCCAGAGACTTGGATGCTTGCATATTCTGATGCGCTTGAACGCGACATCGTGAGTCCTACATTGTGGAACTTGTCGGTGTAAATCGCGGGGAAGAAGTGGTGTTGTGTTATGGTGCCATCAATTTCGCCTTGCTGGACGAGGAATGGGTCTGCATCAGTGTTGGGCCACCCGTTCGTGTCGATGTGGTACCAACGCGCAAGGGTTCTTTGCGAGTCTGTTCTGATCCCGTGCGCGGTGTAAAGATTCCCGTCTCTCGAATGCACATTCATGAGGCGTCCATCAAGGGTGGAAATTAAGCCGCCGTCGAGATTTGGAGCTTCATTGGGAGAAGATGCGGATGCGAGTCCGTCTACAACGATTGATTCTACAGACGGTGAGTTGAGCGGATCGTTGATGGTCCAGACTCTGAGAGAAGTCGATGACTCTCTTGAAAGGAAGAAACACTGAGGCGCAGGACCAAACATCTGAGCAACCTGCACGGATGCGCCGCCCGGAGCGAGGTCGGTGATGACGACAGGATCTCCGGTGAGCATCGGGGTTTTATCAAAGATGCGGAAGAGTGCGCCACCGAATCCGCCACCGCTTGGACCGTTGAGGAAGAAGAGGTTCCCGGTGACATAGTACGCGTTGTCGTCAAATCCAAATCCTGGGTAATCGACCCAGAAGTTGTCGCTGCCAACTTGAATCACAGAGGAAGTACGGTATTTATACCAGATACCGTTGGGATCCGAGTCATCAGAGATTGCGATATCAATCCAGGACTCGGTATCTCCGACCTGTTCGAGCGCGACGACGACGAATCGTTCCGTCTTGTGATCGTAGAAACACTTTGGATCAAATACAAAGTTTGAATCTGCACCGACAGTTTCAAAGAAACCGGGGAACCCTGGGGTGCCGAGGTGTGTTGAGAATGTTTGAGTGCCATCTTTGGTAAAGAAAGCAATTGCTGCATTGACGGTTTCGACGATGTGGTTAGGTCCAACCGCGAGCGATGGGTCTGGCGGAGACCACTCAGTTTGTGAAATCGCTTCGAACCCGGCGCCGCCGGCAATGTTCACACGATCCATTTCGATCGCTTGTCCGACTGGCAAAGCGCCCTCGGGGTTGCCCGCGTTGAGTGTTTTATCTCGTGAATGCTTTGGGAGTTCGTGCTTGATGAATTTCTTGTCACCTACAAATGGGCCGGTGAGTTGGCGTTGAACGGGGAAGTCTCGCGTATCAATTACAGTTGGTGCAATAGTCCATCGTACAAATTTTGATGAATCGCTCAGGTCAATCGGTGCGGGGAGTTGAGAAGCGGGGAGTCCTTGAGCATTGCGAGCCCCTTCAGGCTGAAAGCTTTGGGGTGCGTTTGATGCGGTTTGGCTCGCGCATCCAGCGAAGAGCATCGCGCTCAATGCACCAATTGCAGCAGGAGCAAGTGTGGATTTCCAGCTCGGCTGGTGAATTCGGTAGGTGTTGAACATCTTGAGACCTCTATATTGATGTTGATGACGAATGACAGACTTCGCACACTCAGAAGTATTGCCAATGTGATGATGATGCAGTCGGTCATTGCGAATTGCATGACTGAGTGTTGACATCAGTTTTTCGGCCGGAATCGGCCTCAACGAGAAAGAAAACCCGTTATTTGTGAGTATACAGCAACTCGCTGATCTCAGATACGCAAAAAATGAGAAACGGTTGATCGAAAACCAGAAACTGGTAGAGGGTTTCTTGTTGACCTGTCTTGGATGGTGTCTAAACTTCCACTCCTAAGCGGAGCCCGACATGACGGACGCTGGTTTTCAGCAGAGGCGTGTCGATGGGTCATCTCGAGTGGTTCGGTATGTGTTTGTGCATGTATCGAATCGCGCAGCCGATTTGATCTCGCTCTAAGTTGAATGCATTTGTGCAGACAACGACCTGCTGCGGCTGCATGCTCGACCTTGTGTCTGGTGTGATCAAGCCGTGATTGACGGATTGATTACACGATGCAATCGAAAGATTGGATCAAAGATACGGAGAATGAGCAAACACGCAGCGAAGAAATAGACGATAAGAAGAGCACGGTGAGAGAAAGATATTCAAAGATACACTGCCCCATGGTGTAATGGTAGCACAGCTGGTTTTGATCCAGTCGGTCCAAGTTCAAATCTCGGTGGGGTAATTTTTCTTTCTTTTTATTGGCTCTCAAGCCTTATTTATCCAAACTCTTTAATGCGTAGTTGCCAACCGCAACGATGGCAGACACAAACAAAGCAACCAACTTAGAAGCGATTATCCTTGCCGCGGGCAAAGGGACTCGGATGGAATCCGATCTTCCAAAGGTTTGTCATCCTGTTGGTGGTCGTCCGATGGTCTGTGCAGTGGTCGAGACTTGTCTCGAAGCGGGATGCAAGCGTGTTGTAGTGGTTGTGGGGTACAAGCAAGAACTCGTTCGCGAGGCGCTCGCACGATACGGTGATCTCGTAGAGTTCGCGGTTCAGCACGAACAACTCGGTACCGGACACGCGGTTGTGAGTGCTCTCGATGCATACCCATTAGCAATGCAGGACAATACAGATGTTTTCGTGCTTTGTGGAGACGGACCATTGATTCGGACATCGACCCTTTCCTCGATGCTTGAGCGGCATCGATCGACCGGTGCAGATGCGACACTCGCGACCAGTGTGATCGATGATCCAGATGGATATGGACGGATTGTCCGCAACGCTGAAGGTGGTTTTCAACGGATCATCGAGCAGAAGAACGCAAGCGATGTTGAGCTCAAAATCAATGAAGTCAATCCGAGTTATTACTGTATGAACTCTCTGGCAATGTTTGACGCACTCAAGCAGGTGAATCGCAATGAACTTACAGGTGAATATTACATCACCGATGTGTTCGAGTTGATGCTCAAAGCAGGCAAGCGCGTTGAGGTGATCGACGCGGTGCCGCCACAAGATATTCTGAGCATCAATACGCTTGAGCATCTTGCTCAGGTCGATGCGATTTATCGTGAACGAAAATCTTCTGGCGACCACGCCACCACCGAAGGGACTGTCTGATGTCCGACTTGAAAGTTTTCGCTGGGCGCAACTCGAAAGACCTTGCGCATCGCATCTGTGATGAGATCGGCGTCGAACTCGGCAAAGCTCGCACCAACTTGTTTCCTGATGGTGAAGTGTTTGTCAAGCTCGATGATGATGTTCGTGGACGCGATTGCTATGTTGTGATCTCAACCTGTGAACCGGTGAATGACAACTTAATGGAACTCTTGGTGTTCTGTGATTGTCTCAATCGTGCGAGTGCCAAATCGGTGACCATGGTGATGCCTTACTATGGGTATGGGCGGCAAGATCGCAAAGATGAAGGACGCGTCCCGATTACTGCGAAGCTCGTTGCCAACTTGATTACCGCATCAAACGCTGATCGCGTGCTTGCGATGGATCTCCACGCAGCACAGATTCAGGGATTCTTCGATATCCCGGTGGATCACCTGTCCGCGACTCCTGTTTTCTATGATTACTTTGAGTCAATCCGTGCGGAACTCGGAGATCTGTGCTTGGTATCGCCTGATGTTGGCAATGTCAAAGTCGCAGAGTCGATGGCAAACCTGCTCAATGCGGATCTTGCGATCATCAACAAAAGAAGACTCACCGGAGACACCATCAAAGTTGGTCATCTGATCGGTGATGTAAAGAATAAAACGGTCCTTATGTTCGATGACATGATCTCAACAGGGGGCACAGTGGTTGAAGCAGCGAAGCTCGTTATGGACGAGGGCGCAAACGATGTGATTTGTGCCGCGACCCATGCGGTGCTTGCTGGACCTGCGATGGACAAACTCGCCGCATCACCGATTTCAAAGATTGTGGTCACCGACACAATCCCAGAAGGCAATCGTTGCGAGAAGATTAGAGACAAGCTTGTGGTGCTCTCGGTTGGCGAGATGCTCGGACAAGCAATCAAACGAATTCATGATAATCAATCAATCAGTGAACTCTTTGCCCGCACCGCGGGCGCCAAGCGTTGAGTGATTGTCATGGTCAGCAAAAACAACAAGAGTCATTTAAGAAAAAGGAGCAAAAAATGAGTGACACAACAACAGGGCTCGTCGCAGAAGTGCGCGAGCGGACAGGGAGTCGATACGCACAACGGGTTCGCCAAGCAGGCGGACTCCCAGCAGTCGTGTACGGCCATAAGCAAGAGCCAGTATCCATCACCCTCGATGCACATTCCACAATCGGGCATCTCTCAAAGGGTGAAAAAGTTTTCCACATGGATCTTCAAGGTGAGAAGCAGTATGTATTGCTTAAGGATCTTGGATATGACTACCTCGGCACCAATATCATCCACGCGGACTTCGCTCGCGTAGATATGGACGAACGCGTCGATACCAGAGCGCACCTCAAGTTCGTTGGTGAAGCAGAAGGACTCAAGACCACCGGTGCGATCATGATGCACCCAATCACTGAACTTCAACTCAACTGTACAGTGACCAACTTGCCTGACGACATCATTGTTGATGTTTCAGAAATGCAGGTCGGGGATGCAATCCATGCTTCAGATGTGACCCTTCCAAAGGACACCATGAAACTCGTAACAGATCCGAATGCAATCATCGCACAGATCGTGATGAAGGCAGTGATGGAAGAAGAAGGTGAAGCAGCAGAAGTTGATGCCGAAGGCGCAGCTCCTGAAGTGATCACAGAAAAGAAGGACGCTGAGTAATGAAACTGATTGTGGGACTTGGCAATCCTGGGGCTCAGTATGAGCGGACACGGCACAATGCCGGGTTTATGGCTGTCGATCTGCTTGCTCAACGGCACGCAGCAGGACAGATCCCAAAGAGCCGATTCCACGCGGTGACACTCGATGCGATCATCGGGACCGAGAAGGTGCTTCTGATGAAACCGACCAAGTACATGAACTTGTCGGGGCAATCAGTCGGGGAAGCGATCCGCTTCTACAAGCTCGATCCAAAGGAGGACTTGATTGTCCTTGTCGATGACATCGCATTGCCGGTTGGATTCATCCGAGTCCGCAAGACCGGGTCCGCAGGCGGACACAACGGGCTTTCCAATATTGATCAGCTCTTGGGTGGTGCAGACTATCAAAGAATCCGGATCGGTGTCGGAAATGTTCCCAAGTTCATGAACCAGGCGGATTGGGTCTTGAGTAAGTTTATGAAGGAAGAGCACGACGATGTGGACCGGAGCATAAAAGCTGCTGCCGACGCAACACAGTGCATGCTCGATGAGGGGATATCGAAGGCGATGAACGCTTTTAATACCAAACTCGTCAAGCCAAAGCCTGAGAAACCTACGCAGACTCAAGTGTCATCAAAGCAATCAGATTCTGAATCAGATACACCGAATTTAAACAACGAAAACTCATCGACTCATCAAGGGTCGGATACGAACATGGAGAATAAAAATGTCAACTGAAACAGAAGTACGCACCGGCGTTTACGAGGGCATGTTCCTTGCAACACAGACCGCTGCAGCATCATTCGGTGATCTCATCGATCACATCAACACACTCTTCGAGCGTGCAAACGCTGAAGTTATCTCGATGAAGAAGTGGGACGAGCGTCGTCTTGCCTACGAGATGGACAAGCAAAAACGAGGCGTATACATCCTCGCATACTTCAAGTGCCCAACCGATATGGTTTCGCATCTTGAGCGCGATGTTGTGATCTCAGACAAGCTCATGCGAGTGCTCGTCACTTCGGCAGAGCATCTGACTGAAGAAGAAATCGCAGCACACAATGACATGGACGGTCTGGCGACCGAAACCAAGCTCAAGGCAGAAGCTGGCGAAGTCAAAGAATCAGAAGGATCCAAGAAGGTCCATCTCGGTGCACCAGTTGCAGCCGAGGTAGCACCTGTTAAAGAAGAAACGAAGGCTGAAGCACCTGCTGAAGATGCTGAAGAAGCATCCGCAGCGCCCGCAGCTGAGTAATTGACTCTTTGGGCTCGATTTCGCCTGTTTGCGGGATTGCACCCAAAGATATAATCAGTTGGAAAACCTATGATTTACCTGCAGATTCCGTGTGTTCACACACGGAATCTGTTTGGTATTATGCTACACTAGATGAGTCCGCCAGATCGGTGGACACAATGGAGATACAGATGGCAAGTTTCAATAAAGTCATGCTCATGGGAAACCTCACACGCGATGTAGAGGTTCGGCACACCTCAGGGAACACCGCAGTGGGCAAGTTCGGGCTCGCGGTGAATCGCAAGTTTAAAACCCAATCAGGCGAACAACGCGAAGAAGTTACCTTCGTCGATTGTGAAGCATGGGGACGAACCGCAGAAGTCATGGCACAATACCTCAATCGAGGCAGCCCGGTCTTTATTGAAGGTCGACTCAAGCTTGACCAATGGGAAGACAAAAATGGTGGTGGTAAGCGATCAAAGCACATGATCGTGGTCGAGAACTTCCAGTTCATCAACTCTGGCCAAGGTGGCGGCAACCAAGGCGGCGGCGGTGGTGGAAACTATGCCAACTCCAACGCAGGTGGGGGATCGCAAGACGGATACAACAGCGGTAACCAGGGTGGTGGAAACTTTGGCGGCGGTGGCAACAGCGGTGGTGGAGACATCAATCACGACGATATCCCATTCTAATCTGCTCGAGAGCATCCAAGCTGAACCATCAGAATATACAAGCACAGGCCATCCAATCATTTGGGTGGCCTGTTTATTAGAGATGAAAGCTGTTCTGGGAGGCTAATTCATTCACCAGCAATGGATAAGAGCGATATTGACTGCCTACACTCCTTTCCCGATGAAGGTCAATCATTGATCTCGTCGGCACCTCTTGTTGGGGCGTTGCACCGTGCGATGCTCCTTAACTCCTCCGGCATGATCGAAGATCAAACCCGGATCAGGACAGCGAAAGGACCATATTTATGGCACGCTCAGTAAAACTTCTCCTTACCGAAAATGTAGACAACCTCGGAATCGTTGGCGATGTCGTCAATGTTCGCCTTGGTTACGCTCGTAACTACCTTCTCCCGTTCAACTATGCGACCACACCAAGCGATGAACTGATTGCATCACTCGCTGAGAAGCGATCGATTGCCGAGAAAGATGTTGCGGCTCGACGAGCAGCGCGTGAAGAAATGATCGGCAAGCTCGACGGCCAACAACTCACACTCACCCGTGCGTGTAATGACCAAGGTCAGCTCTACGGGTCAGTCACCCAGCAAGATATCTCAACGGCACTCAAAGAAGTTGGGTTCACCGTTGCACCACGCGAAGTTCGTCTTCCAACCACCATCAAGCGTGTTGACAGCTTTGATATCCATATCAAAGTTGACTCAGATCTTGAAGCGAACATCAAACTCTGGGTTGTTGCAGATCGTGAACTCGATCTTGATGACAGCGACGAGATGGAGTTCGATAACGAAGGCGAGCTGATCGAAAAGAAGAGCAAGAAACCAGCAGCAGCAGCTCCAGCACCCGAAGCTGAAGCAGCAACAGCTGAATAACCAGCTCAACAAGTAGTACGATCAATCTGTATTCTAAAAGCCGACTCATGTGAGTCGGCTTTTTCATTCTACGAGGTGTTTTTTGTGTCTGTAAAAAAACGCCCAGTAGGGCGTTGGAGGATGGTGATAATACAGGGGATAAAAGTTTACCCGCCGCTCGTGTCATATGGGGGAGTGAATCTTGCAACCGCGACATCACCGATGGTGAAGTGCGAGATTTCGACGCCGTTGGTTACCATGAATAGGATCACAAGTTTCTGACCCTCTCGACTCCTGCTTAGGCTTGGTGTCTCATTGATCCCTGTGAGGGTGCTGCCACGGGTATAGCGAACTTGGTAAGTACTTGTGTCAGTGTATTCATATCCGACCGCTTCGTATTCATTGCCATTGTCATCAATCAAGAGCAATGGTTCATCAAGCGGTGCTTCACTCGCTGCATCAGAGAACAATCCAATAGGCGAGTCTGCGCCAACTTCGACTTTGACCAGGCGTTGTCCGGGACCGACAAAGAACTTCTCAACACGGAGATTTCTGCTAACCCCTGCATTCCTTCTGCCCACTTCGGTTTTCAGATCGAAGATATGCTCGCCGTCAATTACTTGGTTATCGTCGTCGATTGTAAATCCTCGACGAGCAACCTGTGTAGACATCATCTGACCCAATGCTGTCGAGCTTCGGATGACGCTTAAGCGATCTGCCTCAGTGACCCTGACAACCTTTGAGTTATCAAGTTTTCTTGCACCTGTATCACCCTTGAGTAATGAACCTGATGTGACAACCTTGTCGCGTGATTGTGGGTTTGAAAACTCAACAGGATCAGGCATGGAATCCGTAAGGACCCGTGCATTGCGAACGCTCAGCGAGATCGGTGAGAACCCTTGTGGGACTACAAACTCGAATGCCATCGGGATGCGAGACTTCGCACCAACGGAAGTGATGAACACATCATTGGAGTCAAATCTCCATCGGCCGTAGGTTTCAGGAGTTGAAGATTCAGAAACTGTCGCGATCGGGAAGACGGACTTTGTTTCACCATCTGCGTTTTCGACGACAAGACGGAAGTGTCCGTTGGAGATGACGAGATTGCCACCCTTCTTACCGCGCTCCTTTGCGCCGGGCTCAAACTCAACAACATATCCAGCGATATATCCATTGGGCACTTCATTCGATTCAATATCAATATACTTCTGTGGTTTATCACTTCGATAATCAATCAAGAGCTCGCTCATTTTTTCAGAGCCATTGGTGTTGCCTACCGTGTAGGTTGAAGTGATTTTGAAATCGTCGGGATTGATCGCATTTCTTCCCGATCCATCACCTGCAGATATGCGCCCTGCGAATCCAACTAGTTCGAGTTCAGGATACCACTTTGCAAGTGGTTCGCTTGTGCTCATGGTACCGTTGGAGAGATTGCCATAGATCATCGCGACGATTTTGTCTGCAGGAATCCAGAGTGTGTCCGCTCTGACCAATGAACCGGCGCCTTTTGCGCGATCCTCGGAGTAGAAAATCGGTTGATACCCAAAGAAGTTAGTAGAGAACCGCATCGAACCGATCCCGATGATCAGAATTCCGGTGGTGATCACGCTGATGCTCAAGCCGCAGATTGCTCCACCGGCATAATCAACAGCGCCATTATTCTTGATGTTGCCTGAGACAATTTTATCAGTTGTTGCTCGGAGTATCACAAGGGATACAACGAATGGAACAATGAGTGCAACTCCGAAAGCAACGCTTTCTACAAACGATAAGAACCCGCGTTCTGGGCTCATCGCGATGAGCTTGAGTGCGATTGGTTCCCAGAGACCGAATGCGATCGCGCCTGCGACAACTACACAGAGCAGGTGCAAGAGCGAGTTGAATACGCCTCGGATCATCCAGGCGTATGCCAATCCGAGCACGAGCAGGATGACGATGATGTTCATAATCATGGTTTGGTCTTTCCGTCTACTTCCCATTGATCAGTGTGCTGACGCGGGATTCATATTTCTATCTCTTGAGCAACTCTTCTATCGGGTCGTGTGTTCTCAGCTTGTTGATGCAGGCTTTGAAGGTGATTTCGATGAGCTCTTCTTGCTTGATGATTTCTTGCTCGATGATTTGCTCGCGGTAATCCGTGAGACTTCCTCGATGCTTGTGAGTCCTTCAACCGCTTTTCGGAGTGCAGTTTGCTGTACGGTTGGAAGTGAGCGTTTTCGCATTGCGGTGCGGAGCCCATTCCAATCTTGTGCTGCGATCGTCTTGCGTTCTTCATCCCCTATCGGGAAGACACCAAAGCAACCAGTCTGGCCGACATACCCAACACCATTACATACGGGACAAACCTCAGGCTTGTTGCGGATAAGGACTTGTCCACCCTTTTTATTGAGCTGTTTGACCTTGTCTGCAGGAAGACCAAGTTTCTTGAGGATTTCAGGGCTCGGCTGATAGCCAACCTTACAGTTGCCACAGAGCACCCGGAGAAGCTTCTGAGCGACCACGCCTTTGAGGCCTTGAGCTGCGAGCTTCGGATCTCCAACTGCACGAACATATTGTTGGATCGCGGAGATTGCACTGTCTGTTTTGATTGAGAGGTAAACCCGTGATCGGTCAAGATCCGCAGCGGCGATGTTCTTGCCCGTGCTTGCATCAGGCAAATCACAGATCGATACAATATCCGGGTCACGGCGAAGGGTCGATCGAACGAGCGTCGCAAAGTCCGGACCGTCACCAGTCGCATCAAACTCGATCTGCTTAACGCCCTCAAGTGCATCTTCAATCTCGTATTCAATGGATTGGATGTTCGATGTGTAGGCATCATGCAAGTTAAGCAACGAGTACATCGTGGTGGTTCGCCCATTGTCGCTTGGTGCCGCAAGCAGCACAACCCCCGTGGTTTCCTCTGCCCATGATTTGAGTTCAGTGAGTTGTTTGTCGATCAATCCTAAATCTTCAGGCTTTCGGCGGACAGCCTGATGTGGGTTGAAGGTCATCGAAAGCACCATGCCGTTCTTTGATCCACTCGATACAAGCTTGAGTGTGATATTGGACATGGACTCGCTTGAGATGGTGACTTCACCCGAGAGCTTGCGTCGGCGATCTTTCAGATCAAGCCCGGCGCATTTCTTCCAGAAATCAATCACCTGAATCGCATCCGCCTTTGCTAAAGGTTCACCTGCTTGACGGACACCATCGACAAGCATCGATGCTGCGTAGGTGCTTTCATTTGCGGGGATAATGTCGATTTGTGATGCATGGGCATGGTGACCCGCAATAACGATTTCTTCAGCGGCGACACGCACCGCGTATGCGGGCACCTCTTTGTCAGGCGGTGTAACCTTCATCTTGTTGGCACCGACAATGGTGAGCTCTGAGGTACCGAGTTTCTTGGCTTCTCGTTTGTCATCTCGTTTCTGTGACATCTCTGAGAAGTCGAGCCTGAGTTTGGCGTGCTCAGGGATTCGTTCATCCTTGTTGGCAACCATCATGAAGATGCCAAGGTCGATCGCGAGTATTACTGTCGCACCGATGAGACCTGCTGCGAACCCTGCAATCCCTCCCATAGGCAACAAGATAATTAATGCCAACGCAGCCAGCCCGAAGACCATATGAATCGCATTCCATTTTTCTTGTCCGAGGAAGAATCTCTGTGCGTGTTTATCAAAGTGGGATGAAAGCATCCATGCCCACCCGACGAATGGAAGAAGCATCAAGATCGCTTTCCACCATGAGACGAGCACAAAGGTATCTGCAGCTCCGAGTGTGAACATCGAAGATCCGAGCGTGAACGAACCAGTTGGTTCGCCAATAGTAAGAAATAAAGAATCGAGCACCGTCGTGTCCTCTCCTGGGTCGGTTTTATTCGCAATCAATACCTATCTGGTCACTGATCACGAGAAAGACATTGGCATCAATCATGATGCGTATCTATTGGTCATTCAAGATACATGTCATTGTAGTGGCATTTCACCCGCCGTACCATCTATAGGCCACGGATAAAGCGGTGCAGAATGACATCTGAGTCCAGAAAATGACCCGGATTGTTATGAGATGACTCCACTCATGGATGGTGGAGGATTATACAAACTTCTTGAGCTTCATCTGAAGCTCATCCACATTCGGCGATGCTTCAAGCGCGGTCCGCATATGGATGTATTCATCCTCTACAAGTTTCACAAGCGAGTCATTAAAGTCGATCATCCCGATCTGCTGAGCTTCGATGGAGTTGAGCACTTCACGGAGATCGCCTTCGCGTTCGTCAAGGATGTACTTCTTGACCACACCATTGTTGATGAGGATTTCGAGTGCAGGGATTCGGAAGATTTTTTCATGCAATGTCGGCAATAGCTTCTGATACACGAATGCACGCATCTGGAAGGCAAGGATCTTCCTCACCTGCTCCACTTCTTCTTGCGGGAAAAGCCCGTAGATTCGGGAGAATGTCTGGGTCGTTGATGAAGCATGGATCGTTCCGAACACCAAGTGACCTGTTTCCGCCGCATGCAGCGCAGCTTCAAAGGTTTCCTGGTCACGCATTTCACCAATCAATACCACATCGGGGTTTTCACGAACGAGCGCACGCAATCCGGTTTTAAAGTCAAGACAGTCAAGCCCGATCTCGCGCTGGTTGATGGTTGCTTTGCGATCTTCAAAGATATATTCAATCGGATCTTCAAGTGTAAGAATGTGCACACTCTTGCGTGCATTGATGTAGTCAATCATCGACGCGATCGTGGTCGATTTACCTGAACCGGTCACCCCACAAAGGAGCACAATTCCCTGAGGCTGCATCGCGACTTCTGACATGATCTCTGGGAGATACAACCCCTCGAAGGGAAGGATCTCAGAGGTAATGTTTCGTGCGGCGACCGAGATAGTTCCTCGGGCTTGGAAAAGATTCACACGGAAACGGTGCTTCTCGTCATAGTTGTATGCAAAGTCGACCGACCCAAACTTGTGAAGATCTTTCATCTGTTCATCGGTGAGGATCTCTTTGGTGATTTTGAAGAACTCTTCAGCCGAGACAGGATCGACATCCATCGCTTTGAGCGTACCACGCATACGGATCTTGGGTTTCTGATTGGACTTCATGATCAGGTCTGAAGCGCCGAACTTGATGGTTGCTTTGAGGAAGTCGCCCCAGCGTGTTGCGTGCGGGTCTTTTTTCCTGATAGTTGGGTCTAGATCGACATGTCCAGCGGAAGCGGTAGAGGATGGTGAATCGGTGACGCTCATTGTGTGATGGTCCTTCGTATCTTTCTATATTGCAGCACAAGATGCGGTGCATCGCAATGGGGGAGCATTATACGCGTGATCTTGCTGCAAATGCCTGATTCATCAAAAACACGACCTGCCAAAGTCCATTGAAATCAGTTTTGACAACATTGGGAGAATACCCACTCGCAGCGATTTCTGTTCGCTTATCAACCAGTACCGGTTCCACAGCGAGGAACCATTTCAGTGAGAGAATTGTTCTTGGCAGAGACAATATCCATAAGAAATGGCAAAGAAATCCAGTAAAAAAGCGGGTCAATGGACCCGCTTGGTATGAACATAATTTGAACTCGACTTACTTGGCGCCGACGGGTTCAGCTTCTTGGTCCAATGCACTCAGGAAGTTGGATTCGAGTTCGACACGAATCTTTTCCATTGCCTTGTTCTGAATCTGACGGACGCGTTCTTTGGTGACGCCGATGATCTGCCCGACCTGTTCAAGGGTCATGGGTTTCTCGAAACCACCGGTTTCAAGCCCAAAGCGGTGCTCAAGCACGGTGCGTTCAACATCTGAGAGATCCGCACGGTTTGCGACAACGATCTCACGAACTTCCGATGCGGTGTCCTTTTCAAAGTCCGCCCGTTTGGTTTCGAGGAAGTTGGATTTCTCGAGTTTTGGATCGAAATCTGTTGGGAACCGTTGACGGTACTTGCTCAGTTTCATGCCCTGACGGGAGAATGCTTTGAGAATCGCACGACATGCGTAGGTTGAGAACTTGAATCCTCGACCCGCATCGAACTTGTCGACTGCACGCAGAAGCGCCATGTTGCCTTCAGAAACGAGATCGGCAAAGTCGACCTCGCTCATCCGTGTCCGCTTGGCCATCGCGAGGACCAACGCGAGGTTGGTTTCTGCAATTTGTTCGCGGATACGATCAGACTTGCGGAACCAGTGCAAAAGCAGATCTGCTTGCTCTGGGGTAGGCTTTTTGTCTGCATGCTCCCAGACTTCCATCTGAAGCTTGTACACACGGTATCGCGAGTAGTTGAACTGGTGGAAAAGCACCCGTTCTTCCGCACCGGTCAAAATGACCTGCTGCGATGATTTTACCGTCCTGGTCCGGGTGATCGACGAAATATCGTCCATCACTGGGTGGTACCAAGTGGTGTCTGGCTTTGCGATATCGGGTGCATCTTCGTAGATGTTCTGCTCGGCATCATCTTCGTAGAAGACTTCCGAGTCGATAAAATCCTGCTCTTTGAGCAAGATCTGGGTAAGCAAACGCTCGTCTTCATGCGAGAGTTGGCGCGATGTTTTGCCTGCACGCGTGGAGGTGCGGGAAACGCCGACGCGATGCCTGCGCCGCATCTGCTCGAGTGGGCTTGGGTTGTTGTTTGTTGCTTGCATCAGTGCTGTCTCCAACCGCTACGATCCTGCAGCGGCTTGTTGTGATGATCGACCTGCATCTTTCATCACCATTGATTTCCATACATCAGTTTGCTCTTGCGGAAGTTGTCTTCCAACGAACCAATGCGTGATTGTCTTGTTCAGAATGCTCTCAAAGTAAGAACATTCAACCGTCACAACTTGTTCCGATTCAGTTGAACTTTCGTTCGACTGACTTAAAACCCGTTGTTGTTCGACCCTGAGACTGAAAAAGTTAAAAACTTCTTCAAAAACAAATTTGTCATGGGGGTCAATCCCATTTCCTAGTATGTGATTACCACGCACATCCAGTGTGCATGGGTACGACGGCTGCTTGATTCGGCCGGGTCTGAAGTTGGCCAGGCGTCGATTGGATGGGATTCAAAGATTCACTTTGAAGAAGTCATCACGACGCGTTCTGGTCCATGTATGGGCCTCAAGCGGTTTGGCAGGGTTTCCCCTCCAGCAAGTGCATTGATAAGTGGTGATGAGCTCGTCGGTTAGTACCGTTTTTTGCTCTCTGCTTTATCATCAACACTCGCTCCTAAGAGGTACGAATGAAGATGGTATAAAGTTTCGTTTCAGACACCTGAAATACACAAATTCTTTGATTGTCAGCCGAAAACTTTCGAAGTCGACTCGGTGATTTGTTTGATCCGATGGGGCTTTTTACTCAATGATGAAGAAATTTCATCAATTCAGAGTGTGAGTCCACCGAAATCATCCCAATCACAGCGACACATCCATGGGTCTGATTGAGTCGTCATCCTGACAACTCATGTGGATTTAGGCAATTTGAGCTTGAAAAGGGAGTGGTTGACGCCCGATAAAATCGTGCCTAGTGTCGTCCACCGTTTCTTCAAGAGACGATCCGCAGGCTTGACTTCGTCGCGCCGTCGGTTTGCCTTCATCCGGGCCGCCAGTATACACAAATCACATGTAAGTAGCAACAAGCAACCTGCATGAAAGACCCAAACATGACGAGTTTATTTAAATTTGGGGTATTGTGTCCATACATCGCGGCATTGTGTACATTTCATCCACAATTTTGACACGAATCATTCACCCAGTTCAGGTGATACGCATTCGCGATCATAGAAAGTGAGTCCATCACATGGCATTTGAACTCCCAGAACTCCCATACGCATACGACGCACTCGAACCACACTTCGATGCACGCACCATGGAAATCCACCACACCAAGCATCACGCGGGGTATATCGCCAAAGCGAACGCTGCTTTGGAAGGCACCGATTGGGATGGCAAGTGCTTTGGTGAGATCCTCGGCCGCATCAAAATGGTCCCTGAGAACATCCGCACCACCGTCCAGAATAATGTTGGTGGATACGCAAATCACCTCCTTTTCTGGACCATCCTCGCACCAGCTGGCAACGGCGGCGGCGGCGAACCAACCGGCGAACTCGCAAATGCGATGAATGCCGCATTCGGTTCATTCGACAAGTTCAAAGAAGAGTTTGCCAATGCTGCAGCAACCCGTTTCGGGTCTGGCTGGGCATGGATGGGCTTTGACGCGGACGGCAAACTCCATGTTGGTTCAACCGCCAACCAGGACTCCCCAATCATGTTCGGACACAAGCCCTTGCTCTGTCTCGATGTTTGGGAGCACGCGTACTACCTCAACTACCAGAACCGTCGTCCTGATTACATCAAGTCATTCTGGGAAATCGTGAACTGGGAACAGGTCGCCAAGAACTACGCCCAGTGGAAGAGCTAATCTTTACAGAGTTGAAGCAATAGATTTGAATTGAATATTGAATCAAACCCGCAGCTCATGGCTGCGGGTTTTTTTGGCCGTAGTATTGGGTGTGAAGAAAAACATTCTGCTCACCATCTGGCTTTTACTCCCGATCATCATCGTGTCGTTGCTGATGGTTTGGATTTTCTACTCACTCGACAAAGATCGTCTTATGGATGACGCGCCCCCGGTGGGTGCGGGTGCGGGTGATACGGGGAATGCGAATGCTCTGGGCCAATGGCTCGCGGGGCGCGATGCAGATGCGGTTTCGCGTGCACTCGATGCAAGGCGCGAAGGGAGAGCGATTGATCCGCGTGAGTGGCCGGGCGGAGTCATGTTCCAAATTCAGATTGATTTGGATTTACCCGATGATGCTCGATTGATGTTTACGCTCATTCATGAGGAACAGGGAAAATACACTTCCACCGGGCTTGGTCCAAAGACCGACACCTACTACACCAAAGGGTTTACCCAAGAACAACTCAAAGGCTCATTCTTTGTGATCGGCGAATCCCTCCCAAAGCGAATCGCCAATGGATTCGTAGACGAGTCAGGGCGTTCATTGCGTATTGTGTCGATTGATCCTCAGATACCAGCGACTGATTTACAAGTCTCCGACCCGATGGTGATCACCGTGCGAATAGATTCAATATACGAAGAGTCGCCTTGAGATTACTGACGACGAAGAAAATCTGGCGTGCGTTTCCAGAACTTGATCAGTTCGATGATATGACTTGTTTTCGATATGTTAAACATTATGCAAAATTGCATGAATCAAAGGCAGGATGGTTGTGGATGATACTGGTCGCTGTTGCGACTTTTACTATTTGGATTTTTATTGAGTCCACTGCTCGCACTTTGTTGTACATGATTATGCGTGCAGTTGGTATTAGGCTAGGTCCGTATTCTGATACATTTTTAATACTCTTTTTGTATTTTGGACGCCTCTGGTTCCCATGGCTGAGTTTATTACTGTTTCGTGATCGATGGTTGAGTCTGAGCATTCGAAAAGAACTTAAGGGAGAAAGGTGCAAAAAATGTGAATATTCGCTGCTTGGATTAGAAGCTGTGATCGACCAACAAACATGGAAATATGTACTGTGTCCCGAATGCGGCACCAAGAATGAGTATCAAGTAGGAGTCTTGGTCCCTGCCGACATTGCTTCAACAGTGCTTATTGAATCAAAATCAGGTATCTAAAACACGCAAGTGCTTAAACCCAGTCCCAAGCACATCGCGGCTCTTGGTGCTCAACCATTTATCAAGCACTTCCGCGTACACACTTCGGAAATCGGCGGTGTATTTGAGATCGCCGTTATCGAGATTCGTCAATGATGGATGACGCGAGTGGAACCCGCCTTTGACCTTTGACCCAACCATAAACATCGGCGCAGCGGTCCCGTGATCGGTGCCGCGAGATGCGTTCTGTCCGACGCGTCGTCCGAACTCACTAAAACACATGGTGGTGACGCGTCCGTCGTTGCCCTGTGCCGTAAGATCCTTCTGGAACGCGAGCACCCCGTCGGAGAGTTCTTTGAGTAATCGTGCGTGCGATCCGGGTTGGTTTGCGTGTGTGTCAAAGCTACCGATTGATGCGTAGTACACGCGGGTTTTGATCCCGCCTCGGATCATCGACCCGATCATGCTCAGCTGCTTGCCGAGCTTTGATCCCGGGTAGTTCACCAAAGGCTTCGCCGCGACTGCTTTGCGGATCATCTCTGATGACAGCTGTGCATCCATCGCGGTGCGCAAGAGGAACGCGTTGTTGGAATCATGATCGTGATCAGAATCTTCTTGTGTTTGGTTTGTTGTGAGTTGCTGATGATTGTTGATGATGTCCTGGGAGAACTTGCCGCCCGCCCACATGAACTGGTCAGGTGATTCGAAGGCGACCGGCATCATCGTCCGTCCTGTCAACGCAAGTGGGGCGGTTCCCCCGATCGCGATCGGAGGCTGCGCAGGATTTTCAGATTGTGAGCCATCTGATTTTCCGCTTTCACCCTTGCCATACCCACAGCATTGAGCATCGATGTATTTGCCGATCCACCCGTCTCCTGTCCCGTTGGTATCTGCGGTGTGCCAGATGTCCATCGATGTAAAATGCGAACGGTTCGGATTGGGATATCCAACGCCTTGGATCACTGCACATTGTCCTTGGTCATAAAGCTCACGCATCCCCGTCATTGCACTATTGAACGCAAGGTCGCTTGAACCGCGATGCCCGTTTTTACTTAAAATATGCAGAGCATCCGTATTCAGCGCGATGTTTGGACGCGCCCGGTGGTACGCATCGTCGCGATAGGGGACGACGGTGTTGAGCCCATCGTTTCCGCCTGAGAGTTGGATGATGACCAAGATGTTGTCTTCGTTCACACCTGCGATTGAAGAGAGACCTAGCTCCGCCTCGGGGAGCGCGAATGCGGATGATTGGATGAACGCAGGGACGGTGATTGCTGCGGATGCGAGGACGGCGCTGGACTGGAGAAATGCTCTCCGTGTGTACGCGTTGACGCTCGTAGGGTCATTATGCAGGTTCATGGGGAAATCTCCGTGTGCGGTGCGTTCTTCAAGTGCTCCATCGTCTTAGCAGAGTTGATATTCGGGCATTGAGGTAATCAACAACAACATCGTGGTGATCCCCTCGACAGAGTTGGGCGCATCGACCTTGCTCGCCGCATCGACAAGTTGTTCCGCAGCACCAAGCGGGCGATACCCAAGTACAAGGTCAAGGAGCTCGTTGGCAATCAAAGTTGAAGGCGGATCGCCATCGTTCCTCGGGTCGTTCATTGAAGGCACAAGTCGGGTTGGATCATAGTTCGAAGAATCCACGAATCGTCTGCCATTCACTCGACCTGTCAGCAGGTACACCAGGGTATTCTGCCTTGTAAACAAGGTCGAAGTGTTGATCCATGATCGACCGCCATCCCATCCTTTCACACTCGGAGGAAAGAAGATGCTCTGTCCCATCATGTCCATTGCTTGGGAGAGCAACACAAGATTGCGAGTCGGTGTATTGAGCGATCGGATTGATCCGACGAGAAGCTCAACAGGGCTTTTGATCTTTGATCCCATGTTTGCAGGATCATAAAAATGTCTGCTTAAAAGCATCTTGCGGATGACAGGTTTGAGTTCGTACCGTTCTTGCAGGAGATGCTGGCTCATCGCGCGGACAACCGTGCGATGATGACCGGTAAGTTCCCTTGTGTCGGTAGGGATATCGGCAACAAAGAACTTGTAGAGTTTCGCACAGATGAACGGAGCGCACGCGGGTGATCGGAGAATCGCGGTGACAAAGCCATCCGCGTCAAGGTTGCCAGAGACACCCAAGATATTCTTGTTGGTGTTGTCGTGGGCGCTCTTGTTAAAGACGAACGCGTCGTCTTGGTAAGTGAATCCTGTGAGCGCCTTGGCGCCATCTTTGATGTCGCGTTCTGCGTAGTTGCCTTCACCGAGTGAAAAAAGTTCCATCAACTCGCGAGCAAAGTTTTCATTGGGATTCGACTTGCGATTGTTATTGTTGTTGAGGTATTTGAGCATCGCAGGGTTGCGCACTATGCTGCGAAGAAGATCCGCGAAACTACCCATCGCTTGTCCACGGAGCATCCGGTTCTGTCCATACATGTGGTACGAATCTTCGATCGATCGATAGCTCGTTGCAAAATGCCCATGCCAAAAGAGTGTGAGTTTCTCCTCAAGCGGGCGAGGCGTTTGGATCATCCGCGCAAACCACCACTGGACAATCTCACGCATTTGGTTGCGGTCTGCGCGTTGAGCTTTTTGACGCAAATCACGATACCGAGCTAAGGTGTCCTCGTCACCCGCTTGTCGGGCACGAAGGAAATCTTGACGCTCAGCTTTGCTTGGAGGCCGAATGATATTGGAATCAAACTCGCCTCGCGGGTCGGATGAAGCGGGGATATCTTCGTAGTTAACCAAATGATCGACCGCGCGTTCTGGTCCCCATGACGCGAGTGTTCGGATCTGCTCGTCGGTCCCGCCGAATCCAGCGCGGAGAAGCAAGTGTCTTGCTTGGAGGTACCCAAAGTCCTCGTCGCGAATCGGCAAAAGGGATGTGACAACCTTCCTTTTGGGTGCATTGGTTGTGCCAGTCCCCGCCATAGATCATCTCCAAAAGTAATCAATCGCCTCGCTCTACAATCTGTGCAGCCGACACGGGCTCAACGCAGTGGATATAGGCATATTGCACCAATGTACGCAATCCGCTTGTTAACTTGATGGGATTACACGGTTCAGATTACCGGGATTTGGGCTCAATTGCCAATCGAATCACCCAAACCATCGCACCCGCAGCGGTTGCCAAGACCAACGCGCCGACAAGGTGATGCATCGTGGGCACCAACGCGCTCACTTCAAGCGGGGGCGCTTGATTGAGTGTCTGAGCAGTTGGTAGTTCAGGAACATCTTCACTCGACCACCCCATGCCGAGCACCGCGAATCCAAGGGTGAACTGAACGACGATCAGTCCATGTAAGATCGCGCCGAACGGACGGATCGCACTACCAGATGGATGCGATTTGCCGGTACGCATGCACAGGGCACCCCCGATGATGACGAGCATCATCACGACAAAAGCAAACCCCATATGCGCCATCATCGCATGACCTGAGTTCAGGTGCCGAGTCACAGCGCCAAGTCCGAGTTGGACAATCAGCGCGAGGAACATAATCAAGATGAGGGTCCGGGCTTTTTTCGCTGCAGCGACCGTTTCTTCCGCAGGCTGGGCATTGTTCCATCTATCAGTCAGGATGATTGCCGTTGAGAGCGCTCCTGCAAGGATGAGTTGTGCGAAAATCCCATGGAGGATCGCAAAGAGCGTACTTTCTTCTGCAACACGGATAATCCCCCAATACCCCTGAAGCGATACCGCGAGGAATAAAGCAACTGAGAGTGCTTTGGGAAGTTTTCTCGGTTCACCAATCAACACGCGGATCATGAGGATCAAAGTCGTCAGCCCTGCCAGTGTTCCAAACAACCGGTGTGAATGCTCGAGGAAGATTCGAGGTTCAGCCATGAGTTTAAGTGGGAACAACACGGAAATAGCGCCATAAGTTGTTGTTGCATCGGGAACTGCGAGTCCTGAGTCTGTGCTTGTAACGGCGCCGCCTACTGCAATGAGTGGGAGGTAGGTCAAAGCGGTGATCCATGCAAACCGGGATCGCCAAGTTGCTGCAGGCAAAGTGATTGCGTCAGATTTGCGAGCGATGAGTCCGGCGATGAGTCCAACAACTCCTGAAAGCACAAGTGAACCAAACACGGTCACGAACGCGTTGGGTGCAAAGGTGTTTGCTTGTTCACCCATCAGGTCTGTTGATTCGGGTTGCACAACGATGTTTGATCCGAGGATCATCAGGTTGACAAATCCCGCGATCAGTCCAGAGAGTGCAGCAGCTTTGAGACGATGAACAGGTGCGATGCCTTTGACCCAACACAAGGTCATGACAAACAGCGGAACGAGCAGAATGGGTACCGCAACCGTGGCCGCAACCTGCACGCCGGGCATGTGCAACAACCAGGCAATCATCCACATAACAACCGCGGCTGCGAAACCAATAGTGATACTCGCACCCCAGTATCCTGAAGCGGCATATCCATCATCAGATTTAGACGGAAGTTCTTGATTCATCATGATTTGTGCCTTCGGACTGTGCAATTGAAACTGAGTCGCAATTGCATTTCTTGTTTAATCGTTTTTATCACGGGTAGTGTATGCGAAAACAAACAAAATTTCGGCTCAGCAGAACAACATCCTGCAGAGAAGGATGCTAGGCTTGATGTTCTTGTCGGCGGAGATCTTTGGGTCTTCGTTGTAATTGTCTCGAAACTTTACCCTTTTAACGGTGGAGTACTGGCTTTGAAACCCATCTTTCCCAAATGGATGAACGCACTGCCGACGATTCTATTTTTCGTCGTCCACGGCGGTGTCGTCCTTGTTATCGCAGGCGTCTGGTATTACGCAACACCGAAGTTCTGGGAAGTGGGGTACATGCCCACCCAGCCGAGCACTGGTTTTAATCACCAGATCCACGCCGGCAAACTCGGGCTTGATTGTCGTTACTGTCATACGCATGTCGAAGAGTCTTGGCACTCCAATGTGCCTGCTGTGAGTACATGCATGGGGTGTCACGCAGAGAACAAACTCAATGTCGATCTCGCATCCGCGACCGACGAGAAAGTTCAGTTCATCCGTGATGCATACGAGCAAGACAAACCTATTGAATGGCGCAACATTCATGTTGTTCCTGATTACGCAACTTTCCCGCACAACGCGCATGTCAACGCGGGTGTGAGTTGTTACTCATGTCATGGTCAGATCCAAGGCATGCCGGTTGTGGCGCAGGTTGAATCACTCTCGATGGGTTGGTGTCTTGATTGTCATCGCAACCCGACTGACAACTTAGTTCCCAAGGATAAGGTCACAGATCTTTTCTGGGTTGAAACTGAATGGTTCAACAAAACGAAGACTGACAAAGACGGGAATGTTGTTCTGGACGGTGCAGGTCAACCTGTGCTTGAACCACGCGACACCGCTGAACGCACACACAATGGGTGGACACCAGAAGAGTTGACAGCAACTCTCCTGCGGAATCCGCCTCTGTCATGTGCGGCTTGCCATTACTGAGTGATAGAACACGATTGAGTACACGACATGCACGCTTGTGCATGATAAAGAGATGAAACCATGAGCAACCTCGATCAATGCCCATCGACGATAGACAAAGCGACCGGTTCGACCAAGTCAAGCATCGCTGCAAAGGATGATGGCGTCAAACTCGGCAAAGTCAGCGGCAAGAAATACTGGCGTTCACTCGAAGAGTACACCGGCACCCAAGAGTTCACAGAGTTCGTTCATCGTGAGTTCCCCAAGGGCGCTTCGATGCTCGGAGAAGCAACGCGGCGCAACTTCGTCAAGATTATGGGCGCTGGATTTGCGATTGCCGGTGTTGCTGCAATGCCAGGGTGTCGTCGACCCGATCGCAAGATTCTCCCATACTCAAAGAATGTTCCCGAAGATATCATCCCAGGGAAAGCGTTGTATTACACCACCGCATTGCCACTCCCGGGTGGTGGCGTTGAAGGTCTGCTGATCGAAACACACACCGGCCGACCAACCAAGGTTGAAGGCAACCCGCTTCATCCAAATAACCAAGGCAAAACCAGCGCATTTGCACAAGCAAGTGTCCTCGGTTTGTACGATCCTGAAAGATTGAAGTTCCCTGTCTACAACAACCCAACACGCGGCAAACTCGACGCGACCTGGGACGACTTCAACGCTTGGCAAAAAACACACTTTGCGAAGTTCGACGAAAACCAAGGTGAAGGACTTGCGTTCATCGTCGACAAAAAATCGAGCCCATCGCGCCAACGGTTGATCAATGCGATCAAAGCGCGTTGGACCAAAGCGAGTTTCACCATGTGGAACCCCGCAGAATCTCGCGGTGCGATTGATGGTTCAGTCCTCGCGTTCGGGTCACCCCGGTTTACGAGTTATGACTTCAGCAGCGCTCAGCGTGTTGTCTCCATTGGTTCCAACTTCATGGATGAAGGTCCAGAAGCACTCAAGAACAGTCGAACCTTCGCATCAACCCGCAAGGTGCTCAATAGCGGCGACTCCATGTCCCGTCTATACGCAGTCGAAGCAAAGCCAAGCGGTGCTGGATCACTCGCGGATCACCGATACCGCGTCGCACCTTCAGAAATCCATAACTTCACGATTGCACTCGCCAAAGCGGTCCTCTCCCATACCGGGGTGAACGCAACTGGATTGCCAGACGCAACTGTCACCGGCATGACGCCCAAAGTCATCGCAGAGATAGCCAAGGACTTGGTCGATCATCGCAATCATGCAGTTGTCGTTCCGGGTGATGATCTTTCGCCAGAATGCTGGGCGCTGTGCATGGCGATCAACTCATCGCTCAATGCGATGGGCAATCAAGTCACCGTCACACCAATGGGTGCAGATCTTTCAGGCAATGCAAACGAAGAACTCGCAGCGCTCACTACGCAACTCAACGCAGGACGAATCGATACGCTCGTCACCTTGTACGCCAACCCAGTGTACGACGCACCAGGCGAACTCAACTTCCCGAGTGCATTCGCTAAAGCAAAGACAACCATCACACTCAACGACGCGATGAGTGAAACCGAGTTCGCATCGACATGGTCGCTCAACGGCACCCATTATCTCGAAGCATGGGGCGACGCAACCGGCGCAGATGGTTCGCTCTCGATCATCCAACCAATGATTGCGCCGTTGTACGAACCAGCACATTCAGACATCGAACTCCTTGCGACACTCGCGGGTGATGAAGACACTGATGGATACTCAATTGTCCGTGATTCATGGGCATTGATGGGCAATGGCTCAGTCGGTTCATCCGGTTTTGAAACCTCATGGAAACGGACACTCCACGACGGCGTCAAATCAACGCAAGATCAAGGTGGCATCGGTAATCTCTCGATGACCAAGGTCCTCATGGCAGCTGCACGCAAGGGTGCTAACAACGCACCTGGTCAAGGTTCGATGGATGTCATGTTCTACACATCCAACAACAACAACGGACAGTGCGCAAACAACGGCTGGCTCCAAGAACTCCCTGAGTTCGGTCCATCAGTCGTCTGGGATAATCCGATCCTGATGAGTCCAAATACGGCTAAAGCCCTCGGGGTTTTACCTGAACATTCATGGCAAGACGAGTTCAATCCGTACACCAAGCAGCAAATGCCACAGGCACAGAAGATCACGGTTTCCCTCAACGGGCAATCAATGACCGGTGCTGCGTGGATATTGCCAGGCATGGCCGACAACACTTTGGCAGTCAAGCTCGGTTACGGCCGAGAGATCGTTGGCAAAGTTGGATACAGCGTCGGACACAACACCTACGCGATAAAACCAGCAACAACTGGCATGATCACCCGCGGCGCGAGTGTGAAAAAGGCAGGCGGCACATACACCATCGCGTCAACCCAGAACCATTGGTCACTCGAAGGACGGCATTCACTCGTCCGTGCGATGGACAAGGTTTGGTGGGACAAGTACGGCAATGAAACAAAGGTTGTGAAGGATGCAGTCTACGGCCTCGAGCATTCCACCCTTAACGCTGCAGAGATGATCGGTGAGTTGAGTCATACTCCACCGAATATCAGCATTTACGAAAACCCGATGAATGATTCAACGGGCGATCCAGACCCAACAAAGATGCACCATAACAAGGCATTGGATCGTGAAGTTCCACCTCGTTATACGCAGGGTCCACAGTGGGGGATGTCGATCGACATGAACTCATGTACAGGATGTAATGTCTGTACGATCGCATGTCAGAGTGAGAACAACATCCCGATCGTTGGCAAGAATGAAGTTGCTAAGGGCCGCGAGATGCAATGGATCCGTATGGACCGGTACTTCGTGGGTGATGATCTCAACAATCCCGATGAGATACTGCTGCAACCCGTTGCATGTGTGCATTGTGAAAACGCGCCATGTGAAACGGTTTGCCCTGTGAATGCAACAGTTCACGGTGACGAAGGCACCAACGACATGGCGTACAACCGATGCATCGGTACACGCTACTGTGCGAACAACTGCCCTTACAAAGTTCGTCGATTCAACTTCTTCGATTACGGAGTCGTGAAGTTCAACGGCGGCCTCAATCCAAACTATACCTCGGTGAAGGCTGACGAACTCTTTGAAAAGACCGTCGCCAAGGATCGTACATTCAACCAGAACTTCATCCCGCCTCGTCTTCGCAAGAAGCTCGACGAGATCAGCAAGATGCAGTACAACCCAGATGTCACGGTTCGTTCCCGTGGTGTGATGGAAAAATGTTCATTCTGTATCCAACGCATCCATCAAGCACGCCAAGATGTGAAAATCGAAGGTGTCTGGACAGAAGACGATCAGGTCGGTCCGATCCCCGACGGGTTCTTCAATGTCGCATGTCAGCAGGCATGTCCGAGTGGTGCGATCAGCTTCGGTGATATCCTTGATCCTGAATCACAGGTATCAAAGGAGAAGGAATCAGGACGCAGTTACTTGCTCTTGGGATACCTCAATACCCGTCCACGCACAACATACATGATGCGTGTACGCAACCCGAATCCTGCAATCCGTGCATTCGAGCACGATCCAATGGATCACGGAAGCCATGGAGATCACGGCGGCGGTCATGACACAGGACACGACGAACACAATGATGGACACGAGTCCGATGGGCACGGTGAAACACACGGCGCCGCATACATCGATCGTGCAAAGCAGTATTTCGATCAGGGATATTCGATGAGTTTGAAGGTGCTCTCATGATGAGCAAAGGCAATATGAGTTCATCCGAGTTCACGCTTCAATCAGCGGAGTTGATACAGCAATGAGTGATATACATCCTGACCAATCAACCACACATAGAGTTGCGGGCATTGTCACCGGACAACCTGTGGCGCGTCGTCAGCCAGTCATCCCGGGTTCAAAGGATGACGGCACCTTGGTCGAAGATCCAGGTCTCCGCGCACCGTTGGTGCTCGGCGATCGTTCCTTCAGCGAAGTAACCGACATCGTTTGTAGTTACGCAGAAGCACCACTACCCAAGATCTGGCTCGCCGCATTTACAGTTGCTGCATCAGTCGCGGGGATTGCCAATGTGATGATCCTTTATCTGATCATCACAGGCGTCGGTGTCTGGGGTCTCAACAACCAGGTCGACTGGGCGTGGGACATCACCAACTTCGTGTTCTGGATCGGTATTGGTCACGCGGGAACACTGATCTCAGCGATTCTGTGTCTGCTCAAACAGAACTGGCGAACCGCGGTAAACCGTGCTGCAGAAGCGATGACGATTTTCGCGGTGATCTGTGCGGGTATCTTCCCCGGTATCCATGTCGGCCGTGCATGGATGGCATGGTTCCTCGCTCCGATTCCAAACTCGAATGGTATTTGGCCCAACTTCCGCTCGCCTTTGCTTTGGGATGTGTTCGCGGTCTCGACATACGCGACCGTATCGTTGCTCTTTTGGTACATGGGGATGATTCCTGATGTTGCGACACTCCGCGACCGTGCATCACTGCGTTTGCACAAGGGTGTCTCGCGTGGATTCAAAATGCCAATGCCGATCGGCAACGGACTCGCTTTGCCATTTATGCCAAAGCCTGACCAACTCCGTGTATTCATCTACGGCGTCATGTCATTGGGTTGGAGATTCTCATCCCGTCATTGGCACCGGTACGAAAAAGCATACTTGATGCTCGCGGGTATCTCGACACCACTGGTGCTCTCAGTTCACTCGATCGTTTCGTTCGACTTTGCGACTTCGGTTATTCCGGGTTGGCATACAACGATCTTCCCGCCTTACTTCGTTGCAGGTGCGGTCTTCGGTGGATTCGCGATGGTGCTCTGGTTGCTCATCCCGCTCCGCATGGTTCTGCCAAACTTCTCTGACCTGCTCACCCTGCGTCACCTTGAGAACATGGCCAAGATCATCCTACTTACCGGCACGATGGTGGGTTTCGCGTACGCGATGGAGTTCTTTATGGCCTGGTACGGTGCGAACGAATATGAATTCGCAGTCTTTGCCAACAACCGTGTGAACCCTGCACAAGCACCCTATTGGTGGGCATACTGGACCATGATTATCTGTAATGTGGGTTTCCCGCAGGTCTTCTGGTTCCGTAAGTTCCGTCAGAGCCCACTCGTCATCTGGATTGTTGCTTCCGCAGTAACCGTTGGGATGTGGTTTGAACGATTCGTGATTATCGTCACCTCGATTCATCGCGCGTTCTTGCCTGGTGAATGGCACATGTTCTTCCCGACTTGGGTAGATATCCTGACCTTCGTCGGCTCGTGCGGGATCTTCATGACATTGTTCTTGTTGTTCCTCAAGTTCCTCCCGATATTCGCGTTGTCCGAGCTCAAGATTGTGATGCCACAATCCCATACGGATGACCACCACTAAGAAAGGGGAGATCGAAATGGATATGAAATCAAAGATCAATGAAGCGGTTTCCTTTGCCTCGGATTACTTCCCGATGATCCTCCGCAAACCAGCGCCAAAGTTCGTCACCGAATCAGGCAACCCGGTTTACGGCATCGTCGCAGAGTTCTCCGAAACACCAAAGGTGTTCAAAGCAGCAAAGCAGGTCCGCGACGCGGGGTATTCCAAATGGGATGTCCACTCGCCATTCCCGATTCATGACATGGAAGAAGCAATGGGTATCAAAACCACCAAGCTTCCATTGATGGCAGGTGGCGCCGCACTCACAGGTCTAGGCATCGCCGTGATCTTGCAGTGGGGCACTTCCGCCTACCTGTTCCCGACAGTTGTTCAAGGGAAACCATTCGAAGCATGGCAGCCATTTGTGCCCATCATGTTCGAGCTTGCGATTCTGCTCACCGCATTTATGTGTATCTTCGGGATGCTCGCACTCAACGGCCTCCCCCGTTGGCACCATCCATTGTTCTCCCATGAACGATTCATGCGTGTGGGCAACGACCGGTTCTTCATCGCGATCGAAGCAAACGATCCAAACTTTGATCCGATCAAGACAAAGCAACTCCTCGAAGCAGCGGGTGGCACAGACATCACACTCATCGAAGACATCAGTTAATCAAAACAAACCAATAGACCTCACTCAACCGAACTCAAAGCACAGACCCATAGGATTCAGCATGATCCAAGCAGGCAAAACAACCAAGTCCGTAACGCGAAACGCACTCATCGGTGCGATCGGGTGCGCAGTGCTCGGCTCAGTCATGGGCGGGTGTCGGGGCGATCGCTCAGATAAACCACCACACCAGTTCTTCCCTGACCTAGACGACCAACCCAAGCTCAAGCCTCAAAGCGAAACAGTCTTCTTCGAAGACGGACAATCACAGCGCTTGCCGGTCGCCGGAACCGTTGCATTCGGATCTGATTCAGTGATCCCACAAGGCGACGCACAATGGGTTGGGTCTTACGCCAAAGATCGCGACGACATGCTCAAAGCAGACGAGACCTACTACTTAGGACTCGTCTCGGGATCAACCGACAAGTTTGTTTCTCGCATGCCTGTTGAAGTCGATGAAGACCTCATCAATCGAGGGATGGAACGATTTAACATCTACTGCACAATGTGTCACGGCTATGACGCGCTTGGAAATGAGTCAGGCAGCGTGGGTCGCTTGATGAATGTCCGTCCTGTGAACTTGCTCGATGACAAGTATCGTGATCGTTCAGGTGACTTCGGTTCCGACGGTTACCTCTTCCACATCGTCCGCGAAGGACTCTGGTCGCCCGATGGAACCAACCGCATGCCCGCCTACGGCCATGCGATCAACGAACAAGATGCATGGGGGATTGTCGCATACATCCGCACACTCCAAGCAGCCTTTGATTCCGAAGGGAAAACCATCGGACAGGCAACCAATGAGATCGAGCAGCCGATCGCAAATACAAGCGAAACTACTCAAGATGGAGGTGAAGGATGACACAAATCATTGCCAATCGTCCCGCGCCAGATTCAATCGGTCTCCAAGATGCAGATTGGGAATCCCGTCTCAAAACAATCGCAGCTGATCCACGGATGAGCGAAGACAATACGACTCTGCTCGCATCAAGCGCCCGCAAAATCGCGATGCCGCTCATGCTCCTTGGGCTCGTCGGGATCGTGGTGACTGTGATCGGAGCATTCTCGATCTCGCTTCGTCATGCACTCGGTGCGTTCGAAGTCGGTGTGTTTACCGCACTCGCAATCGCCCTAGGTTCACTCTTCTGGGTACTGGTATTCCACTCACTCAACGCGAGCTGGCCGATCACCCTTCGCAGACAGTTCGAAAACATCGCCGCGACGATCTGGGTCCCGGTTGTGATGATGGTCATCGTTGCAGGTATCGAACTCAGCCAAGGCGGAGTCCTCCTGACCTGGCTCGCAGAACCAACCGAGTACAACCATCTCCTCGAAGTCAAAGCGCCGTACCTCAACCCAACATTCTTCGTGATCCGTATCGCGATCTATGCATTCGCATGGATCATGATCGCGAGAACGCTGCTCAACTGGTCACGCAAAAGCGACGAGACCGGTGATCGTAATCTCGGACGCAAAGCCCGCCGTTTGTCAGGGTTCGCGATTCCGGTATTTGCACTCACCACTGCGTTCGCATCGTTCGACTTCCTAATGTCACTCGATTACCGATTCTTCTCCACCATGTGGGGTGTGTACTACTTCGCATCATGTGGATTGGCATCTGTTTCCGCAGTTGCAATCCTTGGGACGCTTCTCCGTAGAGCAGGCAAGCTCAACGGGCTCGTCACTTCAGAACACTTCCATGATCTTGGTAAGCTCGTGTTTGCATTCACCGTCTTCTGGGGTTACATCACCTTCTCCCAGTACTTCCTGATCTGGTACTCCAATATCCCCGAAGAAACCGCCTGGTACACCCAGCGCCAACAGCACGGCTGGCAATGGCTCTTCGTTGTGATGACCCTGGGTCACTTCGGACTCCCATTCTTGCTCCTCATCTGGCGCAAAACCAAACGAACAACAATGCTCCTCTGCGGCATGGGTATCTACATGATCATCATGGTCGCAATGGATATGGTCTGGATCATCCGTCCAATGGTTGATATTCAGGTCGCAGGCACACCATCAACCCCCGCGGGACTCTCGGGCATCTGGCTCGATCTCGCAGGATTCGTTGGTGTGATGGGGATCTTTGCAGGTTTCATTGCACTCAAAGTCGCGAAGAGCCCGTTGCTCCCGCTTAAGGATCCAATGCTCCACGAGTGTATGAATCACAAGAACTATGTTTAAAACCGTGCTCAGAAGCATGGAATCATGATCAGGGCATGTTGCCTGATCACTCAGTAAGTAAAACACACGATTGCACGAACGCAATCGATCACAAGTCACTGTCAGATCGGGAATACGCCCGGCTGACCAATCCGAAGGGTTCAGCAATGAGCGCAGATGGACACGATAACTGGCACCAAAACTCGTCCGACGAGGGTGTACCACAAGAAGCACACGGAGCGCAGGCAAGCGCCAAAGCAATGGGGTTGACCATCATCGCGATGACCCTCGGTGTGCTCTTCGTCATCATTGTTCTGGTTGTATATTTCCAGAACTACATGAGTAACTACAAATCAATGATCAACGAGAATACCGAAGCTGCTGCAATCAGCTGGCACGAAAAGCAATCCACTCTCGATGCGATGGAAGCGCCAATGCAAGAAGCAATGGCCGTCGTCATCGCTGAGTACGCACAAGACTAATCATGCATCTGATTGCAACTCCGTTTCGAATGAATATTTGACCATGAACCAACACAAACGATTCAATCTGATGATCATGCTCCTCGCACTCGCGAGCGTGTTGTTCACTGGAATGAATGCGGATGCACAGGTCTTGCTCGGACGAGATCAGGTCAAAGAACTCAACGGCGTCGAAGTCACCGAGCAACTCGGGAACTATGTTTCAGCCGACGCGGTATTCACCGACGAAAACGGCAACGATGTCGAGTTTGGGAGTTACTTCCAAGACGACAAACCCGCGATCTTGGTCATGGTGTACTACCAATGCCCGGTTGTGTGTCCGGTTGTGCTTTCCCAACTCAAAGACTCGCTCAACAAGCTTGATTACACCGCGGGTGAAGATTTCAAGCTCTTGGTCGTGAGCTTTGACCATACCGAGACAACCTCGATGGCACTGGGTGAACGCACCAACTTCCTCGGCGAGTACAACAAGGGACAAACTACCCAAGCTCAATCAGGTATCCATTTCCATACAGGCAAAGCAGTCGATATCAAACGCTTGGTCAACTCGATCGGGTTCGCATTCAACCCCCTCGATAATGGTGATTTCTCTCATCCAATCTCGCTCATGATCGTGTCCCCCAAAGGCAAGGTCACCCGGTACATGTATGGGTTTGACTATCCATCGCAAGAACTCAAACTCTCCCTGCTCGATGCATCACAGGGAAAGATCGCTGCAAGTCTTGGCGATCGCCTGTTGCATTTCTGCTTCCAGTTTGATCCACTCGCCGGTTCATATTCGATTCAAGCGTTCCGTGTGATGCAAGTGGGGGCGCTGTTGACAGTGCTCTTCATCATCATCGGGCTCACAATGCTTTTTATGGGCGACCGCGTTCGCCGAAAGCTTTACCTTGCCAACAAGCAAGATGAAACAAACGCGAATACAAACGATTCACATTCATCGAACACTTCCTCCAGCTCGTTTGCTGGAGTACATACAGGTCAGGTATCATGACGATGCTTACGCTTGCTAGCGGACAACCAGATATCCTCCAAGAAATCTTCTTCGGTGCCAAACCAGCACCGTCAGAAGCCGCGGCATGGTCCGACGGCCTCTTCCTGATGATCACTTGGTTCTCAATCATTTGCTTCGTCATACTGATGGCGCTGATGGTGTATTTCGTCATCAAATACCGCAGACGCCCAGGTGTGCCGGCACAACAAAGCCCGCACCACAATCTCCTCATCGAGATCCTTTGGACCGTGGTCCCATCATCAAGCATGCTCGTCATGTTTATCTATGGATTCCAGGGATACGCCGCCAAAATGGTGATGCCTGATGATGCGATGGAACTCCGAATCCAAGGCTCGAAATGGGCATGGATCGCAACCTATCCAAACGGTGCGACATCACCAGAAATGCAAGCAATCTCCAAGGTGACCTTGGACGATGCAACTTCCACAACCGTCACCCAAGGCAAAGAATACCCAATCTTCTATGTCCCCGAAGGCACCGACATCAAACTCCGTATGTACTCGATTGATGTCATCCATTCATTCTGGATCCCTGAGTTCCGTACCAAAATGGATGTCGTCCCAAACCGGTACACCGGGTTCGGATTCTCGACACCCAAACTGACAGTGAATGATTCATTCGTTCATCAGGAAACCGGTGAGCTCATGTACGGCCGAGACATGTGGATCTTCTGTGCAGAATACTGTGGTGATGACCACTCTCGCATGGCCGCGACCCTGCGGATTGTGCCTCAGGAAATCTACGATCAGAAGATGAAAGACTGGAGTGTTCAACTCTCTCCAATCGAAGCTGGTGAAAAAATCTGGAAGCAGATCTGTGCGAGTTGTCACCAAATCGACGGCACAAGACTCGTTGGTCCAACCTGGAACTCAGTTGAAAACGCTGATGGTCAGTTCGGGTTTGGATACGATGCTGTGCTTGAAGATGGCACATCCGTACCCCGCGACGAGAACTACTACCGCGAATCAATCCTCGATCCAAATGCGAAGATCGTCAAAGGGTTCGCACCCGCGATGGCAAGCTACCAAGGCATCCTCACCGACGAGGACATTAACAATGTAATCGCATTCATCCAGTCACTCTCCGATCGCAATCCAAACGCAGGCGAAGAGACTGGGACAAGCACCGAAGCAGAATCAGATACAGAAGCCGGGAGTGATTCATGAGTACCCCTGACACACACGCAGGACATCACGATGAGGGTTCTTACTTTAGTGGACCTCCCGGAATGGTTGCTCGCATTTGGCAATGGGCATCGACCGTCGATCATAAAAAGATCGGGGTCATGTACCTGTTCGCCGTGCTCTTTATGTTCTTCCTTGGTGGAATGTCCGCGATTGCTGTTCGCTATGAACTCCTCGATCCAATCCGCACAGTCACAACCGAAGCCCTCGTCGGCGATGAAATTGTAACCACCACCGTGACCACAGGAGAGAGTCTCAAAGAACTCCTCGGCGTCGTCGGTATTGGTGATGATCTCACCGGATCACAAATCTATAACCGTGCATTCACCCTTCATGGTGCGATCATGGTCTTCATGTTCATCATCCCCGCGATCCCCGCAGCACTGGGCAACTTCTTCTTGCCCATCATGCTCGGCGCCAAGGATGTTGCCTTCCCGAGGCTCAACTTGATGAGTTGGTATATCTATCTCTTCGGATGTACCTTCGGGGTCTCCTCGATCTTGCTAGGAGGCGTCGATACCGGCTGGACCTTCTATACACCCTATTCGACAACCGCTGATGCAGATCATTGGCGTGTAGTCCTCATGGTAATGGCCGCGTTCATCCTCGGATTCTCATCAATCCTCACCGGTTTGAACTTCGTCGTCACGGTGCACAAACTCCGCGCACCGGGGATGGGTTGGTTCGATATGCCTCTGATGATCTGGGCGCTCTATGCAACCTCGATTATCCAGGTGCTCGCAACACCCGTCATTGGTATCACGCTCTTGCTCCTGATGTTTGAACGCTTGTTCCACATCGGTATCTTCGATCCATCAATGGGCGGCGACCCCGTCCTCTACCAGCATTTCTTCTGGTTCTATTCCCACCCCGTGGTCTATGTGATGATTCTCCCAGGCATGGGCATCATCTCTGAAGTCCTCGCGGTTCATGCTCGCAAGCATATCTTCGGATATCGAGCAATCGCCTTCTCATCATTGGGCATCGCGGGTGTATCGTTCCTCGTGTGGGGGCATCATATCTTCACCGCGATGGGTGAACTTGCTGCGATTCTGTTCTCGGGTCTGACCTTCTTGGTTGCGATCCCGACAGCGATCAAGATGTTCAACTGGATCGCGACGCTCTATAAGAGTTCGATCGTCATCAACACACCGATGATGTATTCACTCATGTTCCTCTTCACTTTCGCGATCGGTGGCCTCACCGGGTTGCCTCTGGCAACGCTCGCGACCGACCTGCATCTTCATGACTCGTACTATGTCGTTGCACATTTCCATTATGTGATGATGGGTGGCACCGTCATCGCATTCATGAGCGGCCTTCATCATTGGTGGCCAAAGATGTTTGGGAAGATGTACAACGAAAAAGGTGCGATGCTCGCGATGGTGATCGTATTCATCGGATTTAACCTGACATTCTTTACCCAGTTCTTCCTCGGTACTCAAGGCATGCCTCGCCGATACGCGAACTATGTCGATGAGTTCCAGTTCCTTCACCAGCTCTCATCTGTTGGTGCGTTGCTCTTGCTCGTTGGGTTCTTGATCCATGCTGCGGTATTCTTCTTCTCCCTCGTCTGGGGCGAAAAAGCACCCGCAAACCCATGGGGTGGACTTACCCTCGAATGGGAATGTGAATCACCACCAATCGAGCACAACTTCCACAAAGAACCAATCCTCACACACGGCCCATATGACTTTGACACAGTCCTTCCGCCTCACTGTGATCCAAAGGATTACCCGCTTCCAGAAAATCCAGGCAAACACTGACCCCCGATTCCGATTGATCCACGCGATGATCTCTCCTGACAGGTTTCGATAAGGGACTGACCCATGACCATGATTGACAATGACATCTCAGGCGTACCGGCTCGCATCTTGAAGAGCCCAATGCACTGGCGTAACCGCAAGCACGAGCCGCACTGGCGCACAGGTGATGAAGAGTTCGATGCCGCCAAGCTCGGTATGTGGCTCTTCCTCTCTACCGAAGTGCTCCTCTTCGCAGGTATCTTCTGTGGATACGCAATCTTCCGCATGCTCTATCCAGAAGCATGGGCGAATGGTTCACACTACCTCGACTGGCGCATGGGTGCTGCGAACACCGCAGTCCTCCTCGTATCGTCGTGGACCGCTGCAAACGCAGTGCGCTTAGCACAACTCGATAAACAGTTCTGGTTCAAAATCAATATTTTGGTCACCATCATCTGTGCCCTCTTGTTCGTAGGTATCAAGTTCACGTTCGAGTACGGAATCAAACTCCCACAGGGCAAAGCCCCCGGAACATGGTTCTCGTACCCATACGCTCATGATCCACACGAACCGCTCTGGTGGTCCCTGTACTATGTCGGAACTGGGATCCACGCATTCCATGTGATTGTCGGTGCGATCTTGTTCGCATTCGTCCTCTGGCGTGCACACCGGTACCAATCCTACGGCCCAACACAGTACACACTCGTGGAAAACTCCGCGCTCTACTGGCACATCGTCGACCTGATCTGGATCTTCCTTTTCCCATTGCTTTACCTGATCCACTAAGCAGATCGATTACCCCAGACCTGACCCATCCAAGAATTCATCGCTCACAAGAGATATAGATATGAGTCAAGACACAACCGCAATCAATAACGAACACCACGCGGATCATGATGATCACGCAGCGCACGACCATTTCGTCGCTGACTGGAAGATGCAACTCGGTATCCTTGCGCTCCTGTTGTTCTTTACCGCGCTCACCGTGGGGTTCTATAACTTCGAGTCATGGATCGAAACCTCATTCGAAGTGGTGCTCCCCAAGTGGGTGAATATTGCTGGTGCGATGTCAATCGCAACCGTCAAAGCGATCCTTGTTGCAGCATTCTTCATGCAACTCAAGTACGACAAGGCGCTCAACACCTTTGTGCTCTTGTTCTGTCTGTTCTGTGTATCACTCTTTCTGACATTCTCAATGATCGATCTCGGTTCACGCCATTGGGTCGAAGATTTTAAAGCTGAATCACTCAAAGTCGGAGGCACCGGCCTCGGGCTCAACTCGGCGCCCGCAGACGAAGACTTTGCGGTATCCCTGAGCCCAAAGATCAACACCGCCGGACTCAACCTCGTTCAGTTCGCTCGCTTGCACGGCAACGACAAAGAACATGGACTGCTCTACTACCGTGAAAACGACGACGAAGCAACATTCTGGGCGCACTTCTATGACGGCCATGCCCATCACAGAGATGCACTCGACGAACACAACTTCTTCGAACAACTCGGATTCGGCCACCATGAACCAACCTCAAACTCCAATGAATCACATCCAAAGCATGGCTTGACCCCCGGGCTCTACTCCGATGTTGATCCAAAGGAAGCATCCCACTCAACCGAATCGCACGGCAATGGGCACTAATCAAACAAACAAATCAACAATGACACCCCCCCGAGAGAGCAGAAAGATCTACTGGATCTTGTTTGTGATCTCAATCGGAATGATCGCAGTAGGGGGCATTGCGCTCTCAAAGCGAATCGCAAACTATAACGAGACAACCGATCATCCCCTCTTCGCATACATCCATATATCAAGCACATCATTCACCTTCGCAGGAAAACCTGTAAAAGTCTCCGAAGAAACCATCGACAACAAAGAGGTCATCCGTATTCAATACGGGGATGAAGTGCTCTTGCTCGATGTTGCGATCCCCCCTCTCCAACCATTGCCACACATCTACGAGCGTCACAAAGATTGGCTCACACTTGCGCTCTTCGCGGATCGTTCAGGTCTTTCGATGAAAGAGTTCACTCGCAAAGTCGAAACAGATGAAATCAAACCACGGTTCGGAGTGGTGACTCGAACACCATTCGGATTCGAGCGTCTTGAAGAACCAAATCATGAAAGCCTCCAGCAAGAAGAAAACTGGGGCAATGGCGAGATCCGATCCGATGTCAGCAGATTCGATTGCTATGAGTTCTTACGCGATGGAACAATCACGCACGAAGTGAAACGATTCCCCGAAAGCGGTAAAAGCCTGATCCGCAGACAGAGTTACGCAAAGCTCAAAGGCGAAGAAATCCCACAACGCAATCAGGGCGAACTCGAAGAGTACACCTGGCAACACGGCGCAGCATTGAAGATCATGGCACGCGCACCCGCGGTAACCCTTGAAAAACAAGCCCTTCGCGTCGCTGGTTGGACATTGCCCACAACCGCTGCCGGGTTCTTGTTGATGCTCATGTCGTTCTTCTTCGCAATCGCTCCTGCGAGGACATCGAAGTAAATCCAACAATCTACATATGAAAAAACCGCGTGACTCAAAGGCACGCGGTTTTCATTTGTATCTCGTCTTTGTTGATCGCTTTGAATTAGATTACTTCGTTGGATCAATCTTCGGGCGGCTCGCAGGCTGTTGCGTTGCCGGCTTGCTCGCAGGCGCTGAGCTCGCCGATGAAGGTGCAACATCGGATCTGGTCGATGCAACCAAGAAAATCTCAACACGACGGTTCGCTTTGGTCCCTTTGCCGGTGTTGTTGGCAACTAGTGGACGATTCTCGCCCCACCCGGTGACCGACATACGATCCCAATCAATCCCCGCTTGACCGAGTTCTCTGCGAACCGCGATCGCACGATGTGCTGAGAGATGCATGTTGGTTGCGTGACGCTTCTGCGTGTTGGCGCTTGGTTTTTCGTTGTCGGTATGACCAACGATCTGAATATCATACTTGGATGCAGACCCAGACTTGAGCACGCTCGCGAGCTTTGCAAGTGATTCAGATGCATTTGCTTGCACCGAGTCTGACCCTGAACCGAAGGTCATGTCTGAAACAAACCGAAGCATCCCACGGTCCGAGTCATAAATAATCATGTCCGGGAACTGTGATGCAAGATCAGTCAATGCCCGATCAGTGACCGCATCGAGATGCACGATCTCAAGCGAGTTCATACGATCTTCGAGCCGATCGAATGCGAGCTGTGAACTCGCGAGTTGGCCACGCAGGGTGTTGTTTTCGCTGCTGAGTTTGCCGATGACAGTCTGTGCATCGCTTGTCGAACCCTGCAACTGCGAAGATGTTGATTCCGCGGAACCAACACGGTTGCGGAGATCAAGGTTCTGACTCCGCAAGGATTGATTGGTTTCAAAGAGCTTATCGTATTCTTGTTGGCTCACACACCCCGTGCTCAGTCCCGCGAAGGTAATCAATGCGGTGGTCAGGGTGATGGTGCGGACGGCTTTGGTGATTTTCATTTGCTGCTCCTGGTCTGCATGCAACTCATCTGCATGTGGTTTGCACTATCTGCTCTTCACGATGACTCAGGAAGGACAATAAGTGACTCCCTGCGAGACATCTGTGTGTATGGTATCGTATTCAATCCGAACCGGCGTGCCCATCCCAGGACAACTTCTTCCCAGATCTTCTCGCCTCATCTCCCTCTTCTGCGTCCTGCTTCAAGTTATCAACATACAGTTCTTGCGCATGGATCAAGAATCAATCAATCCAAACCCTGCTCAATACATCAAAGACTCCCTCATCGGAGGATTAGGTGCTGATCGGTCCAAAATGATTCGGGTAAACGCTACAGCCATCGCTGATGCCCATCTTGGAGTCATTGAATCGGGATCGATCGTGCTCAAACCAACCGATTCCGGATACCAGATCATCGCTTGCGGACCGAGCAAGCAGATAGACGCCCTGAATCTCCCCGATTCCATGATCGAACTCACCCTGAGCAATCGCCTGGTCATGCCCGCGATGGTCAATGCCCATACGCATCTCGATCTGACCCATATCGGTCCGGTTGCACACAACTCAGAGGACGGATTCGTTCAATGGGTCAATATGATCCGCGAGAACCGAAAGACAGAAGATGCCGATATCCGCAATGCGGTCCATCTCGGTATCACCAAGTCCCTCGCAGGCGGCTGCATCGCAGTGGGAGATATCGCAGGAGCGCCCGCAGGTCGATTGACCGATGCGCCTGCATACGAACTCGGGCAGTCCCCCCTAATCGGGGTGTCGTATCTTGAGTTTTTCGGCATTGGAAAAACCGCCAACTCTGCAATCGACAAAGTCCAGTCGTATCTCGACAATCAGTATGCACAGGTCAAAACCAAACTCGTCGGCACAGGTGTCCGTGTCGGACTTCAGCCTCACGCGACAAACACCATCGACCTGCCCGTCTACCAATGGGTCACACAGATCGCGTCCGATCTCAATCTTCCCGTCTCGACCCACCTTGCCGAAACCATTGAGGAACGCATGTTCATCTTCGATGGGATCGGTCCCCAGCGCGCCATGCTCGAGCGCCTCGGAGTATGGGATGACTCCACCCTTGATTACATTGCTCAAGGCAATCACCCCGTCGAGCACCTCCGCGATGTCCTCGCGCATGCGCCGATGCTCGTTGCCCATGTCAACGACGCGACCGACTCGGCCATCGAATGCCTCGCAGAGACAAATACCTCCGTGGCGTATTGCCCAAGAGCATCCGAGTACTTCGGTGCAGCAAAACACTTCGGACCACACCGATACCAGGACATGCTTGCTGCGGGTATCAATGTGTGTCTTGGCACCGATTCAATCGTGAACCTCGACACACACGATCGAATATCAACACTCGACGAAATGCGATTGCTCGCACGCCGCGATGGTACCGATGCAAAGACCCTCATCCAAATGGCCACAATCAACGGCTGCACCGCACTCGGACTCGATCCAACCCCCTTCACACTCGCCCCAAACATGAAACCCGCAGGTTTGATCTCCATCCCTCTCGATTCAGGGAACCAGGATGTATGGACTGATGCGATGCGAAGCGATCAGCCTCCAGAATGGGTTTTTCAGCGAAAAAATCCGCATGGCATGTCTTGAAAGAGCGCCAGATTCATGCATCCAACCCCCGCCCGCGTACGAAAAGATCAAGTGAAGCGTGGTGTTTTCCCGAATGGAGTTTATCGGGATATCATTCTTCATCAGATCCTGTGCATACAATTTTGTGTATCACAACCAGTTGAGTACAAGCTATGAGCAGTGAAGTCCAAATCGATCTCAAAGAAATCCTACACCGTGCCGGTGGGTATTCGCCTGCGTGCTTTGGTTTTATTCGTGATGGACTCGCTCACACTGTCGATATGGTCCACGGGAATCCAGAAGACCAAACCATGCTCGATCTTGGGATCGTTGAAGACTCCCGACATGTCTGCGGCCGAGAACTCTGCCTTGGGCTTCGAGATTACGCGATCGAACACTACGGCATGCTCGCCAAGTCCGTGCTTAACCGATGGGGCATTCATCACACCATCGACTTTGGAAATATCATCTTCGCGATGGTTGAAGCAGGATTGATGCGGACCACCGATGATGATTCGATCGAAGACTTTGATTCAGTCTTTGAGTTTGATGATGTCTTCGCAGATCCCGCGAGAACAACCCGTCCTATGGTGCTTGATTCCTAAGGTTCTACTTCAAATATCTCTGTAAACAAGAGCACAAATTTCGTGCTATGCTTATCGCATGGCAAAGCAAGAGAAACAGGACCCAACAGATTCAAGTTCAGCCTCGCCTGCATGGGCATCGCTCCATCTTTGGCACATGCAACCGGTACGCGATGTACTCCTCGGTCTGGGTATCTTCGCACTCGTTCTGCTCGCACAAAAAGCGTCCGTGGTCACCGTGCCATTACTCCTTGCAATCCTCCTTGCGTATCTGTTCGAACCGGTGATCTGCTGGTTGATGAATCGGTTTAAGTTTTCGCGCCGGACATCAGTCATCGGAATTATCGCGAGTGTAATCATCTTCATCGTGATCCCCGCAGTTCTTGCGACCATATTCGCAACAGGACAACTGGTGACCTTTACATCTGATACTATCGATGATATTGGTCACCTGAATGAAGCAATGGATCAAGAACAGAAGTCATCGACGGGATCCGAATACATCAACAACAATACTTCCGCACCCTGGCCTTGGATTTACGAACAGGTCGAGCTCTCTAAATCAATCAACGCAAACAAGAACACCCAACAATCTGATCCAGGCGCCGAAGTGTTCACAGATCAAAGCACCCCAATTGGTGATGTCTTCGCATTCGTCGCGATGTGGGTTGATGGCAACCAAGAAGAAGTAACTCAGACCGCTGCGGGGGTTGGTGTAACGGTCATGAACTCAATCGTTGGGTTTGTAGGTGCTCTCTTTGGCTTTGGATTCCTCGCGTTTGTCACTGGATTCTTTTTCTTCTTCACCGCCACCGAATGGGTGGGGCTCAAACGCTTCGGGGTGGATCTGCTCCCCGACAAAAACCGTGGGACAATCGTGATGCTGCTCGTGAAGTTCGATCATGTCATCTCCGGATTCATCCGAGGCCGAATCACCATCGCGTTTATCCAAGCAATCATCTTCTCGATCGGATTCTTCCTCATCGGTGTCCCCGGCGCATTCATCCTTGGACCGATCGTCGCAATCCTCTCGATCGTTCCCTACCTCGCATTGGTCGGGATCCCCATCGCGGTCTCGCTGCTCTGGTTGCAGGGATTCCCAGAGGGCAGTTTCCGCAATGCAATCTGGTGGACAATCGGCGCTCCCGTCGCGATGTATTTCATCGGCCAAGCACTCGATGACTATGTCCTCACCCCAAAGATCCAAGGCAAAAGCACCGGCATGGATACCCCAACCATCCTCTTTGCTTCTTTGGCAGGTGGCGCACTCTTTGGCGTATTCGGTTTGCTCATCGCGATCCCGCTCGCCGCATGCACCAAGATTCTTATCCAAGAAATCTTTTGGCCAAGATTCAACGACTGGGCAGAAGGCCGTGCTGCTGACCCATTGCCAATCGACTGAGATCAACACGAAAAAGGGCAACCCGATCTGGGTTGCCCTTGATAATGAACCTGTTTCGTAGTTTATGCGATTCGTCTTCGACGCAATGCACAGATTCCGCCAAGACCAAGCAACGCTGCGGTACCGGGTGTTGGGACGGATTCGATCACGAAGTTATCGAAGAATGCATCGCCGCCGGTGCCACCTGAACCACTAAAATCTTCAATCATCACCCGCACATCATTCCCGATACCCAAATCAGCGGTTGTAAAATCAAACGCGTATGAGTGCCACTGCCCATCATCAATCAGCACATCGTTCGCGCCCGATACACTCCCCGTTGCCCACATCCACTTGTGAGTGCTTGGAGTACCAACAGAGAACCCGACATAACCGCCCGTGTCTGTTGCCGACGAACGCTTGTTGGCTAACCCAAGGTAGTCAAACGAAAACCGATAGGACTGATTCGAACTCAACACAATCGGATCAGTGAACATGTCACCTGCATAGTTGAGCCCATTGAATGTTAACGCAGAGTCCAATCCACCAAGCGGATCAAGAACAGTCATGCCATGATGCGCACCATCGTTCTTCCCCGTCCACAAACTGAGTCCGGATTCGAAGTCATCACTGAACACAATGTCTGCATGAGACGCTGCTGCCGATGAGGCAATAACAAGTGTGGTAACCATGATCCGAGCGTTGATGTTCATATGTGCATTCCCTTTGGTTAAGAGTCGTTCCTACCAATGAGATGCAAAATCAAAGCCCGCTTGACCAGCTTTAAAGTCATAGAGCCTTTATCAAAATGAGGTTTATGCCGATTAGCAGAATCACCGCGTCCGAAAACTAGTCCATAATCTGATCGAGATGGTACTGCATATGGGCAAAGTAGTCTTCGATCAGGTATCCAAGGGTTGAAGACTCATCCGCACTCACTGTTCGAAATGCCATCCGATCATAGCTGTGCTCGTCGTGCTGCTTATCAAGCACACTCTCTGGAATTCGATCGATGATCGTGCAGATATGCATGTTGTACGCACACCACATCGTGACCACCTCTTCCCAGATCATCGCTTGATATCCCGAGAGCTTCACCCACTCCTGATGGTCATATCCAGTAAACACAATCGAACCAGATAACTGAGATTCAATAATCCGTTGATGGTTTACACTCGCGCTGTCAATCAGGTGTCCAAGTATCTCCTTGCGTGACCACGATCCAGGCGCACGAACCTTGGACATCTGTGTGTCGTGCAACTCAAACAACTCGTCGGCAATCTGTGCAACCCGATCGATATCAAAGCCCATAGTGGATAATGGCATCTGTGTCTCCTGATATGTCTGTACCACCGGTTTCGTATTCAATTATTTACGCTTCTTCGGTTTGCGTTTCTTGGCACTCCCTGATTTAGATTTCGTCGATTTCTTCATCGAGAATCCAGGCACACCTATGCCACCCATCCCAGGCATGCCGCCCATGCCACCAATCCCGCCTGCCATTGCTTTGGCAGCAGCCATCTTCCCACCAGCGCCCATCGCGCCCATCGACTTCATCATCTTGGTAAGCATCATGAACTGTTTTGAGAGCTTCCCAACCTCGTTCTCGCTTGTGCCAGAACCCTTTGCGATGCGACGCTTGCGTGTGATCTTGATGATTTCAGGTTTCTTTTTTTCTGCGGGGGTCATCGATTGGATCATCGCTTCGGTGCGATCAAACTGTTTCTCATCAATATCGACATCTTTGAGCGCAGATCCAACCCCAGGCAGCATGCCCATCAATGACTTCATCGAACCCATCCGACGCATCATCTTCATTTGCTTCAAGAAATCGTCCATGTCCAACTCGCCCTTAGCCATCTTCGCTTCGAGCGCTGCCGCTTCATCTTCGGACACTTCTTGCTGTGCCTTTTCGACCAACGATACAACATCACCCATCCCCAAGATCCGACCCGCCATCCGTTCAGGATGGAATGCCTCGATCGCGTCAAGGTGTTCGCCCACACCGATGTACCGAATCGGTGCGCCCGTGACTTGTTTTACGGACAACGCTGCGCCGCCTCGGGTGTCCGAATCAAACTTGGTAAGGATCACGCCATCGACTTCGAGTTTTTCATGGAATGACTTGGCGCTGTTCACCGCGTCTTGTCCGGTCATCGCATCAACCACCAAAAAGATATGATGCGGATTGACCAACGAACGAACTGATTTAAGCTCGCCCATCAACTCATCGTTGACATGCAACCGACCCGCGGTATCTAAGATCAAGACATCAACGCCCTGTTGCTTGGCAGCCTTCACCGCGTTCTGACAAATCTTGACCGCAACGCCGACGGCTTTGCCGTACTCGGCACACTTGTCAGGCTCCCCATAAAAATGCACCTGCGAACCACCGGGTAAATCATCATTCGCCTGCCCGGCAACCGTCTCAAGCTGCTCAACCGCTGCTGGTCGCTGCAAATCCGCAGCACAAAGCATCACCGATCGCCCTTGCTTCTTGAGCATCCCCGCAAGCTTACCACAGGTCGTCGTCTTCCCCGAACCCTGAAGACCACACATCATAATAATGGTCGGTCCGGGCGATAGCTTCATAATCCCCGGAGGCGTTGGTTGTTGTTCCGCGTCAGGATCGCCCCCGAACAACTCGATCAATCGACGATGAACAATCGAGATCATCTCCTGCCCAGGTTTCACCGCCTTGGTGACCTGTTGTCCGACGGCATCGCTCATAATATTTTTACAGAACTCTTCTGCGACTTCGTAGTGCACATCCGCTTCAAGCAATGCGGTACGGACTTCGTCCATCGCCTCACGGACATTGGATTCCGAGATCGCATCGTTCCCGCTCAGTTTACGGAACACATTGTTAAAACCATCAGATACTCGATCGAACATACACAACTCCTACAACAGTGGCACAGGTGTCTCACCTGTGTTTTCAGGGAAGTATTCAAATGTTCAAGGCCATGACCGCAGCCGACAAAGTATAGTCCGACAAAAAAAGTCCGAAGCATCAAACATGCTCCGGGCAAAGTGAAAATCAATCAATGTCGTTAATCCTTCGAGAGAATAATTACCGTGTAAGGTCCGATCCCGACATTGCCGTTATAGCTCATGCCATCTTTCGAACCCCAACTCGCGGTGGTGTCATACGCAGTCCAGTTCCCAAACGCGGAGTCATACCCATTCCAGTCCGAGTTGAATCGAACCTTCCAGGTTCCACTCGACGGGAAACCAATATTGTAACTGCTGAATCCAGTCCCTGAGAAGTTAGCAACAACGATCACATCGTCGCCGCTTCCACCATTTTTCCAACGGTGATACGCAACAACCTTCCCTGTGTTGTTCACATGATGAACATTCACATTCCCGCCACCAAGACCAGCGGTTTTTCCAGTCGCGTTTTTTCTCAGTGAAACAAGATCAGTATACAGATCGGTGATCCCAGAGTAAGTCGTTGCCTTGGTCCAGTCCAATGGATCAGAATCCGCAAAGTACCCATCCTCAAGGAACTCTTGCCCCTGGAAAATCATCGGCACCCCAGGCGAAGTAAACACCAATCCCGCGCCAAGTGTCGATCGTTTCTTAGAGAACCAACTCGAAGCATTGCCCGCCCAGATATCTTCAGGAACCCGAGCATGACCATTGGCAACTTCATCATGACTCTCTGTATACACAACACGATCGACCATGTCACCGTTATAGACCGTTGCGATTGCATCACGCACCGCATTCATATCCCGGTTTGCATCATCTTGTTCGATAATCGCATCACGAATCGGATGCACAAACGCAGCATCCCACTGTGAATCAAATCCCGCGCCGCCTGCGCCCGTCGTCTTGGTCAACCAATCATTATTCTGCAAGTCTTCTGCAATTGATATCTTCCAAGGCATCGCGGCATCAATCTCATCATTGATGAACTGCATTAATGACCATCCATCTGCGATGGTGCCGCCTCCACCATTATTCTGTGTTCGGATGTTGACCGTAGAATCCCAGCGCAACCCGTCCGCATTAAACTCATTGAGCCAATACAACGCATTGTCTTTCAAGAAACTACGCACCTCACCCCGCCCGTAATCCGGACGCGTATGCCCCCAAGGGGTGACCGCACGCCAATCTTGGAAGAAATAGATCCCCCCATAACTCCCAGTCGATGTGCCATCAAATCGCCACATGTCGAGATCGCTTGGACCAAGATGGTTGTACACAACATCAATAAGCACCGCGATACCGCGCTGATGACATTCATCCACAAAGTCCTTCATATCAGTGGGGGTGCCATAAATACTCTCAGGAGCAAACGGATGCGCGGGGTTGTATCCCCACGAAAAATCACCCGCGAACTCTGCGATCGGCATGAGCTCTATCGCATTAAATCCCATATCCTCAACATGATCCAATTTCGAGATTGCACTCGACCATGTCCCAGGAGCACCCCCCGCGGTATCATTGAATGTACCGATATGCATCTCATAGATAATCATGTCCGTCCACCCAGGAGCAGTGAACGATGTCCAAGAATACGCTGTTGGATCAGTCACAATACTCTCGCCAACAGAGTTGGTTACATCCCGTGCTTGTGGGTCATTTTTCCAAAGCGTACCATCAATAACATACTTATAGGTTTCGCCGCTCTGATCCCCGAGGACATCAACCGACCAATGTCCAGCGCCTTCGGAGACGAGTGGGTTGGCGCTGGTGCTCCACGAGTTAAACGAACCTGCAACTGTAACAGTTGTTGCATTGGGTGCCCAGACTCGGAAAGTCGTATCGCTTCCAAGCACTTGTGATCCCATTCCTGATTTACTCGATGCGACAAGCCCGGCAGCGAATGTGTAGTTCGATCCAGTATTGTTGTCATAGATATTCGATCCCCAATCGTCATATCCATGGAAGTAATACTCAATCGTGCTCCCAGGTGTATATGAACTCCCCGGCGTAAATGTCCAAATCGAGTTCCCGGAATCGTTCCCGTCATAGTTCATCGAGTGGGTGGTCCACGCGCCGCCGTTGACTTGTATACCAACCTCAGCATGAAGCCCGACATAGTCTTGATTCATCAAGATGGTGTATGTGCCCGGGTTGTCCCCATCATGATGTGCATAGGACCCGTAGACGCCTATCCATGTTGGTGCCCCAAGCGCCTGAGAAGCGAAAACAATCGCAGTGGTCACCGCGATACATATCGGCAAAAACAATCCTGTAGAAAAGGTTCCTCGTCTGGCCATCGCTCAATCCTTTCATAAGTTGTCATATGAAAACACAAACGCATGAACATGCGTCGATCTAGAATCTACTTTCTATGCTTACGCCGTGCAACTGCTTAACAATCACCCATGTGATATCAATGTTCATTCGCATCGATCAAAAAATGGAGTGAGTATCAACCTTTTGGATCATGATGCTTCCAAGAGCACGCAATATATCCAAATAGAAAGTTTCGTGTTTTTATCAGAATGTGGATAACAAGACGCAGTTACAACCGCTTTGACTTCAACCAAGCATGCAATCGACCCGCGTCCCAAGTATTGATACACTGCTCTGCGGTCAACCAACCCCGTTGACCGGTCTTCACACCAAAGATCAAATTATCATAATCCGTTGGATGATGATCATCGCAGTTGATTGAGATCAACGCGCCCGCTTCAACAGCTGCACGCACATGCGTATCGCGCAGATCAAGCCGCATCCAATGGCTGTTAATCTCAAGCGCCACATCGTGCTCGATCGCCGCCGCGATCAGCTCACTCATATCCGGTTCGATCCCGGGTCTTTTTTCGATCAATCGACCCGTCGGATGACCGATGATGTGCACCATCGGATGAGCAATCGCTTTGAGCAACCGCTTGGTCGCCTGTTTGGGTTTCGCCCGCAATCCCGCGTGAGGCGACGCAACAACAACATCCAACTGTGCCAACAACTCATCATCATAATCGAGCGTGCCATCAATCAGAATATCAACCTCACTCCCTGCCAAAAGGGTAATTCCATCGATCTTCTTGTTCGCCTCGCGGATCGCCTTCATATGCGTGTACAACCGATCAGGTTTGAGCCCGCCCGCGATCGCTGAGGACTGCGAATGATCCGTAATCGCCAGCGTGTGAAACCCACGAGCTTTCGCGATCGCTGCCGATTCCTCGATGCTCATCTTCCCATCAGACGCGGTGGTATGCGAATGAAGTTCCGCTTTGATATCCGCAAGTTGAATCAGATCCACCGGTTCATCTAAACTCATCTCGCCACGATCTTCACGCATCGTCGGCTCAATGAAAGGCAGTTCCAGCGCCTTGTAAATAGACTCCTCAGTGTCACATGCAATCGGTTCAACACCACGAGATTGAGGTGAAGATGAATCCTTTCCATCATCTGCGAACAATCCATATTCATTGAGTGTCATACCCATCTTGATCGCGCGTTCTCGCAACCGTACGCCGTGCTCTTTGGAACCGGAAAAGTACAACAACGCTGCGCCAAACGCCGAATCATTTACGACACGCATATCGACCTGAATTCCCGCGTTTTCATCAGCGCCCCATCGACTCGAAACCTCACCAAGTGCCATGCGAACAGAACACTTCGTGTCTCCCTTTGCCAGCACTTGCATCACACCCTCCGCGTTTGTAAACGCCTCGCGTGCTGCGTCGGGTTCGCTCGTGGAGATCAACAGATCGATATCCCCGATAGATTCTTTGCCTCTCCGAATCGATCCGGCACACTGAACCCGGATCGTGCCGTCGAGAGCTTCAAGCATCGCAACCAATCGATCCGCTACGCGCGATGCAATTCCGATCGACAAGCGTTGCCCGCTTGTTTCAAGGAACGCGATGGACGCCTGGATATTGTCAACAGTTTTCTGTCCCATGCGTGGGAGTTCCAAGATCGAGCCGTCCTCGATGATCTTCTTGAGATCTTCGATCGATTCAATGTTTTTCTCATCCCACATGAGCTTCACAGTCTTGGGACCAAGGCCCTGGATCGCAAGGATATCCATCACCCCGCTTGGAACCTTGTTCGCGAGCTCGTCATACTCTGCGATGGTTCCGGTTTGTGCCAGTTCGATAATTTTCCCCGCTGTGCCTTTGCCGATCCCCTCGATTGCAACAATTGGCTTCGTATCGCCATCCTTTGCCATAGATTCGAGATCAACAACAAGGTCCTTAATGACTCGTGATGCTTTGGCATGCGCATTGATGCGGAACCGATCGCCTCCGAGGAGCTCGAGCATCTGTGACATAGTGTTAAAAATCGACGACGCTTGTTTCTGAAAACTCATATAAGAGTGTAGGTGCGACACACAGATGAGCATATCAACGCATCAGGTGTAGTCCGCGACAATCTGCGATTCTATCGCATCGACAATTGACTCGCGTTCATTCTCAGGAACAAGCATCAATGCGCTCACCAATCGCCGAGAAAGTTCCACCGATCCCGGATGAAGCAGATCCACGAGCAACTTAAGATGGTCGTTTGGCAATAGCGTCCCGGATTCGCTGGGCGCTTGTACCAGAGGCTGATTCAGACTTTGATTCGATTGCTTGCTTGACTGACTCATGCTCGTCCTTACCACAATCCGCATCGGGGTTGTTCTGGACGATTATACGCTGATTCGACTCAGGATTGGTGTGCCCATCCACACTTGATCGAACTGAATCATTGTGTGCGCGAGCGGACTGAACACCACGGACTCGTGTTTCGAGCGTTTGAACGAACCGCTCAATCCGATCCATCCGATCACACAGATCTGTGAGCGTGTTTGCGACCGCCGTCATCAGTTCCGATGGGTCCGCCTGACTCAACGCATGGGATCGCAGCTCGGTACATTTCATCGGCCCACGACCCGTCAATAACCATTCCCCCGAAATTCCAAGCACTCGACACATGTTGGTCAAAAAAGTAGCGCTGGGCGCCTGCCCCTGCATATACCTACGAACGGTCTCAGGATGCGTTTCGGTCAGTTTTCCAAGCTTGCGATACGAACATGTCCCCGCAGCCTGATTAAGCCGAGAATGAAAATCGGAGTGTGTCCCACTATCCTCATCCATCATCTGAGGCAACGCTCTGTCAGTTTGATCCGTTGTGTGTGTGCTCATTGCACAACTATATCAGAGTTTGTTCGGATATATTCAGGATAGAGAAACCCGAACGAACCCTCTTGAGAGCATAAAATCAGCATATGACTCAAAAATGAGTTATTCAGATTCTCATCTGGAATTCAATCTGGTCAGTGACACACAAGTATGTGGAATTTGAGCAATCTGAACAGCAGGGCATATAAATCTAGTTATCCACAAAAATGTGGAGTAAGTTCGCCATTTACGCAAGAAGTTCGGTGATTGGACTCCCGTCAAGCACTCGCTCGACCATGTCTTGGTACTTCGGATCCAGTTTCTGTTTCCACGCGGTTGCGATTGAGGCTGACGCCTTTGTTTCTCGCTCAATATGAGTGCGAATTGAATCAGTGAACTCAAGCCCGCACAGCGCGTATGTCGGCTCCATGATCTCGACGGGATTCTGCGAGAGCTTTTCGAAGGTCACCTGCATGTACCGGGGGTGTGCTCTTCCAAGACGGAGCATGTGCTCTTGTGCATGCCTCCAGGACCAAACCTTGAGCTCTGCGAGTTCCTTGCCATCCACAGGCCCGCAGATCTGAGCAAACGCAGGATCTCGTTCGCAAATCCGACTGTAAATCCCACGCTGAAGTTCCATCAACTCATCTGGATCTTGCTTTGGTGCAAACCGGGTGAGCCAAGAACTCAGCATCCCTCCAGGGTGACGGATGATGTGGATCACGGGGATATGCGTTGTTTCTTCAAGCACTCGACAGATCATGTATCGAGCATTGACGATCTTCATCACGCGTTGCCCTTGCCCGATGCGTTTCGGGCTATACATCAGCCATGGGTATCCTGCTTCAGGATGGCGCCCCAATACCCGCTGCAGAGTTCGTGTATATAAAAGTTTGTCTGCACGCGTGAGTTTCACCCACACCCGTGCATGATCCTTCACCACATCAGGCGCAAGATCGACGAATCCGATCCGTGCACCTGAATCGAGTGCTCGTTGTTCCCAGTTCTCTGCATCAGGGTCAGAGAGCCCGCGATCCATCCGGTTGGGTTCATTTCGTCCCAGTGTCTGGGGATGAAAATCAAGCATTTTGAGCATCCATTTGCTCCCTGAACGCCCCGCGCAGGTGATCAGCACCATCGGAGGCCGCGTATCAACCCCAGGTTCAGGGATGATGAGCTCTCGCGCGTGGTCGCTTGAAACATTCGTTGGGTGTGATGAAGTATTCTGCATAGTCATCTGGTTCATGTGCTCCTTGGATACACCACTCTATCGGTTGAATACTCTACAAAACACCGGTTCTATCCCACATCTCCAAGACCAAGCCACTGTCCATGCGCTTTGAGCAGGCGCCGGCGGGCAAGCGTGTCTTGTTCTCGGTCCAAAGTGGGGGATTCCGCGATCCAGTTCGCTGCATCCCGCCTTGCCATCCCGAGCAACTCGAACTCCTTGAGTGGGTCCGCAACCTTGAAGGGGGGCGCGCCGCTTTGCCTGGTTCCGAATACATCCCCCGCGCCACGAATCTCCAAATCCTTCTCCGAGAGTTCAAATCCTGATGAGGTATCAACCATCGCTTTGAGTCTTGCAATCCCGTCCTCGGTCTTTGGATCACCGATCAGCACACACACGCCTTGCTTGTCGCCTCGTCCGACACGACCGCGGAGTTGGTGGAGTTGTGCCAATCCAAACCGATCCGCATCCTCGATAATCATCACCGTTGCATTGGGGATATCCACACCCACCTCGATTACCGTCGTTGCGATCAAACAATCAATCTTGCCCGCGCGGAACCGGTGCATAATGTGTTCACGCGTATCGCGTTTGAGTCGGCCGTGCAACGCCGCGATGTGCACATCATGAAGTTCCCCGCCCTCAAGTTCTTTCTGCAAGGACCTTAAATCCCGGATCTTCCCATCGCTCTTTGTGCCTGGTTCAATCGCAGATACAACGATAAAGACCTGATCGCCCTCTTTGATTTTTTTATTCGCCCAGTTGTACACCGTCGATCGTTTCTCATGGGTGACATGCTTGGTAATAACAGGTGTTCGACCTGGGGGGAGTTTATCAATCGTCGAGATATCCAGATCGCCAAAGATCGTTAATCCGATAGTCCGCGGGATCGGAGTCGCGGTCATCACAATCACATGCGGAGTCTCTTCTTGAGCATTGCTCGCAGATTCCCCGCCCTTGACCCGAAGCTTGGCGCGTTGCTCAACACCGAACCGGTGCTGCTCGTCGATCACCGCGACCGCGAGCGAATGGAACGCGACTGAATCAGAAACCAACGAATGCGTCCCGATGACCAAATCGCAATCACCCGATGCAATCTGACTAACCACAACCTCCCGATCTGCAGCGAGCATCGAACCGGTTAACAACGCGACTTTCACTTCTGACCCCTTGAGCATTTCAGTCATTGAAAGATAATGCTGTTCCGCGAGCAACTCCGTGGGTGCCATCAGCGCTGCCTGATGCCCATGCGCGATCGAGAGGAGCATCGCATCGAGCGCGACAATCGTTTTCCCAGATCCAACATCCCCTTGCACGAGTCGGTTCGTCGGGGTTTCGAGCGCCAAGTCACGCCAGATCTCATCGACAACCCGCTGTTGCGCATCGGTCAGCACAAAGGGCATCCGCGCCAATATTCGTTCATTGATCTCAGGTGTGCGAGGCAGCGCAGGCGCTCTGAGTGTCCTTCTCAGGTGCGCCCGTTTCATGTGCACCCCGAGTTGCAACATCAACAGTTCGTCGTACGCCAACCGCCGACGAGCGGATTGGACATCCGACTCAGTCTCAGGCGAATGGATCATCCGGTACGCATCACCCAAGCTTGGCAACTCGCGTTCCTTACGGTAATCATCACTCAGATGATCCTCGAGTAAACAACACGCTTGATCCAGAACCTTGCTCAGAACCGTCTGGATCTGCTGCGATGAGATCCCTTCTGTCAGGGGATAGACCGGCCGGTACTCATCGTCCTGATCCGTATCGAGTGATTCAACTTCATCAAACGGGATGATCGTGAACTGCGGGCTGCTCATCTGTAACCCGGGTCCGTACCGCACAGGCTTGCCCTGGACCCGGATATACATCCCCGCGCTGAGCTTTTTCGCGAGGAATGCCTGATTGAAAAACACCAGATCCAATCGACCAGTCTCATCGCACAGCACAACCTGAAACCGTGCCTTGCGCCCAAATCCGTTGATCTTGGTCGCGGTGATCTCGCCGACCGCCGATCCGATCACCCCGGGTTCAAGATCACCCAATCCAGATTGCGCATGTATCCATTCATACCGGTGGGGGAGATGGGTAAGAAGTTGTCCGACATTGTGCACGCCCAAGATTTCGAGCTTCTGGACATGCTCTTTGTGCACGCCTGGGAGATCAAAGATGGGGGTAGTCAACGACACACTCACCTCGTTGGTCCTAGCCCGAGCGGATTGTTATGACTCGGTCCCTGATCCGACTTGGTCAACCCATCGGACTGACGCGCAGGATCGATTTCTCGCAGATAATCCCAGGTATAAATCCCCGTGTCGTGCCCATCCGAGAACACGATTTTAATCGCATAGTTCCCGATCATCTCGGCGCCCGTCGCGGTAAGTGTCCCTGAGGATCCCATCGAATCGGGAAGAATAGTCAACGGGTTTTTCGCCATTGACTTGCGAAGCTCGCGCATATCCGCGCTCGGGGACATCCTGCGGAGGTGAGCAATCGGATACACCGAGATCGACCCATCATCCCATGTGATCGTAAGTGCTTGATCTTTTTTCAGATCCAGATTCATTGGCGTATGTGTCTGCTTCATGGCTGCTAAAGTGTAGTGTCCATTCACGCCCGAGGCCGAACATATGCCCAATACAACTGCATCATCTCATCAGCCAAATCTCCAATCCATTGCACCGATCGATCACCTCGTCGATGCAATCGACACCATCGGTTCACCCGCATGCGTAGGGATTGATCCTGTATTCTCAAAGTTTCACCCATCACTCAAAGCATTCCCAGAGATCGATGCGATTGAAAAGTTCTCGCTCGGTGTCCTCGACGCAGTCAAAGGTTTAGTCCCCGTGGTTAAACCCCAGAGCGCCTGTTTCGAGCGTTATGGCTCCGCAGGATACGCAATCCTTGAAAGAGTTATCGACCACGCACGCGATCTTGGGTTTGTCGTCATCCTCGATGCAAAGCGAGGGGACATCGGTTCATCCGCGACGCACTACGCAATCGGTGCTGCAGACATGGGCGCACACTTCATTACGGTATCACCCTACATGGGACCCTCAACAATCGATCCATTCCTCGATGCAGGTCTGGGGGTCTTTGCGCTCGCAAGAACCAGCAACCCTGATTCTGATCAAGTCCAACTCCAAGAACTCAAGGATGGATCATGTGTCACACATGGGATCAGTTCCATGATCGCGAGAATGGGCAACACGCATCTCGGAGAATCAGGTCTGAGTAATCTCGGTGCTGTAGTCGGTGCGACCAAGAGCGCCGCTGATGTACGAGCTTTGCGTCAAATCATGCCCGATCAGATGTTCCTCGTACCCGGGGTTGGTGCCCAAGGCGGAACAATTGCCGATGTTGAACCCATGATTCGAGACAACACGCGATCCGCAGGACAACTCGGGGTAATCGTCAATGCTTCGCGATCCGTGATCTATGCACCGACCGATAACAATACGGATGAAAACCAATCATGGGATGATGCGGTCCATCACGCCGCGATTGAGTTCTCCGATGAACTGAGCTCATTGGTTCCATATGAGGAACTTTAAGTTCCTGTTGTTGATGCAAAAATGAAAGAAGCCGCCGGGTTCTGCACCCACCGAGCGGCCTCTCTCTGATCCATTTCACACAAAAAACACGTGTGATGTTTCAAGTTGTGGGTTCAACAGGTCCAGTGGATGCATTGGACTTCTGATTTGTCCCCTTCGAGTTATCACATTGCATGTCTAAAAGCTCATAAACACACAAATCACTCAATCGTCACCCGGAAAATACACTCATTCGGGGGAGATGCCAACGAGATACGAAAAAAGTTCGTGTTTTCGGGTGTTCTCAAGATTCACGAGATCTCGATTGTCTGATAAAAAATATCAGACATTGATACATAATTTTCCAAATCTTCTGGGTTCTGACCATTTTCGGCGCATGTTGTATAGACGGAGGCACGCCATCCCATGTGGGATTTTAACTCTCGCATAGAGATTTGGTGTGTTTGGAATAGGTATACAGGAGATGAATATATGAAATATGCAGCAACACTCTGCCTGATCGCAGGACTGGCAGCATCCGCAAACGCTGGAGTTTTCAGTGAAGTGGAAGACAACAACACATTGTCACTCGCAAACGACCTCGGTTCCTTCGGCGAACCAGGCGGATCAATCCTCGTTGACGGCGTCATTGATGCTGACGATGTAGACTGGTTCGGTTTCACGCTCGAAGATAGTGCATCGCTCTCATTCTTTGCTGTATTTGCAGCTGGAGATTCTGACGGCGTCATGCAAATCGTCACCGCCGGCGGAGATGTCATCGCATTTGATGACGATTCAGGTATTGGCTTAATGCCAGCAATCCAGATCGAAGATCTCGATGCAGGTTTTTACTACATCGGGCTCTCAGGTTTCGGCGACACTGATGCATCATCAGTGGGTTCTGATGACCTCCTCGACGGCTTGGATGCTGCAGGCGCACCGCACGGTGAATCCTTCGGCTACAAGCTCAGCGTTGGTTTCACCATCGTTCCTGCTCCAGGTGCTATGGCACTCATGGGAATGGGTGGCGTGATGATGACCCGTCGTCGTCGCTAAAACCGATTCAACAGTTCAATAAAGACCACAGGCCGAGTCATTGACTCGGCCTGTGCTTTGTTTTGGTATGCTCTAAGATTGGTGAACTCAATCAATACTCGGTGATACATCGATCACATCGGTTTTTGGTCAATCGTGATGTCGTACACATGGAGCAGCTTGTTCTTATCAAAGACCATTTCCTGACGAGATTTCCCGACCACATCATACAACGGTGTCAGTTCAATCGCATCGACTGGACACGCCTCTTCACACATGCCACAGAAGATACAACGGAGTTCATCAATCTCGAACTTCGCCGGGTACTTTTCCCGATCATCCCACGGGGACTCTGCAGCTTCAATATGGATACAGTTCGCCGGGCAGATAGTGGGGCACATCATGCATGCAACACATTTGACCCGCCCTGCGGAATCCCGGTTGAGCCGATGCACGCCTCGGAAGTTGGAAAGCTCCATCCCGCCCTGCTCGGGGGTGTAATGCTCGCGGCGTTCCTCAGGATACTGCATGGTCCGGGAGGTGTGTCCTTGCCCGAATGAGGTAAAGAAATGCCGCATCGTGGTGCCAAATCCCTTGACAATGCTCGGGATATACATCGCCTCTGACGAAGTCATAGGCGACGCTTTGATTACGATGATGTCTTCTTCTTTGATAGCCATTCTGCGCGTAGTATAGCGTGTTTTTCCACCTGAAGTATGTTCTGGCGATGAGACTTCGTCATGCTTTTTGCTTGCATACTATTCAAGCATGACCGATCGTCGTTCAGGACCGCCGTTGTTTGATCTCATGCGTGAGCGTGGGCAAGATCCCAATGCGCCCCAACCAGTTCGAAAACCAAGCGATCAACCGGCAAAGCAACCGGCAAAGCAACCGGGTACTCAACCCAATACGCAACCATCACCCGCGCCCAGATCCAATCCCCAACATGTGCAGGATCAACCCCGCGATGGGACGGGTCCCGTCGTCGCAACCAAGCAAACCGCTTGGGATTCATCCGGTGGTGTCTCCAGAGCAGAACGCTCCGCAGCTGCCGCGATGTTCGATGAACCATCAACCAACGATTCAGGTTTGCGTGTCCCCATGTCACGCGTCTATCTCATCTCGGTGGTCGTGCTTGCACTCCTCATCGGTGCATGGGTGGTGGGATACAAGTTCGGACTCAAGGATGGAAAATCTCAGATCGAGCAATATGTCCGTGATCAGCCGGTTGTTCCAAGATCAACAGAAAATGAACCAGTTACTTCTCCGGTTGAACAAAACAACCCATCGATAAACCCGATAACTTCGACCGGTTCAGAACAAGAAACCAGACCAAATACACCAATCCCAAGCACTTCAGGCGCGACTTTGATGAGCTCAAACGGGTTCCTCTCCACCGATCCAAGGCAAGCAGGACTCAACTATCTCGTGCTCGCAACCCTCAGTACCGAACAGGCAGCTGACGCGATTGCCTTTATGGGTCAACACGGAGTTGATATCATTGGGGTCCCAGTAGTGGATTCTGGCGCTTCGCGTGCTAACAATCCCTCCCGCTATACACTGTATTCGCTTGGGCTTGCGATCCCAGGCAACCGGTGGAGCGCCATGAGCGTCGAACGCAATCAGCATCAAACACTGATCGCCAATCTCGGAGTTCGTTGGCAGCGGGAAAGACGTGGAGGCTCAGATTTCACCCAGACCAACTGGGAAAAGTTCGAGCCTTAAAAAACTGGATTTAGAAAACAGGTCGGTCATCGGCTGATTAAACACGATTTAACTTGTCTATAACAGACAAACCACGGAGCATCCCATGAGTATTGATTCCTCACTCAAAACCGAAGGCAACCTGACCACCATCCGCAATGTGATGACACGCGCAGAACGCATCGCCGCACTCAAAGAAGATGGCAAGTTCATCGAAGGCAAAAACACCGCTCACGGCTTGCCAAAGACCAAGGTCAAAGAATAATAAATCAACCATTCAGCACCAAGGTCTTCAAACACCTTCATGTGTTGAGTCTCAGATTTACCCGTGTGAACTGATCACAGGTTTCGGTGTTGCACCGGGACCTGTATTTTCATTGCACACCTGATGAACATTGCTCAGTTGCGAGTCATCAATCACCTCACATCACGATCGGATTCGTCCAATGACCACTTCACCTGCGCAACAAGCAAACCTTGATGGATTTGATCTTGAATCAATGATCTCCGATCGCTCAAATGGGATTGATGCATCGGGCATCCGACGAATCTTTGCGCTTGCTTCAACACTCAAAGATCCGATCAATCTTTCCATTGGTCAACCCGATTTCCCGGTGCCTCAACCAATCCGCGATGCTGCAAGCAACGCGATCCAGAACAATGTCAACGGCTACTCCCTCACGCAGGGACTCCCAACACTGCTCGAAAAAGTAAACAACTGGCTCAAAGTCGATCTCGGATGGGACACAAAGACCGTCAATACCCCAGATCACACAGGTCCTGTCTCGATGATCACCTCAGGCACCTCGGGCGCTCTCGTCCTCGCGTTCCTCGCGTTGCTCAATCCAGGTGATGAGTGCATCATCCCCGATCCATACTTCGTCGCCTACCCGCACTGGGCAACCCTCTGCGGCGCCAAAGCAATCACCGTTGATACCTATCCAGATTTTCAGCTCACCGCCGATCGCGTCGCTCAAAAGATCACATCGAAAACGAAGTTCGTATTGCTCAACACCCCATCGAATCCCGCAGGTGTGGTGATGAGCAAAGCGGAGTGCATCAAACTCCGCGATTTGTGTCGATCCAAAGGCGTGTTGTTGATTACCGATGAAATTTACGACGAGTTCGCGTTCTCTGATGCAACCACCGATGCATGTGTAGGCGATCCGTCATCGCCTCGATGCCCGAGCCCTGCTCGTATTGAGGGCGCACATCAGGATGTCTTGCTCATCAGAGGATTTGGAAAAACCTACGGCTGCACCGGATGGCGACTCGGATATGCTGCAGGACCCAAGGGCATCATCGAACAAATGGCAAAGCTTCAACAATACACCTTTGTGTGTGCACCCTCGCCGCTCCAAGCAGGTGTCGAAGCGTGCTTCGATACCGATATGAGTGAGCATGTCAACGAGTATCAATCTCGCCGGGATCTGGTGCTCGAAAAACTTGGGAGTCTCACCGAGATCGCATGCCCAGGTGGTGCGTTCTATGCATTCATCAAAGTTCCTGAACATCTCGGAATGACCGGCACACAAATCGCTGAAGCTGCAATCAAACGAGAACTTCTCGTCATCCCAGGGGGTGCATTCTCATCCCAGGACACTCACTTCCGGATCAGCTTCGCAACCCAACGCGATAAACTCACCCAAGGGCTCGACATCCTTGCAGAGTTGTTGAAGTAAGAATCAATCAGCAATGACACAGCGGATCGAGCGAGCGGAATCAGTTAGAAACTGATTTCCAGTCGAGCAAACAACCCTTCTTGGGTCAGGTCTGTACGCACAGTGCCTACATCAAAGCTCGATCGGATGATCCGGTACCCAGTGATGAGCCCGATATTGTTTGAGATGCGGAGATCAGTTGATGCATTGAAATCCATCAGCGCATCGCCCGTCTCGACAGGATGTGTCAGCGCTGCACCCGAGAATGATAAGCTATCACTAATCTGCCAACGGATCCCAGACCCAACCATCGGCAATGCAGTAAACCGATGCACAGAGTCGATCGAAGTGTCCCCGTTTTTAGTAATGCGTTTCCCAATGTTGGCTTCGATTGCTTTGAGCCCAGAGAGCAATGAGAGAGTCACCGGGCCAGCTTTCAATGCATCCCATTCTAACGAGATGTCATAGATGTCATACTCACCCTCGGACTGCGCCAGACTCGGGATATGATCGCGCCCGGATGTGCTGTCGAGGGTGCCTTCGTTGCCTGATATATTTCCATCCCGGAGTTCGGTCGATCGTCCAACAGCAAACCGTACAGAGTCGTTGAGTTGAACGCCTCGCGGATCGGTGTAGTATGTTGCCCATGATTCAACCGTGAGCGGATGATCGCCTTGTGTGATTCGATGTTGTGACGGATCAAACTCAGGAAGTAAAACACGATTGTTGATCCATGAAGGATCGATATCAGCAGCACGCATCAAACTCAACTCATCGAGGGTAAGCGCTTTGAGCTGGGATTCATACTTGTCGTCATCATCCTGATTGGTCATTAACAAGATTGAAGTGATCGGAAACTCATCACTGATATTGATCGCTTGTTGAGCACTCGCAAACGAACATGTCGTCGCGATCGGTAAACCTAATATAATCAGTTGCATAGAACGCATCAGGATGAATTGTGTCCTCTGAGGATGTGTTTGTCAACCCGAACCAACGAAGTTAGCCTCAGGTGTACTTAGCTATAAATCGGGTAATTGAGGTAGTTGTCTCCACCAGTTGTGGAGATCTATCCATGTCAATTCTGCTCGGATTGGGCATATTGAGCACATGATTCCCCGAATCAAGGAATATCGCATCTGTTTTACACGCCTTCGCGATCGCTCTGCCCGCACTCAGATCTACTGCCTGGTCCTGCTCGCCATGAATGACGCACACCGGACAGGTGATCTTCGAGGCTTGTAAAAGCACATCGTGCCCATCGGGATCGTCTAACTGTTCGCTCAGCCATGTGCTATTGATACGGAGATCCTGCTTTGTGCGAGCACTCGGGGTGACGATGTATCCACGATCCAACAACTGACTTTGGTCAGTCTCCGACATCCGCAAACAACGATCAACCGAATTGATCGTAATCACACCCGCAAGGTTGAGTTCACGCCTGTGTCGGCCCGCTGCAAGCAAGGCCGATGCGCCCCCGCGGGAATGCCCAATAATGAAAATCGGTAATCCATTCCCCTTGAGTTCGCCGTTGGTAATCGCTTGAACAACACGGACGATATCTTCGACTTGTCTGTTCCAAGTATCAAGCGAAAATAAGTCTTCGCGTGCAAAGCGATCGGTTTCATTGGTCATCCCAGAAGTTGAAGTGTTGAACCGATGAACAAGCATTCCCGCATCACACAGATCATGCGAAAGGATCGGGATGAACCCGTAATCCTTGTACCCCTTCAACCCGTGCAGCACAATCACACATGCGCTCGGAGTAGCTGCAGGTATATGTGTGTCTCCAAGCAGATCAAGATTATGCGAGTTTTTGAGTGTAAAAGGGGTGCTCATCGGATTGATCCTTTGGAATGGTGATTTGAAAGATCATAGACCAATGTACGAAGAGTTTGCCAAGCCTAAACTTCTGCTTGATGAATCACGAACCGAAACAATCAAAGAAAACACGCAAAAAAGAGTGGGGCAAGCAACCGCCCAAAGGCTCAGAGCATCGCTTGCTCAAAGGCCCTCGTCTTCGCAGACAAGAACTCTATACCGCAATCAACATCTTCATCGAGTTCATTCGGGGGTTCCGCAAACTCCACTTCATCGGACCATGCGTCACCGTTTTCGGTTCCGCACGATTCGACGAGAACAATGAGTATTACCAACTCGCCCAAACCGTTGGAAAGAAACTCGCCCAATCCGGATACGCAACCATAACAGGGGGTGGACCAGGCATTATGGAAGCCGCCAACCGCGGCGCCCGCGAAGGCGGAGGCTTATCCATCGGGTGCAACATCGAACTGCCGCACGAGCAGTTTCCCAATCCCTACCTCGATCTCTTCGTTGATTTCAAATACTTCTTCGTGCGCAAAGTCATGCTCGTAAAATACTCCGACGCGTTTGTCGTGATGCCCGGAGGATTGGGAACCCTCGACGAAGTCTACGAAACCGCGGTCCTCATCCAAACCGGAAAAATCGAACGCTTCCCAATCATCATCATGGGCAAAGAATTCTGGGAACCAATGGAACGCTTCATCAAACAATCCCTGATCGCCAATGAAACAGTCGACCCAGAAGTTATGGATATCTTTCACATGACCGATGACCCCGATGAAGTCATTGAGATCCTCGCCAGATCACAGGCAAACCTCAAAATCGATTCCAACAACTGAACAATGTTAACAGATTGAAACGCCTTCGCTCTTGGTCTTCTTAATGAACAGTTTGCTGAGCTGTTGTGTGATCGGTCCCATCTTCCCATCACCAATCACGCGCCCGTCGATTGATCCGACCCATGCAAGTTCGCCCATTGTCCCCGTCGTGAAACACTCGCTCGCGTTGTACATATGAGCAAGCGAGATATCTCGTTCGATGTGTTCGATGTTATGTTCCTTGCACAGATCAAGCACCGCTTGGCGCGTAATCCCCTCAGGACACGCGACGGGTCGTGAGGTCTGCACCATGCTCTCATTCTTCGTCGAATGCGGAGGATACGGCGCGGCGATGAACACATTCGTTGCATTCGTCTCAGCCATAAACCCACGCGTGTCGAGCATCAATGCATCATCTGCACCATTGGCATTCGCCTCGACCTTGGCCATGATCGATTGGATCAGGTTGTTGTGATGAATATTGGGATCCAGCGTGTCGGGAGAGAACCTGCGGATACTGCTTGTGCACAATCGAAGTCCTTGCGAACCCTCCGCATCCCTGTACACCGGCGCTTTGTGTTCCGCAAGCACGATCAGCGTCGGACCAGCTTGGTTGAGTCGAGGGTCCATACCTGATGTGATTTTCAATCCGCGCGAGAGGGTAATACGGATATGCACGCCATCAGTCATGTCGTTGCCCGCGAGCGTTTTTCGAATCTCATCAACGAGTTCATCGCGTGATGGAATCTGTGTAAACGCGAGCGCCTTGGCGCTGCGCCGGAGACGATCAAGATGTTCATCGAGTTTGAATATTTTCCCGTCATAGACCCGAAGCCCTTCCCAGACCCCGTCGCCGCCTTGCACAAGCGAATCAAAGGGTGAAATCCCCGCCTGATCGCGATGGATCAACTCGCCGTTGATGTTGATCTTGAGATCACGGTTCTTTTCGTTAAAAGTCTGCAGCATCGTTATCCTATTCCTATCCGGTGACTCGCAAGCACCTCATACAAAGCATCGCACTCTTCAAGCACGCCGTTCAATCGATTCGGGACTGACTCACACTTCGGAGTGTACCGCGAAAAACCTGTTGATTTATATACACTCGAGTACCAATGCTCCGCCCAGATACCATCTTCCGGTTTGGGGCCCATCTCCCAAGACAACATCGATTCATCAAACTCAACTCCAATATTCTCGCAGAGCGTTACAAGCACACCCCGCGGGTCCATCAATACATCCTTCGAATCAATCACAGCAGGCACATTGCCGGTTTGCGATCGGATCCATTCAAAGAGCTTTACCTGTTGAGGCAGCCCCAGGTCTTCAGGGGTTGGGTTCTCGATGACTTTAATGAAACTCGTAATCATCGCCGCGGGTTCGCGGATCAAAAAACAGTTTGTGAGCGCCCCAATCCAGTCCCATTCACACGCGTCGGTCAGATGATGCGCCATGTGCTTCTGGTACCAGATCGGTTGACCATCGGGGATAGATCCGGTGAGCATCTCAGATACAGATCGCCAATCCGTTGATTGCGAGCGCATGACTTGGTCATACACCGGATGTTCGTTTCGTTTAGTTTCTGAAATCTGCGAGAGAAAATGAGCATACAAAGGTTCGTCGCTCACAGCGCAGTCCGCCCGCGATCCCCATGAGCGCATCATCGCTGTCGATATGTTACGAGGTCCTGACCACATGGCGATTCGTGTACTCCGCATGGATCGGAGTGTACCCGATGCGAGTGAATCTGTGTGACTGAGTAAACAGTTGAGTTGCAGTTTTCGGCATGACCTGTGAGTTCATCTTGCGGATCAGATCCATGAATTTTCTCAGAAAGTTCACCTGAGTTGAATCGATTTCATATACAATCACAAGATGAAAACACGAACACTCACCATTGGCATTGGATTCCTCATCACCTTGATCGCGACATTGGGGATGACCGATCCAGATGGGATCACAAGCACTCAAGACCAAACTGCTGAAATCCAAACATCAAAGATTGAGTACATCCATAAAACGATGGAGATTGACGGACAAAAATACAAGTGGACAATCATCATTCCTCCGTCAGCGGAGAAGGGGGGCCCAGGTATTTTGTTCTTGCACGGTCGAGGTTCTGGTGGACAGGACGGAAAAAATCATCTAGAAGTTGGATTGCCCCAAGCTATTGAAAGCGATCCAGAAGTTTGGCCATTCATTATCATCGCCCCACAAAAGAACTCGGCCGGGGATTGGGATTTTCATGAATCAGCGGTGATGAAGATGCTCAATGAAGCGATCGAAGAAGAGTATATAGATCCAGACAATATCGGAATCACCGGCTTAAGCCAAGGCGGGCACGGCTCATTGTTGTTCGCATCGCTTCACCCCGATCGTTTCTCCGCAGTAGCGCCAGTTTGCGGCTACGCGCATGTTGCATTCGATAAAGAAGGAAACCAAACACCATTTCCTTCGATCCCTGACTACCTCTCCGCAACTGCAGAAATTGCGAAAAAGATCAGCGATATTCCAATCTGGCTCTTTCACGGCGACGAAGACTCTGTTGTCCCTGCAATAAGTTCAAGAATAATGAATCAAAAGCTCGAATCAATGGATGCAGATGTGAAATACACCGAGTTCCCCGGCGTCGATCACAACTCCTGGGACCCGGCATATGCAAAAAAAGAGCTTGGAAAATGGTTCTCCAAGCACTTGCAAAACTAATCTTTGAATCAGGTTCAAGCGTTCACGGTCGCGAATCGATCCTTTACGCTGCTCCGCCCTTTAGTACGGTACTCTTCAGTGATCGCACCAATAAAGTCGTCCAAAGGCATCTGTCCCAGATCTTTCTCGGTACCAAACGCACGCACCGAAACCGCTCGGTTCTCTGCGTCGCGTGGACCAACGACGACAAGGTACGGGATCTTCATCTCTGAACCATTCTTGATCTTCGCCTGTACGCGCTGATCATGATTGTCCATCGTTGATCGGATGCCCACCGCATGGAGTGCACTCATCACTTCGTGCGCATAATCATTGCTCTTCTCAGAAATCGGAAGCACACGCACCTGCTCAGGCGCAAGCCAAACCGGGAATGCCCCCGCGAAGTGTTCAATGAGCACCCCGATGAACCGTTCCATCGAACCAAACGGCGCGCGATGGATCATCACCGGACGGTGTTTCTCGTTGTCCGGACCAATGTACGAAAGATCAAACCGTTCAGGCAAGTTGTAGTCCACCTGGACAGTCCCGAGCTGCCACTCGCGGCCGATGACATCCTTTACAATAAAGTCAATCTTGGGTCCATAGAACGCTGCTTCGCCTGCTTCTTCAGTGAACGGCACATCGAGGGTTGCCGCCGCTTCTCGGCACGCCTGCTCCGCTTTGTCCCAGTTCGCAGGATCACCAGTGTACTTGCCCGAATCTGGATCTCGCAACCCAACCCGCACACGGTACTCGTTCATACCAAGCACTTTAAAGATGGTTTTTACAAGTGCCAAACAACCCTGGACTTCCTGCCCAATCTGATCCGGGGTACAGAACAGATGTGCATCGTCTTGGGTGAATCCGCGGACACGGGTCATGCCGTTGAGTTCACCCGATTGTTCCCACCGGTATACAGTCCCAAACTCTGCCAGACGCACCGGCAAATCCTTATACGAATGAGGCTGCGAATCAAACACCTTGATATGGTGCGGGCAGTTCATCGGTTTGAGCATGAACCCTTCGATCTCGCCAGTCTTGAGATGATTCGCCAACTGCGAACAACTGCATCCCTCTTCAGAGAGCATGTTCATATGATCGCGCTCAATCAAAGGCGGGAACTGCGATTCAGCGTAATACGGAAAATGCCCCGATGTCCGATACAGATCGAGCTTGCCGATATGCGGTGTGAACACCTCGCTGTACCCTTGTTTGGTGAGTTCATCGCCAATAAAGTTTTGGAGTTCTTTGCGAACCACCGATCCGTTGGGTGTCCACAAGATCAAACCCTGACCAACAGTCTCGTCGATCGCAAAGAGCTTGAGTTTTTTACCGAGCACACGATGATCACGTTTCTTCGCTTCTTCCAAACGCTCAAGATGAGCTTTGAGATCCTTCTTATTGAAGAATGATGTGCCATAAACTCGGGTCAATCGATCAGAGTTCTCATCGCCATGCCAATAGCTCGATGCAAGGGTCATGATCTTGAACGCGCCGATCCGACCAGTGCTCGGTATATGAGGTCCCCGACAGAGATCTTCCCAGTCCTTGCCAGGTTCACCGGTCGCATAAAAACTCAATGTCATCGAACCCGCTTCGTGCGCACGATGCGCGTTGTCGAGTTTATACTTCGATCCCTCTGCCTTAACTTTGTTCAACCCCTCAGAGTATTCAAGCTCATATCGAGTGAACGGGCGATCCGCTTTCACGATCGCTGCCATCTCCTTCTCAATCGCTTCAAAGTCACCTTCCCGTAATGGGCGATCACCTGGGAACGCAATGTCATAGTAAAAACTGCTCTCAAGCGCCGGTCCATACACAAGCATCGCGCCCGGGATCAATCGTTGAATCGCTTCTGCCATCACATGTGCAGTTGAATGTCGAAGCAGATTCATCGCGTTGGGATCATCCTGCTTGTCGCGGGTCTTTTCAGTAACAAGCGAGAGCGCACAATCGTTTTCAATCACAGTCGAAAGATCCGAGAGTTCTTCATCAATCAAGCACCCAACGCAAGCGCGGGCAAGCCGTTCGCCGATCGACATCGCAACATCAAACGCAGAAACCGGGTTGTCGAATGATTTTACGGAACCATCTGGAAGTGTAATCTGAGGCATATTCGTGCTCGCTCTTTCTCAATTCAGAGTCTTGTGCTCTGGGTCGGGGTCTATGTCTGCTAATCCTATGAAAAACGCCCAGCGTTGGCTGGGCGTTTGGTGTGTTTTTACAACAATATCCAGCCAGCTCATCGCGGGTTCGTGGTGGTTCCGGTTGTGGTGGTCGTTGTGTACATGAATAATCTCTCAAATAGTATGAATACCAAATCGGTTATCGACTCCGACGACTATAGGCAAGCCCACCAAGACCAATCAACGCAAACCCAGTAGGTGCAGGCACAGTGGTCACTGTAAACTGCAGGTACCCAACGATATCAGCTGAGCCGTCTGGTGTTGAGTCCAAATTCCCAACCTCGTCAATGCCGCCGGCTCCGATTGGCAGGATATCAAAACCATAGTGTGTGACTTCAATCTGAAGGTCTCCATCGGAGTAAACCAAGCCACCGTTGTAATCGTTCGTTGTCGACGCCTGGATCAGTGTCATCGGCTGCCCATTAAAATTGATTTCAAGGTTGTAGACTGTCGTGCCTGTTTGTCCCAAGTTGTTGCTCGCAAGGAAGGTATAGTCGTATACACCAGGTGCCGAGAACTCCTCATTGAGCCAATGTTCACCGCCGTTAGAATCATTCCCGGTATACAACATCTGATCATCGGAGAGGAAGTAAATGTTGGAAACACCGTTTCCACCGATATCATCGTACCATTCTGCCAATCCATTGCGGATGAACCGTGCGCCATCCCATGTGATCGAACCCATCGCCGGAGTAACAGTTGCGAGACACAAAGCTATTGCTGTAATTTTGGTCATGACATTTTCCCTCAGTTAAGCATGAGACAGGTGAAAATACCCATCGGATGGGAGATTAGCAAGAGGCTTCCTGTTGTGTCCAGCATTTCAGTTGTAAAAACATGCTTTTTAGAAGATAAAGCAGCGTTGGCGACACTATCGGACGCAACCATGCCTTTTATATGTTTACGAACAGCAATCAGGTCCGCAGCATGTCCCCCCGGGTTTGACCGCCAGGATGTCCAAACTCGTAATCACATCCGCTGCGGTTTGACCACCTGGGAGGAGTCCTGTGATTTTTTCGTAGAGTGGGTCATTCGCTGCGGTCAATGCCTCAACATAATGAGGTTTCGGGGTCAGCTCGATCTTGCTCAACCCCGCATTGACCATCTGAGAACGCATTTCCTCTACTGGGATCGCACCCGCGACACAACCTGCCCATGCTTCGAGGATTGATTTGATCTCCGTCGGTGCTTCCTGAAGCAACGCAATATCAGAAACCGCAACCCGTCCACCGGGTTTGAGCACGCGTGATATCTCATTCCAGACCTGCTGCTTATCCATCGAGAGGTTTAAGACGCAGTTTGAGATGATGACATCCACCGAGTTATCCGCGACAGGCAAGTGCTCAATCTCACCAAGACGGAACTCAACATTGTCAAGACCTGTGGTCGCATGGTAGTGTCCGATGTTCTTGCGAGCTTTCGCGATCATCTCGTGGGTCATATCCACCCCGATCGCTCGTCCGTGATCACCGACCTTCGGTCCTGCAAGAAAGATGTCGAATCCGCCACCCGATCCCAGATCAAGGATGGTTTCCCCTTCCTGTAATGAAGCAATCACGGTTGGATTCCCGCAAGACAACCCCATGTTTGCATCTGCAGGCAACGCTTCAAGCGCCTCTTTGCTGTATCCGATCTGTTCCGCGAGATCACCCGCATCGATCGATTCAGTCACGCCGCAGGCGCCCGCACAGCAGTTCGATGTCGCAATAGTCGCATAGTCAGAACGGATTTGTTCACGGATTTCATCATTGGTTTTCATGGCAAGCTCCTTCGCTCAGTGGTTTGTGGTGTTCAGTGGTTTACAGCACCCCTCGCGCTGCATCTTGGCAAGCACAACAGGATCGATCGCATCAATCTCAACAAGCTTGGCGACATCACTTGTGATCGCTTGGTCATTGAGTGCATGAGTACGGATGAAGTTCAACGCATCATTCACGATCGCAATGGGGGACTGGGGGACCTTGTAATGGACCCATCGCCCGTCTTTCCGAGATTCGAGCAATCCCGCATTTTTCAGTGTCGCTAAATGCTTCGAGATCGAAGCATTTGAGAGATCGATCAGTTCGACGAGTTGGCACACACACCGCTCGCCATCAAGGCAAGCTACGAGCAGCCGTACCCGATTCGGATCTGAAAGTGCGTGGGTGATATCGGTGAGTTGATTCATTGTTTTTTCATTTCGTTAAATAAGAATATGTCCCTATCCATTTTCGTCAACATGAAAATGAGAATATTTACATATAATTACGGATATATCGAAACTTGATATATACCAGGCCGTACAATTCAACGAGGTAACAAACATGCTTGCATTGAAACAAGACCATTCACAACTCGTCGTCCTTTCCGTACTCGCGATCGGCCCGTCCTATGGGTACGCGATCAGTAAGGACATCGCTGCCCGTTCCGAAGGCCATTTCAAACTCTCGCCATCAGGGATGTACCCATTGCTCACCAAACTCGAAAAGAACGGGCTCATCACCCCGAGCTGGGAAGAAGTGAAAGCTGCTGGAGCAGACCCCGATTCGTCAGGACGCAAACGCAAGTGGTACACACTGAGCGCCAAAGGCAAAAAACAACTCGAACAGAGCATCGAACGCCATCGTCAAGTCCAATCACTTCTCGATGGGTTCGTTGCTCCATCATCTGAGTCAGGATTGGCAACCGGATGAAAAAAATCAGTTTACGACCAAAGTACAAAGTCGAGTCCTCATCAAAGGACTCAATATCGACCTGGCTCGATGTGCTCGTCGGGATGCTCGTCATGCCCGATGCTCAACGCACCCAGGTCCGTGATGAACTCGAAGATCATCTTCGTTCCCGTGTTGATGATCTGCTGATCGTGGGCAAGTCCGAACCCGAAGCAATCCAAATCGCAGTCGCCGAACTCGGTGAAACTGCAGAACTCGCAAAGCTCATCACACACGCACATCAACATTCAAATCCAAGGAGAAAAATGATGAACATCGCACTGATCACCGTCGCACTCGCAGGTATGTCCTTCGGAGGATTTTCATACATCAATGGCACAGGCGCTCCGGGCGCAACCCCAAGCAATAGTGGGGCAATCCCCGTTGTTATCCGTGAATCACCCCAAAAAAGAGACATGGACAATCAAACACACCCGTTTGATCTAAGCATGGTTTCGATGAAGAAAATCCTGATCGCGATCGGAGACGCATTCGATAAAGACATCAAGTTCAGCGAACACGCCCGTACAGGTGAGATGCAAGGACTCTTCACCTCACACATCGAGAAATTTCAAGGTGAATATACATTCGATGATGCAGTCCGCGCACTCAACGCATCATTCCCCGAAGGTTTATACGGATATCGGCTCGAGATTTCAGACAACACAATCCTTCTCCAATCCGATGATGAATACCAACGAAGTCTTGTAGAACTCCGTGTGCATGAAATCCCATCTCAGTTTGTGGCGCCGTCGATGAGAAATGACTTTGCCAGATCAATCGAGGACTTGCTCCGAGTAAAGTTTGATCTGAGCTACACATCAATCCAAGTCGTCAGCGGCTCAATGGTCGTTGCAGCAACCCCAGAGATCCATAACAAAATCACTGACCTTCAGCAAGAACTCGATGTTGTATTTGAGCTCCGCGCTGCGAAGAACAAGCAAGACGACAAAGAATACTCTATCCGCGACGAACAAAGGCTCATCGAACACAAGAAGAAGGTTGCAGCAGCAAAGGAACTCCAACTCAAAGCAATCGACCGGATTCAAGAGGAGTTTAACTCGGTACGAAACAATCTCATCGGAACAAACAGTCAGATGGGAATCGAGAGCAAAGCAATCATGGATCTCAGCAAACAGTTACGCGCCCAAGGATCAACGCTGAGTCCAGATGAAAAAGAGCAGATACAACACGAGATGACTCAACGAGGCGCAAAGCATACTGAACTCGAGTACCTACATGAAGAGTATCAAGCAAGGTACATCTACCTCCGTGATCGACTCATCGATTCCCAGTACGCTCCACTCTTCGAGAACTTGGATTAATTCCCCTATATATCGTGCATAGATACCGCCTCCAGTGCAAAGTTATACCATCTACGGTATAATTCATGCACCGGAGGCGTTTGTACATGATCTGCCCATTCTGCAGCTACAACCAAGATAAAGTCATCGATTCACGCTCAACCGAGGGCGGAGCGGTCATCCGGCGTCGCCGACATTGCCTCAAATGCGAACGAAGATTTACCACCTACGAACGCGTCGAACCCACCGGCAGACTCATGGTCGTCAAGCGAGATGGATCGAGGGTTCAGTTCAGTTCTGAGAATATTATGCGAGGCGTCTCCAACGCCTGCGGCAAGCGCCCAATCTCCGAAGATGTGAAACTCAAACTCGCCGAGGTGGTGGAAGAAGAACTCCACGCAGAATACGAACGAGAAGTCCCTTCGCAAGTTGTTGGTGAACGAGTGATGACCAAACTCCGTGATGTGGACAAGATCGCCTACATCCGGTTTGCCACCGAGCACCTTCAACTCTCTACACTCGAAGATATCCAAAGAGAACTCGATGATCTGCAAGGTCGCCCGTTGGCAGGGCCCAACCAAGAGTCACTGTTCATATCAGATCAGCACAGTAAGTAAGCGTTGATATCTATGGGATCAAACAAAGAGTAGTTCTACGCATCCACTGATTCATCTTTGTGTATGTTTCGCTTGATCGACATGTTGATCCGCTTGGCATCTTCAATCCGAAGACCCGCTTCACGAGCGAGTGCGATAAGATCCGCCCGATCCTTAATCCCAAGTTTCTCGCCGATCTTTTCGCGATGACGATCAATAGTTGAAATAGAACGGAAAAGTTCTTTCGCGATTTCTTTCTGACGGAATCCTTGTCCCATCAATGCGAGTACCTCGATCTCGCGTGATGTTAATACACTGAGTTTGCCAAGCTGAATGTGCTCCGCCCAGACAAGTTCAATATCTGCAAGCTGTTCTTCGATCCGTTGAAGTTGATCAGGGGTTACCGGTTCAACGGTGACAAAGATCAATGTCTCTGTCTTTCCATTGTGCTCAACATCAAACGCTCGGAAGGTCGTATACAAACGAGTCCCGTTAAACAGATCCGCCATCGGCACAAGCTTGCGAGTTTGTGCCGCTTGTTCCATGTATCTGATGCGCTCATTCGCCCATACAAGTGGCGCAAGATCGGTGAGGTGTTTCCCTTTGATTGTTTGCTTGTCAAAGCCCGGAAAACCACGCAGCGCAATCTCATTGGTATACACAATAGTCCCGTCCGGTGTGTACACCATCAGAGAGAGTGTGCAAAATCCCGAAGTGAAAAACTCCATCAGGGTAGACGCCTGGATATTGTCCATCACACAATCTAGATGACTGACATCAACGGGTACAGCTCCCAAAGTCGGAAGCTTCACCTCATCTAGTGATAACTTATCGTCACTCACGATCGCGTCCCCTAAGATCAAATCAGGATTGCCAGAACAAGAAATCATTCTGTTTTCATGCAATCAGTAGGTGTGTTTGCCGCGGGACCAAAACAATCGAGCACCGGGTTCGTGTAGGATGTATATCATAGCAACATCGCCTTCAAGTGTGTGAGGGGAAAACTCCCAAGATTGGAAAAAGTATGAGTTCAAAAATTTCGCAAAGCACAACGGACGCATTCGAAGGTCTCGCTGATAAAGGAATCATCCATGACGGCATGATGTGCATGGTCGGCGGTTTCGGACTCTGCGGCATACCCGAACAACTCATCATCGCATTAAGAAATACTGGTGTCCAAAAAATCACGTGTGTCTCCAACAATGCAGGTGTCGACGATTGGGGTCTTGGATTGCTTTTGAAAACAAAGCAAATCAAGAAAATGATCTCAAGCTATGTTGGTGAGAACGATGAGTTTGCGCGTCAATATCTAAACGATGAACTCGAAGTCGAGTTCAATCCGCAAGGCACACTCGCAGAGCGCGTCCGCGCCGGGGGCGCAGGCATCCCCGCATTCTTCACCGCGACCGGGGTAGGCACCGTCGTCGCGGAAGGGAAAGAAACGCGCACTTTCGCCGCACCCAACGGGGGCTTTGAACGAGAGTACATTATGGAGACAGGACTCTTCGGCGATCTCGCACTCGTCAAAGCTGCAAAGGCAGATGAGTTCGGCAACCTCGTCTTCAACATGACCGCGCGCAACTTCAATCCAGACATGGCAACTGCTGCCAGCTTTGTGATCGCCGAAGTCGATGAGATTGTCCCCGCAGGATCTCTCCATCCAGACGAGATCCATGTGCCAGGCAACTACATCGATCGCGTCGTACAAACAGTTTCCGAGAAACGAATAGAACAACGAACAGTGAGCGCATCATGAATGAGAAAACGGACTCCCCTAAACAACCTACTAAAGCAAACAAGCCGATCTACTTGCGTCCCAAGTTCATTATCTCGATGTTTGCCGGGATCGTGTTTCTCATCCTGATTTTTCAGAACTGGGAATCTGTATCCGTCGATCTCTTCTTCATGACCGACAAGCAAGTGCCCGCGGCCCTGCTCTACATCGGATTCTCACTTGTTGGATTTGTCGTAGGTTGGTTGATGAAACGATCGAAGTAAACCGTAACCCAAGCAATCTCAAAAAAGCATGAAGCCGGAGCGAGAGGGGGGAGCTACCGGCTTCATGCAAAAAGGGTATATGTAAACCTCTCGCTCTATATACTGTCCCCACAGGATCGCATATACAACAGGTCTACCCATCACCTTCGTCTACGAATCGCGCCGGTTCCAGCGATCAACAATATTCCAACTGTACCAGGCGCCGGAGTGATGTTCACATTGTCGATCAATCCCGCAAACACAGTCGAAGTGCCATCATCAAAGCGTGCATTCACTGTCAAGGTATCAAACTCGATCCCTGACACACTTAAACTATCCCCGATGAGATTATCGCGACCACCGAGATCCGAGATAAGTATCGAGTCGAAGTTCACAAGATCGCCGTGGTTGTAAGCAAGCAACTCGATCGTGATCCCGCCCCAAGGCCCGTTCTCAAAGTACAAGATATCAAGCGACGCATCCGTCTCGTTTGTATTCGTTGTCATCGAAAAAGATGACACGATATTAATCGAAAGGTTATCCCCTGCGATGTATGAAGTTCCCCAAGACAAAGCATGTGTGCCACTCAGCGTGTCAGGGTAGTCATTGATCGCCAGCGTAGCATTCTCCACAATGAAATCGGTTCCGTACTCGCCGGGTCCGTATGTTGTTCCATCAGGATTCAAACCTGAGTCATTGTTGAGATTGAAGAATGTAATCCCTCCATCGGTAAATGATGAACCCATGAACCCTTCACGCGGGTCTTCAAACCCAGTGGACCCGCCCGCGATGGCTGCGCTGCAAAGCGATGCAATCGCAACTGTTGATAGGATTGTTTTCGTGTTTCTAAACTTTGAGTTTTTCATATTTCTCTCCTTCTTTCTTTGTGGAATGTTTTCTTCTAAACGAATGGTGTATCTGTATTGAGATGTTGTTGTGTGAATTTCACGGGCATCCAGCGCTAAACGCATTCAAGAACGCAGAGACATCAAAGAAGTTGAACAGACCGTCGCCGGTAAAATCTGCAATACTGTCTTGGTTTGTAAAAGCGCCCAGGAATTCGGAGACATCAAAGAAGTTGAGTACTCCGTCATCTGTAAAATCTGCGAGACATTCTGCTGGTGGGACAAAGCCTTCGATCAGGAATGCGCCTGTGGATCCATCAAGCAATCTACCAAACCCAACGATGTCACCGCTGTTGTTCACGCCGGTTGCGCGCGAGAGCATTTCAAAATCGGATTCATCGTCGAGCATGTCATTGAGATCGTACATTTCGCCATCAACCCATGCCCATGCACGCGGATCAAATCCGGACCCTGTCCCGTCCCATGCGTAACCCACAACCATCCCCGAGTCATTCACATCAAGCGATTCAGAGGTATTGAGCCCTGCAATCGTACCGAGCACTTGAACTGGATCACGATCATCCCCGGTGTAGATCACCGCATTCCAACTTGAAGTCGTTGATTCATAGGATGTGTGTCCAACCATCACCGCATTGTTGTTGATCGCAGTCGCATTGGAGAAATGAAAACCCGCAGGCGCAATCGCCGGGTATTCATATCCTCCTCGATCATCGGGAACTGCCAGCGTCGCATCATCAGGATCACCAAAGAAGAACGAACTCCCAACGACTCGCCCATCATTATTAATCCCCCGGTTTGCGCCGCCCATGAATCCAGGTAATGTCCCCGCGATTTGTACCGGATTGACCTGGTCCCAGATAAACCCCTTTGAAAATCCAGGGTTGATGGATGCTTGCCCGACGATCACTCCTTGATCATTAATATCCCAAGGAATAGACGAACCAGTTGAACCTATTGCTGTGTTCACATCGACAATCGCTCCTTGACCATCCCACAAGGTCGCAGCCCGAAGCGTACTCGCATCCTCTGAATACCCGACAATCTCCCCGTTACTGTTAATCGCAAGCGCCTCGGAGATCATGCTCGAACCAAGAGCACCAAGATTCATTGGAGAGTGCATCGCGTCCCATCTGCACGCAACCACCCCAAGACCGCCGGGGAGTGTCGATTGCCCAACCACTACACCTGAATCATTGATGTCATTGGCGATTGTCCCAACTCCACCAAGTGAAGGCAGGTTGATCACGTCTTGTGCTATTGCCGCCCCGCTCAACAAAGCAATCGCCAAGATTGAGCATGAAATCGGTGATGTTTGAATTGTTTTCTGTGAGATTTCCATATCGGTATCCTTACTGAGCCCCTCAGTGATGTTTCGTGCCAGCGTCCCAACAGACAATCTGGATGATCTCTATGAATATATTGAAAACTGACTTGAAATCAACCCTGAAATCAGATATTTTTAGATATATACGTTTATTGACCCCTTAAGGGGGGTAGAACTGAGAATACAAAGGATATAGAGGATGCATCGTTCAGAATTCGTGTCAAAAGCACCGATTTCAAATCACATTTACCCCGCTCATCCGGGTATTGTGCGTGTGATGCCCAATACATCAATCCCTCATTCCGGCGTAAAAACTCGATCCTTACCAGAACCGCTCTCCGCCGATGAACGCGCCATGTGCGATCGAGTTGCTGCAAGAGTCCACGCAGACCTGACCGCACTTGTCGATCAACTCCCCCCCCCGGCACAGAACGGCTCGGGGATGTCCAAACACCTCGATCTTGTCCGCAACACCTGCCAACGAGTCATCCATGCAATCAGAGATCAATCACCGAGCGCACAAACCCTGGTCAAACTCCCCGGAGTCAAAGGCCTCGAACAGATGCTCGAATCAATGCGAGCACACAACCTCTCCATAGAATCAATTGAACTCGCAGGGATCGCGATCGCACAGTTCGATCAACTCATCAACTCACTCGCAGGTTCGCACACAAAGCTGGTCGCCCGTATCAATGCTGTCGGGACTGTCGATTCCCAATCTCCGCTGGGCAGCATCGAATCCAGAGAAGCGCTCTTCCAATCCGCGATCGGTGTGACAGGGAGAAGCGCCGCGACATCTATAAGTCTCTACGCCTTCCGCCAATCCCCAGAAAACCCCGATGTACTCCAACGAGCACTCGCATCAGGTCTCTTGCAAACCACCGTTGTCCCCGGAGGCATGCCCGTCGTCATCCGCGCTGGAGACACACTCCACTGGGATGACCCAGAACATCGCACGATTGATTACCTCGATGATTCAAAGCCAATGGGCAACACCCCCGAAGCGCTACTCAAAGAGTTCACCACCCATCCCCTCCCAACAGTTTCATCACAAGGAACATCGGACAACCTGATCCAAGTGATCGACCCCGCCAACTTTGACGGCCCACAAACGCTCGATGTCATCACCGCTGCGCGATCAAACCATCCATTCCGTGATCCAAAGACCAATGAGATGACCCTCGATGAAGTATGGTCTCTGGTCAACTGTCCATGTGCACGCTTGCTCTTCGATATTTATCTCCACCGAGATCTCGAACGCATGGTCCGTCCAAAGATCGACTCACAACTCTGGTATCCAAATCTCAGTTCTCCCGGAGGCCAGCGATGGATCACACGCTACCCATCGCCTCCAAGACTCGAACTACTCGGAGAAGGAATCGCACGCGCATCCACTCCATCACACCCGCGCCACAGCGAACTCACATCCACGCTCTTCGATCGCGTCGGATGGGACGCATCTGAGTTTGTCGGATTCCGTTGCGAAGTCATGTTCCCCATCTGGCGCGCCGGTTACTGCATGACCTTTCAACCTGTTGAACATGCACAAGATTTCGAGTGATTCAGGTACAAAATCACCCCTTTGAGCCAAATATCGAGTTTCTTCCATCCCATTGTTGCGAATCGTTCTCAACTGGATTATAATCCATACACGGAAATCCAGTTTGGATTCCTGTACGGAGATGACAAAGCGGATGATCAACTCAGAAGCACAACTCGAATCCAAAGCAGTCCCCCTGACGCAACTCGCCCGTGGACAAAGCGGCCGAATCGAATGCACCCAGGCGCACCCTGATGATTGCTCGATGCTCCGCGCCATGGGACTTCACCCAGACGCATCCGTCCAGATGTGTCGACTCGGCGAACCCTGCATCGTTTCACTTTCTGGTGCGTGTCGAATTGGTCTTGCCAAAGACATCGCTTCACGCGTATTCGTACACATCGATTCATAATCACTCCAGTTCGTTGCGGGTCCCCTTCGATGTCTACGCCAACCGTTCCGCAACTCGTTCCCACCATACGCACCATCGCCGTGCTCGGCAATCCCAATGTTGGCAAGACAACATTGTTCAATCGCATCGCGGGTATCCGTGCCAAAACCTCCAACTTTCCTGGCACCACCCAAGAAGCCCGCGTCGCGCATATCAATCTCGACAAAGAATCACAAAAAGGTGCGCACAACGAGTCGGTCTTAATCGACCTCCCCGGGATCTACTCCCTGCATCTCGATCTCTCCGAATCCAAAGTGTGCAATCAAACCCTTGAAGGCACAACCGCACCCACAGGTGAACCAGCGCAAGTCCCCGACGCGATCATGGTCGTTGTTGATGCAACAAACCTCACCCGAAACCTCTCGATCGTGGGGGAGTTGCTCGCCAAACGATTGCCGACTGTTATTGTCGTCAACATGATCGATGTCGCTCGTCGCCGAGGGATCCATATTGATCCAGACAAACTCTCTGATTGTCTCGGGTGCCCAGTAATCCTCTGCAGCGCTCGTACAGGCGAAGGGCTCCACGCACTAGCTTCAACACTCAATGAGGCAAAAATATCCGATCGCACCGCGCCGTCAGATCAAACCGGGATCGAACGATGGGCGCAGGATATTTACGCGACAGTTTCGACATCGAATACCGAACTCGCTGCCGATACACTCACCGATCGTTTAGACCGAGCATTCACCCATCCGCTCCTCGGGATGCTCTCCTTTGTTGCGATCATGACCGGGTTGTTCTGGATGATCTTCAAGCTCGCTGCGATCCCGATGGACTGGATTGACTTCTGGTTCGGATCAGTTGGCAACTGGGTCGCAGGTACCCTCCCCGAAGGCGCAATCAGCGATCTGATTGTCGATGGAGTCATCGCCGGTGTCGGGGGGACCGTGATCTTCCTGCCTCAAATTTGTTTGCTTTTCTTCCTGCTCGCACTCCTCGAAGGCACCGGATACCTCGCTCGCGCCGCTTTTGTGATCGACCGACTCCTCCGCCCGTTCGGAATGTCGGGACACGCCTTCGTGCCACTGCTTTCGAGTCATGCCTGCGCCATCCCCGGGATCATGGCAACCCGCGCTATCCCTGACAAACGCGATCGGCTCGCAACGATCCTCGTTGCCCCGTTCATGAGTTGCACCGCCCGTATCCCCGTCTATGTACTCCTCACCGCGATCCTCTTCCCCGATCGCCCGCTTTACCAGGCATACGCATTCACCATGTGTTACGCGATCGGGATCCTCGCCGGGTTGTTCACCTCGTTCTTGTTCCGTCGAACCATCCTGCGTGGGAAGTCTCGTCCGATGGCCCTCGAACTCCCAAGCTACCGCATGCCTGATCTCAAATCAGCACTCCTCCTCACCTTCGATCGAGGAATGATCTTTCTTAAAAAAGCCGGCACGATGATCCTCGCGATCTCCATCGTCCTCTGGTGGCTCAACGCTTACCCACACAGCGCGCCAACCGACGAATCAATCGCACTGCGTACACAAGCAGACTCAATGGTTGATATTGAACAAGCCAACGAACTCGTCGCACAAGCGGACGCGATCGATACTCGAAACGCAACCGCCAACTCCATGCTGGGTAAACTCGGTTCCACTTTCCAACCCGTCTTCGCACCCCTCGGCTACGACCGCCAACTCACCGTCGGGGTGCTCGCATCCTTCGCCGCCCGCGAAGTATTCGTCTCCACGATGGCTGTCCAAGTCGCAGGTTCGGACGATGTCGAAGATGAATCAGTCCTCGCATCCATAGCCAACGCAACCAACGACGACGGTTCACGCATCTTCACCTACGCCACAAGCTGGTCTCTGCTCTTCTTCTATGTCCTCGCATCGCTCTGCCTCCCGACGCTCGTCGTCACCGCCAAAGAATCCGGAGGCTGGAAATGGGCAATGCTCCAACTCAGTTGGATGTCCCTGCTTGCCTATATCGGTGCATTCGCCGCCTACCAAATCATCATCGCAGCAGGAGGGAGTTAACCATGCCGATACATGACTGGCAGTTCTGGGTCGTCACCATCATTGCGATTGGTTCGCTCTGGTTGCTCAAAATCGTGCTCCTCCCAAAGAAGAAGGGCACCAAGACCACGCTCACAGTGGGGGGCAAACCCGTTGGCAAAGAGTCCAAACGCAAATCCAAAGATTGCGGCTGCAGCTAATTCTTCTCCCTATACTTGTCCATGCCACTATCCCGCGAAGACATCACCAAACGGGCAGCCCAAGAGCTGCAGGACGGCTACATCGTCAACCTCGGGATCGGGATGCCGACACTCGTCGCCAATCACATCCCCGACGGGATGGATGTCTGGCTTCAATCTGAGAACGGCCTCCTCGGGATCGGGCCCTTCCCGACCGAAGAAAACATCGACGCCGATCTGATCAATGCAGGCAAACAAACCATCACCGCCCGTACCGGCGCGGCTTCGTTCGCATCTTCCCAATCCTTCGCCATGATCCGAGGCGGACACATCGACATGTGCATCCTGGGCGCCATGCAAATCTCCCAAGAGGGAGATATCGCCAACTGGATGATCCCCGGCAAAATGATCAAAGGCATGGGCGGCGCAATGGACCTCGTCGCTGGTGTCAAGAAGGTCGTCGTCACGATGGAGCACTGCAACCGGAAGGGCGAACCAAAGATCCTCAAAGAATGCACCCTCCCCCTGACCGGCAAACGATGCATCGACATGATCATCACCGACCTGTGCGTTCTCGAGATGGATCACGATGCACGCCGATACAAACTCACCGAACTCGCCCCGGGTGTGACGGTTGAAGAAGTCATCGAAAAGACCGAAGCAGAGTTGATCACGAGTCATACACCGGCAGTTGTTTCGGAATGAAACTGCTCCAATCCAGAGCATTGAGATACGCGTTCTTTGGAATCGTATTAATTATAATGGTTGTTGTTGGGATGGAGTTACAATGGGCTCATCGGCAATCATCGCTCGCCAAAGAGTGGCGATCAGAAATGGTTTCTTCACTGACATCGTCTGATAGTTATGAAGAGATTGAAAGTACCCTCTCGCATTTGGGTGTAATGCTCGGAGAGGAAGACGACGCATGGGTTGCGATTGATTATCGTGATACCCACAATAAACACATTGTCAGTTCGGCCGTCGCACGCATGATGAATGGAGAGTTGTTCGTCTCTGAAGAACATTTCTGCGGCAAGTTAAGCGGGTATAAATCGGCAAAGAAACAAGTAGGCGATATTGAAGGCTTGATAGGTCAGGAAACTGATCCCAACAATATTGACGAATATAAAGAACTGCTTTCTCATATTCAAGAATCTCTAGATAGCTATCCCAAATTGAAAGAACTTGAAATCAAGTCAGATTTAGTTCGACAGCGAGAACTTCTTTTCGAACTTGGCTTCGGTCCCATCGAATCAGAGCCTGAATGATTTGAGCAAGTGTGTGGCCCCTAAACAGGGTGGCTAAATTCTAGCCAATGCACACACTCGCAAAATATGCTACATTCTCCGTCACAGACACGGAGGTCACTCAATGCCATTCTACGAAGTCGCCGGACACGACACACGAACCCACCAACCACGCACACTTCGTATCAGTGCCCGCAACGATGATGACGCAGCATACACCGCATCCCAAGAAGGCATCACCGAGGTCAAACTCCGCTCGTTTTCCGAGCGAGAGATGCTCATGATGGATATGAAATGCTTTGTCTATGCAGATCCGCAAGCAACCCAAAAAGCCAAGATGCAACGCATCGAACGGCAGTTCCCCAGATCAATCCTGTTCGACCATCCGATCCTGACCATCACCAGTTCTGTATTCACAGCACTCATGCTCGCGCGAGCAGTGGACTACCTCATCGCTCTGCTCTAAGAAATCGCAACCTTAAGGCCCATCATCATCAGGTACATCGCTCGATGGATCTGCTTCAGGCTCATCCGCATCATCCGTATCCTGAGTCCGCGATGGAACCTCAACCCCTGCAGGCAACCAGAGCGATGGGTCTTCCCCAAGTGCATTGGCAATCGCGATCGCGACTTCATTTGATAGGTCGATTGGTTCAGGTGTCAGTGTCACGCCAGCTTCGTCCGCCTGTGCCTTCGCATTGGCGACAAGCAAGCGGATATCCTCAGTAGTCACTTCATCCGCCGAACGCAACGCCCTCGTTGTATTCCCAGTTGATTCAATTGTTACATTGAGCACGATGTCATTGTCATCGGGTGTGTTTGTTGTGATCGGATCAAGCACATCTTGGATCACCGAAGATTCAATCGATTCATCGAACAGACCAAGGGAGAACCGAGCAAGTTCAATCCGAGCTTGTTCCTTTTCTTCTTCTGGAAGTTCTGAGTTCTCGATGTAAAGCCCATTGGCACTCATCATCATCGCCGCCATCGTCAACGGAGATTCTGCAAGCTCTTCGACGACTCTGCCGAGTTCGCTGAATCCGATTTCCTTCTGATCAAATCGTGTCATCAATGTATCAATGTGTGCAACAATTTCAAGCCGTTCCGCTTCACTCACCGGCGCCTCTTCCAGCACTGCGGTAATTCCCTGGCTGATCCAGTCAGACACCCAACCCCGCCAAGAAGTCGCAACAAAGATCGTTGCAATGATTGCAAGTACCAGTGCTACCCCCAACGCGATCAAGCAACCCGCGAGCACATTGCCTCGAGCTTTGGTCTTTGTGTAATCTAGATTCATGGAGTCTGTTTCCTGTTCTTCTACCAAGCGGGGGGTTGAGATCACCTCGTCCCAGATAGATGTTTATGATTTGGATCTGCTATTTGGGTTTTTATACCCAAACATTTCACTCAAAATCGTAGACCATAAGTGCTTTTATTGCTTTAAAACACTCCAGATCGGCCTCTATCTGAGTAAAAACGACAAATTTTGCCCGTCCTATGATATGATTCCGATGGGGACATCAATCTTAAACGCTTAGAAGAGGAACATACACATGGCAAACTACAAGGTCGAAGATGTCGAGGGAATCGGTCCAACCTACGGCGAAAAGCTCCGCGCAGTAGGTATCGAAGATACCGATGCATTGCTCAACGCATGCAAAACAAAGACACAACGCAAAGAGCTTGCTGAGAAATCAGATATCTCTGAAACACACATTCTCAAATGGGCAAACATGGTTGATCTCTACCGCATCTCAGGTGTCGGTTCAGAGTTCTCAGAACTGCTCGAAGCATCAGGCGTGGACACCGTTCCAGAACTGGCACAACGCAATGCTGAAAACCTCACCGCAAAGATGGTTGAAGTAAACGATGCGAAGAGCCTGACTCGCCGTGTGCCTTCAGGCGCCGATGTTGAAAAATGGGTCGCCCAAGCAAAGACACTTCCTCGTGCTCTTGAGTACTAAGTTTCTTCCATCGATCTGACTTATACAATACCGAACCAAGCATCTCGCTTGGTTCGGTTTTTTCTTTGCACTGAAAGGCATCCATATGCACTGGTTCGACGCACACCTTGACCTCGCCTACCTCGCTGAAAACGGACGAGATATGCATACCTCGCTCAAAGACTGCCGAGGACGCTTCCAACCCGCTGCGATCACGCTCCCCTCGATGCTTGCTGGCAAGATAACTAAATGTCTGGGGACCGTCTTCACCGAAGGGATTAATCCAGAGAGCGCAGATTCAGAATCAGGCGCATTCACCTACCCATTCGGGGATGCAGATGCTGCATACCGCGCTGGAATGCGCCAACTTCTACTCTATCGCACATGGTTCGATGCAGGCTTAATCGCACGCATGCCAAAGCGAGGCGAACAACCAGTTGAATCTGATGCCCCCCTCCAACTCGGAGTTCTGGTCGAATGTGCCGACCCAATCACCAATCCCGATGAACTCGAACAATGGGCAGAGCTCGGAGTAGTCGCGATCGGTATGGCGTGGTGGCATCAATCCAGATACGCCGGAGGGAACGGCACAGACCACACAAAGCCAGGCAACGGGCTCACCGATCTTGGACGCGAACTCGCCAAACGAATGGACGAACAAAACATCGTCCACGATCTCTCACATCTCTCCCAACGCGCATCAGACGAACTCTTATCCCTCACAGACAAACCCGTCATCGCATCGCATTCCAATAGCAGAGCATTGATGGGCGATCCAAACTCCACTGCCAACCAGAGACATCTCGCAGATGAAACAATCATCGAAATCGCTCGCAGAGGCGGAGTCATCGGACTCAACCTGCTTGGGGATTTCATCACCCCCAACATGAATCAAGGCAAGAAAAAAGGCGAGCGAGCCCGCATCGAAGATTGTGTCCGTCATATCGAGCATGTCTGTGAACTCACAAACTCGCGAGATCACATCGGGCTCGGTTCAGACATGGACGGCGGATTCGGTTCCGACGGTCTCCCAGAAGGAATCAACACCCCCGCAGATCTCACCATCCTTACGAACGCACTCAAATTGCAAGGATGGAATGAAAATGAACTCGCAGGATTCGCCCATGCAAACTTCGAACGATTCTGGGCAGGTTCGTAAGCTCAGTTCATCGCGATCGGCGCACAATGTGAACACCAAAGGGCAGGCGTATTGAGCAACGACGCAGATTGCTCAGGTGCCGGTGGTAAGTTACGCAATGGCAAAAGCATCTGCTGCTCATACTGCGCACGATTCATCACATACGCTGGGTTATTCTGCGTGTTCGCATACGCGCCTGAGAGATACTCACGAATCGCATCGATCCGTGATTCAGGATACGGATGAGTCGATAACCATTCAGGCTGACGCTCGCCGGTCGCTTGTGCTTCAAGCACTTCCATCACATGCAACTGCCCGATCGGGTCATACCCCGCCCGTTCCATGTATCGCATTCCGAGCATGTCTGCTTCGGACTCTTCGTTCCGTCCATACTTGAGTAATATAAGTTGTCCGCCCACCGCAAATCCCGGGACCACGACCTGACCATACTTCCCAATATCCGAATCATCACCCGCAGCGCCAACAATCAACGCCGCACCCGCGATCCCGATGTTGTACCCAAACTGCTTGGTCATCCGCTGATTCGCATGACGGCCCGTCACATGCCCAATCTCGTGACCAAGCACCCCGGCCATCGCTGCTTCGGAATCAATCTGTTCCGCCAATCCACGAGTGAAGTAGATCTTTCCGCCGGGGAGCGCGAACGCATTGATGACATCGGTATTGAGTAATGTGAACTCCCAGTCCAGATCAGGCACACCCGGTTCAATCCCCGCGACGAGCTTCATCCCAATCTGGCGGACATACTGTGAAGGAATTGCAGACTCAACTTCCCCCCCAAACTGATCAGTCAACCCCGCCGCAGCCTCCGCACCCATCTGCTTCTCTTCTTCCCAGGTATACCGGGTCAAAATAGTCTTCCCTGTCGCAGGATTGGTGCTGCATCCACCCACGGATATGAGCATCATCCCAAACATTGTGAGCAAGAGCAAGATTGAGCGTGACTTCGGTTGCATAAGTTGATCCCTTTCGATGAAGTTGAGTCTACCATCATTGTTCTATGCCAGAGACAAAAGAACAACCCAATTCTCTATCTTCTGACGCGTCAACCAACGAGCAGGTTCCTGCATGGAATGATGCAGAACTCGATTCGCTCCATACGAACGCGGACAAACACGACAAAGTTCAGGCAATGTTCAACGCAATTGCCCGATCGTACGATCTCAATAATCGGGTTCACTCACTCTGGCGCGATGAAGCATGGCGCAAACGCACAGTACTCAACGCGAAGGTGAGTCCAGGCGAACGCATCCTCGACTGCGCCTGCGGTACAGGCGACCTCACCCAAGCTTTCGCAAAACGCACCCAAGCATCACAGGTCATCGGTTCTGATTTCACCTCAGGTATGCTCGAAATCGCAGAACACAAACGATCCAAACTCCATCAATCACTTTCTGAACGAATCGAATACCTTCAGGCAGACGCACAAAAGCTCCCATTCGAGGATGAATCATTCGATGTCGTCTCGATCGCTTTCGGGATTCGCAATGTGCAAAGACCCGAACTTGCCATCGCAGAGTTCTTCCGTGTGCTCCGTCCGGGTGGTCGATTAATGATTCTCGAGTTCGGACAACCCGCATTCCCACCCATGCGATGGTTCAATGACTTCTATTGCGGCACAATCATGCCACGCACCGCAACATGGATCGCACGCGATACCTCGGGCGCCTACAAGTACCTCCCCAGATCCGTCGCATCCTTTAAGTCGCGACAAGAGATGGAGTCCATGATGACCACCGCCGGGTTCTCACAGGTGACTTCGAACCCGATGACCTTTGGAATCTGCAACCTTTATGCAGGGCACAAGACCCAAAGCTGAGTCGTCTTCTGGGAAATATACCCACGAACAACAAGTGAACTTCACAGACATGTGTTGTGACTTCTCGGACCTACTTGAATCAATAATTGGGTAGTGTCCGAGAATAACCGGGTTTAAAGCTAATAAAACACGATTGGGGCAACTCATGCGCTCCGCTTCAGACTGCCCTTTTGTCAGGCCTGTCATTTACTCGATAGCTTGCTTGTCGCATGCGTCGTGTGTGCAACAACAAATCAAACGACATCCCGCTTCCTCGTGCGGGGAAGTAAATGGAGTGAAAGTTATGAGTACTGAGATCTTAACAGAGCGGCTCTTCGAAGCATTGATCGCCGGCAACCGCAACGATGCCCGTCAGATTGTCGAAGAACAAGTCCTCGCAGGAGTATCACAAGAAATCCTGCTCACTGATCTCTTCTGGCCAGCATACGAGATGATCGAAAAACTCCACCGCGAAGATCAAGTCTCATCACTCGCACACAACCTCTCAACCCGTCTGCTCCGGATCCTGGTAGATCAGTGCTCACGGGAACTCATCGCTGCATCCGACGCGGAACCAGTCGGACGCACAGTCTTTGCATGCTGCGGCCCATCAGAAGGATCAGAACTCGGAGGCCAAATGGCAGTCGACCTGCTCGAAGCAGCAGGATTCGATGTCCGTTTCGCAGGCGGATCAGTCCCCATCGACGAAATCCGTCAAACAGTACAGGAAACCAAACCAAACGCATTGCTCATGTTCTGCTCAGAACCAAGCGATCTCCCAGACATCCGCGTACTGATCGATTCACTCCATGAGATCGGTGCATGCCCAAATACACAAATCATCGTCGGTGGTGGCGTCTTCAATCGTGCCGAAGGACTCGCCGAAGAAATCGGTGCAGATCTCTGGGCAACCCACCCGCTCGAACTCGTTGATCGCATGATCGATGAATCAACCGTTCGGGCAACAGAAGACCAACGCACCGTCGGTCGAACACGCAAACCAATGTCAAAAGCTGCATAACCAAACCACTCATATCGCTGCTCGATCAAACCACTGGATCGAGCAACACCACACATCATCCTTCAGAAGTAACTCATCTCTTTATCATCCACCCCGGCGCCCTACCTCGGCGCCGGGGTGTTTTTTTGCCGATCTGAGGCAAAACTGGTCCGATTTTACCCAAATACCCAATAATTGGTATGCAACCATCCACCAATCGTGTGGTATAGTATTGATAGAGGCCAAAAGGCCGTTTGTGTGCTGTACGGGATGCTCCCTGCCGCAACTGGAGTCACAATGGATCGGATTCAAGAACGAGACCTGATCGAACGCGCGATTGCTGGCGAACGCCAAGCAGCGGGGGATCTCATCCGAGCCCATCAACGCTCCGTCTACGGCTACATCCTCAGAATGTGCGGCCGACCAGAAGTCGCGGAAGACATCGTGCAAGAAGCATTCGTTCGAGTACTTGGGAATCTCCACCGCTTCGATTTCAGATTCCGATTCTCGACATGGCTTTTTACAATTGCACGCAGACTTTACATCAATGCCGTCGCAAAAAACAAACCAATCTACGACACGGATTTCGTTGGTTCAATGGGCAACTCCGCAGGCGTTCCCGAATCACCAATCTACACCCAAGAACGCCAAGGCGTTCAACACGATGCACTCCAACAAGCACTCCTCACACTCACTGATGAGCAACGAGAAATCATCATTCTTTTCCATCAGCTCGACTGGTCAATCTCACTCATTGCATCACATCTCGACATGCCAGAAGGCACCATCAAAAGCCACCTCCATCGCGGCCGCAAACGCCTGCGTGTCATGTTCAAGGACAAGTCTCGACTTGCCGAGCAACTCGCCGGGGTCGCGAAATGAACCCCAAGCGTCCAAAAGATACTCACCCAGATATCCGCAACGAGCGACCCGGACGCATTCCAGAGTCGTTAATTAATGCCGCAATTGACGGCGAACTCAACGACGATATGCAGCGAGAAATCGCACACGCACTCCAATACGACACCGATCGCAAGCAAGAACTCATCGACACCGCAGACGCAATCAACGCGCTCCAAATGCCGATCTCAATGCCAGATTTTTCACAAGGCGTACTCGATCGCGCCGATCGTCACCGTCGATATATCCCCGCGACATGGAGACGCTATGTCCGTGCAGGTCGCATCGGCATCGCGGCAACGCTCTTAGTCTCCCTCATGGTCGTCGCGGGTTTACAGAATCTCTACCCTCGACTCACCACGATCGCAGCGCACCCAACCCCTGTCAAAGACATCGAAAACGCAGTCAGCCAAGACGCCAACCACTTCGCCGCGATTATCAAAGAAGAAACAGAATCCATCCAAGCAAGGGTCACCTCTTTCGATCTTCTCCCAGGAGTTCCAGGCAGAACCGATCACCGTCTAGAGTTCAATCCGACCGAACTGCGTTTGGCATCAACTCCATCGGATCACCTCTCAGGTCAACTCGGTTCAGCTCATACAAACATTCGATCACGAGAAACATTCGATTCAACCCGATTCCCGAGCGCCTACTTTGCGTCAAATGATCCATCATTCGCAAGAGAATACGCACCGTTTCGTCTTGTTAGCACCGGTTTGAATCGTGGATTCCGCTCGTACCCATCTGGATTTTCAGATCAGCCTCGCATCATCTCAGTCGCATACACGCAAACTACACATTCCTCAAAGACTGGAAGACTCAAGCGTGTGACCATAGAGATTGATGTCCCAGACTTGCCGTGAAAACTCTCCTTCCAACCCGATTGCGTTCATTGAATCATGTCCTCACATTGGCATGCTCGCTTTCTTGCGTCTCAGGGATTGCCACAGTTGCGCATGCTAATGAACAATGCAAGCAACCCACGAACCAATCGACAACGCAACCTTCAAACGATGTTTCAAGCCCCTTTGTTTGGCTCGAACGAATCCCCGATTCAGTTGACGCCGCGATCGTATTGAACAACCCCGCCCAACAGTTCTTGCTCGATGATTCCAATCAATCAATCCATGAACTCGCAACACTCGGAGGCTTGTTCACCAACACCCAGTCCGCATTCACAGGTCTGCTCAGCGCCTTCGGAAAAGATTCCCAAGAAACCATGCGTGCCCTATTTTCAAAGCATGTTGTAGTCCTCTGGGATACCGACGATTCCGATTCAATCAAGAGCCCGATGTTTATCCTCAACCCATCGCTCGATATGAACTGGACCCTCGTGTGCGAAGTCGAGATCAAGCACCTCAAGCAACTCCAAGCAAGTTTCAACCCAACACCCAGATCGATCGAGAAGAACCACACCGTCCTGGCAATCGAACAAGGGCGATTCAATCTGCTTGTGCTCAAAGAACAGCATCAAGAAGATCATCTCGCCACCGTCATCCTCGCGCCCAAGAAAAGCCAAAGACTATTCAAAGAGATCATCTCCGCATACGCAGACGACAAACAGACACATCGACCGATCCTATCGGAACATGAAGATCTCCTCGCTGAGATCCCAACTGAGAATGAAGAGTGGATCGCTGCTTGGGTTGTACAGTTCGATCGCGCATCAAACAAACAATCCAAATCGGCATGTATAGGCACATTCTCACCCACACCCGTGGGTTTAGAATCCTACTTCGCAACCGACCTTCAAATCGCATCCACTCAATCTCAAGCGCCCGTTGGTTTATTGAGCGCTGCAGGAGATGACGCAATCGCCGCGATCGCGATGGCATCCACGCCGGGATTCGAGGTGACCAATAACTCCATCGGAGCGCAGGTTCCTTTTTTCTTTGGGACGAAAACACCTCAAAACCAGATAGAAACTGACTCCGCCTCCAGTCTGACCGGTGGTCCAGGTTTCCTCATCATGCGTGAGCTGACTCAAAAATCGGATTCGACCGAATCAATCAATCGATCACTCGCAGTCACCATGTTCTTGCAGTTCCTTGAGCCCGGCGCAGACAACTCCCAGACTCAAGCCCAGCATGTCGACCAAGTCATGTACGATCTCGTCGCCGCGTTTGACCCTTCCCAAGCACCAAGCTATCAAGGCCGATTCCCAAACGCGATCCGCACGCATCAACTCGATTTCAATCGGTCAAACCCGGATCAACTTGATCCCGGAAAAGCAGACCCATTCGCCAACTCCTGGCCGGGACTCTTCCCAAACATCTCATGGATCAGCACGGTTTCATTTCAAAATGAAGGATTCATCACCGCGATCACTCCGCAGTGGGGGGACGCCGCAGAGCAAGTCCGATGGGTCGATACCGCGTGCCGAACGCTCAAATCTATCCCAGATCAACCCCCGAAGACAGACATCATCACCTCAGGATACATCCGTCCCAATCGCCTCTTTGAGCTTATGGAACTTGAATCTTTACCAGGCGCTCAAAATGAGCCCCAAATTGATCAATCCATCTTACGAACCATCCAAAGGCTCGACTGGAAGATCATCCGCGCACCATTCGGAGTCCAAGGCAAGTTTGAAATCGAGTTTGCAAACAGTCCAAGCCCTTTCGAGCTCGGTGCAGATTGACTTCAGCGTTTTCTTCTGCCCACAAGTCCAAGCCCCATCCCGAATATTGCAAGTGTCCCAGGCACCGGAACAGGCACAGTCCGAAACGAAGAGACTTGTTCGATCATGATGTTGTCAAGCCCCCAACTCTCATCCGCGAGATCCTGTGAAGTATTTCCAATGAAGTCAATGTCGAGTGCGTCGACTTCTTCATCAAGATCAAAGAGCACGGTGATGTTTCGATAGATTGAATCTTCCCATCGAGCATCGTACGCATTGTCCGCTGGTGTCTCGTCAGGTTCACGGAAGTTGAATCCTTCCGGATACGAGCTCGAATGCAAGAACTCACTAAACCGAGTCACCCCGTTCACCCCGACCGAGATCGAGTCAGGTCCATTGGGTGCATAGTCCCCATCCCAAGAATCAAAGAGCATCAGATCAAAGTGAACCGCATAAGTCCCCGGACCAAACATGGGTTCACCCGGAGTGTTCCCCCCAGAAACCGCGCCGCCAAGACCAAGCCTTGGTGTATCTGGTTCAGGTGGTGTACTCGGACCAGGCTGACCGAGTCCGCCGCTGCTGTTGTCGAACACAGGTACCGGTGATTTGTGATCCTCATGTGAATCAAGCGTGATGTTAAACGAGTTGCCATCGGAGGGATTCCCGCCGCCGTTGGATGACCCCGAGTTGTCGAGGGTTGCTCTGATGTTGAGGTTCACCGTGGTGGTGCTGAATCGTCCGAGAACGGTTGTGTACGACCCACCTAGATTTGCTGTTGTCTGATTCGACCAGAGGCCATCCGTATTATTCCAGTCTTCAAAGTCCTGCTGATAGATCACGTCACCGAGTGCAGGTGATCCCAAGCAAAGTCCCGAGAGGAGAAGGAGTGCCGCAGGTTTCTTCGATCGTTTGGTAACAAAGTTGATTTTAAGCATTTTAGGGTCCTTTTTTCGGTTGTATGCAAGGCTGAATCTCGTGCAAATCGATCGCCCAAGAGCTCAAAGCCCAGTCAACCCTGAGCATGCACGCACCCGAGCACACTCGCCACACATATCTGAACTCTGAGCATTTCAATGGATGGTCTTAAACGATCAGTGAAAATGGGCAATCAGATCACACTTATGTCCCGTTCCGATAAGAGGATGGATACACTTACAACCGCGCCGTGGCGCATCACTGTCGAAACCAAATCAGCCACCCGAACCAAATCGCACGCTGTCGTTGACCCCGGAGAGCACATGCCCCCATCATCATCCGCAAACTCAGTATCATCACTCCGCAATGTTGCCATCATTGCTCACGTTGACCACGGCAAAACAACCCTCGTTGATAACCTGCTCAAACAGTCCGGAAACTTCCGCGCAGGCGAACTCGAAAAACTCGAAGGCGGACAACACAACCTCATCCTCGACTCCAACGATCTCGAACGCGAACGAGGGATCACCATCCTCTCAAAGAACTGTGCCGTCAACTACCACGCACAAGACGATACCGATTACCGAATCAATGTCATCGACACTCCTGGTCACGCCGACTTCGGTGGCGAAGTCGAACGCGTCCTTCAAATGGCTGACGGCTGTATCCTTGTTGTCGATGCATACGAAGGTCCAATGCCTCAGACACGATTCGTGATGGGCAAAGCACTCGAAGCAGGACTCAAACCAGTGATCGTCATCAACAAGTGTGATCGCCCCGATGGTGAACCAGACCGCGTCATCGGAGAAGTCTTCGACCTCCTCGTATCACTGGGCGCAGATGACGACTCACTCGACTTCCCAATCGTCTACGCATCCGCACGCGACGGCTGGGCGATCGACGAATGGGACGGCGAAACCAAAGGCACCAACCTGCAGCCCGTCTTCGAAGCAATCATCGCACATGTCCCGCATCCAGATGTCTACATTGAAAAACCACTCCGCATGCAAGTTACCACGCTCGGATTCTCCGAGTATGTCGGTCGCATCGGCGTAGGCCGCGTCTACCAAGGCACCGTAAAGAACGGCCAAAATGTCGTCATCGTCAAACACCTCGAAGGCGGCAAAACAAAAGAAGTCAAAGCAAAGATCGGATCGCTCGAAGGATTCCAAGGACTCTCCAAAGTCGTTGCCGATTCAATCTCCGCAGGCGATCTCTGTGCGATCTCCGGCCTCGGTGACATCGACATCGGTGACACAATCTGCGACCCAGATCATCCAGAAGCAATGGACGAGGTTGCGATCGACGAACCAACCATCTCCATGTCCTTCCGTGTGAATGACTCACCATTCGCAGGTCAAGAAGGCGAGTTCGTCACCTCACGCCAACTCAAGAACCGCCTCGCACGCGAACTCGAACACAATGTCGCACTCCGCGTTGAACCAGGACGCACCATGGACGAGTTCATCGTCTCGGGTCGAGGACTCCTCCATCTCGGTATCCTCCTCGAAACCATGCGCCGCGAAGGATTCGAACTCGCAGTGGGGCGTCCAATCGTCATCGAACGTGAAATTGATGGAGTCAAGTGTGAACCACTCGAAGAACTCGTCATCGATTGCCCAGATGATTCAGTCGGTGCCGTCATGCAAATCGTCGGCGAACGCAAAGGCGAACTCGTCTCGATGGACCCAAGAGGCAACGGCATCACGCACTGCATCTTCAAAATCACCTCCCGCTCCCTCATCGGCATGCGTGGGCGAATCCTCACCGCCACCCAGGGTGAAGCAATCATGCACCACACATTCCTCGAATTTATCCCCGTCACAGGTGAACGACCAACCCGCCATGCAGGCGTAATGGTCAACACCGCCGATGGACAGATCACCGAGTACGCCGTCATCAACCTCCACGAACGCGGCGTCATGCTCGTTTCCCCAGGCGTCAAGGTCTACTCCGGCCAAGTCGTCGGCGAACACAACCGAGGCAACGACATCGAAGTCAACGCCGTCCGCGTCAAGAAACTCGACAACATGCGTGCCGCCAACAAGGACGCAACCGTTTCGATCAAACAACCCAAAGACCTCTCACTCGAGCAGTCCTTGGAATACATCGAAGACGACGAGCTTGTCGAGTTGACTCCAAAGTCGATCCGCATCCGCAAGATCGAACTCAACGAATCCATGCGCCGCCGAACCCAACGCCAAGAAAAATCAGCCGCCAAGTCCAGCTGATTCTCAAAGATGGAATCCAAAAAAATAAAACTCCCTCACATGAAAGTGGGGGAGTTTTTATTAAATCGTTCAGGAGTTCATCCATTGTGAGTAGTACGATTTCACACGAACCGCTCTAGTTTTCTTGCTCATTCTCATTTTGAAAAGTATCCATCCCACTCTTCAAATGCAAATCCCGCTGCGGGAACGGAATCTCAATCTCGTTCTTCCTAAACTCTTCATCAATCTTGAACCGTATATCACTCTCAAAGCTCTTCGCTTCAAGCACGCTCTTGGGTCGTATTCGGCAATGAATCTCAAAGTCCAAAGATGAATCCCCAAAGTTCACAAACATCACCTTGTTCTCACCAGATTTCGATATCGTCGGATGATCCTTGATCACATCCTCAAGAATCTGTCGCACTTTCCCAGTATCGGATCCATACGCCGCGCCGACCCCGATGATACTCTTTCTCGTCGCGTCAGGCATACTCCAGTTCGTCACCGAGTTCTCAAGGATAATCGAGTTGGGAACAACATAGGTCGAACCCAAATACGACTCGAGCTTCGCTGCCCGAGCGCCAATTGCACGAATCACACCCTGCTCGCCGTTGATCGTAACCAGATCCCCAATCCGGATCGGGCGCTCGATGAGCAAGATCAATCCAGAGATAAAGTTGTTGATAATGTTCTGCGATCCGAAACCAAACCCAAGCGCAATCGCACCACCGAAGAACGCAAGCGCTGTCAAAGGCACGCCCGCGATCTGAAGGGACAACAAAACCACGATAGCAAGCAGTATGTAATAAACAATGGATTGGATCGCACTCGACGCGCTCGAGTTGACTTTCATCCGAGGGAGCACTTTCTTCCCCACCCGAACCGATATCCACCTCGACATCCCAAGCCCAATAAGCAAGACGAGCAGCGCGATCATAATCTGGTTGACAGTGATCGGATGATCATCCAGATTAAACAGTTTCGTGTTCCAAATCGTCGAAACCACATCCATGATCCCATCCGCAGATTCGAACGCTTCACCACTAAAAAGTGAATCCAAGTTGCCTTCAGAGACATCAATTTCAGGAGCAGCTTCTGTTTCTTGTACGATCTCGTCTTGTATCATAACACGAGTATACCCGGTTATCGGAACAAAAATAGCCCCTCAGAGCCTTGAAAATGCACAGAACATGATTCAACTTCCCATCGACTCCTCGATTCTCCACGCCTATACTCTCGACCCCGAAGTGAGAAGGGCCAAAGCGGTATCTTTCGAAAAGAATCCCAAAGTAGGGACCGCCCCAATCTCACGCGGCAGCTGTACGGAGCATCAACAATGGCAGACACATACGCAATCATCGAAGAATCGGGCGGCCAACGCAAAGTCGTTGAAAACGATCAGTTCTACATCGACCTCTACCAATCCGGTGAAGCAAAAATCGGCGACACCATCACCATCGACAAAGTCCTTGTCCACGGTTCAATCGGTGGCGACGCAACACTCGGCGCTCCATACATCGACGGCGCATCGGTAACCTTAGAGATCACCGACCCAATGAAAAAGGGCGACAAGATCTTCATCCACAAGTTCCGCACCAAAAGCACCTACCAACGCAAGACCGGTCACCGCCAACGCTTCACAGAAGTCAAGGTAACTTCAATCAAAGCCTGATCGACCACCCAAAGACAACCAATCAATAACTCTAAAAATCCTCATCATTCCAATGAGGATTTTTTATTTCTAACAACGATGGCACTCCCCTCGATTTTCTAATCCAACATCACTCAGTTTCAAAGAATACCCTCCAAGCAATGGCCAAAGCAAACGCAAGTCAAGCAGTCGAGCGAGCACAACAACTCATCCAAGCAGGACAGTTCCGTTCAGCGACAAAGATCACCGAGCAACTCGTCCGCGCGTTTCCCAAGAACACCCAACTCCTGTTGATGCACGCCTCAACACTCATTCGTTGCGGCAGATATCAACAACTCATCTCTATGCTCACGCCGGTGATCGACCAACTCGATCAAGAAACCCAAGAGTTTGCACTCGCCACCATCACCGTCGCAAACGCATACACCATGATGGGGGATATTGAACACGCCACCGAGATCTTACAACACGCATTCGATGCGAGCTCTGATCAATCAAACTCAGGCATCGCTGCCATGCTGGTTGATCGGTACCTTGATCTCGATGATCTCCCCTCAGCTCAAAGAGTTCTCGATACAATGGATATCGGAAATCATCCCCCAGTCGATCTCCACCCATCGCTCGCCTGCTCATGGGCAAGAGCAATGAAAAGCCAACTTGATACCAACGAGATCATCGCCTCGCTCGAACCAATTGCTCATCACGCAGAGAATCCATATACGCTATCGCTGATGATTGGACGATTGCTCGAAGATGCAGGCGAATATGATCGAGCATTCGTGCACTACCAAAACGCCAACCGCTCGAACCCACCAACACACAACCGCAAACAAACCCAAGCAAGAGTCGATCAGATCCGAGGAACATTCACAAAGGACACACTCGGTTCGTTGAGCAGACCCAAGCACAGAAGTGATTTGCCTCGCCCGATCATCATCGTTGGAATGCCCCGATCTGGTACTTCGCTTGTCGAACAAATCATCAGGGCACATCCCGATATCTCAGCCGCCGGCGAATCTCAGTTGATCCCCGAAATCGTAGGTCAGATGACCGCTGAAAAGTCTCAAGGGAAAACGACACGAAGTCTCGAAGAGTTGAGATCGTTTTATCTTGAAGAACTCATACTCAGCGGGTGCTCTGATACTCAACCCAAGTTCATCACAGACAAAAACCCAATGAACCTATTCTATCTCGGCCATGCATTAGCATTCATCCCCGATGCGATCATGGTCAGAGTCCAACGCGACACCAGAGACATTTGCCTGTCCTGCTTTTCAAGCCCACTGGCAACAGACCACACCTACAAGTTCGACCTCGATGATTGTGCACACTTCGTATCAGGCGCACACAAAACCCTTGAACACTTCAAACCGATCTTCCAAGCAGACACCCGTTCAACATGGATCGATGTCTCTTACGAACAGCTCACCAACGACCCAGTGCACGAAATTACAAAGCTCTTCGAATCCCTCGGTATCGAACCCCACCCAGACTGTTTCACATTCCACACCTCAAAGCGAGCAATCCAAACAATCTCCAGAGACCAAGTCCGCGAACCTATGAACACAAAATCTGTCGCTCGATGGCAGAATTTTGCCCATATCCCACAGTTTCAGACCATGATTTCACACTTGAATGCGGACAACATGATCCAATGAAAAATGACCAGTTGAATCCACTCATTGCCTCTCGCATCATGCGCAAGATTGGTGTATCCTCTCTATTATGATTCAATATAAAGATATTTTAAAACGAGTCCTCTCAGAGGGCACCCCATGCGATGACCGCACAGGCGTAGGCACAATCTCCGTCTTCGGCCACCAATCCCGATACTACCTCTCGCCAGACGCACCCGGCGCCCGCGACGCATTCATCAAAGATGGAATCCAAGCAGGATTCCCCGCGATCACCACCAAAAAAGTACACCTCCGCTCAATCATCCACGAACTCCTCTGGTTCCTCAAAGGCGACACCAACATCGCCTACCTCAAAGAAAACAATGTACGCATCTGGGACGAATGGGCAGACGAAAACGGTGACCTCGGCCCAATCTACGGCTCCCAATGGAGATCATGGACCGCCCCCGACGGCTCAACAATCGATCAAATCACACAACTCATCGACAACATCAAATCAAACCCATGCTCACGCAGACACATAGTCTCCGCATGGAACCCAGGTCAAATCGAGGACATGGCCCTCCCCCCATGCCATTGCCTCTTCCAGTTCAATGTCCAACGCGCCACCGATGGTGGCAAAGACTTCCTCAACTGCCAACTCTACCAACGCTCCGCCGATCTCTTCCTCGGAGTCCCCTTCAACATCGCCTCCTACGCCCTGCTCACCATGATGGTCGCCCAGGTCACCAACCTCCGCGCAGGCGCCTTCATCCACACCCTCGCCGACGCCCATATTTATATCAATCACCTCTCCCAAGTCGACGAACAACTCTCGCGTGAATGCAGACCGCTCCCAACAATGAAACTCAACCCAGAAGTCAAAAACATCTTCGATTTCACCCACGAAGACTTCGAGTTGACCAACTACGAACCCCATCCCCACATCAAAGGCCAAGTCGCAGTCTGATGGATGAAACAGTACAAGTAGTAAATCCGACCAAGCCAGTCCAGCAGTGCCTGCTCTGTCAGTACGATGTCTCCCAACAACAGGTGACCTACATCGCTGAGTATCACCTCATGGCACTCCGCTGCCCAGAGTGCGGGCGCCAGCAACCTGCGGGGATCGTCGCTCAACCATGGAAGTATCGAAAACTAAAACACACCATGATGGCAACATCCTGGGTTGGCTTACTCCTTTTGTTTATGGCTGGAGTGGTCGGCGCATTAGTCGGCATGGCACAATCCACAGCCTACGCATCGCTTGATCCGTTTGCATCCCACATATCAAGTGTGTATTCAAAGGCTGAGCCTGAATATTTTCGAGCATCCTTTGGGGATTACACATTGAATCCACAATATCAAGTACAAGTTGAATGGTGGAATGAAAAAGGCTCGGATTTGGTGAAAGGGGATTTTAAACCATCTCAGCACATGAACTGGATCGTGCTCACTGATTGGGCTTGGTTTATTTTGATCTCACCGATTCTCGCAATCATGCTCCGATCGCTACTTTTTCGTTCGCATCCATCGATTCAGATAGTCATGATCGGGATTCCAATTGTGATTTCTGCTATTTCGATATGGGTCTATTTAGCCGTAGATATGTATTTCTTCTCAATCGAACCAATTTACTGTGCGATTGATACAGCAGGTCACTGGATCATGTGGCCAACATTTGCTGTGGGTATAACCACGCTGCTGCTTTCATATTGGCTAGTTGTTCCTGTTTGGAATCGTGTTCAGCGAGCAGTTCCAAGGATGCAGATCCTGGCAAAGTAAGGAACAACCAAGTTTCAGTTCAGGCATTTATTCAAAAAATGAAGACCAATATTTTGATACTCCAATCCCTTGTATCACTACTTCCAACCCACCAACAACTCCATCCTATGTAAACACTGATTTCACGACATGAGTACCTCGTACATACTTCTCGGACGCTCATAAATTCACCAATTAAGCTCTAAATTCGGCGAAAATAGAGAATCCTGCATGTGCTCAACCTCTACTTGCGTAAGGACGAGGCATCGCTCTGTTTTCGATGCTCCAGTGTCCCCAAGCACAACGATCGCCCAACATGGTCGACTCCGGCTAAGGCGAGTATTCAAGACGCAATCACAAATCACCAATCCGAGAAAGCATCAAAAATGAAGTCCATCCGTTCGACCAAATCACAGTGTGTTATCAAGTGCCTCTTCGCAATCGCAGCCATCGCAGGCACAGTCGGATCCGCATCCGCCCAAGAATCCCAAGGCCAAGGCATCACCGATCTCGATCCCCGAGGAGTCTACTTCAACAGATTCACCGGCGGCTTCCCGGGAACCGAATGGTTCACCACCATGCCAATCTCAGGCACTGACCGCTACCGCCTCGCCGACATCGTCGGAGGCGGCTGGAACGCAATCGTCACCCCAGAGGGCGCAGTCGATATCCTCAACGCACCAGGTGACGGACAGTACTCCGACGAAGACAACTACATTCTCAACCCATCATTCGCCGGTTCAACCTTCGTCTTCAACAACAACCGCGCACCATACACCGATGTAGACTTCCCACTCAGACTCATCTCACCCGTCGTGGGCAGCTCAATGCTCTCAGGCGTATACACAACACACACCCAGACAGTAAACCCGGAGACAAGCGAAATCCTAAGCGGTGAATTCGAAGACAACACCGTCTCAATCCTTGGTTCAAGCTTCCGCGTCACAGACCCCGCAGGCGATTTCTTTGCTGGTGTCTTCGAAACGCCAACACGCGTCGGCTTCCGTGTGGTTGTGCCAACCCCCAACGATACACGCTTCCGCACATTCGCAGGATCATCCCTAAGCCTCAGCCAAAACCTCATGGGCAGCGTCCGCATTACCTCCATCAACACCTTCGAAGCAACCTTCCTCTTCCAATCCCGTACAGGTCTCGGCAACCAATCCCAAGGCATCACCATCATGACCGGTGAACGCACCGATCCATACCCCGCAGGTGATCTCAACGGCGATCGCACAGTCGACGCAACCGACCGCGCATTATTCGTCAATCAAATCGGGCAAGTAGAATCCGATGACACCTTCAACATCGCTGCCGATCTCGATGGCGATTTCGACATCGACACCCAAGACCTCGATCTCTTCGGCCAAGTATTCTGCCTCGCAGATTACGCCGATCCCGCAGGCGATCTCAACTTCTTCGATGTGTCCGCATTCCTCAACCTATTCACCGCCCAAGACCCCCTCGCGGATCTCGCCGAACCAATCGGACAGTTCAACTTCTTCGATATCTCCGCATTCCTCAGCGCGTTCGCCGCAGGGTGTCCATAACCCTACATCGAGACTGAAGAAATCAGTGTATCAAGAACGACTCCGAGACTGGAGTCGTTCTTTTTTATGATATCTTCAGCGTGATGATCTGAGATGTATTGTTGTAGCCTATTCATATGAAACTCAATCCTTGCATCAGATTCAATCACCATGTAATATATCAGTATTCCATTACAATCAGACCAGTGAGAATCACCATGCCAAACATGCTCAATCGTTTTAATAAACTCATCGCGATCATCACAATAACTCTTGCTGCAAACGCCACCGCCCAAAGCGACAGCCTCACATGCGTCGCCGACCGCTTCATAGGCTCCAACAATGGGCAAGCATTCAGAAACCCATCATTCCTCGATGACAACATCATACTCTCTGCATCAATCAACCGTCTCAACACCTACGACATCACCGACCCTTCGAACATCATCCCAATCTCTCAACTCTCTTTGCCCATCGATGCTCGATCATCAAAAACTCACAACGGATACATCTATATTTGTGACAACTCCCCAGGCAACTTCACCATCGTGAATGTTCAAGACCCAAACAATCTCACCATCCTCTCCCAAACAACAATCCCAAACTCATCATCCTATCCATACAAAATCGCTATTGGCAACTCCCAATCAACCACCACCGCATACCTCACAGGCGCCAACGGCGACATCCTCATCTTCGATGTCACAAACCCCGCATCGCCGACACTCATCACCACTGCCAACTTCCTCCCCGCAATCACACAACTCCAAGCATCAGGCTCAACCCTCTACATCGCAGCCTCAGATCTATACATCTATGACCTCTCTGACCCATTCAATCCAATACAAAATGCCATCATCACTCCCCAGAACTCTATAGGCGCACTCCACATCGACGAGACAACACTCTACATGAGCGATAGCTCCCCCAAAGTCACCGCTCTCGATGTAACCAATCCTGATGCACCAATTTCCCTCGGCGAACTTACACTCCCAAAATCTGTAAACAACGCCTTCTCATACGAAAACCGCCTCTACCTTGGAGGCCAAACCGCAGGTCTCTATACCATCGATTCCACTGACCCTGCAAACATGACCATCCTTGGACACACTGTAGAACTCAACTTCCTCAACAGTTTCACCGCTGATAGCACACGCATCATCACCCCGCAACATATCATCGATGTCCAACAAACCATCACCACACATGTTAAAAAATCTACAACCCCGCTCCCCGACATTTCCTACGACATTGCAATCGAAGGCAACTACGCATTCGTCGCGACTGACGAAATCGGTGTCATGATCTTCGACATCACTTCACCACTCAACCCGATCCATGTATCAACCGCCGCCACCACAGACCGTGCTCGCAAAATTACTATCAACCAAGGCATCCTCTTTGTGTCCGCAGTCTCAGTACTTGAAATCTTCGATATCTCAGATCCAACAATACCAACCCACATCGGGCAAATTCCAGACATCAAAATTTGCGGCCTAGACGCTCAAGACAACCAACTCGCAATCTATTGTGTCGAACCAGGATATGTTGCGCTCTATGACATCACCGACCCTTCAAAACCATCCCACCTCGATACTTTCAACGGCCCAGAATATCCACAAGATATCATCCTTGAAGACGACAAAATCCATGTCGCCGGCGGATACACAACATTCCTCACCATCGACGCAAGCGATCCCACAAACCTCACCACCATGGGAATTTACGACGCACCGGGTATCGTTGAGTTTTCCTACGCCCTTGATATCATCGGGGACACCGCGTTTGTCTCCTCAGACTTCGGGTATCTCTACGCAATCAACATCGCGAATCCAACCAACCCACAACTCATCAGCACCACACTCGTCAACTACGAACCCGGAGCACTCGTTGCCTATGGCAATCAACTCTTGACCGCTTCTTACCAAAGCACACACCTGTTCGACATCACTGACCCAACCAATATCACATGGACCGCCGCCACCATCGACAAAGGTTACGGCCTCCAAATCAAAGATGACTACCTCTACTCCGCATCAGGAAATGATGGCCTCACCGTCATCAAAATCGGAGAATGCAACGGTTGCACCGCCGACTTCAACAACGACGGTCAACTCAACTTCTTCGATGTCTCCCTCTTCCTCGGCGCATTCACCAATGCTGATCCAGTCGCCGACCTCAACAACGACACACAGTTCAACTTCTTCGACATCAGTATCTTCCTGTCCGAGTTCGCCGCCGGCTGCCCATGATTTTGGAATGCATGAGTTCCTGCTTTCACGCAAAGCGGATTCAATAGTATTTGCAACGCTCCAACTGAGTTAATTTATGAGGGGGCGAAACAACAAAAAGCTATGCAAAGATGTATTTGCATAGCTCTTTTCTTGTTCGCATAGTCTATTTCAGACTAAGGACATCCCGTATTGAATGCACTGAGGAAGGCAGACACATCGAAGAAGTTAAACATGCCGTCGTTGGTGAAATCAGCTATTGGGTCAAGGTTCATAAATGCAGTCATGAATACACTGATGTCAAAGAAGTTGAGTGTTCCATCATTTGTCATATCCGCTGCGCATTCCATGCTGCATTCATTCATGAAGATGACAACTTTAGATTCACGAATGCCAACGAAATCTTGATCGCCATCACCATCAAAATCACCCTGTGCGAGAATTGATGTGTCGGGTATGAATAGTTCTGGTACGGCAAATGTGCCGCTGCCATCATTGAGCATCCCGACCATGCCTCGTTCACCAAACACATCAGAATAGGTGACAACATCTTGGTACCCATCGTTATCAATATCATTGAAAAAAAGTAAATCTGGGACAAACACCGTGTTATAGAAAGTGGGGGGGCTGTAGGTTCCATCTCCATTGTTTCGCAGGATGCTCAGTTCCTGATTGAAAGACATCGCGTTTCCAACAGCAATATCCAGATTGCCATCGTTATCTACATCACCCAAAGTAAAACTAATGGGAAAATCACCCGCAAAGTACGAACTCCGTTCCGAGAGAATTCCTGAACCTGTACCCAGATTGAGGAATGTACTCACATCACCTCCGTGTTCATTGAGCACGGCCATATCAATTTGCCCGTTTTTGTTAAGATCATCGAGAATCAATACATAAGGGTCTATTCCACCAGGGTAAGAAACTTGACCAGAGACATCAAAGGTTCCATCCCCATTGCTCATGATGGTGGTGGGCGGGCGATAATCTGTCTGAGCACCTGGGTATTCACTAGTCATTGCTAAATCGAGGTCGCCATCTTGGTCGAGATCCGCAAGTTGAATATTGCGTGCGGCCTTGTTGTCTAGAAAATGAAAAAATGGTACAAATCCGCCATTCCCATTATTCATGAGCGTATCGAAATGAGCAGTATTTGTTGATGTGTTTCCAAAGCTGGTCGCAAGGATATCTCCATCCCCATCGCCATCAAGATCACCAATCGCAAAGCTGCGATAGAAGAAGGGGCTATGCGTCATGCCTATAGCAAAAGTCCCGTCTCCATTGTTCAACAAAATAGTGAGCTTTGTCCGGCCAGTATCCTGAACTGCGATGTCCAAAGAACCATCGCCATTAATATCTCCAACTTGTATGTGCAATGGCAAATTTTCAAGAAGATACTCTGTGCCTATAAAGTTGATGCCTTCACAGCTTTGGGCATCTGCAGAACTAACTGCGGTAAGAAAAGGCATGCAGCCCGCTAAAAAATAGTTGCACAGTAAGCGATTGGTTCTAAACAAGGGCATTTTATCTCCTGTATCAATGATGTATGAAAAAACAATAGTGATTCTGCTCAAATAGTCGAAAACGACAATTCAAATATATCAGATTACAATTAAATGCAAATGTTTTTTACAAATGAATATGAATATTGGTGTGTAAGGTTTACTCGATGTTGTTCCCTAGTTCCCACACCGCCGCCTCCAACGCATCCGCAGCGCCACCCATCCGCTCATAGTCCAATGTCTCCGCCGTATCACCCGCCTTGTGATAATGCGGATTCCGATACTCGCTCGTATCCGTCACCATCACCGCAGAATACCCCTGCATCCAAAAGAGCGCGTGATCAGATCGATAAATCGCCCCAAGCAATGGAGGCAGCGCCGCAGGCGTAACCGGAATCGTCCCCGTCGACAACATCGCCGATGTAACCCGCGTAATCAAAGGCCGATCAACAAACCGACCCACAACCCCGATGTAGTTGCCAACAGTGGGGAGGTCCATCCCCAACCCCGCCGCCTGCTCGGATGTAAACGGATACCGCTGAGATCCTTCCTCATCAGAAAAATACCCGAGCATTTCAAGCGACAACATCGCTGTAATGTTTTCATAGCGTTCCTTGCACCCAAGCGCATGCACAAAGCTCCCCATCGTGCTCCCCGATGAGTTCGAGTTCTCTTCATTTGTAAACGCAACCCACCGCACAGTCCGCTCCATCGGTTGATTCACAAACCGATCCGCCAACTCCAACATCACCGCAACCCCCGACGCGTTATCATCCGCCCCCGGAGTACCAAGCTCCGCATCATAATGCGCCCCGATGACAATGATCTCATCCGCTCGCGTCGTCCCCCGAACCTCCGCAACCACATTAAACCCGTCCAACCCATTCACCATCGGGACCGGCTCCATATCCACCGAGTACCCCATCGAACCAAACCGACGCCCGATCCATACCCCAGAATCATTAAGCACCCCCCGATGCAGAGCATTCCGCAACCCATAGTCCTTACTCAACACACGCACATCCGACGCAAGACGCTCCGCCAATGAGTCCGAACCGCCCGCGCCGTCCACACCCACCGGAGATGCACACCCGCAAAACAAAGCACAGACCGGGAATACCACAACGATCCAAAGTGTTCTTATCATGCCCAATCCTATGCAAAAAGCATTCACCCCACAAATATCCCCGATTTTCACTTCCGATCACAGACTTTCGCCAAGTACCGACAAAAGATAACACAACAATACAGAAACCTTCCAATAAAGGAATTCAGATATGACCACCACCGCATCACCAATCACCCTCGTCGACGGCAAGCTCAATGTCCCTTCAAACCCAATCGTCCCCTTCATCGAAGGCGACGGCACCGGCCGCGACATCTGGGCCGCCTCCGTCCGCGTCTTCGACGCCGCAGTCGAAAAAGCATACAAAGGCGAACGCAAACTCCACTGGCACGAAACCCTCGCAGGCGAAAAAGCATTCAACGAAACCGGTGAATGGCTCCCCGAAAAAACACTCAACGACTTCCGCCAATACCTCGTCGGCATCAAAGGACCACTCACCACCCCCGTCGGTGGTGGCATCCGCTCCCTCAATGTCGCACTCCGCCAAGTCCTCGACCTCTACACATGCCTCCGCCCCGTCCGGTGGTTCGACGGAGTCCCCTCACCAGTAAAACGCCCAGACCTCACCGACATGGTCATCTTCCGTGAAAACACCGAAGACATCTACGCCGGCATCGAGTTCGAAGAAGGCACCGAAGACAACAAAAAATTCAAATCACTCCTCAAAGAAAACTTCCCAGACCGCTTCGAAAAGATCCGCTTCCCAAACACCTCAGGTTTCGGCATCAAACCGACCTCCAAAGAAGGCACCACCCGCCTCGTCAAAGCCGCAATCCAATACGCAATCGACAACAACCGTGACTCCGTCACCCTCGTCCACAAAGGCAACATCATGAAGTTCACCGAAGGTGCATTCATGGAATGGGGATACGAAGTCGCAAAAGAACACTTCGGCGCCACCCCCCTCGACGGCGGCCCCTGGCACATCATCAAAGCCGGCACCACACTCCCCAGTGGCACAGGCGTCTCGCCTGTGGTCTTATCCCACGACATCATCATCAAAGATGTCATCGCCGACGCATTCCTCCAACAAATCCTCACCCGCCCCGCAGACTACTCCGTCGTCGCCACCATGAACCTCAACGGTGACTATGTCTCCGACGCCCTCGCCGCCTGTGTAGGTGGAATCGGAATCGCACCCGGCGCCAACATCAACTACGACACCGGCACCGCAATCTTCGAAGCAACCCACGGCACCGCCCCCAAGTACGCCGACCAAGACAAGGTCAACCCCGGCTCATTGATCTTGTCGGGAGAAATGATGTTCCGCCACATGGCCTGGAACGAAGCCGCCGACCTCATCATCAAGGGAATCAACGGCGCCATCGGCAACAAAACCGTCACCTACGACTTCGAACGCCAAATGGACGGCGCAACACTCAGAAAATGCTCCGAGTTCGCCGATGATATCATCAGTCATATGCAATAGAATTGTCAATGCGAGTTTGACCGTACTTGATTGAGGGTCTTTGCACAAACTAAACAAAGGATTAGGCAATGGGTATTGATATAGAATTGAATAAATTCGAGCTTGATCATAAGGATGAAAAAGACGATTCATATGATGAAGATAGTGGTTTTCAGGTCCCGCCGAAGGATATTATCAGCTTTAATGAACTGAGATCGTGTGCTGACTTGTATCGAATGTACGATACAAAACAGCTCGAAATCGATCCTGATTTCCAAAGAGATAAAGTGTGGTCGAAAGCGGCTAGCACAAGATTTATTGATTCTTTGATGAAGCAGTTGCCAATTCCAAGCATGTGCATCAGTCTCGATTACAAAACAAACAAACGGCTTGTGATAGATGGCCTGCAACGAATGTGGAGTATAATTCAATTTCTCGATGACTCAAACTGGAAACTTTCAGATTTAGAAGATATAGATCCAAAGATATCAGGGCTTCGAGTTGAAGATATTCAAAATAAATACCCTTCGTTGTATTCCGTAGTAGAGAATGTCACAATTCCTGTGACAGTAATTCGTTGTGATTATGATAAAAAGGATCACATGGAGTATTTGTTTACTATTTTTCACAGGTTGAATAGCGGAGGCTATAAGCTTTCCAATCAAGAAATCAGAAATTGCATATACTCAGGAGTTCTCAATAATTCTATCAAATTGGTTGAGGGGAAAGATCTGTATCGCAATTTGCTTGGCCTTGAAGAAGGGAAGACCTACAGATTTGCATACCAAGAGTTGGTATTGCGTGTTTATGCCTTTGCGGACAAATACAAAGAGTATAAGGGCAACCTGTCTAAGTTCTTGAATGAGTATATGGATGATTATCAAGATGATGTCGAGATGGCTGAATCAAAAGCGAAATTGTTTTTAAGAACAGTAAAGCTCGTAAGTGAAAGGGTTGCGGACGGAAAAACATTTTCCCGCTTAAGCAAGTCTGCCATTGAAGCCATATTAGTAGGCGCAATGGTGAATGTTGAGATGTTAGAGAATGAGTCTTCGGATAAAACAAAAAGGCGGTTTATAGAACTTCTTAAAACAAATGAGTTCAGCGCAGAAAGTTTGAAAAATGCGTTGACTTCTAGATCAAAACAAATTGCAAGAATAGAACAATCCGTATTAATATTCTCTAAGCCATGATTAACAAAAAAAACATTTTGCATGATCTAAAAAAGCTTCAAAAAGAGTTTGATAAAAGCGTGAAGAACGGCGACATTAGTATGCCGAAATTTTATTCCAAAATATGTGTTCTAGAGTTGGCTGGATGGATAGAAGAGAGTTTTGACGCAATAGCGAATCGGGCAATAAAAAATCTAAAGAATGGCACTCCGGTTTCTGATTCAGCAAGGAGTGTAATTTCTAATACATACGGGTTTACATACAAGAAATATTTTCGACCGATGATGATGAGCTTGATTGGTGCAGTCAATTATGCGAATCTGGAAGAACTACTAGAAAGCAATGGCGATCTTGCAATTTTAGTTTCTGAACTCGACACATTGAATACGCTGAGAGTTAAAGCTGCACATGTGCATTTGGCATCAACGGCCATTAACTTCGATGCGCCATCAGTGACTTTACAGCGATTGAATAAAATTCACCCTATTATCAAACGAATATATTCATGGGTTGTTAATCATACTTAGTACGGTTTTTATTGGGTGCCATGCTGGTGGTCTTCCACCTGCATGATCTTTAACATCCCACTCTCTGCGCACAACCCCGTCCCGGCCCCCATATACGGAGGCCGGTTTTTTTACACACAATCAAAATCACCTCACAAAAAAACAGGAACGCCAAAGCGTCCCCGTCCGATCATTCAAACCCGAATCCAACACCCCTCATCGCCGCCGACGAACAAACCCAACCCCCGCCAACGCAAACACCGCACCAACCCCAGGCGTAGGCACAATCGTCACCTCAATCTGCACAGAGTCATTGAAGAAGTTCGTCGCATCCACCGGACCAACCCCGAGCGGCCGGATCCCCGCAAGCGCCCACCCATCTTCCGAATCAAGGAAATCAAGGGTAAAAGTCTGCTCCACACCAAAATCATCAGGAGACACAAGCACCTCGTAATCCGAGACTGTCCCAGTCCCAGCCAAAACAACCGTGACCCCATCGCTTAGATTGTTCACCAAAGTAACCCGAACCTCCATCGTCAACATCTCGCCCGTGAACGCACCATCGCTGGTCCATCGCCGATAGGTCAAGTCATTCGCATTGATGGACGAACCCATCGGTGTCTGCGATGTCGCACCGATGAACCCAACACCGTTTTCGCTTGCTTTCCACCCGTTCCCATTCCAGTAGTCAAGCAAAGGGAACCCACCCGAAAACGCCCCGCCGTCACCGCTGCGCCCGTACCCATATTTCCACGACCCGCTCCCGGTGCTGTCCGTGTGCCCTTGCTGCGCAACATCAAACTCACCCCCAACGGCAACCGCGCCCCCATCAAACCCAATGCCATCATTCATCGCCAACTGAAAGTCATTCGCTGAGTGTGCAATGACACCACCCAACGCCAAACCACTCGCTGCGCCAATCAAGCCCGTGCTTACGATCAAGTTCATGTTGTGCCCCTATCTAAATGCCCCAAGACCGGCGCCGATGTGCGTCGGCCGATACTTCCAGTGTGCCACAAACATCATGCGCCGCCACTCAATTGCAGATTTTCAGAATATTCCAAGTCTCCACACCCAGTCCCTTCCTCATTCTGTGCCCTCCCGCTCAAAATATTCAAAATCAACAAACAGTTTTTAATCCTTGTCTCCTAACGACTTGCGCGCAAGTAGTGCCTTGCAAACAACCCCATCCATGCGCACAAACCCGTCTCGCGCCCCCCTATATGGAGGCTGGTTTTTAATTCCGTCTCCAACACACCAACCAGAAACATCACCCAGAGACACCAACCAGAGACACCAACCATGCGATTCAAAACATACAACTTCGCCGCCCTCTTCCCCGTCACCCCCGCATCAAACCCGCCCCGCCTACATTCCAAATCCGACACCCCATCTTCCGCCTCCCCCGGGCTTCCGGGGGAGGTGTCGGCAACGCCGACGGAGGGGGGCCCCGCTCAACCACCAACCCCATCCCTCTCCCCCCAACTCCTCGAAGACCTCCTCGACCCAACCAACACCCCGCACCAAATCTGCCAAATCCACAACCTCACCCTCAACCAACTCGCAACAATCACAAACGCCCCCGAGTTCCAATCCCAGATCGATCACCTCCAAACCATCAACACCAACCGCACCGCCGCGATCGACGCATCCATCGAGCTCCAAGCAAAGTCCGTCCACCAACAAATCGTCACCGCCGCCCTCTGCGCCGCCGACGACATCAACGAACTCAGCGCCGCCAAAGACCCCAAACTCGCCACCGCCAAATCCAGACTCCTCGAAACCGCCCGCAAAGCAACAAACGCACTCTCCCCCGCACACCCAACCGCCCGAAGGCAACGCAAAACCGATCTCCACCCTCAACCAGTTCAGCTCCAAAACAAGCAAAAAAGCACGGATTTAGCCGCAAAAAATGCATTTTTGAAACAAGATCACAACCGGTGCATCCATCACCCCAAGGCTATCGAATATACCCAATATCCGGGTGTATCGGGGCATCTTTGTACACTGACCCCACCCGAGTCTTCATGCAAAGAGAAAGAGAAAACCATGAACCGCATCCCACTCGTTGCCGCTGCAGCATCAATCGTGACCGTGTCCGCCGCCTCCGCATCAATCTTCGACGAAACCTTCGATGGAGACCTCTCCAACGATCGTTTCGCACCAACATCGATCGGTCTCGATCTGGGACTCAACACGATCTCAATGGATGTCATCAACTCCAATAACACCGCAGGCGATCTCGATTACTTCACCATCAACATCGGCGCAGGACAATCCATTGACTCAATCACACTCATCGAATCAAGCAACCCCGCCGGAGGCTTCGACTCCGCCGCATTCGTAGGTCTCGCCTTCGATTCAGTCTTCAACTTCGACCCAATCAACTTCACCGGTGACGGCCTCGTCGGATTCGTAGTCACCGACGCCAGCGTAGTCGGAAACGACATCATCACCGACCTATCCGACGGCCTCGACACCCTCGGCCCAGGCGATTACTCCTTCTGGGTCCAACAAACCGGTGACGATCTCACCCGTGTCTCACTCGGAATCAATGTAGTACCAACCCCTGCGTCCGGCACAGTCCTCGGACTCCTCGCCCTCACCGCGATCCGCCGCCGCCGGTAACCGATTCATAAGAATCCACGAGTGAAAAAACCAAACCCTCCGCAGCCCGCCTCGCGCGGGTTTTTTCATATTGATTTCTCAATCGTACAGCCGCGCAAACTCGCCAAAGAACCCCGGATAAGTCTTATCAACACACCGCGGATTGTCGATCGTCACATTCGGTCGCCGCAACGCAATCAACGAAAGCGCCATCGCCATCCGATGATCGTCATAAGTCTCAAAGACCACCGCGTCACACCCGGAAGAACAATCAACCCCCCGATCCGGAGGCGTAATCGCAAGCACATCCTCGTCCCCGTTTAGATTATCTTCAACCCAAACCCCAAGCTTCCCAAGCTCCGCCTTGAGTGCCGCGATCCGATCACACTCCTTCACCCGCAAAGTCTTCACACCCTTAATAATCGTCGTCCCCGCCGCAAAGCTGGCAACTGCCGCCAAAGACATGACCGCATCAGGCATATCCGACATATCACAAATGATCGGTCGAATCTCACTTTTCCCCTTGCATCCAAGCGTATTCTTCCCCGAAACAATCGAACACCCCATCTGCTCAAGCAACCCCGGGAACCCCGCATCGCCCTGCGATGATTCTGATTCCAAATCGAATCCTGCGACTCGAATATTTGTATCCGGCAAGAGCCCACCCGCCGCCCACCAATAGGTCGCTCCCGACGCATCGGGTTCAACATCAAGCTCAAACACACCAAGCCCAGGCATCACCTTGATCACCGACAAGTTCTCCGCACTCTGAACCTGCACCCCCAGATGGTCGAGGAGTTGGATGGTCAACCGGATATACGATGCTGATGTCGTTCCATCAGGCATCGAAATCGTAATCCCATCCTTCAAGAATACCCCAACCAACATCAACGCCGTGATGAACTGTGATGACTGTGTTCGGCCAATCGTCATCTGATTTGTCGCCAGCATTGTCGGGGGTGTGATTCGGATCGGCGGGCAGCCTTGGGTGTTCAAGTATTCAATCGAACAACCAAGCGTTTCAAGCAGCGACGCGAGTTCGGCGATTGGGCGTTGTTGCATCCGCTCATTTCCCGTGATGGTGAGTGAGGTCTTGGCAAGCAATGCGCTGGCGGTCAGGAATCTTGTCGCGGTGCCGGCGTTGTTGAGGTTGAGGGTGGGGTTGTTGGTCGTTGGTTTCCAGGTGCCAGCGGTGCCGGTGATTTTGAGGGATGTAGGGTTTGATTGGTCAACGATCGCGCCGAGTTGGGCGATTGCTTTGAGCATCTGTTGGGCATCATCCGCATCGATGAGCGCGTGGTTGAGGGTGGAGGTGCCTGGGCAGAGGGCAGCGAGGAACAAGGCGCGGTTGGTGATGGATTTGGACCCGGGTGGTCGGATGGTGAGGTCGAGGGGGGACTTACCGGGGGCGCGTGACCAGACGGGGAGCGGGAGTTGCTCGGGGAGGTTGTGGGCGTCGAGGTTGGGGGGGAATGGGTCAGCCATTGATCTGTGTATTTGTGCTGTCTATAGGGGGAGGGTTTGTGTTGGCTTAGGTGTCTTTGCGGAAGACGGCGACGACATCTTCGATGGGGACGACGAAGAGGCGGTTGTCGCCTTCGAAGTCTACTGGGATGGCTTGTTTGGGATTGAAGAGGATGCGGTCATATTGGCGGACGGGATAGTCGGGGTCGTTTTCGACCTGGGTGGAAATGGCGACGACGCGTCCTGTGATGGTGGGGATCTCGATTTTGTCGGGGAGGTGGATGCCGGACTTGGTTTGTTTTTTGTCTTCATCTTTGCGGATAAGGACACGGTTTCCGATTGGTTCGACGGTTTCGAGCTCTGAGTTCTTTGGTTTAGGCGTTGGCATGGGAGATTGTAGGAGGGGAAATGTAGTTAGATCGGTGTGCCTTGGTGGAAGATGAGTTGCCAGGTTTTGTCTTTTCGAATCCAGATCGAACTTCGTTTGGCGCGTTTGGATTGATTCATTGATGGATCGGTTTGGGTTGTGATGTATGTTGTGTGGGCGATGTCTGGTGAGAGTAGATTGGCTTGGAACTCATGGAGTGAGCGTTTGGCTTGGGGTTCTATTGGGAGATTGTTGAGTACATCATCGCGGGTGTATGTGCCTCCAGATGCGCCGATTTCGGTGAATGATTCATGGAGGAGGGATGAGAGACGATCGCGGTCGGATCGGACAACTTCTAGGAGATGCGATTTTTCGAGTGGGAGGAGTTGTTCTTTCAGGTTTGGCATTGTGCAGTTTAGTTCACTTCTTTGATGTATTGGTCTGTGTTGGTGGGATATTTGGTGATGGTGGTTGATATGAAAAACCGGATGCGATTTGTGCATCCGGTTTTGTGGGGGTTGATGTTTGGTTGTCGAGTTCGTTTCGCTCGATTATCGTGGGTCGCTGGTTGTTCTTAGGTATGGTTTGATTTCTTTGAAGCCTTTGGGGAAGAGTTTTTTTGCTTCTTCGTTGCTCACGCTTGGCACGATGATGCAGTCTTCGCCGTTTTTCCAATCTGCGGGCGTTGCGAGTTTGTGGATCGCGGTGAGTTGCAGTGAATCGATGACTCGGAGGATTTCATCGAAGTTGCGTCCTGTGCTTGCGGGGTAAGTGAGGATGAGTTTGATCTGTTTGTCTGGGCCGATGATGAAGACTGATCGGACGGTCAGGTTGTTGGCTGCTTTGGGCGGGATCATGTCGTAGAGCGAGGCGACTTTGCGGTCAGCATCAGCGAGCAGGGGGAAGTTGAGGGCGGCGCCTTGTGTTTCTTCGATGTCCTTTGCCCATTGTGCATGATCGGTGAGTGGGTCGACACTGAGCCCGATCACCTTGACATCGCGTTTGTCGAACTCTGGTTTTAGACGGGCGACGGTGCCGAGTTCGGTTGTGCAAACTGGGGTGAAGTCTGCGGGGTGGCTGAAAAGTACTCCCCATGATTCACCGAGGTAGTTGTGTAAGGAGATTGGTCCTTGGGTTGAGTCTTGCGTGAAGTCGGGTGCGGTGTCGCCTAGATGAAGGGGCATGATGGTGTTCTCCAGTGGGGTGTTTGGAATTGTATACATCGATATACGATTCTATCGCATATCGATATGAGAAGCATGATTTGCTTTGAGAACCAGAATCACTGCGATTGATGTTGCCAGAATCGCGGTGAATAGGGCTTTGGGGTGAGGAAAATCGTTAGTTCATTTCCTTGATCGCGGAGTATGCCCCAGTTGCGGTGAGTGTGATTGAGATTGGGTTGTTGGATCGGTTCTTCCAGTACCAGCCGTGATTGCCATCGAAGGCGGCGGTGAGGGTTCCTTGTTTGGTGGAGTCTGTTCCTTTTTCGTAGATGTGGTAGTTGATTTCTTTTGAGTCGCCGTGGAGGTCGAAGAATGCGGCGTCTGGTGTTGATGTCCATTGGAAGTTGACTTGGGTATCTTTGATCATTGTGATTTTGATTTCAGTGCTTTCGCTCGGAGCGAGTGTCACAGTGAGCGTGTCTGTACGGGATTGCGTTGTGGGGGTTGGTTGTGTTTGATCGGCGGGGTTTGTGTTGGGTTCTGCGTCTAAACCTGCGTTGAGATCGGCTTGGAGGTCTGCTTGGAGTTCTTTGGCGAGTGTTGTTTTGATTTCGCCCATTCGTTTGAGTCCGGTGATTTTTCCGAGACCTGTGGGGTCGATGCCGTACTCGGAGGGGAGGACGATGGTGACAAGAATGATGATCGCGGTGATGACGGCGATGATGGTTGATTTGATGAGCTTGGATGTTGATGGGAGCTCGGCGTAGTCTGGGATATTTTTGTTATGCATTGTTATCTTTCTTTGTTATGAAATACTGAATATGTGTGATACTTAGGCGATGAAAAAGCCGGTGAGTTGATAGCCAACGAGGATGAAGCCTGCGGTCATTAGAACGGTGTTTGCTGAATATGCATGTTTCATGAAGCCTTTGGATTTGCGCCAGTAACCCATTGCGATGAGGATGGCGGCGAGTGCGAGGATCTGTCCGATTTCCACACCGATGTTGAAGGAGATGAGGTTGATGAGGAGTCCATCGGGGGAGACTTCGTATTCGAGGATTTTGGTTGCGAGCCCGAAGCCGTGGAAGAGGCCGAAGATGAGGGTGGCGGCTTTGGTTGAGGGTTGGAATCCGAACCATCTTTGGTAGGCGCCCATGTTGTCGAGGGCTTTGTAGACGATGGAGAACCCGATGATCGCGTCGATGATGTAGGCGTTGATTGATATCTCGAAGAGGACTCCTGAGAGGAGGGTGATGATGTGTCCGATTGCGAAGAGTGTGACATAGATGGAGACATCTTTGAGTTTGTAGAGGAAGAAGATGACTCCGAGGAGGAAGAGGATGTGGTCGTACCCGGTCATCATGTGTTTGGCGCCGAGGTACATGAATGGGATGGGCATCATGCCTGAGGATTCTTGGATGTATCCTTTGTCGCCGGCGGTTACGCCGTGGGCGAGGGCTTGTGGTGTGAGGATCATCAGGAGTGTGATGATTGCGAGTATGCGTGTTGGTATTGGTATCGATTTGATATTCATGAGTGTTTGTTTCTCTTTTGAATTGGATGAATGGAAGCCATAGGCGAAGTGTTTTTGACACAGCGCTTGGACAGCAGGGGCAGCTCGTGGTGGCGTGCTTGGTTGAAGATTATGAAATGGAGCGAGTTGCGCTAGATCAGTAGGCGAAGGGTGATGATGTGCGCAGTGGATTGATAGTGTGTAGGAGGTTGGTTGGCGCTTATGACTGGGTTGCAAGTGTGCGGATCGTAGCGGGTGAAGTGGATTGGTTGGTTGATCCAGTTGGGATTGAATGCGGGTGTTGCGTTATTGGTCGATCGAAACTGAATAGTGAGGTGGTGGGTGTTCTCGTGGTTGTCTTGGTGATGATCGTTTGATGGAGCGGGGGAAGGTGTGTGTTCATGTTCTGAGTGATCATGATTGCTCAGATGGGAGTTCTGTTGGGCGAACGATGTAGTGTGTAGGTGGGTATGGCTAGCGGATTTCCAGGGGAGTGGGAGGGTGGTGTGGGCAGATAGATGCAATCCGAAGGAGAGCAGGCAGAGCCAGGTGATGATCGTTTTGAAGTTGTGAGTCTTCATCTTGTTCAGTATAACAGGCGATATGGATTCAGGTATCGATTGGGCAAGGGTATCTTGTGATCGAGTGGTAGATCACTCTATTGGACGGAGGGTCATTTCGAGTTCGATGGTTTGATCATCGCGGATGACGGTGATGGTGATGACATCTCCGGGCTCGTTGGCGGTGAGGAGGGGCATCCATTCTTCGACGGAGTTGATTTGGGTATCTCCCCATTTGGTGATGCGGTCACTGGGTTGTAAACCTGCGGCGGAGGCGGAGGTGTCTTCGAATACGCGTTCGACTTTCATACCGCCTTTGGAGGTGTTAGATGGGATGATCCCTACGCGGACATTTGGTCCTTCTTTTTTCGATGTTTCTTTGTTCTTTGAAGGGTCTGAGAGTCGGGTTGGTTGGGTTGCTGCTTCGAATGCCATGTCGGAGACGAGCAGGGATATGCGGACGGCGCCTTCGTTGTCGACGATTTCGGTGGTGTCGTCGGGGGAGTGGTATTGGTCGTGCAATCCTGTGAAGAAGAAGAGGTTCGGGATTCCTACTGCGTCGAATGATGCGTGGTCGGATCGGCCTTCCCCGACGGAGACATCTTCGGAGTATGGGATTGCGGCGGATTTGAGGATTGGGGTTGCGAAGTCTTGGAAGCCTTTGGCGGAGTTGAATCCACCGATTTCGAGGAGTTGGTCGTCGAGTGTTCCGACCATGTCCATGTTGAGCATGATGACATGGTTATCGAGTTCGGTGATTGGGTTTTGGACATAGTGGCGGGAGCCGTTGAGTCCGGATTCTTCTGCGGTGAACCAGAGGAAGAGGATTGAGCGGGCGCTTTGGTTTTCGGCGAGGAGTTGGTAGCGCTGAGTGAGGGTTTGTGCGGCGATCATGTTGGCGGTGGTGCCTGAGCCGTTATCGTCAGCGCCGGGGTGGACTTCACCTTTGCGGTGTGGTGTGCGGGAGCCGAACTTGCCGTAACCGACATGATCGTAGTGTGAACCGATGACGACATATTCGTCTTTGAGGGCGCCTTGTCCTGGGAGGATGGCGCCGATGTTTGAGGTGAATCTTGGGGTGCGTTCGAGTTGGATGTCGAGGTCGACGGGGAGATCACCAAGTGGGAGGACGATGCCTGCTTGGTTTGCTTGTGTAGTGAGGGAATCGAGGGTGTAGTCGGTGTTTGCAGAGTCGTTGGTGTGGATGAGGAGGGCGTTTGCGACTTCGGCGGTGACATGGATGACTGGGATGTCGTATTGGGGACCCGTGCGTTCGCCGACTTTGTTGGATGGGGGGGAGGTGGATTCGATGGATTCGAGGATGAAGGTACGGTCGTCGTTTGCGTTTGGTGGGGAGACGATGATGACGGCGGCGGCGCCTCGGCGTTCGAGGGCGCTGACTTTGTAGGTGAGTCTTGAGTTGTGGCTCCAGTCGCCTTCGCGCCAGATGGAGTTGCCTTTGTCGTCCATTGGTTCGTAGTTGAGGCAGAGGGCGACTTTGCCTTGGATGGATTCGGTGGTTTCAAAGCCAAGGTAGTGGTTTGGACCTGAGACGATGGCGTATCCGACGAAGGCGATGGGGGCGGAGATGGTTGCAGATCCGGAGTAGGCGAGGGGTGAGAAGTCGATGTCGGGGGTGAATGTGTGGTTACCGATTGCGAGGGATTGGGCAGTTGCGGCGGTGTGTGAGCCCATTTGCATGGGTTGGCGGAAGGTGGCGAAGGGGGTGGAGACTTGGGTGTCGTCTTGAGCAGTTTCGATTTCTGGGAATGCGGGGGTGAGTCCGAGGGCGGCGACGAAGTCTTCGATGTAGGTTGCGGCTTCTTCGATGCCTCTGGAACCGGGGACGCGGCCTTCCATTGAGGGGTCTGCGATGATGTCGAGGATTTCGGTGTATTGCTCGGTGAGTGCGGGGTCGATTTCGGGCATCTCTCCGAGTTCTTCGGGGGTGCGTGATTGGGCGTCGCGTTCTTGTTTGCGTTTGTTTTTTTCGAGCTGGCGTTGCGCTCTGCGGGCGCGGACTTCGTCTGCGGTTTCTGGTTGGGCAGAGGGGGCGGCGTAGGAGAGGGGGGCGATGAAGGTGAAGGCAAGGATGAGATTGAGGTAGAGTTTGGGGGATGGGTTACGCATGGTGAGGTCCGGGGAATGAGATTGGAATCAGATGGGTATTTGTTGTTGTATTGTAGTGGGAATGGTTGCTTGGGGTTTCAGTGGGTATGAAAAAGCCGCCCGGGTTTGTGGGCGGCTTTGTGGGAAAGTGATATTGAAGTGTGATTATGGGCAGCCGGCGGAGTATGCGAGGAGGAATGCTGAGACATCGAAGAAGTTATAAGCGTCGTCAGGGACTAGGTCTGCTGTAGTTTCGTTTGCGTTAAAAGCATTTAGGAAGGCAAAGAGGTCATGAGGATTGACTATGCCGTCCATTGTGAAGTCTGCGGGGCATGAGGATTGATTGCAGGTATTGAGCAGCACGCTCGTGTCGTGGTTCCAATGATTGGTTACGGCCATGTCCAAGTCACCATCAGAGTCGAGATCGCCAAGTGTGATGATGTTTGGTCCACTCCCGGCTTCAAAGCGGGTCTGGTTTGCGAATGTTCCGTCGCCGTTGCCCACTATCACGCTTATATCGTTGCTATTGAAGTTCGTCACGGCCATGTCTAGGTCGCCATCGGCGTCAAGATCGCCAAGTGTGACACTGAATGGACCGCTCCCGGCTTCGAAGCGAGTCTGGTCTGAGAATGTTCCGTCGCCGTTATTGAGCAGTACGCTTGTATCGTTGCTGCTCCCGTTGGCCACGGCCATGTCTAGATCGCCGTCGGCGTCTAGATCGCCAAGGATGACGCCGCGTGCCCCATCCCCGGCTGCGAATCGGGTCTGAGTAGCGAAGGTTCCATTGCCATTGCCTAACAGGACGCTTGTGTCGTCGCTGAACCAGTTTGCAACAACCATGTCGAGATTGCCGTCACTGTTGAGATCGCCGAGTGTGATGCTACGCGGAGAAGTCCCCACTTCGAAGCGAGTCTGGTCTGCGAATGTTCCGTCGCCGTTGTTGAGCAGGACGCTCGTGTCGTTGCTGTTATGATTTGCAACGGCCATGTCTAGGTCGCCGTCAGCATCGAGATCGCCAAGGGTGACACTGTATGGTGCAAACCTTGTTGCAAAACTGATCTGGTCTGCGAATGTTCCGTCGCTGTTGTTAAGCAGGACGCTCGCGTCGTTACTGAAAAAATTAGTTACGACCATGTCTAGGTCACCGTCGCCGTCGAGGTCCCCAAGTGCGACGCCGACTGGTCCATCTCCCGCAGCATATCGGATCTGGTCTGCGAATGTTCCGTCGCCGTTGTTAAGCAGGACGCTCGTGTCGTTGCTGAAATGATTTGCAACGGCTATGTCTAGGTCGCCGTCAGCGTCGAGATCGCCAAGGGTGATGCCGAATGATTGAGTACCAGCTACGAAACGGGTCTGCGCGGCAAAGGTGCCTTCGCAGCTTTGAGCGTGGGCAAGTCCAGCGGGGAGTGTGCTCAGGAGGAGAATGCCGCTTGAGCGGATAAATGATGAACGATAAATCATGGTGTGTGCCCTTCAAAGTGTGTGAAGGACTGTACGGCTTGGAATCCGTGTGGATGCAAACTAAATTGATTTGGAATAATATAATATCAAGACACTATAAATGTAATATTGCTTGATACACGCTTCAGCGCGTGTTGAGCTAGTTTTTAATGTGCTATTGGTTCTGATCCTGCAAGTCTTTGGTGGTTGAGGTACAGATTTCGGATGATGTGGGATGACAGGCACAATGATTGATTGGGTTTTGGATGACGAGCCCTCAGTCTGCATTGCGGCCACATCCTGCGTTATGACGAGGGCGGAACAAGAGTGGTGTGTTGTGTGGTGAAGTTTATTGATAGGTTCTTAAAGAGTTCGTTGGACAGATTTTCGAGGGTTGGGGAGTTTTGATCACCTAAGAGTTGGGTGATGGAGGTGACGGGGCGGTTGGTGAGGCCGCAGGGGATGAGGAGGTTGTAGTGGTCCATGTTTGGGTTGAGGTTGAGGGCGAGGCCGTGGAGGGTGATCCATTTGCGGACTCTTACGCCGATGGCGCAGATTTTGGCGGGTTGGTCGGATGCGAAGGTGTGGGTTGGGTTGTCTTTGGGGGCGACCCAGACACCTGTGGCTGCAGAGTCAGTGTGGGCGATGATGTTGTAGGTTGCGAGGGTGTCGATGACTGATTGTTCGAGCAGGCGGATGTAGTCGTGGATGCGTAGTTTGGCGGCGTTGAGGTCGATGATTGGGTAGCAGACGAGTTGTCCTGGGCCGTGGTAGGTGACATCTCCTCCTCGATCGGTTTGGTGGAGCTGAACGCCTTGTTTGGCGAGTTGTGATTCGGTCGCGAGGACATGGGCGGGGGCGTCTGGGCGGCGGGTGACGGTGATGATTGGGGGGTGCTCGATCATCATGACGCGTCCGAGCTCTGCTGCGGGTGTTTTGCGTGCGTCGAGGATTTGGGTGTGGTGATGGTTTTGGCGCTCGTAGGCGGGTTCGTAGGCGAGGTGTTCGAGCGGGATGAGGGTGAGGGGCTTCACAGGTAATTGTATGCGTGGGAGGAATGAAAAACGCACGAGGATTTGCGTCCTCGTGCGTTGGGGTTGAATGGGTGGTGTCTGTGGGAATATTGGTTATGGACAACCAGAGGCGAAGGATGAGAGGAATGCGGAGACATCAAAGAAGTTCCAGGTGTTGTCGTTTGTGAAGTCTGCGATTGGATCACTTGCGGTGAATGCGAGGAGGAATGCGGAGACATCGAAGAAGTTGAGTGTGTTATCGCCTGTGAGGTCTGCGGGGCAGAATGATTGTGGAGCCTCTGGTATGGTGAATACATATGCGGATTCTGGTTCGCCACCATTTGAGTTTGTTGGGGCACCGGCGACGACGGTGTTGTTTTCGATCGCAACTGCGGATGCGAAGCTGTCGGTCCATACGATTTCATTGGTCATGAGGTTTGCAAACTCTTCTTCTGTGTCGAGGCTGAAAATGTACGCTGCACCAGAGAAGTTGCTCCATTCTGCGCCGACGACGAGTGAGTCGTCACTGAGTGCGACTGATTTTCCGAAAAAGTCTTCCTCCATTCCGTCTGATGCGGTGAGTTTTGTAATGAACGAGAAGTCAGCAGTTCTGTAGAGGTAGACTGCGCCGGAGTATGGGCCGTTTTCTGAATCACCTATTGCACCTACTGCGATTGTTTCTTCGTTTATATCGAGTGAATCGCCGAAGTAATCGTTTGGTGTTGCTTGGGGCGGTACGATTTTTGTAATTTGTATTCCGGTTTCTGCATCAAAGATGTAGACGGCACCGGTGTTTGAATCGTCATTTATTGCGGAGACGGCGACGAGGCTGTTGTGTATTGCCACTTGATGTCCGAACCTATCGCCGTTTGCGCGGTCATTGGCGAAGAGTTCTGAAGTGAGTTCGCCTGAGAATACATTGTAGAGGAAAGCGCCACCAGTATTTCCAAAGTTGCCCGGTTCACCTACGACGGCGATTCCGCTGTGGAGGGCGACCGAGGAGCCGAAGCGTCCATAGTTATAGAAACTGAAAAGTTGTCCTACTTCGTGACCTGTGGAGACATTGTAGATGTGTGCAGATGAGTCATCTGGTGCGCCGACGATGACGGCGCCGTCATCGATGTCAATTGAATATCCGAACGATGCAAAGTCTTGAGCATTTGTCGGGACGAGTTTGTGGAGTTGCGCACCTGTGGTGGCGTCAAAGAGGTAGGCGGATCCGGAATATGTCTCGAATTCATCGTTTAGGAAATCGTATGTTGAACCGACGGCGATGATGTTATTTTTGATTGCGATGGATGAACCGAAATAGTCTCCTCGTTCGCCGTCGGATGCTTGGATTCGGAAATCTTCGGTGATGATCTCTTGTGCGGATGCAAGCGGGGTGCAGATGGATGCAAGGGTAAGCGATGCGCTCACAAAATGGGGTTTGATATTCATGTGTGTGTTCCTGTATGTGTATATATCAATATGATTTATGTGCTGTACACATCTTCGCATGGTGATGAAAATAGTTCCATGATCGGGGTGTGGTCTGAGGATATTGTAGGTGTTTTTCTCTAAATGAATGAGATGCTTGGGGCTTGGCGAGTGAACTTGGTGGGTTGGGTGTTTTGATATGTGGATTTTTGATAGTTATGGGGTGGGGAAGGGGGATTGTTGGCGATCTGTCGATCTTCTTTATCTCTGTCAAAGAAATGGGGTTGTTGTGGAAATGTGGGCTAAGATCATGGTTCATGAATAGAGATTTACCAATCATCATACAGGGCGGCATGGGGGCAGGGGTCTCGAGCTGGACGCTGGCGAATGCGGTTTCCAAGGCGGGTCAGCTTGGTGTGGTGTCTGGTACAGCGCTTGATGTATTGCTTGCGCGGCGTTTGCAGGTTGGAGATCCGGGTGGGCATATGCGTCGAGCATTGTCTAAGTTCCCGATTCCTGATGTTGCGCAACGGATTATTGATAAATACTTTATCGAGGGCGGCAAGGCAGATGACGCGGCGTTTAAGTCGAAACCTATGCCGGCATTGAAGCCTTCGAAGCATCTTGAAGAGCTTTTGGTTGCGGCGAACTTTGTCGAAGTGTTCCTTGCGAAAGAGGGGCATGATGGACCGGTTGGGATCAACTTCCTTGAGAAGATTCAGATCCCGAACTTGCCTTCGATTTATGGCGCGATGCTTGCGGGCGTTTCGTATGTCTTGATGGGCGCGGGGATTCCCAAAGCGATTCCTGGGATTCTTGATCAGCTTGCGGATAACCAGCGGGTTGAGATGCGGATTGATGTGCAGGGATTGGACGCGGGGGAAGAAGTCAATACGAGCTTTGATCCCAATGCATTCTTTGGTGGTGAAGCGCCCAAGGTTGGGCGACCTGATTTCTTGGCGATTATCGCGTCGGCGACGCTTGGGAGTATGCTTGCTCGTCGGGCGAGCGGCAAGGTCAATGGATTTGTGATCGAAGGTCCCAGCGCTGGTGGGCACAATGCGCCGCCGAGAGGCAAGATGCAGTTGAGCGTTGAGGGTGAGCCGATTTATAACGATCGGGATTACGCGAACCTTGAAGAGATTAAGAAGATTGGTTTGCCGTTTTGGCTTGCGGGATCGTACGCGGAGCCTGGGCGTGTGACTGAAGCGCTTCAAGCGGGTGCGGCGGGTGTTCAGATCGGGACGGCGTTTGCGTATTGCAATGAGTCTGGGATGAGCGCCGAGTTGATCGATGCGGCGATGAAGTTGAGCATCAAGAAAGAAGCAAAGGTGTTTACTGATCCGGTCGCGTCACCAACGGGTTTCCCGTTTAAGGTGCTTGAGATGGAAGGTACGCAGTCTGAGCAAAGTATTTACGAAGCTCGCACGCGGATTTGTGATCTTGGGTATCTGCGTCATGCGTACAAAAAAGAGAACGGCAAGATTGGATTGCGTTGTCCGTCTGAACCGGTTGAGGATTACCTGAAAAAGGGTGGCAAGATCGAAGATACAGTTGGGCGCAAGTGCGTGTGTAACGGGTTGATGGCGAACATTGATCTTGGGCAAGTCCAGAAGGATGGATTGCTTGAGTTGCCTTTGATTACATCGGGCGATGATGTTGCGGATATTGCACGGTTCCTCAAGGATGGTGCGACGAGCTATACGGCACAGGATGTGATTGATTATCTGCTCGCGGATCAGGTTTGAGCAGCGGATTGATTGACGGTTCGTTCCACATTTAGATTGGTCATTGATACGGTGCTCTTGGGGCACTTTTTTCAATGGGTGAAGCCTTCGAAGTCTTGCGTTGATTGGTTTCGTGAAGCGATCGGGGGTGAGCTATAGTTGTGGATGGATCAGGAGTGCGAAACATCGAAGGGATTGCCTCACCTTTTTTTGGCGTCGCATCACAAAGCGGGCACGGTTTGGATGCTTTCGACATTTTTTCGGATCGCGAATGCGAACGGGTATCGGTGGGTGCATCTCAATACGGGCGAGCCTGCTTGGACGATCCGGGAAGATAAACTGGAGTACTTTGAGACTCAGCGGGCGGTGGTTGAGGGTGAATCGGACAAGCCTGGCGTGTTCGTGGATTTTCACTCGGCGGTGCCGGATTTGAGTCGATGTAAAGCAGAGCGGGGGATCGGTGGGATTCATATGGTGCGTGATCCCCGGGATATGATTTTGTCTGCGATTCGGTTTCACTTGAACGCGGATGAGGCGTGGCTTTATGAAGTGAAATCTGCGTTTGGCGGGTTGAGCTATCAGCAGAAGCTCGCGTCGTATGACACGATTGAAGATCAGATTCGGTTTGAGCTCGATCATTTTATGGGCAAGGCGATCCGCGAGATGGGGAGTTTCGATGGGCAGGGTGTCTTCCGCGATGTGAAGTATGAAGAGTTGATTCTTGATGTTGACATGATGCTTTGGCATGAGTTAATGGTTGGGCTTGGTCTTGGCGGGCGGGATCTGATCCGGGCGATCAAGGCGTTCTGGGAGTCTTCGGTGTTTGGGGATATGAAGAATGCAGCAGCGAGCGGGACGCATAAGCACATTCGTGATGGGCGAGCGAGACAGTGGGAGACTCAGCTTTCGGATGTAGGGTTGGGATTGATCGAAGATGCGTTTGGTGATGTGATTGTTGGATTGGGGTATCCACTCGCGGGGGAGCGGGAAATCGTGTAGAGTAAATGGAACACACGGAGGATTGATAGATGCGTCACACTTTGGGTTTACTGGTTGTACTGTTGTTGTTGTCTCCGATGTTTGCAGTTGGGGGCTGTTCGTCAACAGGGATCGCGCTGCGTGAAAAGCTTGGGACACCCAAGCGTGAGCAGCTTGTTGATCGGGTGGATGATGCACGCGAATCGCAGGAGGAAGCGAAGGAACAGTTTGCGACAACGCTTGAAGAACTCCAGGCGTTGGCGGGGTATCAAACGGGTGAGCTCGACGCGGCGTATAACCGATTGAAGTCGAAGTATGAACGGTCTGAATCTCGGGCAGGGCAGGTGAGCGATAAGATCAAAGCGGTTGATCGGGTTGCCAACGCGTTGTTCCGTGAGTGGGAGTCTGAGTTGGATCAATACTCGACTGAGTCTTTGCGGGATGCGTCCGAGCGTCAACTCGATGATACGAAGGCGCGGTTTCAGGATGTGATTTATGCGATGCGGAAAGCGGAGTCGAAGATGAAGCCAGTCATCGCGGCGTTCAGTGATCAGGTGTTGTTTTTGAAGCACAATCTCAATGCGCGTGCGATTGCGTCGCTTGATTCAACATTGTTAGAGCTTGAGAATGAGATTGGTGTGTTGATCGCGGATATGGAAGCATCGATCGCGGAGGCGAACTTGTTTATTGATGAGATGGCTTCGGGCAGTTAGAACGAGCCTGATGCGATTTCTTCACGCAAGGGCATGAGTAGATTGGGGAGCGCGTATTCGTCAACGAGGTTCTGTCCCTTTTCGATCATCTCGTCGAGGCGGGTGGTGAGGTCTTCGAGGTTTGTCACGGGGTCAAACTTTCGGAGGGTGAGGTAGACGGAGATTGGTTCTGGGCTGCCTTCGGCGAGCTTTTTGCCTTTGGATCTAGTTTTGATTTCGAAGTGTACTTCTAAGCCGTCGTCATCGATGAGTTTCATGCCCATTGATGGTTGGCAGTCGAGGATGTTGATGCCTTCGGCGCCGATGAGTGCAGCCATGGGTGATCCGGCAAAGAGTGCGTTGGCGGCGATGGCGTCGTGGTTGCCGTGGGCGGCGAGGTCGAAGCCGTAGAGGAGTTCGATGTATTCGATATCGAGAGGCGAGATGGAGAGGAAGTAGGGAGAGATTTCCATCGCGGTGCGGTGGATGGAGTACATGTCATCTGCGGTCGATGGATTGACGACGCCCGAGCGTACGGAGGATTTGCGGATCGCGATCCACCGGTGCGGGGATGCGTTGGGTGCGGATTCGAGTGCGAGTTCTTCTTTGTATCGACGGAAAGCATTCATCGCGGGGTAGGATCGGCGGGTGCGCTCGAAGAGTTCGAGGACTGGCTCTCGATTTGTTGGTAACTCCATGCGTACATTGAGCTTGGCGTTGATGTAGAAGTCAGAGCAGAGTGCGCGGTATGTGCTTGGCATGTCACGGGCCTCCTTGCCGATGGGTGTGCAGGGTCAGTGTAGCGGATGGGAAGAAATTGTGCTTGTTGATTGGGTGTGATCGTGTGATTTAGGTGCGAATGGGGACAAGGTGTCGATAAGTCAGGACGCGCCAGAGCCATTCGAAGGGGCCCATGGTGAAGAACTTGAGCCAGAGCATGGAGAAGGTAATGTTGATGGTCCAGACTGCGAGGACGACGCTCCAGAGTTGTGGGTATTCGATGGATGCGAAGTACCCCAGGCCGTAGCCGTAGAAGAAGGTTGTGCAGAGGATTGTGTGGAGGAAGTAGTTGGTGAGTGCCATGCGTCCGACGGCGGCGAGTGGTTTGCAGATGATCGCGGCGGGTTCGCATTTGGAGAGTGCGATGATGAGGGCGCCGTAACCGAAGGCGAGGGGGACTCCTACGGGTTGGGCGAGTGATTGCCACATGAATCCGGGTTCGAGGGCGAATGTTTTGTGTGCGAAGATGTATCCGAATGCGGTGAGGGGGATGCCGAGTCCGAGGCAGATGATTGCGGTTTTGATGTAGAACGCGAGGGGGCGTTCTCCGGTGAGGATGCCCATTCGGGTGAGTCCCATGCCCATGGACATGATGCCCCAGAGGATGGGCATGAAGAAGATTCCAACGGTGACTTGCATGATGAGTGTCATGAAGAATCTTGTTTTGAAAGCGTCGATGTAGGTGCCTGAATATCCGACGATTTCGATTACAGGATCGGATGAGAGGTCGCTGGTTGTGATGTGTCCAGCGCTGAGTGCCCAGTAACCGAATGCAGAGAAACTCATGAGGAAGACAGCGCCCGTGTAGTAGACGGTGAGGCCTCCGAAGAAGAGGTACTTAGGTTTGAGTCTGCGGATCCACCACATGAGTGTGAGTCCGGCGATTGCGTAGTAGGTCAGGATGTCGCCGTACCAGAGGAGGTAGGCGTGCATGAGTCCGAAGAGGAGGAGCCAGGCGCATCTGGAGTACCAAAGATTTGCGCCGACGCGAAGCTTTGGTAATCTGAGAGTTCGCTCATCGCATCCGCACTCTGGGCATAATGATCCTGTATCGAGGCCTGTACGGTTGTATTTGCATTTTTTACATTGTTGATTTTCACCATCACTGTAATCAAACTTGCGGGCGTACATGATGACGCCTGAGCCGAAGAGCATGGCGAAGAGGAACATGAACTTGCCGAGGAAGGCGGTGGTGGTGATGGTGTGCGCGAGTTGGTTGGCGGGGGCGTCGGAGATGATGTTGGGGTTGGTCATTGCACCCATTGGCCAAGAGAACGCAACAATGTTTGGGACGAGGATTCCGAGGAGGGCAAACCCTCGGAGGGTGTCGATGGATTCGAATCGTTTCGTTTTTGTTGTCGGTTTAATCTCGGCAGATTGGTGTGTTAAGTGTTGAGCATCCATTCGATTAGTTCCCCCGTTTGTGTCAGGTCATTGACGACCAAGTCTGCGCCTGCGTCTTTGAGTGTATCGGCATCGTTGTGTCCGGTCGCGACGGCGAGTGATCTGCAGCCGTTGTCTTTGGCGCAGGTGACATCGTGGATGGTGTCGCCGATGACGATGACAGATTGGGGATCGAGGGGGATCCCTTTCGTTTGATGGTAGTTTTCGATGGCAACTGGGGGCAGGTGAGCGCGGATGGGAGTTGGGTGCGGGGAGGAATCGCCCCAGGTGTTGATGGTAAAGAGGGATGTGTCGAATCCTGCGGATTGGACTTTGATGGTGCCGGTTTCTTGGTAGTTGCCTGTGAGGAGGCCGAGGGTTGGTTTGGATTGGTGGGTTGCGGCTGCGTTGACTAGGTCGTGAGCGCCGGGGAGCGGGGATGCGACGGGTTGTGTTTTGGAGTGATCGGAGAGGAGTTGGTGGTACAGGGATCGCATTGCATTGACATTGGTTTGGGATGGATCGACTTTGTTGAGGATGAGCATGTCCCGGATGATGACCGGGTCGAGGCCGCCACCGAAGGTGATGGTGTCGATGGTGAAGTCTGGGTTGAAGAGTGATCTGCCTGCGTCGCGTAGGCAGGTGACACCGATGCGGTTTGAGGAGAGGAGGGTCATGTCGATATCGAAGAGTATCAGCATGGTGGTGTTCTCATCTGGATGGGGGCGGATCGGTTTGATTAGGCGTGGACAGTGCGGAGAATCTCGAAGGTGGATTCGTTTGCTCTTGTGCGGACATTGGCGTGTATTTCTCTTTCGACCAATCCTGAAGTTTTTTTGCGGAGTTCCTCGAGGAAGTTTTCGAGGGATTGTTCGTCTGCTTGTGCTTCGAGCATGACTGTGCCGTCGGGTTCATTGCGGACCCATCCGGTGACGGCGTTTTGTGCCGCGATGGATCGTGTGCGTGCACGGAATCCAACTCCTTGAACTCTGCCTTGAAAGATGATTCGCTGGCGGGTGACCATAATGGACATTGTAGTGGATTTTATGGGTTGATGTAGATTATTGGAATGAAGTAGGTCCGAATTGGGGTGTTTGACTCTATTTGGAGGGAGCGGGGGGAGGAACTTGTGTGAAGATGAGGGGGAAGTTCGATTTTGTTGGCATGGTTGCATTCTGAGGCTAGAGTTTTGAGTTGCACCAAGAGCGAGATGTAGAGAATCGGGGATTGATTGAGCGGATTTGCACCAGAATATGATGATCGTCAGCGGGTACGCGATGCTTCTGACATCGTGGCGGTTGTTGGTGAGCACCTTGCGCTCAAGCCAAAGGGGCGGGAGTATGTTGGGTTGTGCCCGTTTCATGACGATCGCAATCCGTCGATGTGTGTGATACCGGCGAAGCAGATTTTTCATTGCTTTGTGTGTGGTGCGGGCGGGGATGTATTTACATTTATACAGAAGTACCACTCGATGGGGTTCCGCGAGTCGCTTGAGTACCTTGCGGAGCGTGGGAACATTGAGTTGACGAAGTTCAAGCCTGGTGGTGGGGGCGGCGTTGAGGGTGTGCCGCTGGGAGACTCGAATGGAGTGGGCAAGAAAGAGATCATGGCTGCCAACCAGGCGGGGCAGGCGTTCTTTCAGACGATACTGAATCATCCGGAACACGGCGAACTCGCACGAGAGATTGTTGAGCAGCGGGGGATTTCTCCTGAGATGGTCGAGCGGTTTGGGATCGGCGCAAGCCCGGATCGGTGGGACGGTTTGTTGATGACGGTTGAGAAGAAGGGGTTGAGTCTGGATGCGATGATCGGCGCGGGGTTGATCAAGGCGAAGGATTCAGGCGGGCATTATGATGCGTTGCGGAATCGGTTGGTTTTTCCGATTTGTGATCAGATCGGGCGGGTTGTTGCGTTTGGCGGCCGAAAGATGAAGGAAGAGGATGAACCCAAGTATCTCAACTCTCCTGAGACGCAGGTGTTTCGTAAATCGACGACGCTTTACGGGATCAATCATGCGCAGCGGGCGATCAAGAAGGAACGCACCGCGGTGATTGTCGAAGGGTACACGGATGTGATCGCGTGTCATCAGGCGGGGGTCGAGCATGTGGTTGGGACATTGGGCACGGCGTTGACGAGCGGGCACGCGACGGTGTTGCGCCGGTTGTGTGATACGGTTGTGCTTTTGTTTGATGGTGATGCAGCGGGGATCAAAGCAGCGGATCGGGCGATTGAAGTGTTGCTCGGTGAAACGATTGATATCCGGATCGCGGCGCTTTCTGGGTTCACGGATGCGAAAGATCCTGATGAGTTGTTTAAGCAAGCGGATGGGGCGGAGGTCTTTGCGAAGGTGATCGAGGGATCGGTTGATTTGATTAAATGGCGGTTTGATCGGTTGCGTGATGAGCTTGTGGATGCGGGTCCTGCGCGGGTGACGCAGCGGATTGAAGAAGAGCTTGCCAAGTTGAGTGATTTGGGACTTGGTGAGTTGTCCCCGGTGCGTCGGAGTTTGATGATTCGTCAGGTGGCGCGTGCAGCACGGATTGATGAGGCGGTGGTGATCGCGGCGATTCGAACGGGGCGAGGGAAGCGGCGGCCGGTGTTTGATCATCCTGCGGATGTTGAAGTCATGGATGGTACGCACGAGCAGTTTGAAGGGGGCGACGCGCAAGCGGAGCAGAACTGGCGGCCGAGTTCCAGAGAGATGCTTTTAGGGTGTCTGTTGTATGATGCGAATCTTTGGTTGTTAATGGGGTCCGATGAGCGCGAGTTGACACGGACGACCGCTTTTGATTCTGGGTTGACTCGTATTGTTGCTGATGCGTTGCAGCAGAGCGCGGAGAACGGGACGGGGACGGGGTTGCATGCGGTGCTTGATGAACTTGCGGCGCTTGGCGATGAGACAGGAAAAAATCTTGTTGAAGCAGAACAACGGGCAACGATGTTGCGCCAAGTGATTGCGCGGGATACCGAAGGGATTGCAGCGCGGGTGACGAGGTCGTTTAATGAATATATCGCAGCGGTGTCATTGCTTGATTCTCGCAATGACACGCGAGAGCAGTTTGATGAGCAACCTGCGGGTGGTGAACAGGTAGACGAAGGGGCGAAGCTCAAAGCGTTTGTAGAGAATCAACGAGCCAAGCGTGAAAAATTTGGCCGATCTGGAAAAAATATGCTCAGCGGAGAATGAGTAAAGATAATTCTGTGCCAATTGCCCGGAGGGGTGGAGTTGGTGCGTATATTTGAAGATGATATTCGGGAGAAGATGTTCATGATTGGCATATTGCACCCAGCGGTTGCTGAGCTTATCGAAGTCGGGAAACGACGCGGATGGCTCAGTTATGAAGAACTGAATAATATTATCCCTGACGAGTATGTCGACACGGTGCCTGTGCATGCGCTGTTGACTCAGCTCGATGATATGGGGATTGAACTCGTTGATGAGATGGAGTTCCGCGGACGGATTTTCCGCGCGCAACGATCTGGTGATATGCGGACATCAGAATCGATCGGGTTCTTGGTCGATCAGTTCCGCGCGATGTCTGTCGCGGGTGGTGAGAACCTTGGGAGCGGAGAAGCAGCACGCAATCGGCTCAACTCAACGCACTATGCCAATGGTTTGGGTGCGATGGATTCCAAACAGATCGAGCAGGCGGAACAGGATGTCGAAGAAGCGCGGGGGATGGACGAGCAGAGTGTTCAGAAGCACCTCGATGAGGCGGTTGCGAGCGATGCGAGCGCCAAGCGGATGGATGATCCGGTTCGTATGTATCTGACACAGATGGGGTCGATCCCGTTGTTGACACGCAACGAAGAGGTTCGGCTTGCCAAGAAGATTGAAACGACACGGATGATTTTCCGTCGTCGGTGCTTTGAGAGTGATTACATCATCGGGCAGACAGTCGAGACTCTTCGGATGGTGCAAGAGGGGCACTTGCCGTTCGATCGGACGATGCGAGTGAGCACGCTTGACGATCAGGCGAAGGATAAGATCTCGACGCGTATTCCTGCGAACCTTCCCACGATTGAGAAGTTGTTGGAGCTGAATCAGCAGGACTGGGCATCGCTTGATGAGCTTCGCAAGGATGATGGTTCGATCCGGGAGACGAAGAAGGCGAAGATGCTCCGTCAGCAGATCGCGGTTCGTCGTCGGCGAATTGCAGCATTGATAGAAGAGTTGAGTCTGCGGACTGGGCGGATTGTGCCATTGATGCGGAAACTCAAGTCGATCTCTGAGAAGATGGCGGGTATCGAAGGGGAGATGCTCCAGGCGGCGATGTATCCCAAGAAGTATGGGGATGATGATCTTGAGGTGTTGCGTGAGGAACTCAACGGGCTCCGGGCGTTGGTGTCTGATGAGCCTGAGTATTTGCGGAATCGGATCACTCAGATCTCGACAGTGTACTGGGAGTATGAGCAGGCAAAGCGGGATCTTTCGGGTGGGAACCTACGGTTGGTTGTCTCGATCGCGAAGAAGTATCGCAACCGTGGTTTGAGTTTTCTTGATGTGATTCAAGAGGGCAACACTGGGTTGATGCGCGCGGTTGATAAGTTTGAATACAAGCGTGGATACAAGTTTAGTACCTATGCGACATGGTGGATCCGTCAGGCGATTACGCGTGCGATTGCGGATCATGCGCGGACGATTCGTATCCCGGTGCACATGATCGAGACGATGACGAAGCTGCGAAATATTCAGAAATCGATCACGCAAGAAACGGGTGTTGAGCCTACTTCTGAGGAGATCGCGGAGAAGGCGGGGATGTCGCCGATGGAGGTGCGTCGGGTGATGAATATCTCGAAGCATCCGGTGAGTCTTGATCGTCCGGTTGGTGAATCTGAGGATTCAAACTTTGGCGAGTTCATTGAGGATACCAATCAAGATGCGCCGGCGGTTGCGGCGGCGCGGGACATGCTCAAGGGTCGGATCGAGATGGTGCTCAAGACTTTGACCTATCGCGAGCGTGAGATTATCAAGCTGCGGTATGGGATTGGTGATGGGTATACCTATACGCTTGAAGAGGTTGGGCGGATTTTTAAAGTGACGCGTGAGCGTGTGCGCCAGGTTGAAGCAAAGGCGATTCGTAAGCTTCAGCATCCTGTACGATCCCGGAAGCTTGAGGGGTTTGTGGATTCTTGAATCTGATTCGATTCTCTGCAATGGGATGATCGTTTTGGTTGCGGCGGGTTGAGTGCTTGAAGTGGGGCGTGGATTCTGTATACTGTGTGTACGCACAGCATATAGGAGGTGTCTTATGGCGGATCGAATCAAAGAAATCCAGATCGAGATCATGAAACTGAAGCAGACGCTTGCGCAGGAGATTGCGGATCGTGCGCCCGAACCAGTTGAGGACTGGGAGTTGATGAAACTTGATGGTTCTGCGGTGAAACTCTCTGAGTTGTTTGGGGACAAGAGCGAATTGCTCGTGATTCATAATATGGGCAAGGGGTGCAACTATTGTTCGCTTTGGGGTGATGCGATGATTGGGATTGTGCCTCACCTTCAGCAGCGGTGCAGCTTTGTGCTGAGTTCGAATGATCCTGCGGAGGTGATTCAGGATTTTTGTGAGCTGCGTGGGTGGGATTATCCTTGTGTATCGAGCAATGGTTCCGGGTTTGCAAAGGCGATGGGGTATATGAATGACAACGGCGGTCCATTGCCTGGGGTGTCGGCGTTTCATCGGTTAGACGATGGTTCCATTGTGCGGACAGGGCACGCGAGCTTTGGTCCTGGGGATGATTTTTGTGGTGTGTGGCCGATGCTTGATTTGATCAAGAACGGGCAGTCTGGTTGGGAACCTTCGCATGGGAAGGTCGATCGATTCTGTGATGGCGGGGAAGCATCGCCTTGTCGGTGTACATAGACAAGTTCTTAAGAATGTGCATACATAAAAATACTCGCCCGTAAGGCGAGTATATTTGTGTTGAGATTTCCAAGTTAATCAGAGTTCTGGAGCGAAACCTCTTCGCATTGTGTTTTCGCATGATGCTCTTGGGTCGACGAACTGGTGGAGGTAGTCTGGGCCGCCGGCTTTTGAACCAACGCCTGACATGCCGAACCCGCCGAAGGGTTGGCGTCCGACGAGTGCGCCTGTGCATCCTCGGTTGATATAGAGATTACCTACGCGGAACTCGTTCTTTGATTGACTGATGTGTGCGGGTTTGCGGGTGAATACGCCTCCGGTGAGTTTGTAGGCGTGTCCGTTTGCAAGGCGCATTGCATGATTAAAATCGGTTGCGTGGATGACAGCGAGTACTGGTCCGAAAATTTCTTGTGTATAGATGGTGCTTGTTTCGGTGACCCCTGTGAAGATGTGAGGCGGGATGAGGTCATCGATGCCTGCGGGGATGGTGTAGTCCTTTGTGCCTACGAGTTCATGGAGCCCTTCTGCTTTGGCGGAGTCGATGAATCGATTGATGGTGTTTGCAGCTTCTTGGTCGATGACTGGGGAGACATCGGAGTTTGGATCGTCGGGGGCGCCTAAGACGAGTGTTTTAGTGGATTCTCCGAGTCGTTCGAGGAAGAGTTTCATGCGTGGACCGTCGGGACCTTGCGGATCGACGACGATGCAGCGTGAACACGCGGAGCATTTTTGTCCTTGGAATCCGAACGCGGAGTACCGGACACCGAGGACTGCTTCGTCGAGGTCGGCGGATGCGTCGACGATGATTGCGTTTTTGCCGCCCATTTCAGAGATCACGCGTTTGACATTGATTTGGTCTTCGGTGGTATTGCCGGCGGCTTTGATGATGTCGAGTCCGACTGCCTTTGAGCCGGTGAAGGCGATGACGGAGATGCGTGGGTCACGGACGAGGGCAGCGCCGGTTGTTTCTCCGGGAGCGGGGCAGAACTGGATTGCGTCTGCGGGGGCGCCGATTTCGTGGAGTGCGATGGAGATGATGTCGTAGAGGACTTTGGCGATTCCGGGGGTTTGTTCCGCGGGTTTGAGGACGACGGTGTTTCCGGTGACGAGTGCAGCGACGGTCATGCCGCAGGAGATTGCCAGTGGGAAGTTCCAGGGTGAGATGACGACGGCGACGCCTTTGGGTTGGTACCAGAGTTCGTCGAGTTCTCCGATGAATCTCCCGAGTCGTTTGGGTGTGAAGAGTTCAGGGGCGGTGCGCGCGTAGTAGGTGCAGAAGTCGATTGCTTCGCAGACATCGGCGTCTGCTTCGTGCCATGTTTTGCGTGCTTCTTTGCAGACGATTGCGGAGAGTTCGTCTCTTCGTTCGATCATGATTTCTGCGACGCGTGAGAGCATCGCGGAGCGCTGGAGGGGATCGAAGTCTCTCCATGCGGGGAACGCGTTGTATGCAGATTCGATCATTGCGAGTCCCTGTTCAACGCTATGATCGTTTTCAACATGTGGGACTGTGGTGACTTGCATAGTCCTTGCGAACATGTCTCGTTGGTCGCGCTGTGAGAAGTCTCGCAATGGTTCTGTGTAGAAGGGGCGAGCGTCTCCGACTTGCGGATGTGCGGGTGAGAGCTGGTGTCGATCCGCAGCGATCTCGTAGAGATCGACGGGGAGTGCGCCCAGGAACTTGGTTGCAGGGTCTGCGAGGAGTGATGCGGTGTCTGCGTTGTCGAGGAATCCGGATTTGAGCCAGGATTCGTTGGAGGTGTTTTCGAGGAGTCTGCGGACGAGGTATGCCATCCCTGGGATCATTTCACCTACGGGGACATACTCGCGGACGCGGAGTCCCATATCTTCGGCGGCGTACTTGAGCTGATCTGCCATGCCGTGAAGCATTTGGAGTTCCATCGCTTTGCGAGGGAGGTTGCGTTTGTCGAGACCTGCGAGCGCTGCGGCGATGGATCTTACATTGTGTGAACCGAGTGCGAGTTTGATTCCGCCTTGACCTGGTTTTGTTGGGCATGCGTCGAGGAAGACTTCGACCATCTGCTCAAAGCATTGGTCTGTTTGCCATTTTTCATTCCAGACGGGGCATGGCCAGCCTTCTTGTTCGGCGTGGATGGTTTCGAAGTCCCAGTATGCACCTTTTACAAGTCGGACAGTAACGACACGACCTGTTTCTATTGCCCACTGTGCGATTCGCTTTGCGTCATCTACGCCGCTCTTGAGGTATGCCTGCATTGCGATTCCTGCTTCGAAGTCGATGGTGTCGCAGGCGTGCATGAATGTGTCGAGTGTGAGGTCTTTGAGCTCGAACTGTTCCATATCGAAGTTGATGAGGACGCCGTTGCGTTTTGCTGCTTCGAGGACTGGGGTTGCGCGGGACATGAAATCTGTGATCGCGGCGTCTGGTGCGATTGGATTGAAGTTTGCGCACAGGCTCGTCACTTTGATCGAAACATTGACGCGGGGGACGATTCCGAGATGGTCAGATTCGAGTCGTTCGGTGTGTTTCCAGGCGGATGCTTCATCGACGAGGTTGTTGACGAGGTCGAGGTATTTTGCTTGGTAAGCGTCTGCTTCTGCGTTGGAGACACATGCTTCTCCGAGGAGGTCTACGGAGAAAGCGATGCCGTCCTTCCAGAGTTTTCCGAGCATGGGGAGCGCATCGCTTGCGTCGGTGCCTGCGATGAAGTTCTTTGCCATGTTGTTGATTTGAGATGAGATTGTTTTGGTCATCATCCCTTTGGCGACGCCGCCAGCTTTGAGACCCAGGTCCATGAAGGGGGGGGCTTTGACACCGGGTTGGGTGAGGTAGTCAACGAGATGGTCGTGGACCATGTCGGGGGTGGTGAGGGATGGGAATGCGTCGACAAAGCGGAAGAGTTGGACTTTGAAGTTATGATCTTTCATGGACCAGTCCATGAGTTTGTCTTGATAGAACTTCGCGGAGAGCAAACCTGATTTATGGTTCTTGGCGATGTTGAGCATTTCTGACCCGACGGTCATGATGTCTTGTTCTCGTTGTGGATTTGAAGGGGTGATCACCTGAGGCGTCAAGGGAGCGGGGGCAATCGCAGCAGTCTGATTTGGGACTGCTGCGGTTGTGGATTTTGTTTTGCGACCAAATAACGCCATTGATGGTCTCCGAGATGGAGGTCTGGGATCTGGGGTTTCGACCCCGGAATGTTGGACGGGATTCTAGGTACGGATTTGAGGGCAGACCGGGTTCCACATGATGGGATTGGCGGGTATAAACTCTGATATGCCGGAGCATGAATCCAACCAGCGTTTGAATCAGATTGCACTGACCATCGGGAACTTCGATGGGGTTCATGTTGGGCATTGTGCGCTGGTTGGGAGATGCCGGGAGATGGTGGGGGCGCGGGCACAAACGGGTGGGAAAGTGATCGCGTTGGCGTTTTCACCTCATCCGATGACGACCTTAAATCCTGAGCACGCGCCTGGCGCGATCGAGCCTATTGAGGTTCGGATTGAGCGATTGATTGCGGCGGGTGCAGATGAGGTTGTTGAGCTTGAACCGACACCTGAGTTGTTATCGATGTCTGCGCAAGGGTTTGTGGATCATTTGATTGATGAGTACCAACCTGCGGTGATTGTCGAAGGGCATGATTTTCGGTTTGGCAATCGCCGGGCGGGGAATCCTACGGTTCTTAAGGAACTCGCGTCGGTGCGCGGGGTCGAGGTTCAGATTGTGCCTGGGGTTGAAGTTGCATTGACGGATCAATCGATTGTGAAGGCGTCATCGACGATGGCGCGTTGGTTGATTGCGCATGGTCGTGTGCGTGATGCGGGGTTTGTGCTTGGTCGGCCTCACGAGTTGATTGGGACAGTTGTGCAGGGAGATCAGCTTGGTCGGCGAATTGGGTTTCGGACGGCGAACTTGAAGACTGAATCAATGCTCCCTTGTGATGGGGTGTATGGGGTGGTGGTTGTGTTGCCTGACGGGACTGAGTTTGGTGGGGCGATGAACATCGGTGCGCGTCCAACGGTCGATGGTGTTGAACGACGCGCTGAGGTGCATGTGTTTGATGAGGATGGTCAGCCTTGGATGCCTGACGAGGGATTCCCTGAGTATGGATGGGGAATCAGGGTCAAGATGATCGGGTGGGTGCGAGATCAGATCAAGTTTGCTTCGGTGGATGTGCTGAGCGAGCAACTCGGGCGCGATGTGGTGCGGGCCAATGGGATGGTGCAAGGAATGATGGTGGAAACAGTATGAGTGAGCATATTCCAAATCCGGGTGCGAAAGTATTGGTCGCGATGTCTGGCGGTGTGGATTCGTCTGCGGCTGCGGCGTTGTTGATTGAGCAGGGATACGAGGTGGTTGGATGCTTTATGCGTCTTGGATCACCGGGTGAAACGATTGATGAGCTTGTTGAGTTCGATACGGCGGGGGTGTCGTGTGATCCGAGCAAGGTGAAGATCGGGCATCAGGGATGTTGCAGCGTGGGGGATGCGGCGGACGCGCGGGAAGTGGCGGCGAAGCTCGGCATCCCGTTGTATGTGTGCAACTTTAAGAAGGACTTTGGGCGGATCATTGATTACTTTGTTGATGAGTATGCCAAGGGGCGGACACCAAATCCGTGTGTGCGATGTAATGACTGGTTGAAGTTTGGCAAGCTGCACGAGTATGCGCATCAGATCGGCGCGGAGTACATTGCGTCTGGGCATTATGCGCGGATCGATCGTTCTGGGGTAGAGCCAAGGCTTTTGCGTGGGCTTGATTCGGCGAAGGATCAGAGTTATGTGCTCTATGGAGCACCGAAGGATCGGTTGGCAGAGATGTTGTTACCGATCGGTGAGTTTGCGACCAAAGCTGAGGTACGGGCGATCGCGGCGAAGTATGACTTGCCTGTGTTTGATAAACCTGATTCGCAAGAGATTTGCTTTGTGCCTGACAATGACTATGCGGGGTTGGTCGAACGGCGTAGACCCGAACTTCGTATCAAGGGCAAGATCGTTGATATTCACGGCGAACAGCTCGGCGAGCACGAAGGGCAGCACAAGTTCACGATCGGGCAACGACGAGGGGTCGGGGTTGCGGTTGGAAAACCGATCTATGTGATCGACAAGAACTCTGACACGAACATTGTGACGGTTGGATCGAATGATGATCTGATGTCGAGTTCTTGTGTTGCGCATGAGGCGAACTGGTTGATTGATGAAGGGCAGTTGCGGGATTGGTATCCGGTGCTTGCGCAGCATCGGTACAATGCGGAACCGGTGCCGGCGAAGATCCGGGTGATTGATCGGGTTGATGAAGATACGCCTTCGGGTCGGGTGGGTTGCTTTGAATGTCGGTTCGATGAGCCTCAACGGGCGGTGACACCGGGGCAGGCGCTTGCTATTTATGATCTTCATACCCCTGAGATTGTGATTGGCGGGGGATGGATTGAATCAGTTGGTGCGGATGGGCATCCCGAGTAAACACCGGCCCTACACTGTGAGTATGGAATTTGATCAAGCCGAAACGAACCATTTAGCAGCGTATATATCGGGGATGAATGCCTCGACCTTTGATCGGGAAGATGACCCGGCGGTGGATGAAGATGGGCATGTGATTAATGGAACCATCATCCGTAGATTAGAAGATCAGGGGTCGATGGTCCCGGTGCGTGTGCGGATTGGGCACGGCGTTGCAGCACAGACGGCGGCGCAGATGCTCCGGAAAATGGCGGAGATGCTTGAGGATGAGCCTTCATTTCTCAATGATCGCGCTGGTGCAGCGATCCGTCGATTGCCTGACGGGACGAGCCAACGCAAGCAGTTGACGATCGAGGGGATGCTCGCAGCATCTGATGATCTTTCGGTTGAAGAACGCAATAAGCTGCACGCGATGCTTGATCAGATCCGGATTCAGATTGATGATCCGAAGAAACGCAAACCTGATTATCCTGAGGATGGGATGCTGTAAGCGGCTCAGTTGATTTTCTTCATGATGAATAGATAGTTGAATCCACGCAAGAAGAAGTTTTCTTTTTCGGCGGATTTGTGCCAGTTGCCCTGCTTGAGTTTTTTGTTGTGTCGCACGACGGTGATGATGTCGACGGGTTGGAAGTATTCGCGCATGGTGGCGAAGAGTTCGAACCCGATGGGCATGAATACGCCGCCTTTGTGGCCGGGCTTTTTCTTCCATGAGTCGGAGACATAGAGACCCATGTATCGATTTGGTTTCATGACGCGATGGAGTTCGCTCAGGACCATGTCCATTGATTCGTAGTAGGCGTGTCCGGGCATGACATCTTCGCCTTGCATGTCGGCGCTTGCGTCGAGTTTGCCGATGCAGCGATCGTCGTCGGAGTAATCAACATGGGTTGAGTATGGGGGATCGATGAATGCGAAGTCTACGGATTCATCGGACATTGGGAGTTCGCGCGCGTCGGCGTGGGTGATCTCTTTGCGTTGGGGATTGAGATCAAATCCGATGCCTTTTCGTCCCAGATCTGTGCAGACATCGAGGGTGGTTCCTGAGCCGCACATGGGGTCGATGACGGTGTCGTTTTCGCGTGTGTATCGGGTCAGGAGTTGCCAGATGATCCAGGATGGCGTGGCGCCGATGTAGTCCTTTGAACCTTGGAACTTGGTGCCGTTCTGGGCGTCATAGTGCTGGGAGGGGTATTCCCAGAGTGTGGAAGTCATCAGTCGCATGGGGGGGCGTTTGCCCGGACGGACAGGGTTGCCTTGTGCGGATTTGTATTCTTCACCTGAGCGTGAACCTGGATTGCGGAGTTCTTGCTCGATTTTTGAGCGGAAGTCGTTGTTGCGGTTGTTGGGTCGGTTTGGTGGAGGCATGGGGGAGTATAGAGATCAACTTAGGGTAATGCATTGATAAGTATTTGCTTTGCTTCTTCGAGTGGCTTGCGGATCTTTGCGCCGGAGGCTCTTGCGTGGCCGCCGCCGCCGAGGGTGTTGCAGACGGCGTTGACATCGACAGCGGGGTTGCCTTCCCATTCGTCGGGTTTGGAGCGGAGGGAGATTTTGGTGAAGATTCCATCAGCGTCTTTTTGTTCGGTGAGGATCGCGACGACACGGATGGCGGCGACAGATTGTGGGAGATCGACGAACCCGCCGGTTTCGCCTGGACCAGCTTTGGTGTCTTTGAAGTCTTGGAGGGTGACGGTCATGATGGCGGCGTTTTTCTCTTTGACGATTTCCATTGATTCGAGGGCGCGGGCCATGAGTTTGAATCTGGAGGTGCGATCGCGTTGGTAGAGCATGGAGAAAATGCTTGTGTGGTTGACGCCTGCGTCGAGGAGTTGTCCGGCGAGGCGCATGACTCGGCCGTCCACATTGGAGTGCTTGAACCAGCCGGTGTCGGTTGCGAGTCCGACATAGAGGGGCATGGCGATATCGATTGGGAGGTCTGCGGGGGAGTCTACTCCGAGGAGGATGCAGCAGATTTCGGCGACCGGTTGGACTGCAGCTGCGGCGGTGGTGTCGATGAATCGGCGTGATGCAATTTCGGCGTCGCCTTGTAGGTGATGGTCGATGATCGTTGTGCGATCGAGTCTTGGTTTGAGGAACTCTGCGAATGGTGCGAGTTGGTTCCATGATCCGGTGTCGGTGATGAGGATTGCAGCGGGATCGAAGGCGCCGGGGAGTGGTTGATTGTCTTCGATGGTTTTGGATTTGGTGTTGCCGATGATGGTCTTTGCCCATGAGGGCATGGGTGCGGCGTACCAGCACTCTGCTTTGGATGCAGCGCCGGAAGTCTCACTCATGATATTGATTGCGCGGGCGAGGGCGATTGATGAACCGAGTGCGTCGCCGTCGGGTTTGGCGTGGGTGAGCAAGAGGATCGAGCTTTGTTCACGAATCCAGTCCGCGATCTGGATCGCATTGGAGTTGGATGTCCACTGGTGCGGTGTATTGGTGGTCACGGATTCGTCTTTCGTCATCGATGATTGGGTTGGCATGTCATATTCTATCGGATTAAATGTAATCGGGTGGATAGTTTAGAGCTTGTAATTGCCATATATAAGTTACGAGTGTGATGTTTTATCTGTGGAATCGTTGTAATCATCGGGGAGTAAACTATCTGCGAGTGGGATATCGGTGAGATCGTCGTCATCGTTGTTGTCGTCGTGGTCTACAAGTTGATTTTCTCTCTCCTGTGCTTGGGAGAGTGGGATATCACCATCGAGCGGGACAGCGTCTTCGTTGGGGATATATGCGATGCCATCGGATCTTGGTTTGCCGTAGGGATCGAGCTCGGTGTTGAAGTAGATCCCTTTGTTTTCACCTTCTTCGATGATAATTTCAGATACATCGCGATCGAGGTGCATTTTTGCGGGATCGAGGATTGGGTTGGGTGTGAAATCAGCGTAGGACTCCCCGCATTCTGGGCAGTGCCCTCCGAAGGGGAGGCCGTCGAGTTCGTACTTACATCCTCGGCAGAGGAGCCCGGTTGTGATTAAGCCTGCAGGGGATTTGATTTCTCGTTCGATTCGTTCTCGAACACGGTCCGAAGATCCGGCAGCCATTTTTTGATGCTTGATCACCCAGTTCATGACGAGTCCGAGTTGGATGACGGTGAACTGGAACACGATCGCAGCGATGGTAACCAGAACGAACATGATGCCGCTGACAACACCAGCAGCGTCGCTTGGTCCGATCCTGAGCACCGCGATCCCGAGCATGAGCGCACCGATTGTGCCGCAGACTGCCATGACCCATGCGGTCGAGCGGAGTCTGTTTGCGAGGTGGTCGTGGGACGCCCAGTATGAGAGTTCGGCAAAGTAGATGCAGGTGGGGATAATCCCGATCCATGCGATGATACCTGAGCAGAACATGAGGATGATGAGGGGGATATTGAGGAGTGGTGAAGGTGGGTTTGCGGGTGTTGCACCATTGTTGAGCAGTGATAAACCCAGAAGGAGCAAAGCGTAGAGCGGCCAGGCGGCGGATGCGATGCGGACGGCGAGGCGGAACCGATCATCGTCGAGGACTTTGTCGGGTCTGATTGTGGTTCGGTTGGGTCGCTCGGCGGTGATGATCCAGATGCCTGCGACCCAAAAAAGTGATGCGGGGAGCAGGAGATTCGCGCCTGAGAAGACGATGGCACCGATCACACCGATTGATGCAAGGATGAATCCGAGGCGAAGGTTACGGACAAAGCGGGTGGGCGCTTCATCGGACATGGTGCCTGTTGTGCGGGTCGATCTTTTGCGTATGGATGTGCCACATTCTGGGCATTTTCCATTGTCAGGAAGTCCGTGCAGGTTGTATCCGCATTGGTCGCATTCGCGATCGCCCGTGATGAATGATTGTACTGTTGACATAGACCGATAGACTGTACCACGAGATTGGGGAGATGGTTGCGAGAGATGAGATCCCTGAGGTCAAAAAAGAACCAACTCACCACATGGGTGAGCTGATTGAGAGGGCTCGTATATCGAAAATGATGTTCGAACAGGGATTAAGGAGCTTGGCGTTTGCGTGTTTCTGGTTTGATGACGGTTTGTTGTCGGCCGTCAACTTTGCGGACTTGTTGGAGTCTGGATGGCCAGAATGAGTACCCTGCGATTTGACGATGGATGTAGTCTGGTGCGGTGATGACCAACGAGTTTCCGAATGTGGTCATGGAGGCGCCGTCTCCACCGAGTTCGGCCCATTGATCTGGTTCGATGGTGCTTTGGATGAGATCAGAGATTGCATCGGCTCGTTCTTGAGCAGAGGTGAGGTCAACATCTTGTCCGCCACCGCTGAATGGGCTTTGTCCACCGCCGCCACCGCCGCCGCCGGCTGCGGAGACTGCGCTTTGGAGATCGAACTCAGGTGAGTTATCAAAATTAGGTACGACGAAGAGTAGATCGGAGATGTCGTAGAGTTCAACGCGTTGGTCGCGGTTGAGTTCCGTTTTCGGGCCGCACTCGATGGAACCATATTCGGAGAGTTGCCAAGTGTATTCAATTCCGGTGCCTTCGAGGCGTTGGATTCGTTTGAGCAAGCGTTCCAGGACGATGAGCGCCGGTGTGTTGGTCACTTTGATGGAGACTTGTGTTTCGGGGTCCATGCCATCGGCGCTTGTGTTGTCATTGAGATAGATCGGTAAAAGATCCGCGCCGGTGACATCGATGATGAAGTTGAAGATGTCTTCGACTGGTTGGTCTTCAACATCGAGTGTGATCGGCATAGACAATGCGACGAGTGCGCTTTTTTTCGCTTTTCGTACTGATGCATCTTCAGAAGTTGAGCTCTGAGCAATTGCTTGGTTCGATGAAGTTGCAAGGGTTGCGATTCCGATTGTAGGGAGACCTGCGGATGCGATCAGGGCAACAAGCATCGAGCTGATTTTGCGTTGATTGAGTTGGTAAGACATGGGCGAGAGTCTCCGTGGGATCGGGTGGGTGTGATGTGTAATCCTATGCGATTTGTTTGTATTCAGCGTGTGTGTCTGATTTTGTCCGGCGGGGGCAGATGGTGATCCATTTCATCGATCCGTACATCGGGCGTTGGACTCTCGCATATTTGCAATGCGAGTGTGTATCGCAGTGCGGTTGATCGGGCGTCAAGGTCGGATTACTTGTCAGAATCCTTGGTTGAGTGTACCAGATAGAGAGCGATACGCATAAAGAAACCCTCCGGTTGCATCGGCAATCGGAGGGTTTTGTTTGCACAGATCGTCATTCAACCCGGTTTATGGGCATCCAGCGGTGAAGGCATTGAGGAATGCGGAGACATCGAAGAAGTTGAAGTTGCCGTCATTTGTGAAATCTGCGATTGGATCCATCGAGGTGAAGGCATTGAGGAATGCGGAAACATCGAAGAAGTTGAGCACGCCGTCATCGGTGAGGTCCGCAATACATGCGGCAGCGCCTGCGACGACTTGAATTCGGCCGGTCATGGATGCGTGACCGGTGATTCGGCAGGTGTAGAAGTAGTCGCCAATGTTTTCGGGGGAAGGGGTCCAAACAACTGGGTCAGATCCGCCTGGGTCTGATGTGAAATCGGCGATCGGGTCAACTGTTGCCGCGTTCATCACGGTGATATCGCTTGTTGTGCGTGTGTAATCTCCGTCGGTCCCGACAACTGGGAGGGTGGTGTCTGTGATGATGAAAGGATGTGTTGAGGTTTGATTCAGGAATGTGTAAGTTTCTCCTGCGGTGAGGATCAGGGTAGGGTCTGCAACATTGGCGAATGATCCGGAACTATCCGACCAGTTGAATAAGTAGTCTGAAGCAGCAAAGTTTGATAAGCTGAATGTGACGCCTGCATCGACTTCAAAGACGCTTGGTCCTGTTTGTGTTGTGTCTGCGATTGCGATACCTGATGCGAGTGTGATGAGTGCGATGGATTTGAGTATGTGGTTCATGTGTGTTTTCTCTCTCTTGTGTGTGTTGGTGAGCTTGGTATCGAACATACATACCAACGGTTTGTATTGATGCACAATAGCATGAATGTGCAATCTACAGAAACGGAATCGATTCGTATGTGTGATTTTTAAAGATTTAGGTTCAGGATGGGTTTGTCACGAATTGGTATGTGCCTAAAAAAACCCCAGCAACGAGTTTGCTGGGGGTATGAACGATGATTGGAAAAATATGTTTATGGACATCCATCAGCGAATGCGTTGAGGAATGCGGAGACATCGAAGAAGTTGAAACTGCCGTCACCAGTGAAGTCCGCGATAGGATCCATTGCTGTGAATGCATTGAGGAACGCGGAAACATCGAAGAAGTTGAGTACGCCGTCATCGGTGAGATCTGCCAAGCATTCATCGGCACAAGTGCCGTTGGTTGTGCCTGGGGTTGCGGGATCGAAGAAGACCCATGTGTCTCCGCCGTCGCATGATCGTCCTTCACTGATATCTGCATCTTGCTGGCCGTAGATGTATGAATCTGCGACACCATTGTCGAGACTGAGTGGTGCGAAGAGTCCGATTTCTTCTCCGCTACTTCCGAGTTTGAAGTTGGTGTGTGTTGGGCCTTGCTCAGTATCATTGTCTGCCCAGAAGATGAGATGTTCGCCGGCATCAATTGTGACCCCGGTTGGTATCTCGAACTGGGTTGTATCTGCCAGATCATCGGTGAGGAAGTATCCGGAGAGATCAACCATCACATCGGAAGTGTTGTAGAGTTCGATCCAATCTGGGAACCCTGTACCATCGCCGTCGGGGTCAGGGATTGTGGTTTCATTGTCTGCCATGAACTCATTGATGACGATCGGTGAATCGAATGCTGCTGCACGGACCTGGTAATCAAGTGGTTTGTGCTCGGCGTAGATCGGTTCGTATCGCTTTGCGCCTGTTGATCCACCGACGGTGTTGTTGCTCGATGTTTCGATGTAGTACTCGACTGTGACGCCTGGACCCCAAGGTTGGATGGATGCGCCGTACACGCCATCGCCTGGAGCGCCATCGTTGTGTGCGCCGTCATCGAGCATTTGAGTTGGCATGTATCGTCCTTGGTCGCGGCTGTAAAGGATAACTGCGCCGATGCCTTCGGTTGATTCTGGTGCGATTTCTGCGGTTACCCATACAGTGTCATCGCTTGTTGGGCTTTGCGGGGAGTGCTCTACATTGTCAATGGTTGGAGCAGGACGAGTGAGCAACGCTTGATTGTCTAGGAATGATCTGCGGGTTTGGATATCTGATTCCAACTCGTTATGGCTTGCGTTGTATTGGAAGTTTGAGAAGAGCTCTGTCTCATGTATGGTGGAGATTCGTGAGTCTGTGTAAGCGCGATGGCGGGCAACATCGACCTGGATATCGCTCCAGTTAATGGCTGATGCGAAAGTTTTGAGATGCGCGAGGTAACGATCTTCTACCTCAGGAACATCGAGAATGAGTCGGTCTGTTAATGGGAGATTGTTGTTGTTGAAGTTTTCGAAGATGCCGCCGGTGGGGTTTGTGCTCCAGCTCAGGTCCCAGTCCCAAGGTAGGATATGGAGGCGTTCGTTGGAGGTGTCTTCGTAGACATAGTAGTTGTGGCCGTTGGGTGCGAATGCACGGAGATCATCCCAGTTGAGCAGTGCTACGCCAGCGGCAGCTTGCCAAGTCAGACGATCGATACTGAAGACTTCATCGAGATCAGCACGGAGCTGGTTGATTGGGGTGTTATTGAGCACATCGCATACATTGATGAGGTCTTGGTATTCGGTGTTTTCATCACCGCCTGACACGCTGTACGCGGAGTTGTATTGGTTCACATTTGAACCGAGGTAGAGCATTGATCCGCTGTCAGCTTTGTAGCGGTGGCCGTTATCATTTGGGAAGTGTTTGTCCATGAATGCTTTGTTGACGCGTTCGACACTTGTGTAGACACCGATGTCTTGGACATTACCTGCGGTCCCTGATCGAACAAAGACGATATTGGCGCGAGGCGCGGGCATGAACTCGCCCATGATTTTGTATGAGATGACTTCACGGATCTTTGTTGGATCAAAGACCCCGTTGTTGAGGGTGATCTTTGTGTAGCCGTAAAGATCTTGGTCATCGATGAATGCGTCCATCGTGATTTTGTAAGGTTTTTTCATCCCATTGACGAACCAGTACGATGAGTTTCCTTTGTACTGAACACCGACATCAGGGAAGGTCGTTCCGGTGACATCGGTTGGGGAGTCATAGACGATGAGATCGGCGACGACATAGATGGTTTCGCCGGTGGAATCATTGATTTCCCAGTTGTCACGGAGTTGTTGGTCCCAGTCTGCATCATCGAACACGAGTTCCATCGTGCGGTACACGGTATCGTCGTAGAGATCTTGCGGGTCACCTGCGATTGCAGTCGAACTCATGATCGCGGCGGGGATCAGTGAAAGTGCGAGGGCACGCCATTTATTGGTGGCGGTGAAAAGTTCGAAAGACATAACAAGTCTCCTGTGCAGTTGGAATGTGTCTTATGACATTTCGCGGAATACATTGGCGAAACAAGAGCGAATGCTCTATGTGAGTTAAGATATGGTTAAATACGCACTCTGTAAAGCAATGGTTGCGTAATTGGTTAAAGAAAGCAGTTTGGGCTTTATCAGTTTGTGAACTTCCTGAGTTCGAGATGGCGTGTATAGAAAAACACTCCTCGGCAAAAGCTCAAGGAGTGTTCTCTGGGGGAATGGGCAATCGTTGTGGGGTTACGGGCAACCTGCGTTGTATGCCTGAAGGAATATGGAGACATCAAAGAAGTTCCAGCTTCCGTCGTTGTTGAAATCAACATCCGTACTTTGTGCAGAGAATAAGTTAATGAATGCGCTCACATCAAAGTTATCCAATCGGCCAAACACTTCGGACAGGTCTGCGATGTTACAACCACCTGTGCTTTCTTCGGTGAATAGATTCGGACGGTAGTTGATCAGTGAGCATCGCATGCGGTTGTTTTGTTCAACGGTAAACTGGTTCATGCAGATGTCGTCTGAGTAATCCATGTAGTTATGGATTGGGGCTTGGGTGCCGCAGGATACTCTGCTTGTTGGGCAACCTGAAGTTGGGCTGCTTTCTCTGTTGGTATCACAGATACGATCGCCTGAGGTGTAACACCCGCTTGTTGTGCCGCAACCATTATCGAAGGTGTGCCAGAGACCAAGGTAATGTCCGACTTCGTGGGTGACAGTTCGTCCAAGATTGAACGGACTGAATGGAGCGTTTCGGCCGAAGGTTGATTCGAGGATGACCACACGATCGGAGTTTGAACCTGCGATCCCGCCTTGTGGGAGGTCTGGGACATATCCCAGTGCGCCGCCGCCGTTGTTGGTGTAGATATTGAGGTATCGGTTAGTGTCCCATGCGAGGGTGTTGTAATATGCGCCGCCGTCATTGAACCATGTATTGTTGGTTGATCGGGTGATCCCGGTGGTTGGGTTGCCTTGTGGATCGATGGTTGCGAGGTAGAACTCGATTTGACCATCGTTCCCGGGTGCACCGTTGGTGCCGGACATGGCGAGGAAGTCTTCGTTGAGGATGTCGATTTGTGATTGGACGCGTTCGTCGGTCATTGCGCCGGTGCCGTTGGATCGTTGGATGACATGGACAACGACGGGGATGCGATACTTTACGACTGATGGGTCGTAGATGTCGCGGATGGTTGTGTTGTTGAATGAGCAGTCTGCTCCGCCGCGTTGTGAATCGAAACCGTTGTGTGGAATTGGACGCGTTGCGCACCTGTTTTCTTCAAACCCGTAGTAACCCGATTCGTAGAGGTCTTGCCAGGATGTGAAGGTGTGCCCATCTGCGATGATCTCGGTATCGGATATGAGATTGAATGATGGTGGATCTATTTGTTGGTCGCTTCTGATTGACTTTGTTTGCGTCGGTGCAGCAGGCGCTTGATTGAATCCAAGCAAAGTTGTGCCTGTCAATGCGATGAGTGTTACGGCTTTGAGCATGTGAGAACCCTTAGGAGACTATTCAATGAGATGGCATTGCTATATGTACAGAAGATTTGACGATGTGCACCAACCAAACAAAAGCGTAGAGTGCGACGAAAAAACAGTTATGTAGATAGCAGACGATTGCTCGAATAGAGCGAGTTCACCCGAATGGGTGCGTCAATATATTCGCGATACTCGCGTGGGGTGTTGCATATAAAGAATATAAATGTTGATTCAATCGTAGTTTTTAGAGCGATGAAGGCGATTGTAGTTCAAAAAACCACAACAATGTGTGGTTTGTTCGGGCTTTGAACATTGTGTCAAGTTTCGTAGTTATTCAGTAGGAACAGTCGCGAAAGCGCTGTTTGGTTCAACCTGTGAAGCTTGGTAAGCGATTTCGATCGCGTGCGTAAACTGGAGATGGCTTGGCATTCCCATGAGTTTTCGGCGATCATCAAGATGCTCTGGATCTTCGATGGGCACTGTAGGTGTCGGGGTCATCACACCGAATTCGTTCATCGCCATTTCCATTTGTGTACCGAAGACTTGAGGTTGGTCCTGGAATACGCGGATGCGATCGGTGAGCAATGCAACATATGACGCGGGGAGTTCCCCTTGAGCAACTAGGTCGACCATCAGCTCGAGGCATCGGTTTTGGAAAGCGATGTCGTTGCTGCTGTGCTGGATCACCATGTAGGCAGCTTGGGTTGCTTTGAGTCCTACAAGATCACGGGTGGGCCAACCGATGTGATCGACGATTTCCTTGAGTCGATCATTATGAACCTGATCAATGTGACGGATCGTGCTCGCGGTTGTTGTTCCATCGAGTTCGGAGTTTTCGGGTGCGGATACAAGCAGTTGGTCGAGGTCGTACATTGCTTCGAGCTCGGCTTGGATCTCGGTGATGGTGTACTCGTTGATTGGTGTGCGATATACGGGGATTGATTCATCGGAGAACTCGGTGCCGATGATGAACTCGCCATGATTTGAACTTGATGGCGCGGGGAGATAGTGCGATTGAGATTGGTTTGAAGCGATGGTACTGGAAGGGGATGTGTGTGTGTGTTGTTCCTGTGCGCTGCGCGATGGGCTCGATGCGCATCCTGCGATGAGGATGAGCGAAGTGATTGAAGTTCCAATAACTGAGAGGGTGGGGTGTGTCATGTCCTATAGATCGAAAATGAAGCCGATCGGGGACACCCAGATCGGCTTCATTTATGCTTTTTTATCTTCGCCATCCGTTACAGATGGAACTAATGGCGATCTTCGTCGCTTGTTGGACTCAATCCCCATGCATCGCTTGGTTGATCGTTGATCGTGGTTCCGTTTTGGATCGCGGGTGCGATCCGATCGAGGAAGTTGTGGGGGAAGTGTTTGTCATAGGCACACGCACCTTCGATGCGGGTCCGTTGCTCGGTGGTGAGTTCGAAGTTGAGGGCGCCCAGGTTGTCTTCGAGTTGTGATAATCGCTTGGCGCCGATGATGGTCGATGTGACGGCACTGTTCGATTGCACCCAGTTGAGCGCTACTTGCGCGGGGGTCGCATTGATGGTATCTCCGAGTTCGTTGCAGACCTCATTGATGACATCGAGCAGGGCGTAGGTTGATTCGATCAGGTATGGTGAATCGACTGCGGCGCGGGTGTCTTCTGGGGAGGGACGAGAGTCGCGGGTGTACTTGCCACTGAGGACTCCGCCACGGAGTGGGGACCAGGGGGTCACACCAAGACCCATATGTTTGGCCATCGGGAGCAGATCATCTTCGGGTGTGCGTTGGAGCATGGAGTATTCGATTTGGATCGCGATGAGTTGTTCCCATCCATTTTGTCGCGCGATGTTCTGCGCCTCGACGCAGACCCACGCAGGGTGATCGGAGAATCCGATATGGCGGACTTTGCCTGATCGGACGAGATCGTTGAGCGTGGACATGGTTTCAACTAACGGTGTGTGGCGATCCCAGAAATGAACCCAGAGCATGTCGATGTAGTCGGTTTGGAGTCTTCGGAGTGAGTCTTCGACTTGATGGATGATTGCTTTGCGTCCTGATCCGCCGCCGTTGGGATCGTTGGGGTGCATGTTGCCGCAGAATTTGGTGGCGATGACGGTGCGATCGCGTTTGGATGGATGATCGGCGAAGTAGTCACCGATGATTTTTTCGGAGTGTCCTTTGGTGTAGACATTGGCGGTGTCAAGGAAGTTTCCCCCGCGATCGAGATAGCACCCAAGGACATCGAGTGATTCTTCGATGTTGGTGCCGACGACGCCCCATTCGTTGCCGAAGGTCATGGTGCCCAGGCACATCGGGGAAACCCGGAGTCCTGAGTTGCCCAGTGTGATGTAGTTGGTGAGTGACATGATGCGAATCCTTTTCAGTAGTTCCTCGTGGTGTATGATATTAGACATGTTGTCACGATGGAACACATTTGAAGATGACCGGGGCATTCGCAGAAGTGTTTGTCTTGTAAGTGATTCAGATAAGATTTCTGAACTAACTGATAGTCATATTCACCGTAAGGATCGATTGGGCCGATTCTTGCCAACATTTGTTTGGAGCAATCTTTTTTTTACACTCATCGTTCTTTCGACTCTTATATCTAGGCAAAATGGCCAGGAAATTTCTTGGTTGTATGTCGTCCTCTTTTGTGTATTGTCTGTCGTACTGAGCACTGCTTTGGGGATGATCGCCAAGCGCCAAGGATGGAGATCATTTGCATTAGGAAAAGAGACATCGCTTGCGGTTGGTTGTTGCCCGTCGTGTGGCTATTCAATTTCTGAGATATCTCCACAAGATGATGGTTGCACTATTTGCCCGGAATGCGGGGCTGCGTGGCGTCTGGGCGTATAAACTCCAAACGAAGGGAACCGCTTGAGTGATCGCGGGGTATATCCCAACACACCAACGAACAATGAACTACAGGAATTATCCATGCATACACATCGAATCAAAAGTTTTCGCGCCATTGTTGTCTCTGCTGTACTCAGTGCAGCGGCTGCGTCGAATGCGGCGACTACCCGCGTTTTGCTCGATGAGCCTCCAACTATGCAAGAGGTGACTCTGCTTCTTCAATCGCAGAAATGGGCGGAAGCAATCCCGGGGCTGAAAGCGATTGTGAAGGATGATTCAGCGAATCATGAAGCATTGTTCCTGCTCTCATATGCATTGCATGCCTCGGGAGATCTGGATAATGCGATTCTTGTGCACAAGAAGGTGATCAAGATTCCTGCGTATGCTGCGGGCGGGTATTACAATCTTGGCTGCGCGTACGCACTCAAAGGCGATGCATCGGATGCGTTCAAGGCGCTCAACTCTGCGATCGAGATGGGGGTCCGTGATGTTGCGCAGTTCAAGGGCGATGAAGATCTCAAGAGCATCCAGCGCGATGAGCGTTGGAAACCGATGTTAGAAACGATCGAAACACTCAACAAAGCAGAGACTGCGTTGCACTTTTGGGTGGGAAGTTGGGACTGCTATGACACGACGACAGGTGAGCTTGGGGGGAAAAACACCCTTGAGTTCCGTGTAGGCAACAGCGTGGTTCATGAGTCATGGACATCGCAAGACAAGAACTACGCAGGCGAGAGCTGGAACATTTATGATCGTGGATCCAACACATGGAAACAAACATGGATTGATTCATCGGGGAGTCTCATCCAGATGGAAGCGCCGCTTGATCATGAAGAGGGCGAAGAAGAATACGAGGGCTTGATGTTCGAGGGGACCAACACAGCGCCGGGCAAGAAGGCAACCCATGTACGCATGCATGTTCGTGCGACAGAAGATGGGCATGTGATCCAGACAGGATTTGAATCAAAGAACCGAGGCAAAACCTGGAAGCAGCAGTACGAGTTTGAATATGTACCAACGGGTGAGGTGTACACGCTCGAAACCGATGATTAAATTATCATCATGGTCATTCGTTTGATTGCGATTGCAGTTTGCGGAGTGCATCAAACGCGTCCATCGGGGACATTGATTCAAGCTTGATCTCGCGCAGTGCATCAATCACCGGGTGGGGGACAAACTCAGTAAATAGTCCGAGTTGGTCGCCTGACTTTGGGGTGTGTGATGGTGTTTCGACACGATCGGTGTTCACCCGCCCGGCGTGTTCTACTGAGAGTGTGTCAAGGATATCGCGGGCGCGCTGGGTGACTGATTGAGGGATCCCTGCGAGTTGTGCGACATGGATGCCGTAGGATTGATCAGCTCGGCCTGGTCGAATCGAATGGAGGAATGCGATTTCTTGTTTGCCGTCCTCTGTGGTCCATTCTCGCACAGCAACATGCAGATTTTTGACCGGTTTGCCTTGCTCTGTTTCGAGTCGATCTTCAAGCTCGGTGATCTCGTGGTAATGGGTTGCAAAGAGCGTGCGCGGGGTGCGTGTTGCGAGGGATTCGCAGATTGCCCACGCGAGGGAGAGCCCGTCAAGTGTTGAGGTGCCTCTTCCGATTTCATCGAGGATGATCAGTGATGATGCGTCCGCGTTGTTGAGGATATTTGCAGTTTCGATCATCTCGACCATGAAGGTGGATTGCCCGCGATGGAGCGCGTCGTCGGCGCCAACGCGTGTAAAGATGCGGGTGGTGATCCCGATCGTTGCGTTGTCTGCGGGTATGAAACTTCCTGCCTGCGCAAGCACGACCAAGAGCGCGTTCTGTCGGATATAGGTTGACTTACCCGCCATGTTCGGGCCGGTGATCAGTGCGAGTGATGCGGGGGATTCTGGATCGTTGAGTGTGCAGTTGTTGGGGACGAACTGATGCCCGAGGGTTTCAGCGAGCACCGGGTGTCTGCCTTGGATGATGTCGAGTTTGGGGTCGTCGACGATTGTTGGTTTCGTCCAACCGCGTTCTCGGGATTTGATCGCAAATCCGAGCAGGCAATCAAGCTGAGCGATTGCATCAGAGAATGCGCTGAGTTCATAGAGGATCGAGCGTGCTTGATCGCAGAGTGCATCGAAGAGCACCCGCTCACGATTGATCGCGGTGTCTGAGGCGGAGAGTACTTTCTCCTCGAACCCTTTGAGTTCGGGTGTGATGTATCGCTCGGCGTTTTTGAGGGTTTGCTTGCGTGTGAAAATGTCGGGGGCACGCAACGCTTGAGCTGCGGGGAGTTCGATGTAGTATCCGAAAACTTTGTTGTATCCAACCTTCATCGAAGGTAGGTCGTGTTCTTGTGCCAGGCGGGCTTGATACTCGGCGAGCCATTTTCCCGCGTCGCGTTCGAGGTTTCTTGCTTCGTCGAGAGCTTCATCTACACCATCACGGATGAATCCTCCAGCGCGGAGGTGTGCTGGTGGTTCATCAACGCAAGCGTGTACGATGTTTGATGCGACGGGTTCGATGCCCTTGGCGATTGCGTTGAGTTGGTCGCAGTATTGGATGAGCGATGGAGACTGATCGATCGCGTTGATGAGCATGCCAATTTTGTTTGAGCTGTTGCCCAGCGCTGCGATATCGCGTGGGGTTGCGCGTCCCAGCGCGACGCGTCCGGTGATCCGTGCAATGTCGCAGATTGTGCCGAGGATCGAACCGACTGCGTCACTGAGTGCATGATCTTGCACGAATGCCTGAACGACCAGTTGGCGGTGCTCAATTTTCGCTCGATTTGTCAGGGGGGAACTCAACCACGAGCGGACCAATCGTTTGCCCATTGGGGTGTGCATGACGCAGCGCGTGCCGACGGGGCTTGACAGGAATACCCCCGCGAGTGATCCAGCAAGGGATTGGTCGCGGATGGTTTGTTCAATCTCGAGAGATCGCAAACTGACGGCGTCGACCATGCAGCGCTGGGAACGATCGATGAGTGATGGGGTGCGGAGATGCGAGAGGGTTGCGCGCTGTGTCGATCCTATCCCTTGAGGCGACGATGTCGATTGAGCATCAATCGCTTGCGTTTCCATGAGGTATCGAATAATCGCACCCCCCGCGAGTATGCAGGGCATCGAGGGGGAGAGCCCGAATCCATCGAGTGTTGAGATACCAAAGACATCCGCGAATACTTCTGTTGCTTCAGACAAGCGAAAGTGCCAACCCGCTCTCCCGGTTGCGGGCGCGTTGATTGTATTTGCGATGGTGGTGATTCTTGATGGGGTATCCCCGGATGCGGGGGCGCTGAAGATGATTTCGCGGACACTCCATCGGGCGAGTTCGTCGGTGCATTGTTCTATTGTGCCGTTGAAGACATGGAAGTCCCCGGTAGAGAGTTCGATGATCGCGATACCTGCGTGGTCCTGGTCGATGATTGCGATGGATCCGATTGTCGCGGTTTGTTCTTCAGTGAGCAACGACTCATCGACAAGAGTTCCTGGTGTGACGATCTGGGTGACACCCCGATCGACAACTCCTTTCGCGTCTTTGGGGTCTTCGAGTTGGTCGACGACTGCGACGCGGTATCCGTGATCGATGGCGCGTTGGAGGTAGACGGGTTTCTGGTGGTGAGGGACCCCGGCCATTGGGATTGAGTTACCTCGCGTGGTGAGTGAGATCCCAAGGTCTCGAGAGAGGTTGACGGCATCTTCGCCGAAGACTTCGTAGAAATCACCCATGCGGAAGAAGAGCACGCATTCAGGATGGTTTTTCTTGATCGCGGTCCACTGACGCATCGCGGGCGTATCCCAAGGGTCCTTGGCTGGTTTGCCCTTGGGTTTGCTCGGTGGGTTGGGCTTTGTTGGAGTTGTCCCTGTATCTGCACTCATTGATTGGATAATAGGAATGGTCGGTTGGTAGCCATGGGTAGTTTGTTGAGAATGCAGAAAAAACCCGGTGCCAGAAGCACCGGGCGAAGAGAGATCGGATTTGAGTCTATCAGTAGGTTCTGGTGTACAGCGTTAGTCGTTGAGTGCTTCGAAGTATTCGCTGTAGGATCTGATCCCTACAAACTTGTCGGCGGGCTCGCCGTTCTTGAAGACGATGACGGTTGGGATCGATGAGATACCATATTTTGCGGCGATATCTGGGTGGTCGTCAATGTTTACTTTTCCGACCTGTGCCCGATCGCCGAGATCGGCCGCGATCTTGTCGATTGTTGGTCCAAGCGCTCGGCATGGTCCACACCAAGGTGCCCAGAAATCGATCAGTGTCGGGGTATCCGAGTTAATGAGCGATTCGATGTTTGAATCGTCGATTTGGATGGTTGTTTGTGTAGTCATTTATATACTCCTGACTGTGTACATGGTGATTCGTATAGTATGATAAGCAAGCAGACAGACTATTCTATTCCATAGATTGGAAAAATAGTAGATTAGAGTGATTTATGGGGTAGTAACAGATGAACATGCCCGTTCGAGGAGGATTTCAGCGATTTCTCGGGCATGGAGTGCGGGTTGCTTGCTTCGGACTTGGCGAGCGGTGCAGAGTGATCCAGATGCGAGCATCGCAAGCATTTGTCCGAGTTTCTGTGGGTTTGGGAGCTCGGCGTTTGTGCTGAGGCCTTCAAAGAGTGTGGTCATGCGTTCGAGATGTGCTTTGGCAGCTTGTGCGGGCTTTGAATCTTGATCTGGGAACTCGGCGACCGCTGCTTGGAACATGCAGCCGCAAAACTCGGTGCTTGAAAACCAGTCTGAAAAGACATCAAATACGCCAAGAATTTGTTCATACGGATCGTTCGATAGTTGGCTTATCATGGTCTTGAGGCGGGAAATCATCTCTTTGCTTGATTGCTCCAGGACCGCGACAATAAGCATGTCCTTTGAACCAAAGTTGTTATAAAGGGTCATCTTTGCAACGCCTGCTTCTTCGAGGATGCGATCGATGCCAGTGGTGTGGAATCCTTCGGTTTCGAAGAGTTTTCGAGCGCATTCGAGTAGTTTTTCGCGTTTGGGTGATCCCATGAATAGGCCTTATCGTATGGGTGAAGAAGTTTTGTCTTTTTTGAACAAACTATCGAATAAACAGAACGGTTGGTCTATTGTATCATAAAGAACTTCGATTCGCAAGTGTATTGCGAGAAAAACAAGTGACGAGTACACATCTGATCTCAGGTAACACAGAGATCGAAACTGGAGGACAACATCATGGCACGCATCGAACCAGCATCTATTGAAGCCGCACCTGCATCAAACAAAGCAATCCTTGAAGGTATCGAAAGTGGTCTGGGACGAGTTCCCAACCTGCTTGGGACATTGGGGCATTCATCGGCAGCACTCCATAGCTATGTCAACCAGAAAGAAGCAGTCAAGGCTGGTTCGCTTGGGGATCAGGTCGGAGAATCCATTGCGATCGCGATTGCGATGTTCTCAAAGTGTGATTACTGCGCATCAGCACACAACGCGATCGGGAAAATGGTTGGACTGAGTGATGATGAGCGGGCGCTCAACCGGAATGGTGAAGCTTCAGATCCCAAGACACAGGGCGCGATTAACCTTGCCAAAGCGATCATTGGATCTCGTGGGTTTGTAGACGACTCAGGGTTTGAAGCTGCGAAGGCTGCGGGGTTGAGCGAGAGCGAGATTCTCGAAGTGCTCGCGATTACCATGTTCAACCTGTACACAAACTATGCGAACCACATGCTTCAGACCGAGAATGACTTTCCAGTCGTCGAAATGAACGAAGCAATCGCGGTATAACTCTGCGATTTAAATAGTGATAGACAATGTATTCGTTGTTTCCCCAATAACGAATACAGGGCGGACCCAGGGTCTGGTGTCCGCCCACCAGTTGAATATGAAATGGATCACCTCATTTCCTGCGCTGTGCCGTCCGAGTGTTTCGGGCGGCACGGTTTTTTTGAGTATCAGAAGTAGAGGGCGCCGGCATACACTTGAGTATGTCTGAATCAACTGAGCATACATCCCAGAATGAACCTCCTGTTCTCAAGGGGGTTATTGTGGTTGATAAGCCGCTCGGGATTACCTCGATGAATGTGTGTTCCGTTGTACGCGGGAGACTCAAAGCGGGGGGCGCACCCAAGCGTGTCAAGGTCGGGCACGGGGGGACGCTTGATCCCCTTGCGAGTGGGGTGTTGGTCGTGTTGATCGGCAAAGCGACCAAGATGTGTGATGAGGTGATGGCGGGGGTGAAGGGGTATCTGACAACAGTCGATCTCTCTCAAACATCAACGACGGATGATCTTGAAGGGGAACGCACGGTCTTTGATGTTGAGATCATTCCGACTTATGAACAGATCAAACAGGCATGCGAGAAGTGGGTTGGGGAGGTGATGCAGAAGCCTCCGCCTTATTCTGCGATTAAGGTCAACGGCAAGCGTGCGTATGCACTAGCGCGCCAAGGGGAAGAGGTCGATCTGAAAGCTCGACCAATTCAGATTCAGTCGATCGAGATTGTTTCGTATGATTGGCCGATGTTGAGCATTGATGTTGTGTGTGGGAAGGGGACCTATATTCGGTCTTTAGGGCGCGACATTGGTGCAGAACTTGGAGTTGGTGGAATGTTGACCGCGCTTCGGCGGACGCGCGTCGGGCAGTTCACCCTTGAGCATGCATTGACGCTTGAGCAGGTGCCTGATCCGTTTGATCCTGCGACGGTGAACATGGATCTTGTTGAGCAGGGGTGAAGACTTGGGTAAGTTGGTTTTACTCTCCTAGGCCGTCCCATACTTCGCTTGTGTCTTGGCCGTCGTTGATTCTTCTGGTGAAGAGATAGAGCAAGGAAGAGCTTGTAAAGAAGATCGAGACGAGATATCCCGAAACTATGAACTTGATGAATGCTTTGACGATGAGGATGATCGTGTGTGCGATGTTTTTCGTAGCGCCGAGTTCGCCTTGGCCGTCGAGTGCTTGAGCGGTTGAAGGGTTGGCGATGAGTTGGGCAGCCCAATCGGTCATCGCGACGGACCCTTCTGCGACGAGTGTGAAGATCCCCGCGCTGAATACACCCAAAACGAGCAGGATTGCAGCGTACGCGATGTAGCGGAGTGGTTTACTGATGACATATGCATATGAGCGTTGGACCGCATCAAATGCGTCGGTGCCTTCGACTGCGAGTGCGGGGACAATGAGCGGCAATGCGAACACATGCAGGCACAACACAATCGTTGCAACGATACCCATAATGAGTCCAATGGGGTAGAGGATGGCGCCAAGGATATCGATGATGGGGGTGCTCAGGAGCAATCCTCCAAGTGCGATGATGAGGAATGCGATCGCGCAGATGATGACAGGGCCGATCACGGCGAATACGAACTGGCGTGTTCGTTTGAGTGTGAACCCGAGTGTGTCTTCTCGGGGTGCGTATCTGCCTTGTCCGAACTCGATCGCGGTTGATCGGGAGATTGTGCCACCGGTGATGGCGAGGATCGCGATTAGTGGGACACCCACCAAGAGTGAGATGAGCGGCGATTGCATGATCATGTCGCGGATGGTGAGCACCGCGAGCCAGATGCTTTGGGTTAATGCGATCGGGTCGAGCGAGAAGATCGAATCAACGATGGATTGGATAGTGAGCTCGAATCGGTTACTGATCCCTTCGAGCTGTGCATAAAACCCTGTGGTGTTCGGAGTGTCTGATGATGGGGTTGGTGCGAAGATGAAGACGATCTGGAGGACCGATGATAGAAGGAAGACACAGATCGAACCTGCGATCAGACGCGAGGGTGCAAGCGCCAGGGCGGGTGCGCGGAAGAGCTTGGGCCAGAGCAACTCGGAGGTAAGATCCGAGAGCATCACGCTTGGTTGTCGGATTGCGGGTTGCAGATTCTGTGTGTTCTGTTGTGCTTGTGGATCGCTCATAGGTTGATGGTACTCGATCTGAATGGGATTGGCACGCGGTTTGGTTGGGCATTGGGAGAGGAGAATGGATTTGGGCTTGTTTTTTTGGGGTGAGAGGCCGATGATAGAGGCATGATACATGTAGGAAAACAATGGATTGCTCGCGGATTGGCGTTGTGTGTGGTTGGGCCGATCTGCGCCGGGATTGGTTCAGGGGTGATCGCGCCCGATGGATCACAGCAGACAACGCTTCTGACTGGTGATGCGATTTTGAGTAGTTTGATGAGCTTGTTTATGGTTTTGGGACTGGTGATGCTCTTGGGGATCGCGGTTGGTCGATTGGTCGATCGACGGGAAGGCATCCTCGGGATGGCGTTTGTGCTTGGATGGGTTGCATGGACGAGTGGACGGATGGGCGAGGTGTTCCGGGTGAGCGCTGAGTCGGGTGCATTGATGAAGCTTGCGGTTGAGGGTGCGTTGGTCACGATGGGGGTACTGATCGCGTTGTTTCTGATGACCGATCCTGAAAAGGGCGGTGCGCAGGGGCAGGGGGACGATGTTTCTCGCTTTGATATGAGCTCATTGAAGTCGTCGATGATGGGTGTTGCGGGGTTGGGTTCGATGGGGGCTGCGTTGGTTGCTTCGATCGTAATTGCGATGCTCTTTGGACGGACAGATTTGGCAGGACAGGCGGTTGGGGTTGGATTCTTCGCGGGGATCGCAGCAGGGGTCGTCGGTACATTGGTCGCGACATCAGCGAAGAAGAATGATCCCAAAGCGGGTCCGACACCATTTGCGCCGATTATGGTCGGGGTGATGCTTTGTAGCGTAATTCTGCCGATCTTCGGGATGTTCTATCCTGGGGGAAGCGAGTTGCTTGGATTGGTGAATCAAGGGAGTTTGCCTGGTATTTTGACAGTGTCGCCGATTGCATGGGTTATGGGGGCGTTGCTTGGTGTTCCGGTTGGGCACTCGTGGGTTGAGCATTCTGCACAGCAGGCGAGTGGGGCTGGGGCACGGGCATGAGCTGCTCGATGTGTTGAAGCAGATAGAATGAAATATTTGGTGGCTTTGGGGTATTCTAAGTGGGGAATCGATGGTGTTGAACCTACGATTCCTCGACCTCAACCAAAGAAAGTAGATCCTGTATGACAGATGCAAACTGTTGTTCTTCCTCAACTTGTGAGCCAAAGCCTGTGAACGCAAACGAAACAATGCCCGACGTCCAAGGGCTCGCTGATCAACGCAATGTTGCGATTGATAAGGTGGGTGTCAAGGATGTTGTCTATCCGATGAAACTCGCGACCAAAGATGGCGGGAGTCAATCAACGGTTGCATCGATCAATATGTATGTGGCGCTCCCCAAGGAGAAGAAGGGGACGCATATGTCCCGGTTCCTTGAGGTGCTCAATGAGCATGAGTGTCAGGCGTTTTCGCCGAGTGATATCCCGGTGATCACACGCAAGATTAAAGAGCGTCTCAACGCACAAGAAGCTCATTTCGAGGCATCATTCACTTATTTCATTGAAAAGCCTGCGCCGGTCACGGGGCAACGAGGGTTGATGAACTATGAGGTGACTTTCGCGTGCACTGTTAATACACAGGATGACTTTGTGATCAAGGTTGCAGCTCCTGCGACGAGTTTGTGCCCGTGTTCGAAAGAGATTTCAGAGTATGGGGCGCACAACCAGCGTTGTCGGATTGAAGCGGCGGTCCGGACAGATGGTGTGCTGTGGATCGAGGATCTCGTTAAGCATCTTGAAGGTGCTGCATCGCATCCGGTGTACGCGGTGCTCAAGCGACCTGATGAGAAGTTTGTCACGGAAAAGGCATTCGAGAATCCGAAGTTTGTTGAGGACATTATTCGTGATCTTGCGATTCTGTTGAATCAGGATGATCGTATTGTGCAGTACGAGATCAGTTCAGAGAACTTTGAATCGATCCATGCGCACAATGCGTATGCGGAGCTCGCACGCGATAAGCGTGAGGGATGAGCATCGGTTTTCAGTGGTTGATTAAATCTGACCCAATATCATCTCTTGATAGGGATTGAGCCGATTTATAGCTCGTGCACCAGCGTGGTGTGTGGGCTTGTTTTTTTGTCTTTTTAGGTGCTGAACTGTTGTGATGATCCGAGTTTCAAAGTACATCCCGAGCATGTTTCATCGGCGGGTGTTGCTCTTGGTCGTGATGGTCTTTGGCGCGTTTGTGTTGATGTTGGTTCGGCTTGGTTGGATGACCCTTGGAGAGAACGGGGAACAGTCACGAGCGGATGCGAGCAAGCGATTAGTCTCGAAGTCTTGGCTGCCCACTGTGCGGGGGACGATCTTCGATCGCAAAGGGCGGGTGCTTGCGGGTGATCGAGCGTCGTACGATATCTCGCTCGATTACCGGATATTGGCGGGGCAATGGGTCTACAGCGATCGCAGTGGCAAGTACTACGGCATGGACATGGAGCGGTATGCCCGTCGGTTGGCGATTCGGCATAACGAGAACATCTGGGATGATCTGAATCTCGATGAGCAAAATCAGATTGTTGCAAACTTTGAACAGGCGCTCCAGAACAAAGTCGATGCGATGTATCAGTACATCAGCGACCAAACACAGACTCCGATCGAGGATCTTTATGCGAAGCGCGATGAGATTGTCGATCGGGTGAGCAAAGTCAAATCAGAATATACGGCGCGGACACGCAAGAGATTGCATGAGGATTATCAATCTCGCAACAGTGTTCCGAGTGCATCGGATATCAAACGCATCGAGCGAATCGCGGTGGAACCGATCGCTGAGGAAGTTGCCGCGCATGCGATGGTGTCCGATGTCAGCGATGATATCGGGTTTGCGTTTATTCGTCAGCAGGCGATCCGTACCCCATTGGTCGTGCAGGAAGATGAAGATCAAGGTCGACCTGCGATTGGTGAGTCGGTGTTGCCTGGGTTGTCGGTGATTGATGCGACATCTCGGATTTATCCATATCGGGATATCGAAGTTTGGATTGATCGTTCTTCTTTTCCGCCTCCGATTCAGTCGGAATCGATGGTGACGATTGTTGAGAATGATATTGGATCGATGATTCTGGGTTCGGTGCGTTCAGGGCTGCAGGCGAGTGACAAGCAACGGCGGGCGCAGGCATTGGAGGATAATCCATTGCTCAAAGCGCGATCGACAACATCCGATGGGACTGATCGCGGGGGGTATTGGCTCAACGATCAGATCGGGCGATCGGGGATTGAGCGTGCGTATGAGGATCACCTGCGTGGGCTGCGCGGGGTGAGTGTTGAGAACAAGCAAACGGGTGAGTCGCTTGAAACGCTTTCAACTCCAGGTCTTGATATCTCGTTGACACTCGACATTATGTTGCAGGCACGAATCCGGGCGATTCTCGATCCTCAGCTTGGGCTTACCCGTGTTCAGGAGTGGCACAAGAATGAAGAGCCAACAACACCGGTTGGCACGCCTTTGGATGCGGGGGTGATTGTGTTGGAGGTCGCGACGGGGGAGATTCTCGCGTTGGTATCGACACCTGTGCCTCCACTCGATGGGGATTGGACCAAGTATGGTGTGCGGACTGATGAGGACAAGCGTCGGTTCGATAAAATCCATTCGCCTTATGTGAACCGTGCGATCGGGATGCCATATCCACCTGGATCAGTTGCCAAAGCGATTGTGCTCAATGGCGCTGCGAAGTATGGTGTATATACCGAAGGGCGACGGATCGAGGCGACGGGGTACTTGTTGGCGGATCATCCGTTCCGGTTCCGTTCATGGATGTGGAAACAGCATGGATTGACGCATGCAGAGGTGCTCGGTCGTGATCCTGACGCAGTTGATGCGTTGATGGTATCGTCGAATGTGTTTTTCTTCACGCTTGGACGCGAGCTTGATGCGGAGGGGATCACCAAGACATACAAGGAGTTTGGTGTTGGTGAGCGGTACAACCTTGGAGTTGGGTATGAATGGCCGGGCTCGATTGGTCGGTTTGATGGTCCCGGTGATGGTACAGATGTCACACTTGATGAAGCAACCCTGATGGGGATCGGGCAGGGACCAGTCACATGGACGCCGTTGCATGCGGCGGATGCGTTCGCGACATTGGCGCGTCAGGGGAATCGGATTCAACCCAAGCTCATTCGTGACGGTCGGGCGCCGGCGGTGACGAATCTGGATCTGCCTGCGTGGTCGATTCGCAATGCGCTTGAGGGGTTGCATGAAGTGGTGACCAATGTTGAGTATGGGACTGGTCGGGCGATCCGGTACGAGGAGTTTGGGCCTCAGGTTCCGATTTTTAATGCACCGGGGATTCGGGTTTGGGGGAAGACGGGGACCGCGACAGCGCCGGACATTCTCTTTGATCCTGATTTGATCGGTGATACAGATGGACCTCTCGATCCTGTTGTGGTTCGTGATGGTGATCATTCTTGGTTCGTGACGCTTGTTGGTCGTGAGGGTGGGAGTCCTGAATATGCGATCGCGGTGGTGGTGGATTATGCGGGATCGGGTGGTCGAGTGTCAGGGCCGATCAATAATCAGATTATCTATGCGTTGATCGAAGAGGGATATCTGCCCAAGGTCGAGGATGAGTTCGTGGGAGAGCAAGAATGAGCACGGCTTCCAATAGGTCGATGCCTTCGAGATTGATCCAACTCATCCGAGGAGGTGGGCGTTCAAATGAACCGATCACCAAGGAAGTGAAGGTGATCAACTATGGTTGGATCACGGTGATTGCATCGGTGATTCTGACGCTTGTTGGGATTTATGCGATTGATCTAGGACTGAGTCGTCCTGATGAGACTGGCAAGATGGTGATGTCGGTGACGGCGATCAAGCAAATGATTTTCATGATTGTGGGGATGGTTGCGTGTGGGGTGATCGCGCTGCCGCACTATAAGTTGGTGACTGCCTTTGCGTGGTTGTTGTTCTTTCTCTGTCTTGGATTGTTGGTGTTTTTGTTGATTCCTGGGGTTCCCAAGAGTTTGGTGAATCCGGTGAAAGGTGCTCGATCTTGGATTAATCTTGGGTTTACGAACTTTCAACCATCAGAGGTGATGAAGATCGCATTTGTGCTTGCGGTGGCGCAGTACATGCGATTTCGGTCTGAGCATCGTCGGTTTAAGGGGTTGATCGTTCCTGGGATCATTGCAGCGGTGCCGGTTGGATTGATCACGGTACAACCGGATTTGGGGACCGCGTCGTTGTTTGTTCCTGCGTTGTTTGCAATGTTGATCGCGGCAGGGGCACGATTACGGCATTTGACCTTGATTGTGTTGTGCGCTGCGATGGCGGCACCGGTTGGGTATCAGTTCATGCGGCCGCACCAGAAGGACCGGATTGATGGGCTTATCAAGCAGTTTCAAGGGGATACGGTTGCTCAGTTCGATATTAATTTTCAGGCGACGCGAGCTCAGAGACTCATCGGTGCGGGGCAGGCGCTGGGGATGAGTGATGAGACGACCCGGGCGATGGTGCAGTACAATGCGCTTCCTGAGCGAGAAAACGACATGATCTTTGCGATCGTGGTCGCCAGATTTGGTTTTGTAGGCGGGGCATTGCTCCTCTTGGTGTACGCGGTATGGGTTTGCGGGGCGCTGGTGGTCGCAGGGAGTTGCCGAGAACCGATGGGGCGATTGATCGCGGTGGGAATTCCTGCGTTTATTGCGACCCAGGTTGTGATTAATGTTGGGATGAACATCGGGGTGGTTCCTATCATCGGTATCACGCTTCCATTCCTTTCAGCAGGGGGGTCGAGCTTGATTACTTCATGGCTGATGACGGGGTTGATTGTCAATGTTGCCCTTCATCGCCCAAAACCTCCTTACCGGAGCTCGTTTGAATACGCAGATGATGATTATGGACCAGACCCGCTCAAACCAACCAAGCCGTACGGGCGCGCGATCGGATTTTCCGGCCGAGCGTTCACCCGTTGAACTCGATTTTACGAACTTGACCGCGTGTGTTCCGCCTGAGGGTTGGGTGCAGCGGTGCAACGATGCGGGGATTGTGTTCGATGAGGGAGATGTCGAGAAGCTCGGGATGTATCTCGCGATCTTGATGTACACCAACACGCGGATGAACCTGACGGCGATCCGTGAAGAAACCGAGGCATGGGACAAGCATATCTTCGATGCGTTGACGCTTGTGCCTTTGATGGCTGAGCTTGAAGCCGATGCGAGTGTGGTTGATATCGGTTCGGGTGGGGGATTGCCTGGGATTCCTTTGGCGATTGTGATGCCCAAGGTGTGGTTTACACTTGTGGATGCGACGAAGAAAAAGATTGATTATCTTGATCAGGTGATTGATACGCTTGGACTCAAGAATGTGCGGGCGATCAATGCACGCGCTGAGCAACTCGGGGTTGATCGTGGGGAACGGACACCGGATGGGCGCAAGGGGGCGCATCGTGAGCATTATGATGTGGCGATGGCGCGGGGTGTTGGACAGATCGCGATGCTTTCGGAGTTGACCGTGCCGTTGGTGAAAATCGGCGGCTTGGTGTTGATGACCAAGGGGCAGCGAGCGGAGGAAGAGCTTGCAACCGCGAAGGCGGCGCTGCATTTGTTGCACACGAATCATGCGGGGACGATTGAGACAGCGACGGGACGGATTGTGGTATTGGAGAAGCAGCGGAAGACGCCGCGGGATTATCCGAGGCGGGATGGGGAGCCCAAGCGATCGCCTTTGGGTGTAAAAAAAGAAACAAAGAAGTAGTTTGTGCCAACGATTGATCACATCTTGGGTGACAGCGGACCCGTTGCGGGATTGCTTGGAGAGGGGTATGAGCCTCGCCGTGAACAAACGACGATGTCGGAGGCGGTTGAACGCGCGATGGCGGAGAAATCGCATCTGTTTGTGGAAGCGGGGACAGGGGTTGGTAAAAGCTTTGCGTATCTGATCCCGGCGATGATGCGGGCGATTGAGCATAATGAAACGATTGTGATCGCGACGAACACGATTGCGCTCCAAGAACAGATCGTGAAAAAAGATATCCCGCTTATTTCTGAGGCGTTGAAAGAGATGGGGGAATGCAAGTCGGTGCTTGTCAAGGGACGCGGGAACTACATGTCTATTCGCAGGCTCAAACTCGCGTCGCAACGGCGGGACAAGTTGTTTGCAGAGAACGCACAACGGCGGACGCTTGATGCGATCGAGGAATGGGCATACGACACGGAGGACGGGTCGTTGGCGTCGTTGCCTCAGCTCGAACGGCATGGGGTGTGGTCGAGTGTGCAATCGGATTCGACCAACTGCATGGGGCGCAAATGCCCTCATTACAACGAGTGTTTTTATCAGAGTGCTCGCCGGGAGATGGAGGGTGCGCAGATACTGGTTTGCAATCATGCGTTGTTCTTTAGTGATCTGGCGCTGCGGGTGATGGGGACGGGGTTTCTGCCTCAGTATGATCATGTGATTTTGGATGAAGCGCACGGGGTTGAGGATGCAGCAGCGGATCACTTTGGTTTGCGATTGACCGAGTGGCGTGTAAACTTCTTGTTGAATCAGTTATACAACCCGAAGACGGGCAAGGGGTATTTGGCGCAGTTGCATTTGGCAGCGGGTGATATCGAGCCGGTAGAGAAGGCGTATCGGGTGGTGAACAACGCGCAGGAGTGTTCGAACCGGTTCTTCGATGGGTTGTATCGGTTGAGTAAATCCGGGAAGTTGCAGAATGGGCGGATGCGGGATCCCGCGATGATCAACGATGAGCTTTCGCAAGCGATGAATGAGTTGTCATTGCGATTAAAGCGATTGCGGGAGTTGGTCAAGACGGAGGCAGACAAGTTTGAACTCAATGCGTTTGCGATCCGGGCAGCAGAGATTGGGGATCAGGCGGATGCGTTGATTCAACAGACGGTGAGTGATTGTGTGTACTGGGTCGAGGTCAGCGAATCTCGCGGGCGGGGTGGTCCAAAGGTGACCTTGGCGTGTTCCCCGGTTGAGGTCGCGCCGATATTGAAACAGCATTTGTTTGGTGATGATTGCTCGGTGATTATGACCTCTGCGACATTGACCACGCGTGAGATTGAAGAGGGCGAATCCGACGAACATGCGGAAACCGCGTTTGCACATATTCTGGGTCGGCTGGGTGCGGAGGGATCGAAGACCTTGCAGCTTGGATCCCCGTTCGATTATGCCAAGCAGGTGCGGGTGTTTGTTGATGTGACGGTGCCGAGCCCTGGGCGCGGACGGTACAGCGATCCGAACGCGGAATCATTCGAAGATGCGATTTGTTCGCGTGTGCGGGATCAGGTGATGAAAACTGATGGTGGGGCGTTTGTGCTCTTTACGAGTTTTAAGCTTTTGTATCAGACTGCGGATCGGTTGACGCGTGAGTTTGAAGAACAAGGGATGCGGGTTTGGGTGCAAGGGAAATCTGGATCACGGACTGAGATTCTTGACGAGTTCCGTGCGCATGAGCGCGGTGTATTGTTCGGGGCGGCGAGTTTTTGGCAGGGTGTGGATGTACGGGGTTCGGCACTGCGGAATGTGATTATTACGCGTTTGCCATTTGATCCGCCTGATCGTCCGATTGTGGAGGCGCGGGGTGAGCGGATCAAGCAACTCGGAGGCGATCCGTTCCGGGATGATTCATTGCCGAGGGCTGTCATTCGATTTAAGCAGGGATTTGGCCGATTGATCCGATCTGCGACGGACGAGGGGCAGGTTGTAGTGCTTGATCCACGGATTCTCAAAACGGGATATGGGAAGTCGTTTCAACGGGCGATTCCCAAGGGGATTGAGATCGAGCAAGTTTTTCGTGATTATGATGATGATTTTGGGTAATTTTGCGAGGGTATTACGGTGAGTCACTCAGTAGAGAGATCAGCAACTGGGGAGCTATTATTCGTCATGAATCAAGTACATACATCCGCGATCATCGGTGACGAAGTTGAACTTGGAGAAGGGGTCAAGATTGGGCCTCTGTGTGTACTTACGGGAAAAGTGAAACTTGGAGATGGGGTGAGCCTGATCTCTGGAGTTTCGATTCAGGGTCCTGTTGAGATAGGGTCAAATACGGTTGTGTATCCGGGAGCGTCGATCGGGTTTGAGCCTCAAGATTTCAAGTTCAAACCTGGGGCGGTATCGGCGGGTGTAGTTATTGGATCTGATAGCATATTTAGAGAATGTGTGTCAATTCATGGTGCAAGTAATGATCATACGCCGACTCGCATTGGGAGCCGGGTGATGATGATGGCGACGAGTCATGCCGGGCACGATGCGTGTGTCGGTGATGATGTGGTTATGGTGAATGGTTCTATGCTCGGCGGGCACAGCGTTGTTGAGGATCGTGTGTTGATCTCAGGGACTGCAGCGGTGCATCAGTTCAGCCGGGTTGGGTATCAGTCGATGTGCAGTGCGGGAACTATCTTGACTGGAGATTTGCCGCCCTATTGTCTTGCGGTTGGGCGCAATGATCTGGTGGGATTGAATCTGGTCGGGATGAGGCGATCGGGGATGTCTTCGAGTGAAATCAATGCGGTGCGCTATGCGTTTACTCATGTGTTCCGGAAAGATCTTCAGTTGCCCGTAATGAAAGAAGCGCTTATTGAACTCGGAGAGCGTTCACCTGCGGTGAAACGGATATCCGACTTTGTGAATGAGTCGAAGCGTCCTGTGTTGGCATTTAGTGGGCGGAAGGGTCCACGGTGAATCGTACTCATGGCAAACCATCTATACAATCGGAAGATGCGGGGGCGCTGTGTGTGCTTGCTTCAGGATCGAAGGGCAACTGTGCGGTGCTTGTGGTTCCTAAGACTGCGACGACCGCTCGCCGGGTTATTTTGCTTGATGCAGGGTTGAGTCCAAGTCGGACGCGTGGTTTGCTTATGGATCGCGGAATTCGGACGGATGAAGTCGATGAGATCGTGTTTACACATCTTGATTCAGATCACTGTCATTCTGGGTGGGTCAACGCGATTCGTCCAGGGTCGGTGACGGGTGCATGGCATGCGACATTGCGGGTTCATCGGATGCATATGGGTCGCGCTGAACGGATGGGATTGCTTTATGCGAAAACCGATCCGTTTGATGATGTCTTCGAGCCTGCCCGCGGTGTGAAACTCGAATCATTGATGCTCGCGCACGATGATCTTGGTGTTGCGGTATTCAGGGGAACAATTGATCTACCGGATCGTGAGCGGGCATCGTTTGGATATGCAACGGATCTGGGTCATGTGACCACCGGGTTGATTGAGCATTTGTCGGGTGTTGATGTGTTGGCGATCGAGTCGAACTATTGTCCGGTACTTCAGGAGAGCTCTGGACGTCCCGCGTTTTTGAAAAAACGGATTATGGGTGGTGCGGGGCATCTGAGCAACGAGCAGGCAGCGATGGTGGTTTCTAGGTCCAAGCCTCGGGAGCATCTGGTGCTTTTGCATCTGTCGCAGGAATGCAACGAGCCCGCGATCGCGATGGGGCACCATCATCGGTTCCTTGATACTGATGAGGGATGCTCGTGTGTCGTGTCTTCACAGACTGAGCCTACACCTTGGATCCCGATCCGGGGCAAAGTTGGTGGAGACACATTGCGGGTGCAAACCAAGCATGTGCAAGGCGGTTTGTTCCGAGCAGGCGCAGAGTCGACGCATGAGGGCGTCTAATGGATGTGCGTGGGGATATTGAATCCAAACCGATTGGTGAGCTGAACTCGGATCGCCCGTTGTCGTGGGGAGAACGCGAACAACAGCGGCGGATGCGCAAGCGCTCGCGGGTGATGAGATGGTTATTACAGATCATCCACCAGGGTTTGCTGCGAGTGGGTGGGGTGATGCGTTCATTGGGGATGATTCGCAGAAAGATTGTGGTCAATGGCGTGGCGTATCGCGAACGCAACAATCTGAGTTTACGCCGAACCATGTCGGGATCAGGGAGTGGTGTGAAGGAGTACGATGTCCGGTTCGGGCATCCCGGGGGCGAGTTGCGGAGTGCGCAATATCCATTTCGGGATTCACTCCGGATTCGATATACGCATAAACGGTTGTACTCTGATCTTGGGCATGATCCGCGAGTTCGATTTGCCGGGTTGATCAAGCAATATGTTCGTCCAGGGAGTCGGGTTCTGGATCTGGGGTGCGGCACAGGCGGGGGGAGCGCTGTATTGGGTGGGTTTGTCGGACCTTCCGGGGGGGTAGTCGCGGTGCATCGTGATGGTGAATCGATTCGGTTTGCGCGTCAGCGATGGAGATGCGACCATTTGGCATTTGAGCTTGGTTGGATTGAGACGCTTGAGGGTGAGTTGGATGGGAGCTTCGATGTCGCGGTGGCGGTGGATTTGTTCCGCGATGCTGCAGATGCGCCGAGCAAGAGTCGAGCGGTTGATGCGTTATGTCGGGTGGTCAAAAAAGACGGGGTGATCCTTGTTGTGTGCTCGGATCGGAACCGTCTAGAAGATGTGACGGATCGGCTTGAAGCGATGGGGATATCGCGGATTGAGGCGCTTGACAATGATCCAGAGTTGTTATGGGGTGGTGCGGTCGGGCTCCGGGGGGCAGATACGAAGAATGGTTCATCAAAGGACTCTCGTGAAGTCTGAGAATCGGCGAATCAGCGGGTCATGAGGTCTACGATCTGTGTATGAATACAAACGACGAGTCAGGGCAAAGAGATCAGACCAATAGCAAACCAGTGAACGGATCAACTGATGCGGCAGGCGATGCGGGGGGCGAGCCTCAGGCACGAACGGGAGCAACGCTCTCGAACGGGGCAAGGGTGCTTGAACTTGATGAAGCGCGAGCGTTTGCGATCCGCAGTGCGCAATCATTGATGCATGATAAGTGTACTGATGTAGTGGTTATTGATGTAACGGATATGTCCCCGGTTACCGGATTTATTGTGGTTGGGTCGGGCACATCGGCGCGTCAGATGAAGAGTGCGCTTGAAGAACTCGAAGAGATCGCAGAAGAGAGTGGGACCAAAGCGTATCACATCTCAACGGATAATGATTCGATCTGGCTTCTGGCAGACTTTGTCGATGTCGTTGTGCATCTGTTTGAACCAAACGCGCGGGCGCACTATGACCTTGAGGGTTTGTGGTTTGCGGGCGAGCGTCTGGAAGTCCCAGCATTCGAGCGATCGAAAACTGAGCCTGGACAAAGCGCCAATCGGCATACGATTATCAAGAAGGATGCAGAGGGCGGAGCAACCGCGTGAGCGATGCGAAGACGAGTTCAATGATTGATGTCCATCTCTCGGGACGTGCGTATCAGGTTCGAGTCGGCACTGGTGCGCTCGGGACGGTTGGTTCAACAACGCGATCATTGGTGGGAAACAAAGCAACGCGAGCGTTTGTGGTTGTTGATACTGGGGTTCCGGATGTCTTTGTTGATGCGCTGGTGAAAGACCTTGAATCACAGGGTATGCAAGCGTGTATCGGCAAGGTGACTCCAAGTGAGAAGATCAAATCGATCGAGACTTATCATCGGTTGCTTGTTGAAATCGCGGGGAGTGGTCATACGCGGGTTGATCCGGTGATCGCACTCGGTGGCGGCGTGGTCGGTGATCTGGCGGGGTATGTTGCAGCGAGTTTCCAGAGGGGAGTTCCTGTCGTGCAATGTCCAACGACTTTGTTGTCGATGGTGGACGCGTCGGTGGGGGGGAAAACCGGGTTTAATCTAACAGTACCAAATGAGTCGGGTGAAACAACGATCTATAAAAACCTTGTGGGCGCATTCCATCAACCACGGTATGTGGTTGCGGATATGGATGTGCTTGATTCACTAGATGCGAGGTATCGGCGTGCGGGTCTTGCGGAGTGTGTCAAGCATGGGATGATCTGCGGAACGATCGGCAATGGGCACGACCATGAGGGATTGATGGATTGGATGGTGGAACACCTCGATGGGATCAGGTCGTTCGATATCGCGACTATCCAAGAACTCGTTGCACGCAATGTCGCGATCAAAGCAACGGTTGTTGTGAACGATGAGCATGAGTCGACTGATGCGAAGGCCGGTGGACGGATGCTCTTGAACTTTGGACACACCTTCGGTCATGCGATCGAAACGATCGCGGGGTTGAGTCCTGATGCGGATGATCCTGGATTGGCGCCGTTGCATCATGGTGAAGCGGTTGGACTTGGGATGGTTGCCGCGTGCAGATGCGGGGAATCCGCGGGGATGTGTGAATCAAGTGTCGGCGATGAACTCGTTGGGATACTTGAATCGATTGGGCTGCCAACCACTGTATCTGGATTGCCCGATCATGATGAGTTGCTCAGTCGAATGGGTCGTGATAAGAAAGCCGCAGGCGGGGAGCTCCGCGTGATTCTTCCCATCGGTCGGGGGAAATGTCGGATTGTGAATGGGCCAAGTGTCGATTCGCTCATCGCGGGATTTGATTCAATTCGTCTATAATTGCAGTTTTTACTCGATAGGGACACATATGGGGGGAATTCCTTGTTTGTGTGGTCTGCTGCGTGTGAAGATAGGGAACATTGGAGAGATGTTGGGTTAGGCTCCGATAAAAAGGACTATCAGACACCTGAACTGAATTGCAGGTGCTCTCGAGGAGTCTACTTGCATGCGCGTGTTTACGGTTATCAATCAGAAGGGTGGATGTGGGAAGACGACCACGGCGATCAACCTTTCATCGGCCTTTGCTCATGCGGGGTGCCGGACGCTTTTGGTTGATCTTGATCCCCAGTCGCATTGTGCTGCGGGATTGGGAATTCCTGAAGAGCGTTTAGATCTTGATGTATCCGATGCATTGCGTGCGCCTGTTGATCAGGTATTGAATCGTGAACGACTTGTTTGGCATGTTGGCCGAAACCTTGATTTGCTACCTTCTCGGATGAAGCTTGCGGGGATCGAAGCAGCACAAGGCGGGTTGGCAGATCAAGAGAACAAAGAACTGCGTTTGCGGAGTGTGTTAAATCGGTTGTCTCGCAATGCGGAAAAAGTGAACGATACGGATGATCCAACAAATCCTCCGAGTCTCTATGATGTCTGTGTGATTGATTGTCCGCCTTCGATTGGGTTGTTGTCGTACAACGCGATCGCCGCGGGGCGCGAGGTGATCATTCCTGTTGAGACGAGTTTCTTCTCATTGAGAGGAGCAGCGAAACAGGTTCAGACCTCTCGGTCGATTGCTCGACGGATCGGGATGCGGATACAACCTCGTTTGTTAGCAACTATGCATGATCCGAATCAGCCGTTGGCGAGGGATCTGCTCGATGATTTACGCGATCGTTTTGGTGCGGGGATGATTCCTGTTGTGGTTCGGTATGATCATGCGCTCAAAGAGGCCGCATCGTTTGGTCAACCGATCAATGAGTATTCTCCTGAGTCGATGGGAAGTGAAGATTACCGTTCGGTATGTGAGTGGCTTGTCGAGCATGCGCAGATTGATCGTCCTGAACCTGAGGATGAGCAGGTGAATGATGTCGGTACGATTCGTCGGCCGACAACTTTGGCATCTGCGAGTATCGAGATCGCGAGTTCGAACAAGGGTGAATCGCTCACACGGGCACAAGAGTTGGCGATCCGCGCTCGGGTCATGCAACAGCAAGCGGCGAGTACAAAGCAGGGCACCGAATCAAGTGTCGAATCAGGCGGTGTTGCGGCACTTGAGAAAACTGAGACTGTTTTGATGAAGCGATCGTTGATGCCTCACCGTCCGATTGCGATTGAACTTGTAGACGATCGGGTTGTCAAGCCCGCGGGAGTGAATATCACACGGGTTCGACATCTCTTTGGGATACGGAAGAGCTCGAAGGGGATTCTGTTCGTTCAACCCGCATCGGTTGGGCAACGGGTCGAGGTCGCGGGTGATTTTAATGGTTGGAAACCTGAGAAAACGAAGATGACGCTCAATGAGGCGCTCGGGGTGCATGAGAAGCATGTAGAGCTGCCAAAGGGTGTGTACAGCTATAAGCTTGTGATAGATGGTCAATGGATTAATGATCCTTACAACTCTGCCAAGATCGATAATGGGCTTGGCGGGTTTAACAACATGATCGCGATTGATTGAATTAGGATTGATCAGCTTTGATTGTTCCCGATGCGGTTCTCGGGCACGAATTGTTCTATACTCTGAGCATACGAAGCGGTGAGATTGGCTGATGGGATGGATCCCGTTTTTCAAGCGAGCGGAGCTCAATGATGGATGATACACGATCAAATTCTGACACGAACAATTCGCCAATTGGTCATGGCGTTGATGGGCCATTGAAGTTGGCAGCAATTGATCATGAGGAGTACGATGCGCTCGCGGATCTATTCCTTGGTGATGGTGGGTATGCGCCCGAGCCGTTCGATGTTTCGCAAGGGAACGAGCTTGGGACTGAGTCTGATTCAGATTCTGCAGAGTCGGTTGATACTGAACCATTCGAAGTTCAAGCGAACGATATCGGGAGATCCCCGGAATTGCCAAATCATAAAACACACTCGCCTGTGTTGCAGCTGACGCGTCATGAGGATGATGCGGATTTAGGGAGTTTGCCGAGCGTTGGAGTTGATCTTGGTGGGATGGACGACGATGAGTTTGAAGTCGCAGCTGCGGGATTGCGCGTGCTTGAAACGCTTGAGATGAGCGATGCGCGAGCTGCGGAGTTGTTGGCGGAACTGATGCTCGATGGGCATGTTGAGCGTGTTGATCCAACTGGTCATGAGAAATCGCTCGATGAAGATGTTGATCATTCATCACAGGTTCGCAGCGGTGTGATGCCTGTCCCGTGTGTCGAGGTTGTTGTGCTCGGGCATTTACCAGTGCGGGCATCGCTTTGGGCTCGTCAGTATGCATGCAGCCGATCGCGAGAAGGCGCGGAAACAGTTGCGCTGATCCGTGCAGCAGCGGGTTCAACTTCAGTTGATCTGATTTCTGGGGGGGAACCTATTCGCACGCATTCCTACACACATCTTCAGGGTGCATTGCAAGCAGTATCTGATTTTGCAGATCGGGTGGTGCTCCGGGTTGATGAGGGTTCAGAACCTGCGTTGCTTGAGCGACCTGAAATTGATGAGATCACGATTTTGACGGGCGCTGATGAAGCAGCAGTAGTTGCGTCATACCGGTTGATTAAAACACTCGATGCGACGCTTGGCGAGCAGTTTGGTAAGAACAGAAGCGAGTCCGGTCCATCACTCCGATTAGCAGTGATGGGGGCAAGCGTAGAGCTTGCAAGCGATGCGTGTATGAAGCTTGAGAGTGCGGTTGAGACTTTTATCAAACGGGATGTTGAGATTGTGGTTGGATCGGGTCGGATTGACGCAACTGGGACTACAAACTTGTATCGCGATTCGGTAACTCATCCGCCGGCACATATTCTCGATGGATTGGTTGATGCTGCACGAGACCATGCCGACCAAGAAGATCGGGTTGTAGAACTCCCACGAGTTGAGTTCCCGAAAAGCAGTGTTGAAGTTTCTGAGTTGCGATCCGCGAAAACGAGCGATAAACCTTCGCAAACGAAGAATCGGAAAGACGCAAACAGAGTAGGGGATGGTCTGTGTGCATTGATCCCGGGTCTAAAAGCCATCGAGGCGAGATGCCCCAAAGCGTCGGGTGTTGAGTTGGGCGTTGATGAGGATGGACGGTTGCACCTGGTCGTCTGTGATGATGATACGGTTGATGCGATGAATCGCTTGTTGGCTGCGCAGTCTTGGGCGAGGAATAACTTTGGATTATTAGTCCGCGCCGAATCGAGTCTTGCGTTTCCGAGCAGCGATCGGGATGTCGACGCAGATGCGTTGATGCATCTGATCTCCGCGGAACCACGCGGATTGTCCGAGATTTACGATACCGAAGTTTCGGTCTATGCGTTAGCGCGGGTACGGGTCGGCAAGGTGATTGCACAGGTTGCGACACCGATCAACTGATGCTGAGCGTTTGGCAATGGGTCGAGTTCCGTAGTTCCATATGAATATAAAAAAGGCCCTCGTTTATCGAGGGCCTTTGGTATTTTGAAACTCTAGTTTAAGCAGTATTTGCTTGAGCGACACGGAGGTCGGTGAGTTGGGTCTTGTTTTCGATCGCGGATGCGCTGATGACATACTCGACGCCTTCATTGCTTTGATCAGGCAGGTCGTACATGTGATCCATCATCACTTCTTCAAGCACCGCACGCAAAGCACGGGCACCGGTTGCACGCTTTGATGCTCGTTGTGCGAGGACTTCGAGTGCGTCTTTTGTGAAGGTGAGGGTGGCGCCTTCCAAACTAAAGAGGTGCTGGTACTGACGGATCAGTGCATTCTTTGGTTCGGTGAGGATTTGGATCAGCGCTTCGTTGGCGAGTGGCATCAACGGGGTGATGACTGGGAGTCGGCCGACGAGTTCGGGGATGAGTCCGTATTCGACGACATCCTCGTTGGTGATCTGTGATTGGAGCCATTCGCGTTCAGCGTTGTCGTCGATGAAGTGTTTGCGTTCGTTATCAGCGCCTGATTCGTTCGCGATACCGAACCCGATCTTGGTTTGACCGAGTCGTCTGCGGACGATTTCATCAAGGCCGACGAATGTACCACCGACGATGAAGAGGATGTTGGTGGTGTCGAACTGGATGTATTGTTGCTCTGGATGCTTGCGTCCGCCTTGAGGGGGGACATTGGCGATGGTGCCTTCAAGCATTTTGAGAAGTGATTGCTGGACGCCTTCACCGGAAACATCACGGGTGATTGAGACATTACCTGAGGACTTGCCGACCTTGTCGAGTTCGTCGATGTAGATGATGCCTCGCTGAGCTGCTTCGACATCGAAGTCCGCTGCTTGGAGGAGCTTGAGGAGCAGGTTTTCAACATCTTCACCGACATATCCCGCTTCGGTCAGGGTGGTTGCATCGCCGATTGCGAATGGCACCTTGAGCATGCGTGCCATGGTTTTGGCGAGGAGGGTCTTGCCTGAACCGGTTGGGCCGATCAGGAGGATATTTGATTTGTCGAGTTCGATATCGTTTGCAGCCTCTGACTCTGAGTGGAGCAGACGCTTGTAGTGATTGTGTACTGCAACCGCGAGGGAGCGTTTGGCGAGTTCTTGACCGATGACATATTGGGCCATGAACTCGACGATTTCGCGTGGCGATGGGATTTCTGAGAGTGATGCGGAAACACCCGAGACGCGTTTGCGTTCTTGGCGGAAGATATTTTGGCAGAGCTCAACACAGTTCGAGCAGATGTAGACTTCACCTGGTCCTTCAACCATTGGTCCTACTTCGCGGGATGTTTTGCCGCAGAATGAGCAGGTGGTGATTTTTCGACCTTTGAATCCGTTTGAATCGGATGATCCCCCGATGCTCGATCCTGATTCGGAATCGTTTGATCCTGAATCAGTCCCGTTGGTGGGGGTCTTTGAGTTGTTATCGTTTGAGTAATCTGACATAACGCGTATGGCCTCTCAATATACGTGGACTCTGTGTCCGGCCGAGTGCTTACGGAACTCGGCATGTGTGGTTGGTATCGGCGAACCGACACCCCCTGCTCAACCCTTATTCCCGGGCTTTTTGATGATATAGGCGCGTTATTTGCGCGTTGGATTGTAAGTCCCTTTATCAGCCTGTAAACCCTATACAGGTCAAGGCAAATGCACCAGTCGGGAGCAGAAATGATTGCGCATGAAAGATGAAAAAATCGTCTAACCGACAGGATCGGTTCTGCAGAGGGCACCCATAAACAGGGGGCGGGTAGAGTTAGGGTTCGTTTTGTAATTCCTTGAGATTGGCGGATGCGTTTTCGATGATGGTCCGGCGGGTTATCTCATACTCCTCTTTCGTGATCTTTCCAGTTCGTTTCATCTCGTCGAGATGTTCAAGGAGGCCGCCTCCGGAGGTATGTGTTTGTTCGTCTGGATTGAGGAGTTTTCGTTTTGCGAGGTAGATGAGCCCGCCGCCGAGGAGGACGAGGAGGATCAAAAAGATGATGTAGATCCAGATTCTTGAGTCAACGAGGGATTGGGCAATCGTCAAGGTATTCATTGAAGTATGATATCGCGTTCATTGCTGAGAGACTTCTTTCATGGGCAACCATTGGTGAATGCATGGAAGAATGCTGAGATATCGTAAAAGTTCCATCGATCATCATTTGTAAAGTCTGTCATGGGGTTTTGTGAGCTGAAATATATGAAAAAAGCTGTGACATCTAAAGTGTTAAGTACTCCGTCTTCGGTGAGATCTGCTTGACAATAAGTGTTCGTGTAGTTGAAGACATAGGTCGCAACTGAGCGTTGGGCGTTTTCTACAGCTCGGTTTGAAGCGATCGCGATGGTGTCATCTTGAATCACAATTGAATCACCAAACCCGCTAAAGGTATCGAGTTCTGAAGGGAGCAGATTGGCAATTTCAGTTTGAGTCGCGAGATCGAAGAGGTAACCAGTCCCATCCAGATCACTCGCAAAGTCAGTTCTAAAGCGGCTACTCACGGCGAGTGTGCGGTCCGTGAGTGCGACGGATCTTCCAAAGTTGAACTGGGGAGCCCCATCGTGTGGGAGAAGCTTTGCGAGTTGTTCACCTGATGCGATGTCGAAGAGGTATGCGGCACCTGAGTTAAACCCATTGGTATAGTCTCCGGGGGATCCGATCGCGATCGTAGTGTCGTTTAGAGCAACTGAACTTCCAAAGCCGGCACCTGTAATGCCATCGGATGGATAGAGCTTGTTGGTCTGTTGTCCAAAGTTTGGCGATTGCGGATCCCCGTCGAAGAGATAGACCGCGCCAGGGCGTGTGTCGTTGACTGATGCATAGGACGCACCCACGGCAATCACTCCATTGTGAACGGCGAGGGCAACACCAAAGCTCATGTTGTTGGTTTGATCGTTTGGTATCAACTTTGCGAGTTGGGTTCCAGTTATTGGGTCAAAGAGATACACGGTTCCTGTGCCGTTGATTTCGTTCAGACCCACAGCGACAACATTTGGACCGATGGCGACGGATTCGCCGAGCCAGCCAAAGATTGGTTCTTTGAAGTCATCATCGGGGATAAGTTGTGAAATCAGTGATCCTGTTGATGCATCAAAGAGATACGCAGCACCTCGATAGTTGGGTGAGCTTGGGAAATTACCTAGAGCGCCAATCACAATGAGTTGGTTGTCGATGGCGATGGAACTTCCAAAGTAGTCTCCTGGTTGTCCGTCATTGTGGAGTAGCTTTGTGGTTTGAAGACCAGTGGATGCGTCATATAGGAAAACTGCACCAGAGTCGATTCCGTTTTCGTCGTCATACTGAGCTCCGAGGGCAATTGTGCCATCGTCCAATGCTAATGAAAAGCCATAGTGACCGCCTTGGATGCCATCATCGGCGAAGAGTTTGAAGTCCTCGGTGATCACTTCTTGGGCATATGCGGGTGTGGCGAGTATTGAGATCGCAGCGAGCATTGGTGCGGTAAGGGTGAGATATAAGTTTGAGCCATATGGTCGCATGTTTTTTGTCCCAGGTTATTATGTATTGAATTCTGTGTGTGTCGCGTAGTTCTCTATTCGTATTGCATTCTGAATGGTTCCATCTTGGCGATCGTGGCCACTAATCTGGGAATGTTTGGATAGGAAATCTGGAACTGAATGGGTAATGGATTCCAAAATTATATTTTGCCACTATTTTGGCACTCCAATTTGGTCTTCCAAATTGGGGATTGAAACGCGTAGATCCCGTTTATGGCGGGCGTAGTAGGAGTTGTAAGAGGCAATTTTGAGTCTTGGGCGCTATCCTCTTTGTCCATCGGAGTTCTTTGCAAGCAATCGCAATGATCCTGATGAATCGAGCACGCACGGTCGATATGCACCATAAAGGGAGAGCACAATGCTTGGACGCGTTTTTAAGGCTTATGACATCCGTGGGGTTTACCCGGATCTACTCACAGACTACATGGCATGGCAGATTGGTTGTGGTTCTGCCAAGTTCCTGCTCAATGAGGCAGAAGCGGACGGCGAATCAACACCGATGATGCGGAATGTCATTATTGGTCGCGACATGCGTGTTTCATCACCAAAGCTTTCAGAAGAACTGATCCGTGGTATTACCTCTGCGGGCGCGTCGGTGATTGATCTGGGTTTGATTGATACCCCGATGATGTACTTTGCGATTAACTATCTTGATAGTTCGGGTGGTGTCGTGGTGACGGCGTCGCACAATCCACCTCAGTATAACGGGTTCAAAATTTCAAAGCGTCGGGCAAAGCCAGTCGGTGAAACAACCGGTCTTGATGTTGTTCGCAAGAACGCGGCGATGGTTGATAAAAATCTTACTCCTCAGCCTGGAACGAGTGTGGATGTACGCGATCTGTGGAAGGCGTACGCGAAGCATGTCAAGAAGTTCCTCGATCTTGGCGAGCACGATGAGAAGAACCCGCTCAAGATTGTGGTCGATGCGTCCAACGGTATGGCGGGGACTATGTGCCCCAAGATCTTTGGTCGCAATGGTGATGCGACTGAAGGGCTTGAGATCATCGAGATGAACTTCGAGAACACCAAGCACGAGTATGCGCATGAGCCAAATCCGCTTGTCGCTGCGAATCTCGAGCAACTTCAAGCTGAGGTTGTGAAGCAAGGGGCAGCGCTGGGTCTTTGCTTTGATGGCGATGCGGACCGGTGTGTCGCAGTTGATGAAAAAGGGAATATTGTTGCGTGTGATATTATGACAGCGCTGCTTGTGCCTTACTTCCTTGAACAGAAACCGGGTTCGGCGATTATCTTCGATCTTCGTTCGACGAAGGCGGTCAAAGAAGAGATCGAGAAGCATGGCGGCAAGGCACTGCGTGGGCGTGTGGGTCATGTATTCATGAAGGAACTGCTCGCAGAATCGAATGGTATCTTTGGTGGAGAGCTCTCGGGGCATTTCTACTTCCGCAAGAACTTTAACGCGGATTCGGGTGCGATCGCGATGTCGACCTTCTTGTCAGTGCTCGCGCAATCAGATAAACCAATGTCCGAGCTTGTTGCGCCGTTGTTGCGGTACAAGCAATCAGGCGAGATCAACTTCGAGAATGAAGATTCTGATTCGGCATTGGAACTGATCATTGAAACTTATGCAGAGCGCGGAGAAATCGACGAGCTTGATGGTGTGACGGTTGATTGCTTTGAGGATGAGGGATGGTGGATGAACATCCGTAAATCCAATACTGAGCCTTTGTTGAGATTGAACATTGAAGCAAAGACACAGGAAATCCTTGATACGGTGTATGAAGAGGTTTCGCCCATGCTTGGGTCGAAGGTCGATCACTAAGCTATCGATTCAATCTATTGAATGCATACTTTGAGGATGCCAAGTCCATACAGGGGTTTGGCATCCTTTGTTTTTTGTTGGGTGGTCCGGCGCATCGGGGCGCAGGGGGCATTCCGATCCTCTATAATGCAACAGCAGCGGGGGATCGCATGGATGCGTTCTTTAGACGGTGCCGACGCGGAGCAGCAAATGAACCTCACACAGTTCTTTGAACATTGGTCAATCGTCGAGAACCCATTTCGTGGTGAAGAAGCTCGGCATGATTCGATCTTCGCGCGGATGGGGATCAACCCGAACCTTGCTCGCTCGTCAATTGCTGATGATTCCATGCCGGGGGATCAGTCCCTTGCCAAACCGAGATCACCGAGCACGCATTCAGACTTTGAAAAGATCATGGGTGAGCTCGACCGTCCATCGACTTCGATCGTCTTTGGAGAAAAAGGCGCGGGGAAGACCGCGATCCGGTTACAAATCGCGGGACGAATCGATAAGCACAATCGTCAGCATCCAGAACGAAAAATTTTCATGATCCCGTATGACGATTTGAATGCGGTACTCGATCATTACAAGATGCAGGCGAGTTCGAAGAATAAGTCCAATCCATTTATTGATATGCGATTAGTCGATCATATGGATGCGATGATATCGATTGGGACTGGTCGTGTGCTCAATGCGATATTGCCCGGGCCAACGAATCCGCCTCCGGCGAACCTGGGGGATGAATCTTCGGCTCAGCTCGCCAAGCGAGCACGCAAGTTGCCGGCGAGCGTTCGGCAAGATTTGTTTTTGCTTCAAGCGGTTTACGACACGAATGATTCTACCGGGCACCGGACTGCTGAGCTTCGTCAGCTATTAAAGTTGCAAGGGGGCGGGCTTGGTGCGTTGTTGGTTATCGGGCTTTGGATTGGTTGGATTCCCGCGATCGCATTATTCCTGTGGGCGCGGATCTATATGGGTTTTGATGGAGTGCTCGCGACGGTCACGGATGTCGGATCGGGCGTCTTGTTTTTGGGATGGGGTGGACTCTTGGTCAAAGCGTTTTTGCTTGACCGGTTGGTTCTCAATCGGGATGCCGGGAAGCTCATGAAACAGCTTCGGATGGTGAATCGTACTTCGAGGGGGTATCTGGGATCGATCCGTCGACTCCCTCGAGCGATACTCAGTTCTGGGCAACTTCCGACGACTGATTCTGATGAACAACGGTATGCGATGTTTGCACGATTGATGCGTGTGATCGAGGCGTTCGGGTTCACCGGGGTGATGATTGTGATCGACCGGGTTGATGAACCGACGCTGGTGAATGGCGATAGCGATAAGATGCGGTCGATCATTTGGCCGATGTTTAACAATAAGTTCCTCCAACTCGAACGGGTTGGTGTAAAGATGTTGTTGCCGATAGAGCTTCGGCATGCGTTGTTCAAAGAATCGAGTGCGTTTTTTCAAGAGGCAAGATTAGACAAGCAGAACATGATCGAACGGCTGAGTTGGACGGGTGCGATGTTGTACGACTTGTGCAATGCTCGTCTTGGGGTTTGTCGCCCAGCGAATGCGGAACCCATTTCATTGATTGATTTGTTCGCGCCCGAGGTGACGCGGAGTGATGTTGTTGATGCCCTCGGAGCGATGCAGCAACCACGCGATGCATTCAAGTTTATGTACCGGTGTATGGGTGAGCACTGCGCGAGTGTGACTGCTGATGATGGGAGCTGGAAGATCGCTCGGCACACGCTTGAGTATGTCAGGCGAGAAGAGGCAGAGCGGGTCATGCAGTTGCAGCGTGGAATTCGACCCGCTTAAACGGTGTTGAACAGATGATGGATGAGTTTCTTTTTGCATGAAAGTGTCGATGCACTTTGTGCGTTCTACCCTACATACGATGATGCAAAGCGACCCCCCTTCAGATTTTACCGGCGATCTCCCAGACTTCCTTGCGGATGATGATTTGCCATCCAAACTCGGAGAAGATTCAGGATCTGAATCTGAAGAAGCGATGGGGTCGGCGGATCCAATTCTTGACGGATTGACCGATCCGCAACGTCAGGCGGTATTACATACTGAGGGGCCGTTGTTGATATTGGCTGCGGCGGGATCTGGCAAAACGCGTGTGATTACTCGCCGAATTGCTCAGATCATCAAGCAGGGGACTCCTCCCTGGAGCATTCTTGCACTGACCTTTACCAACAAGGCAGCGGGTGAGATGCGTGAGCGTGTGACGGTGCAGATCTGTGGACCTCAAGAACCGGAAGAGATTGGTCCGGACGGAAATGTGATCAAGCGGCGGATTGATCCACGGATGCGTGGGTTGACGATAACCACTTTTCATAGTTTGTGTGCACGGTTATTGAGGAGATATGCAGAGCAGGCAAACATACCGGGGCTTAAACCTGATTACACGATTTATGATTCTTCGGATCAGATGGCATCGATGAAGCGGGTGCTTAAGGAGATGAGTTTGCAGGCGACGAACTGGCCTCCGAGGACGGTGTTGTCTGCGATATCGAATGCGAAGAACGAGTTGATGGACGCGAAGAAGTACGAAGCGAACGCGTTTGATTATTACTCTAAGCAGATCGCAAAGATTTATTTACGATACGAAGCAAAGTTGAAACAAGCGGGAGCGATTGACTTCGATGACTTGCTGTTGTACACGGTAAAAATTCTTGAATCCAACGATGAGATACGCAATGAGCTCGCATCTCGTTGGCGCTATTTGATGATTGATGAATACCAAGATACGAACTCGGTACAGTTCCGGTTGACCTCGCTTCTCGCATCGGTTCCGGCGCCGTTACCCGGGATGGAGCAAGAAACACAGGGTCCCAATATCTGTGTGGTTGGTGATCCTGATCAAGCGATCTATGGATGGCGAGGTGCGGATATTTCGAACATTCTGGACTTCGAGGATCACTTCCCGGGTGCGAAGACGATTCTGCTCGGGGAGAACTTCCGATCGACGGCATTCATACTCGGTGCAGCGGACACGCTCATTAAAAAGAATGATAAGCGACGCGATAAACCCCTGTACACAAGCACGACAGGCGGAGAGCCGATCACGGTAATCCGAGTGAATAGCGAGCGGCATGAGGGCGAGTTGGTCACCGATTGGTTCCGCAGATTGCATGAAGATGAGCAGGTGCAATGGAAAGATATGGCGGTATTCTATCGAACCAATGCGCTCTCGCGTGTGATTGAAGACTCGATGCGTCAAGCAGGAATCCCGTACAAGATTGCTCGCGGCACGGCGTTCTTTGATCGTGAGGAGATTAAGACCGCGATCGCGTATCTGCGCGTGGTTGCCAATCAGGCAGATACGGTTTCACTTTTGCGTGTGGTCAATACACCGACACGGGGGATCGGAAAAACGACGCTTGATGTTATTCAAGGGGCATCCATTCGTGCAGATATCACACTCTTTGAGGGACTCACTCGGGCAAAAGAGCTTGGGCTCTCAGCTCGGGCGGTGACATCTATCGAGAAGTTTACAACGACTATTCGTGAATGGACTGGTGATGGTTCGTTTATGGGTGCGTCGGTTGCGAGTACATTGCACGAACTTGTTGAACGGGTGGTTGTCGAATCAGGGCTTGAAAAGCACTATAAAAAGCAGGCGAAGGCTTCAGGCGCGGAGAGCGACGAAGAGCGATTGGATAACCTATCGGAATTGATTACCTCAGCGCGTGACTTTGAGCGAGAATACGATCCAGCGAATGATCCTGCAGCGTTCACGGATAGTGAATCTGCAGAGCAGGGAGAGATTGGTGAGGTTCCAGAAATGCTCGCTATGCTACGGGCGTATCTCGAATCAATTGCGCTCGTCGCGGATGCGGATGCGGTGGATACCACTTCCGGGAGTGTGACATTGATGACACTTCATGCGTCAAAGGGGTTGGAGTTCCCCGCGGTCGCGATGATCGCTTTGGAAGAGGGGACATTACCACATTCAAGAGCGAATGAATCACAGGCAGAGCTCGAAGAAGAGCGTCGACTCGCGTTTGTTGGGATCACGCGGGCGATGAAATACTTGCAGATCACGGGTGCGAATCGACGGACCGTCCGAGGGATGAGCGAGCGGACAATCCCCTCGCGTTTCCTTGATGAGATCGGGTCGGCGGGGATCATTGTTTCAGATCAAACGGATGGGGATTATGGCGATTCGTACGGAGGGGGTGAGTACGACGATGCGTTCTCGTCAGCACCACCACGAACGACGGGGAGTTTCCGGAAGGGATCATTCGCTCAGTTTGCCGCACCTTCAGGAAAGAACAAGGAAGAACTCGACCGGATTGCCAAGGCGCGTGAAGAACGCTTAGCGAATGTGGTGCCTCGACCAACCATTGGCGCGACTCTCCATAAGAAAGCGCCGACAGAGTCTAAGACTACGGGCGGTAAAATGGATGTGTCTGGTGCATTCCCTCAGGGATCAATTGTAAGACATCCACAGTTCGGTGAAGGCACTGTGATGAAAACCACTCCAGGATCAAACGCACGCGTGATCGTGGAGTTCAAATCAGTCGGGCGAAAGACACTGGTGCTTGAGTATGCACGATTGAAACGAATCCGATAAAGCGTTCCAGAGCGATCTGAATCAGTTTCGTTTTTGCCGCTGTGATTTTGATGTCTAAGCACCTGTTTAGTTGCCTGTGTTTTCGGTGCCCGGGGGCATGATCGCGTGTGGAGTCTCCGCGGCACGGGTAATGAGTGTGATTCCGTCGGGGAGTGATTCGGAGATTTGTGAGACGACATCGCCTTCAAGCTTTCGGCTAAAGACAGATCGGCGGGATTTACCCATGATCAATGTGTCACAGCCGTAGGTTACGGTGTAGTCGAGAATCTCGTCAGCGATTGATTGGCTGGTCACGAAGATGGGCACGAAGGGTACACCCGCGTCTCTTGCGAGCATCGCGGTGGTACCGAGTGCTTCTTGCGCTGCTTCGTCTGTTTCAATGCGAGGCGCTTGTCCAGGACGAAGATCCAGAACACGGATAGGGCGGACGAAAATCGCGAAGAGGGTCGCGTCGCGGCGTTTGGCAACATCAACTGCGTACTCGGATTGGTACCGACCACGAGCCGCGAGCATGATTTTCGGTTTATTTGGATCAATATTGATCGTGATCTCTTGGAGCATCTGGAGCCAACCGGTGTTGGGTGCATCGATTGCTTGTCCGGTTTTATCCGCAGTGGAGGAGCGGACGGTGCGTACTCCCAGTGCAAGAGCAACCAGGGTGCCTGAGAATGCCGTTGAGATTGGTTGCGTGATCGCAATTGTCATCGAGATCGAGAGCAAGAAAAGCCCGAGTATCCACATCAATACACGCGAAATTTTTCCGATTTCGAGTTCCTTGTTATATGCAGAAGAAAGCACCGTCACTGTGATTGCGCCGGTAACACCCAGAACATAAAGGGATGCGAGTACTGTCACATCTTGTTCGACAAGGATCACGACAATGGGGATGATTACCGATGCGATTAATCCAACCCAGGGTACACCTGAATAGTTGAGTTTGGTCAACGATTTGGGGAGTTCATCATCCTGTGCCATCGCGAAGAAGACGGAGACCATTGCCATAATCGCGGTGTTGGTCGCACTGAGGAGTAAGAGTCCGAAGGTGATACCGGCGATGGTGGCGAAGATGTTGCCGAAACCATCACCAAACATATTGGTCGCGGTTTCTTTGGCGATGATCCGCATTGATGCGTTTGTGTACTGCTCGACTGCATGTTCGTGCTCGTGGATGAGCTCATATGCGTGGATGGATTCTTCAGGTAATGCGCTGAGTTTTTCTTTGGAGAGCTCAAATCCTGTTTCGATATTGAATGAGTGTTCGTAGTCTGCTGGAAGTGTTTCGATGAATGCTGAGCGTGTGTGCTGAAGTCTGAGCTCATCGGGTTCGTGCATGTCGATCATGGATGTGCTGAGCACAGTGAAAGAGAGCCCCGCGAGGGCGAGCCCGAAGATCATGTTGAGCCCGACGACTTCGAGCGAGACCGGCCAGATCGTTCGCTTTGCTTCTCGCTCAACTGGTTGTTTCATGAGCCCGGTCATGTTGGCGACTGCTTCTACCCCTGCGAGGGCAAGACAGATTTTAGTGAAATTCACCCAAGCATGGCCGGGTGAGGTTTCGAGGAAGTATGAGAAGGAGATGGTATCGATCCCCTTGAGAAAGTAGGGGATCGAAAGTACTGCCATCACTGATGAGACGCCGAGCGCAACGAGGGCGATGATGAGTGCAAACTTGCCGGCACTTTTAGCGCCTAACCAGTTGACACCGCCAACGAGGACGATTGCGCCTACAGCGAGGGGGAGGACAAGGTGATTGGGAACATGAAAGTAATGGAAAGCTTCGATGACAGAGATAGCTGCGGTCATGATGTACCCGCTGAGGAGCAGGGTCGAGCCAACAACCGAGAGGGTTGGGGATAACTGCCGTGCTGCGGTGTAGACACCACCGCCGTCGGGGAAGCATCGACAGATGATGGTGTATGCCCATGAGACAGCGAGCATGAGCAAGCCGATTGCAGCGAGATAGACGACGGATGCGTGTGCGGTATAGAGGAATGCGAGCCCCAGGACATAGAGGCGTGAGGTGCCCCAGTCACCGTACAGGAGGGGACCGGCATGAATCCATCGGAGATTACGAGGTCTTGATTCTGTTACAAGCATGCATGTTCCTGTGTCCATGAATTAGGGCCAGAGAGTATAGAACCCTTGTTGGAAGATATTCGGACCTACAATCATCTCCCGATTCATTGCCGATGCTTGATCGGGTGTCCATTTCTTCCGATTAATACAATGGATGGTATTGATGGTTGGCGGATCTGTTGGGGGATTGGGTTGACAGAGCGGAGAACTCCCTCTATCTTGCCCGTCTAGTATAATGCCCCTGTATTTTGCCAATACACGATCTATATGAAACTAGTAGGGTACTCGGTACGAATAAGTTAAGTGATGCAGGTACAGCGAAATGGAACAAAACTCGTGAGTGATCAAGAGCACAATGACATTCAGCTTAGCGATGATGAGCCGATGTTCGAGAGCGAAAGCGTTCAAGGAACCGGGTCTGACGATACCACACCGTTTGGTGCGGAGACCATCGGGAATGAAGATCCGATGACGGTTGCGGAAGCTGAAAAATCAATTATGGAAGTCACTAAAGGTGGAACCAATATTGATACGCTCATCGGCCGTCTTGTTGTGGACCAAGGTCTCGCGACTCCCGAAGAGGTGAAGCATTGTCTCACACTGACTCGTACACAGGGTGATGGTGAAGTCGCTCCCAACAATGAGCATGACACCGCTCAACCATCGAGCCCACATGATACTGATTCGATGGCCAACTCGTTGGCGCAGGTGCTTGTCAATCGCGAGTATGTGACCAAACGACAGATCGCTCGATTACGTGAAGCAATCGAAGCAGAGCGCTCAGGATCATCAATCTCTGGGTACCGCATTCTTGGAAAACTCGGCGCAGGTGCGATGGCAACGGTGTACAAAGCGAAGCAGGTTTCGCTTGACCGGATGGTCGCGATCAAGAAGTTACCGAAGAAGTTCTCTCAGAACCCACAGTTTATCGAGCGATTCTTTGCGGAGGGTCGCGCTGCTGCGTCGCTCAATCACCCGAATATTGTCCAGGCGTTCGATGTGGGCAACGAGGGTGATCTGTACTACTTCGTGATGGAGTATGTCGAAGGACGAAGTGTTCATGAAGATATCGTGAAACACAAGCGGTTCAAAGAGTCGGATGCGATCGAGATCGGGATTCAGGTTGCAGAAGCGCTTGAGCATGCTCACGAGCGTGGGTTGATTCATCGCGATGTGAAACCAAAGAATATCATGATCACCAAAGATGATGTGGTCAAGCTCGCGGACATGGGTTTAGCTCGTGCGATGAGTGATGTGGAAGCAGCAGAAGCAGAAGCGGGGCGTGCATTTGGTACCCCTTATTACATCTCCCCTGAGCAAATTCGTGGAGAAAAGACTGTTGGTCCACCTGCGGATATTTATTCGTTGGGTGTCACGCTATACCATATGGTCACGGGCAATGTGCCCTTCGAGGGCAAAAACCCATCATCTGTGATGCATAAGCATCTCAAGAGCGAACTCATCCCTCCAGATCATGTGAACCCAAAGCTTGGAGCAGGGATTTCGGAAGTCATCGAAATGATGATGGCCAAGCGGGTGAAAGATCGGTATCAGAACTGTTCGGATCTCTTGATTGATCTTCGGGCACTCAAGGACGGGCAATCTCCTCCTTTGGCACACAAAGATGTGTTCCATTCAGATGATCTTGCCACCGTCGCGGCAGAGGTCGCACAGGTAGAGACGGTGATTCCTGAGCATACACGCTCATCGGGTGCATCGTTTACGGATCATATATTTTGGCCTCCATTTCTGGTGGTATTGGGTTTGCTGTTTGTCAGTGTGCTTATCAATATCCTGACCTAGTTATAATTAGGCTTGAATCCGTGAAAGATGCGTCGGTCTGGGGCTTCTTTGCGTGGTTTAGAGGTATAGAGTACACTTGTATTCAGAAGAGCTCTGGGCATAGTGCCTAAGAGATTGCTCTTAAGATAGACGAATAGGACGAATAAAAGGAGTCGTGATATCGCTCGCAGACGATTTATTAAGGGTCAAGGCCCAGCTAACAGAACTCGTGTAAACCACATGATCCGAATCTCACCAATCCGTCTGGTTGACGAGAATGGTGAGCAGTGTGGACTTGTCGATACGCCAGAAGCAATGCGCCGAGCGCAAGCGGTTGGTCTCGATCTTGTTGAGGTTGTACCGGATTCTCGGCCACCGATCTGTAAGATCATGGATTATGGTAAGCACAAGTACGACCAGTCCAAGAAAGAAGCGAAGGCACGCCAGCATGGTGGTGAGCTCAAAGAAATCAGACTCGGTCGATCTCTGAAGATCGATCCACATGATGTGAAGATTCGTGTTGATCAGGCTCGTCGATTCTTGATGGCAGGTCACAAGGTACAGATCGTTCAGCGATTCCGTGGCCGAGAGATTATGCATAAGCAGATGGGTGAGGAACGCATGTTCCAGATCTGTCAAGATCTTTCCGATGTCTCGAAGATCGACATGGCGCCAAAGGGTGTTGGTCGAGCGATTACATTGTTGTTGTCACCAGACAAAGACAAGATCAAGGCGATCCGTTCACGGATGATCCAAGAAGACAAAGAAAAAGAGAAGATCGAACTGGCAAGAATCGAAGCGGAAGTCGCTGCTCAAAACGAGGCGGATGATCTCGCGGATGCTGCTGAGGATGCTCAAGAAGAGATTGTGGAAAACAAAAAGCAGAAACAGAAGGGGCCTAAGGATAATCGAGCTTCGAATCCTGTGGATGATGAAATCGCAGATCTGCTTGGTTAATCCGATGAAGTTGATCTGATTAAAATACAGAATGAAACATAAGTCCCGGTATGAACCCGGGGCTTTTTTTATTGATAGAATCAGTGCATGAGCGATCTGGCAAAACAGACTCAGGTGACGATTGATGGTGAGCACGATACTGATCATGGGTGGTTGTACACGATGACGATCCAATGGATGGATGGAACAACGAGCGATCATGAACTCACGCTCGCGTGGGTAGATCATGAGCATCTGGTAGGTGGGATGATTTCACCGAGTGTGCTCGCAAAGTCTGCAGCGTTATTGGCATGCGGATACCTCGGACAGGGGGAGATGCCTGCGAGGTGCGATGTGTCGAGTTTGCGAAGGATGATCCCGGACTTTGATGCGTCAGTAAAAGCGGTGTAACTTATTTTCCTTCTCGCTGGGCAAGTAAGGAATCAAGCGCTGATCGAAGACTCGCGTGGAGATCTTTGTCTTGGTTCGATGCATCTGCAACGCGAGCGTTCCCGAAGTCATACGCTTCGAATGGACCTTGCATCCGTTTGGTTGGATCTTCGGTATCGAATCGTGGAATGCAATGGCCATGCAGTTCGGGGACTTGATTACAGAGCACAAGATAGTTGATTCGGTTTGAACCTGTTGCTTGCATGATCGCGTCGCCGAGAAGTGTGAGATCGCTGAAAAACTGTGCTCGTTGTTCATGACTCAGATCATTCGGGGATGAGACCACGGCATTGGAGCTTTGGAGCTTGGGGAGGAGCATACAGCAACCGAGGATGGCGTCGGGTTGGTATTTGCCCAAGATCGCATAGCCTGAGGGCATGGTTGCCAGATGTTCGGGATCGTTCCCTGCGATGATTCGAGCGACACGCTTGGAGATTGGTCCGGGTTCAATGGATGAGGTTGGGGTGGTCATGGGCAACTGTATGCGGCGATGCCAAAGAGTGCATACGTAAGCGGGATGGATTGTGCTATACTTGGATATGAAGTATTTCCTTGGACTTATTGTCATCTTCTTCGGTTCATTTGCACTCTTTGGCATATCTCCTGAGCTTGAATCAAAGGATAGGGTTTATATCTTCTCGTATTTGATACAGGATCAACCTGAGTTGTTGAGTAAGGAAGAATTGCAAACTGCAGTGAAGGGGCACCGGAGTAATATCAATACGCTCTCAGAGCAAGGGAAGCTCTTGATTGCTGGTCCACTCTTTGAACCAAAGATTGGCGAACTCTATAGCGGAATATTTGTATTTGATGTATCGAATGCAAAGGATGGGCTTGAGCTTTTTCAGACCGACCCTGCGGTGCAAGCAAAGGTCTTTAAGCCTGAGATGTATGTTTTTGAATGTGCTGATCCATTGTTTGAGTTGCCTCGACTTAAGAATGAGGAGAAGGCGGCTCGACTTGCAGACCCAGACATCCCTGATGCGTGGGAGGGGCGCTCGTATGTGCTCGCGATTGGTCCCAGAGACGCAGAGTTTAAACGCGACGATGCTGTGCTGATAGATGCGATCATGACACCGATTGATGATGAAGGTGCAGTAAGCAGCCGCATGTTGTTTTTAGATTTTGAAACAGTTGATGAGGTGCGTGAGCACTTCAAAGCAGAAGACATAGATGCGTGGTCATTTTATGGTTGGTATGGATCGAAGATGGTTGCAGAGATGCGGGTTGAGTAGTCACAGCATATTTTTGAGATACTGCCCGGTATAGCTTGTCTTCACTTTCGAAACTTCCTCTGGTGTACCTGATGCGAGCAGGGTGCCACCTTTGTCACCGCCCTCTGGGCCGAGGTCGATAATCCAGTCAGCACATTTGATGACATCCAGATTGTGCTCAATCACAATCAGGGTATTGCCCGCATCAGCGAGGCGGTTGAGGACCACGATGAGTTTATTGATGTCCTCAAAATGCAATCCTGTGGTTGGTTCGTCGAGGATATAGAGTGTGTGCTCGGAACTCGGGGTACCGTCGTGTCGGGTGCCTTTACCGAGTTCGGTTGCGAGTTTGACGCGTTGAGCTTCGCCGCCGGAGAGGGTCGTTGAGGGTTGGCCCAGGGTGATGTACCCGAGTCCGACATCACGGAGGCAGGTGGTGAACCGGAGGATCTTTGGGTGATTCTCAAAGAAGGTGCATGCGTCTTCGACTGTCATTGCCAATACATCCGCGATGTTTTTGGACCGGTAGGTCACCTCGAGTGTTTCGCGGTTGTACCTTTTGGCATGGCAGACTTCGCATTCGACAAACACATCAGGGAGGAAGTGCATTTCGATTTTCTTCATCCCTTGTCCTGCGCAGGCTTCGCATCGGCCGCCGCCTTTGCTTGATGCGACATTGAATGAGAATCGTCCCGGTTTATATCCTCGGATTTTGGATTCTTTCGTGCTTGTGAAAACCTTGCGGATGTCGTCGAAAATGCCGGTATAGGTCGCGGGGTTCGATCGTGGGGTTCGACCGATTGGAGTCTGATCGACTTCAATGATGCGGTCGATGTGTTGCAATCCGGTGATGCGGGAATGGGCACCGGGTTTGGCTTTCGAACCCATGACATGTTGCTTGGCAGCTTTGAGCAGGATCTGGTTGACGAGTGTTGATTTGCCTGATCCAGAAACGCCGGTGACCGCGAGCATGCCTCCGATTGGGAAGGGGACATCGATGTTTTTGAGATTGTTGTGCTTGGCGCCTTTGACGACCATCGCCTTTTTCATGTTCAACTTGCGGCGAGTCTCTGGGACTTCGATCTTCTTGCGTCCTGAAAGATAATCACCGGTGAGTGATTTCTTTGCTTTGATGATATCGTTGATTGAACCTTGGGCAACGACAGTACCCCCGTGCACACCTGGTCCAGGGCCGATATCAATCACATGATCAGCGGCACGGATGGTGTCTTCATCGTGTTCGACCACGAGGACGGTATTCCCGATATCGGTGAGGTGTCGGAGTGTACGGATGAGCCGATCGTTGTCGCGTTGATGGAGGCCGATGGTGGGTTCATCAAGCACATAGCACGCGCCGACGAGTCCTGATCCGACTTGCGTCGCGAGTCGGATGCGTTGTGCTTCACCACCTGAGAGTGTTGCGGTGCGTCGATCGAGTGAGAGGTAATCAAGCCCGACGGATTCGAGAAACTCGAGTCGATTGATGATCTCGCGGAGGATTGCTTCTGCGATGTGTGCGTGTTCGGTAGAGAGTTGTAAACCTCGGATATAGGCAATTGCATCGGTGATGTTGAGCCTTGCGAGTTCGGAGATATTCAGACAGGTGCCATCGTTCTTTGGGCGACCAATGATCGTTGGAGATCCTGCTTTGTTCATGTCTGCTTTGTGAGATGAATCAATCGTGACATGGAGTGCGGAGGTTTTGAGCCGATCGCCACAACATTTGGGGCAGACGATCTCTTGTTGGTATTGATGGAGATGATCCTTAACCCAGTTGGATTCTGTTTTGTGGAACCATGCGTGGAGCATCGGGAATACGCCGTCCCATTGCTTGCGATATTTTTTCTTTCCAACAAGATGGTCGTTGGCGTACTCTGTGCCGTGCATGAGTAAGTTGTAGAGATCCTCACTCATCGCAGACAAATGCATGGATTGCGGGATTTCGAACGCACGGCAGAACTTGCGGAGCATCCTTGGATAGATCATCGCGCCTGGGCCGTTCTTTTTCCATGGTTGAATCGCGTTGTTGAGGATTGCGACATCTTTGTTTGGTACGACGAGTTCTTCCCCGAATTCGAGGATGACTCCAAGACCGTGGCATTCTGGGCATGCACCGAAGGGTGAGTTGAATGAAAAGAGTCGAGGGGAGAGTTCGGATAATGAAATTTCAGGATGATCCGGGTCGGCAAAGTGTTCAGAGAACGCGTGATCGGTCCAGAGTTCGCGATCATCATTGTCGTTGAGCGCGATGATGACGGCGCCATCTGCGAGGCGCAGTGCAGCTTCGATGGATTCGACCAATCTTTGGCGGGCATCTTCTTTGATGACGATCCGGTCGACGATCGCATCGATAGAATGCTTCTTATGACGATGGAGGTTGAGCGGATTCTCCGTGTCTTCTTTGAGCGCATCGCGAATGTCGGTGATTTCTCCATTGACACGGGCGCGCATCCATCCCTGCTTGAAAAAAGCTTCGAGTGTGTCCTTATGGAATCCTTTCTTCGCTCGCACAACCGGGGCGAGCACCATCAGGCGGGTGCCTTCACCGAATGCCATGACATGATCGACGATCTGAGTCGCGGAAGACGATTCGATCGGTCGACCGGATCGAGCGGTGACGGTGCCGTTTTTCTTAGTCTTCGTTGGTGCCCATGAGCGGGGGGTACCACAACGCGCGAAGAGTAGACGGAGATAGTCATAGATTTCAGTCGTCGTCGCCACTGTTGATCGCGGGTTGTGCGATGCAGAGCGTTGTTCGATTGCGATGGTGGGGGGGATGCCTTCGATTTCTTCGATGTCTGGTTTTTTCAACTGATCGAGGAACTGGCGAGCATACGCAGAAAGCGATTCCATGTACTTGCGTTGCCCCTCAGCAAAGATTGTGTCGAATGCCAACGACGATTTTCCTGAACCGGACAATCCTGTAATGATGACCAGCTGATCGCGTGGGATATCAATATCGAGAGATTTGAGGTTGTGCTCTTTAGCGCCTCGGATGCGGATGCATTTGGTAGAATCAATCTTGAGTGATTGTGTACTCTTCTTTGCAACTTTCTTCTGAGGCTTCTTTTTTTGTGTAGCTTTTTTCTTTGATGTCTTAGTCTGTAAACTCAAGGTTTCGTTTCCGTTTGAGGCGTGTTCGATTGCGGTGCAGCAGGAATAGCTTGCTGAGGATTTGTTGTATTTTGACTCTGGGTCGCGTAATACTTCATCAGGTAGATCGAACCCAAGAGTATGAATCCGATGACCACGCCGCTGAGGTAGGTGCCGAGTTTGGATCGGAACTGCGCGGGGGTTGAAAGCCCGTTATCATCGTTTGTCTGCTCGTTGGTTTGCATGGGTGATGGTAGGGTCGTCACCTGTGATATGTAAGATCGGACTCAGCGTTTCTTCTTGGATCGCCCCTTGCGTGTGCCCGCGGAACCTGCTTGTCCTCGTTTAGGTTTAATTGCTTTGGAGAGTTCTGAGCGTTTGATCAGGATGGGGTAGTCTTCATCGATTTCGCCCTCCGCAGCGATCAAGTCTTTGACATGACTGAGTTGGTCACGGAGCAGTGCTGCTGCTTCAAACTCCATCTGCTGTGCAGCTTCGATCATATCTGATTCGAGAATTTTTACGAGATCACGAGTATCCAAGCTTGGATCATGGTCCCCTTCGGTTGCTTGCTTGGCAGCTTTGCGTGCTTCGAGTGTTGCGTTGATTCCTGATCGGATTTCTTTTTTGACAGTGGTGGGGGTGATGCCGTGCTCTTGGTTGTAGGCAATCTGCTTCACTCGTCGGCGCTCGGTTTCATCCATCGCGGTCGCCATCGCTTTGGTGATTTTGTCAGCGTACAGGATGACCTTGGCGTCAACATTGCGTGCTGCGCGTCCCATCTGTTGGATGAGACTGGTTGCGGATCGCAGGAATCCCTCTTTATCAGCATCGAGTATGGTGACAAGGGAGACTTCAGGAAGATCTAAACCCTCTCGCAGGAGATTCACACCTACAAGAATATCAAACTCTCCTGCTCGGAGATCGGTCAGGATTTCAAGCCGCTCGAGTGTTTCGATGTCGGAGTGCAAATAGCGAACACGCAAACCCTGGTCAGAGAGATAGGTGGTAAGGTCTTCGCAAAGTCTTTTGGTGAGCGCGGTCACAAGCACCCGATCACCCGATGCAACACGATCTTTGCACTGCTCTAAGAGATCGGGAATCTGCCCTGATGCGGGGCGGACTTCGACGATTGGATCAAGGAGACCTGTAGGGCGGATGACTTGTTCGACGATTTCGCCTTGCGTTTTTTCCAGTTCGTAGGGTCCTGGCGTTGCGCTTACATACATGATCTGTGGGGCGATCGTTTCAAACTCTTCAAATCGTAATGGGCGATTATCGAGACAGCTTGGTAATCGGAATCCATGTTCAACCAGGACTTCTTTGCGGGCTTTGTCGCCGTTGAACATGGCGCGGACTTGGGGGAGCGTGACATGGGACTCATCAATAATGAGCAGCCAGTCCTTCAGGTTTGTTCGAGAGATTCCGAAGCGATGGGCATCTGCTTGATGATCCCGTCCATCGTTCTCGACATCAGTTTCCTTGGTGGTGCTTGCGCCCGGTGCGTAATCGAAGTAATCCATCAGGGTGAATGGGCGTTCACCTGGTTGTCGTCCATCCATATAACGCGAGTAGTTTTCGACGCCTGAGCAGTATCCGATCTCTTCGATCATCTCTAGATCGTATTTTGTGCGTGCGAGCAGGCGCTGTGCTTCGAGCAGTTTGCCTTCATGACGAAGGTGCATGACGCGTTCGTCCATTTCGGTGCGGATAGAAGTGATGATCTCTTCGAGCTTATCCTCGGGCATGACATAGTGAACCGCGGGGAAGAGGAAGTATTTGGATTCTTGTGCGAGGAGTTCGCCGCTGGTTGGGTTGATGAGCTCGATTCGATCGATCTCATCACCAAAGAGTTCGATGCGGACCGCGAATTTTTCATATGCAGGCCAGATCTCGATTGCATCCCCGCGTGATCGGTACTGTCCGCGTTGGAACTCAATCTCGGATCGTTGGTATTGCATCGCATTGAGTGCAAGGAAGAGCTCGCGTCGAGGGAGATGCATCCCGATGTTGAGTGTGTAGACCTTCTCTGAGTAGGCGCTGGGTGATCCCAAGCCGAAGATACAGGAGACAGATGCGACCACGATGCAATCTCTGCGTTGAATCAGGTTCGATGTTGATGCGAGACGGAGTTGATCGAGATCATCATTACGGGCAGAGTCTTTTTCGATGTAGATGTCGCGTCCTGGGATATATGCTTCGGGTTGGTAATAGTCGTAGTAGGAGACGAAGTAGTTGACCGAGTTGTTGGGGAAGAAAGCGCGGAGTTCTTCGAAGAGCTGTGCTGCGAGAGTTTTGTTATGTGAGAGGATGAGCGTAGGTTTACCGGTTCTCGCAATGACATTGGCCATCGTGAATGTTTTTCCAGTACCCGTTGCGCCGAGCAGGCAGGTGGATTTTTGCCCACGATTGATCGCGTCTGTCAGCGCTTCAATCGCCTGAGGCTGATCACCAGCGGGAACAAACTCGGATACAACTTCGAAGGGTTTGTTGGGTAGAGCGGGCATGAGTTAATGTAAACCGATACTGGGAAGAGTTATCTTGAATCTGGCATTTCAACAAAAACAGAGTTGTTAGAGTTGAGGTCCGGTTTGCAAGGTGCCATCGGAGTTGAACGGTATCTTGTTCATATTCGAGTAAAGCCAATCCCGGACAGCATTGAGCGATTTGAATAAATCTTCGCCAGTTTCTTTGGACATTTGTAAATGGAGCGCATCGATGCGTTCTGCTGTTTTGTTTACTGATGCCATTTGAGTGATCGCTTCAAGCAGTATATCAACATCATTGATAGTCTCGCGTGTACGCTCTCGCCAGCGATTGACCGATTCAGCATCTTGGGCATCTGAGACTTCGCGTTCATTATTTCTGTTGTTGAAGTTGTTGTAGTTGTAGCGATTCTGGTTAATCTTTACATACATTCGATAATCGCTGAATGTCGATGGATGATGTTTTGCATACTCTTCGAGTTTTTCATTGTAGATTTTTTGTGCGAACTCCATTTTTTCTTGGAGTGCTGCTCGTTCTTTGGCAGACTTGAGCATGGTTCGTGAACCGATGGCTTTGATTTCTCTCCAGTCGTTTACATCAAGCAGCTCGCCGAGTTCATCGACGGTGCCGGCAAACTCCTTTGCCATGCCAGTCTGAACCATCTGGGCAGCTCGGATAGTGAGGATAGTCTTCTTTGAATCGATTTGTTGAGCTGATTTGGATGCGGACGGACGCGAGCTATAGACATGTCCATCTTGATCCATCCATACTTCCGCATCGAGTTCAACCATTGCGCGGAATATTTCTGCGGGGAAACCTTTGGACTCGGCACGAGCTGCGATCTCGGAACTCCAGATAGAGTTCAGCTTTGCGTCAACTTCCGCGGCACCTGACGAGTTATCTGTTGTATATGCAACCGCTCCACCTACGCGAGCATCCGGGCGTACGAAGATGTCATCGGCTGCAGCAACATACACGCTAGCGGCGGAGATCGCGCCTCCTTCTACGAGCGCGTGGTAGTAAAGTGCTTCATCATATTCTTTGAGCACCTTGAGGGTTTCGACCGCGTCGTAGACATATCCGCCTGGGGAATCAATCGAGAAAACGATGTGCTTGATGTTCTTTCGGACTGCGAGTTCTAGAGTTTTCTTGAGTCCATAAGCATTTGTGTCTTCGCCGATTGTGCCATTGACTGGGATCACAATGTAGTTGTCACGGGGAGTAGATGAACCCGCCGACTCTTTACGCGTAGTGTTTCGCTTTGGTGCATTCTCAGTCTTTTGCTCTAGCGTGGTTTCCTTCTTTGAGGATTCGTCTTTATCAGTGGAAGACTCAACGGCCTTGAGCTCTATCGATTTCACCTTGTACCGTGGGAAGGTCTTGGTTGTTTTAATATTGGCGATGGTGATTTCGATAACCACTTCCGCGCGATTCTCTTTGGTGATCACCCCCTCGTAGACGGTACCGTCCTTGAGTGTGAGAATATCAGCACTGCATAAGGATGCACTGAATGCGAGAAACGCGATGAAAAGCACGATCATTTGGCGATGTATCATGCTCGGAGTGTATCAGGTAGAGCGTTGATTTGGAAGGGGTTTGGTCGTGATTATTGCGATTCAATTGCAGGGTTTTCTTCACGCATAGACGCGAGGGCGGCACGCAACGATCCCGATGGTTTACCCTCTTCTGCTTGAGGTTCTTCATACATCTCGGGTTCTGAAACTGTTTCAGGTGGAGTGTCTTTGATCGCTTTGGCATCAATGTGCCCGTCTTCGCCCACTTGATCGAATCGAACTTCTACGCGTTTGGAGACACCTCGTTCTTGCATGGTCACGCCGAAGAGTTTGTCCGTTGCTTGCATAGTCCGCTTATTATGAGTGATTACGATGAATCGGGACTGCTTGGCAAAGATATCGAGGGTTGAACAGAACCGTCCGACATTTGCTTCGTCGAGTGCGGCATCAACTTCGTCAAGCACACAGAAACAACTTGGTTTCGACCGGAAGATCGCGAGGAGCATCGCAACCGCGGTCATTGTCTTTTCGCCGCCTGAGAGTTGGTTGATTGAACGGGGTTCTTTTCCTGGTGGTTTAGCGATCACTTCGATACCAGATTCGAGTAGATCAATTTCGTCGGTTTGAACCTTCTGTCCATCGATCTCTTTGATCAATGGCATGAGTCGTACTTCTGCTCGCCCGCCGCCGAAGAGTCGGCGGAACATGCCGTTGCGTCCACCAAACTCTTGTTGGATGGAGGTAAATACTTCGCCAAAGTTCGTGCGAGACGCGACATTCAGTTTTTCGATGAGGGTCGCGAGTTTGATTCGAGCTTCGTCGATGTCCTTGACCTGTGCGATGAGATCGTCATTGCGTTCGGTTAGGTTGGATTCTTCTTCGATCGAGTTGATGTTGACATTGCCGAGTTTTTTGATCTCAGATTTGAGCACATTGACACGAGCTTGTGTCGGATCGATTTCGACGCGTTGGATGGTGACGCCATCGGAATCATCCATCATCATGTGACGATATTCTGGGTAGTCGATGACAAGATCCATGCCGAGATCTTCGAGGGTTCGCTCTTCAATGTTCTCGCGTTTTACTTCTGTTTCGCGTTTGGCGAGTTCGATTGCATGGAAGTCTCGTTGGAACGCTTCTGCCATATCACGGACATTGGCGAGTCGACCAGATATTTCGCGGACGCGTTCTGCGGTCTCGCGGACAAGTGCCAGCTTGCTCGCAGCGTCTTCTTCATACTGCTCGATCTGGGAGTGTGCTTCTTTCTCTTGATCGATTGATTCTTTCGCGACGCGTTGATGTTCATCGAGAATCGCTGCGGTGCGTTCGATGTGGCGCTGGGCAAGGGCGCACTGGCGTTCGGTTTCGTCTCGTTGATTTTGAGTTGCAGAATGTTGGCGTTGTTCAGAGCGGAGTTGTTCGTGCAGGGTTGATGCTTGGACGCGTGCGGTTGAAACTCGCTCGTTCGCTTCTTCGAGGGTCTTCTCGATGGTTGAGAGTTGTTCCTGTGCACTCTGTGCACGAGACTGTTGTTCAACCAAGAGCCCTTCGAGCTTGGTTGCACGATCGGTAAGGTTTGTGCGTTCGGTAGTGATCTCGTCGATGCGGGATGCGATGGACTCGTGTTCATCGTTTGCACGCTCGATTTCGCGTGTGAGTCGATCGAGATCAGTCTGATGGCGATCAAGCGTGTGTTGATCTTTCACCAGTTCTTGCTTCGCGTTTCCTATCGATGTGTGACGGATCGAGCGTTGTTCTGCAAGTTTGGCAGCGTTGGCATCGATCGAACGGAGTTCATTTCGTTTAGTTTCGAATACATCAAGGTGATCTGTAAGCGTCGCAGAAAGCTCGTCGAGTTCAGCTCTGCGAGCGAGCAATCCAGCAGCTTGGGAGTCATTGGTAGGTCCTGCGCACACTCGGCCATCGGGTTCGACGACGGTTCCTGCAGCGGTCACAAAGCGAGCCTGAATTGAACGCAGTGGACCCGCAGCTAAGAGCATCGCGGTATCAAGATCCGCGACCAAGAGTGTCGTTGAGAGCACACGATCGAGCAATGCTTCGACGCGTGGGTCATGGTGACGCGAGGTGACAAGAGTTCGTAGGCGTGTGATGCGAGGGCCTGCAATTGCGGCGAGTTGGTTGAGTGCCATGTCCGAGGGCGCTGTGACATTGTCGAGTCCAGTGAGCGGCAAGAAAGTGACGCGACCTGGCAATGATTCAAGTTCATCGGCGCTGGGCATCGCAGAGAGGGATTCCACAACGACTGATTGCAACGCATCTTCGAGTGCTGATTCGATCTGTGCGGCGTGATCCTTGGGTACTTCGATGAGTTCAGCGAGCGGGCCAATGATCCCAGAGAATCCATCCTCGTTGTCTTTCCGGTTGAGGACTTCGCGAACCGCGTCGTCAAGACCTACCCGAGATTTGACCATCTCTTCGAGTGTTGAATGTCTTGTTTCGAGTCGAACGCGTTGTTCGTCGAGCTCGTCAACGAGTTCTGCGAGCGCTGAGCGGGCGGATCCGACGCGTTCTTCTGTTGATGCGATCTTAGTTAACTCTGCATCGAGTGATTCGATACGTGTGTTGAGCGATTCGATGCGCTGGGTGGCTGCAGATATTTGGATCGACGCGTTGTCGCGATTAGACTGGAGTTCCTCAGCGCGGACGACCAGTTTGGAGCCTTGTTCTTTGATTGATTCGAGGCGCCGGTCATCAGATTGAACACGGGTGAGCAGCGTCGCGTGTTCGCGTTCGATTGATGCGCAGGTCGCGCGAGATTCATCGAGGGTTTGCCGATGGGATGCAGATGCCTTCGATGATTCGTGCTTTGTTTCGTTCGCTTTGTTGAGTGTTGATTGCGCTTCTTCGAGTTGTTGCTCAAGTGTCTCAACAGCTTGTTGATGATTGGCAAGTGACGCATCGAGGGCGATGAGTTTCTCGTTTGAATCCGCAAGTCTGGTTGTTTCAAGTTCAACGGATCTGGCAGCTTCTTCGATTGCACGGATGGTCATCTCTCCGCGTTGTTGTGCAGATTCTGCCTGATGCCGAGCTTTGGTGAGCAACGCTTCTACTTCACGCAGGGCACGGGTGCGTTGGTGGTGCTGCTCGTTTGCTTCATTCGATTCGTCCTCTGCTTGGCGGAGTGCTTCCTCAGTATTCCTGCGTTCGTCTTCTAAGGAAGAAATCTGTGAGGTGAGCCCTTCCAAGCGCCTGCGGATATCGTCGTAGAGTTCAAAGGCGAGCGCCATGCGCAACGAACGGTATTCGCTATCGAGTTCTTGGAATCGGCGTGCTTTGGATGCTTGCCCTTTGACCATACGGAGTCGGCGTTCGGTTGAATCGAGCTGCTCGCGGGTTCGGACAAGGTTTGTTTCAGTTTTCTCTAGTTTTCGGGTCGCTTCTACCCGGCGCTGACGATACTTCGCGATGCCGGCTGCTTCTTCAAAGATCACTCGGCGTTCGGTCGGAGACGCAAGCAACATCCGGTCAACCTTGCCCTGTTCGATAATTGAATATGCGTCGGCACCAATACCGGTATCAAGGAACAAGTCGCGGATGTCTTTGAGTCGAGCAGTCCGGTTATTGATGATGTACTTCGATTTACCATCTCGGTAGAGCCTTCGTTCAACCGCGACGACATCTGCATCAATCGGGAGCGGCCGACCAATTCGTGAGCGTTGGGTGATGATCGCCGCAGCTTCCGATTCGCCTTCTTGGGTTGCACGATCCGCATCTTCTTGAGAAGCGTGGACTTGTTCTGCGGGCGATTCTTCTGCAAGTTCGTTGAGTTGGTTTTCAATTTCGTCCGCTGATAACTCAGAAGATGGTTCAGATGGAGTCTCAGGTACTTCGATCGCCTCTTCGACTGCTTCAAGAATCGGGTCTTCAACAGGTGCCGTAGTACCAGCATGATCAGAGAGTGATGCGATGAGTTCTTTAGTGAGCTTTGGGTTTTCAAAAGTCAGGGTGACCGAGGCCATGCCTGATGGTTTGCGCCCGGCGGAACCCGCAAAGATCACATCGATCATCTCTTTGCCGCGAAGTGATTTCGAGGACCGTTCGCCGAGTACCCACTTGATCGCGTCGACAACATTGGATTTGCCACAGCCGTTGGGTCCAACGATACCGGTGATTGGGTCAGAGAAGTTGAAGGTTGTTTTATCCGCAAAGCTTTTGAATCCGTTCACTGTGAGTGACGAGAGTCGTAGACCAGCGGCACGTGTGAGTGCGGGATTCGCTGTCAGCGTCGGCCCAGTTTGGGTATCGTTTAGAGTGGATTGTGTGTTTGCTTGTACCATAATCAGCGCAACCTCCGTGTCGGCTGGTCTTTATGAATGATCAAGTGCGGACAGGAGGTGTCTGCGTTTGATAACTCCGTCGGATCCTCCGACGGATAGGTTTGAGGGATTGTATCAGATTTAGATGCATTTTGCGCGTAAAAACAAGCGGAAAATCTCTGTTCTAAGCGGGCTCGTATCTCGCATTGAACACTCTGTATCGAGCTTGAGTCAATGAGTGAAGCAGGGGACTTACATCGTGCCTACTATCGAGCGGTATGGGCAACGATATTTGCCCCAGTGTATGAGTTAGATTGACAAACGGGCAGACTTGCCGTCCTTTGAGGAACAGCTGATATGAGCACCCCATCCGATCGCGTATATTCAGAATCACACGAGTGGCACAAGATTGATGACGATGTCGTCACCGTCGGTTTGACTACTTTCGCGGTTGATCAACTAACGGATGTTACCTTCGTTGAAATGCTCGCAGAAGGAACAGAAATCGAGCCTGGAGATTCCCTAGGCGAGGTCGAATCAGTGAAGACGACCTCTGATATCTACTCAGCCGTCGGTGGAGAAATCATCGAAGTCAACTCAAGCTTGGATGACCACCCCGAAATGGTCAACAGCGATCCCTACGGCGATGGTTGGCTTGTCAAAATCAAAATCACCGATCAGGGGAACCTGGGTGACTGCATGAGTGCCAGCGAATACGACTCATCATTGTAATACGCAATGATCAGGTAAATATTTAAAGGATGTACATCTGAGGAAATCAGGAGTATGTCCTTTTTTATGCGGTTTTGCCTATGAAATCATCTTGATTGATGCGATCGCCAAGATCAAAGCAATGGCTAGCTTCAGGTGGGGGAGTTTGAGCCTATGGGCGAGCATGGCACCTAGATATGCACCACCGAGTGCACCAAGTCCCATCGGTAACGCGAAATACAAGGCTTCAACAACACTGAGCCCCAAACCAGGGAGAGTGTACATCTTCATACTTGCACCAATGATTGAACTGATCCACATCGTACCTGCACTTCCTGCGATGGCATGACGAAGTGGGAGTTTGGTCAAACTAAGCAATGGAACGAGCAGGATACCTCCGCCGATCCCGAGGTATCCTGAGATTATCCCAACTAAGAGTCCAACAGTGATCATCTTCCATACTGCAGGGGATGGTGAATCTTCTGGAAAATCGGGAACCTTCTTGATTGCCGTGACAATATTGTACAAGCAGTAAAGCCAGATGAAACCCGCAAACGCATACAGGGACCAGCTTCCCTTTGAGCCGCTGGATAAAAGCACCCCGATGATCATCCCTGAGGCCATCGATGGGATCAAAGCAACAAGTACATCTTTACGGGCAGCTTTCTTCTTGGCATGGAGGATACTTGAGGACAATGCAACGATGACATTGACGCACATTGCTGCGGCCATGTAGATATGGTGCTCGGGTTTGGAATCTTCGTCAGAGTATCCCCAGAACATGGCAAGGGAAGGGATCATGATGATCGATCCACCCAGCCCGGCCAAACCCCCAACGCTTCCGGCGACAAGTCCGACCAATATCCGGAGGAGAATCTGTTCTATGGTCATAAATGGCCTTTACCTGAGTTCTGACGAGCGTCTGCCGTATCAGAATGATATCGGACATACTTACTTCTGATTGTTCGCCTTGGTTGGGTTATGTCGGCATAACCATAGACCGATATCGAAACATCGTCCCGAATCCAAGCACAAGCAATGGATTCGGTATACACTCAGTCTCCAGAGGGCAGGATGCCCACTGCGAGCCAAGTGCAAGTTTCTTGTTCAATCACAAGATCATTGCACGGTTTACTTCGGAAGGAACCGTCAGTCAAGCATTTGCTTGACGCTTTAGATTCATCATTCAGTTTATTCTGGATTAGATGCAGATGAAGTTCCATTCGAAGATTTGAACAGAGGCTCAACCCTTGAAAACACAAACCAAGACAAGAAGTACGCTCTCGCGAACAGGTCGTGTCGTCAGTCCAGAGATCACACTGTGGATATGTGCATTGACGATCGTGATCGCATCTGCAATCTGGACCAAAGAACGCGGATCACTTCCAGCACTCGCAGGTGTCCATGCAGTGAGTCCGATGGATTCAGCCGTGACCCCTTCTATCAAACCCGTTGCACTCACAAAGCAATCAACTTCAGTAGATTCAACTGAAACTGAGACAACTCCAGAAGTCACAGTTGAGATCGTCGATGCAGAAGAAGCGGGGATTGATACCTCAATCCGTTGGTTCGATGGCAAAGCAGTCCGTCCAACCAAAGTCATGTACATGACGGTCACCGGATATTCACCCGATGCAAGGTCCTGTGGCATCTACGCAGATAACAAGACGGCAACCATGAACTCCGTTTGGACCAACGGCATGAATCTCGTTGCTGCAGATCCTAAGTTGCTCCCATACTGGTCGATGATTTCAATCCCAGGTTATGCAAACTCCGAAATCGTTCCCGTCCTCGATTGCGGCGGCGCCATCAAAGGCAACCGGCTCGACCTCCTCTACCCAACCCACGAGATCGCATTGCAGTGGGGTGTCCGTGAACTCCCGATTACGATCTGGGAGTATGTTGAGACAGAGTGATATCAAGTGAACTGTTCCATTAGACCGATCACACGAACGATTTGAAAGCTTCGATATGTTCAGATTTCCAGGTAGTGGATCTGCAAGTCGCGGGATTCTCTCGCTGCTTATCGAAACGCCGTATCTCGCGTATGCGTTCTTGGTCGCGTTGATCGCCTGTCTCTTGTTTTACATGCTCGACAAACACAAACTCGTCGGTGTTGTCCAGATTATCCTCGGAGTGTGTATCGCTGGCGTGTTCATTTGCCGGAACGCCCAAGGGCATGGCTGGGAATATGCACTTGTTTGGATTTTTGGGGTTGTTGGATGCATCACCTATTGGCTTTCCACACAGATCAATAAAGAGTATTCTATATTTTAGATTTCGGCGAATAATGCTTTGTACAAGTTGGGGTCTGGATATCTAATAACAAAAGCCCCCAGACAAAGCTGGGGGCTTGAAGAAAATCGAGTTTCTTAAGTTACTCATGAGTGTCTGTGATTAACATCCTGATGCAAGCATGTTTGTGTAAGCAGTCACATCAAAGAAATCGAGATTCCCATCACCTGTAAGCTCTGCCTTTGCTCGTTCTGCAGGGTCAGATGAAGTAAACCAGGCGGTATATATATCTGTGTCGAGGGTATCAACAAAGCCATCGCCGTTCAGGTCTGCAATACAACTCACTTGGTCGAGAATATCGCTGTCTGATGTATTGATGGTACCGTTGCGAGACAGATCTGCCCAGGGTAAGTATCCAGGGTCATTCGAGGTCATGCCGTAGGAAAATGCAATTTCGACACGATCAAAGTAGTCGATGACACCATCACGATTTACGTCCAGATATTCGAAATCCGCTGTGCTTGTGGTTTCACCTGAATACTCGACATGCGCGGTGCCCGCTGGTGGGGTGAGGTTGATAGTTACATTCCGTGTGGCACATTGGACCCCATAGGCACATGCTTGGGCGAATGGTCCTCCAACAGTAGGGTCATCATAGAGATCTCCTGTGATGCTCAGATGCCCATTGATGTTCCCGTTGTAATCACTGAAAACCATGCCTTGAAGTGTTTCAATACCGAGACTCACATCGTTGGAATCGAAATACTCAATGGTTACTGATGTGAACTCATCATTTCGGATAATGTCCGGAGTGAGCGATGAACTGGTGCCACCTTGAAGTACAAGGCACGGCCCACTGAAGTTATCACCGTCAATATCCATATCCATTGAAACACCGATTGTTTGGATATAACCGTTTTCTCCAATTGCCCATGCTGCTGCCCATGCTGCTCCGATCGATCCAGTGCCGTAAGGGTCGCACCCTGGAGGGCATTCTTCATCTCTTGTTCTTCTCGAGTTGAACACATTTGTGGTAACTGCAACAGTACTCACCGTTTGATTGACTGAGAGACCGAGATTTACATCTGTATATGCACTTGCAACAGTACAACCCGGTCCCGAGCATTTGACCAAGCTGTCACTGGCAGTAGCATGAGCATTCGCATCTGGAGTCTCGCCATTTTGAGGATCAGGATCTAAATCGCTGTCAGTATGAGGAGTGTCTGTATTGCAAGATTTTCCCTGGGTTCCTGCGATTGCTGATGCAACAGTTACAGAGTTTGCAGCATCAACAGCTGTACTATAAACAGTTACAATTTTTAGTGTGGTGTGTCGGCTCGATTCACGGTAATGCCAGTCGCCGTCGGCAAGGCCAGCAGCATTGAGTAGGAAAATAGGGGTTAAAGCTGTTGTTAATGCAATCTTTTTCATTTCGGTCTCCAAAAAATTTCGACAATAAAACAATACAACAAACACATGTTTGCTGAGTACGACATATTGAACATATTGGTTTCGATAGCAATGTATCAAGTTCTTTGAAACATTGGGAGAATGATTTCAACTTTGATAACTAAATTGCCTAAATTAACACGACGATTATGAAGTGTGAATTTGTGATACTGTGTAACTGTTGAAGGAGTAATAATTTGCGTCGAAACAAACACCTAGTTCAGGGGGGCGCAATTTTTTCGCCATCCGCATTCTGGACATCCGTTCACAGATACATATTCAAGATCATAGCTGCACAGAGGGCATTGGCCTTTTCGCATTCGCCGAGCATGGCGAAAGGCGCGTTTGATTGAGAGCAAGGTAGCAATGATGATTGACCAAAAGAGTGTGTTGATTATAAGTCCGGTCCAGATGGGTTGATATGGAAATGCGATAGATCCGCTCATCGCACCGGGTTTGGTGATTGGGAGTCCAACGCCGCCATGTGCCTTGCTTTTAAATGAGTTATCGATATTGGAAACTGATTCGTTGTACGCACCGCGCACTCGGTGGCTCAGTGCTGGCCAGCCGTACTTGATTTCAGCGAAAGACAACATGTCTGTTTGCGCGGGTGTCTCTGAATCTTGTTCCGAGTCTTGTGTTGTTTCAAGACCCCGGAATGTCTCTCGCAGATCCAGAAATGTCAATGTAGTCGAACCAACCGGTTTCACAGGTTCCCACGCCCACCAGAGTTGCATTGGAGGCCCTGCTACTCCCAGACGCCGGGGGGGTGGCGTTCGGCGCTGTGTTGAATACTGTTGCTCCCACACACCGATCCATCGTGAATCGTAGAGAAAATAAGTAATCGCCTTGGGAGAGCGAGGCATCGCGGTTGATTGCTGACTATATGAAAAACGACCCGGTCCGATTGCATGAGGCATAAGTGCCAACGCGGATGCAACGACCCAAGACATGACAAATCCAAGCACAAGGTAGAACAGCGTTCGTTTGATGATTGCTGTGATAACCCTGCGCATGTTTTTCATACGATCACGCTACCAACAAGTTCGGTGATGGTTGATGCACCCATTTTCGTGACCCATCGATCGAGTCCTTTGGTGACTTTGAGTCCGGTTCGTGGATTTGCAAAGCTCCCCGCGCCGATCTGGACAGCGCTCGCACCTGCAAGGATAAACTCCGCAGCGTCGTGCCAGCGGGTGACACCACCGACCGCCATGATGGGTATGCCTGCATCCTTGGCAAACTGTGAATAGACCATATGCACCAATCGGACTACGATGGGATGGATCGCGGGGCCGCTGAGTCCGCCGGTGGTGTTGGAGAGGATCGGTTTGCGTGTGTGGACATCGATTCCCATCGCGGGGACGGTATTGGTGAGTGTGAGGCCGTGCCCCCCTGATTCAATCGCGACCTTGGCAAGGTCCACAATTGTGTGAGGGGTGCCCACCGTGATCGGTGAGAGCTTCACAAACAACTTGGTCTTGTTGAGTGTTGAAGACACCGCGCCGATAAGTTCGGCAAGCGCACCCGGATCAGCGCCAAACTCTAACCCTGAATGCACATTGGGGCACGAGACATTGAGTTCAATCAGGTTGATGTTTTCAACAGCATCCATTGCTTGAGCGATTGCGACATAGTCTTCGATGGTGTCGCCTGCGATTGAACCAATGACTGAAGTGGGGACGCTTGCAACTCTCGGTGCGATGTCGCGATTGAAGGTTTCGAGTCCTGGGTTTGCGAGCCCGATCGCATTGATCATCCCCGCGCGGGTAAAAGTGATGCGTGGAAAGGCATTGCCTTCGCGTGGTTCTTTGGTGATGGATTTGGTGACCACTGCTCCGATCTGGGAGAGCTTGGTCACATCATTCATCTCATCGAGCATCCCCGCAGTTCCTGCAGCGAGGACAACAGGTGTTCGGAGAGAGATGCCAGCGAGGTTGGATGTAAGCCGAGAGGATGTGGGCATGATCGATTGTAGGTTCGATGAGTCCGCTTTGATGATCTTCGATTGCGATATGAGTTACTCAGTCCCGATCAATCGCGAGATGCGTTCGCGGGTGAGTTTTTCGAGCAGATCGACAACCCCTTGCAGGTCGTGCTGGGCGGTATCAATTCGAATCGCGTCATCCGGACAGACTAATGGGCCATCTGTGCGGGAGGAATCTGTCTTGTCGCGTTTGATAATGCGTTGGCACATTTCCTCGAGTCCGACTGATTCTTCGAGCCCGAGTTGGGCGATCCGTCTTTGGGCGCGGACTTCCGGGTCCGCATCAAGGTAGAACTTGATCGCAGCATCCGGGAATACCACCGAACCCTGATCGCGTCCCTCAGTGACGAGTCGGGGATGTTGAGCGCCGATGACGCGCTGCTTGCGGACCATATGATGTCGGAGCTCGCCGATCGTTGCAACGAAGGAGACGAGTCCGGTGACATCCTCGTGACGGATTCGATGATCGATCGGATGATCCCACGCGAGGATTGTCGGCGGGTCTTCTTGCCAATCAAAGTGAAGATCCGCGCCAAGGACCGTCGAGACGAGTTCGCCAATATCATCTTCAGGAATTTTTCGATCGATCATGATCGCAGCTGCGGCACGATACATCGCGCCAGTGTCGAGGAAGTCGAGTCCAAGTCGTGCAGCAAGTTGACGAGCGACGGTGGATTTGCCGGTGCCGGCGGGGCCGTCGATGGTGATGATGACCGGGTGATACTCTGGCACTTCGATCCCCAATGGTTTGCAAATGGGTTGGGCTTTAGACTCAATAATTGACGACGGAGCAGTTGAGTGAGTCACTGATTTGAGAGGCGATACACATGCTGGTTCAACTGGTGTCTGTGTTGACGACATGATGATCCCCCAAACATGGTGACTATTGCGAGAGCGACTCGATTGCATCAAGGATTGCTTCGCGGGACTGGAGCACACCTAGTGTACCATCTCCCCCCCCCCTGTAGTCAAGTGCAATATTCCCATCGAATCCGACAGCTTTGATCGCTGCAACCAATGGCGGCAGGTCATACCCAACATGAATCGGCGCGGGTTCTTCATCCATAGCGCCTAATTCTGCAGCAAGAGCGTCTAATCCAGTTAAACCGTCCATGTCATCAGTGATATCGGGAACAGATTCGACAGGTTCACCCGGGATGAACTCGAGTGTTGACGCGTTGACAACACTCGCATATGGGGTGAGTTTGCGGAGATATCCAGAAGGATCGCCAGATTTGGTTGCTTGAAGGAAGTCTGGATAGGTCCCGATGCGGAATCCGCCGATCCCTTTGATGAGTCCGGTTACACGCTCGGGGTCATTGGTGAGACCAGCAGTCGGTGCAATCAATACATTGATATCAATCGAATCCGCGACTTCCATGATCTCCCGCATACGACTGGCAGCTCGATCAAAGTGATCATCAGAATCCTTCGATTTGATCGCGACACTCACCGAGTTGCATCCGAGTAATCTTGCTGCTTGGATTACTCGTTTCATGCGTTCGACTGCTTGATCGGCGATCGAATCTTTGGGATCTGCCAATGATAAAGCATCGGGTTGTTCAAGCATGAGGATTGAGCAGCCGCACTTGTCGCCCATATCTCGGATTTTCTCGAGATCAGAGCGTCCCATCCCTTTGAGCAAATCCGTTGAAAGGTTCAAAGCTCGTAATCCGATCTGCTCATGTGCGTACCGAGGGAGATCAGCGATGCTCATCGCTTTCTTCCCCTTGAGTAACGATCGGACCGAGTTGACATTGAGTGAAAACATCATTGTCAAGAGTGTAGGGGGGAGAACTGGCTTGTTTGACTGGAACTACAAAAAGAAGGCCTGTCATCCAGACTATTCGTATGGAAAGACTTGGTTTCTCAACATCTCATTCGGTTGATGTGATGACGATAAAATATTGTCAGAAACATCTTTGTGGTTCATTCTTAACTGTTCTGTGAAGATCGATTTCCATCGACTGTTGACACAATCTACTGAGACCATCATTGGGTTTGTAGATGATGGATCGAGTTAATCATCAACTTTTGTATGGAGATTCCCTTGGAATGATTCGAGATGTCCACCCATCGTCATCATTTCCTCGATGACGGATTGGAACTGCCCATCGACTGTTGGGGGCTTTTCGCCCATTTGCTCAAGGTAAAGCTCGTCGTTGTACCCGAGGAAGATCCGCATGCCGTACTCATAGACCGCATCATGGTCTTCACGTGAGAGATCAAGACGGAGTTCGTTGATGACCTTAGTCCCGAGGTGAATCCATTCCGTGAATGTTTCGTTGGAGATGTTCTCTTGTATCCACTGTCCCATCGCATTGCGGAATGGGGGGCGTGCAAGCTTGGTGCCCATCTCGCCGCTCTTTGCGCATTTGAAATCACCCGCGGGCTTCGTTGGTTCAGGTGCTTTGTCTTCAACGACGGGGACTTCTGCGTTGATCGATTGAAGGAGATCAGCAATCGCATTCTTGGGGAGCATATCGCCGCGGGTTGTTGCTTCGATGTATCCTTTGGTGAGGATCAGCTTTGCCTTGTCGGTGTGCCCAGCTTTGATGTAGGCATCGCCCGCGAGTTGGTATGCTTTGGTCATTGCTTCATTGATTTTGGCGCACTGCTCGAAGGTATCTCCGGCTTCGTCGTAACGCTCGGATTCAAAGAACGCGTTTCCGAGAGAAAAATACGCCATGTCATTGTTTGGGTCGTCTGCAATGAGGCGCTTGAACTGTTCGATTCTTTTTTCAGAGTCCATATCGGTATCACCTTTGGGGAAAGGATTGGGTGCAAGGGAGTAATTCATGTGATCATATGCCGAGTACCCGGATAGTTATTGAGGATTCAAGAAGAAGCAACCCTCAATTTCGAGCGCGTAGGCGATTTTACCTTGTCTGTATATTCACCCTACACTCTTTGCCATGTTTGCACGATATCGTCAGCGCCATCCCGGATCATCGCTTGGATCATTGGTATTTTATGATCTGTTTCGTATGTTCTGTCTATTGGTTTTAAGGGTGGTGTATCGTCTCAAACGAGTGCATGTCAGGAATGTGCCTCAAACTGGTGCGGTGCTGTTGATCGCGAACCATCAGTCATTTCTTGATCCGCCGATTGTGGGGGCGCCGATCAATCATCGACACACAGACTTCCTTGCCAGAGGCGGGCTCTTCAAGTTTAAACCATTTGGATGGGTGATCACCATGCTTCACTCAACCCCAATTAAGCAGGGGGCAGGCGATGCGGGCGCGATGAAGGCAACGATTGCCAAGTTAGGCGAGGGGAAAATGATGCTTGTTTTCCCTGAAGGTTCACGGACCGATGACGGGGAACTTCAAACCTTTCAACGCGGGATTGCGTTGCTGCTCAAAAGAACAGATTGCCAGGTTGTTCCGGTGGGCATCGCGGGCGCATTTGATGCATGGCCACGATCTCGAAAGTTTCCCAAGCTCTTTGCTAAGCGAATCGTTGTGAGTTACGGCGAACCAATTGATTCTCGAACACTCATGTCCAAAGGCACAGATGAAGCAATCGACACCCTCTACCAGCAGGTAGAAGCGCTTGTGAAAGAATCAGAGTCACACCGTTAGTCCTGCAAAGATATTGCGTTTTATTCTGATCGTCCTGCGGGTTCTTCGGGGGCATCGTTTGAACTACTCGATGGATCGGTGACTTCTGTTTCTGGCTCGACCGGATTCACAGGGACCAAGAGTGTGCGTCGTGTCCGTTTGATTGCTTCGTTCTCGCCGACAACTGGCGCAGACGGGTCGTCGACTGCGACCATGACTTCATCGACCGCATCAGATTCAGGACGCATGGTGATCTCTTCGGTTTTTACCGAGTTGAGCAGGTCCGCGAGCAGGCGATCTTGTTCGGTGGTGAATGCAGCGAGCACTCCTCGATCAGCGTAGATCTGATACAAAGCGCCGACAACTTGGGAGTACGACATCGACAGACCTGCCCGTGGATCTTCCGGGGTTGGGTCGTGTGCAAAGAGTTTGATGAGTTCAGGCAATGACTCAGGAACTTCTTTGATGGTCAGGGTGCTCCGTTTGATATCGTCGCGATAGTACAAGCGAACCGGTGAATCGTACGAGTCTGCAGCGAGCATTAACCGGTCCGACCATGCTGTTGCGAGCAACGGTTTATGCAATGCAAGTTGTTCGCCGAAGAGCACGATCCTGGGTTCTTTTTGTTGAGTGATATAGATCAACGGTTCGCCATAAGGCACAATATCAAGGAAGAACTTGCCTTCGATGAGCTGTCGTCCAACACCTCGGACTGGATCAAGCGGGATATAGACCCGTGACAAGATGTCGATTTGTGTTTCGGATTTGCTGCCGTTGTAGATTTGAGCGATACGCGCTCGCCGAGCTCGTGTTGAGCGTCTGAGAAGCGATTCATATGCCTCGATCCTGACTGAGAACTCAGGGGAACTGAGCAACTCACGCAGTGTTGAATCAACCAAAAGTGATTTATCGAGCGATGACATCAGGTGCATCGCATCGGTTCGGTATCGTGAGTTTTCATCTAATGCGATAACGCGAAGTGGTTTCACGACGCGTGCATCATCGAGCGCGGCGCCTGCTCGGAGTGCCGCAAGGCGTGGGGCCGCGTCGGGTGATGAGTACAGATCGTTCAAGAACGGAATCGCGCGTTCCCCGAGTGCTTCAAGGCAGAGAGACATATCACCCGCGAGGTACGGGTCGCTCTGGAGTGATTGTGCGTATCGTCTCGCATAAATTTCTGGGTAGGACTGATCGATGGTGACATGAGAAATCAGATCAATAAACTGATCTCGGCGATCAATATATCTCTCCGGGATTTGTACAAAGATTAAGGACTCATCTTTCCCTCGAGCGGTTTGCCCTTTGTCATTGCGTGATGTCGGAAACGCGGAGTTGATGGCGCTGACAATCTGCCGAGCTCGTTGATGGGATGGGTTGTCGAGGATGATCTCGATTTGGGTAGGGAATGTGATGGTGCCGCCGTCGAGAACTCGTCCGACATCGCGTGTGATCCCATCGAACTCGCCGCCTGGTTCTGCAAACGGGTTGAGGAAGATCGGGCCGCGTGCCTTTGCCATGATCCGTGCTTGTGGATTGCCGAACGCACTCGGTGGACCGATCCGCATTTCCGTGGTCCAGAGTTGTCCACCTTCCAGGCTTGTCGCGTTGATCGCTCGGACATAGATATCGAAGGATTCCCCTTCTCGGGCGCCCGCGGGGATCGCTGCCTGGACGATGACCGCTGCGGTGTTGGGATCACGGAGCAGTTCGCGTGGGCTTTTGCGTGATATCTGGGAGTTCCCGTTGTCATTGGCAACGCTTACCCCGTTTTTACCCATCTCTCGTTCGATGTGCCCCGCGTATTGCTCGGGGATGGTCAATCCGCCGGTGCCGTTGAGTCCAACGACAAACCCGATCCCGGAGATCAGGGTTGGTTGAACACCGGTGATGCGTGCTTCGGCGCCGACTGTCCCTCGCAGTGGGGCAGGGATATCACGAATAATCGTCGATCGGCTGGTCTGCGCCTTGGGGACTGGTTTCTTCCGGTCACGCCATTTTTGACAGCCGCTCATGGTTGATGCGGAAACCAACATCATCCCGACAGCGAACCCAATAAGCATGGATCGATTGCTTGGTCGTTTGATGAATGATGTCCGACAAGGTGTGTTGCGAGAGATATATACAGATGAATCTGTTTTTGAAGGGGTATTCACAGGGTGGGCCTCTTTTAAGTGGCGTGTGTTCAAGCAGCGTATCCGGGTTGCTGCGACACTATTGATGCGCGTCGTGTGCATGATCGTAGTTCAATACGCACGCTAAGGGGGAATGTATGCACCATGTTGTGATCTGTTTAAAAAGTTGAGCATCACTTCTTGGTCATCGGATACATGTAGGAGGTCTTGGGTGTGGAAAACTTTTGAAGTGAAATGCAGAGTTTTACGAATAAATGATTGGTAAATGATAGGGTTTTGACTTATCCTTGGTAAATAGATGGTTTTTCGTCCTGAATGCAAAGCGCTTGGTATTGGGTAAGTTGGCGTAAATTGACTCAACATCTGTTCAGATCTGATGTGCATAACCTCATCTGGGCAATCTTCCCCGATGGAGGAAATTTGTCTAAAATATCCGCGAAATATCACACACAACAGATTGTGTCTGATATGCTCATGGCCCGGCACATATCGAGATATGGTGGGTCGGGAGACTGTTTGGAAGTTCGAAACGCAGAAGAAGTCATTGGGAATACAGGGTTTGGAATCAACCGACAAGTTGTCCACAAACTCGAAGCCAAACACTGACTTTCATGCGATGAATCTTTCCTGATAGCACAACAAGTGAAAGCGATCTGCGAGAGCATTTCGGATTTCGTTCGGTTCTGGGTTTTGAATCAGCATACTCACTGGTGGGCATTCCATCAATTTGCTGATCGTCGTGTTGCTCGATGTTGAGCAGGTGCGAGCTATCCAGGATCGATCTCGGCCAATGTCGAGACAGGGACCGCCAGTCCGTTTGGATGGCACAACAACACGAATCGCTCGGCCGTGCCCGGTTGTGGTCTTCCACACCCATTGGCTATCGTGCCGCCATCGTGTTGTGAGACAGGTCCGCCCATATGGGAGATGCTCAACCGAGCTGCGTGGGCGCAGCGAAGTCGAGCAGGTGAGAAAACACAGGGGCATCGGACGCCCCGATTAGTTACGTCGGATTCTGTGCAACACAGCGTCTGACAGATGGAGCAAGCCGTGGCCGTTCTTTGTGATACTCAAATCGAACAACTCGTCGATATCAAACCTTTCGAGAAAGCGATCAAACGCGATGGAACCATCTCGTACGGTGTTTCCTCCTACGGGTACGATGTTCGCGTGGGAACCGTCTTTAAGATCTTTACCCCGACCCCGCCAACCGGTGGAATCGCGGTCGTCGATCCCAAAAACTTCACCGATGACCTGATGATCACGGTCGATACCGCAGTGCAAGGCACCGATCATGTGATTATCCCACCCAACTCATTCGCGCTCTGCGAAACCGTTGAGTGGTTCGATATCCCGCGTGACATCCTCGTGCTGTGTGTTGGCAAAAGCACCTACGCCCGTTGCGGGTTGATCGTGAATGTGACCCCACTCGAACCAGAATGGCGAGGCAAGGTCACCCTCGAAATCTCCAACACCACACCCCTCCCCGCGAAGATCTACGCGAACGAAGGCGTCGCACAGTTCATCTTCCTCAAGGGCGATCAGATTTGTGCACAGAGTTACGCGGATAAGGCGGGTAAGTACCAAGATCAAAGCGGCTTGACACTGCCAATGGTTGATTAGATTTAGCGGAATCCACAAAAGGAGCCCACAATGGCTGGCGAAAACGACAAATGGGAAATCTATGAAGACAAGGGCGGCGACTGGAGATGGCGACGCACCGCCTCCAACGGCGAAATCGTCGGAGCCGCGACCGAAGGGTACGCAAACAAATCGGATTGCGAAAGCAACGCACAACGCAACGGCATGGGCGGTTGCGGGCAAGGCGGCGCAGACGACAAGTGGGAACACTACAAAGACAAAGCCGGCGAGTGGAGATGGCGCCGCACCGCTTCCAACGGCAACATCGTCGGTGCGAGCTGCGAAGGGTATGTGAATAAATCATCGTGCGAAGACAATGCCAAACGCCATTGCTGGAATGGATAAATTAGTCGGACACGCAGGTTGGGGAATTACCAAGATCAAGGCGGCTTTAACTATGCCGATGGTGGATTGATGCCGTTTGACAAAGTAGTAGCAGATCAAGTATTGGCAAAGTGTGGTAGACACTGTTGTTTGTGTAGACGATTTCGTCCTACATGGCTTCAAGTTCATCATATCGAAGAAGAGTCTAAGGGCGGCGAGTCGAACAAGGAAAATGCTATTGCTCTTTGTGTGACATGCCATATTGATGTTCATACAAAAAGGCCCTTTACTCAACGATTTAGTTCTGATGAACTTGTCCAACACCGCGACCAAGTATTTCGATTAGTTGAAGATGGCAAACTTTGTGGGGCTGATGAAACGCTTGAGGAATTTGTAATTGGAGATTCAAATTTTCAAGCTACAACTGACCATCTCAAACTATCTACATTGGCATTGAAAATTTTAGTTTCTGCAGCTGAGCGAGAAGATTGCATAATGCTCAATAAGTACATGGGTGGAAGCAGTGTACAGGCAGGTGCATTCATAGAGGAGGTTGGGCATGGTCGCAAATTGGCTGAAGTCGAGGCTGCATTGGAAGAACTTGAATATGCGGGACTCGTAAAGCAAACGGCATACGAACATGGCGGCATTTGGCAAATCACACTGATGGGATATCAATTGGCTGACACTGCTTCAGCAATGATATCTTTATCTAAATAAAAGTTATTAAATAATCTATAGGGCATACGCATGAAAATCACTCGTCGATTCACCACGGAAGGTACTGACCCGTTCGCATCCACACAATGGACCACGCGATCGAGTCGAATCACAAACCCAGATGGCTCGGTTGTCTTTGAGATGCCAGACGCGGAGGTCCCCGTTGGGTTCTCGCAGTTGGCAACGGACATCATGGTGTCGAAGTACTTCCGCAAAGCGGGTGTGCCTCAGCTTGAACAGAAGTTCGCCCTTCCCGGTGATTCTGATCAGCTCACCAACGATGATGGTTCGACCAAGACCGGACCCGAGCGCTCCGCACGCCAGGTGATTCATCGCCTCGCGGGTTGCTGGAAGTATTGGGGCGAGACGCACGATTACTTCGATACTGCTGAAGATGCGCAAGCGTTTTATGACGAGTTGGTATACATGCTTGTGCACCAGATGTGTGCGCCCAACTCTCCTCAATGGTTTAATACCGGTCTCAACTTTGCCTACGGCATCTCGGGTCCGGCGCAGGGACACTGGATTGTCAATACCGAAACTGGTGAACCAGAACTGGCCGACGATGCATACTCGCATCCCCAGCCGCACGCGTGTTTCATTCAGTCCGTCGATGACTCGCTTGTCAATGAAGGCGGGATCATGGATCTCTGGCAGCGCGAAGCGAGACTCTTTAAGTATGGTTCGGGTACCGGCACCAACTTCTCAAATCTCCGCGCAGCCAACGAGATGCTCTCGGGCGGTGGGAACTCATCGGGATTGATGTCCTGGCTCAAGATCGGCGATCGCGCTGCAGGTGCGATCAAGAGTGGGGGAACCACCCGCCGTGCTGCCAAGATGGTTTGTCTCGATATGGATCACCCGGATATCCATGAGTTCGTAAACTGGAAGGTGCGCGAAGAGATCAAGGTCGCGGCACTCGTTGAAGGCATGAAGGCGATCTCCGGTCAGAAGACATCGGATCTCGATACCGAAACTGTTGGCGAGACTGCAGAACGCCTCGGACTCAAGCTCGACTTTGATTTCAACGGCGAAGCCTACGGCACCGTCGCGGGTCAGAACTCCAACAACTCGGTGCGTATCCCTGATTCGTTCTTCGACGCAGTTGATGCGGGTGGTGAGTGGGAAACAAAGTTCCGCACGACTGGCGAGGTGGCCAACACCATTGATGCGAATCAACTCTGGGACGATGTTGCATACGCTGCATGGCGCTGTGCCGACCCAGGGGTTCAATACGACTCGACCATCAATGATTGGCATACCTGCCCAAGTGCAGGTCGGATCAACGCGTCGAACCCATGTAGTGAATACATGTTCCTCGACAACACCGCGTGTAACTTGGCATCATTGAATGTCCTCAAGTTCTACGATGCAGAATCACGCGAGTTTGATATCGAAGGATTCGAGCACGGCGTTGATCTCTGGACAACCGTACTCGAAATCTCGGTATTGATGGCTGCGTTCCCGTCGCGTGAGATCGCAGAACTGAGTTACAACTACCGCACGATCGGGCTTGGGTATGCCAACCTTGGTGCGATGTTGATGCAAGCGGGTATTCCTTACGATTCCGAGCAGGGCACCGCGATTTGTGGTTGCTTGTCCGCGATCATGACCGGGCGTTCATATCGCATGAGTGCGATGATGGCCGGCGAGCACGGCGCGTTCGCAGGGTATGAAGTTGAGAAGGAATCCATGCTCCGCGTGATCCGCAACCACCGCCGCGCGGCGATGGGCATCGCACGCGATAGCGGCGAGTACGAACAACTCCGAATAACACCTGTCCCCATTAATCATGAACTCATCCGCGATCACAAGGTGCCTTTGGGCAACGCGATGGATCTGCTCCATCACGCGACCACCGCATGGGACGAAGCGCTTGAACTCGGTGAAAAGTTCGGATACCGCAACGCACAGACGACCGTGATCGCGCCAACCGGTACCATCGGGTTGCTGATGGACTGTGACACCACCGGCGTCGAGCCTGACTTCGCATTGGTGAAGTTCAAGAAACTCGCAGGAGGTGGGTACTTCAAGATCGCGAATGCATCGATCGATCCAGCGCTCAAATCGCTTGGGTATGATGAAGATCAGCGCCGAGATATGATCCAGTACATCCTGGGTACATTGAATCTTCATGTTCCGATGCCAAAAACTGTTACGGACAGCACGGGCGTATCACTCGCGGCATGGCTCATCGAGCAGGGCATGAACGAAGATGATCTCCAACAGATCACCGATCAACTCCCAGGTGCATTCGAACTCGGCATGGCATTCAGCGCATGGGGCCTCGGGGACGATACCCTCACCCGGATTGGTATCGGTCCAGACATCGCCAAAGCTGATCCTGCATTCAATGCACTCAAGTTCATGGGGTTGACCAACGCACAAGTTGCAGAACTCAACCAACTTGTTTGTGGCACGCAGACCATCGAGGGGGCGCCGCATCTCAAAGACGATCACCTCCCGGTGTTCGATTGTGCGAGCACTTGTGGCAACATTGGTACACGATTGATCTCCGCGGGTGGTCACATTCGCATGATGGCAGGTGCGCAGCCGTTCATCTCGGGTGCGATTTCCAAGACAATCAACCTGCCCCATGATGCAACCTTAGAGGACATTAAGAGTTCCTACCGCGAGAGCTGGGAACTGGGTCTCAAAGCTAACGCGTTGTATCGCGATGGTTGCAAGTTGAGTCAGCCATTGAACTCGAAGAGCGATACCGAGAACGAACTCGACGAGGACGTTGTCGTCGATGAACTGGAAATGGCATCGGCACTTGATGAGGTCGCAAGCGATGTCGTCGAACTCGCCGATGCGGTGGGCAATGAGAATGTCCGGATTGTGATCAAGAAAGAAGTCGAGATTGTGCATCGTCCGATGCGTCGTCGTCTTCCTGACACCCGCCGATCCATTACGCATAAGTTCAATGTTGCGGGTCACGAAGGATATCTCACTTGCGGGATCTACGACGACGGCATGCCTGGCGAACTCTTCATTACCATGGCCAAAGAAGGTTCAACCATCGGCGGATTGATGGATTCGTTGGGCACATCGACTTCGGTCGCGATGCAGTATGGTGTCCCGCTTGAGAGCTTGGTCAAGAAGTTCACGCATCAACGCTTTGAACCATCAGGCATGACGACCAATCGGGATATCCCGTTTGCCAAGTCGCTTGTTGACTACATCTTCCGCTGGCTCGGCATGGAGTTCATTGAAGGATATCGCGAAGCAAATGCGCCAAAGCGTCCTGAGAGTTCAAGCATCCCGAGTGAACCTACACTGGTGACTCGACGCATCTCTAAAAAGGAAGCAAAGTCATCGGATCGTGTGATTGAAGTGAAGGACACAGTTCTTTCTGAGTCACATATTTCATCCACAGCGATTGAGACCGGGAAAAATACCAAGGTTGAAGTTTCTGAAACGCATACACAACGCTCGACGAGTGCAACCCTCTCGATGGCATTGGAATCATCGGGTGATGCGCCCCCTTGTGATGTGTGCGGCACAATCACCGTGCGAAGCGGGACATGCTACAAGTGTCTCAACTGTGGCAACTCATTGGGTTGTAGCTAATAGCAAGTTCATATTGAATTCGATTGAATAGGAAAGGATACACACTCACAAACCATACCGGCAGCAGCTCAAAGCATCACGCTTGGCATGTCTGTTGGAAGCACTTCAACGGAGACGGTCAGCAAACAAACGGAATGAACGCTGCCAGTTCTGAGGTCATGGATTGATCCCGCTGGTGAGCCGATTCGATAGATTGCATGCAAGGCGCTTGTCGCCAAGGAGCATCGCAGGAAACGAATACTTCGAGGTGTGCGTGACAAGTAAGTTGCAGCAGGCTGTTGCCGGGTTTGTGAGTTTTCGATATATGGGATAAATCAACGAGTAATCGAGTTGATGTCAAGAAGTACATGACAGGGATTGAAAAAGAGTCCCATCACTATGGATCCCACCCAGCGAAGATCGAGGCGGCACCATCCCTGCCACAGGCCCGATCTTCGCCTCCCTCCCCCAGGCATGCCCACCACGGCCTGGGGGATTTTTTATTGATAAGATCATCTCATGAGTTCATGCACAGAGAGCGAAGCAGGAAATCAACGCAAACCACTCGCAGTGCTCGTGGTCGTCGGGTTCTTTTTGATCGGGATCATCGTGCCGATCGCACTCAATAGCATGGACGGATATCGTGCGATGCGCAGTGCATGGCCAAGGAATGTTCAGTATCTGATTCATCCGCTCTTTCGGATGATCCTCGTGCTTATCGGGTGGTTGATACTTTGTTCAATATGTATCAGTTCACGAAGACCAACACTCGGATTGCTTGTTGGATGGAAGCAAGGGTTAAAGGGGTTTGCGATTGGTGTGTTGTGTTCCCTGCCGATGTTGATCCTTGGGTTGGTATGTGATCGCAACAGCATTTCTCGTGATCTCATCCATTCAACGATTGTGCCCGGTCTAACGGAAGAGATATTTTATCGTGCTTTTGCATTCGGGATGTTTGTACAGGTGCTCAGGCTTAAGCTTTGGCCTGCAGCGATCTTGACCGGGTTGATCTTTGGTCTCGCGCATCTGATTAGTGCGTCGGTTCGTGCTCAGCCGATCATGGATCAGGTTGGTTGGATCGGTATGATTGCAATTGGTGGACTGTTCTACGCTTGGATTTACGAACGGGCAAACTGGAATCTCTGGGTAGTGATTGCGTTGCATGCGGCAATGAATCTCTGGTGGGATATGTTCGATCTGACCAGTTCCCCGATCGGGAATATCGGCGCGACGCTCTCACGAATACTCGCAGTGGGTCTTGCGATCTACTTTGTCGTGTTTCGAGGGGTGCTTCGTCCGCCGAGGTCTGATGCGGGGTCTACCATCCGCGCATGACTTCATCGAATATCCAACCATCGAATCCCGACGATTCATCAATCTCATGGTCCACCCTGCTCGCGGGATGGATTCAGTTTGCCCAGCGTGCTGTCGCGTTGCCAAAGGATGAAGAAGGACAACGCTGGCGGGATTCTGTTGCACCAACCATTGGTCTCCACGCCATGGCGATGGCGCTGGGTGAAATCGACAAGGTTGATCCAGAAGAGCGACCATTGGCGATGGATAAATCGGAGATCGGGATAAAGTCACACATCATGGAACTCAATGAGACCTGGCGGGGAGAAACAATGCCTGAGTCGATCATTGATGTGATTGAAGATGCGAAGAAGGCATGGGAAGACGCACTGCATGAGGGGGTTGTCTGGGTGGTGAAATCCGAGCGGTTTGTATCATTCCATCCCGCCGAGTTGGGGGAAGCACTGCTCGACGCAGGGTATATCGGTGAGGTGATGCTTTCGAGCCCAGGTGTAGAGATGTTCAAGGGAGCGCCGATTGCGATTGCTCGTCAAAACTCAGGTGGGCAACCAGAGGATGATATCCTCAACATGATCCAGGGGTTCCTCAATGCGTGTGATGGAACTGTCGAACACCCACAGATTATTCGTCCGATCTGTCAAGTGTATCGTCAGTATGATTTTCTCAAAGGCGGCGCTGCGAAGGATCTCGTTGCATCTGTAACTGGGGAACTGCAGGCGGGTCAACCGTTATTGATTCCTGTGGTCAGCGGGGGGGAGATGTGTGCTGTACCATTGCCCCCACGAGCAGGCAAGCCCATGGACCCCGTTGAGGTGGTTTGGCATGAAAACGATGCGGATTCTGAGCCTGAATGAAGGATGAAAGTTCGTGATTCCAATCGCAGATGTCTACGATATGAGTTGCTCCTGTGGGTGATCGCCTGCGGAATTTTCTGAGGATTTGACTCAACAGAATGACACATCATGTCAGGCGGGTTTGATAAACCAGTTTGACGACCGAAAGGACTATTCGAATGCCAAAGCGTGCAAAGATCTCAATCATCGGTGCTGGAAATGTCGGCGCAACCTGTGCCCATTGGGCCGCTCAAAAAGAACTCGGTGATATCGTCCTGCTCGATATCCCTCGTGCCGACGCGCCAGATCAGCACATGCCCAAGGGCAAGATGATTGATCTGGGTTGCTGTGCACCGATCGAGGGCTTTGATTCCACACTCACAGGCACCTTTGATTACAAAGATATCGCGGGTTCAGATGTGGTGATTGTCACCGCAGGTATTCCTCGTAAACCGGGTATGAGCCGCGATGATCTGATCGAGACCAATGTAAAGATTGTGAAATCGGTATCCGAAAACATCAAGCAGCACGCACCTGACTCAATCGTGATCTTGGTTTCAAACCCACTCGACGCGATGGTGTACACCGCGTGGAAAGCAACCGGATTCCCAAGCAACCGCATCGTTGGTCAAGCAGGTGCGCTCGACTGTGCCCGTTACCGTGCGTTCATCGCATGGGAACTCGGAGTGAGTGTCGAAGATGTACAGGCAACCCTCCTGGGTGGTCATGGTGACGACATGGTCCCATTCCCACGATTAACCTCAGTGCATGGCATCCCTGTCAGTGACATGATGTCCCAAGAGAAAATCACCGAATGCGTAAACCGCGCAAAGGTCGGTGGCGGCGAAATCGTCAAGCTCATGGGCACCAGTGCCTACTACGCACCGGCGCTTGGTACTATCCAGATGGCAGAAGCAATCATCAAGGATAAAAAGCGGATCATACCATCCGCAGCATACCTCGATGGACAGTTCGGTCACAAAGGACTCTTTGTCGGTGTACCTGCACTCCTCGGCAAAGACGGCGTAGAGAAGATCGTCGAGTTTGATCTCACAGACGAAGAGCAAAAACTCTTCGATGAATCGGCATCACATGTAGCGGATCTGGTCAAGATCGTGACTGAACGATTCCCAGAACTCGCCTGATCCGATCCTTCGAAATAGCTCGTATAAAAATAAAGACATCCACCGCAATAGTGGATGTCTTTATAATTGGATTGAAGTTTGAGGTTGTTATTTTTTCTTCTTCACTTCAGTATTCACTGAGTAAAGATCCCCAACCTTGTTCACAAACTTCTGCCTTTGCTTCTCTTCATGATTCACCAAGATATTCTCGGCATCTTCACCCAATGATGTCATCAACCGGTAGAGATAGGGCGCGGAACCGAGCCAGCTGTTCCAACGCTTGCGCATATAGAAGAAACTGATCGGAGCAACGATCGCTGCAGGGATGATATAAATGAGTTCTGGATTGGTGATTGCCATGATGACTAATCCAAGTGCAACAAACATCATCAGGATGCCCATCACGAACTGCCCACCGGTGGAGAGCATCTGCTTGCGGATCTGGTTCCGTCGATCGGCAATGCTTGAGAACTCCGCTTCTGGATCGTTGCCAAGGAGATAGACCGAATCGGGATCATCGGGGTCAATCTCGGGTTCTGGTTCCTCTTCCTCCGGTTTGCTCAGCGCAGCTTCCACCCAACTCGGATCAATGTCCGGGAGCAGTTCTTTTCTTTCTGGTCGATCACCCTTGCCCATGCGCACCCTCCACGAATACGAATAATAAATATATACTTCCGATATGTGCCTGCTAAACATTGTCAACAAAGCATTATTGCACTCTTCATATTCCTTACAGCGTATTTGCATGTGAGGATCAAAGAACAGCTATGGATATATTGGCTTTTCGGCGTTCCATCTTGCACCACATGATTTGTAAGAAATGTGTAGGTTGCGAGTGCAGCGTAGAAGAACTGAGATCAGTGGCAGCGCGTATATCCTATTGATCAAAGTATACCAGACAGAGAGCCCCAACTGGACTGCTATCTGTTGAAAATCATGATTTCGAGAGAGTTAAATACGAAATCAATGTTTCGATTTCTGTCCCACTCGAACCCAGAAGAAGAGTCTGGAAGTCATCAAGTTACGTGCATCTTCGCCGAGTGATGTCATCAAACGGTAGTAGTAGGGGGTGGAATCAAGCCAACGAATCCATTTCCAGATGCAGATCGGGAGCAATATGGGTGATGCGATCCCCGCAATGAGGATGAGTGCAGGAGATTGCATCGATGCTGCCAATCCTATGAGGCCACTCAATGTTGTCAGTATGAGCAGTGCGTATACAAACTGAGCACCAGGAGTCAAAACCCAGTCTAATCCACGGATCTTCTTCAAACCAAGCCGTTGAACATGGATCTGAGGGTAATTAAACTTTGCCTTGGTTAGATTGTCTGTCTCTCCGTTCGGATGGGTATACGCCTGGCGGTCATATTCTTTGGGTGCGACATATTCAGAGTGAGATTTGTCAAATGTTGGTGTTTCGACCCCATCAAGAATGACCGCCGCAGCGTGGGCAGCTTCTGATTCTCGGACTGCATTTTGAGCAGCGAGAATCTCCTCAAGACTCCGCCGTTCATATTGCTCGAAGAGCGAGTCATCAGAAACTTCGAGCCGAACGATTTCGTCAGAAGAACAGCGCTCAGACGGAGTCTCATCATGATCTACATCACGCTGATTTAGATTGTCTTCGAACTGGTGATCCATTGGGAATAGTTATCTTGTGAGTCGTGTATGTTATGGTTTTATCGTAATGCCGATCCGATGCATGATTGCGTGTATATCGGGCATATTTCAATAGAATACGAATCGGAATGGACTCCTGATCCATGAAACAGACGATTCTTCCATGATTTAAGTTCGACTCCGGGGCAATTTTGTCGTTACGAGCCAAGAGATCAAAGATGTGAACGGGATATGGATGGGATTGAGAAGTACAGAAAAACCCGAATCCAATCCCAATTGCCTACAATGGAGTGCGGCTCGTCTCACGCGACCGATTTACAAGTCAATTTCAATGTGAACAATCACAGATTGAGGAGATATCTGAATGTTAAAAGTATGTTTGCTCTCGACACTGATGTGCGCTGGTGCGCTTGGAACCAATGCTCAGGCTCAAAACGCTGATGCGGTTGCTCCTGCAACTCCTGCATATGTTGCACCTGAAGCCTACTCACCGAGTTGGTCTGATGAAGGCATTGCAAAGATCGCAACGCAACTCACAGGAACATGGAAATCAGCGGATATCTGGTTGACAATCGCGCCAGCTCCGGTTGAAGGAATGAGCGATACACTCTATGTAGAGAGTGTTCGAGCTGATTCCCCATGGGAAGCATATCGCCAATCATTCTTCCAACTCTATATGTACAAGGGCGAAGTTCGTCTGCGGACTTACGAAATCGCAATACCAGAAGACAACAAGGGTGTATTCACCGGCATGTGGGGCGCGACAGAGCATTTCCCACAAATCGCAAGTGACGCACTCATCGCGACACTCGATGTCGAACTCGAATCAACCGCAACCGGTTTCACAGGCGCAACCCCGTACCCATACCCAACCGGTGTTGCAGGTGCGGTCGAAATGACCAGCAGCATGACACTCGACGGCGACACCATGACTGTTGCTGATCGCGGATTTGATGCAGATGGAAATGTTGTCTGGGGTGCTCAAAAAGACGCGGTTGTGAGCTTCGCACGCAGCGATGCATACGCGGATGTTGATCATCGTGAAGACGGCATGGTCATCATCAACTATGGCGGTGACGACGGCATAATCCCTCATGACGGCGACTCACTCTCCGTCCATTACTACGGGTACCTCAGTGACGGAACAATCTTTGACGCGAGTTACAATCGTGGTGTACCGTTCACATTCACATACCCACCACTCAATCGTGCGATCACTGGTTGGGGCATCGGTATGGAAGGGTTTGCAATGGGCAATCACCGCAAGTTGATTATCCCTGGATACCTTGGATACAAGGAAGCTGGAAACCCGCGTGCGAACATTCCACCGAGTGCTACTTTGATGTTCAATGCGTACATGGCACACATCGAGCATGTCGAAGCGGGTTCAGATGCTGCAGACCCACACGCAGGACATAATCATGATTGATCATCCTGATGATCTCTAGAATATCTGATAAATAGATTTCAAAATTGAAACCAATCTTGATGACAAGCGGCACTTTGGTGCCGCTTGTTTTCTAGGATCATGACTCGCACGATTGCAAATCCGGAGTTGATCGGACAGGGAATGAAGAAATGAGTACACAAGATTTTTACCAAGTGCTTGGCGTTTCCAAGGGCGCGGATGCAGATCAAATTAAACAAGCTTTCCGTGCCAAAGCACGCAAACTCCACCCAGATGTGAGCGAGGATCCTGACGCTGGAACCAAGTTCTCTCAGCTCAACGAGGCATACGAAGTTCTTTCCGATCCAGAAAAGCGAGCAAAGTATGATCAACTCGGACACGAGCGGTATTCCTCAGGACAACCTGCAGGATATGCCCGAGCTCAGCAGGTCGATTACGGCGATCTCGGATCAATCATCGATGCGATGTTTGGTGGTTCCTCCAGCCGAGCGAATAGCGGGAGCGGATTCGGCGGGTTTGGTGGCGGAGCTCGACAGGCAGTGAAAGGGCAGGATATCCGTGTTGGACTCCGCGTATCTCTCCGAGATGTTCATCAAGGTGCGAGCAAATCGATATCAGTACCCGATGGCCGGGGAGGGTACAAACACATCGATGTCAAAGTGCCAAAGGGTGTGAAATCAGGCGGAAAACTGCGTCTACGAGATCAAGGAATGCCAAGCCCAATGGGGGGGCAGCAAGGCGATTTATATGTCACTATTCATATCGATCCAGACCAAAGATATACACGGATTGATGATGGTTTAGATCTGCAGATTGAGCTCCCCTTGAGTATTGCCGAGGCAACGCTTGGTGATAAAGTCGAGGTTCCGACGATTGACGGCAAGATCGTCACACTTACTGTGCCACCAACCACTGCAAGTGGGTCGAGATTTCGGATCAATGGTCACGGCTTAACCGGTGCAAACGGTGATGTTGGCCGATTGTTTGTCAAAGTGAAAATTATCCCCCCTTCAGGGGCTGAACTCACCCAGACTCTCCGTGATGCACTGGTTGAAATGAAAACTGCTTCGCGCGCTGAATCGGTGACTGATTCAGAAGCTGCTCCTGAGGGGTAGTTGATTCTCTTTTTCTCATTGGGTGCGATCATTCCTCAATCGCACTACACTCAGTGCAGTACGCATGGGAACGAGATTCGAGGGTTTGATTGCTCAGGCAGAAACACAACCTATTTGTATCGCTCTTTGGGATGCTTGATGCGGTTGCAATCGCATCGGCAGCGATTATTGCGTGGATGATCAGGATTGACCGGTTTGACCAGTCATTCCCGGATCAGTGGGAAGAGTACTTTAAAGATTCCTTGATCGTCTTTGCGGTCCCGATGGCGTTGCTTGCGATGGTGTCGTTTAAACTGTATAAACCGCGCCGAGATAAGGCGATTGCCGGTGAAATTGCACAGATCTGCAAAGCGTCCATCGCATCTATAATGTTGATCGTGGTGGCATTGTGGGCAGTTGGATCGAATCGGCTCGCGGTTGTCGGTCCACCGGTTGAGCAGTACCCTGGTTGGCGTTTAGCAACAGATCCACTCCGATTCCAACTCGCGGTATTCGCGGTCGCACTCCCTGCAACAGTCGGCACCTATCGGCTCGGTCTCCGATTGATCCTCCGATCAATGCGACGACGCGGTGTGAACATGCGTCATGTCGCGATCCTAGGTGTCGGCCGACTCGGACAGATTACAGCAAGAACACTCACACGCAACTCTTGGACGGGTATTCGTGTTGCGTATTTCATCTCGCATCATGAGCAAACCAATCGCACAAAGTGTCTGAACCTACCTGTTGCAGGCGGGGTCAGGGAACTCGAGTTTATACTTGAAAACAAGCGGGTTGATGCAATTTACCTCGCGATACCCAGCGCGATGTCTGCCCAGATTCCAATGATTTTGCGACAACTCGAGCGATTTGCGATTGATGTTCGCATTATCCCTGATGTGCATTTGCGATATTTGCCTCACAATATGGCAGTTTCGGAACTCGAAGGGATGCCCATCCTGAGTTATCGAGAAAGCCCGATGGCTGGGATCGGTGGGGTTTTGAAACGAGTACTCGATATCACAGGTGCCTTAATCGCGTTGATCGTTTTCTCACCTGTGATGATTTTCATCGCATTGGTGATCAAGTTTGGAGATCGAGGACAAGTCATTTTCAGGCAACAACGAGTCAGTCTCGGCGGCGACACATTCACAATCTGGAAGTTCCGAACAATGCGGGCATATGTGGATAAGAATGGAAATTCGGATGATGAGGAATGGACATCGAAGAATGATCCCAGGATCACCCGGTTTGGGGCATTTCTTCGCCGGACGAGTCTCGATGAGTTGCCTCAACTTATTAATGTGCTCCGAGGGGATATGGCGCTGGTCGGACCGCGTCCTGAGCGTCCAGAACTGATCGACCGATTCCGAGAGGATTGGCGCGGTTATATGCTCCGTCAGCAGGTCAAGGCCGGGATGACAGGGTGGGCGCAAGTCAACGGACTCCGAGGCGATACAAGCTTGCGTAAACGATTGCAGTACGATCTCTTCTATATCCGAAACTGGACGATTTGGTTCGATGTTCGGATTTTGATTTTGACGGTGTTCCGTGGATTTATTCATCGTAACGCATACTAACAAAGCCCGACCGAGTTCAGATAGGGCAATAAAAATCGCTCTATCTCTGTATCTGGGGTTGCGATTTTCATATGAAAGTCGTATAAAAGGTGTACGAAAAGAGATCGAGCAAAGCGTCGTGTGGATGTACTGCTCTTAAACTGTGCAAAACAAGGTCTCAATGATCTGTGGCGGCAAAGATCGAAGTGTTTGGGGAAACGCTGGAACCTTTGGTATCTCAGATACGAATAGAAACAAGGATGATTCTCTGGAACGCACAGCCAATGGCTCAGAGTTCATTAATTCACTAACAAGTCACAGTGCATTTCAAACCACTCGTCGTAACGAGCCTCGTTTGGAGTCACGCTGACAGATGGAGGTCGTCGTGGAAAGACGCAAAAACGCTTTTACCCTTATTGAGCTTCTGGTGGTCATCTCGATCATCGCGTTGCTGATCGGCATCTTGCTCCCAGCATTGGGACAGGCACAACGATCCGCTAAAAATGTCATTTCACAGGCAAACCAGCGTTCATTGAACACCGGTGCTGCAAACTACTCAGCAGATAACAAAGATGCAATCTTTAGTTACACCTGGCGAGCAGGAGAGACATACATTCTTCCTGACGGACGCCCGAAGACTGGTCCGACTGACCAGGATGCTGCAGCTTATCAAAACCAAGAAATTCTTCAGCGCGTAACCGGACGAATCACGGGACGGACCAAGATCCAGAACTATTCAGCTCGTCTTCCACATCGTCGTTATTCGCATCTTGTATTGCTTGACTTCTTGACTGATGTTCAGCCTGAACCAACTGCTGCAAGCCCGTTTGACCGGAATCTCATCAACTGGCAGGCAGATCCACTGGAATACCTCGAAGATGGTAACTCACTTCCATACGGTAACGGTGGCGAAGACTACTCTGACTATGACGATGATCCGAACTGGACAACAACCCCAGTGAAACAACGCTGGCCATTCGCGATGACCTATCAGATGGTTCCTGCGGCATGGAGTGGTGATGGTATTGCTGAATCACCTACATACGCACCAGTTGCTGAGACCCCACATCTCTTTAGAGCTGTCAACGAGACTGCAACTCGGAAAGTTCGTCTTGGTCGTCGCAAGTTTACACAAGTTGCCCATCCATCAAGCAAGGTCATGATGTTTGAAGAGTTTGACCGTTTCTCAGATAAGGACGGACTCTACTTCGCATACCCAGAAGCGAAGCCTAACCTCGCATTCTTCGATGGTTCAGTACGCCAAGAGTCAACCGCTGACAGTAACCCAGGTTGGACTCCAGAGAATCCAGAAGAGAATGTCTGGGCACAGATTTACAAGCCACTGCATACCTTCCCAGATCCAAAGAATGGTATCGGCGATGGTACACAGTACTGCCAACGCTTCCGTTGGACACGGTACGGTTTGCAAGGGATTGATTTCGGTGGTAAAGATGTTGGTCGAAGCACCTACGATCTGCCACAGTCAGATGATCCATCGATTATCTGTACCATTGAAAACTAATCGGTAACGATTAGGAATACAAATCAGATTCATATCAAGGCCTCCATCTCTGATGGAGGCCTTTTTTCGTCGATGTAATTCAATCCAATGTCTAGGCAGGCTGAGTCACACGAGTTTGGTTATGTTTGTGAGCTTGTGTTGTGATTATGTGTGCAGATGGAGTGATCGACACGGTGTCAGTCATGGTGTCAGTCATGGGTAATCGGATTGTCTTCTCCGACATTGCGAGGTTCCGCATCGAGATTCATGCAAACATGAGAAGGGAAGTGAGCGAAAAAAAACGACCAGCGAGAAACGCAGGTCGTTGAGAGATTGATATTGACGCACTGATTAGAATTATGGTCCTCGGCGACGCATACGGCGGAGATCCGCCATCAGGGTCTTGATTTCTGCTTCCCAGTAGATGACATCAATCGCGTCATCAAAGCTTCCTGCCATGGAAGGCATGTTGAGGGTATGCGATTCTCTGAGATACCGTTTGTATGAGCCGATATGCTTGCGCATCGCTTGGAGGGTTGAACCCCGTGTCATATAGGTCTGGGTATCACCTAGGTATGCTCGTTCGACTTGGAATGCTCGAATAGTTGCCATCATGCGATCACGGAGGAGCTGAGATTTCCTCGCAGCTTTCTCAAATATCTCTTCACCGATATCGCCAGCGCTGTCCCATTTTTCGATGCCTTGCACCTTTGCAAACTCCTCGAGCGACTTGCCTTCAGTCATTGAATCGACGAGCCCATACTTGAGGGCCTCTTTCGCTGTGAGGGTTAAAACAGTGTCAGGGCCGTCAATTGTCTCATATCCTTTAGGAAGCCCTTCTGTGGTTCCTGAGAAGAGCCATTTGCCATCTTCTTGGTAGGCGTAAATTGAGTCTTCCGAAACAGTCATCGCACCGACAAGCAATGATTCATGCCCATTGGCGTCAGCGGTGGTTTCGAGCTTCGCTGCGCGGATGCCGTTCATTTTCTTGTCCACTTCAGCGGATCCCATGTTTGACATCATGTAGACCACGGCGCCACCAAAGTCAGAACCGGGAGTCATGGTGATCGTATCACAGGCAAATGAAGGCCAAATAGAGGCACTGATCGCGGATTCGATGAGCATATGCATCGTGAAATCATCTTCGTGCTCTTTGATGAGGGTCACGATGTCATTGGAACACCAGATTTCGCCACCACCAGAGTTGATCCGGAAGACGATATCGGTGACGCCGTTCTCCTTTGCCCATTCGAATGAATCAGCAACCCCTCCGGGATAGATATCATCACCGAAACCGCCCTTGAGGGGGACTTCCATGAGGAGGTTGTACCCATCTCTTTTGAGTGGTTTATCTTCTTCAACCGGTTCTGTTGATGCAGGAAGTGTAATTCCTGGTTCATCAGTCTCTGTGGTGGTTGTTCCAGGGGTCGTATTCTCTGTTTCCCCGATGACAATGGATTTAATGTGTGGGCGTTTGAGCGTGAGTCTTGTCGAAATCCCATGCACTTTGGTGTCAATTTCGATCACACGATTGGTGCGAGAAACGACGGTGCCGGTGTAGACCGTGCCATCTCGCATGATGACTTCGTCACCGATCGCGAGGGTTGAGAGTGCACCGAGAACGCCTGCTGCAGCGGCAATTCGGAGTGCCTTTGTTACTTTTGTGCTGTTCCGCATAGTCATTTTCCCTGATCGGTATCTAGACCGATACCTTGTAATTAAACAAACTGAATAAAACTTATTCGAATACCCTATCAGATGTCGAGCAGTTTTCCAAGCACATAGGGCGTAATCCTCTATTGAATTTTGGAATTAATGATATCTGAAATGGCTATGATCGACTGTGAATACTGAATATAAAGTCATTGTGGTGGGTGGTGGACACGCAGGGGTTGAAGCCGCGTGGGCAGCTGCCAACGGTCTCGGCACCCCGAACAGTGTGGCGTTGATCTCTCTTGATGCGTCCAAGATCGGGGTGATGAGTTGTAACCCTGCGATCGGTGGGTTGGCCAAGGGGCAACTTGTGTGCGAAATCGACGCGATGGGCGGGGTAATGGGACTAATCGCGGATGCGACAGGTATTCAGTTCAAGGTCCTCAATACATCCAAAGGATCCGCGGTGCATGGTCCACGATGTCAGTCTGATCGGCACGCGTATGCGTCTGTTGCACAAGAACTTATCCGATCTCGTGATGAAATTGATGTGATCGAGGGGACCGTAGAAGAGCTGATGATCAATGACGCGGGGGATCGCGTTTCGGGGGTTCGATTGTCTACGGGGTTGGATCAATCCGAAATCGAAATCAGTGCCTCATGTGTAGTGGTCACGACAGGAACCTTTATGCGAGCGTTGATGCATATGGGGGATGTCCAGACTGAAGGCGGACGGTTCGGCGAACAATCCGCGACAGGTATATCCAGATCGCTCAACGATCTTGGATTTGAGCTCGGTCGATTGAAGACCGGTACGCCTCCAAGACTCGATATCACGACGATCCAATGGGATGAACTCCCAGTCGAGTCCGGTGATGATCAACCAATCCCATTTTCCCAGCTCACCCCATCGGGTTGGTCGCTTGGGGATGTGGAATGCGATCAGTTTCCACGGATTGATCAGGTGACCTGCAGACAATCAAGCACCTGTGAATCATCGCACGAGGTTATTCGCCAGAACCTTGATCGGGCGCCGATGTTTACCGGGCAGATTGAATCGCAGGGTCCGAGGTATTGTCCGAGCATTGAGGACAAGGTCGTTCGTTTCGCACAACGCGATTCGCACGGGGTATTCCTCGAACCGGAGTCACACGATTCCGATTGGGTCTATTGCAATGGCATCGCGACGAGTTTGCCCGCGGATGTTCAGGATGAGATCATCAAGCACATGCCTGGGTGTGCCAACGCGAAGATCGTGCAGTACGGCTATGCGGTTGAATACGACATGATCCGCCCGCACCAAATTTATACTACAGGGGAGACTCGAAAGGTTCGTGGTCTTTTCTTCGCTGGGCAAATCAATGGCACAAGTGGCTATGAAGAAGCAGCAGCGCAAGGTCTTATTGCAGGACTCAACGCAGCAAGGCAAGCGCTGCAAGGTGACGCATACAAAGGCTTCTCGTTCGGAAGAGAGCAGGCATATATCGGTGTCTTGATGGATGATCTTGTGACCAAGACCCCCCGCGAGCCCTACCGGATGTTTACGAGCCGCGCAGAACATCGATTGATATTGCGTGCAGATAATGCACCTGATCGCTTAACCCCGATTGCTAAAGACCTGGGGTTGCTCGATACAAGTGATCTTGGAGCGCAACGGTACAAGCTCTTTGAAGCACGGAAAATGATTCTCGAACAAGGGCGAGCATTGCTTGACGAGTTGCGAGATGGTGACAAGACGATCGCCCAACGATTGCTCAATCCAGATTTTACGATTGAGATGCTCCGCGTTACGCTCGAACCCCACCTTGGTGATCAGCCTCTGAGTATCTGGCGCACCTTACATTCGGACAAACGCTACGAACCATACATCGAACGTCAGCTTGGTCAGATCAAGCGGAACATCGATCTTGAGCATCGCCCGTTGCCTGAATGGATTGAATACGACGGGATCGATTCACTGCGCACCGAGGCAAGGCTCGCTTTGAGTAAGTTCAAACCGACAACATTTGGACAGGCATCTCGTCTCGAAGGGATTACCCCTTCAGATATCACATTGCTCAGTGTGCTGGTTAAACGAGCGCGTGCGGATCGTCGATCGCTTGAAGCAAACTAACTCAAGTTCCTTCATTCATATTTCAGTATCTTAATGACTGCCGCCGAGCATGCGGATCTCGTCGCGAAGAATCGCCGCGAGTTCGAAGTTCTCTGCAGCGATCGCGGCGTCGAGCCTCTGACGGAGTTCTGCGCGTTGACTCACCGGGAGCTTGGGGACGAGTGAATCTCTCATATCACGGAGCATGAGCACCTCACCTGACTCATCAAAGAGTTCTGGTTGCTCGATGGATTCATAATAGTTTTTGAGTGCTGCGAGCCCTTGGTCAATAGCAAAGATCGCGGCTTTGTTTTCCTCGGTCTTCATCGCCAAGCTCGCGAGTGATCGCGCACGCATCATCATGATGTACGGTCGATGCGATTCCATCGCTATCCGGTCATCACGCTCGATTGCAAAGTCTCGGAAGAGATCAAGCACACGCAGGTTGCGTGAAGTATCGCGGACCACTGCTTCGTAGTCTTCAAGGACAAGCATGGCGATGTACCGGTGGTAGTACTGCTGGGCTTCTTCCCGGAGCGATCGGCAATCATCTGGAGTGAGCATCGGTTTGGGGGCAGATTCGCCTGCTTCTTGGTCCGCTTGTTGATCGAATGCGGTTTTTTCGAGGAACTGCTCTTCTGATCCTTCGTTTTGCTCATTGGCATGTTCGGATTCATCGTCGGCATTGACTCGATCGCTTTGGTCGATTTTGGACTCGTAATAATCGAGCATGGACTCGAACCCATGTGGGCGCGTTCCATCAGGGCGTCCGATGGTGTTCATCTGGAGCAATCCCAGGTCTAATCGGACCTGAATTCGGGGGTGTCCGTCTTTGCCTTCGATGACTCTGACGGTAATTTGTCCCGATTCAAAGGGCCATTCTTCAAAGAGTTCAGATAAATCTTGATCCATTATTTTTCACCAAATTTGGAGTCTAATTCCAAAGTATGCGCCGTTTTTTGAAAGATGCCAATAAAATTTTCAAAGACCGATCATATTTGTAAAAATGTCGGTTTATCTCTTTAATCGGTACATTCAGGCAGGTCAATGCACACAACTTTGTAAAGAAAAAGCCCAAACTTCAGGCATTTTTCTCTTCCGCCGATGGAACAATTCGCGTAGACTCACGAACGGAGTAGTGGGTGGGATCTTTGTCCCCCCAAGTATGTTTTTTCCGGCAGCGCTCGCTGCGGAGAAGGGTAGGGTAGGAAATTGAGTACAACTTCTGTAAGTTCGTCTACAGGTTCTAATGGAACTCGTGCGTCGGCCGGTTCGAAGACCGGGTCTTCTGGTGTGAAGTCTGCATTGCAGACTTACCTCAAGGAGATCAATCGCTATTCATTGCTCACGGCTGAAGAGGAGCGTGAGCTTGGATGGAAGATCATTAATGATCAGTGCCCTGTTGCACGGGATCGGATGGTCAACAGCAACCTGCGACTGGTCGTTTCGATCGCCAAGAAATACAGCAACCGAGGTTTGCCGATCACTGATCTGATCGAAGAGGGCAACATCGGGCTGCTGCGTGCGGTGGAAGGTTTCGATCCAGCGCAGGGCGCTCGGTTCAGTACCTATGGCAGTTGGTGGATCAAGCAGGGCATCAAGCGTGCACTGATGAACGCCAATCAACCGATCCACATCCCCGCATATATGGTTGAGTTGATTGCCAAGTGGAAGATGCACTCACGATTGCTTCAGGCACAGCTCGGGCATCCACCTTCAATGGAACAGCTCTCAGAAGCAATGGATCTCCCTGTGAAGAAGATTCAGATTATCAAGCGTGCAGTGCGTGCGTTTAATGCTCCAAATCAGTCGCCTCGCGATGTGAATGGTGAAGCAGTCGGACTCGAAGGCATTGTCGCTGATTACCGCGGAACAACTGCCGATGAGCAATCATTGCGGACTGAAGAGCTCAGCACTTTGCGGAGTCTGATGGAAACCATTGATGATCGTGAAGCTGAGATCTTGCGGTTGCGCTTTGGTCTCGATGGATCTGAACCATTGACACTCAAAGAGATCGCGGCAGAAGTGGGTATCTCGCGTGAGCGTGTTCGTCAGATCATCGAAGAATCACTCGATCGTCTCAATGATCGTCTCAACGATGCCAAACCAAGCCAGTTCTTCCGTCGTGAAGCGCCAGCGTTTGAAGAAGTCTCGCGAGGAAAGGATCAGCATCCTCCAAGCATGATCCACAATCAGGATAAGCAGGCGACTTATAAAGCTGGTTAATCCGTATTTCGAATACGATATCTCGAAAAATACAATCAAGCTCTCTTTCTCCTGACGGGGTCATTCGCGTGACCCCGTCAGTTCTTTTTGTACCATTTGATGCGCTACCATTCTGTGCTAGTTATTGGGAATAGATCGCTGGTCAACAGAGTTTATTCCAAGCCGACAGGCATGAAGTTTTGATACAGATCGGTCATGCCCAAACACGCATGGCTATAGAGGAGCACGGTTTGACAGATACAACAGAGAACACCGTTCACAAAGTCGCCATCATCGGTTCAGGCCCATCAGGTTGGACCGCAGCGATCTACGCAGCACGCGCCAACCTCAATCCGGTAGTCTTTGTGGGGGTTGCTAAGCAGGACCCAGGGCCGATTCTACCGGGTGGTCAGCTCATGTTGACTACTGAAGTCGAAAACTACCCCGGGTTCCCTGATGGGGTTGCAGGACCTGAGATGATGATGAAGTTTGAGCAGCAAGCTCGTCGCTTTGGTACTCAGGTCGTTGGGGAAGATGTCGTGAAGTGTGATTTTTCAACTGATGGATCGCCTCACACATTGCACACTTCCGATGGCAAAACGGTTCAAGCACATGCGGTCATTATTTCAACCGGTGCTACCGCGAACTGGCTTGGGCTTGAGAGTGAGATGAAACTCGCGATGGCGGGTGGAGGTGTGTCTGCGTGTGCGGTATGCGATGGTGCACTCCCTGCGTTCCGTGATCAACCTGTTGCAGTTGTTGGTGGTGGTGATACCGCACTCGAAGAGGCAACATATCTCACCAAGTTTGCTTCGACGGTCTATATTATCCATCGCCGAGATGAACTGCGTGGATCAAAGGTCATGCAGAAACGGTTCATGGACAGCGAGAATGCAGAGGTCATGTGGAACAAGACTGTTGTCGAATGTTTGAGCACCCCCGATGAGCATGGATCAGAGAAACTCCACGCGATCAAACTCAAAGATACCGTCACCGGTGAAGAATCAGAACTTCAAGTCAAAGGCATGTTCGTTGCAATCGGTCATACACCAGCAACAAAGTTCCTGCGTGAAACCGGTCTTGAGTTTGATGATGCAGGTTACATTGATCTCAAAACCAGATCGAGCAAGACCAATATCGAAGGCGTGTTCGCTGCAGGGGATGTCGCTGATGCCAACTACCGTCAGGCGGTAACCGCTGCGGGTATGGGTTGCCAGGGTGCGATTGATGCCGAGCATTGGCTCGGTGAAAAGGGCTTGAACTAAGTAGCACTCGATGAGTTCACCAATCAATAAAAAGCCCCGATGTCATCCTGAGACATCGGGGTTTTTATATTATTCAAATCGTGTTCTCGAGTATTATGAATCGAGTTCGTAGTTTGCGAGTGTTGCTTGGAGCTCGCCAGCATACTTCTGATACTCTTCAGGGATAAGCTCGATTGCTTTCTTTTGCCACTTGATCGCGTCTGCTTGGTTACCGGTTTTGTAAGCAGCCTGAGCGTAGGTATCGAGAATCATCCAGTTGCTCCACTCAGTGGCTTCGCACGCTGCGTTTGCGGCTTTGAGTGCGATCTTGAAATCAGTCATTTCCGTATCGGAAGACTCGGTATTGAGGAGCATCCATGCGATTTGATTCAGGCCGCTCGGATCACTTTCGAGATGATCGTCGATGAGAATATTGGCGATTTGGCGTGCGTCATTGAGATTCTCTCCGTCATCGATGAGCTCAGAGAACTTGATGAGTCCTGCGTTGACGAGCAGGCCATCGATTGCGCGTTCGCTTGCTGCTTTGGTATCGAAGTCACCATTGACGACATCGTTGAGTACTTCGTCCATGGTCATCGGATGACCGATCCATGCGATCGAGCCAGTGCCATCAACGATGAATGCTGCTGGGATGCCGTTCTGTTCCGCAGGGCGTAGCCAAGTCATCCCCATATCGCTGTTGGTTTCAACCGCAACGGTGTAGCTCATGTTCTCGCCTTGATCTTCGACGAACTTTTCGATTCGTTCGATCCGGGCAGTTTGATCGGTGTCGCGTTCGGATACATTGACACCGATGAAAGTTACATTTTCGCCGTGCTCTTCTTGGAGGGTTGAGAGGTGGGGGAATGCCGCGATACATGGTCCACACCAGGTTGCCCAGAACTCAACAACATAGACCTGTCCTTCATCGAAGCCGGTGACGGAATCGCCTTTGACATACTTCGCGATTTTGAGATCGGGTGCCTTTGATCCGATGAAGAGCTCGGGCGCTTCAATTTTGCCTACAAAGTCTTCGAGTGTTTTCTGTGATTCGGATGCAGTTGCGTGCGATTTGTTATCTTGTGTCTGTTTGTGCTCGGGTCCTGCCAATGCGGTGGTGCCCGCGAGCAATGTGAGCAAGAGTGCTGATGCGATTGTGGTTGAGTTCTTCATTGGGAAACCTCCTAAGTGTTGACTATACGATACCGGCCCAGAGTGAGTAGGGTTCTGGTATATTTGAGTTTTATCGGTCAATATGCTTGGAATTTTGATAGGGATTTGAAGGGAAAGTGTTTATTAGCAGGATAAATCGCATTCGCCAAGCAGGGTGAATCCCTTTCGGCGAAGAATCTGACCCGCTAACGTCGGGTCATCCACCGCGATTGCAATTCCAGAAGCAGCAGCTGATTCACGCATCAGTGGATACGCAAATGCAATATTGATCTCAGCACCCAAGAGATATAAACACAACTTCGAGAGAGAGTGTTCTTCCGATACTTCCGCCAGAAGGATCTCGTGTTCTGAGAACGGGAAGTTGTTCTCTCTTAAAATCAAACGAGCTTGCTTTGCATCATTGGTAATCAGACGAACCACCGCATGATCGGAAGCTTCGTGTACAGAGAATGCACAGAGCGCGACATCTGCACCATCGAAGTGCTCAGTGAGATCGAGCATCTTTCCCACTTTGTTCGAGAGGAACACACTGAACTGGACCGCGGTGGGTGGGCAATAACCCTGGATAGTATCGAGAGGGGTTGGAGATTCCGTCATGGTCGAGTTGCCCTTCCGTGGCGTGTCTGATCCCATATGAGGGGATGCATGTGCTGTTAAGCGTGAACCCTATTCAACTGTATCTTGGGTAAATATGCAACCCTGAAACTGAAAATCGCCCCGGATTTTCCGGAGCGATATGAGATTCGAATGGTTTGTGACGAGTATCAGGCAATTACTGGCATTGAGCGGATACATCGTCTCGGATGAACGAATCGTTAGACCGAGAAGCTTGATCCACAGCCACAACTGCTTGATGCGTTTGGGTTGTTGAATACAAAGCCTCGACCCATGATTTCATCCTTGAAGTCAACCGTTACCCCTGAGAGGTAGAGAAGGCTCTTCGGATCGATGATCATCTTGATACCGTGCTGCTCGAAGACTTCGTCTGAGTCCTTCTGAGTCTCTGTGAGATCAAGCAGGTAACTAAAGCCTGAGCAGCCTCCGCCTTTGACACCGATGCGTAGGCGAACCTTATCCACATCGAGTTCCTGAGCTTCAACGATTGTCCGAACCTCTTTGGCAGCGAGCTCGGTAAGAATAACAGCTTGTTCTTGGGTTGTTTCAGTACTCATAATTGACTCCAAATCGATCCTGCAGAATGCTCTGGATTGGTAGGGATTCTATACCCAACTTCGACGAAAAACAGTGTCTCACCGATCGATCGGTTTAGCTGTGCTTTTGCTTGTAATCTTGAATCGCAGACTTGATCGCATCCTCTGCAAGCACCGAGCAATGGATCTTGACCGGAGGCAAGGAGAGCTCTTCAACGATCTCAGTGTTCTTGATATCAAATCCTTCATCAAGGGTTTTCCCCTTGAGCCATTCAGTTGCAAGCGATGAACTCGCGATTGCTGAACCGCAACCAAAGCACTTGAACTTGGCATCTTCGATGACACCGGTATCGTCGTTGACTTTGATTTGGAGTTGCATGACATCGCCACACTCTGGAGCGCCGACGAGTCCTACACCGATGTCGGTGCGTTCTTTGATTTCTTTTTGAGTTCCGAATGTCCCGACATTGCGGGGTTTTTCGTAGTGCTCAATGACTTTGTTTGAGTAGGCCATGTGGATCTTCTTTCTGGGTATGTTCCGATGGGTGCTTAGTGAGCAGCCCATTCGATTTTGGAAATGTCAATGCCTTCGTTGTGCATGTCAAACAAAGGCGAAAGATCGCGAAGCTTGTTCACCGCTTCGATGATCTTCTCTGCTGCGTAATCAATCTCAGCTTCGGTGGTCCATCGCCCCATACTGATACGGAGTGATGAATGCGCAAGGTCATCGCCGACGCCTAATGCTTTGAGAACATAGCTTGGTTCAAGCGACGCACTGGTGCATGCGGAACCTGATGACATTGCGATTTCTTTGAGTGCCATCATCAAGCTTTCACCTTCGACAAATCCAAAGGAAATGTTTGTCAGGTGTGCGAGCCGTTTGGTCGGATGCCCATTGACCTGGGTCACATCAAGCGCTTCGGTAACAGTCTTTTCGAGTTTGTTACGGAGTGCCAACAGGCGTTCACGCTCGGTGTCCATTTCCTGTGCACAAAGTTCACAGGCTTTGCCGAGTCCGACAATACCCGTGACATTGGAAGTGCCCGAACGGAATCCGCGTTCTTGTCCGCCGCCTTCTTGCAGTGCCATAATCCGAACGCGTGGACGGCGTCTTCGAACATACAACGCACCGGCACCCTTCGGGCCGTACATTTTGTGTGCTGAAAGGGAGAGGAGATCGACATTGTCAAGCTTGACATTGGTCGGCATCTTCCCAACCCACTGGGTTGCGTCCGTATGGAAGATGATTCCCTTTTCATGACACAGTGCGCCGATTTCAGGGATCTCGTTGAAGGTGCCGATCTCGTTGTTTGCCCACATCACAGTGACGAGGATGGTGTCATCGCGGAGGACCGCTTCGATCATTTCGCGGGTGACGGTGCCGTCGGACTTTGGATCGATGAGGGTCACATCAAAGCCTTCTTTTTCGAGACGCTTGCACGGATCGAGGACTGCTTTGTGCTCATGTATCACCGAGATGATGTGCCCGCGTGAGGATTGCCCCGCGGGTTTCTTGGCGTACATATTGGCAGCACCTTTAATCGCCAGGTTGTTGGACTCTGTTGATCCTGAAGTGAAGATAATCTCTTTCGAGTCTGCACCGATCAAGTCTGCAACCTGTTGGCGTGCATTGGTGACGGCTGCTTCCGAATCCCACCCGAAGGAGTGATTGCGTGAACCGGGATTACCGAACATCTCGGTAAAGTACGGGAGCATCGCATCGACAACGCGTGGATCACACGGAGTGGTCGCTGCATGGTCGAGGTACATTGGGAGTTTTACATTTTGATCTGCGCTGTTGGAGACACTCATTGTCAATCCTCCGCGTTTGTTGGTGGTGTGAATATGCATGACTATTCAGAATCAGGACAGGATGGTCCTGATTCTTAGAATCATTCCAAGTTATGATAGGCATTTTTTCAACACGAAGCAAGAAGAATACGATGCAGCGAGCGTATGTCTTCTGTAGGCACTCGAGCGTTGAGCTTATAAAGGGTTCAGACTAAGCTGATTAATCCGGATGGACATACTGGAGCTTCACTCGATTGCCTGAGGGATTGAAGTTGACATGTGTCATGTACGCACGCATCAGCATTACGCCTCTCCCTGAGGGCTTTGAGAGGTTCTCGATGAGTGTTGGATCTGGTAGCGCTTCGGGAGAAAACCCCGGACCCTGATCTTGGACTGCAACCTCGATAATCTTTGGAGTGACCGCGTACTCAACACGGATAGAGAGTGACGGATCGAGCCCTTCGTGTCCGTGCTCGAAGGCATTGGTGATTGCTTCCTCAATCGCTAAACGCACAGCAAAAATTGAACTCGCACCAAATCCTTGTTGCTCTGCAAGACCAAGGATTGTATCGATCAACTGCGAGATCACCGCGCGATCGTATACAAGATCAACTGCGGTCGCGTCTTTGATTGTGGTCGTTTGATCACTCATGCGAAAATCATGCGGGTCAGAACCGATTGAGAAGACATTTGGGAATACAGGGAATGAGGCGACTCAAATCGAATGAGACACCGACGCATCAGTTTGCAAATGCGGCTTGTGCTTCGTCAGCGGTCTCATGAATGTTGAACAACTTGTTGAGACGCGTAATGACAAACACCTCATAAATCTGTGGATCGATATTCGCAAGATGGAATGCACCCTTTTTTTCACGGATCTTATTGTTGATCGTGATGAGTGCACCCAATGCAGCGGATGAGAGATGGTCAACATTGGAAAAGCTGATTAATATCTTTGGTACATCTGCTTGCTCAATCACCGCAGTTATTTCTTCGGTGATCGCTTGGATATTCGCTTCGTCGAGAATATTGCGGTCGACGAACTCAACAAGGGTGACCCCGTCATTGTTCGATATTTTGAGTCTTGAATCAGTCATCTATGTGAGTCCTCTTTACTCATCGCCAGCGAATATTACCGGCGGGTTGATACAACACTATAGTGCAATTGGGGCGTGCAAGCACGCAAAGTATACGGGAATAAATTGTGGTATAAAAAAGGGCACACTCTGATGAATGTGCCCCTCGAGTTGTTCAGAAAAAATTTATCGTCCGAGTTGATCGAGCAAGCCTGGGAAGTTGAGTTCTTCTTCTTCATTCTGGATGAGAATAGTAGGCTTGAGCAAGATAAGCAGGGTCTTCTCGCTCTTTGTATCAATCCGGTTCGAGAAGAATCGGCTCAATATGGGGATCTTGGAGAGCACAGGAACACCTGTTTCAACTTCGAGTTCTTCAACAATCCGTTGCCCGCCGAGCAAGACTGTGCCTTGGTCAGGGATGGTGACTGTGGTGTTGAGCTGGGTCGCGTCGATCACAGGGATCTGAATCGAAGCAGAGAACTCGCCGTTGGCACCGCCTGTACCATCGTTATTGTTTGCTACCGCACCACCGATTTGACGATCTTGAGCGAACGAAAGCTGTGATTGGGTGGTTTGAATGGTCAGTGTTACATAACGACGATCCGCAGAAGCAACACCCGTGATGTCGATGACCACACCAGTGGAGATCGAAGTAATCGTTGGGTCGAAACCACCCGCACCAGAACCGACAATCGGAGTCAGGTCAGATACGAAAGTTGTCGAGGTTGATACCGCGATAAACGAACGCTGCCCGTTGGTGAAGGTGAGCCTTGGCGCGGTGAGTGTCACCGAGCGTTGGTCCGCCTGGGTTGCTTCAACAAGGAAGTCAACCTGAATATCGTCAAGGAACCGTCCTGAAATTCCGAGTGCAGGATTGAGGCCAAGGATTTGTGACGCGAATGAAGTCGCAGCACCGAGTTCATTGGTGAGACCAAATGAGTTCTGAGCAGCACGGATCACAGAGAAATCATCGCTCGGGAGATCGATCCCACCGAATGTACCACCATTGAAACCTGGACCAATAACTGGCTGGTTGATCGGTCCATCGGGGATACCGTCACCATCGAGATCGAAGGTGCCGCCGCCTGATACTGTGCCTCGGACTAAGTTGCCTTGTGCATCAAAGAAATCTGAAGGCAGAATCGTCGGGTCAATCGTGCGAGCAATATTGGTCGCGGTGTTGTCTGCATTGAAGAAGACATCGAGATCAAATCCGATTTGCTCGAAGAAATCTTGATCAACCGAAAGGAATCGGGTTTCAACATTGAGCTGAACAGCACGCTGCTGGCGCAACTTGTTGAGGAGTCCAATGATTGCACGGTGATTCTTCGGGGTTGTGGTGATGATGAAGTTGCCGTTGAGTTCGGTAATCGAGCTGGTATCGCCACCGATTGCAACCCAGCCGTCAGGGTCAACATTCGCTTGGATCAGGTCAACGATTGCTTGAACACGATCATCGCGGGGGACATCATCGATATCTTGACCGCCGCCGGAGAATGGGCTTTGCCCGCCGCCGCCACCGCCGCGACCGGCTGCGGAGACTGCACTCTGGAGATCGAACTCGGGTGCGTTGTCAAAGTCCGGCACAACAAAGATCAGGTCACGGATGTCGTATGTTTCGAGAATGGTGTTTAGACGCAAAACTTCATCTGAAGCGATCGTCAAAATGCCGTCTTGGATTGCCCATCCCGCAGGGAGTGTTGGATCGGAAACTTTCCCGAGAACGCGATCAAGCAGCACAGAGACCTGAACATTCTTCAATGAAAGATCAACTGGGGTGTCAGGATCAACCCCGATATCAGCAAGCGATTCCCAGTCAACATCGATATCGATGTCAGTGGTTTGCCCGATGAACGCGATGACATCTTCAAACGCATTGTCATCGAAATCTACAGGCATGCTTGTGTCACGCATCGCGGTGAACACTGCACGGTTTGCATCAGATTCTGCAAACTCGAGAATATCGCCTCGACGGAATGAGATTGATGGCCAATCGTCTGGGTATCCAATAATAGAATCTGGTGCGATCATTGCTTCTTGGTTGTTCACCGACTGTGTCATGTAGCTCAGGCTTTTATCGCGCTGAATGAGCATGTTTTGGCGGTACACAATCGTGTCTTCGATGATGTCCTTGAGCAACAAGCCCGATGGGTTTGTTGGATCGAGGAACAAGATAGATTCAACGACTTCGAGCGCTTCTTCATACTTGAGTTCTTGCTGGAGTGCATGAACCCGGTAGAGGTTGCTGATGATTTTGTCATTGCGTTCGCGATTGCGTTCGGAAGCAAGCGCTTCGGTTTCTGCTGCCAAACGAAGTTTCTCTGCTTCATTCTCAGCAATCCGGAGGCTGTTCTCAGTTGCGTTGATCTGGGTGATCAAATCTGCAACTTCATCAGCATGTCCTTCAAATGCCGATTCAGGCATGATGTTGCGTGCACGCTTGATGGTCAGGTCCGCTTGAGCTGCCAAATTCCGAGCAGTATTGGTATCGCCTTCACTAAGTGCTTGTTGAGCTTGTGAAAGATAGTTGCTGAATGCAGTTTCCGCACGCTGGCGTTCGATTGATATATCCTCTGCTTCTCGTTGGAGGATATCGTCGGGACCACCTTGCGTGCCGAGTTGGACCTGGGTTTCTGCTCGGCGTGTACTTGCAAGTGAGAGTTCCTCTGCGGAAATGTATCCAGAGAACTTGCTCACAAGCTGTGAGTAGAGTTCGTAGGCTTTACCGAACCGGCGCTCTTCGTATGCGATGTTTGCTTGACCAAGCAAACTCTGTGCTTCAAACTTGCGAGCAGCATCAAGAAGATCAACCTCTGGTTGTTCCTCAACGAGTTCAACTTCGATGGGTTGATCTTCTGGTTGATTCTCACTGAGGTATGCACCAGAGCGAGCACCATCTTGATTAGTGTTGCTCATCAACCAATCGGTGTTCATGCTCGATTCAGGAGCAAGCATACCCATTGATGGATTGAAAGAGCCAAAGCTTTTGCCTTGGGATTGTTCAAGACTCGCAAGACGATCACGGTAGGAGTTGAGCGTTTGTGTGTCCGCAGCAGGGAGATCGAGCCCGAGCTGGCCGATGCGAGTAATCAAAGATTTCGCAGTGGTGTAATCACCAGTGTTGAATGCTTCGACAGCACTGTCAATCGCGTTGCCGATCTTAGTCTTCGCATCTGCTTTGCGGATCGATACATGATCGAGGATTGCTTGAGCGCGTCCAACTTGGGTGCTGTCGGATTTGTTTGAGTTAATTACAGTCGTACTTTGTCTCGTCGCTTCGACAAGATTGTCGTTGGTGAGTGCGAGCTGAGCTTTCTGCAAGCTGATATCGATACGATCCGTCTTCTGGATCTGTCGTTCGATCTTTGCCATCTGTGACCAGAGTCGTTGACCAAGCTCGTCACCGAGTGTTGCGCCAGATGGGGAGTCTTGGAGTGCCAAAAGCATCGCACGAGCTCTGATCAGGTTGCCCTGTTCTGCGAGCAATGATGCATGATCCAAGATCGCATTGGCATCCTGGGTTATTTGTGCACTGGTGGTATTCGTATTGAGTGCAATTGCAGGCGTCGTAACGATGCCTCCAAAGGCAACCGCAGCGAGAAGCAGCGAACGAACTGAACGGTGAGTTGCATATCGATGAGTCGTGGGTGACATCCGGATCACTCCATTTGGATCGTGTCAAAAAACTGGGGGGCCTGCGTCGGAGACCCGTTGGATGTGCCAGTTTCTCGCCTGTTTCTCTAACATGATGTTGCACCAGTTGCAACATCTCTGTATTTGTGCTTTGTCAGCAGTAGATATCCACTGCGTCAATCCCATTAGAACACGCATGAAGCCGATAGGCAACATGAGCAGGGACAGGGACGATACCGGGGTTGGACCTGAATCGCAAATCCCAATGGCAATGAGTTTACTCTTTTTCCTGTTGCCGGCCTGACGGGTTGTGTTGGTCACCCGCATTTCTAGACGGTGCAGAAGCGGGGCTGCACCGTATCGTCCCTTGTAGATCACCTATTCGATCGATGAGCTCGAAAGGTTCCACACTTCTCATATGTTGGACAAATGAATAGGTTTGATCAATACCAAGATCGGGATTCAAACAATCGAAAGGAACCCATATGTATCAGGAATGGTCTTTTTCGTGTGCGTTAATCGGTGCCGACAAACCGGATTGCGATGATTGATTCTTTTTCTAATACTTTTGTGTCAAATGATTTAGCGTCAGGAGAATCATTGAACGCTTCGTTGAGTTGATCAGTTGTGAATCGGTCTGCACTGATGACAATGACATCGTACCATTCACGGTCGTCCTTGAAATCTGCGATGATCGATTGCTGTGCGAGCTCTTCTGCCTTTCGGATTGAATCAGTGGTCAAGAAGATCTGAGCATATTGCTCGTCCGGTGTTTGGTCGGTGGCATACCGAACCAGACAACGCCAAAGTGTAATTCCGAGATCTTCACCCTCGTCGTCCACATTTGATTCAGGATCAACATTCAAAACGAGCCGCCAGGTGTCTCTCATCCGTTCAAGGATCTCATCGCCGATCAACAAATCAGGCCGATCTGCGGACGCGAGGAGGATCGCGCGATGTTCATGTGCCGCAGAATCCGCACCCGCGGGTTCGTCGATTTGTTGAAGATCGAACGCAGTGAGGAGGTTCTCGATCTGAGATTTGAACTTGGCTTCGACCCTGACGGTGAGGATTTTGTGTTCGTCGAGGAATATATAGAAGAATGGTTCTTCTGAGACTGCTCCGAAACCCACCATGCCGTCCTCGAAGAAGAACGGTCGGTACTTGCGGATGCCGTCGATGACTTTCTCTTTGCCGATCGGTTCGTAGGCCATATAGGGGTCAATTTCCCGATAGGCATCGTGTCCGATGTAATCGATGATCGGAAACACCCGGCCGGGCATCATTGCAAAGACCTGTTGCCAGAACGATTCGATACGATCAGCTGGCATTACTATGTCAAAGACATACTGGTCCGGCCAAGCTTCCCATTCGTCCGCTTCCTCCTCTGTGTCTGCGGGTTCGAACTCAGAGGAATACCCCGCAATCGGGGTCATGGGTTCGACAGGGTAGACCCCGAGGGGGAACTTGAACCCCTTGACGGATTTGCGTTCGATGGATTCGTCAATCTGACAAGTGGTCATGTGCAAAGTCTCAACTCATACGCGGATCAAGGATCGAAAAGTAACCATGCTCTATGATCGGTTATTTCCACTGATATCATGCGGAAATGAAGGATAGCAGGGTCGAATCGTCGAAGTTGATCTGTGCGAGTCTATGCTTGTGCATGTCAGAATCACTACCTCCCCAGTTTACCGGTTTACCATCAAAGCTCGATTCCCTCCTCGCAATCGCAGTTGGGAATACACGCACCCGTGTTGGGGTGATCCAGGGCAAGGAATGCGCCAAAGCCAAATCAATCGCAACCAATGAACCCGATCAGGTCGCATCCTTTGTACAGGCGCTCTTTGATGAGTTTGATTTTTCCGGAGATGAACCCGTCATCTTGGTTTCTACCGTTTCCGCCCCCGCTGCAGATGCGATTGAACAAGCAATCCAAGACAAGTTCGGATGGTCATCTTTTCGATTTGGAAGAGATATTCAGATTCCGATCATTCATACCCTCACTGAATCAGGCGAAGAAACCGTCGGGCAAGATCGGCTCTTGTGCGCGATCGGTGCATTCGATGTCGTCAAGCAGGCGTGCGTTGTGGTCGATATGGGCACCGCGATCACGGCGGACTTTGTCGACGGGGAAGGCGTGTTCCACGGCGGCGCAATTCTACCAGGCGTTTCAACCATGCTCGAATCACTCAGTGCAAGCACTGCGCATCTGCCTGAACTCAAATACCGCAAGCTCGATCCAACATCACATGAGCCAGGTAAACAGACAGATGATGCGATTATTCTGGGAGTCACCGCAGCTGCGCACGGCGCGATCCGATTCCTTGCAGAGCGATACGCGCAGTTTTATGAAGGATATCCACAAATCATCGCCACCGGAGGCGACATGGGGTTGCTCGAAGATGACGAGCTCATCGAGTCTTTCGTCCCCGATCTACAACTTCATGGCATCCGTGTCGCATGCCGGATGATTATTGAATCAGATCATGAAGACGATGAACTCGATGACTGATATCCGTATGACCAACTTTCATACGATCGAAACTCCCAAAGGTGCGCCAGGCGCGATCGCGATGATCCGTGTGGTCCATCCGGATCCATCAGCGATCGGACTCGCGAACCCAACGCTCGACGGGATCAAACTCGCAAAGATTTTCGATATAGATGATGGGGTCATCACCCGATGGGATGCCGATTCGATCGTGCTCATGCCTCACGGGGGGATGGCAATCGTTCGGATGATCTCCGCAGCGCTTGAGGAAAAAGGTCTGCCGCACTGTGAACACCAATCCGTGTTTCCAGAAGCAGAATCAGAAATCGAATCAAAGATGCTCGAATGCATTTCTCAAGCATCGAGCCCACTTGCTGTGAACTTATTGCTCGACCAACCTGAGAAATGGAAATCAGTTGGAGTCCATACACTCAATGATGCAGAGTTATATCGAGATGTATGTGATGGAGTAGCGAGATCACGATTGCTTGATCCGCCGATTGTTGCTGCAGTGGGACGCGCCAATATTGGTAAATCCACATTGATCAATGCGCTCGCAGGGAAACATGTTGCGATTGTTGCAGACCTTGCTGGGACAACACGAGATCATGTAGGTGTGCTGATAGATCTTGGTGGACTGGTTGTGCGATGGATCGATACCCCCGGGATCGATGAACGAGTCGGAGATGATGAAGAGATTGATATCGCGGTCCGGGTGGTGTCGCAGGCCCAACTCGTCGTGCACTGCATCGATTCACAGGACGAGGTTGGCGAACTTGATCAACGACTGCAACGAGCGATTGATCCAGATGCTCTCTGTATTCGTGTTGGCACCCGAAGTGACATGGGGGACCCCCAAAATCTCCTTGAGGTGCCGATAGATGTCCGTGTCTCGGTGCTTGACGACACGATGGACAGCACACAGTTCGATGGAGGCCAATCACTGGTTTCGATGATCCGAGATCGGCTTGTCCCGCAAAGTGTGCTCGATGACACGCGCCCATGGCGATTTTGGACGAGTATTCGCTCTTAGATCGTCATGAACGGGGTTGAGTTGGAGATCGGGTGTGTTTATTGACAGCGAAGCGTCTACGATTGCTCCCCGATGATCGGGGATATTGATATCCGTTAGAAGAAGGATTTATGGCATGGACGATCGGCAATCAGGTATTAAAGAAGGTGCAGGACTTGAGGACTCACGGGTCAATCAGGAGTTCCTTGATTTTCTGAATAAATGGAGCTCGCCGGTGCTGTTGACGCTCGCGGTTGCAGCCCTCGTCTGGGCAGGTCTTCAACATCTCGAACGCAAGAAAGTTGCTCGGGTCAATCAAGCATTCAGTGAACTTCAATCCGCGACTGCGGGTGGGAACCCTTCGCCGGCATCATTGAAAACGCTCGCGTCAGAGTATGAAGGCGTGCGTTCAGTTTCATCCTTGGCGCTGCTCACAACTTCTGATGTATATCTCAACGCATTTGTTGTTGGGTTCGAACCCGGCGCACAGATGGATCAAGTAACCGGGTTGCCGCTCGATGAGAACGATGTGCTCACTGATGAAAAACGCCAGGTGTATCTCGACCAAGCGGGTCAGCTTGCCAAGCAAGTGCTCGAAGAGAACAAGAATGTTGAAGGGAAAGAACTCCTTGCAATGCAAGCGATCAGCCGAGTCGCAGCGTTTGAAGAGGGCAAACGCAACTACGACGGTGCGAAGAGTATGTACCAGCAACTCGAATCGACCGCAACCACCCACAAGTACCCATCGGTTGTTGCATTTGCTCAAACACGGATCGCAAATCTTGATTCGCTCAAGGATATCAAGCCTTTGCTCAGTCTCGACTCGTTTGGAGTGCTTCCAGGCGAAAGCCCTCAGCTGACGCAAGAGCAACTTCAAGAGATGCTCAACTCCGTGCCAGAGATTGAATCTGATCCAATCGAAGAGGCGCCTGCCGAGGACGATGTTGAGTCAAGTGTTGATGAAACTGAATCGGAATCAGAACCGATCGAGTCTGAATCGCCGTGAGTGATTCCGGTTCAAACCCGGAGCACCTAGGCGCAGTCCCAGCAACGAATAAGTTTATTCTACCCGGTGGCAAAGTGGACGGCGAAGCTGTCCGCCAAGCATATATCGATGCGCGTACACAAGGAGACAAAGATTTCGTTGTGCGCGTACCATTCGAGATGATGCGTGATGTGAAGGATCGGCTCGATCGATACTTGACCTCTCGGATCACATTCATGAGCCGGAATCAACTCCAAGTACTCATTGATTCTGGGGGCGCCACTGTCAACAACAAAGTTGCCAAAGCATCAACCAAGTTGCGATTAGGTGACCAGATTGTGCTCATGATCCCCAAGCCCCCAAGCGGCGATATAGAAGCAGACGATATTCCACTCGAGGTGATGTACGAAGATGAGTTCATCCTTGTTGTCAACAAGCAACCAGACATCATCGTCCACCCTGCAAGAGCTGAGAACCGAGGAACAATGCTCAATGGGCTCGTTCATCATTTCGAAAAGAACGCATCAGGAGAGTTGTCAACAGTCGGGGAAGAGTTCGCCCGACCTGGGGTTGTTCATCGACTCGATCGGAATACATCCGGGTGCATTGTCTTTGCGAAAAATGATGAATCGCATTGGAAGATGGGCAAGAAGTTTGAAGAGCGCCAAGTCAACAAGCGATATCTCGCGGTGGTCCATGGATGGGTCGCTCGTGATGAGCAGCTGATTGATTTACCATTAGGCCCACATCTTTCGCATGCAAAGGGATCTCGCGAGAAACGGGTAGTCCGGTATGACAATCTCGGAAAAGAGAGTCAAACTATTTGCAGAGTCCGTGAACGGTATGAACTCCCCGGATTGCGAAAACTCACATCGACCAGAAAATACTCGCTCGTTGAGCTCGAGTTATTGACCGGGCGGACACACCAGATTCGTGTACACCTTTCGCACCTCGGCCATCCGATCGTCGGTGACGATATGTACACCGGTAAACCATTCATCGACGCAGATGGGAACGCTATCATCGAGCGACAAGCGCTGCACGCGGGTTTACTGAGTTTTCTACACCCAATGAGCGATGAACCTATGGAGTTTGTTGCGCCGGTGCGTGAAGAGTTGCGTGCGTTGATAGTTCATCTCCGCGAAGCAGGCAACACGCTGGTGGTTGAAATTGACAATACGATCGAGATTTCTCGATTTGGACTTTGAGTTCGAGCATGAAGAACTAGCTTGCTGTATGAGTTGATCCGTTGAATAGACCATTGCCCGCGTTGAGTTCTTCGTGATCAAGCAACCAGCGTTTGCGTTCAATCCCTCCGCCATACCCATGTAATGTGCCGTCAGCGGCGATCACGCGATGGCATGGAATGATGATCGAGACACGGTTTTTTCCGTTGGCAAGTCCGACAGCACGCGATCCACCGGGGTTATCAAGTTGGTCCGCGAGTTGGCCGTAGGAAACGGTTTGCCCATAGGGAATGGTGAGCAACGCATTCCAGACCCGTTGTTGCCATTGGGTGCCTGGAGTATCGAGTGGGACGGAAAAACTTTGGAGATCACCAGTGAAGTAGGCAACGAGCTCTGCTCGAAGTTGATCGAGAAGTGGATGATTTCCCGGAGTCATCTGGCACTCGAATGCTGATTCAAGCTCGGACATCTCACGATCAGATCGTTCCGGAGAACCCATTTCAAGGAGGCAGATCCCACGATCAGTGGTTGCTGCTTTCATCGTGCAGAGCGGGGTTTCAAATGTTGTTGCGATCAGTTGTGTTGTTTCGTGTTGAGATTTGGTACTTGGCATACCAAACAATACCCGCCCAGCAGGCGGTTTGCTTACTGGGCGGGCGATTCATTTCTTTTTCTTTGATCCTTTCTTCTTTTTGGGCATGTGTGGCTTGAGCGCTGCCTTGGCAAACTGCTCTGGGACCCTTGCAAGCCGTTCTGAACGGGTGTCGATGATTTCAGTCTTCTTGCTTTCTCTGCGAACCACGACGAAGGGCAAGCAGATGTCAATCACCTTTGCAGGGAGTTCTGGGTACGCTGGACGGGTGACAACTGGGATCACGACAACCTCTGGGGTCTCACTGTCGGTACATTTGCTCATCATGACCTGGTTTTGACGGTGCAAGACCATGACGAAGTTGCCAACCTGGATGTCTTCGGGCGCGAGTGAACGCGCGAGTGTAGTTTGTGCAATCATTGTTCTATTCTCGGCGCATGTAATAACCGGAATGCATGCAACGCGCATGCATTATCAATGGATGTGATTCAATGTTTGCGTATGAAAACGCGAGCGTCTGAAACAGATCCGTTGCCGGGTGGGGTGGTTTTTGTTTTGTGATCATGGGCGTTCGACGCCCGGCGTCGTTTGTCAGCCCACGCTGATATGCATCAGTTCAAGGCAATCAAGCCATTCGATGCGGATCAGATTTGTATATTGTTTCTGAAACATGTGGGGGACTCCGAAGTGATGTGCTCAAACAGTTTGCGCACAATCGTGGAGGGTTTATTGGCGCATGAAATAACAATGTCAACACGGGTTGGCATTTATATGTATATATTTTTATAATGATCGCGTTTTAAAGAGTTATGCTTGTCTGCCCATTCATGTATGGCACGAGCACCTGCGGAATGGTAATGGACCCATCTTCATTTTGGTACATCTCAAGAATCGGGATCAAAATACGAGGCGACGCTGCGACAGTGTTATTGAGCGAGTGGCAGAAGGTTGTCGCACCTTTGCCATTATCCCCGCCGGCGCGGTAACGCATATTCAAGCGTCGGCATTGGTAATCGTAGAGTCTCGATGCAGAGTGGGTTTCTCCAAACTCACCCATCGGTGTGCCGTCATCATCGATATCTCCTCGGCCGGGCATCCAGCATTCGATATCGATCATGTCCGCGTTCTTTGATCCAAGATCGCCGGTACAACATTGAAGCAATCGGTGGGGGAGTTGAAGCGCTTTGAGCAATCCTTCTACGAATCCCATCATGTCCTTGTGATGTTGACGCGACTTGGATTCATCCGCGACATCAATCACTACTTGTTCAACTTTATCGAACTGATGAATGCGGTACAGACCCGCGGTGTCTTTGCCCGCCGCACCAGCTTCTCGCCGGAAACAGGTTGAAACGGTGACATACTTCAGGGGGAGCTTGGATTCGTCGAGGATTTCGTCCTGATGGATTCCCATAAGTCCCACTTCACCAGTTCCGGTGAGGAACATGTCTTGTCCACCCCCGCGCGCGGTTTCATTGATTTCATATGCTTGATCGCGTCCCCCAGGGAAGAATCCGGTACCGATCATCGCTTCCTCACGAACAAGCACAGGCACACTCATCGGCGTAAACCCGTTTTCATTGATCATGGTGTTGAATGCGAACTGAAGGATTGCCTGGTGCAATCGCATGCCGTTACCTGTGAGGACATACGAGCGGGAACCCGCGATTTTTACGCCGCGCGGATAGTCCACAAGATTGTGCATCGTGCAGAGTTCGATATGTGTGCGTGGTTTGAACCCTCTATTTTCTTCAAAGGTCTTCGACCAGTCCCAGTTCTCAGGCGCCCATAGTGAAAGCTCAACATTGTCATCTGATGAAGTGCCCACCGGGACATCGTCGTCAGCAGGTTGAGGGATCGAGAGATGGATCACATTGAGTTGAGGCTCGATCTCAGAAATTTGCGAATCTAACGCAGCGATCTGATCTTTCATCTTCGCAGGGGCGGCTTTGATTTCATCGATTTCTGATTGAATTGCGGGTTTATCGTCATCGGAGGCGCCTTTGAGTTTGCCCATAAGCTGACCGATCTTGGGACCAGTCTCTTTCGAGAGCTTGTTTTGTGCAGCGCGGAGTGTTTCTTGCTCAGACTGGAGCGAGCGTTTTTGCTCGTCGAGTTTGAGGAGCAATGGGATATCGACAGCCACATTCTTTTTCTGTGAGCCATCAATGAATCTTTGTGGATTATCGCGCAGTTCTTTGAGATCAATCATGGTCAGAGTGTAGGTTGGGGGATTTCAGATCGACCCGCTTGAACTGATGATTTATCACTTGGCTTCGTGCGGTAGACTGGGGTATATAGTAGGTACCGATGGATAGTTCCCCGATCGCACCAATTTGGCTCGTGCTGCCGCTGGCATTGCTTGCGTTGATCGTGCAAGCGGGATACCTGATCGCACTCAAGGAACTCCCCAAAGGCAAGATCCCACCAAGCAGGAGGAGAATCCGGACCGCAACCGGTTGGATGAGCATGTTTGCCATTCCGCTCACTGCGTATGGATTCGGGATTGCAACGATGGAAGATCCGAGCACCTTTGCGATTGTGTGGATGGTTGTGATCGGATTGATCGCTGCGATTTTAATGCTCTCAGGTCTTGATGCGATCAACACAATGCGCCTTCGTCGTGTTGCACAACAGCAACTCGAAAAAGAATACCGAACCGCACTCGCGATGACTGTGGAGAAAGCAAAGAAAAAAGCAAAGATGGAAATCAAACTCGCAGCGGACTCAGATTCCGAAGAACCGGTCGAGGATCGCAATGAGTAGTTCAGTTGCTCAAAGCGCAAAGATAAAATCACCGACCAGAATACCCAATGTGATCACACGCGTGCTCTCTTGGGGGTATGGGATCGGTATCGGATACCAGAACCGCAAGTTTGATCGGGGTATCGGGGTTACAACGCTCAATCGGCGGGTGATCTCTGTGGGGAATTTGTCAGCCGGAGGAACAGGCAAAACCCCGATGGTACATTGGGTTGCCAAGCAACTCATACAAGCAGGTAACTCCCCGGTGATCGCGATGCGTGGGTATCGGGCGCTCCCCGGAGAGATGGGGGATGAGGAACGAGAGCATCGAAGCGCATTGCCAGGTGTGCCTGTGGTTGCTCAACCAGATCGAATCGCAGGATTAGAAAAGCTGTTTGCGTGTCATGAGCAGATTGATCATGTGATTTTAGACGATGGTTTTCAGCACCGTAAGATTTCCAGGGATGTGGATATTGTGCTCATTGATGCATCTTCTCCGCCATACCGTGATGCGTTGTTGCCCAGAGGCTTCCTCCGAGATCCTGTGTCATCGCTTGCTCGTGCGGATGCGATTGTTGTGACTCATCGAGAAATGGTCAGCGATGATGAACTCGACCAACTTATTTATTGGTTGGAGGAACATGCCTCGAACTGCCCGATCGCAATCGCATCCCATGTTTGGGAGTGTGTATCTATCTACAAATGGAATGGTGAAGAATGGGATCAGCACGAACGCACAGTTGAGCAAATCAAAGATGAGCAACTTGTTGGTGTTTGCGCGATCGGGAACCCGGATGGATTCTTTCAACAGATGAACGCGTCCGGGTGGGAAGTTGTCGGCAAACACTCATTAAGAGATCATGATGCGTATGAAACCAAGACAGTGAAACAGGTTTTGCAACTGCTCAAGACATCGGGTGGTTCCGCGTTGTGTATGACACGGAAAGATTGGGTAAAAGCACAGGGGCAGTTCGTGACAATGGATGGATTGCGAATAGTAGTTCCCGAACTGGGATTCGAGTTTCAATCCGGTGAGGATACCTTGAGTGGACTGATTGTCTATAAACGGTAATTTTAACATCTAAAAGCGGCTTTATCCGGAAAATGGGACTCTAAAAAAAGGACATTTGCTTGTCCACATCAATTATAGTCTTATAATGTCTACTCTCGCACCCTTTTACTGCAGTGGGTTGACCGCAGACTAAGCAGTTTGATATCGCGACCATTTGTTAAAATGGAATATGCACATGTGTGCAAAAAGATGACCAACTTAAGTTGGTTCGTTGTTGCCCCTTCTTCGTGTGGGGTTTGCGAAAAATAGATAAAGATGCTCCAAAGTGGAGTACGGGATTACACAATGAGGAACACAATGAGAAATTTAACAACAACACTCGGCGCTGGGCTTTTGCTCGGGGCACTACTCGGTGGTTGTAGCACTACCAACACCGTCCCTGAGGAAAACACTCAGGTGACCCGTGAACAACCAGCACAACAAGAAGCACCACGCAGCTCAAATGCTTGGGGTTACTACTCACCACGCATGGGTGCGGACGAGTCAGCATCACGGATGGCATTCCCAACCGGTGATCCAAAGACCAGCGCGTTGCTCGTACATCAGGTCATGCCAAACGAAGTCCGTAAGGGACAAGAGTTTGATTTCTCATACCACATCACAAACTTGACAAACGCTGAACTCCAGAATGTCATGGTGATGATGAATAGCTCAAACAACCTTGAAGTTTCATCTTCAGTACCTTCAGGTGCAATGAGTGATGGAATGACCAACTGGGCGATGGGCGATTTTGGTCCAGGCCAAACAAAGGTCATTAAGCTCAGCGGCTCAGCTGCAGAAGTTGGCACAGCATCAGAATGTATCACAGTTTCATACAACAACTTCCTCTGTGCAACAGTGAATGTTGTTGAGCCAGCATTGGCACTCACAAAGACAGCAACTGCTCAAGCACTCAAGTGTGACGAAGTTGTGCTTCGTTATGTAGTCAAGAACTCAGGTTCGGGTGCCGCGACCAATGTATCGATCAACGACACCCTCCCAAGCGGGTTGGCAATGTCAAATGGTTCAAAGTCCGTGAGCATCCCTGTTGGGACACTCGCTGCGGGTGAATCAAAGGCATACGAAGTTCGTGCGACTGCTGCTTCAACCGGTACCTTCGAGAGCCCAGCATCAGCATCTGCTGATGGTGATCTTGAAGCTATGGCAAGCAAAACCACAACTGTGATTACTGCACCTGAGATGGCGGTAGCTGTTGAATGTTCAGAAACACAGTTCCTTGGTCGTAACTTCACTTACAACTACTCAATCGAGAACACCGGCGACGGCGTAGCAAACAGCTCGACCGCTTCGGCATCAATCCCATCAGGCGCTACAGTCGTTCGCGCAAGCGACGGCGGCCGTGTTGTTGGGAACAATGTTGTCTGGGACTTCGGTTCGATGAATGTTGGTGCAGCAAAGAACTTCTCAATGACAGTTGCTGCATCGAACATCGGGCGTTACACCTCGACTGTTACAGGCAATGCATCATGTGCTGATTCCGTTGCAGATCGTTGTACAACTGAAGTGAAGGGCATCCCTGCGATCCTCCTCGAAGTGGTTGACATCGTTGACCCGGTCGAAGTTGGACAAGAAACAACTTATGTCATCACTGTAACCAACCAGGGTACAGCTGCAGACACCAACATCCAAATCATCGGTACACTTCCTGCTGAGCAGACATTCGTCTCAGCAAGCGGTGCAACCAATGGTTCAGCATCAGGCAAGACTGTAACCTTTGCACCTTCAGGTTCATTGGCACCAGGCGCTTCGATCAGCTGGCGTGTGACTGTTCGTGCGAACGCGGATGCAGATTCCCGTTTCCGTATCGAAATGACATCAGATCGTCTCACAAGCCCAGTTATCGAAACTGAAGCAACCAACCTTTACAAGTAATCCGAGTTCGGAATACTGAATACAAATCATCAGCCCCCCGAGAAATCGGGGGGCTGTCATTTTTGACATTGGTGAATGAATCGACCAGATAAATGTTGTGTAAGCGCTCGGAAACAATCCGAAGAAGTGAACCTTTCGGGTTCTTTGAGGGTATATTGAGGTGTCGATTTCTGTAGAGAGCTATGAATGAACCCAACACTGCCAGATATTCAAGATGCGGACTTGTTGCCGATGGTTGTATTGGCAAGCGCCTCGCCTCGCCGTAGAGCGATGTTCGAATCCATCGGTGTCAAACATCGCGTCCTCCCAGCATCCATTGATGATGGAGAACTCAATCCAGGAAATGTTGATCCAGCAGAGTGGGTCGCTGCGTTGGCATTTCTCAAAGCTTCCTCATCTGCTCATCGGTATGAATCGACAAACGCAGATAAATCCAACGAGACATTGATCATCGGTGCAGATACGGTCTGTGTGCATGGCGGTGAGATTCTCGGTCAACCCGATGATCGTGAACATGCCCGAGAGATGATCCTTGCGATGTCACAGGCAGTGCACACAGTGATGACGGGGGTCGCGATCGTTGATCCTGCAACGGGCAAACGAGAGCTCTTTGTCGATGTGTCGGTGGTCACCGTTGGCGAAATACCACATTCTGAGATCGAGGCATATCTTGACTCTGAGATGTGGCAAGGCAAAGCAGGCGGATACAACATCACCGAACGACTCGCAGCGGGTTGGCCGATCACTTTCACCGGCGACGAGACTTCGATCGTTGGTCTACCCATCGCGAGAACCATCGATCGGGTATCAAGATTCTTTGTTGACTAATTCTTGCATGACTATGTCTAGTTATGCTGCTTGGGATTGCTGACGGAGCGATGAGAGCACTCGCCAAGCGTTTCGGCTCGGTTCGAGGAGTTCCGTAGGAACAAACTGCTCATTTTTTAAGAGCTGAACCTTGGAAAGCGTGATGAATGTTGCGACTTTTGCATCCGCCTTCGCGTTCCAGAATGCATCATCTCCAAGCACACGATCGTTGTAGAGATTTTTCAATCGTTCGATGTCATCGTGATCGAGACCTTCGTACTGATCGACGCGATGGACGATTGCTTTCGCTGCGACCTGCTTGGATGTGGGTTTGATATAGACGATATCGCCTGGTTGGACCTTGTTGTACGGCGCTCTTCGATCAGATCCGAGTCTTGCTTCGACGAGCTTGTGGCCAGACAGAATCGGACCGATGTACTGTTGGTGAACGATCATCAGATGGGTGTCAGTAGGGCGATGGGTCATACGCTCTCTATCGGACGATCTGGGGTAAAGCTTTCGTCTGCTCGAAAAAGCTCGGTGAATACTCGAATATGAGTATTGCTATGCGTTTTTCATCTTCTCGATCGTGCTGGTCGTGGACAGTCCGTCGATGAGATCGAGGATGACCACTTCGCCGCCTGATTCGATCACAAGTTCATGGCCCACAACAGTTTCCACGCTGTAGTCTCCGCCTTTAACCAGGACATCGGGTCGGATTGCCTCGATAAGTTTGATTGGCGTTTCCTCATTGAACAGGACTACAGAATCCACACATCCGAGTGCATTGAGCACATGGGCGCGATGGCTCTGGTTATTCACAGGTCGGCCTTCACCTTTGAGGGCGCGGACGGAGTGGTCATCATTGATCCCCAGGATCAACATATCACCGAGTTGGGCGCATCGTTGGAGCAATGACACATGCCCGGCATGGAGGACATCGAAGCAGCCGTTGGTAAAGACAATCTTCTTGTTTGCCTTGCGCGCGGCTTTGACCTGCACCATGATCTCATTGAGTTCACGGGCGCGACCGAGCTGAGAGGTTTGCGATGAGAGTAAATCATCGTGGATTTTTTCAACAGGAATCGGCGCGACACCGAAGATTTCAACTTCTAACCCCGCTGCAGCGTTGGCGAAACGTACGGAGTTCGTCCAATCCAATCCGTTTGCTCTGGCAGCTGCGAGTGCCGCAAGCATCATGTCCCCCGCGCCGGTGACATCGTACACCTCGCGAGCAACCGTTGGGACATGGACCGTTTCAGGATCACCTGCTTTGACAAACACCGCACCTTGTTTGTCAAGGGTAAGCACAACGGTTTCAAATTTGTTGGATTCAAGCAGCGTGCGTGCAAGGTGTTCGCGGTGAGATTCATGCGAGTCCTCACACGCTTTGATCCCGGTTGCGAGCTCTGCTTCTGTGCGGTTTGGGGTAATCGCGGTTGCGCCCGCATACCGGGAATAATCCTTAATCGGTGCAGGATCTACGAAGACTGGGATTCCTGCAGCTTTCGATCGTTTGATGATTTCTTGACACACACGAGGGGTACAGACCCCTTTGTTGTAATCTTCGATGCACACGATCTGGGTATCGGGCAGTGCATTATCGAATGCTGCGAGGATTTGGTTTTCTATATCTGTATTGACAGGTTCGTTGGATTCAAAATCGACCCGGAACATTTTTTGAGCATGCCGACCCTGCGCGAGCCCAATCAGGTTGCGTTTGACAGTAGTAGGGCGGGACTGATCGGTGATGATGTTTGTGGTATCTACAGATTCCTTATTGAGCGTATCGGTCAATATGGTTGCTTCTGGATCATTCCCGACGACACCTAAGGCGGTGACTCTGCCCCCGAGTGCGATGAGATCGAGCGACAGATTGGCGCTCCCCCCGGGGTTGTTTTCTTGTTTGGTGACTTTGAGTACGGGGACGGGTGCGTCAGGTGACAGTCGGGTTGCCTCCCCTGAGAGGAGTTGGTCGAGCATGAAGTCCCCGACAACGATCGCGTTAAATGATTTCCAGTCTGCGAGCGCGGTGAGTAGCTGATCCATACGGAATCGTAGGGAGGAATATGGGTAAAAGAAAAACCCGCGATTCGCGGGTTTCTCAGATCATGTACATAGATCAGTTTGATTGATAAATGGAGATTAACCCTTCATGCAGTCCGGGCACGCAGCAGCAGCTTTGGCCGCACAACCAGCACAGCATGCTTTGCCGTCCTTGCAGTTTGGGCATGAGAAGGTTGTGTTTGGGTGTGTGCAAGCAGCTTTGTCTGCACAGCAAGCCTTTGCGCAATCAGCATCGCATGATTTCATTTTGCAGTCAGTTTTTTCACAAGTGCTTGCGTCGCAATTTGCGGAGTCTGCACATTGTGATGTAGCACATGTATTGCCCTCACAATCACGGGTCTGGGTTGATGAGCAGCCGACCATGAGTGCGGAAAGTGCGACGATGCTGAAAAGTGCGATCTTCTTCATTTTAATGAACTCCATTGTTCGTTCAGGTTTGGTGAATGCCCGAAGTATATCGGACAAGGGTGTATACTATTTCATATTTTGGATACAAAAGCAAGTCGGATTTCGAATTCAGAGTAAATCAGGTCTCCGAGCTTTCGTTCGTGCAAGGCGCTGTTCGAGTCTCCATTTGGCAACCGCATCGTGATCGCCACTTGTGAGGACCGAGGGGATCTCCATATCTTCCCATACCCTAGGTCTGGTGTAGTGCGGGCAATCTAGCAGTTTGGCATCCTCTGGGATATCGAGTTGCTTGAGGATTTTGGGGTTGATATCGGAACCATCTGGATTCGTCGTTTGTGCAGTTGAGAATGAATCTTCAACTGCCGATTCTGCGTGTCCAAGCGCTCCGGGTTGAACGCGAGCAATTGCATCAATGAGGACGATCGCAGCAAGTTCCCCACCGGAAAGAATGTAGTCACCTATGGAGATTTCGAGCGGTGCGAGTTTCTCAATTACGCGTTCATCGATCCCCTCGTAATGTCCTGCGATCATGAGTAATCTTGGTTTTTGAGCAAGTTCGCATACAAGTTCTTGTGTCAGCGGTACCCCCTGAGGCGTGAGCAAAATCCGCACCGGTTCGCGGTCGTCCATTGCTTCGACTGCTTGCACTGCATCCCAGACTGGTTGGCAGGACATGACCATACCTGGTCCTCCGCCGAAGGGGCGATCGTCGGTTTTCGTGTGCTTGTTTGTTGTGTATGCCCGGATGTCGGTTGCGTGGACGGAGATAATCCCCGCGTCCTGAACTCGTTTCGGGATCGAGACCCCAAGGGCAGCGGGGGACACTGAGGTGAACATCTCAGGGAATGTCGTCAGAATATCGATCCGCTGGGAGGGCATGGTGAGGATGATAGTCTGTTGTGGATCAGGAAATCAGTCGAAATCATCGCAAACCGTGCTCAGGGAGTGGATTGTGGGGAGTTACAAGCGAATCATTGAGACCCGGCAAATACAGACAGGCCCAATCGTTGGACCAGTCGTGGGAAAAGCTGATAGGTGTTTGAGAACACATATTTGTTGCCGGTGTCACCACCCGTTGATTCAGCGGGCTTTGAAAAAGGAGAACCACCATGGTTCGTATCCGCATGCAGCGTCTTGGACGCACTCACCGCCCGTTTTACCGTATCAACGCGATTGATCAACGCACCCGCCGAAATGGTCGCGTGCTTGAAAATCTGGGATTCTATGACCCAATGGTCAAAGACGAAGACAAGCAGATCGTGTTGAAGGTTGAAGAAATCAAAGCTTGGCTCGCAAAGGGTGCTCAACCATCAGACACCGTTCGTGACATGCTCGGCCGCGCAGACATCCTCGATGGTACAATGAAAGAACAATGGCTTGCAGATCGTGCACACGCACTCGAAGTTGGCAAGTGTAAGAATGCACAGAAGACTGTTGAAGCAGCGATTGCTGCGATCGACAAGATGGCAGAAGAGTCAGAAGCTGATTTGACTGCGTTCAGCAACACCGCAAAGCGTGTGCTCAACATGGTCAAGAAGACCGTTGGTCCTGCTCAGGTTGCAAAGGCTGAAGGATTTGCTGCTGAAGCAACCAAGGCACTCGATGCAGCGACAAAGGCTGACGCAACAGCAAAGCCAGAGCCAGAACCGGCTGCTGAAGAAACTGCTGAAGCTGAATAAATAGCTGATTAAGTTATTCGACATCAATAAAAACGCCCACTCATTTGTGGGCGTTTTTTTATATGATGTTGTTCGTTTTGATACAACGATGGATGTTCTATCTCAACGCCAATCGATGACGATCTTCCCGAACTGGTCGCTTGCTTCGAGCCGTTCGTACGCTTGGGTGCATTCTTCGGGTTTAAAAGTTTTATCCACAACCGGGGAGAGTTTTCCCGCATTGAATAGGGCAACAACTTCCTTGAACTCATCGTTTGTTCCCATTGTTGAGCCAAGCACCCTGAGTTGATTCCAGAAGATGCGTGCCAGATCTGTCTTTGCGTCTGGTCCTGTTGTGCAACCTGGGGTGACATAGGTGCCGCCGCGAGCGAGTGATTTGATACAGTTGAGGTGTGCAACTTTGCCAACGGAATCGACTGCCATGTCAACACCTCGTTTGTTGGTCCAAGTGCGGACATCTCTGGACCAATCTTGCCCCTCGTCGAGGACAGTGTGATCTGCACCCAGTTCGACAGCCTTGTCGAGTTTCCATTGGTGACGAGAGGTGACAACGACCTTGCATCCCATGTGCTTGGCGATTGCGAGTGCAGAAGTTGCGACGCCTCCACCGATTCCGGTGATTAACACGGATTGTCCAGGCCGCAGATCCCCCTTGGTTAGCATCATCGAATACGCGGTGAGGGCGCAGAGTCCGAATGCAGCAGCTTCGATCGGATCGGCATCATCGTGGATTGCAGCAAGATTTTCGACGGGGCAAGCAAACATTTCTGCGTGGGCACCGAAAAGGTGTTCGCCGATGAGTTCGTAGTTTGGGCACATTGACGAAGCAGGGGGATCGTTGGGATGGGTGCGATCAGGGACAACGATCGCAGCGTTGTAGATTACTTTTTTGCCGATCCATGATTCGTCGACTCCTTTTCCAACTGCGATTACTTCACCGCATCCGTCGCAGCCAGAAACTCTTGGGTAATCGAGATCAAGTCCGGGGACTCCGCGACCAACCCAAAGGTCCATATGGTTGAATGCCGAGGCGTGAGTGCGGATTATCGCTTCGCCTGGTCGTGTGGTGAGCGGATCGATCCAGTTGGATTGAAGGGCGATGTTCGGTGCAACAGGGTTGCCTTGTTTGGTGACGACGATTGCTTTCATGGGGAGAGTGTAGGGCGTATAATTTGATGTTGAGGGTGATTTTCACCTGCAAGGTTTCCTCGACATTGGGGGTTGGCGCGTCTATTGTTGCCGTCCCAGCGCGGGTATCCGTGCGGCTTTTAAGGATTTACGACATGGACACCCAGAAACTTATCGAATCGATCAACGCCGAAGCACTCAAGACGGATATCCCTCGCTTTGATGTTGGCGATACCGTCAATGTACATCTCCGAATCGTCGAAGGCGAGAAGGAACGGGTGCAGGTTTATCAGGGCACCGTCATCGGCCGTAAGGGTCGTGGAATTGATGAGAATGTGACCGTTCGTCGCATGGTTGGCGAAATCGGTGTTGAGAAGACATGGCCGATCAACTCACCGTTGATTGCGAAGTTTGAAGTAGTTCGTCGTGGCGATGCTCGTCGTGCGAAACTTTACTACCTTCGTGATCGTGTTGGTAAGTCCCGTCGTCTTCGTGACCGCCGTCGCGGCATGAAGCATATCGAAGGCATGACCACCGTTCATCGCTAAACGAGTTTGATCTATTGAATGAACAAGCCTCCATATGGAGGCTTGTTTTTTTGTATGGCAATGTAAGTGATTCACACTATTAGATGAGTGTTATATCGTCGAGCGCGGGGAAGGTTGTGCGCCATTTGGTGACGAGGACGGGATCGATTTCGACGGAGAGCACATCTTCTTCGGTGCCGAGCTCGCCGAGCACATTGCCCATTGGATCAACAACGATTGACCCGCCTGGGTAGGTCAGATGTGGATCACTCCCCATCCTGTTGGCAGCAATCACGAATGCTTGGTTCTCAATTGCGCGGGCAATACAGAGTGCTCGCCAATGACCGATACGCGGGTTCGGCCAGTTCGCGCCGAAGACAAACGCCTGAGCGCCGTGTTGGACTCCGAGTCGGAAGAACTCTGGGAATCGCAGGTCATAGCATATTGCAGGGCAAACAGTGAGGGTTTGATTGTTGCAGGTCCACTGATAGGACTTGATCTCGGTGCCTGCGGAATAGGTCTCGGATTCTCGTCCATATGAGAACGGATGGATCTTGGCGTACTCGCATACCGGTGAAGATTGTCCGGGGGTTGTGATGGTGGCGCAGTTGTGGAGTTTGTCTGATCCATGGTCTGGCAGAGCGCGTGCGCCATGGATTGTGCATCGGGTACGGTCGGCAAGTTCTTGAAGATACACACGTGTAGCACCCTTTGCATCACTAGCAACTTGTGCATTGAGTGTAAACCCAACATCAAAGAGTTCAGGGAGTACGATAAGATCTCCCGGATTAATATTCGTCTTTGCGAGGAGATCATCAACTCGTGCATAGTTCGCTGATTTGTTTTCCCAAGTGATATCGAACTGGATGACATGTGTTTGCATAGATGTATATCTTAGAACCATTGGTGGGGGGACGCGACGGACTATCTGGTTCTCGAGATGTCGGCAGAAGATGCTTGAAGAACTGGTGTGCCTGTGAAGTCGGCGAGCTGACCTGAAATGCGGACTGGCCGTCCGACGAGTGCGAGCATTTGAGGCGAATAATCTGTGGTGCCATCAATTGTGAGTAGGTAGAAGGTGCGTTCACCTGAAGAAGAATTGGTTGCGAACATGGGGGGGAGTCCGCCTTGAATGCACAGGGTGGCGCATGCACGGTGTCCTGCGCCGTCACCGGGTTTCATGGCGCCGAGATAGCATTTGCCGTCAACTATTTCACCGACAAGATCGACGGAGGTTGTTGTTGTAATTGTTGGTATTGATCGAGCTGGGACTGTTTCGTCGGTTTTGATCGCGTCTTGATCTGGTGCGAGTTCGATGATGTGTCGATTGTCTCGGTTGAGTTCATAACCTTGAACCGATACATGTTGCCCGAAAAACGGTTTGAGTCTTTCGTGCGCACCCGACTTGCCCATAGAGACAACGAACAGTGGGGGAGACTGATCGATGTTGTCCGGGATGAGCATCGGGTACGGCGATTCAACGAGCGTTCCTGACCATGACTGAATTTCGCCGGTGTCCCATGTTGCTTCTCCTGGCGATCGCATTGTTATGGTGATGATGATCGCAAGCGACAACGACCAGATCAGAAGTGTGGGGACGAGTAAGGCGATGAATTTGCGGTGTCCATTGGGGACAGGGAGGTACCCCACATAGAACTCGTCTTGGGATGTAGGTGATGCGTTTGTTTGTTCGCTCATTCCTGCTCCTTCTCGTTGTGATGCTCTTTTGCAGGTGCGATCGGAGTGCCTGGAGGCTTTGGAGTAGGATCGATGAAAATGTGTTTGCCCTCAACTCTAATGTCGTAGGTTGGTATCTTTTCAGTGAACGGTGGTGGGGATTGTCCACAGTCAGGGAGATACTGATAGCCATGCCATGGGCAGGTTACACAGCCATCAACAACTTTTCCTTCCCCGAGGGGGCCCCCTTGGTGTGCGCACACATTGGAGATTGCAGAGAATGAGTTGTTGTGTTTGAAGATCGCGATTCGTTCGTCATTGTTGATTTGAATGATCTTTGCGCGATCAGATTCAATCTCATCGACGCTGCAAACATTGACCCATTGTGTAGAATCAGATTGTATTGATTGGCGATCCTTGCGTACCTCCCTGACTCCGACGGTGACATGGAGCGTAACAATCATGATTGCGCCAAATGTCAGGAGCAATGGGAAGACAATAGATTGTTCAGTTTCGAGCACTCCAAAGATGACATGTCCAAGTACTAAGGCATAGGCAATGTACACGCCCATGTGCATCAACTTCCAGTACCGAGGTCCAAGGTTTGCGAGCCAAAAGTCATGACTGGTTGTTGCCATGATTGCGAAAATTAGTAGCGCAAGAAAACCGATGAACTCAAATGGAACCGGCCCATCGGGATAGGTGCCTACGAGAGTGGCACTGATTGGGTTTCGATTTCCGAATCCGCCGTAAAATCCAACGACGAGTAATGCATGAAGCAGAGCGATACAGAAGAAGGTTACTCCAAGGTGTCTTCGGTTATAAAGCAACGCATTCATCCGAGGCGTCAGTCTTGCAAGCGGACCGATCGCGAGGATGATGTGCAACATGATGATTGCGCAGGTTCCCAGTGCGCGAATCAGCAGGACAGGTGGAGAGATGTCATTTGGTGCGGGAAATAGGATTATGCCAAAACCGACGAAGCCAACGAGGTACAACCCGACGATGGACAACATGATTTTGTCGTACGTTTTCTTGTGCGGGTTCCATTGAACGACTTGATAGGCGTTGCTCATCGGCTCATCCCCCAGTTGACCCATGCGATCAGAATCAGTGCACTCACAGCGAAGGTGAGTACGATCCAGATTCCAAGGTGAAGTGTGCGCTGGGATCTTTTCATGATCGACTCCATTTGAAAACTATGATCGGCCAGAGCAATGTGATACCTGGGAGGATGATGAGCTTGAATCCAAGTGATGCGTCGGATGCGGTTTCATCGATCTTGTGCATGCCTTTAACGAGGAAGAAAAGACCGAATATCAGTCCGAGCAGCAGATAGATTCCGAGAACGAGTAGGATGAGTTCAATGAGATTCATGATAATAATGAGTATACTGGAAATGACTGTCCGGCGGTTGTACGCGTGTGTATTCAAGCGAGCTAAAGTATCTGGTTGATGAGAATATTTCAGCGAATTGACAATATGATTGTTTTCTGCTATGGTTGGTTCACAGAGGTATACGATTTACCTGAATAGTTATGAAGAACACACTTAAACAGTTCAAAGCAAAACAGACCAAAGGCGTTATTCACGCCCGGGTGATCATGTTGGCTTTGGAGGGTTGGGTGTAAGAACCAGATCTGAATAGAAGTTGATGATGAAGGCCTTGGGTATTGAACCCGAGGCCTTTTTTTATATGTGATGAATGAAGGAATGTCAGTCCATGAGGAATAAGTAGATCACAAAATCACATCTGGCTGAGAAGTTGGATGTTCATAGCGCATCACGCGGGTTTCTTGTCTTTCAGGGATACCCAAGTGGGGTTTGGGGCCGATGGCAGTGCGGGACGATGGTTCGTCCCGCACACCATCGGCATTTTTGAAGATGGGAATCTGAACACAATCTGATGCTTTGATGAGGACTCAGTATATTATTGAGTGCAAGGTGTTTTTCTGTGAGATGAGTGCCTTGGGCTATGGTTTGGTGTCTGTTTTTGGAGTTCGTTCATGTCATCATTTGATCCTGTTGCATCGCTTTCAAAAGTTCGCCATGAGTTTGGCGAACATGGTGGCGTGAATATGTCTATCGAGGCGTCGACAACATATACGGTAATGGCAGCGGAGATCATGCCTGAGATTTTTCTCGGTGAAAAAGGCCCCGATCAGGGCGGATGCTATTTGTATGGCCGACATTTCAATCCAACGGTGTATGTGCTCGGACGATACCTTGCAGCGATTGAAGGCACCGAAACTGGATACGCAACGAGTTCAGGGATTAGTGCGATTGCATGTTCGTTGATGCAACTGTGTGGTCCGGGTGATGAGATCATCGCATCAAACGCGATCTACGGCGGCACCTTCGCGCTCCTCAAAGAGTTCTTCCCACTCAAGACGGGTATCGTTGTCAAGTTTGTTGATATCTCAAATTTTGAGCAAGTGCAAGCAGCCATCACAGAGAAGACCAAAGCGATATTCACCGAAGTGATTTCAAATCCGACGATGGTGATTGCAGATATCCCTAAGCTATCAAAGATCGCGCATCAGGCAAATGCAAAACTGGTTGTCGATAACACCTTCAGTCCGATGTTACTTTCGCCTGCTCAACATGGTGCTGATGTGGTTGTGCATTCGATGACGAAGTTCATCGGAGGTGGTTCAGATATCATCGCGGGCGCAGTATGTGCATCGAAAGAGTTCATTTCGGAGTTAATGGATCTGCACACAGGTGCGGTGATGTTACTGGGTCCAACGATGGATCCGCGTGTCGCGTTTGATCTTTCACTGAGGTTGCCGCACTTAGGATTGCGGATGAAAGAGCATTCTCGCCGAGCGCAGTACTTTGCGGAGAAACTGGAATCACTCGGACTCGAAGTCTTGTATCCTGGATTAGCATCATCACCACAGCATGGATTGCTCGAGTCGATGGTGAATCCTGGATTTGGGTACGGTGGTTTGTTTGCGATTGATCTTGGGACTACCGATCGTGCGTTTGAGTTCATGAACGATCTTCAACAGAATGAAGGATTTGGTTTTCTCGCAGTTAGTCTCGGATATTTCGACACGCTGATGTCGTGTTCTGCCAGTTCGACATCATCGGAGTTGTCCGATGCTGAACTCGAAGAAGCTGGTATCGCGCCTGGGCTCGTCCGGATCAGCTTAGGGTATACAGGGACACTTGAAGACCGATGGGATCAGTTTGAGCGAGCGCTTAAACGCGTAAACATGATCTGATCTGAATCATCGATATTGATGAGAGTGAAGTCTACACAATGCTGAACGGGCGATTGATCTGATGAAATCTCATATTGTTTCTCACATCTCGACGAAGAACGCGGTCGAGATCAGGTGATCTTGAATCGTCCAACCAGTTCTTGCAACTGCTCGGCTTGATTTGCCAAATCGCCTGCAGCTTGCGATGACTGTGCAGCGCCGGCGCTCGACATATTGGTCACAGAACTGATCCTTTCGACGGAGCAAGCGATCTCGCCTGCTGCAGATGTTTGCTCGCTTGCAGCTGCGGCAATGTCTTGGACCATGCTCTGTACACCCTTTGACCCTTCGACGATGCTCATGAGTGCGACACCAGCTTGTGAAGCAAGCTCAACTCCACGACCAACACGATTTGATCCAGATTCGATCAACTCAACAGCGGTTATGGTCTCAGTCTGAATACCTCGGATTGAGTGTGAGACTTCTTCGGTTGCAGCGGTGGTGCGTTCAGCGAGTTTACGAACTTCGTCGGCAACTACCGCAAACCCGCGACCGTGCTCGCCGGCTCTTGCGGCTTCGATCGCGGCGTTTAATGCCAACAGATTTGTCTGATCTGCGATGTCATTAATCACTGCGATGATCTCGCCGATTGTTTTCGATTTTTCACCGAGTTTGTTGATGGTATCGGCGCTTGATTGAACTTCAGTCGCTATCCCTTCCATCTCTGTTACGGTGCTGTTGACGATGTTGCCGCCTTCTTCTGCGAGCAGCTGTGATTCTTCGGATGCGTTTGTTGCGTCGAAGGATTTGGCTGCAACCTCGGCAACAGATTGTGAGAGTTCTTCGACGGCGGCAGCAATCTGCTGGGTTTGTTGTTGTTGAGTTTCGAGACCGCTTGCCATTTCCTCAGCGCTTGCGGCGAGTTCTGTTGACGAACTTGCAACTGCTTGGGTGGATTGTGAAACTTCAGAAACGATCTGCTTGATAGAGTTCTTCATTTCATTCATTGTGCCTGCAAGCTTTCCGATTTCATCTTTCGATTTCATCTCTAGGTCAGGCATACTCAGATCTCGATCCGCAATTTTCTGAGAGTAGTTCATGACGGAGTTCAACCTACGGGTGATTGAGCCTGAGAGGAGCAATGCGATCAAGCTCGAAGCAATGATGGACACAACACCCACAGTTTGCACTGTAGCAAGCATTGATTTGTTCGCTTCGTTGAAGTTTTTCATCGAGGTTTCTTTGAACTCTGCTTGCTTATCACCGATCACCGCCATGAGTTGCCCTGCTTCATTGGCAAGTGGTGTGACTGTATTCAAACAGAGATCTTCAGATACGCAGAACTCGTCAGAACTCCGGATCGCAACCGATTTGTTTGCTTCTGCTATGAATGATGTCCGTGCGTTTAAGTACTGGAAATAATTGATTCGTTGTGAAGGGGTAAGCAAATCAGTCATCGTGGCTAAGCGATCAACGGAATCTTGGCAAGCGGATAGGCACGCGGCAATTTTTTGATGATGTTCAATCCTACCAGAACCAAGGTATGCAGAAATCGCGATTCGGGTTTTAAGCAAATGACCTTCTGCTTCACTAAGACGACGAACGAGAAGTTTTCTCTCCTTGTTTGCTTCGAGTGAATCTTCTTCATTCAAAATTGCTTGCAGACTATCGACCATCTGATCGCCGAATGGTTCGGCAACATCAAAGTACTGAACATTGGCAGGCAAGTTGTCTTCGGTCTGGCAAACATCTGCAATTTGTTGTTGAGCATTTTTGAACTCTAACATCACAGATTTGAACTTTGCGAACTCTTCCAACTGGGTTGAGTCTTCCCAATCAACCGAGATGGAATCCAAAGCTGCGATGTATGAATCAATGTGTGCCCACGTCTCGATACGTTCTTCTGCGAGTTCAGGGAGTCCAAGTATCATGTAACCACGATGCAACGAGAGGGCGTGATGGATTTCGCCTTGCAATGAGAGACTGATCTCAACCGCGGAGCTTGCTTTCACCAACAACTTGTTTGCTTGCTTTGTTTTGTATTGGACAACACTGACAAGCACTATGAGCAAAATGATGATAAAGCCAAAACCCATAGCAAGCTTCATTCGAATGGTCGTATTCATGACAGAGATATCCTTAATAGGCTTGCAGTACCTACAATCTGCATGCTCAGTGCTGAGAAATGCCACGGCAAATCATCGAAATCTATATCGAAATATCACGTGTGTAAATCAAGAGCAGTACACAAGAATGTGAAATCTGGATCAGGAAACCTGCTGTTTCACTATCATTTCAAGCATTATTTGATTCGATTTTACTGTGAATCAACGCGTTCGGACCAGAGAAACAGAGTTGCTCATCGAATCGTATATAGGGATCGAATAAGAGGTGCTGATCAGAATTTGCGGCTGGGTGGAACTGATCTAGATAACTTTGAAGACTCTCCAATTCACAATGGAGTTGGAAGAATACAACCTGAAGAACCATACCGGGTTGAAATGTTTGGGTAAATTAATGCGGATTCATGATTCATGATGCATGTTGCAAAATGAACTCGTTTGCATGAATGAGCCTGGAGGGACTCGAACTCTCCTAGCTGACGAATCACAAACGCCGATTTCGGGTAGTCGGGGCGCAGAATGCGGCGCACTTTCTTCAACTTCTGTTCTGAGTTCTCACTCTGAGCCACTCGATCCATGCTTTGAGATGTTGCTTCAATCCTGGAAATCACTGCCTAGTCATATCAAAGAATCTATTCATATCCTAGTTTCTTCAACAATTAAAGGAGGCCATTCATGAGTTATCTTCAAGGGCATACATCAGATAAATCTCAAGCTTCAAATACGATGACAACGACCGCCGTTCACGGCAGTTCATTGCTCGATCCGAATGTTGCCAAGCAGGTTCACATCAACATTATGACGAGCGCAGTCCATACCAATGGCCTTGCGAACAGGATGGAACGAATGATCGAAGGGATCGATCTCGGACAGACATCCGATGGATTTGTCGAATATGTTTTCGATAGGATGAATCCGAGAGATCCAGCTGAGGAGATGCTTGTGTCTCAACTTGTGATCGCCCATACACGAGCGATGCATTTAGCTGATCTTGCGATGTCCAAATCAGATATCGATCAGATTCGCATCATCAACGAGTATGCCGATAAAGCTGCAAATACCTATCGCCGGCTCATGTTGGCTTTGGATGAATATCGTCGCCCCCGCAGAGGCGGTGATACTTATACCCAAATCAAACAGGCAAACATTGCCAATCAGCAAATTGTGGATAACAGTAAGGTTTCAAATGATAAAAACACGACGAACGAACAAGGATACAAATCAGCAACAACCCAAGAGGGCTTACCATCTCACACAATCCGGGCTTAAGTCTCTCCAAGAATCTGCTCAGAAGATTCGACCATGGGAAAATTCAACTGGGCCGAAAACCTCTCAAGGCAAAGAGAGGAGCAGCAAAAATGCTTACAAGCATGGACAACGATCAGTTTCTATTATATCAAACCAAGCAATGTTTCAATTATTGAAAGTACCATCTCAAAGTCGGATATGAGTCGCTCGATCAGACCAAACGCCAATTGCAGGCGATTGATGATCGTCTGAGTCAGATATCGGTTGGTTCGAGTTCAATTGCGCCCGTTTTTATAAACGCTGCATTTTAAACGGTTTGCGGCGTTTTGTATTTTTGATAGACAGAGTTGTCTGACCCGCTCTGACCCGCCATCTGACTCGCTAGATCATGAAACTGAGTTTGAGAGGCAGCGTGTTGGGTTACGAGTTCTTTTGAGTGAAGCTTTTCAATCTACCAGGTTAGACGAATTGGTTCAGGTTCAGATCAGGCTATTGAGGCAACTGCGCTAATATAGAGTTACTAATGGTAAAGGCGTGGTTCCTGTTTGGGTGAGTTTCATTGGCTGTGAAAGATAACCCGAATGTGAGTTCGTCTTTGTTGTCAGATATTTGATAGGATAAATTTGGATCGGAGTGTTATGTCACAAGAATTTTTTAATCGACCGATTTTGAACTCTCCGTACACCTGCCCAACGAAGCATTGGGAACTCGATAGCAGCGGGCAGCCATCTACTCAAGTTATTGAGAGACGCCGTAGAGTTGATTTGGTAACGCCGATCCCTAAACCAAAAAAACAAAATGGCGGACAGAAAGAAATCGTATTTGACGAGGGGATGGGGTTATCAACTGAAGCCCAGCAGTACGATCCAACGTCGATCATTAATGAAGTTAGGAAGCATATAGACCAGTGGCGCGCGTACCCAAATTCTAAAGATTGGCGTGTGACCCCAGAGACAGCAAGGCTCCTTCAACATTGGCGTGACCATAAGTTCGCCGACATCAGACCATTCTTCTGTCAAGTCGAAGCCGTAGAAGTTGCTATCTGGTTGACTGAAGTTGCGCCGAAAATGGGCAATGATTGCCGTAGCTTACTCCAGCATCTTGAAAATGCAAATGAGCAGGCGAACTCTGGATTATCACGGCTTGCTCTGAAACTCGCCACAGGTGCCGGAAAAACGACAGTAATGGCGATGCTGATTGCTTGGCAAACAGTCAATGCAGTTCGTCGTCCAAACAGTCAGAAGTTTACCCGTGGTTTTTTGCTTGTCGCTCCAGGAATCACCATCCGTGATCGACTTCGTGTCCTCCAGCCAAATGACCCAGATAGCTACTACAAGAGTAGGGAACTTGTGCCAAATGACATGTTGGGAGATTTGGATCGTGCCAAGATTGTGATTACAAACTACCACGCATTCAAGCTTCGAGAGACAATGGAATTGTCGAAGGGCGGACGGCAGTTGCTTCAGGGGAGAGGCGAAGAGCTATCAACAACTGAGACAGAAGGCCAAATGATCCAGAGAGTCATGCCTGATTTGATGGGAATGAAAAATATTGTAGTGTTTAATGATGAAGCTCATCATTGTTACACAGAAAAAACAGGTGAAACTGACGAAGAAGATTTAAAGGGTGATGACAAGAAAGAGGCAGATCAAAATCGTGAAGCTGCTCGGCTTTGGTTTAAGGGATTGCAAGCGATTGATCGCAAACTGAATATCAATCGGGTATTCGATCTTTCAGCAACTCCATTCTTTCTCAGTGGATCAGGTTACGCAGAAGGCACATTGTTCCCGTGGACCATGTGCGATTTTTCGTTGATGGATGCGATTGAGTGTGGAATCGTTAAGCTCCCGCGAGTTCCTGTTGCAGACAATATTCCGCAAGGCAAGATGCCGATGTATCGCAACCTTTGGGAGCATATCCGTACCAAAATGCCCAAGAAAGGGCGTGGAAGCGGCGCTACTCTCGATCCGTTAAGCCTGCCTACACAACTTCAGACAGCGCTCGTAGCGTTGTATGGCCACTACAAAGAGACATACGACCTCTGGGAAGAAGCGAAAGTCGGAGTTCCACCGTGCTTTATTATCGTGTGCAACAACACTTCGGCATCGAAGCTCATCTATGAGTTTGTGTCAGGTTTTTTCAGAGAGAATGATGACGAATCGAGTACTCTTGAAAATGGTCGATTAGAACTGTTCAGAAATTTTGACGAACATGGGAATGCACTTGCCCGCCCGAACACTCTTTTGATTGACAGCAAGCAACTTGAATCAGGCGAAGCTCTTGACAAGAATTTTCGAGCAATGGCATCAGATGAAATCGACCGTTTTCGCCGCGAAATAATTGAACGCACTGGTGATCGAACGCAAGCGGAAAACATCTCGGATCAAGAGCTTCTGCGTGAAGTGATGAACACGGTCGGCAAGAAAGGGCGGTTAGGAGAATCGATCAGATGTGTCGTCTCTGTATCTATGCTTACTGAAGGATGGGATGCGAACACTGTTACTCATGTTTTAGGCGTGAGAGCATTCTCAACACAACTCCTGTGCGAGCAAGTTATTGGCCGGGCACTTCGTCGCCAGTCGTATGACTTGAATGAAGACGGATTGTTCAATGTTGAATATGCTGATGTACTCGGGATCCCATTCGACTTTACAGCCAAGCCTGTGATCGCTCCTCCACAAAAACCTCGTGAAACGATTCATGTGAAAGCGATCAATCCAGAGCGGGAAGAATTGGAAATCACTTTCCCGCGTGTAGCTGGATACCGCGTTGAACTACCAAATGAGCGGCTAACGGCTGTTTTCGATGAGAATGCCACACTTGAACTCACACCCGATCTTGTCGGGGCGACGGAAACTTTAAACTCCGGGATTATTGGAGAGACTATTAGTCTCAACTTGATTCACACAAATGACATGCGTCGATCAACCATTCTCTTTCATCTCACAAAACGCTTGATTGAAACCAATTGGCGCGACCCAGGGGAAGAACCAAAGCTTCATCTCTTCGGACAGCTCAAACGCATCACGAAGCAATGGCTTGACAATCATCTTGTCTGTAAAGGCGGGACATATCCTGCACAGTTGTGCTACCAAACGCTCGCGGACATGGCGTGTGAGCGAATCACCAAGGGGATCACAAAGAGCTTGATAGGCACGAGTCCCATCAAGGCTGTACTCGATCCATACAACCAAGTAGGCACGACGACAGATGTGAGCTTCTACACATCGAAGACTGATCGGTACGAAACAGCTGCGGACAAGTGTCATCTCAACTGGGTGATTCTCGATAGTGATTGGGAAGCGGAGTTCTGTCGTGTAGCAGAGGCGCACCCAAATGTGAAGTCCTATGTCAAGAACCACAACATCGGGCTCGAAGTACCGTACCAGTATGGATCAGAATCTCGCAAGTACATCCCCGACTTCATCGTACTAATTGATGATGGTCACGGCAATGACGATTTCTTGCACTTGATCGTCGAGATCAAAGGTTATCGGCGTGAAGACGCCAAAGAGAAGGCGAGCACGATGGAGACCTATTGGGTTCCAGGGGTGAACAACCACGAACGCTTTGGCCGTTGGGCATTTGTGGAGTTTACGGATGTTTACGAGATGCAGGATGACTTTGAGTTAGAGATCGAATCGAGTTTTAACAAAATGATTGACACCGTGATTGACCCATCCACCAGTGGAGCTGTTTCAAAATGAACGCAAATTTTATGTCTTTTTCAAAGATCATCGACTCAGAAGCTGGCGCAAGAGAACACTACCATGTCCCCAAGTATCAGCGAGAATATACATGGGGTAAAAAAGACTGGGAACGGTTAACTCAAGATATTGAGGAGAACGATCCCGGGTACTTCATGGGCTCAATTATCTGTGTAAAAGATGGAGAATTTGACGCTCCTGGCGCTGAAATCCTTTACGAACTTATTGATGGGCAACAACGACTCACAACACTCTCAATCTACATGATGGCAATTTATAGCAGGCTTAAAGAGCATCAGGGGCAAGTCGAGTTTGATGATGAAGATGACGAAGCTGAGTTTATAGCCGCTATTCAAGGTTTACGAAACAAACTGATAAAACGAAAAGCACCTGATCCTTTGCATCAGAATCAGCAAGGCGGGTGGCTAGAAAATGGAAGGGTGCACTTCCTTCGAGTAAAACCGAGTTCCCAAAATCGAAATCTGAGTGATTTCGAATACTTGCTAGGAAATGTTGGGGTAATTGCTGAAAGAGACAAACCCCATTACCATGGGGTACGAGCTATCTCAAAGGCTTTTCAATTCTTTAAAGAGAATCTTCCAGGTGAAATTGAAGAGTTGATTTCCATCGCTGCCAAAATTAATCAGTTGAATTTTGTTCATATCACAGTTGGAAGCCAGGCAGACGCTTACACACTGTTTGAAACTCTGAATAACCGCGGAGTGCCTCTCTCAGCGATTGACATTATCAAAAACAAATTCCTTGCTTCGATGGAAAAACAGCATGGTGTAAATATTGACGAATCATATGCGCGTTGGCAAGAACTGATTAAAACAATTCCTGACACTACGAATCAAGAACGATTTTTGAGGCATTTCTACAACGCTTTTACTTGGGACGAAGATGTTCATGTTGAAAATATGGCGAGAGCAACCAAGTCAAATTTGATCGCAATCTACGAGAGATTAATCAAAGCAAACGCGCAGCAAATATTCGATCGCCTTTGCAAAGCTTCCAAAATATATGGCAGCCTTGTCGACCCAGACAATTTTGATTTAGAAAGCGATTTGCAATCAAAGTTATCAGAGTTAGTCCGAATTGGTGCCTCACCTGCAAATCAGATTATGCTCTATTTGTTCTCAAAAAAACCGAGCGAGTTTGCAGAGCCTTGTTTTTTGAGTTCTGCCCTTGATCTGATTTCTCGATACTATGTGCGACGCAATGTCACAGATTTCCCAGGAACAAAATCGCTAGACGCTAATCACATGGATCTCATCGAATCATGCCAGCGACATATTGAAGAAGGAAACAAACTCTCGTTTGAGTATTTTAGAAATGAGTTGCTCTCCAAAGATGACTATGCCAATCTTGAAGCATTCAAGAGCACACTGCTTGGGAGCATGTATTCAACAAACAGCTCGATAACTCGGTATCTACTAACGGCAATAGACAAAGAGTTTCAAAATCGAGAATACGCACCTGATCTTTGGTTGCGGAATGATAAGGGAAAGCTCGTCTGGACAATTGAGCATGTGCTACCCCAGCAAGAAAACATTTCCCTCGAATGGATAGAGATGCTTGCAGATGGCGATGCCGATAAAGCTCGCTGTATTCACGAAGACAATGTCCATAAGTTGGGCAATCTAACTCTCAGCGGTTACAACTCGCGTTTATCTGCTGCATCATTTGAAAAAAAACAAACTCTCGCTGAGGACCGCAAGTTTCTTGGTCACAAAATCAATATCGGCTACCAGAATGGCCTTGGGCTCAACAATCTAAAATTCAACGTTTCGGATCAAGAACTGAGCTTGTCCTCAGCACCTGTCTGGACAACAGAAATGATTAATGCGCGAACAAATGCGATGGTTGACATGATTGTAGAGAAGTATCGATTTCACGAGATTGACTAATTTATCAAATTTTAAATGATGCAATTCAGAAAGCCCCTCCCATGGCCAAGAAAACAACCAAGAAGAAATCCCGCAAGCAAGTCGCCACGCTCACGCATGATGAAGCCAAGCGGCCAAACATCCCGACGGCTGAGTTCCAATCAGTAATGTCCAAAGATGATCAGACGCCGATTCAGGTGGCGTATGAGCGGCGGAATCGGGATCTGGATCCGCAGATGGTGTGGCGGGGGAAGGATGAGCAGGATTGGTCGGATCTGGTTGTCAATGCGCCGCCGTTGTTTATTCAGGAGAAGGTCCATCCCAAGGTGCTCGTTGATGATCTGCTCCGCAGGACGCACAAGCAGGATCAGGCCAAGGAGGAAGATGCGGCCCCGATGCTCTTTGCAGACCTCTACGCCGACTTCAACGGCTTGCCCGATGACGATGCACGCACCGAGTTCTATCAGCACGACACCAACTGGACCAACCGCATGATCCTCGGCGATTCGCTGCAAGTCATGGCCTCACTCGCCGAGCGAGAAGGTTTGCGTGGGAAGGTCCAATGCATCTACTTCGATCCGCCCTACGGCATCAAGTTCAACTCTAATTTTCAGTGGTCAACGACGAGCCGTGATGTGAAAGATGGAAAATCGGAACACATTACCCGTGATCCAGAGCAAGTCAAAGCTTTTCGTGATACTTGGCGGGATGGGATTCATTCGTACCTGACCTATTTACGGGATCGGCTCACCGTGGCCCGTGATCTCCTCACCGATTCCGGTTCGATCTTTGTTCAGATCGGCGATGAAAATGTCCACCGCGTCCGGGCGTTGATGGATGAGGTATTTGGGGAGGCTAATTTTGTCAGCCAAATTTCAATCCGAACTACCATGGGGGCAGGGAGCCAGTCAGGCACTATAGTGCTGCCAGCGGTAACCTCGTACATTCTTTGGTATGGATCGCAGGCCGGGAAGACGAAAATTCGGGACCTATATGAAAACAAGGCTGATATGAAATCTGCCTCTATGTACTCAATTCTACGATTTCGTGATGGAACAGAACGGCGTGCAACCAAAGAGGAACTGAGCGGCGAAGTTAACCTGCCTTCTGATACAAAGTTGTTCCGTCCTGACCCTCTTTCTTCACAGAGTTCTCGAAATGACGGACAGTTTGCAGTGGCCGTTGACGGTCGCTCATTCACACCTGGCCAAGGGTATTGGAAAACCAACCGTGAAGGTATGGAGCGACTTTCGCTTTCCTGTCGGTTACGGCCAACTTCTCAAGATTCGATTCGGTATGTTCGATTTTTCGAAGATTTCCCTGTCGTGAAACGAAACAACTTTTGGCCGGATGGGCTCACTGGATCATTTACGGAAGATAAGGTATTCGTAGTGCAGTCACCGTCAAAGATCGTCGCCCGCTGCTTGATGATGACAACCGACCCTGGTGACCTCGTCCTCGACCCCACCTGCGGATCAGGCACTACTGCCACTGTTGCTGAGCAATGGGGTCGTCGATGGATTACGATTGACACTTCGCGTGTGGCGTTGGCGTTGGCCCGTGCCCGAATCATGGGTGCGCGTTATCCATTTTACCTGCTAGCCGATTCCCGCGATGGCCAGAGCAAGGAAGCCGAAGTCACCCGTACAGCATCCAGTTCGCAACCTGTAAATGGGAATATTCGTCATGGCTTTGTTTATGAGCGTGTACCTCACATTATGCTCAAAGATATAGCAAATAACAAAGAGATCAATGTCCTCTGGGACAACTTCCAAGAGACACTCGAACCGCTCCGCGAGCAACTCAACAGAGCAGTTAAGCAGAAGTGGGAAGAATGGGAGATTCCACGCGAAACGGAAGACAAATGGTCAGATGCTGCCAAGAAGCTACACGCCCAATGGTGGGAACAGCGGATCGCACGGCAAAAGGAGATCGACGCCTCCATCGCCGCCAAGGCGGACTTTGAGTATCTCTATGACAAGCCGTATGAGGACAAGAAGAAGGTGCGTGTCGCTGGGCCGTTCACGGTCGAGAGTCTCTCGCCGCACCGCACGCTCGGCGTGGATGAAGATGACGAGCTGATCGATCCCGCCAAGCAGTCCAATCGCACCGACAGCGAAGCGGACTTCGGGCAGATGATTTTGGAGAACCTCAAGACCTCCGGCGTGCAGCAGGCCCACAAGGAAGGCCGCATCAAGTTCTCATCGCTCACCCCTTGGCCTGGGACCTACATCTGTGCCGAGGGTCGGTACATGGAAGGCGACGACGAGACCGGCACCGAGAAACGAGCTGGGCTCTTCATCGGCCCTGAGTTCGGAACGGTTTCAAGGCAAGACCTTGTAACCGCCGCGCGTGAAGCGGGCGATGCCGACTTCGATGTTCTGATTGCCTGTGCGTTCAACTACGAAGCACACGCGACGGAGTTCAACAAGCTCGGACGCATCCCGGTGCTCAAGGCACGGATGAATGCAGATCTGCACATGGCCGACGATCTCAAGAACACTGGAAAGGGCAACCTGTTCGTCATCTTCGGCGAGCCGGACATTGATATCCTCGATTCAGAGGACGGCAAGATCCAAGTCAAGATCAACGGCGTCGATGTCTTCCACCCCCAAACCGGCGAAGTCCGTGCCGACAGCACCGACGGCATCGCGTGCTGGTTCATCGACACGGAATACAACGAAGAAAGCTTCTTCGTCCGCCAGGCCTACTTCCTCGGTGCGAACGACCCGTATAAGTCACTCAAGACGACCCTCAAAACCGAGATCAACGCTGATGCCTGGTCCACGCTCAACAGTGATCTTTCAAGACCGTTCAGCAAGCCTGAGAATGGGCGGATTGCGGTGAAGGTGATCAATCATCTTGGTGATGAGGTCATGAAAGTGTTTAGAGTGGAATAAACTAAGGGGCTTTTGATGGCATTGATAATTCTTGGAGCAGGAGCCACACGAGGGTGTAGCTTTGTGAATGAAAAAGATGACCCTTCATGCCCACCATTGGATGGCGATTTTTTTACTCAACTCCAACGGATTCGCAACCCAAAACACAAGAAGCTCATCAATGATGTGATGAAAGACACGGTAGACATCTTCGGAGCAAACTTCGATGCCACAATGGAAACTGTATTTTCGACTCTTGAACACACATCGCGAATGCTCGAAACCACAAGGGAGAATCGTGATTTTTCAAAGAAGGAACTCGGAGAAAAGCGAGATCGCTTAAAGCAGGCTTTGGCTGCAACGCTAGAAGCGTCATTGGCAGTACATGGTGGCAAGGGTGAATCAACGCACCAAAGGAAAGAGTGTGAGTTTCACGATCGTTTTGTTCGTGACCGCATTCAAGCTGGAGACGAAATCATCTCCTTTAACTACGACTGCACTATTGACGATAGTCTCAAACGACATGGCGCGAAGAAATGGAATGCACGGTATGGCTATGGGTTTAACTTAGGACCGCATGGCTCTCGATTTGAAGGGGAAGATGGCTGGCAACCCGACGATCCCGCAACGCGTGAAAAGACTGTCAAGCTACTGAAGCTTCATGGCTCACTCCATTTTCAGATAAAAAACACGCCATACACGGTCAAGCTAAAGGAACGCCCATATACCTCGCAAAACGGCAACTTGGATTTCACGATCATTCCACCTGAGTGGAACAAGACATACGATGAGGGTGCGTTTGCTGATCTGTGGGGAAAGGCCGCAGAGGCAATTCACCGAGCTAAATCCATCGTTTTAATCGGCTATTCACTTCCACCTACCGATTTGCATACGACCGCTTTATTCAGAACCAGCATTAAGAAAGGTGGCTTAAAGAAAGTCACTGTTGTAAATCCTGACAGAGATGCTCGCCGTCGTATTCGTGCAGTTCTACAGCGGGGATGTAAAAACACCACCCGAATCGTAAGCTTTGATATGCTCAGCCATTTCGTTGCAGCTGAGCGGAGTGTGTGGGCAGACTGACATTGTGGAGTATTGAGGAGATAAGTGATTATGGAATTTCGAATTGCAGACACATTTACCGATAGCCTAACGAAGCTCAGTGGAAACGAGCAGAAGGCTGTCAAACAAACTGCGTTCGATCTTCAGATTGATCCGTCAAGTCCGGGCCTGAGCTTTCATAAACTCGATCGAGCAAAAGACAAGAACTTCTGGTCGATGCGAGTGAGCAGTGATATCCGGATCATTGTCCATAAGACGAATAGCAGCCTCTTGCTCTGCTATGTGGATCACCACGACAATGCATATCTCTGGGCACAGCGCCGAAAGATAGAGCGGCATCCCAAGACTGGCGCGGCTCAACTGGTTGAGGTGCGTGAGACCGTCCGTGATATTGAAATCCCTCGATATGTTGATGCTCCAGTTCCAGCAGCAACACTTGAAGCACCTATCAAACAGCCATTGTTCGAGTCCATGACTGAGGACGAATTGCTTGGGTATGGCGTACCCCCTGAATGGCTCGACGAAGTCTGCCAAGTCACAGAAGACACACTCTTTGATCTTTCGGATCATTTACCTGGTGAAGCTGCTGAAGCACTTCTTGAGCTGGCTGTAGGCGGCTCTCCATCACCTTCTGTTGAAACCGCGGATGACACAGACCCGTTTGCTCATCCAGATGCACAGCGCCGCTTCCGTTTGATGACGGATTCAGAGGAGTTGAGTCGGGCTCTAGAGTATTCATGGGAGAAATGGACGGTATTTCTCCATCCAGATCAACGAGGTATCGTAGAACGAGATTTCGGAGGCCCTGCCCGCGTATCAGGATCCGCAGGAACAGGGAAGACTGTCGTTGCCTTGCACCGGGCAGTGTATTTGGCAAAGCGAAACCCAGATGCAGAGGTGCTCCTGACAACATTCTCAATCACATTAGCTAAACATCTTCGACGAAAAGTCAATAACTTGATTGGGGATGATCAGGCTCTTCAAGATCGCATTGTTGTTCGATCAATCGACGAAGTTGGCATTGAAATGTACGAATCCGAGTTCGGGAAACCGCAAATCCCTACAGAATCAATGATTCGCACACTCATCAAGGATGCCTCAGATGTATCCGAATCTCATCGATTCACCATCCGATTCTTGGAAACCGAATGGCATGATGTTGTGGATGCATGGCAGCTCGGTACCTGGGAGTCTTATCGAGATGTGGCACGCTTGGGTCGAAAAACAAGGTTGGGCCCTAAACAACGAGAGCTGCTTTGGTCGATTTTCAATCAAGTCAGAGAATCGTTGAAAGATCGAGGTCTTGTGACAATCCCATCAGTATTTGCAGCAATGACAACTCATATCGAGAATGGGAATGACCATCTTCTGAAGTTTGTTGTAATCGATGAAGCCCAAGACATCAGTGTACCTCAGCTCCGTTTTCTGTCGGCGATGGCAGGAAACAAAGCGAATGGTCTGTTCTTTTCGGGCGATTTAGGACAACGAATTTTTCAAACCCCGTTCTCATGGCGTTCATTGGGCGTTGATATCAGAGGCCGATCAAGCACCTTGAGGGTCAACTACCGCACTTCACATCAGATTCGACAGCAAGCAGATCGCCTGCTTCCAAATGAGATGGCAGATGTGGATGGAAACTCAGAAACCCGAAAGGGGACAGTCTCTGCATTCAATGGCCCAAATGCGACGATTCAGGTTGTTCAATCCATTGGTGACGAAGCAGCATTTATCGCCGAATGGTTGAAAGCCTGTATTGACGAAGGCATGCTGCCGCATGAGATCGGAATATTTGTTCGATCTAACAATGAACTGCCAAGAGCTCGAGCGGCCATTGCAAAGATCAACCTCAAGTTCATTGAACTCGACCACAATACTGAATCTGCTAGTGGATCAGCTTCAATCTGCCCAATGCATCTTGCCAAGGGCTTGGAGTTCAGGGCTGTAGTAGTCGCGGCATGTGATGATGAGGTTATTCCGCTTCAATCACGAATCGATGAGATCGTTGACGAAGCGGATCTAGAGGATGTCTACGAAACTGAGCGGCACTTGCTGTATGTAGCATGCACAAGGGCTAGAGATCATTTATTGGTAATTGGGTCAGATCCAGCATCAGAGTTTCTTGATGATTTGACTGGCTAATTTCAGATCGCCAAATTCATGATCTGACACACCCAATAAATAGCCCATAATCTTAAACAACTCCATTATGGCTTCATCCAGCCTCAACCAGTTCCGTTCTGCGTAGTGTTTTATTAACCCGCGTTGACTGTGTCCTAAAAACATCTCGGTTGCCATTGGATCAATCCGTTCAATCTCCGATGCAGCTGTCTTTCGCAATGCGTAGAAACCACGATCCTGTGGGATATCAAGTCTCTTCATCAACCGGGAAATGCTAATCGAATGCAATCCGTCTTCTTGAGGACATCATTTACATATCCCTCATGTACTAGTGGCTGCCCGCTTTGGGATAGGAAGACTCGGTTGCCGGGATCTCGGTCCATGTTACCCAGTTCTTTCAGGAGCTTAACTGTGAGCAGCCAGAGAGCGAATTGTCATTATTTTGAGATTTCTTGTGACTGCCCTGTAAATTTTTCGATTAATCCACCGAGCAATTTACATCCTGTTGATTCCGCTCGTTGCCGATCCCTGCTGTTCAAGGGTATGTAGCATGAGCATTGTTTGGGTTATTGTTCTCTTTGATAACATTCGTTAAACAAGAATGTTGCCGGTTATTTATGGTTAATGTACTGGACAGACATGTTTGACCCTAGTATGCTGTTAATGACCGCTCTGGTCAACAACAATAACTAGGCAGGAAGCCCATCTCAAGATAGTTCTCACTATCGGAAAGTATGTGGCATGGCTGCCCAAAATATTCAACATCAGCACACAACTAATCAGCACACTGAATCCGCCAATCAAAAACATTTCAACCAAAATCAGTTGTTTCGCCCTAAAGAAGCAGCTGAGTTTCTCCATGTGTCTGAACGCACGCTTCGGAATTACATGAGCTCTGGAGAGATTCACTACAGCAAATATCGTCGGGCGGTGTTTATCAAGTTGAGTGATATTGAAGCGTTCATCGATCGCCATTCCAAGAATGGTGGTGAAAACAAATGAATGATTTATTCACTCTCAACACCGCGCTGATGCGTAAAAAACTTGCGAGAATAAAGATGATACAAGTCATCTTTAAACTGATGCACATCAACTGCATTGGTTACCTTGAGCTGTGTCAGGGGGATAGGCATGAGTAAGTCAAATCCCTTGCAGCATGTTCTTGACACACTTGAGTTACATGGTTACATCCCCGAACAATCAGGTAAGGAATGGAAATCCATATGTCCTGCTCACAAAGGAATGAAAGCTGACTTAAAAATCGGGTTAAATGAGGGTGGGGAAGTGGTCGCTTTTTGTCGAAATCAATGCACGACTGAAAGCATATATGAAGCAATCGGATTGACTCAAGAGTGCTTTTCACTACATTCCGAACATGGGGAAACAACACCCGCCAAAGCTGCTGGCAGCCCCGTTCTCGTATGTATGTCCGATGTGGAGGCTCAAAAAGTGAACTGGCTATGGCCCGGCCGACTCCCCTCAGGTCGTATAAGTTTGTTGGTAGGTCGACCTGGAGAGGGTAAATCATTCGCAACGCTCGATTTGGCGGCCCGAGTAAGCACTGGAAGTAATTGGCCCGATGGATCTACTTGTGAAGTGGGAAATGTGTTGCTCGTATCAGCTGAGGATGATCCCGGCGACACTATTCGCCCTCGGCTTGATGCACACGAGGCAGATCCAGATCGGGTTTTTATACTAAAAGGTGTTCATGCCAAGTGTAAAACTGGAGAATTGATAGAGGGTGCATTCACATTAGCTGATATTGATCCGCTTCGACAAGCACTCAAGACAATTGAGGATGTGAGGTTGATTGTGATTGATCCCATCGGCTCTTACATGGGTGGTCGAGTTGATGCACATCGTGATAATGAAGTGCGTGGGGTTTTGGCACCATTGGCAGCGCTCGCCCAAGAAACGGGAGCGGCGGTGTTGTTGGTAGCTCACCAACGCAAGGGGGCGGCAATTAATCCAGACGATATGGTGCTTGGCTCAAGAGCATTCACAGGGCTTGCAAGATCGGTGCTCCATTTGATGCGTGACCCAGATGATGAGGATCGACGATTATTGTTGTCTGGAAAAATGAATCTAGCAGAACCTGCGACAGGGCTTTCGTTTACAATTGGCGATAAACCCGCTCGGGTGAATTGGTCATCCGATGTGGTAAACATCAGTGCAGCCGAAGTGCTTGCAAAGATCACCGGCGGGAACAACGCAGGTGATGATGCGGGGGATTGGCTACGTGATGTACTGAGCGATGGAGCAGTTGAATCAAGTGAAATCAAGAGCATGGCCGAGCGGGATGGGCTGGCATGGCGCACGATCGAGCGAGCTAAGAAGCGTATTGGAGTAACGTCAAGACGAGAAGGCTTTGGAATCAAGGGGCGTTGGATGTGGACATTGCCATCCATAGACCGCCAACATGAACCAAAGACCGCCATAGATTCCATAGTAGGAAATGTGGCGGACTATGACGGTGTATGTGATTCTAATCATTTAGACGGGATTACCCCAGCAGAGATTCATGGTCTCAATCTGAACAATGAAACTCGCAGAGTCGTCAGAGATACTGTAGAATTAATTATGGAAGGCGATAAATAATGGCATCACTCATTCGAGATAAAGGCGGTTCCAAACGTATTCAGTTCATGTTTGCCAAAGGCGATCGGCGAACAATCCGATTAGGTAAAGTTAATGTGAAAGCAGCAGAGGCTTTCAAAGCCCGAGTTGAGCCTTTGATTTCATCAGTCAAGATGAACACTTCCATCGGTTCACAAACCGCTCAATGGCTATCAGAACTTCCAGATGATGCCTATAACAAGCTAGTTCAGGTTGATCTTGTTGAGGAAAGATCATCAGCTAAAAAACATACACTCGGTGGTTTGTTAGATGAGGCGTTTTCCACGATGAATGTAAAGGATTCTACCCGTACGAGATATGCCCAGAGCAAGCGGCTACTCACTGAGCATTTTGAGAATGATCGCACTTTAGATTCCATTACGTCACATGATGCAGACAGGTATCGTGTTTGGCTCGTGGATAAACAATATGCAAATGCAAAGGTCTCTAAGGAAATCCAGATTGCTCGCATGTTCTTTAAGCAAGCGGTTCGATGGACAATGATTTCTATTAATCCGTTTGAGGGTGTCAGAGGCGGCTCGCAGACAAACAGAGAGCGGATGTATTATCTCACACCCGAAGATGCACACAAGCTAATTGAGGGGGCTCCTGATGCTGATTGGCGATGCATTATCGCTCTCGCTCGCTTTGGTGGGTTGCGTTGCCCCTCCGAGGTACTCAGTGTTCGATGGAGTGATATTTATTGGGATAAAAATCGGATGGTTGTTCGATCCCCTAAGACTGAGCGATACGTAGGCAAAGGTGAACGCATGGTGCCCTTGTTCCCTGAGTTGCAAACCATCCTCCAAGATGCATTTGATCGTGCTCCTGTGGGAGCAGAGTTTGTTGTAGGTCGCTATCGATGCACCTCAGCAAATCTCCGAACGAATCTAAATCGGATCATCAACCGAGCCGGATTGACCGCATGGCCCCGATTGTTCAATGCGATGAGGGCAAGCCGGGCCACTGAACTGGCAGCACAATACCCCGCAGCGATCTGTACCGCTTGGATGGGGCATACACAAGCCATTGCTGAGGCCCACTATCACATGGTTCGTGATGAGGATTTTGAGCGAGCTGCAAACACATTCATGATTTCGAAAGATGCAAACCTAGATACAAGAAGTAGCGCAGAATGCGGCGCACTTCGGGCGCATATGCCGGCGCAGCAACAATCCGCTACAACCAGCAAAGAGCATCATAAGAGAGCGCAAAATGAAAAAGGATCAGCAGTTATGCCGATCCATGCAGGTGCTTGCCGTTCTGTGCAGAAGGCATCTAATGAGCCTGGAGGGACTCGAACCCTCATGGGTTTTACCCCGGCGGATTTTAAGTCCGCTGCGTCTGCCAATTCCGCCACAGGCTCGCTCGACCATTTGATCGAATGCGATTCTATCCATCGAGTGTGACCAAGAGTTGGGTTCAGATGAACAATTGGTTCACTTGACGGGTATGTCACCGAATGAATGATCTGAATATTGACTTTATCAGGACACAGACGATTTTAAACTTGCAATTTCAGATTGCTTGGCAAGAATGCTTTCCATCGTCCAAGAGTTCGAACAACATTTCATGAACACTTTCGAAAAGGAATACCACCATGGTCATGGGTGATCCTCACGGAGAAGCGGTAGCTGCAGCATCAAAATGGCAGTCCACAAGCGATGGATTTGTAGGCAATAATGAGCGGATCGATGAGATTTTTGCATGCGATGTCTTCGACATGCGCAAAATGCGAGAACGACTACCAAAGAATGTTTACGAGTCGGTGCTTGCAACCACTGAGGGGGAAGGCAGCCTCTCAATGGATGATGCCGAGGTGATCGCGACAGCAATGAAGGACTGGGCGATCGAACGCGGTGCGACTCATTACACGCATTGGTTCCAACCTATGACTGGGTTGACCGCGGAGAAGCATGACTCACTGGTTACCCCAGATGGTATGGGCGGCGTAATGTACCGACTCTCAGGATCGAGCCTTGTCCAAGGTGAGCCCGATGCGTCGAGTTTCCCATCGGGTGGTCTACGAGCAACCTTTGAAGCTCGTGGGTACACTGCATGGGATGCGACATCGCCAGCATTTATCGTCCGTGGGAACAACTACGCGACCCTTTGCATCCCGACCGCATTTGTGAGTTGGAACGGTGAAGCACTCGACAAGAAGACCCCATTGCTCCGCTCTATCGACGCACTCGAAAAGCAGGCAATGCGGATTTTGAAAGTCTTTGGCACAGATGATGGGGTCAAGCATGTCCGTTCGACACTGGGTGCTGAGCAGGAATACTTTCTGATTGATCGGAACCTGTACTTTGCTCGACCCGATTTGGTAAGTTGTTCGAGAACATTGTTTGGTGCGATTCCTCCAAAGCATCAGCAACTCGACGACCATTACTTTGGGGCAATCCCTCCACGCGTCAACTCATTCATGGCAGCGTTTGAGCGAGAACTCTTCCGTCTGGGTATTCCTGTGCAGACGCGTCACAATGAGGTTGCGCCTGGACAATATGAAATCGCGCCATTGTTTGAATCCACCAATATCGCCTGTGATCACCAAGCGATGCTGATGGAAACACTCAAGAAGGTCGCAGGGCGGTTTGGCTTTGTCGCGGTATTGCACGAAAAACCATTTGCAGGAGTGAATGGATCGGGCAAGCATAACAACTGGGCGCTTTCAACAAGTACCGGGGTAAACCTGCTTGATCCAAAGTCTGAGACACATACAAACACACAGTTCATGACATTCTTGTGTGCTGTGATTCGTGCGGTGCACATCCATGGGGATACCCTGCGGGCAACAATCGCGAGCGCGTCGAACGATCATCGCTTGGGTGCCAATGAAGCACCGCCGGCGATCATCTCGGTCTTCCTTGGTGACATGCTCACCGACCTGATCGAACAGCTTGAACAAGGCAACTCCAATCGAACAATCAAAGGCGGCAAACTCGAACTTGGTGCTCAATCACTGCCAGATATCGAGCGAGATTCGGGTGATCGTAACCGGACAAGCCCGTTCGCGTTTACAGGCAACCGATTCGAGTTTCGTGCGATTGGTTCCGCTGCATCTGTTGCATGGCCAAACACGGTGATCAATACAATCGTTGCCGACAGTTTGGATTACATCGCGACCAGCGTTGAGAAGGGGCTCGGAGCAAAGCCAACCGAGGCCAAGCGAGAACAGGTCGTGCGGAAGGTACTTCAGAATGTAGTCCGCGAACACAAAGCGATTATTTTTAACGGCGACAACTACACACAGGAGTGGAAAGACCAAGCAGAACAACGAGGTTTACCAAACCTTGTATCCACGGCACAGGCACTCCCGGTGTTGCAGTCTTCAAAGGTGAAAGCGGTCTTCAAGAAATACAAAGTGCTTTCGAAGACTGAACTCGAAAGCCGAGCGGAGATCTTTGCAGAGAAATACATCACCGAGATTGGCATTGAAGCGCGTCAAATGGTCGCGATGGGCAAGAACATGATTCTGCCCGCCGCAATAAAGCACCAGCTGAATATCGCTGAAGCAGTCGGCGCGACTGAGGGTGTAAATGTAGATTGCTCAGTGCTCCGAGCCCAACTCGAAGACTTTGTTGAGTTGGTCAGCGCGTTCAATGATCGTCTCGGTGATCTTGATCGGATTCGGGTCATTCCAGGAACAGACACGATGGCACAGTGCATGTACTGCTGTGAGCAGATCATCCCTGCGATGGAAACATTGCGAGATTTGGGTGATAAGCTCGAAACAGAGGTCGAAGCAGAACTCTGGCCTATGCCTGTGTATAGCGACCTGATGAACCTGCGATAAGAAACTCAAAACTTGAATAATATTCACCCAGGCAGTATTCTCTGTCTGGGTTTTTGTTGTGTATATGAGTGGTTATGGGGCATAGTCGAATCGTGCATCCTTTCTATACAGATTGCGATCAAACATGGGCGGGATGATCGGTAATGGATGCGTGAATCATGCTATCGGACATTGATGCCAGTTTTTTCGGAAATCCTCGGTTATATCCTCCTGCTTTCCTCGCTTCACATGATTCTCTTTTGGACATTACGCAACGAACCGCGAGTGTTTTCAGTTAAGAGGAATCAAATGATGCAGCTACCCACAACACAACTTACAGGCCTACTCGGAGCAATCATGATCTCGGCAGGACTCGCGTCTCCCATAGCGCTCGCAGCAAGAGCCGATGATGCGAAAGACAATACACAAAGTGTCGTAGAGGCGTCCGAGTCTGAGGCGCAAGACTCTCAAGAAGACATGGTCGAAGTACGCATCAGTCTCCCAAACGGAAAAACGGTTGTACGACTTGAACCGAGCCAACGAATGTCGGCTCGAAGAGGAAACGCACGATCAGCGAGCACCGCAGGCAAACGCTCAAGCGGTGTACGAAGCACCTCAGGAAGGTCATCCCGCGGCGGCGGATCGAGTTCTGGTGGTGCTTCACATGCAAGCACTGGTTCATCAGGCGGGAGCGCCGCAAGCAGTTCAGGTGGTGGGTCAAGCAGTGGCGGGGGAGCATCCTCAAGTGGTGGAAGTTCAGGCGGATCCTCGAGTGGTGGCTCAGCACAGAGCAAGGGGGGCGATCTTTCGCAATCTCCACAAGCTCAAAACGTACCCGGATCAGGGGTCCAATCGATCTCAGGGAACCACCGTGGGAGCGCTTCAATGGGAACAGCATCGGCATCGGCAGCCGCTTCGACTTCAAGTGCTCGGAGTTGGGGATCATCAACGGGACAATCCCGTCCGCAATCAGTACCAACAATTGGATCCCCGCAGTACAACGAAGATGGCGCTACCGGCGGACAACGCGTTGAGTTCCGCGATGCAGGAATGGGCGCAGCTGTGATCGGTAACACTGTCTACTTTAATGGAATCGAGCATGTCCGCGCGGATCAAATGTTCGATGTGGTCACTGGAACAAAGGTTGGTGGGGACATGGTGATCGTCCAAGGCGGACGATTGCCTTCCACTGGAGATGGTCCCCTAAGTTCATGGAATACCCGGGCGAGTGGAATCAAGCTCGATTTCCCATCCAACACAATTGTGACCCTGACCATGCTCTCTCAGCCTTTGGATGTGAGTAACCCAGAACGCATCGAACGCTCATGGACTGTTCGAATCCGCTAATCCTGAGCGTGTGAGAATGCCGACTATGATTCCATGGCACATGGAATCGGATCGGTAGAAACTCAATCAGGAATCGAGGCGGTTTGCAAATCGCTTTTACCTGACAGTGGGCAAGTCAAAGTCTTGGTGCTTAATTCTGATTCCAAGCTTGGACACTGGTTTTCAGGCATACTCAGTCAAGATGAGCGAGCACAGTGCCAATCCTATCGTAAACCGATTGATCAACATTGCATCGCAACGATGCGTGGGCTCTGGAAAATTGGTGCAGCAGCACTTACCAGCACGCCTCCTAACGAAATCCACGACCGCCGATCCCCATTTGGACGACCGATTCTACTCGATCGTAATGGTCGGGTATTTGACCCCAAGTTTGATCTCAATGTATCCCGCACCGGTTCATGGTGTGGGATTGTCATTTCTGGTGCGGGTCGGTGTGGGATTGATATCGAGCAGATTGATCCAGGTGTGATAAACAGCGATCTGATCGAGTTGCTAGCAAACATTTGGACGGGGATTGACTCATCCTGTAATGAGTTTGAGCAAAAATCTCAGCGTTTCTTTGAGCGATGGACCCAACTCGAAGCAGTTCTCAAAGCAGACGGCTGCGGGCTTAGCGGTGAATTTGAGGACATTTTGGCAGTTCCAACCGGAACAAATCGCAATGCGAGTTTGCAACTGAACTCAAAAACTTGGATGACTCGACCGATCCGGACCCCTTCTTGTGTCGTAGGAACTTGTACATTTGATGATGAACATGGTTCGCTGGTTGAAATTGATGTCTCAGAGTTCGAGCAGCAGTGCATGAGCGCGTTTTCTGCGCGTGTGAATACTGTATAGATCGTAAGACTGAACTGATAGCACCCAAAGCGAGGGGTAAGAACAGCCGATAGATCGTATAGTTCGCCTGTTTACGGCAAGAACTGGGTATCGATTCAGACACGCTGGATCGGTTGATATCGGTGAGTTTCAAGTTTCGCAGAGTGTTATGACTATTTCCCCGCCACAAACTCGGTCTTCGGAGATTATTCAATCGATTCGATCGATGATTGTGCTGTATGGTTCTGTTCGCTCGACGCCATTGGCGCGTCAGATTGATCGGAGTTTGCTGGATTTACCATTAGAGTCCGGAACTGTTCTATCGCATCAGTTAGCCAACGCGCAGAGTTGTGCCCGTCGATTTGGTCTCAAGGGATTCGAGATGCGGGTGCTTGTAGATACTGATAGTCGATCACCTGTTGAATGTCCAGATGTTGATGATGTTCGGTGTGTAATTCAGCAGGACGCATCTCCGATCCGTGGAGTTGCAGGCGTGTTGTCTGATGCAACCAAAGGCATGGATGAAAACGATTACATCATCGTGACATCGGGCGCGCAGATATACCTTGAGCCGTTACAAGACCTGGTTCATGCGATGGCCAAGAAGGAAGCGGATGTCGCATTCGTCTCATCGAGAGAAGGGACTCCCGTTGGGGTATGGCTCATCCGTTGTGGGGTGCTCAAATCGGTGAATCCGGTCGGATACATTGATCTCAAAGAGCAATCACTTGATCAATGGAAGATGAATCATAAGGTGTCCGTGGTCGAACGGATGCGAGCATATTCGCATCCAGCTCGTTCGCTTACTGAATATCTCAATGCGGTCCGTGCTGTTTCGGCAGGCTTCGGATCAGGCACGACGATCGATGAAGACCCATTCCGAGAAGATTGGGAGAGTACTTTTTCCATTGTTGAACCCGGCGCCCAAGTAAGTGAAGATGTGATTCTTCACGATTCAACCGCACTTAAGGGATCGGTTGTTGGAAAGGGTGCGGTTGTCGTTCGCTCGGTGCTTTGCCCGGGTTCTGTTGTTGCTCCAGGTGCTCGTGTCACGGATAAAGTGCTCACTGGGATCGCGAAGAAAGAACGGGGGCAATCATGACGAGCCTCTCACATCATGGATGGAGTATCAAGCATGTGATCATGATATTGGTTCTCGTGGTCGCTGCGGTCATCGCGGCACTGAGCCAATGGCAAGATATCTTGATGATCGCGATGAAAGATGAAGAATCGAGTCATATTTTCTTGGTGGTTCCGATTGCGATCTGGCTCGTCTGGATTCGTAGGGTTCGGTTACGGCGTTGCCCACCCTATACGAGTTGGGCCGGACCGTTTTTGATAATCGTTGGATATGTACTCGCAAATGTGAGCTATCTCAATGCATTTCAAGCGGGTTGGCACGGTGGAGCGGTTCTGATGCTCATCGGTGCAATAGTCTCGGTTGTTGGGTTACAGTTCATTGCGAATTTTCTCCCTGCGATTGTCATTTTGATGATGCTGATCCCGATCCCCGGCAATATCCGACTCTCTATTGCAGGACCTTTGCAGAATGCAACTGCTCGCGTAACAACGACACTACTCGAGACATTGGGGTTCTTTGTCGAACGATCCGGTAATCTGGTGACCATCAATGACATGCCGGTTGCGGTTGCAGAAGCGTGTAACGGAATGCGGATGGTATTCGCGTTGATTCTGGTCTCCTATGCCTTTGCATTCTCAGTACCTTTACGGAACTCTGTTCGCCTGATGGTGCTCTTGCTCAGCCCGGTCGCAGCGATCATCTGTAATGTTCTTCGTTTGGCGCCGACAGTGCTTTTGTATGGATACGACGATCCATTGAATCCGAAATATGCCAACAGCTTTCATGACATTGCCGGTTGGTTGATGCTCCCGGTTGCGTTCATGATGCTGATGGGCATCACAAGAGCACTGCGATGGGCACTGATCCCAACTTACCGATTTACCCTTGCGACCCAGTCTTCATAAGGAAATGTATTTGCTTCGTAATCTTGTCATTCCATGTTCTCTCGTACTCCTTATTGTGTTTGCGTTTTCGCGCACTCAAGAAGGAGATGAGGTTGCAATTGAGCAGTACCATAATCGAGTTGCGAAAGTTGTCAACTCAATTCCTGTTGATTTTCATGGGTGGGTTGGTATGCAGGTGCCTTTGCCTCAATCCGCGACAAGTCTTCTGCGTCCAAACGCACTTATTGCTCGTCAGTATGTCAACGAAGCGGAAGGATCGGTTGCGACGCTGCTTGTTGTGCACTGTAAAGACACAAGAGACATGGCAGGGCACTACCCACCTCGGTGTTACCCCGCGAATGGATGGGTAGAATCTACTGATCATCCGACTGGGACCTTCGAACTCGGAGATCAACCCCTTCGTGTGTATGGATTTACAAGAACCACCGGGCTCGATGAGCGAGCGATAACGGTATATAGCTTGTTTGCGCTACCCAATGGGGAACTCACCACATCGATGCGTGATGTGCGAAAACTGAGCGCGGACTATCAATATAGAAAATACGGAGCTGCACAGCTTCAAGTTGTGATTGACGGAGCAGTTGATGAAGAAACCCATTCTTGGATTCTCAATGAGATGTACCAAATCGCTCAACCCGCAGTTGAGGCTGTGCTCGATGCACGGGTTGGACAAAAATCGAATGAGATCAACCAAGTTGGGGGGAGTGGATTATGAATGCAAGTCAAATTGAATGGGGTGGCGGGCATGAGCAATCACATACGAATGTGTTCATTTTACTTCATCGATTATTGCGTGGGAAATATATTCTCACCGTAGTCCTTGCGGTTGTCTTTGGCATTTCTGGCGGAGTGCTCGGCTTTGTGTCACAGAAGCCCCAGTATCGGAGTGTAGGGATGATCCGAATCCAACCCTCACTCCCGAAGGTGCTCTACGAGAGTGAACAGAGTACTGCTCCAAAGATGTTCTCAAGTTTCGTAAGCTCACAGGCGAAGCTCATTTCTGAAGGCGGAGTCATTCTCCGTGCACTTGAGAGTCAAGAGTGGAGAGCTGTAGAACATTTATCAAATATTGAAGTCGTATCCGATGTCCAACGACGCTTAGATGTGAAACCAGATCGACGAGCACAAGAAATTATCACTGTTGCATTCAGTGATGCTAACCCACAGGTATCTTCTGCAATAGTTCGCTCGGTCATGAAGTCATATCATGAGCAGTACGCAAAGGAAGGGAGTATCAGCAACCCTGAAATTCTCAATGCGCTCAACAGCCGATTAGATAAACTCAAGAATGATCGTCTGGTTTATGATTCTCAAATCGCAAATCTGACACGCAGCTATCGGACAGAGAATCTTTCGCCGCTCATTCAATCGGCTCAGCTCGCGATACTTCAACTCGAAGCAAATCGAAACCAACTCATTGAAAATCGTGAGTACTATCGTGAGTTTCAAAAAGATGGCGAACTCGGTGATGAACCCCTCACCGTTGAAGAAGCAGCATCTATGGATCCGATGACTGCAGAAATGGTCACCCGAAAGAATAGTCTTGTCGATTCTCGCGAAGAAATGATGGCGTCTGAAGGATTACGAGAAGAACATCGTGATGTTCGACGGATTACCGCGATGATTGATAGTCTTGATTCAAAGATTAACACGCGTATATCTGAGCTTCAAAAAGGCGGACGAGACACATTGTTGGTTGACGGAGACGGTTTACAAATACCATCTGAAGATGAGTTGACTAGGCGAATTGCGAGAATCGATGCTCAGATTCGAGAAGCAAAGGAAAACTCAGAAGACTTGTTCGAAGACAGTGTTCAACTTGATACTCTGAGAATTGATCGTGATACAGTGCAGAGTTCGATTACACGAGTTGTGCAACGACTTGATCAGATCCGAACTGAATCGCAGGTTGAAAACATGGAGCAGATCGATGGCAAGATCAGTATTTCGCTTCCCACTCCCGCGAAAGATCCAACTTCTGATCCCCGGATCAAAATGGCTGCGCTCGGTTTCATCGGGGCGGGATCCTTACCGATTCTCGCAGTGCTCGGGCTCGGGTATTTCAGTCACAAGATTCAGTATTCGGATGACGATATTTTAGCGGGTGAGAACTCAGGCATTGTGGGTATGCTCCCTGACCTTGGGAACTCATTAGCAGACAAAGAGCTCGCAGCAGCGTCAGCGTTTGCGGTCCATCAAATTCGTTCACAGCTCCAGATTAAGAATCATCTCAGCGAGCCGCGTATCTACGGCGTGACCAGTCCTGCACCACAAGATGGGAAGACCAGCTTGATCATTGCGCTTGGTTTGTCATTTGCTGAAAGCGGTAACCGCACATTGCTCGTTGATCTCGATTTCATAGGGCGTGGTTTGAGTGTTCACTTTGGATATCCCAATGCACCAAGTCTTGCGGATTCACTCAACTCACATGTTGAAATTCGTTCATTGATTCAAGAAACAAGCTTTGAAGGATTGAGTATTCTGCCGGCGGGCTTTGGGGATGATGAGCGTGTGAGTAGATTGTCACCCCGGACTGTGAGCAGCTTGTTTGAATTGTTACGATCAGAATACGATACAGTGCTCGTAGATACCGGACCAATCTTGGGAAGTGTGGAAGCAGCATTCGTTTCGCCGCAAGCTGATGGAGTAATTGTTGTTGTTGGCCGCGGGCAGTTCAAGCCATTGGTGAAGAAGGCATTTGATCATATTCACGCAGTCGATGGTCGAGTGATTGCAACAGTATTCAATCGGGCATCAATCCAAGAGTTGCGTCAATCATCGAGCAGCATGTCGGTGCATTTCTCTCGTCAGGTTTCACGGCAACAAGAAGATATTGCAGGGAATCCAAACCTCCATGTCGGACCAGTTGCAGGAGCGTTATTCAGTTCATTGGTTGATCAGAATGAGTCGACCAAAGATAAGAGCGGTTCAAAATGATTGCCAGCGCTACTGATGAATCGGTTCATACACTTTGGGGTTTGACCCCAGAGCAAATCCATGGGCGTTACTGGAAGTCTCGTGGTATACAGGTCGTGTCTTCGGGCTCGCCTGGTATTTCAATTGACAAGCATGCCGAGCTTTACTTACTCACCAGAAGAGATCACATGGTGATTATGCCGCTGGGTAAGCAGCTCGATTTGATGAGTTGGCTCAATCCTGACTTGTTGATGATCCGTCTGGCAGAACAGACAAGCAACGATTATCGCGAGATTGTCGATGCACGACCTGACGGTCATTTTCTTCAGTTCCGAAGAGTCTATGAGAGCGCGACAAGATTACAATCTCGTGTTGCGATCACATCCAACCCAGATATCGCCCTTGACTGGGCATCACTCGATGACGATGCCTCATCATGGGCAAAGTTCCGCAAACTGATCCCGAAGGATCTCCGCGCTGCGGTGAGATCCGAAGGGCAGGTCTACAACAGCAGTGCAGATATTGCTCGCGCCCGGTTTGTGCGTGATCTCGCGAGGAACTGGAAACATCCGCTGACAACTATTTCCAGAGTGAAACGGGTTGGGAATGCAAGCTGGGTTGACATAGATGCCAATGAGGTGGATCCATCAAAGATCACGGGTCCAATCTGGATCGGCGCAGGCCGATCAATCCCGAAGGGAAAGTCGGGAGTGGGACCTGCCGTGCTCTGGGATGATCCTGAGATGCGCCCAGAGGTTGATGATGTAGACTGGAAAGATATCGAAGCGGTACAGACCCGGCCGCAGCAGCGTATTGACGAGGCTGCGACGTACACATCCAGCGCTGGTAAACGGTTGTTTGATATTGTCTTCGCGCTCTTCGCACTCTCAATTACACTCCCAATCTATCCATTCCTAATTCTTGCAGTCTGGATCGAAGATCGCTCACCGATTTTCTTTGCTCATAAACGCGAATCGATCCAAGGCAAGGAGTTTGGATGTCTCAAGTTTAGAACAATGTACCGGAATGCGGAAGAGATGAAGGCGCAGCTGCAAGCCGAGAATCTCGCTGATGGGCCGCAGTTTTTCATGGAGAAAGACCCCCGCATCACGAAAGTGGGGAACATCCTCCGCAAGCTTCAACTCGATGAGTTGCCTCAGTTTTTTAATGTACTGACGGGCCATATGTCTGTTGTTGGTCCTCGGCCGAGTCCGTTTTCGGAGAATCAACTCTGCCCGGGTTGGCGAGAAGCTCGATTAAGTGTCCGCCCAGGCGTGACAGGGCTCTGGCAGATTCGTCGAACGCGTGCGGACGGGGCGGATTTTCAAGAATGGATCCGATATGACATCGAGTATGTCGAAAAAGCAACCTTCTTGATGGATCTCTATATCATATGGAGAACCATCGTTCTGGTGTTCGCAGCGCTTGCACGCCGATGATTGTATTGAAAGGTAGATTATTATATGGCACTTAAACCACGAACATTTCGCCGTGTCGTTCTTGTCGGATCGCTCGCAGGCGTTGTGCTCCTTGTTCTGCTTGGGTACTTCGTAGTTCGACCAATGCAAGCTCAGCGATCACTCGACTCCAAGCGAATTGATGGGATGGCAGCAGCACAAGCGGGGGATCATGTCGCTGCGACAAAGCTCCTCAATGCATATATCAAACGCGATGAGAATCCAGAACCCGAGGTTATACTCGCCTATGCAAGAGCGCGTGCGAAGGTGCAAACAAGTGACGGCGGATACATCCGTGCGGCAACACAACGATACCGCCAATATTTGAAGATCAATACGGACGATGTTATTGTTTCCAAAGAGTTATTGCCATTGTTCAATATGCAGGGCATGTCCATCGAGGCGGTGGCGCTTGCCAAAGCAATTCGCACAGAAATGAATGATTCCTCGTTGGTGGTTCTGCGTGAAGAACTACTCGCACGAATGGATCTCAATGAGAATGATCCTGAGATTGAACCATTGTTTGAACTCGCATTGGAAGATCCGCAATCAAAGTTTGTCGATGTTTATCAGTACATCCAATGGTTGAGTACTCAAGGACGACTTGAAGATGCTCGTCGGATGGTTGACGCACGACTCGAATCAAATGGAAATGATGCAGATACTCAGCTCGGAGCATTCTGGTTAACAATCGTCGATCAAGCGACCGGCGGTGACCAGATACCACCCGATGTTCTGGCGAACGATCTGGCACGCATAGTCGGGATTGATCCTGTGACCAACAAGTGGGAAACTGAGCCAGTATTCCTCACGACTGAGTCAGCAGCATTTGTCGACCGATTGCTCAACGGGTTAGGTCGACCAGATCTTTCGCTCGCAGTCCGTCTTGCATCGATCACACATGTTCGCGATGGGAATAGTTTGATTTGGGCAGCCCGCCGATTATTCTGGGCACAGGACTTTGAGACTCTTGCTTCGCTCGATCCAATGAATCATAAAGGTGAACCCATAGCAGATGTCATCGGATATCAGCTGTTAGCAATGAAAGACAATGGGACTGAAGATCAAGCTGAGTATACAGGAATCAAGCTTGATGAGGTTGTGCTCGACTATAGAGCAAGTGCATGGCAATCATTCCTTAAAGGATATGAACTCCTTGAGAACAATCAGGTTATCGAAGCACGCGCCGAGTTTACCAAAGCAATCGAGAAGTACCCGAGTGAACCAACATTCAATTTATTCTTCGGTGATCTGAATATGAAACAAGGGCGCTTTGGTCTCGCGATCAGTTCCTGGGAAGACTCAGAACGCATGGTTGATGATTCGGTCGGGAATGTTCGTTGGATCGAGCCTTCAACCAGGATCATCAATGCCTATTCATCCGCTGGTCGATTGTCTGAAGTTGTCGGGCGTGTAGATTCGCTCTATGACCGGGCGCCGAGTAATCCAACTACCACGGTAATCATGATCAAGTCGTATGCGTCTTTGGCAAGAGCCGATAGTCTCGATCGCGAGAAAACGCTCAAGGTGCTTGGCGGATTCGAAAATGCGCAAGCAAATTTACAGCCTGCAGAAATCGCAAACATCGCGCCAGAGATTGCGACGCTCTACGCGTCGGTAGCAATGATTGAACAAGCGAAAGCGATACTTCGAGTTGGTTTCCAATCGGATAAAGATTCAAGTGTGCAACTGGGGATGATTGAAGTCGATAAACGATATAGCTTGGGAATCGTAGAGGAGTTAGGTGTCGATACAAGTTCGGTTGTGGTAGCATCGCCTCAGGGAGCGCTTCAGCTCGCATTGGCGGAATATGCTCAGACACAAGGGATTGCGCAAGGATTAGCGATTATCGACCAAGCAAAGGAAGATCGGACTGACACAGACGATTTCAAGTGGGAGCTTATTACAGCGCAATACCTCGACATCACCAAAGATCCACGAGCTTCAGAAGCATGGAACGCGATGCGTCAGAAGTATCCAAAGAACACAGAACTCCTCTACAAGATCGCGGAATCAAGCTCGCTTGAGAAAGATCCGGATGCAGTTCAGGAAATCATTGATGAAATCGTAAAGTTGACAGCAACGACGGGCAAAGTGCTTCCCTCGCGACTTCGCTTGGCACATGCCAGAGCGATTGTGGGTGAAAAAATGATCCGCTCAACACGGAATCAGGCACTGGAAATTATCCGCAGTGTGGTCGCAAGCGAACAACAGAATACCTATGCCCGCAATATGCTCGGTCGACTCCTCGCGATGGAGGCATCACCGTTTCTCAGTGATGAGGATACCTTTGAACCCGATGTGAATGAGGCAATCGGGCAGTACATTACAATATCTCGTCAACTCAAAGGGCGATCCGCCCAGCCGTATCTCCTCGAAGCAGTTGACCTGGCCTTCGAGAGTGGGGATTCAGATGCTGCCAAGCAGTATCTCAAAGAGTTTGATACACGCTTTTATAGTGATATCTATCGCTTGCCAGCGGTTGCCAAAAGGTTTGAGAACCTCAACGAACTCGATGATGCATTCGCTATCTATAAGCGGATCTACGACGGAATGAATGACGAGAATTATCGATCACTCAAAGTTGATGCTGGTCTTTCGATGCTCAATCTAGTGATTACCCAAAACAAAAGAAGCCAAGCAAGAGGGCTTTTTGATGAGCTCAAGGCTGAGCCAGTATTGAATCAAGCTCAGATTCTCAAGCTCGCATCGCTCTATGTAAAATATGAGTTCAAGCCAGAAGGGGATATGCTCGCAGCCAGCGGCGAACGGTACGGGCTCAGTCCAGTGGACGCAAAGATGGTGTACGCACAGCACGCCAAGGCATTCATATCCGGAGATGCCTATGTCGCAGCATTAGAAGAAGTCACTTCGCTCGATCCGATCAATATCGATGCTTGGAGACTGCTCATCCATCATGCGGTAGATGCAGAGGACTTTGATCGTGCTCAAGGACTGATCGCGCAGGTGAGTGAACATTTGCCGGATAATCCTGAACTCAAAGGGTTGGCGCTCCTAGCGTCCGGCGAGCTTGAATCTGCGTCCGAGTTGATCGCATCAAGCGATGCGGGCGACAACCCATTCCTGGTGGAAGCAGCATCAAGAGTGGACGAGTTCGTGAACGCAATCGACACAGCGCCTCGCGAGGTGCTCGTCGGGATGCTTGTCGATATGCTCGACGACTTCCCCGCATTCAATGAGTTACAACGATTTGCGCTCAATGAGCTCCGGGCGCAAGGTGTAGGTCCAGAACAACTCGCGTTTTACGCAGGCCGTGCAGGCAGGTTGTTACCAACCGATTCAGAGATTCTCCGGATTGCGGGTGATGCGTATATCCGATCACAGAACCCGACGGCAGCATTCGAAATCGCTAAACTTTGGCGAGCAAATGCGCTCGGTTCAACGGAAGAAGCGGATATTCTTGCAGCTCGCGCGCTCATTGATTTTGAACGATTCGCTGATGCAGCATCATTTGTCCGTCCCTATGTTCTCAGTGCTTTAGAAACGCCTGATGCACCGCTCAAAGCGGATGTTCTGCTCGTTTATTCTCGAGCGATGTTGCTCAGCGGTGAGGACCCCGAACTCGCAGCAAGCAGACTTGAACCCATCTTGGCAACAAATGAGCTCATCCGAACTCAGGTTTGGTTGAATCTCGCGGTCTATACAGTCCCAACCCAGGCAGAGGCGCTCCGTTGGCTTGATCTTGCCCAGAGCTATAGCACATCTGATGATTTCGAGACTATTGGGACTGCTTGGGTGATTGCGATGAATCGTTTTCAAGATCCCAGCACACCCGATGCCCAACGAGCAGTCGATCTCTTAGGACAAACAGTCAGTGCAGCAGAATCACCAAATCCAATTACCATGAGTTTCTTAGCTCGCGCGTATGGCCTATTGGCTCAGAGTGAATCCGAATCAATGCCTGAGCTTGCTCATCAGCATAATCTCTTTGCTGCCAAGCTCTTGGGAGAGGCTGATAAACTTGATCCTGGTAATCTCGTCTATCTCGCACGCGGAGCATACTTCGCATCGCTTGGTCTGGATTACGGACTCGCAGAATCAATGTATAGACAAATTCTGAGTCGTGGACTCACTCAGAGCCCGTTCTCGGCATCGATTCAGAACAATCTCGCAGTGATTCTCGAACGCCATGAACCAAACCCCGCGAGGTTATCGGAAGCACTCAACCTTGTACAACAAGCGATTGCGATTGATAATCGGACCATATTTTGGGGTACTCGTGGTTGGATTGAGTTCAGTGGAGAAGATTATCAATCATCAGAATCATCATTCAGGCATGTGGTTGAGCAAGATTCAACGAGCCTAGAAGGATGGGTAGGTTTGGCAATTGTGCTCAATGCAATGGGCAAGGATCGAGAATCTGATGCCAACAGTGCCTTTGAGCAAGTTCTGAACCTGACAAAGTCGAATCCCTTGAGCGATGAGCTGAGAAAACGACTTCAACAATCGGGACAAACAACTTGGGCTTCAGTATTTACGGAGTGAGTTGGAGCCAGATAAAGCCCAATAAATAGTCGTTTATACTCGATTTTGATCTCTATTAGTGAGTTTTACTCAAATAATCAAAGAATTTTGTACTATTCATATATTTATCTATCGAATTCTTCAGGATTCGTGCTATTGTTGATATATCAATAAGAAAGTTCGCTTTGTTATGCGAGTTTTCTGAGGGTTGGGTCATTTACATGATTCAAATGATGATTTGTAAGGCTGTTGCGTAAGGGATGCACCAGTTTCAATACAAAGAGTGAGACTTTTAAGTTTACTGGTTCTCCAGCTAACGAGGGATTCAAAATGAAGACAAAAACAATGATCGTGGCTGCAGCAATCGCAGCATCATCCGGCTTAGCAATGGCAGATTTCGACGCGGAATACCTCGGCCGTACTGGTTCAGGTACAATCCATATCGATAACACCGGCACCGGTGGCGTCATCAACCAGAACTTCAGCGCTGGTCAGCTTGAGTTTGCATACACCGATGTCGGTGGGCAGCGTGGTGGTGGTCAGTTCTCAGGCGGCACATTCAACACATTCTGTATTGAACTTCAAGATATCCAAAATGGTTCATATACCTACGATGTAGATGCGATCCAAAATGGTCCAAACCCAGCACCAGGTGTTGGCGGCCCAGCATACGATTCAGCTGACGAAGCAGAAGTACACGCAGTTGTTGCTGCAGCGATCAGCCTCGGCTGGCTCAATGCAGACCTTTCAGCAGGTGCAAATGCAACTGATGTTCGTATGACAGCAATCCAGGGTCAAATCTGGAAGGTTCTCTTCGACGAAGCAGTCGTCACCGGCAACGGTGCTGTTGCTCCAGAAATGGCAGCTCTTGCAGCTGAAATCGCACTCAACCCAACGGCAACAGTTGCGAACATGAAGGCAATGCTCAATGCAACTACGCAGGACCAGCTCTTCATCGTTCCACTTCCAACAGCAGCATTCGCTGGTTTGTTGACCCTCGGTGGTCTCGGTGCATTCTCCCGTATCCGCCGTCGCTGATACTTGAGACTGATAAACATATCAGAACCGGAGAAGATTCGTCTTCTCCGGTTTTTTTATATGCACCTTGGTTTTGTATCCAAATGATTAGTCTGTCTTGAGTTGATCAAGCACACAATGAAGATGGTCCTGCCAATCTCCCAAATCACCAATGACAGCTACTGTATCCGTGATGTCAAGGGTGGAATACGCAGGGCGGCGAGCAGGCCTTGGGTACTGGTCAGAGGTACACGGTTTCACCTCGCATTGTAGTTTGCAATACTCAGTGATCTCGCGTGCGAATGCAAACCAGGTACACTCTTGTCCATCCGTCACATGCCAAAATCCGAGCGCTCCTGCAGCATAGAGGTTAAGGGATGCGATTGCCAAATGCTGTGCACTTGTCGGGCGACCGCGTTGGTCATTGACGACCTGAAGATCGTCCTTGGTTTGTGCAAGCTTATGTATTGTGCGGACGAAGTTTGTTCCCCAAGGTGCATAAACCCAGCTTGTTCGGATGAGTATGTGTTTTGCATTGGATTCGATGAGGAGTTGTTCTCCGAGGGCTTTGGAACAGCCGTAGGAGTTGATCGGTTTGATTGGCGCATCAATCGGGTAGGGTGAATTTGCATCCCCCGAAAAGACATAATCAGTAGAATATGTGATCAATGTGGAATCATGCTCGATACAGCATTGGGCAATCTCTGCGAGAGCATACGCGTTTGCCCTTTGAGCGCCAGATTCATCAGATTCTGCTCCATCAACATCTGTCCACGCAGCAGCATTCACAACGAGATCAAAGTCACCTGTCACGCATTGCTTGATTGACTTTGGCTTCATGAGGTCAAAGGCTGGGCGAGAAACCCCCACATAAGGTATATTTCGCTCTTCGAGCAATTCTACCCAAGATCTCCCAACCATTCCTGTTGATCCAAGAACGAGGACTTTGCGCGGAGTTGAGCGGGTATCGCCTGCCGATTGCAAAGAGTGGTTGCTCATTTGTGCTCAACTTGCCAAGGAAATCCTTCAAATGCATCTGGTGTTGTGCGTTCTTCGTCGGGTTGCTCAGGATTGTAACTATGGGTGACATAATACAAAAGCCCGGCGGGTGTCGGTCCGACTGTCGCGGCGCCATGCCAGAGCGGCGGTGGAATGATCACTGTGCCTGGACATTTCTCTCCGATTACGATTGACCATGCTTGTTGAGCATCTTGGTCGTAGATTCCAACTTTGAGGTGCCCGACAAGCCCAAGCCAGAAATCGGTCTGCAGGTGATGACGGTGCCAAGCTTTGACTACCCCGGGGTATTGAACTGAGAAGTTGACTTGGCCTTGATTGTTCATCACCCCTTGAAGCTGATTCATCAAAGACCAACCCCGGTCATCAGTAAAATGTGTAGTGGGGACGAATATCGGCCTCTTTTGAGATGTTGCAATCTCGAATGCTTCATGGAGAGGAAGATTGAGTTTCTCGGGTTGGGATACTTTCATGATCTCTCGTCCTTCGAGTTGTTGGATGAATTGGGGTTCACGCTCCGGTTTTTTGAAGCGTTGGGTGCTGATGTGTATGTTCTCGACTGCTGATGTCTATTGATAGCATATTGCCAATTTTTTGCTTGGACTGCGACTGATGCGATCACACCGATTCCCACGATGTGGAGCGGGGTATAAAATGCGTTAAACATCATATCCATTGAATAAATACATAGTGCGAGCATGATCCCGACTGCAGGCGCCCAAATAGAGGATGTGATTGATCGTCCTTTGATCCGCAGCACCATGAGTAGGCTTGGGAGTGCTGTCATTGCGAGCAGTGCGCTGAGCCCGACGAGCCCTCGTTTCCCGAAGGAAATGGTGGTCATACCGTCTACGGGGGTTGCATGTCCGTACTCATCTTGAGGCCGATAGCGATCGTGACCACCCCAGCCGAAGACGGGTTTTTCAAGAGCATGTTGGGCGATATTGAGTTCCTGTCCAAGTCTAGATTCAAGCGAGTCTGCTCGGTCCGGGTCGAACGCTCGGATGATGGCGGTGAGTTGGTCGGGAGACCAGACATTCGATATTCGGATGGTGAGATAAATGGAAGGCGTCAGAATGAGTGCGATGAGCACAATCCGGAGTCCGGTGGTGCGGACGAAGAACGCTGCTCCCGTGGTACCAATGAGCAAAATCAGTGCGCCCAATGATCGGCTTAAAAGTGTTGCAACAACAACAATTGTGGACATATTTGGGAGAGGCCAGTTGAGAATTCGGATCTGTTTGCGTGTTGTAATCCACAACCAGATTGCAACGGCGCTTGAAGTAGCCATCCATAGTCCAACTTCGAGCCCATGACGCATAAAGAGCATCGGACGATACCCTCCCATCCGCTTTGCCATATGGAACTTGGCAACTCGATACCCATAGACAGACTCATTGAGGTGCGGGCTCATGCGTGATTCCCAGAGCGCCATTGGTGCTGCAATGAGACCGGCAAGGATGAACCAGATCGCGACTGTTTTTACATCATCTGGGTTTCGGATATACACTCGACCAAGCAGATAGGGTACACCGAAGATGAACAAGTTGAAATAGACTTCTGAGAATCCGTCGTATGCGCCAAGGTTGTTCGTAATGGATGATGGGAGCGGAACAAGAATCCAAACAAGCATGGGGATATCTACGAGGCGTGGTCTGAAACTCATGAGTCTTGTTGCATCAGAGAAGAGTACGCCAATCATGAGTGCGTAGGACACTGAAAATTCTTTGGTAAACTGTGGGAGCCCAGGGAGATTGACACCTCTGCCGGGGGGTAGAAAAAGCCATCCGATGATGATGCATGCCATTACCCCGCGAACACCCTTGAGTGTGACGACCAAGGCAGCTCCGATGAAGAGATAGCCGATCAATACCGCGATGAGGAAGTTGTCTTGCATGGAATAAAAATCAAGGCACTGTGTACAGTTCTGTGTATGCTTTGTATCGGTCTATTGGGTGGATGCACTGTGGGCGCTGATGCGAAGATGCACGGAATACTGGTGCAATTTTGGTTGAATTGACTGAGTTTTAGTCTTGCCGTGTCGAAACGAGTGGGTGGGGATGGTCCTCCGTGCGTGCGCACTAGATGGTGGCAATGCGTATGATTGGTATTATCGGACATAGCCTTTGGGATATTAGATTTTTGAAGTGAATTCGTTCCAGAGATTCCTGCTCGGTTTGCGTGTGAGGATCAACTGGCTTGACGCGATTTGCCGATAGGTAGTTGGTCGTTGAAACCGTACTTTTGGAGAGATGAAGTGGGTGATATTCTCGTTTTGCTGGGACATGAATCGGATGCTTCAAAGGGGCGTCATGCGATGGTGGATCGGCCTGGCATGGATCATCACACTTTGAATGAATACACGCGTGGGTGGGGGCGAGTGCTATTTCAGCAATCAATGGGAAGGTGGTACGCACCGGCAATCACCGATAAACGAACTGTGCTTGTCGTTGGTCGGCCGACGGTTCGCGGTGTCAAACTCAGACATTCAGCCGACGCGATCGGACAGTGGGTGCTTGAATCGCTCGGTGACCAATCGCTTGCTCAAGGTGCCGAGGAAATCAATCAGTCGCTGTCTGGGATGTACGCGATTTTTGAGATTGCGGATGATCGAGTTGGTGTATTGACTGATCATATGGGATTTCGGCCGGTGTATGTTGCCCGTGATGAGCAAGACCAAGTGCTTGGGTTGGGTACGCATGTCGAATCATTGGCGATTGCAACTGGGCAAAGCACAGACATTGATCTTGTATCACTCGGTGAACTGTTTACTTACAACCACATTTCGTTCCCCTTCACTACACGAAAAAAAATACGGGAAATCGATCCATGCTCGATGAGTGAGGTTGAAACATCAAACGGGAATCAAATGCAAACCAGAGTGCTCTGGGAACCAACCGAGCCGGAAGAGTTTGTGGGAAAAAATCAGATCCGAGATCAGTTATGCAACGCTTTAGTTGAAGCGGGTGATGATATCACTCGTGGGTGTGATCGTGCAGCGGTTTTACTAAGCGGCGGGATTGATTCGCGAGCAGTGATCGGTGTGATACCCAAGGATCGATTGAGTGGTGCGTTGACCTATGTGACAAGAGAGAATCGAGAGACAAAGGTTGCAGGTCAAGTCGCGCAGGCTTGCGGGGTTGAGCATGTATTGGTTCATCGGAACGAAGACTATTTTCCCAACCTGATCAATCGTGGACTCGGTCTTCTTGGAATGGAACTGCGTGGGAACTGTCATGGGATCTGCATTTCCGATTCGGAGTTGTCGCAGAGTTATGATGTCGTCATCGGTGGTCAGTTAAGTGATACGCTTTTGAAAGATCATTTCATGCCGTTACCAAAGCGGCAGCGTTATCAAAGAATGACTCTTCGCTCTCTTCTCCGTCGGGTGCTCAAGGGCAAGCCGAAAATACCTACACCGAGCATGAGTCATACGACCGGGCGTGAAATTTTAGAAGCTTCACTTACCGATGATATACAAACACTCGTTCGAACAAGGCGGAAAACCCGATTGAACGATGTTCAGCGGGTTCGACCAACGACCGCAGATGAGTGGCAGAGGTTTTGGCCTTGTTCAAGACAAGACGATTCCGCACATACACTCGGTAACACCCGCTTGATGTGCAGCGACACGCTCTTCGCTCATCAAGCGATCGTTGAAGTCTCGATGAACTTCGATCCTAAGCATCGAGCGAGCGGCAAGCTGACCGATCACGCTTTCGCATCCTTGTGCGGCAACTTGATGGAGATCATCAATGCCAACACAGGACTGCCCGCAAATGCATCTTCAAATGCAATACGCGCAAAGCGGAAACAGGATCGGATCAAAAATGCGCAGTCCGAAAAGAACGGACTGGAGTCCAAAGACTGGAATCAAGTTGAAACAAGCTGGGTGAATCCGGTTGTCATGCAGAGAGAATCAGCGGTTTGGATTGATTTGCGTGAAAAACTGACTTCGAGCGAAGCGATGAATATTTTATCTAAGGTTATTGCGCGAGGTGGTCAAGTGATGGTTGAGTCATACCAAGAAGACTTGCCTTCGACATCAAATCACATGGCAATGCAGTTATCGATATGGCTCGATGGAATATTGAGCACCGAACAATCTGATGTAAGTGAGGTTGTTCGATGAAGTTCACTCCTACACATATTCGCCAACGCATGCGTAAGCGAATGCGAAACCGTGATGATCAGTTGCTCCATGAGCAAGGCTGGTACGATCCTAGCGCAAGATCATCGCTCGATGCGGTATTCATTGGTGGTTGCGGTCGATCAGGAACGACATTGTTCAAAGAACTTTTGAATCGTCACAGCCGATGTGCGTGCGGTCCTGAGACTTCAATGTATGGGTTGCCTTTTCAGACTGGCAATATCGCAGCGCCGTGGGATATGGAGATGAGCCATCTTGAACAGATAGTCTCTCAATCGAAAAACTTGATTGAGTTTGCAGATCAGTTTGCTCAGGAGTTTCTTGCATCTGAGCAGAAGGTACGATGGATAGAAAAGACCCCCAACAATGTGCGAGCGATTGATCGGATATTGACTTGGTATCCCAATGGGAAGTTCATTCATGTTGTGCGTGATGGACGGGATGTGGTGTGTTCTTTGCGACATCATCCCCGTCATCGTGTCATTGGGGGCAAGATTGTGCCGTTCGAATGCAACAACCCGGTTGAACGCAGCGCGTCGCGTTGGCTTGAGGATGTTACGGTTGGATTGGCGATGAAAGATCATCCTCGTTGTCTGGAAGTTCGGTATGAAGATTTAGTGACGAATCCTGAGCAGGTCGTTGAGCGGGTATGTGATTTTATTGGTGAGCCATTCGAACCTGGCATGCTTGATTGGAATACGAAGACAAAACAACGAAGCGGGCAGAATCTTAACAACGAGCGTGCAGCGAGCGCGATCTCAAACAAGAGTGTCGGGCGATGGAAAACGAACCTGTCGCGGCAAGAGGGTGATGCGTTTGTTGACATTGCTGGTGAGTTGTTAATTGCGCTTGGGTATGTGACAGATCATTCATGGATTGATGAGTTGAATGGGGAGGGGAGCGTCGATGAATGAGCGTCCAGATTCAAAGCGTGTATTGAGATTGAACTGGGTTGAGGGTCGTCCGTCACTCTCGGGCGGCGTGAAATCCAATCGGTTGATTGCAGAGGCGATGCAACGCCGAGGGCATTTGGTCACGACTTCATTTTTACCTCCGTCATGGGCTTGGCCAAAGCCTTGGCGAGTAAGGTTACTGATCAAACGGATCCGAAGAGGTATCGGTGACAAGCATTTTCCTCACCATCTGGAGAAGGGTGACATCACACTGAACCGGATGCCGACAAGGGAACTTAATCCTGATCTTATCCCTGATGCGGATGTGACCTTTGCGAGTTGGTGGGCGGTCTGGAAGCAGGTACATGCATGGCCGAGTTCAAAGGGGCTCAAGGTGCATTATGTTCGACACTATGAAACACATGGTGGTGATGAAAAAGAAGTAGATCATGCATATCGCTTGAGTGGTCCTCGGGTGGTCATCTCGAGTTGGCTCAAGGGCATCATGACTGGTCTTGGACATGAGCGTATTGAGCGTGTCCCCAACGGTGTTGACTGGGATCAGTTCGACTCGCCTTCTCGCAAAAAATCTGATCGACCAACGATCGGGATGCTTATGGGGCTCGCGACATTTAAAGATACGCCAACCGGGATGAGAGCTATTCGGCGATTACAAAAACAGTACCCCGATCTTCGCGTGATCGGATTTGGTGCTCAGGTGCTCCCGGCTGAGCTTGAAGTGCCTGATTGTGTCGAGTTTTATATGTGCCCTGACCAAGCATTGATCCCAGAGTTGTACCGGCAGACGGATTGTTGGATCATCCCATCATCTGCAGAGGGATTCGGGATGCCTGGGATTGAAGCAATGGCTTCGCATTGTCCGCTTGTCTCAACCCGTTGCGGAGGACCTGAGGACTTTGTGCGCGAAGGAGTTAATGGATATCTGGTCGATGTTGGAGACGATGAAGCAATGGCTGATCGAGTTTCTAAGGTGCTCGACCTTGATGATGATTCGTGGGAATCAATGAGTAACGCAAGTTATGAAATTGCTCAGGAGTTCAACTGGGATCGATCAGCGGAGAAACTCGAAGCTGCCTTGTATCACTGGCTCGATCATCCAGATCAGGGGTGGTGGAAATGACCGATCGATCCGCAGAAAACTCAGGCAATCTATCACTAGCGGTGATCATTTTGAACTACAAAACACCTGAACTTGTGGTGGATTGTCTTCACTCGCTCGACGGGCAGATCGATGCAAAATCACAAGAAGTTGTCGTTGTTGATAATTGTTCAGGGGATGATTCCGCGGACATGATACAAGAATCCATCGAGGACAACAACTGGGAGAGTTGGGCAAGGATCGTTCGATCACCAGTCAATGGCGGGTTCGCAGCAGGGAATAATGTCGGGATCAAAGCGACGAATGCGCAGGTGTATCTGTTGTTGAACTCCGACACGATTGTTCGGGATGGTGCGATCGAATCATTGATGGCAACACTCGATGAGCACAAAGAGTTGGGTATGGTCGGGCCTCAACTCGAATGGCCGGATGGTTCGCCGCAGATTTCAACTTTTCGATATCGAACACCGATTACTGAAATGCTGTACTCATCGAGGCTTGGTACGCTCGGACGAGTATTTCCTAAGCATGTGGTCGCACGAGAGCTTGATTCATTCGAACAGGATCTTCAATGGGCGAGCTTCGCATGTATGGCCATTCGAAACGAAGTGATTGAGACAATCGGTTATCTTGATGAGAAGTACTTTATGTACTTTGAGGACATGGCATTTTGCCGAAAAGCAACGAACGCAGGGTTCCGTATAGGTTACCAGCCGGCGGCGCATGTTGTTCACTTGCGAGGTGGATCCTCCCCGGTCAAAGAACAGACCAAACAACGCAAACGCAGACCCGCGTATTATTATGCTGCCAGATCGCACTATCTGCAATCGTTTTACGGCAAAGGCGGCTGGGTGATTGCCAATATGCTCTGGGGAGTTGGATGGTTGCTCGGGATGATTCGCGGGCGGACGGGTGCGGTGAAGCATGAGTTTCTTGATAACTGGACCTCAAGCAAACATCGTGTGCAGATCGGAGGGCATTGATGTCAAGTGCGCCCGATAGTCTCAAGCACACTACACTACAGGTTGGTCCTGACTTTGTGATCATCGGCGCTATGAAGTGCGCGACGAGCTCGGTTCATGATCAACTTGCGATGCTTGAAGGTGTGTCCATGTCTGATCCAAAGGAACCCAACTTCTTTTCAGATGAAGAGAACTGGGCAATGGGGTTGGGTTGGTACGAATCTTTGTTCGCTTCCATGCCTGTGGGTGATTTGAAGGGTGAATCTTCGACTCATTATTCAAAGAGACCAACCTATCCTAGATGTGCGCGTCGACTCTATGACTTTGTACCAAGCGCAAAACTGATCTACATCATGAGGGATCCGATCGAAAGGATCGTGTCTCAGTACATTCATGAGTGGTCGATGCAGATGTTTGAAAAAGATTGCTCTATTGATGATGCGATCGAGCGATATCCAATTTTGGTTGACTATTCAAAGTACGCCATGCAACTCGAACCATATATTGAGCTGTTCGGGACAGAATCAGTTCTGCCAGTATTTTTCGAGCGTATGAAGAATGATCCAGATTCGGAACTCCAACGGATTGCTTCGCATGTTGGATATCAAGGCAGAGTCGCGTGGCACGAACAAGAAGCACAGAATGTTTCTTCTGCGCGCCAACGACGAAGCCCGGTGCTTAACAAGGTGCTCGATGTTCGATTGATCCAGATGGCCCGACGATCATTATTACCAGAATCACTGCGTGCAAAGGTGCGATCTCGATGGACAATGAATGAGCGGCCAGTGCTTTCAGATCGTTCGATTGCATACCTACATGAACAGCTTGATCCAGAAATGGATCGGCTCGGCGACTTGCTTGGTATCAAACTGAACTGCCAAGAGTTCACTCAGGTTGTGACTCGGGATGCAGCGCCAGAATGGGCATGTGTTCCAGGGGATAGCCATGAGTGAACACACTGATTTGAAGCGATCTGTTGGGGTAGTCGCGATTGGCCGAAATGAAGGGCAAAGGCTTATCCGTTGTCTCGAATCGGCAAAGAAGCAGACCGATCAAGTAGTGTATGTTGATTCAGGATCAACCGACGATTCGATTGCGGCAGCGCAAGCACGCGGTGTAGAGGTTGTGAACCTGGATACCTCGATTCCGTTTACTGCAGCACGGGCGCGCAACGAAGGGATCGCCAGACTTCTTGAGCAATCTCCCGAGATTGAATGTGTGCATGTAATCGATGGAGATTGCGAGTTCCAAGAAGGTTGGATTTCAACAGCATATGCGTATATGTGTGCACACGAAAAAGCAGCGGTGGTTTGCGGCCGACGGCGCGAGCGTTCGCCGGAAAATTCAAAGTTGAATCAGCTTTGTGATCTTGAATGGGATACCCCAATCGGTGAAGCTCGATCTTGCGGCGGAGATGCATTATTCTTAGTCAAAGCATTTCAAGAAGTCGGCGGGTATAACCCATCAGTGATTGCGGGCGAAGAACCGGAACTATGTGTTCGAATTCGTGCGAAGGGTTACACAGTCCATCGGCTGGATAACGAGATGACCCTTCATGACGCAGCGATGACATCGTTCAATCAGTTCTGGAAACGGGCAAAGCGTGCAGGGCATGCTTATGCACAAGGCGCGGATATGCATGGGGCGCCTCCTGAAAGGCACTGCGTGAAGCAAACCAAGTCGGCATTGCTCTTCGGGCTCGCTTTACCAATCCTCGCAATCGTATTAGCATGGTGGACGCTTGGCATTTCGATATTGGTGTATGCAGTGTTGTTCATTGCTCAATGCTTGAGAATTTCACGCGGGCATCGCAAGCGTGGACGCACAACTCAACAAGCGAGGTTACTCTCCAAGTACACCATGATCGGAAAGTTTCCACAAGCAAGCGGCGTGCTGTTGTACTGGTATCGAAAAATCACGAAGAAACAAGCAACCTTGATCGAGTACAAAGGTGCGGGGGATCATGCGGATGGATAAATCAAGCGGATCAGTTTTGTATATGTCCGGAACGGTGCCCAAGCGATCTGAAACCTTTGTGTATCGGGAAATTTTGGCATTGCGTAAGCTCGGTGTGGATATACAGACCGCAAGCGTTCATCATTCTGAGCATGGACTCGATGATGGTGTGCTCGAAGAAATTGCGAACACAACCATTCAGATTTACGCAAAGGGTATTGCATCTATCTTCGTTGATAATGTTGTCGAGTTGCTGAGTCATCCGGTGCGGACTTTCTGCACAATGGCGAGATGTAAGTTTGATGCGTTCTTCTCGTCGGATGTTTCACTCGCACGCCGACCCAAAGTGATCTGGCAAGGCATGGCCGGGATCGCGCTCGCTCGAAGGATTCGGAAGAATCGCGTAGTCCATATTCATTCACATATGGCGCATGTGCCTACAACGATCGCGATGTATGCTGCCAAACAACTCGGGGTGACATTTAGTTTTACTGGTCATGCCAATGACCTGTTCCCGAATCGTACATTACTCAAAGAAAAGCTCGAACGAGCATTGTTTACCAACTGCATCAGTGATTGGCATCGTGCGTTCTATCAAGATATTGTCTCTAAGCCGGACACAGATTATCCCATCGTGCGATGTGGTGTTGATACCGACGAATATCAAACCACGCCTGCGCCTAGGGGGGAGCAGCTTCAAGTGCTCAGTGTTGGTCGTCTTGTAGAGAAAAAAGGCTTTGATGTGCTCATCGCAGCTGCTGGAAAAATCGCTGAACAGGGTGGGGTTTCACTGCGTGTAATCATCGCAGGGGGCGGCCCAGACGAACAGCAACTCCGCAGAATGGTCAACGCACTGCATCCGATGGCAGAAGTCGAGATGCTTGGTGATACTGACAATGATCGGGTGATGGAGCTTATGAGCACCGTCGATATCTTTGCGCTCCCGTGCCGAATTGCGACAACGGGAGATCGTGATGGCATCCCGGTCGTACTGATGGAAGCAATGGCACGCGGACGATGTGTGATATCGGGTGATCTTGAAACCATACGCGAGTTGATCCATGATGGTGTGAGCGGGGTGATGATCCCACCAGGCGACCAAGACGCTTTGGAAAAAGCGCTCATTGAACTGGCAAACGATCGTGATCGGGTCGATGAGTTGGGGAATGCTGCGAGAGAACGGATTGAAGTTGAGTTTGATCTTACACTCAATGCCATGCGGATCAGAGATGAACTGAAATCAAGGGGGTTGGTATGAGTGATTCAGGTGTACAGCAATCAGCACCATCAAGATCATACTTGGTCGTGACCCCTTGCAGGGATGAAGAAGAGTTCATTGAAAAGGCGATTGAGTCGCTTGCGGCGCAGTCTGTTCGTCCTGATTGCTGGGTGATTGTCGATGATGGATCAACAGATCGAACCCCAGAACTACTCGAAGAAGCTGCCGTGAAGTATGATTTCATTCGTGTAGTGCACAGGGAAGATCGTGGTGGTCGAAAGGTCGGCGCGGGTGTTATCGAAGCGTTTTATGCAGGATATGAATCTGTAGATGTGTCTCAGTTCACATACATATGCAAGATGGATGCGGATCTTGAGCTGCCTCATCGGTACTTTGAGCGGTTGATGGAAGAGATGGAAGCAGATGATCGTCTTGGAGGGGTATCAGGAAAGATGTTCTTACGAGATGACGCAGGGCAACTCCATCATGAGCGTCGTGGTGATGACCATGCTGCTGGGCCGACCAAGTTCTATCGTCGGACAAGCTTTGAAGATATTGGTGGATTTGTTCGTATGGTCGGTTGGGATGGAATCGATGGGCACATGTGTCGGCTTAAGGGCTGGGTCGCAAAGTCAATCATGGATGATGAACTCAAGGTTGTACACCTTCGACAGATGGGATCGAGTGATCAGGGCGTGATGCACGGCAGGGTACGCGGGGGAAAAGGCAAGTGGAGACTTGGGTCTTCGCCTTGGTATATGCTCGCGACTGCGATTTATCGCGGGTTTGATAAGCCTTATATCATCGGAGCTTGCGCGATGGTCTATGGCTACTTCCATGCGATGATTACAGGTGTTGAACGATACTCCGATCCTGCATATTTGAAGCATCTGCGAAAATATGAGTGGTCCGCATTGACCAAAGGCAAGAATAAAACAACAGATGCCTATCACAATCGGATTCGCAGACAGTTTGGTGAATCAGCACCAGTCAGTGGGGGAGCCCAATGAGTAAACAACGAGGAAAGCAGTTGAAGTTGTTAGCGGTTGCATCTGGCGGCGGACACTGGGTTCAGCTTCGACGCGTCGCTCCTGCGTTCGCAAACTGTGACATTACTTATGTGACTGTCGAGCCGAGCTATCGTCAGCAAGTTGGGGATGCAGATTTTAAGCTTGTGGTTGATGCGACGAGATGGAATAAGTTGAAGCTCGTCATTATGTTGTTTCAGATTATATGGATTCTGTTGAGGGTTCGCCCGGATGTTGTGATCTCGACCGGTGCTGCGCCGGGGTTCTTTGCACTACGAATAGGAAAGTTGCTTGGTGCTCGGACAATTTGGCTCGATTCGATCGCCAATATTGAACATGTCTCGATGTCGGGTCAGAAGATTGGACCTCATGCATCGTTATGGTTGACGCAGTGGGAGCATCTCTCTGCTGTGGATGGACCTAAGTTCAAAGGAGCAGTGTTATGATCTTTGTAACGGTTGGACACCAGATGCCCTTTGATCGGCTGGTGCGAGCGATTGATCAGTGGGCCATGACCAATGGCCGTGATGATGTGTTCGCACAGATCGGTACCACAGCGTATGTGCCCGAGCATATCCATTGGTCAGCGCGAGTTGATCCGATGGAATTTCGACAACGAATCAAGGATGCGGATGTGGTGGTGGCGCATGCCGGGATGGGGACCATCCTCACCGCATTTGAGCTCGGAACTCCCATCCTGGTGATACCTCGAAAGGGATCACTGCACGAGACTCGTAACGACCATCAGATCGCAACTGCCGAGCGGTTTTTAGAGATGGGGCGATTGAGTGTCGCAATGGATGAGACAGAACTGCCCAAAATGCTCGATCAGATGTCGAATCTGACGGCTACCGGCGTAATTTCTTCACATGCTTCACCAGAACTCATCGAAGCATTGGCGGCATTCATCCATCGTGCCGATGATTAGACTGAGAATTGGCATATCTCTGGTTCATACAACCATATATGATATCGGACTTTGATCAACTCTTGATACCACACTGAACAAAGAACATTGGATCCACAATGACACAAACCATGACTAACCACGCTCAAGAACTCAAGAACAAAATCGAATCCAAAACCGCACTCATCGGGATTGTTGGGCTCGGATATGTCGGGTTACCGCTCGCAGATGCGCTCCATGTGGGTGGATTACGGGTTCTCGGATTTGATGTGGATCAATCGAAGATCGATCAACTCGATAAGGGTGAGAACTATCTCAAGCACCTGGGCGCAGACATGACCAAGCGCCTTGGGGAGTCAGATAAGTTCGAAGCAACCACCGACTTTACTCGCCTTGATGAACCCGATGTTATTTTGGTTTGTGTCCCAACGCCTGTAGGTCCGCACCTTGAACCCGATCTAAGTTATGTGGTGCAGACTGCAGTAGATATTGGTGCAAGGCTGCGCCATGGTCAACTCGTCGTGCTTGAATCAACAACATACCCTGGAACAACAAAGGGTGACTTCGTGCCCGCGATGCTCAAAGCTGCCCAAGCGAACAATCGAGGCAACTTCATCCTCGGCGAAGATGTCTTCATGGCATTCTCCCCCGAACGAGAAGACCCAGGTCGAAAATCACACACTACCACTACAATACCTAAGCTCGTCGGAGGAACCGACCCGGTATCGACCGAACTCGCATGCCTCACATACGCGCACGGCGTATCCGAGGTTGTTCCAGTTTCCTCAGCAGAGGTTGCAGAAGCTGCCAAGATCGTTGAGAATGTGTTTCGAGCAGTCAACATCGCATTGGTCAATGAACTCAAAGTAGTGTTCGACGCAATGAATATTGATGTGTGGGAAGTGATTGAAGCAGCATCGACCAAGCCGTTTGGATTCATGCCTTTCTATCCCGGGCCAGGCCTCGGCGGGCACTGTATCCCGATTGATCCGTTCTATCTCACTTGGAAAGCGCGTGAGCATGGATGTGTGACCCGGTTTATCGAACTCGCAGGAGAGATCAATCGCGGGATGCCTGAGTTTGTCATTGAGAAAACCGCCGAAGCGCTCAACGATGACAGCAAATCCGTCAAGGGCTCAAATGTACTCGTCATTGGTTTGGCATATAAACCGAATATCGATGACACCCGTGAGACACCCGCAGCTGAGATTATCGAGTTGCTCGCAGAGCGCGGTGCGGTAGTTTCGTATCACGACCCTCATGTGCCCAAGTTCCCAAACATGCGGAACTACTCATTTGATATGAACTCGGTTGATTTAGATCAACGCACGCTTGAAGCTGCTGACTGTGTGGTGATCGTGACAGATCATTCGATCACAGACTGGGATGCAATTGGGCAGCATGCCAAACTCGTAGTTGATACACGCAATGCGATGGCCAAAGTATCAAATGTGAAAGCGCGAATCGTAAAAGCCTGAGTGTGTTCCAAAGTACGGATGCCAGATGCAACAGAAGAACAAGCAACTCGGCTCATCACAGCAACAGAGCGAGTTGCTTATTGATGGGCGCAAGCTTGAGCAATGGTCAATAATTGATCGGTTCGAAGATGTCGTTGAAAACTATGCAGATCATTGCGCAGTAGTTTCTGGAGATTCTCGATGGACCTATGCTCAACTGAATGAGCAGTCCAATCAAATTGCGAGATCGCTCATCCAAAATGGTGTTCAACGCGAAGAACCTGTGGGTATTGCACTCCCAAAGTCTTGTGAGTTGATCGCGGCAGTACTCGGTGTGCTCAAAGCGGGTGGAGCATATGTACCATTTGTTGACAATCAACCGATTGCTCGACTACACACTATGCGAGCTGATGCAGGGTGCCGCGTTATCATCGGCATTGATGGATACCTTGACGAACTCTATAGTGACGAGTGTGTAAAACTCAGTGTGGATTCTTGCGCAGAGTTCTCTCGCAAGAACTTAGAGATTCAGCGATCCCATAATCAGCTTGCCTACATTCTCTTCACATCCGGATCAACAGGAACTCCCAAAGGCGTCATGATCGAAGATGCCGGCGTGATCCGTTTAGTGTGTGGGCAGAGCTATTTGCCTTTCAGTTCAGACTTCAATTATCTCTTCGCAGCACCAATGTCCTTTGATGTTTCTACTTTGGAAATATTTACCCCGTTACTGCACGGTGCCAAACTGGTTGTTTTGCCCGATGGGGAACCCAATGCTCAGGTGATTCGTGATGTGTGCCATCATGAGAAAGTGCAATCGACCTGCATGGCATTCGGATTGTTTTCGTCGCTATTCGAGAGTTGCCCTGAGATATTTGAACACATGCCGGTAATCTCAGTTGGAGGAGAGCAGGTCAATCCTGAAATCATCGCTCAAGCTCAGAAGAGATTCCCGAAGACACAGTTCATCAATGCCTACGGCCCAACAGAAGCAACGATGCTCGCGACGACATACACAATCCCATCGGATGGCAGAGGTGCCCAAACGGTGCTCCCGATTGGAAAGCCGTTAAATCGGATGTTTGCCTATGTGCTTGATGAGCAACTCCGGATCGTCCCTGACGGAGAAGAAGGTGAGCTTTGTCTGGGTGGTGTTGGACTTGCGCGTGGATACTTAAATCAGAACGATCATACTTCCGCTCGATTTGTTAATGGTCCTGAAGGGTGTGAAGAGAATCATCGTTTATACCGAACAGGCGATCTCGTTTACAAGAATCATGATGGCGATTTTGTTTTTGTGGATCGGATAGACACCCAAGTTAAAATTCGTGGATACCGCATCGAACTCGGGGAGATCGAGTTTGCTGCGATGGAAATCGAAGAGGTCAAACAAGCCGTTTCTGTTGTGCTTGGGGAAGGTGCAAATCAGGGCATAGGGCTCGCGATTAAAGGTCATGAAGAGAATAATCAATGCGGCCATATACGCAGTATTCTTGCTAAAAAACTACCTGAGTATATGATGCCGAACATCATACAAGTTGTTTCGAGGTTCCCGCTAAATCGGAACGGGAAAATTGATCGTCAAAGGGTTTCATCCCAACTCGAGCACACAGAAAGATCTACCAATAACAGTCAACCGCTTAGAACACCAACCGAGCTTTGGTTGGGAAAAATAGTGGGTGACTTACTCGATGTAAATACCGTCTACGCCGATGATGAGTTCCTTCGTCTTGGCGGCCATAGTCTGCGTGCAGTGGTGCTCTGTTCTCGAATACGAGACCGGTTTCAGATATCGATGCCCATGTCTGCTGTGTATCGGTGCCGCTCGATATTCGAAATAAGTAAATGGATTGATACCAAAGTCGATGCTGGTGTGGATGACACTATGCATTCAATTCAGGTCGTGGATTCAGGTGGCCGCTCGCCGTTATCATTCAATCAACAGCGTCTCTGGATGCTCAGTAAACTCAACCCAGATGATGTCAGTTATACCATCACGGTTTGCCTCGATCATGATGGTGTCATCGATCAGCACGCGCTTGAGCAGGCATGGGAAACAGTATGTGCTCGTCATCAGGTGCTTCGCACTCGGATCGCTGTAACAGATGATGTTCCTTGGCAAATTGTCGACGATTCACTCGATATCGGGATTCAGTGGGTAGAGTGTGGTAATCAATCAGAAAACACAGCTCAAAATCGTATTGCGCAAGAATCGAGTCGTGTGTTTGATATAGAGCGAGGTCCACTCGTTCGTTGTACAACGCTGGTTCAAGATCAGAAATCATCGATCATTGTTTCGATGCATCACATTATTTCAGATGCATGGTCTTGCCAAGTGGTGCAGCGAGAACTCAGCTCACTCTACCGTGCATATTCCAGCGGGATTGATGCGGGACTGAGCGATTTACCAGTTCAATATTCAGACTTTGCTCACTGGCAACGGGGTTTGACGAAGACCAAGGAATATGCAACAGACTTAGCTTATTGGAAAAACAAGCTAGAGGGTTTTGAAGCGGTTGACTTGCCTCTCGATTATCCTCGTGGAGCAGTTCCGACGGGGAATGGAGACCGAGTGAGTCGTGTGCTCGATGTTTCGTTGAGCAATCAAATACGGACAACTGCTGATGAACTCGGTGTGACAACTTATGCCTACATGCTCGCACTGTTCCAGACATGGGTCCACCGATTGACCGGGTCGGAGGATGTTGTGGTCGGGACACCGATCGCAAATCGTGAATGGACAGAGATTGAAGGGCTTGTTGGATTCTTTATGGAAACGGCAACGATGCGGACACAGATCCGATGCGATGACTTGCTTGGCGATGTGATCCGCCGAGTTTCCAAGACCACACTCGATGCGTTCGATCATCGTGATGTTCCCTTTCAACACATCGTCGATGCGGTCCATGCTCACGGAGTACGGGGACGAAATCCTTTGTTTGAAGTGTTTTTTAATCAAATCTCAATGGATTTCGAAGGAGAATCAGATGCAGGTCCTCTTCGATTTGCAGAAGATCAGATAGACAATCACACCGCAAAGTTCGATCTCACCTGTTATGTGTTCCAAAAAGGTGAAACAATCGAGGTGGTTTTTAACTACCGGGATGAGCTGCTCAATAAGAGCACTGTGGATCAGTTCTTAGATCAGTATTTGAAATTAGTCAGAGGTGCATCGAGTTGTCTTTATACCGAAGTTTCACAACTGGAAGTACTCGGGGAATCTGTATATACAAGTGAATCCATTCTGTTCACAGAGAATCAGGTTCAGATTATTGAGAGTATTCCATTTGAAGTAATGAAGTCGGTTGAAAAATATGCTGATCATCTTGCGCTGATCTGGGATGAGGGCGAGTTGAGCTATTCGCAACTCTGGGAAAAATCTGGTCAAATCGCATTAGCACTTGCTCAACAAGGTATTGAAAAAGGCGGACGCATAGTGGTCAGCGCCGAGGACCCCGGTGAGTTAGCCGCATCAATTCTCGGTATCCTCCGGATTGGGAGTATGTACATTCCGCTCGATCCGAGTTGGCCGGACCACCGGATTGCTCAAGTTGTGAAGAGTGTCTCTCCTACACATGCATTGGTTGACCAAGCGATGTTGGTCCGACTCAATCGTATCGGCATGAATACAGGTGTGATCTGTATTGATGAAGTCCGATCATCCGCGAGGAGGGGATGGCTCAATGATGAGAAGATTCATTCAAATCAACCTGCTTATATGCTCTTCACCTCAGGATCAACAGGTGAACCAAAGGGCGTTGTGCAATCCCACCAAGGTGTCGTCTTGCACATGCGAACATTCGCGGATTCGCTATCATTAACTCCCGAGGATCGACTATTACAGCTCTCCTCACCCGCTTTTGATTCTGCGATTATGGATATGTTCGCTGCATGGTTTAGTGGTGCAACCCTCTGCATGTACAATATTCATGAGCATGGCACGAGTGAGATTCAACGATTTATCAGCACTCATAATGTAACTGTCTATCACAGTGCGCCGTCAGTGTACCGATTGTTTACGGTTTCCTTTGATCACTTAGATCAATGTCCATCAATCCGGGCGATCGTTCTCGGTGGTGAACCTGTTCGTCATGATGATGTCGCCCAGATGACTTCTCAGTTTCCAAGCTGCACACTCTTTGTGAACGGCATGGGACTGACAGAATCATCACTCACACTTCAACTGCGTGTTCATCCAGAGGAACTTCAAAAGTACACACGAAGTATTCCAGTCGGATACCCAACAAAGGGCTCAAAAGTTCGTCTCGTAGATCGTGATGGAAGACAGACCCAACTCAACGGTGAAATTGAAGTTGAATCAAACCGAATCGCGTTGGGATATTGGGATGCAACGAGCAAGATGATCATGCCATTGGGAGAGGAATCGGACGGGAATACCACTCGGCGGTTCCGGACCGGGGACCAGGGAATGATGCAAGCAGACGGCTCGATCGTTCATGTTGGCAGACTCGATCGTCAGGTTCAAGTACACGGGTGTCGAGTCGAGATTGATGAAGTAGAATCTGTTATCAAACATATAGACGGTATCGAGGATGCTGCTGTACTCGCAGAACTTACACATCAAGGCGATCATGAACTGATCGGATTTATTGTGGTAGACCAAAATCGCCCAATCAATCCTCAGTCCATACGCGAGCATCTCTCCGATCGGCTGCCAGGATACATGATTCCAACTACTTGGAAACGGGTTGAGCAGATTCCGCGTGTTGGTGGAGGTAAAACTCATCGGCTCGCACTCACCGACTGTAAACTGCTTCCGTATTATTCACCCGATATCGATGGACCCAAGTCGAATACCGATTCGTTATCAGATACCACACAGTTGGTCATCAAAGTATTTCAAGAGGTGCTCGAAGAACAATCTGTTGGTGCGGATGATTGCCTGTTTCAACTTGGTGGTAACTCGCTCAAAGCGATTCGAATATTTTCTGCGCTCAAAAAAACAATGGGAACCAAACTCAGTATTTCTGTAATTTATCAAGCATCAACCCCAAGGCAACTCGCAGTAGCTATAGATGAACTTGCATCTCACTCAGATTTACACGCAGACAATGTGTCACCCTTTGTGCCGCTCACCCCGAATGTGCATGAAGAATGCATCTATCTCATTCCGGGAATTGGTGGGCAACCAATGGGTTTCATGCCTATGATCGAACGACTCGATTCCAACCGACATTATGTTGGGTTACAACTTCCAAGTGTCGAAAAACTAGAAGGCATCGGTAATTCGATCCAAAGCCTTGCAACTTGGTTTATTGATCAAATGGATCTGTCTCACAATGAGAAAAGCCCTGATCTGATAGGCTACAGCTTTGGTGGCGCACTCGCTTTCGAAATAGCACTACAACTTCAGGCAAGGGGGTTTGTCGCGGGCAAGCTCATCTTACTCGATGCGCACTTGCCAATTGGATTACCAAAGAAGGGGAAGATCGGTCGATTGTGCACCCACACTGTAAATATAGTTCGAGGTCAATATCTAGGCAATGAAAGCCGGATCCAGTATTTGCAATCAAAGTTGTTCAAAAAGGTAAATGAAAACAATTCCACCGAACAACTGATGTCGAGCGATCAACGAGAGCTCAGATCATACAAACTCAATGCAAAAGCCAATCGCGCCATGCTCGGTTCGTACTATCCCAACGCTCAGTATACAGGTCAAGTATTTTTGTTACAGGCAATTCAGCCCGATTGGCTCAGTTTTCATCAGAACGACGGATTCAACGGCTGGAGCTCTGCTGTAAGTTCAGGGATGATCCAGAGCAAAAAAACGAAAGCGAAGCATATGGATTTGTTCAAGCCCAATGGTGTTCGCGAAGTATCTCAACTCGTTCAGGATTGGTTGAGCATTGGAACAGATGAATACTCCTAGAATAGTGTTCATGTCAGAACACTTGCGGAGTATGCCATGCCTCAACCGATAGATATGCGATCAGACACTGTTACCCGTCCGACCGATGGCATGCGCCGAGCAATGGCAAATGCACAGGTCGGAGATGATGTGATGCGAACTGATAAGACAGTGATCGCACTCGAAGAACGCATCGCCGACATGTTCCAAAAGGAAGCAGCTCTGTTTACACCTTCTGGAACAATGGCAAATCTCCTTGCAATCTTGGCGCAGACAGCGCCCGGCGATGAGATCATGACACATTCCGAGTCACATATCTATTACTACGAAGGCGGCGGTTATGCATCATTAGCAGGTTGCAGCATCCGATTCGCAGATGAAAATAATCCAGTAAAACCAGGACTCATCTCAGAACAATCGCTCAATCAAGCATTGCGATCAGATGATATCCACTTTCCAATACCCAAGCTTTTAACAATCGAGAACACACACAATCGTGGCGGCGGGGTGGTCTGGCCAACCGATCAACTCCATGCAGTTTGCGACAGCGCGAGAAAGTCTGGGTTGCGTGTGCATACCGATGGTGCGAGGATTTGGAATGCTGCCTGCATGCTCGATACGGATGTTGCATCGCTCGTATCAAGTTCAGACACGGTTATGGCTTGCCTGAGCAAAGGGCTCGGATGCCCTGTTGGATCACTATTGATAGGTGATCAGAAGACTATAGAAATTGCTCGCCGAAAACGGAAAATGGTCGGCGGCGGTATGCGTCAAGCAGGAGTACTCGCAGCTGCAGGTCTGTATGCACTCGATCACCATGTTGATCGGCTCGAAATTGATCATGTCAACGCAAAGCGGCTCGCAACCGAGATCGCGGATTTGAAAATGTTTCACTTCGATCCGACCAGCGTCGAAACGAACCTGGTCTATGCCAAGCTCGCCCAACACGCGATCGAAGAATCGGGTGATGCATTTGCATGGGAGAAAAAAATGTCGGCAGCGGGGGTGCTCTGCTTTGCTGAAAGCGCGAGCACCATCCGGTTCGTGACTCACCTGGATCTGGATGAGGGTATGGTGAGCGAGGCAATTGCCCGAATTCGATCCATGTAGATGGAGTCGGATGCTCGTTGATTTAATCATCTCTGATTCGATCAACAGATAGAAAAATCCTATCCGGCTGAGTTATTTGATCTCAAGGAATGCGAGTTCATATTGGCAAATTGTGACATGATTCCCAGAATCATGAATTTTCTCTGGGTTGATCTGTTTGGACGGGCTGAGTCTCGGTCTTGCTCTACTGAAAGTCAATGGGGGGTGAACAGTCAAAAAGCCCCCAAAAACAACACAAGCCCTTGAAATTCAAGGGCCTGCTGAAGCACGCGCGGAAGGATTCGAACCCTCAACCTCCTGATCCGTAGTCAGGTGCTCTATCCAGTTGAGCTACGCACGCAGTATCACCGATTACTCAGCGGGTAGAAGCGTAAGCTGGGTTGTTCCAAATAGCAAGTTCATCATGCTCAAGAGGTTGATTTCTTCATTTTACAGGCAACAATACCCTCCCAGCGGGATAGTTCTCCCGTATTGACTTGATAGGAAAAGACCACATGGCTCATTCGAACTCGGCTAAAAAACGCATCCGCCAAAATATCACCAATCGTGCACGCAACCGTTGGCGCATCCGCAACATGCGCACCGCGATTCAAGGATTTGAATCCGCACTTGTTGATGGATCCAATGCGGACGCGACTACAGCATACCGCTCGGCTTCTGCGATCATCGATAAGACTGCACAGTGTGGCGTGATTCATGGCAACCAAGCTTCACGCAGAAAAAGCCGCATGAACACTCGACTCAAAGCGAAAGTGCTTGGCTAAGTGAGTTTCGACATGGGGATTCTAGAAGCAAACCGCTTTGAGATGAACCTGTCAATAAACTTCACAGCTATCTGTTAAACTTCGAACTGCTTGATCAACTGGTCGAGCAGTTTTTTAATCGGTTCCGCAGTGAATCGTTTGGGGTGCCGGGGACGATGAAGCAGGGGCGAAGCAAACAACCATTAATTTTACCCAACCAGACTGGAGCATCTGGCCGGGGGTTAAACACTGGATACTTTGGTTTATCTTCTCACCCTTTGCATATTTTGCTTTTTCTACTTCCAATTATCATCGTCTATGAAATTGGATCGACAGGATTGATCGGTTCAGGGATCGAATCAAGACTTGAAGCACAAGATATGCTTGTGCGATTCTTCGATCTCTTAGGTGTGCTTGGATTGCATCTTCCTGCGATCGCATTGGTTGTTGTGCTCTTACTTCAACACATCATGACGAAAGAATCTTGGCGCGTAGTTCCGATGGTCTTGCTTGCGATGATTGCAGAATCTGCGTTTCTTACCGGGCCGCTCATTATTCTGGTCATCATTCTTCAACCTGTGATTCCAGCAATGTTGATTCAAGCAAACACCGAGCAAGCAGTTGTAATGGATGCATCTTCCAATGAGTTCTTGCAAGGTATTTTCCTCTCCTTTGGCGCCGGGCTCTACGAAGAGATGCTCTTCCGCTTGGTACTCATCACCGCGCTGCACTTCGTGGTGACGGATGTGCTCAGTTTCAAGGATAAGACAGGAAAAATCATCGCGGTGGTCCTTTCCGCGATCGCTTTCGCATGGCTCCACAACGGAGTGTACATACCTGGGTCAGGCCTCAATGTTCGCCTCGCGTTGTTTTATACCCTTGCAGGGGTCTATTTCGGGATACTGTTCCTCTCCCGCGGGCTCGGAATTGCAGTTGGTGTGCATCTGATGTACGATTTGCTCGCACTGGTCATCATGCCAGGCATTCAGGATCCGAGTTGAAACTGCGATAAAGATTAATTTACCCCGTCGGCACGCAGAAATTCATGAATTGATTTTATTTTCATGCAGATCGAACGCAGATCTTGTATATTCGAATTGAACGAGTCGCCTTGTGGAGGGTCTGTTTGTGGATGAATTGAGCTTCGCCATAGATGGTTTATACGCGACAGGCTGGTGGCCTGCGGACGGGGATTGCTGTCTGCTTTCCACAGACGGCCGATGGTATCCAAGCGAATCGATGATTCGTGGATATTTTACCCAATCGCTCGTCCCTTGCAAAATTACAGATTCATCTGAGTCCGCATCCGTTGAAGCTCAATGGAAATCACTCAATCGTGCATCCCAATCTGTCCGTGGGCGAACGCGTCAGGAAACACTCATTTTGGCATTTACAAAGCTCTATGTAGAGACTTCACACACTATGATCCATGAATAATCCACAGAGTGCGATTCCTCACCGAAAATCATTGAAATCAATCCCACAACCTTCCATCAATGCTTGACGATTCACTTCGGGTGGATATCATTGCCCCTGACACAGTCCTTGGCCCCATCGTCTAGCCAGGTCCAGGACACCAGGTTTTCATCCTGGTAACGCGGGTTCAAATCCCGCTGGGGTCATTCGCTGGAGGTTCTGACGAGCCTTCAGCATTTTTTATGCGCCGATGGAAATGGATGGAAATGAAACCACTCCCCATTCCTACAGCTTGAGTTCATCGATAACCTTGCGGATAATGTCAAAATCAAAACCACGGCGAGCAAGCCTACCAGTAATTCTCCGCTTGCGGACATCAGGTTCATGTCGATCAGAGATTGATCGAGCAGCAGCTTGTGCGAGTTTACGAGCATCCTCGAGTGTATCACGATCTTCAAGTGCTTCATCGAGCACAAGTGATATCAGACTTGACTCGATTCCCTTTTCACGGAGCTTGCCTTCAAGCAATCGTCGCCCGGCTGGTTTCCTCGCGAGTTGGCTCCGGACCACCATCCGTGCGTAGTTCTCGTCATCGAGCACTTGGAGTTCTGTGAGTCGATGGATCGTCCATTCAATCGCATCGGGTTCATATCCATATTGCTTCAGCTTTCGGCCGAGTTCTTTTCCGGACTTCGCTCGTTTGGTCAGTATGCGAATCCCCGCGCGATACGCATTACCTTGTGCAAGTTCGTCGTGAAGTTTCTCTGCGAGATCCTCTGTCCAGGGTGTCCCGACTTGGAGTTGATGATCGCCTTTGGTATCGAGCAAGATCCGTCCAAGTCGACGACGATTGACAAACAGAGTCACACGAGCAGGGTCATCCTTGCATGGATGGAGTGAGGAAATTAATGCTGATCCATCAAGAAGCAAAGGCTCAAGCTCTTTTTTTGGATACCTCGACCCATATCGGCCGCGTCGGTAGGAGTTGGATCGCTCGGTGCTCATTGCATGGATTCTAACAACCCAGTAAGCTCAGAAATTGCCTTTGCGTCATTTGATTGTTTGGCAACTTCGATCCCCTCGGAAACAACCTGTCTCGCTCGGTCCATATCACCAAGCTCTTGATGAGACTGCCCTTTGAAGAAATATGCGTAGCAGTAAGTAGAATCGAGTTCGATCACCTTGGTGTAGGATGCAATTGCCTGATCGTGATCACCTGCTTTCGCATATTCTTGTGCTAAACCATAATGGACAAACGGATCGGCCGGGTCGAGCGTCAGAAGTTTTTCGAGTTGTGCAATACTTGGCATGATCCCATCCTATCGGAAGAATGATGCAAGGTGTAGAAAATGTGCGAATGAAACTTCGCAACATAAAACCGGACAAGATGCTCATCTTGTCCGGTAATAGGTGGTCGGGTTTTCGGTTTTTCAATGATTACTTCGAGTAATCAAATACACCATGCTTGGTCTTGTTGCCCAAACGACCCGCGACGACTAACTGCTTGAGCAGCGGGCACGCACGATACCGATCGTTGTTGAGTCCATCAGCAAGCACATCCATAATGTTCACACAGGTGTCGAGTCCAATGAAGTCTGCCAAACGAAGCGGACCCATCGGGTGAGCCATGCCGAGTTTCATGATTTCATCGATGTCTGCGGGTTCTGCAACACCTTCCATCCAAGCGTAAAATGCTTCATTGATCATGGGCATCAAGATCCGATTGGAAACAAATCCTGCCCGATCATTCGCGGGGACAGCAACCTTCCCCATTGCTTCTGCGAATGCAATGGTTCTCTTTGTGGTTTCCTGGGATGTTGCCAAGCCGTTGATGACTTCGACAAGTTTCATGACCGGGACTGGATTAAAGAAATGCATCCCAATGAATCGATCTGCAGATCCTCCAACGCTTGTCGCGAGATCGGTGATCGAGATGGATGATGTGTTCGAGGCCAAGATTTGATTGTCAGTGAACTTGTCTGCAAGACCCGAGAAGATGCTTTTTTTAATCTCAGCATCTTCCACGACCGCTTCGATCACGATGTCCGCATCAAACATCGCATCCATCTCCGATGCATAGATCAATCGGGACTTTGTACCTGCGACATCCTCGTCGCTCATGCGTCCTTTTTCGACCGCACGAGCGAGCAGTTTGTCGTGGAATCCAGAGCATCTGGTCAACGCATCACTATTCAGGTCGTAGACCACGGTTTCAAAGCCGTTCACTGCTGAAATTTGAGCGATCCCGCCGCCCATTTGTCCGCTTCCGATGATGGCGACTTTTTTGATACCGTGCATAGTTCGATCTCCTTCAAGATGATGAAATTCTGGGTCAAAATCATAGACTTGCTCGACAAACATGTCGCAGGTCTGTGAACCATTCCGCACGGGCAATTCGATGATTTGAGGCATAGAATCTATCCCGGATTGCAGATTCGGCCGCCACTTCTTATTCGATCAATGAGGATCTCTTATGGCTCATCAACTCAGCGAAGCAACCAGTGCCTTTGAAAAAATGGATCGTTGCAGCGACCTTGACCATCGACCCCGGGTCCTGCTGGGCAAAATGGGACTCGACGGCCATGACCGGGGTGTCAAAGTCATCGCTCGCGCTTTGCGTGATTCGGGTGTCCATGTGATCTACTCAGGACTCTGGCAGACCCCCGCATCGCTTGCGATTTCAGCGCGAGATGAGGATGTTGATGTCATCGCAGCGTCAATGATGTCCAACTCACACTTGGTGCTCGGGCAACGACTGATTGATTCAATGAATGAAGTTGGTCGACCAGACATCCCAGTATTGATGGGGGGGATCTTGCCTCAGGACGATATTGCAAAGCTCATCGAGATGGGGGTCAAGGAATGCTTCCCAACGGGGACAGGATTGATCGACATCGTCAATGCAGTCCGAGCATCTGTTCATCCTCAAGACCAAGTTGTTGAATCAGGAAATGCAAGCGCTCAACTCTCGCGGGACATATCGCTGATGCACAACGAAAAACCGATCCGCGACAACGCGACGCTCCGCCGACCAAAGCGAGTCATCGGTTTTACAGGTTCACCTGGCGCAGGGAAGAGTACGCTGGTTGCTCAACTCGCCCGAGAACATTTCACCCGAGCTCAGCAAGATCCGACCCTAGGAAGATGTGCGGTGCTTGCGTTTGATCCCAAAAGCCCAATCACAAGCGGTGCTTTGCTTGGTGATCGTTTACGGGTCGATTTCAATAACATCGGCGAGCATGTCTATTACCACTCGCTGGCAATCCGAGGCGAAGACTATCACGGGCTCAACCAGGTTGTCGAACTCATCGGTGGTGCATGTGAAGGCAACGATTCATACGACACACTCTTCATCGAAACCGTTGGTGCAGGACAGAACGAAACCATGATCCGCGAGTTCGTTGATTCAACCGCGGTGGTCCTGACCCCAGGTATGGGTGATTCTGTACAGATGGATAAAGCAGGGATCCTTGAAATCGCTGACATCTATGTCTGTAACAAAGCAGATCACCCAGGCGAAGACCTGCTCGTGCGTGACCTGCGTGATATCGCAGGGAAGACACCGATCGTTGAAACCGTCGCGACCCATGCCAAAGGCATCCCAGAACTCTTCGATGCACTGATGAAACTCTGATGAGTCAAAATGAATCAATTCCAGAGCTGATTGAAACTTGCACCTCGTTGCTTCGTGAGCAAGGCCGGACATTAGCGACCATTGAGAGCTGTACCGGTGGGCTCCTTGGTGCTGCAATCACAGAGTTGCCTGGGGTGTCTGATATCTATCTTGGTGGATTCATCACCTACGCGAACCTGGCCAAACAGATGACCGCAGGAGTGAATCCAAGAACACTTATCCAGCACGGTGCGGTCAGCTCCCAAACTGCAGTTGAGATGGCAATGGGTGGGTGTGGCAAGTTGCTCGCAACCAACTCAATCGCGATTACCGGGATTGCAGGACCGTCCGGGGGAACCCCTGAAAAACCAGTCGGGACGGTCTGGATCTGTGTCGCTCAGAGTTCTGGGGAGTTCGATTGCCGACGATTCGTGTTCCCAGGGGATCGTGTAGCCGTGCGGGAAAACGCGGTATTGACATCGCTACAGATGATGATTCAGCAGCTGTGCCAAAAGTCAGAATCACTGACCCATGAACAAGAGCGGATCAGCGCATAGACTTGTCTATGAACTGCACCGTCAACGGCCAACCCAAAGAACTCCCTGATTCCACTACCGTTGAAGAACTCATCGAACTCCTTGGTTTAGCAAGCTCTATCTGTGCTGCGGAAGTGGATAAAAAAATCGTCCCCAAACGGGAACGATCTGAAACAGTTCTTCAAGATGGACAATCGATTGAAATCGTCACCCTCGTCGGTGGTGGTTAATCCTCATCCTGCGGCGGATTCAGATTCACTCACACTGTCGTCATCTTCATCATCGGTATCAAGCTTTGTCAATCCATATCGTGTAGAGAGTGCCGCGAATGAGAATGGGTCTTGCATATCTGTGTTCGCATCGGCAAGCTCACGCTGAGCAGCAGCAGAGATAATCGATCGAGCGATGACGCTGAACTGCTCGCTCGTCACAGGACGCGGAGCAACAACGATCGAGATTCCGATGGATTTCGATCCCGGGAGTGTCACAACCACTGGAATCGGATTCGCTGCGATTGTCTCAGGGTCAGCCAAAGGATCAAGATCCGCTGCTGCTGAGAGTACCGCAGATCTGAATGCTTCTGTGTTGAGTCGATTATCAACACTGTTTGCGATTCGGCCCGGTGCAATATTGTCCTTCATGACCAAGATGTTCTGAAGCACACCTGGACGGTCAAGGTTCTCTTGGTCTGTTGAAAGTGCTGACGCAAGATCAATCGCAGGAGCAATGTCGCCGTTTGCTGCGATTGCTGCTTTGAACTCGTCCATCCGTCCCTCGAGGACCTTGAATGCTTCGACTGCTTTGAAGTCATTGACAACCTGCTCGCGTCCGACATCTGAGATAGTGTCCGCTGCGCCTGCGGGGCGTACATCAAGCACTACAGCATAAAAACGGTTGCCATTCTGGTCTTCAGCTGCAGGATCAACGAGAGGCAAACCAACCTGGACATCAAGCCCGGTGGTGTTGGGTTCAGTGAGTTCAAAGAACTGGGTCAAGCTGTACGCAGGGATCTGGCGGGAACCAACACGATACTGCGAGGTGCCATATCCGGGAAGGGCAATCACATCGCTCGCGGTGAGCCAACGATCACCAATCATGGTGATCGCGGGGGTTGGAAGCGAGACTTCGAACTGCTCATTGACGCGAGCAACAATCAAATCAGAGATGGTTTCGAGACGAGGACGATTGGATTCCCAGTCTTCTGGGAGTTCCAGCAATCCGTTTTCAGTCGGAAGACCCTTGGTTGCCATCACAACCTGAGCACGGATAACACGATCCGCCTGAGTCATCATGAGCAATGCCTGCTCTTCGCGGAACTGGCGTTCTAGGTTGATTTTCTCAAGTCCAAAGTCACCTGGGTATTGATCCCGATTGGATCGCCAGATCTTGTTGAGCTCAACGCGATCAACCTGCACGGTGTTCATGAATACATTCTTATCGAGAGTCATCCATGCGAGCTGAATTCGTGTCGGTTGGGTATACCCGATGCGGAAATCATTCTCGTCCGAGCTTTGCCCCTTGTAGGTGTCAAAGAATGATTGGAGTTGATCGTCAGTTGGTTCTGGAATCGAGGAAACGATCAGGTTCGAATCAATCACACTTGCATTGATTGCAACCGTGTCGGCAAGGTCATGCGCCGCTTGAATTGCACGGGTATCACTAAATGCGGGCATCGTTTGAATTGACGAGATCAAACGGTACACCCCGCGTGCTTGGGCAAGGATGCGGTACACATCGTCGATCGAACCACCCGCGTTTGCTGCGGAGAGATTTGCGTTTCGGTTGAGTTGGACGATGATTTGTTCTTGGAGCTGGGTCTGACGGAGTTCAAGCTCTTCTTGGGATCGGAACATACCCTGCTGGCGTTCAGTGTTGGTGAGGATGAACGCTTCGGTCTGAGCGATCTGATTGATCCATGAAGCGCCGTCACCAGCTTCACCCACGAGACCTGCATTCTCTGCTTGCTTGACAAGCAACAACCAGTGCAATGCGACATTGGATTCGCTCGATGTATCAAGACCTAAACCGCCTGCTTCTCTTGTTGCCAGTGCACGGGGGTTGACCCGTTTGAGCAGACTGATCGCAAGATTGGCTTGTTGAATATCACCTCGGGTGAACTTCGAGCCATCCTCAAGGGTTGCAACCTTTGATTTGAGCGGCGAAGGTGCTAATCGTGTAAGGACGGGTTGGAGCAAAAACACCACCATGAGCAGCGAGCCGCCCACAACGAGGATGATGAGTTGGTATTTGCGAATGAACCTGAGCATAATGGCTCCGAGTGTTTGGAATGTTCCGTCGTTTTATGAAAAACGAATCCACAGGATGTACCCGAGGATTCGCGTGGCTCATCCTCGGCGTTCTCCTCTCGAAGAACGCACCGAGGTTCGTACTGATTTATCGGTAGAATTCGATGATCAAGTTGGTGTTCACATCGAATGGAATCTGATCCGATGTTGGCAACGAAGAGATCTTCGAGTTGAGTTCTGATGGGTTGAATGCGATCCAACCCGGAACCTCATGACCACCCATTGATTCCATGTTCTCGCGAGCGAGTTTCTGGATACCGTCCTTGAGAGTGATGACATCGCCGACCTTGACGCGGTACGAAGGGATATCAACCTTTTTACCGTTGACGAGGATGTGTCCATGATTGACCATTTGGCGTGATGCCCAGATCGTGCGGACAACGCCCATACGACGAACAACATTGTCAAGACGGAGTTCGAGAAGTTGCATCAAGATATCGCCCGAGTTGCCAGGACGACGCTTTGCTTCATCCACAGTTCTACGGAACTGCTTTTCAAGGATGTTGTAGTGGTAACGAAGTTTTTGTTTTTCTTGGAGACGGATACCGTAGTCACGCAGACGACGACCGCGATGGCCGTGCATACCAGGTGCATTGAGCATGCGCTTCGATGTGTGCTTTGGGGTGTCCGAAATGGGGACACCAACGCGACGGGAGAGACGAACCTTAGGTCCAGTGTAAGTTGCCATGTGGCTTTCCTTTATTCATCCGTCCGCATTCGACTGAGTCAAATGCGGTGCCCTCAGTTGAGAGAGCGACCATGCCGGGGGGCCCAGACTTGGGTCCGACGAGATTGGCCCGGGCACAATGCCAGGGGAGAAGGATTGAAGCCCATCTAAGGGGCGATGTCAAGGGTGAAGGGAATCTGTTTGGTGTCATTCCGAGCTGAAATGCTTGATTTTGGGTCATCCATTCGGGAGATTGCCGATACATGAATATCCAAACATCAAGGAGGGACAGATGACAAGCAAAGAAGGTGATCAACAGAGCACGCGTGGAGAATCCCAAGTGCAGGTTGCGCCATGGCGGGATCATCTTCACGAGATCATCTTTGAAGCAGACACACGCGCAGGCAAGGCGTTCGATGTTGGATTAATCATCGCAATTATTTTGTCGGTCACAGTGGTGATCTTGAGCACAATGCCATTTGCGGACACGGAGCCCTACCGGACCATATTCCTAGGACTTGAGTGGATGTTCACGATTTGTTTTACTATTGAGTATGTCTTTCGGCTCATCATCGTCCGCCGTCCGATCCGGTATGCGACCTCATTCTTTGGGGTGATTGATCTCCTGTCAATCCTCCCAGCATTCATCGGGATCATCGTCCCCGGCGGTGAAAGACTGATGGTGGTGCGGACAATGCGTCTTCTACGAATATTCCGGGTATTCAAGCTCGCAAGATACCTCAAAGAGGCAACAGCCTTGCGCGAGGCGATCCTGGTGAGCCGACACAAGATCGCGGTGTTTATCACAACGGTACTTATTGTGGTGCTCATTGCCAGCGCATTGATGCACATTGTTGAAGGCAACGAAGGCAATAAGGGTTTTGAAACAATGCCCGAGGCGATGTATTGGGCGATTATCACAATGACCACCGTAGGATATGGGGACATTGTGCCCGTCACGACGGTGGGCAAAGCGACAACCATGATTCTTGTCTTGGTGGGTTATTCTTTGATTATCATCCCCACAGGGATTCTCTCTGCAGAGATTGCTGGAAAAACGGGTGGGCGCGTGACAACACGCGCCTGTTCATCATGTATGAGCGAAGGGCACGCAAGGGAAGCGGTTTTTTGTAACCGATGCGGAGAACGCTTAGAACCCATTGTTTGAGTCCTGATGTTCAAAGAGATTCAGTTACTCACTGAGCGGGTCAGGACGGTAGAGCTTGACACCCAGTGCCCAGTTCTTCTCCGTGAAGTTCCCGCCGAGCGAGAACTGCTCATCTCGGTCAGGACGAGCAGCGGACAGCGCCATAATGGTTTTGGCATCGAGATTGTCAATGAGCGAGACGAGCACCGCTTCTGGGGATGATGGGATTTTGGCAGCACCGTACTCGGGGCGTTCATGATGCGAGATAATGATGTGCTGAAGGATGGTCAGGGCGCCTGCGGGCATCCGTGTTCCAGTCTCTGCCATCATCTGTTGCGCTTTGTCGTGGAGCATGATCGCACCTTCGACAAGATGGCCGATGAGTTCCCCGCGATCTGAGTATCCGAACCCACGATCAAAGAACAACTCGCGGGTTTTCCCCAAATCATGGAGGAAGAGTCCCATGAGCACGATGTCGCGATTAATCTTAGGGTACAGAGGCGTGATCACATCGCAAAGTTGCATCAATGTGAGGGTGTGCTCGAGCAATCCACCAAGGTACGCATGATGCAGGCGGACCGCAGCGGGTGCAGTGCGGAATCCGTCCATCAAATGCTCATCAGCAAGGTAAGTCTTGGCAAGTGCTTGCATTGCAGGATGTTCGAGGGTGCCCAGTAGTTCGAGTACCTGTGCGAACATCTCCTGTGGATCGCGTTTGGACGATGGGAGGATGTGACGGAGCTCATCGGGGGTTGGTTCGTGCGGATCGATCCGATGGATAATGATCTGGAGTTCACCTTGGTAGGATTGAGTTTCGCCTTCAACCCAGACAAACCCGTCAGTGGGGAGTCTTCGGAATGTTGCTTCTTCGATCGACCACATACGACCTGCAGCGGTGCCCGAAGAATCACCCAGTAGACAGCGCAGGTATGGCTTGCCTTTCTGGGTGGTGCCGAGTTGGGCATTGGCGATGGAATAGATCCCATCAAGTCGTTCGGAGGGTTTCATCTCGGCAAGAGTTCGTCTGGCGGTGTGTGTGCTCATGCTTGAGCATAGTTCTGTTGGGAATGATTCTCCATGATCCCCAGCATCGATCTACTATGGTGTACACTAGAGGCACGGATTCGTGCCTGTTGGCGTGAGATCATTTGAAGGAAGGCAGCATCGCGCATGGCAGAGACCGCAGGAACATCGAGCAAACGCAGTCGAGCGATCCGACTCGTGATGGCATTGGCGGGATCGTGTATGACGATCGCTGCTCACGCGGGGGGAGTTGACGACGGAATTGTGTATTCCTCCATCTCCCAACCAGAGTTGGATCATTCTTTCGATTCGATCAACTTCCCGATCGAAGCGATTGCGGGACAGATCGATCTCAATGCTCGTGGGGGGTGGATCTGGAAAGAGGGTGAAACTCATCGAATTGTGCTCGATCATGATGTCGATGTGACACTTGCCCAGCATCGTTTTCTCGCAGCATCCGCCAATATCTGGCTCCGGAAAGTTTCTTCCAATCCAGGTTCAAATTCATCCCGGTATCAGGTTTATGCGATCTTCGAGGATATGCGATCCGCCGACGGGACCATCACGCTTAAAGCGAAGCAGTTTCCAGTCCGCGGGGTGATCGAAGTCAATGATCCGATCTCGATGAAACTGGCAGCCAGGTTCGACGAACCACCAAAGTCGAGCTCTGATGTCGGGGAGTTTGTTTCACGAACGAACGAACTCTTTGCCCAGCGCGTGCTTGGAACATCAACACCTGAAGAAACACAAGCCGCTGCCCGGCCTTGGTCGGCGGGGCAGGTTCAAGAACATGCTGAACAATCATCTGCAACGGCAGCACAAGTTCAAGATCGTGACCATGCTCCGGTTTCTCCATCACAAAATAGTGTGCAACAAGCAACGCATGCAGATCAAACGACAGGCACTGAACCCAATGGTCCTATCTTTCATCCCAACGGCGTATTCTCGGTCTCGATCGGTGGTCGAATCGTTATCGACGGCGCTACATCGCGCAAAGGATCGGTTATCACCGCAGATGGCGGTGTAACAATCCAGTACCAAGACCCCGCGAGCCAGCAGTGGTTAGATTTTAAAGCTGAGCGTGTTGTAATCTACACCCAAGGCGATGAACCCATTACAGGCGTGTCTCGGTTGGGTACGAATCAGATCGAAGGTATCTACCTCGAAGGCGGCGTGTTTGCAGGTGATGACCAATGGTCGATCCGATCACCCAGAATGTATCTTGATGTCGCAAGAAACCGAGCGTTGATGCTCGATGCGGTATTCTGGACAACAGATCAGAAATCCGCAATGCCTTTGTATGTGCGGGCGCAGAGTATCCGCCAGACTGCGGACGATGAGTTCGTCGCAAAGAAAGCGCGGATTTCGAACACCGCGTTCTTTGAACCCGACATGACGATCGGTGTCTCTGACATCACCGTTTCACTTGAACCCTCAGATAACGAGCAAACTACAGGCAATACCCGCCCGAATGTCACCGTTGAAGGCAAGAGCGTCACACTCAATGCGGGGGGATTGCCCATACTCTGGTTGCCTGGGTTCAAGGGGGATCCGAGTTCGTTCCCGCTTCGCCAAATTTCTATTGGCGATTCTAACCGTTCGGGCGCCGCGATCAGAACCAGGTGGAACGCACTCTCGTTATTGAAGATTGATGATGTGCCTGGATTACGGGTTGATCTTGATCTGGACTACTACTCCGAGCGTGGGGCCGCATTCGGTGTGACTGCGAACTGGAATGCTCACAATCATCGAGGGGGTCTGTTCTCATACTTGCTTGCCAATGACGACGGAACTGATGTGCTTTCATCAGGAAGAAGACTCGAACGCGACGGTGAGAATAGAGGAATCTTTGCTCTCCACGATGTCTGGGAGTTTACCAATGCTTGGACATTGGTCACCGAGTTGAGTTATATCTCGGATGAAGCTTTCGTTCCCGCGTTGTTTGATGAACTCGGTCGAGAACGCGAAGCATTCCGTACCCGCTTGCAGCTTGAACGACTCAGCGATCGAACCTATTTAGCACTCGAAGCGAGCGCACCAATCAATGACTTTATAGCTGTTGAACATCAGCTTCAATCACCCGGGTATCAGGTAAGCAAAGTCCCCGAAGCGAGATTTGTGTCATTAAGCAAAGACCTGCTTCCCGATTACGATCCAGGTCTATTGACCTACTCCTTTGAAGCTCGTGTCGGTGTTCTTCGATTAAATTTCTCAGAAGTCACTGCACGCGAGTATGGTTTCACAACAGATACGCTCGCCGACGATGCCTTCGGGACTACCGCCAATAGTTCGCTCGGTGATAAGTTCCGTGCCCTTGGACTTGATGAATCCTCAGTCACCCGACTCGATACCCGTCATGAACTCCGCGCCCGGTTCGATCTGGGACCGATCAATGTTGTGCCATTCGTTGCGGGGCGCGCGACCGCATACGACAACTCGTTTGATGCATTTAGCCCAAGCCAAACCGATGAGGTTCGTTACTGGGGGGGCGGCGGAGTCACCCTCTCGACAACCATCCAGAAGATCAATAACAATGCTGAGAGCAGATTCTTTGATGTGCATCGGATGCGACATCTTGTCGAACCATCCATCACCGTGTGGGGCGGAGATTCCAACTTTGATGTGAATGACACACCAATCTACGATGATGATGTTGAAGGTTTGCTCAAGGGGACTGCGGTCCGAGCAGCAGTCGATCAGACATGGCAGACCAAGCGTGGAGGGATTGGTCGCTGGCGCGATGTCGATCTCTTTAAACTTAGAACAGAGTATGTCTGGACGAGCGATCGTGCGGGGCAGAGTCAGATCCCGGATTATTTCTCAGCTCGTCCTGAGCTTTCAAACCCAGGGGAATACTTTGGAGTCAGCGCGGTCTGGCAAACCACCGAAGTGCTTGCGTTCGCCGGCGAGATGGTCTATGACCTTGAAGCGGATCGAACCGCACGCGCAAGTATCGGTGCGATCATCGAGCATCGACCAGGGTTCACAACTTCGATCGAGTACCGCGAGGTTCAGCCATTAGATGCAACCTTCGCCAGATTGGCAGCACGGTATCGACTCTCCGACAAGTATGAAGTTGATACAAGCGTGAACTACAACTTTGATCTGGGTGATTTCCAGACCTTCAATGCCCAGCTTTTACGCCGATTCCAGATCGGCTCGCTCGGTGCGACAGTCAGCTACAACAATATCCGAGGGGAAACGAGCCTGGGATTCGTATTCAGGCCTTCAGGTTCACGCGGGGATATCCCAATCGATTCGTCGTGGGGCGGTTAACTCGTCTTAAACATCGTGAGTTGTGACTTGGTCACAATTTCACACGCAACCGGATGATCGACATCAATTCGGTATTCACCTGAGAAACAACCGGTGCAGTAATGCTCGGGTGCTTGGTTCATCGCGCCGAGCATGCCTTCAAGACTGAGAAAGTGCAATGAATCCACACCGAGATATTCTCGGATATCTTCGACCGATCGGTTATGGGCAATGAGCTGGTCCCTGTTTGCGAAATCCACCCCAAAGAAACATGGGTTTTTAATCGGTGGGCAAGAGATCCGCAGATGGATTTCCTTCGCACCTGCTTCACGCAACTGGATCATTTTCTCACGGGTCGTTGTCCCTCGCACGATTGAATCATCAACGATGATAAGTCGTTTGTCTTTGACGATTTCAGAGATGACATTGAGTTTGAGTCGGACTGCAGCGGATCGTTCTTCTTGGGTTGGCTTGATGAATGTCCTGCCCACATACCGATTGGGTACGATCCCCTCGCGGTATGGGATATTCGATTCATATGCGTACCCATTGGCGGCGCTGCGTCCAGAGTCAGGCATCGGCATCACATAATCTGCATCAACGGGTGCTTCTTTTGCAATCTGTGCGCCAAATCGTTCACGCGAGATTTGTACATTTTGACCAAATACATTGGATGCAGGATTGGCAAAGTACACATGCTCAAAGACACATTGTGCGAGTGGTGCCGATGGATTGGCGAATCGTCTGGAGGACACGCCTTCGTTGGAGAGTGTGACAATTTCGCCTGGTTCGACTTCACGGATATACCGGGCGCCGATGACATCGAGCGCGACGGTTTCCGATGCAACAACCGGTTTACCGCTTGGGAGTTCTCCCAAAACCAAAGGCCTCCAACCCCAAGGGTCACGGGCAGCTTCGATACGATCGGGGAACAGTAGAACAAGGGAGAATGCGCCGAGAAGATTACGCAGTGTTGCAGCTACCGGATCGGGTGTGTCGCGTTGCTCGGGTGATGCGAGAAGATGGATGATGATTTCAGTATCTGAGGTTGTATGGAACAACCGACCAACGCGTGAGAGTTCGTTGCGCCATGCGTCACCATTGACGAGGTTGCCGTTATGTGCGATTGCAACCGGTCCCTCGAAGGTAGTCTCCACAAGCGGTTGAGCGTTGCATGACTTGGTTCCTCCAGATGTTGAGTATCGGTTATGCCCGATCACACCATGATTTGCATTTGGTGCATCTGAGTGGTCATAGAGATTTTCGAGTTTAGTAATTGCCGTGTTATCGAAGACATCAACGACCAATCCTTGTCCAGTGTGTGCCTCAACGATTTCGCCGTCGGTTACTGCGATCCCTGCAGCTTCCTGTCCTCGGTGCTGCTGGGCATAGAGCCCAAGATAGGTCTTGCGGACCGCGTCGGGGTCATTCCAGATACCAATCACACCACATTTTTCGGTTGGTTGATCGGCATCTGTGTCGAAGTGTGAACTGCTTTTTTTGCAGGCGCATTGACCTGAACTGGGTGGGTTCGATGAGACGGGAAGCGAAAAACTCGTCGACATAAAAAAGCTCCGAGAGGGGTTTTTATGAATCATCTGTGCAAGCAAACGAGTGTAGCACGCTGAGTAAAACGATGCGGATTCGATGCTTAGAAGGCGTCAATATTTTCAACCCGTTTGCACAATCCTTCGTCCGCTCCGCGCCCGAGAAAGGTCTGGATCGCGTCGAGACCAACTTCACCCATATCGAGGGTCAATCCAGAGACATACATTGCAAGGTACCGATCAACGAGCTTGGGATCGTCCCATTCAGTACGATCACCCTTGTTGAGCTGCAAATACAGACGCGAGGCGTCGCCCATCTCTACACAGCACTGTACAGAAGCATTGAGGATGTCCGCGAGTTCTTGGCAGGTTCCATCGCCGAATCGGGTGTCAAGATCTCGTCTGAACACATTGAGTCCCAAAGGCAACGGCTTGCCCGTTTCCCCATTCCACCATTTTCCCATGTCCCCGATTTCACGCAATCCAAGTTCGGGATAGGTGAGCTGTGCTTCGTGAATCAATAGTCCTGCCTGGACCTGTCCATCTGCGACCGCTCCTGGGATATCGGAGAACAGAAGCTCTTTGTGTGTGAACGATCCGATTGCCATCCGGAGTCCCATGTACGCAGAGGTGTTTGTACCCGGTATGCCGATGATCGCGTCGGAATCTTTGAGATCGTGAATGGCCTGGAATGGTGAGTCTTGTGCGACGACGAGTCGTGGGCCGTAGTTTTCACCGAAGGAACCACCAGACTTGGTCATCGCATAACGATCTGCTATTGCGGGATAGGTGGCACACGAGATCGCGGTAATGTCATAGCAGGAATCTGATGATTCTCCCCCAATGACAAGTTTGTTGAGTTCTTCAACATCACGAGCAAGCAGGTTGAACTTGAACCGACCCGTATCAACCTGAGGCTTACCGAGTTCGTCTTTGTATGGAGTCCCGTCGGGATACCGAACGCCAACGAGAGGCCACCACATCACGAGATCATCAGAGTCTGGTGAATGGGCAAGATTGAGCGTGACTGTTGAGGTGGTTGGCATGCCAAAGGATAGGACTGTTGCAAGCAGTTTGAACTAATAGATCGTCAGGGATGAATCAATCTTCTCTGCCCACCAGTTAATCCCACCTGCGACCGAGCGAGCACCATCGAGTCCTTGTTTCTGGAGATAGATTGTGACATCCAATGAGCGTTTCCCGCTTCGACAGAGGACCGCGATGGTCGTGTCTTCATCGACATCGAGTTCGTTGATTCGACTTGGGATATCTCCCATCGGGATATGGAGGGCGCCGTCGATGGATGAAACTTCCAGTTCGTGTTTTTCACGGATGTCGATCAGCAGAAAAGGAGTCTCGCCTGCATCCTGATGGAGCAAAGCGGTTTGGGGAGCAGATATTTCAAGCGCTGGCTGAAAGTCCCATCGTGGTGGATTTGAATCAGGTGTGGGTTGATCAGTGTTCATGTGGTGTGTCCTCTTGTGGTGCGGGTGTTGCAGCTGGGAACCCTGTAGACCAGGTGTTGGATGCGGTCCGTTTCCAGTTTTCGTGTGGAGAAAAAACAGGTTCGTTGATATCCCCAGTGATGGTCATATAAGCGATCGCATAAGGGGTTCCGATGAACGATCGTCCAAACTGTATGAACGCGTAAAACACATCCCCAACCCAAGGCGTGGTCTGAGGATCGAGTGCGTCATTGATTGTTGGGTATCGGCCATAAATTCTTGGTGCTGCTCTTCGATTTGGGGTTGAAGGGATGACCATTTCAAAGGTATGCACCACACCATCAAGGGGGGCGATGTACTGTGTGGTTTTCCACGATGTCCTCGGTCTGGACACAGAGTTAAGCAGCTGGGGATTATGATTTACTGTTGGTGTGGTATGTATAGCTTGAAAAGTAGGCGGGGTGAATTGGCCACCGAGGGTGATGCGATCATTGAGAGGCTGGGTGCACCCACTAAGTACAAGCATCGTGATGAAGATGGGGATCATGAACATTCGCATGAGAGCATGATACGCAGCGAAAGCCGGGCGAATCGTCCGCTCGGGGACTATGCTTTGGGTGTAGATGGCAAAGCGAAAGAACAACAAGAAGTCCAAACAGGGGCCCCCGAGCTACAACAATCGGCGGGCGCTGTACGATTATTTCATCGTGGACACAATCGAAGTGGGGATTGTGCTTGAAGGATCCGAAGTCAAAGCGATCCGCGAGGGCAGCTGTTCCCTGAAAGAAGGGTACATCACGGTTGATCTTCAACCCCCTCGATTAACGCTCCATCAGGTGGATATCGGGATCTATCAACCCGCTGGTGCGCTCAATCATATTCCCAAACGGGACCGGATTTTGCTCGCGAAAAAGAAAGAAGTCATCAAGCTCGCGCGCGAGGTTGACCAGAAAGGCGTGACGCTTGTGCCTTTGGAGTTGTACTTCTCACGCGGGTATGCGAAAGTAAAACTCGCAGTTGCCAAGGGAAAAGCTACGCACGACAAGCGAAAAGCGATCGCTGATCGGGAGAATCAACGCGATCTCCAACGGGCAATGTCCAAATATTCAAACTGAGCGATGACGAGTAAGCAATTAAAAAAGCCCGTTGAACTCAACGGGCTCATTGTGATTCTGTTATTCGAAAATCAGATGCCTGCAACCTTGGAGGTCTTTGCCATCGAGAGCATGAGTCTGGCGCGTTCTTTTTCGCGGGTGACGCGTTCGACTGCTTCGAGTTTGTTTGGTGCGTCATCAGGAACGATGCGTGCTTCTGCTTCTGCGAGTTGTGCCTTTGCATCAGATTCGATAATCTGTTCTGCAGCAATTGCGAACTCTGCAAGGATCACGAGCTCGTTGTTGCTCATTTCTAGGAATCCTCCTTCGACGAGGAACTCGCGTGAGCCAGACCCGTTCGAGGCTGGGAAGTCAAGACGGAGCTTTCCGAGTCCCAAGCGTGAGACGAGCGAAGCGCCGCCGTGCTGGAAACCGATCAAGCCATCCCATGCGGGGACTGACGCGTAATCGACTTGCTCATTGAGCAGTTCTTCGCTTGGTGTCACCAATCGGCAAGTGAGGGTATTGTCTGCCAAAGCTCGATCCTTCCGTTATCCCCGCGGCTGATGATCATGACGCATCCGTATGCGACTCGTTGAAAGCGGGGGAGAATGATAGCCTGATCGATCCCAAAGATCAGGTCGATTTGTCGGACATGTTTTGCTCGATTCGCTGTAACGAATCACGGATGTCAGTCAGGAGTTCGGCGGTGTTCGAACCCGTGAGAGCTGGTTCTGGTGCAGATTGAGCAGTAGGAGCAATCGCGGTCGGGGATCCAGCATTTACCCGATCTCGTTGCTCAAGAACTGCTTTTCGGAACTCTTTGGTTTCAACGATTCCGATCAAATTGACCAATGCACCTCCGGTTGGTGAGGATTGTCCCGCGGTTTCTACTTTGAATCCGTGGATACCGAAGTACCGCATAACAGGCCCTTGGAAGAGTTGGAGATCGGTGATTTTTTCAAGAGGGATCGTGGATTCGGTCTTATTGAGAATGCCTTTTTTAATGTCCAAAGTCCGTTCTGTCAGGGTACAGCTCATGTTCTCGAGGAACTTGCCGACAAAGAAGTTCGCGATAATCGCATAAATGATCGCAAGTGGAATTGTAACAATGAGCAAAACGAGCACAAAGACAGGCTGCCAAATCCAATAGGACTTCACTTTGGGGTCGAACTCTGCTTCGAGAAGGATGGATGATTCAGTCATACCCGTATTCTACCCATTTTTAGACCGATGCGAGGCTAGGCTTTGTCATGAATCGGCGAGAATATTTGGCCATCTTGATGCTGATATTGATCTGTATCGCGATTGCGATGTTTCGATTGATGGTGGGGAGCCATGGATTTGGATTCTCGGATAATCAACAAGTGATGGATCTGCGATTCAATCGGGTCGCGGTTGGTGGGGTCGTTGGTGCATCCCTCGGGCTTGCAGGCGCATTCTTACAATCATTGTTACGGAACCCATTGGCATCGCCAGATTTGATGGGCCTGAGCGCTGGCGCAGGGTTCGCGGTGACCCTGACAACCTGGATCAATGGTGCCGCGATCGGCGCTTCAATGGCAGCACTCCCCGCATTGGCAGGTGCGATCGCGGTTCTTGCGTTGGTCTGGGTTTTGAGTCAACGCAGAGGGATGATCGAGCCCGTGATGATGATTCTGATCGGGGTGATTATTTCGGTGATCCTTGGCGCTGCGACGATGCTTGTTGCCTCGATGATGACCGACAAAGGATACTCGATCTCTCGATGGATGATGGGGGGGTTGCGTGAAGACATCGAAAACCCAGTTGTATGGATATCGACAGGTGTCCTCCTGCTCGCAGTTGTTTGGGGAATCTTTGCGTCAAGAGCATTCGACGCGATGGCGCTCTCTGAGGATGAAGCAAAGTCCGTCGGGGTTCATGTTGGGATGGTCCGATTGGGACAACTGCTTGGCGCAGGTGCGCTCACCGCGATGAGCATTGTACTCGCGGGTCCGATCGGATTTGTTGGATTGGTCTGTCCGCATATCGTGCGTGTGCTCGCGGGACCTTCTCATCGAACGCTGGTGATCGGTTCTGCACTTTGCGGCTTCGCCTTAGTGGTTGGTGCAGATACCTTCGTGCGCCTCGTCGCGACAGATGCAGGACGCATCCCAATCGGAGTGGTCACTTCACTGGTTGGGGGACCGGTGTTTTTGGTCATGTTATTGCGTCAACGCCGGGGGCACTGACTCGATTTATGCGTTGAAATATCGAGCTTCTGGATGATGGGCAACAATGGCGCTGGTGGACTGTTCCGGGTCGATCTGGTGATTCTCGGTGAGTGTACACCCAATCCGTGTTGGGTCGAGGAGCTTCCAAAGTGTCTCATGGGCGCTCAGGTCCGGACACGCGGGGTATCCAAATGAATAACGCGATCCCTGATAGCTTTGCTTGAATAGATTGGTGATCTCTGGCGCATCATGGTGTCCGAATCCGAGCTCGGTGCGGATCCGTTTGTGCCAGTACTCTGCGAGTCCTTCCGCTGCTTCGACCCCGATACCGTGCCAGTACAAATACTCTTGGTATTTGTCCGCAGCAAAGAGCGCCTGGGTGTGCTCGGTGATGGCATGTCCCATCGTGACGCACATCATAGCAATGACATCCCGTGATCCGATCGCGTCACATTCGCCTTGGTCTTTGTAGTAATCCGCGATGCAGAGATACTTGTTGTTACTTTGACGAGGGAAGTCCAATCGTTCAATCTCTTGGTTGTGATCTTCAGGGTCATAGATGATTAATGAGTTATTGTCTGAGCTGCAAGGGAAGTACCCATAGACAACCTGAGGCTGGAGTATGGGTTCATTCAGACACCGATCGCAAAGTTCCTTAAACTTCGGGCGAGCAAGCTCATCGAGCATCTGCTGATACTGTGCTTTGGTCCGTGATCCGCGTTTGAGCTGCCATTGCACCGCGAAGAGTGCGGTAGGATTGATATACGCAAAGATATCGCGGAGATTGAGTTTGTCGATGACAGCGGTCCCCCAGAATGGTGGGGTTGGGACAGTGATTGAGCGATCGACCTGGGATCGGGTGAGCGTTGCGGTTGATGTCGGGGTTGCGGTATCTCCCGACTCGAACTTTTTCACGGATGCTTTTCTGCTTTTTTGCCGCTCATCGGCTGCGGATTGAAGCATTTGCGTATCGCCATTCATGATCGCCTTCATGGTGTCTAAACCATCGAACGCATCTTTGGCATACAGCAAATCTCCTTCGTAAACCGAACGCAAATGCCCCTCAGCGTAGGAGCGGGTCAGTGCCGCACCCCCGAGGATTACAGGGGTCTGAATGCCTTTAGTATTGAGTTCGCGGAGGTTGTCCTCCATGACATTCACAGATTTGACAAGTAATCCAGAAAGTCCAATTGCGTCCGCATTGGTGTCTTCAAACGCTTTGAGAATTTGATCGATTGTTTGTTTAATCCCGATGTTGTGGACAGTGTATCCATTGTTTGTCAGGAGAATATCAACTAGATTTTTACCAATATCGTGCACATCGCCCTTCACGGTTGCAAGCACGATCGAGCCTTTGGACTGCGTATTTGTTTTGTCCATGAACGGTTCGAGCAATGCAACCGCGGACTTCATGACCTGGGCGCTTTGAAGAACAAACGGGAGTTGCATCTGACCAGAACCGAAGAGTTCGCCAACGGTTTTCATGCCATCAAGAAGATGGTCGTTGATAATTTCGAGAGGCGAATACAGATCGCGTGCTTCTTCGAGCGATTCGGTGAGGTATGCTGATTCGCCGTCGATGATGTGTTGACGGAGGCGCTCGTTGAGCGGAAGATCCGTGATGGAAACCGATGTTGATTCTTCAGATTCATCGAGAAAGAGATCGATGAGTGCTTCGAGCGGATCATAACCCTTGTCGGTAATACCTTCAGGTAGGCCGGTCCCTCCGACAGATTCATGCCGACGATCATAGATCAGATTGAGTGCAGCAGTTTTCTGTTTCTCAGGGATCCGATTCAATGGGGTTATCTTCGATGCGTGTACAATCGCGCTGCTCATTCCAACTTGTGAGAGCTCGTGGAGGAATACCGCATTGATGATTGTTCGTGCGACGGGTTTGAGTCCAAATGATACATTTGATAACCCGCAGGTAAGTTGGACATTAGGGAATGCTTGTGCGATTCGCTTAGTGCCTTCAATCAATGCATGAGCGCTTCGCCGATCGGATTCAAGACCGGTTGAGATCGGTAGGACAAGCGGGTCGATGAATATGTCAGATTCTTTGAGTCCAAGTGAGGTCGCGCGTTTGATTGCCCGATCTGCGATTTCCAGCTTGCGATCTGCGGTGCGTGCCATCGCTTCTTCGGGGTCTTCGTCAATTGTCCCGATCACCAGCGCCGCGCCGTAAGTGATTGCGAGTTGACAGAACTGATCGAATCGATCTTGTCCGTCTTCGAAGTTTGCAGAGTTGATAATGCACTTGCCGCCTGCTGCTTGTAGACCCGCTCGGATGGTATCAATTGCAGTTGAGTCGAGCATGAGGGGAGCATCTGCATGTTGAACCAGACGCGAGATGACTTCATGCATGTCGGTTGGTCCATCGCGTCCCGCGACATCTACATTGACATCAAGCACATGCGAACCATCCTTGATTTGTTTCTTGGCGAGTGAACTGATGCCTTCGAAATCTTGTTCTTCGAGTAATCTTTTGAATGCACGAGAACCGGAGGAGTTGCACCGTTCACCGACGATCAATATCGAAGCATCCTGGCGATACTCAACCGCAGAATAGAGTGAAGCGCACGATGGGGTGATGGCTGTCGATGGACGAGTACCAATCGGCGTGTTATCTACAAGCTTTGCGAGGTAGGCAATGTGTTCAGGGGTGGTGCCACAACATCCCCCGACCGCATTGATGAGTCCCTCATTCAAGAAGACCTTCATCGCATCCTGGAATCCTTGCGAAGTGAGCGGATAAAGTGTTTCCCCCTTGACTAGTGCAGGCAAACCCGCATTGGGCATCACGGTTATGATCCGATCCCACTTTGACGCGAGTGTACGAACTGTTGAAACCATCTCCACTGGTCCAGTTGCGCAGTTGAGCCCAAGCGAAGCGATCGGCAAGGGCCGAAGTGATTCGATTGCTGCTTCGATTGAACTCCCGATGAGCATGGTTCCGGTTTGTTCGATCGTGATCGAAATCATGATTGGGATCAGGTCTGGATCAAGATCGAGTTGCACTGAGGCTTGCCGGATCCCGGCGATCGCTGCTTTGATTTGAAGAAGATCTTGGCATGTCTCGATTAAAATTGCATCAACCCCGCCGGTGATCAATCCGCGGGCTGCATCTGCATACGAATCCCTCATGTCATCGAATGAAATTTGCCCCAGGGTGATGAGTTTGGTACCTGGACCCAGTGATCCTGCAACGAACCGAGGTTTATCAGGAGTTGAAAACTTATCAGCTGCTTTGCGTGCGATCGAGGCGCCCGCGTGAGCAATCTCTTGAGCGCGATCTGCAATATCGAACTCACCCAAGGTATGGGCAGCAGCACCAAAGGTGTTCGTCGTTACCACATCTGCGCCAGCTTCAAAATAGTTGGAGTGGATTTCTTCGATAATGTCAGGTCGCGTTATGCAGAGCACATCAGGGCAGTTCTCACAACCCATGTAATCTGTCTCAATCCCGAGTTCATAGTTCTGCGTTTGCGTGCCCATCGCACCGTCCCAGATGAGTACAGTGTGATTGAGTCGTTCTATCAGCGATACTTGGGTATGGGTAGACATGCATTGAGTATATCCGTATATGTGGATAAAGGAATGAAGCTTGCTGCAATATATAAAAAAACGGGCCTCGAAAGGCCCGCTGGGGTATTTGATAGATTCATCAATCTGAGTTATTCAGATTATGGACAACCAGCGTTGAACGCTGTGAGGAATGCGGAGACATCGAAGAAGTTGAATGTGCCATCTCCTGTGAAATCTGCTGATGGATCTTGGCTATTGAAAGCGGTCAAGAATGCAGAGATGTCAAAGAAGTTGAGATCACCTTCGCCTGTGAAGTCTGCGGGGCACTCATCGACCATTGGGTCTTCACATGATTGCCCGCTCACAAGGACCGCATCCACGGCAGCTTCGATCACTGAGCCTGTCCCCGCATCATCAGCAATGAATCGGATACGGACTTGATCGGTAACAGCAACAAAGTCCGCAACACGGAACTCAACATTGAACCATCCACCGGATGATTGTGGTGTGCTTGGACCAACAGTTTCAAGGGTTTGCCATGATCCACCATTGTTGTTGGAAATCTCAACAGTGAAGATGTCAGCACCCGGTGAACCACCAGTTCCTGAGCCAGTATTGTCATACCATCGGCTGTACGAAACCATTGCTTCTGGATTGTCAGCAAGTTCGAATACAGGTGAAGTCAAGATGGTTTCTCCACCATCAACATCTGTATTGCCTGCAGCATTCCCGGTCAGGTATGCTTGCCCTGAACCATCTGCATCGGTTGATGGATCACCACGATCGGCATCACCCGCAGGGACTCCTCGTTCCCATTCACCCGATGCGGTGCCTGAGACAGGACCTGAGACTGTCCATCCCATGTTTGTTTCAAAGTCATCATCAAGGGTGATGAGTACTTCACCAACAAATGCTGTTAATGGAGCTGAAGCGCCATCTTCAGGGAATGAGATTGTGCCGCCAACATCGCCTTCTGCTTCAACATAAAACTCAACGGTATCGTCACAGTCTGCTGAAGGGATGGTTGCGGTATAACTGTCACCGCCGTTGAAGGTCAATGGGGAACTGGTGAATGCACTACCATTGATTGAGACAAAGAGATTCTCTGTGCCTGGTACAATGGTATCTTCACGCGGATCGATGGTAACATCGAACTCATTGGGAACACCAGGTGCGATAGATACCGGAGCATCCGCAGCAATTGTTGGGACAAGGAATGGGATGTCTGTAATCAGTGCGCTCAGGAGGTATCGCTGAACATTATTGATACTTGTTGCTCCGTCGATCACAAAGTAGTAATCGCCAGCGGTTTGAGCATCGAAAATTAATGTCTCACCGGATCCTGTACCAGTTTCATTCACAGTAACCAGCGTGTTTCCACCTGAATCTTGGACAACAATCCGTAGATTTTGGATCGAGTTGTAATCGGTGAGTGTTCCACCATTACAGTCATTAGTTTGTGGACCTTGTAGATACTCATCGGCGTTGGGAGTGACACCGAAGTTCACTCTCGAAGGTTCTGAGAGTGTGATTCGGTAGTAATCATCATCCGAGTTGTCATCAATGCCAACATTGTTCATGTTGACAAATCCACCAATTGGCAGGGTTCCCAAATCTGTTGCCTGTGCAATGTTGTCATTGGGTTCTGCGATGTCACCATAGTGACGGATCCCGTTAAGAATATCATCGATCTGTGGTCCGTCGTACGCTGTAGAGATGAATGGTTCCATCAGTTTTTGACCTACAGCGGGACACACATGGAGCATGCCAAGTCCGTGCCCATGCTCGTGAGCCGTAACATTTCGGAATCGGAGTGAATCGCTTGTTGTATTGTTATAGAAGGTATCGAACGCATCGAAGACCATATCGCCGTCTTGTGGGAAGTTGTTGTATGCGAGCACGCCGCCGTTGCCGTCATTCTGGAAATCGAATGCAGCGATTCGGACATCACCACGCACACCGAGTTGTCCGCTTCCGCCGTTAAGATTCGAACCGTCATCGTTTGGTTCGTATACATAGCTCAATCCGGTGAGTTCTGCCCACCGATCGAAGACACGGGTGAATAGGTTTTGCCAAGTGGCCGGGGATCCGTAAATCCCATTGAGCCAAGAGAAAAGAGCAGAGTTGCCCGATCCTAATCCAATGCCCAAGTTAGGAACAAAGGTACCATCGGGTACATATGAGTAAGTAATCGTTGTCGGCGTACCTTGTGAGAGCCCGCCGCCGTCAGTTGCGGTTGAACTCCAACGCGCGTTTTGTTGGAATCGAGTTTGTAAAGGCAGCTCAAGGAGTTGGTTCACCGCGTATGCGTACTCTGTGTCTGTATCAGGCGAAAAACAGAGCTGTGGAACCACGATACCGCTATCAATACTCTCAATGATCGAGTTGATGATGTTCCATTGCTGATCGGTCAAACGCTCAGCGAGTTCATCAGAAATGACCATCTTGGAGTATTCTTGAGCAGTGATATCAAGTGGGATGTCTTCATTGCGTTCAAACTCGAAGTTGAATGCTTCAAGATCGAAGTTCTCGGATCCGATCCCATCTGCTTTCGCAATGATGATTTTTTCTTCTTGAGTTAATGAGTTGAACATCCGTGATGCAACCTGCTGCATAAACAGTTCGTCTGGATGTGCGATCGCATCTGGATAGTTGTTTAACACGGATGGGGTGTCCGCGCTGATCGCGTGACCAGCACACATGCCGATCGCCATTGTCAGCGAAAAATAGAGCTTTGTGTTTTTCATAAAAAGACCTTTGGTTGGGAAGATCATTTGATCTTCCAGATAGTGTTACAATGCGTTCAAAAAAACAGACGGATGGTGTGTTTCAACAGAAAACATTGAAACGCACCAATCCGTCTGGGAACAATCGATTATGGGCAGCCTGCGCTGAATGCGTTGAGGAATGCCGAGACATCAAAGAAGTTGAACTGACCATCATTGGTGAAGTCAGCAATAGGATCCATGCTGCCGAATGCGTTGAGGAACGCGGAGACATCAAAGAAGTTCAACACACCGTCACCAGTGAGATCTGCAGGACAGACGACAGGCGGGAGTGATTGGGTGATGAGGCTCGCGATATAACGCTGTACATTGTTCACCGAGGTAACTGGTGAAACGATGAGGTAATAATCGCCTGGAGCTTGTGATTCATAGACGATTGTTTCGCTTCCTCCGGTTCCTGTGTCATCTGCGGTCGCAACTGGTGTAACCAAATCTGATGCAGAATACAAGCGGACTTGGATGTCATTGATTGCGTTGTAGTTTATATTTGAACCCGAGTTACATGCCTGAGTCTGTGGGCCCGACTGGTATGTACTTGCATTCGGGGAAACCGCAAAGATAATGCGTGCACGCTCAGACAAAGTGAGTTTGAAGAAATCAAAGTCATTGTTGTCATCGAGACTGACTTCGTTCACAGACGCGATACTCGATGCATCGTGGATTCCAAGATCAGTTGCATCCGCGATTGAGTCATTTGGTTCGAGTGGGTCACCGTAATGACGCTGCCCGTTGAGCTTGTCATCAAGCTGAGGCCCATCATAACCTGTCGAAACGAATGGCTCCATCAGTTTCGTGCCGATCGCCGGACACACATGCGCCATGCCGAGTCCGTGACCGTGCTCATGAGCAACGACATTCCGGAGGCGAAGCGAGTTGCCCGCGGTGCTGTTGTAGAATGAGTCGAACGCATCAATCGCCATGTCGCCGTCGTTGGGGAAGAAGTTGTATGCGAGCACGCCGTTGTTTCCATCGAATGGGTAGTTGAACGCGGAGATACGAACATCGCCACGAACACCGAGCTGTCCTGAGCGTGAGCTTAGTGTTCGGCCGTCATCGTTTGGCTCCCAGACATAGGTGAGTCCGGTGATTTCTGCCCAGCGATCAAATACCCCGTGGAAGAGTTCTTGCCAAACTGCGGTTGAACCGTATCTTCCATCGAGCCAGTTGAACAGCGTTGAGTTTCCTGATCCCAGTCCGGTATTGGGAATGCTGGTTCCATCTGGAACAAATGAGTATGTGATAGTGGTAGGATCGCCCTGACCCAGACCGCCGCCATCGGTTGCGGTGCCTGACCAACGGTTGCCCTGTTGGAATCGTGATCCATCAGTGGAAACAAACTGATAATCAAGTAAATCGTTGACCATCATTGCATACTTAGGGTTCGTATCAGGAGCGAAGCAGAAGAATGGAACTTCTGTACCATCATCCATAACACTTGCGATGTTGTAGAGGATGGTGAGTTCTTGTTCTGAGAGTTCGTCCCGCATTTCGTCGCCCAAAAGCATTTCGAGGAACTCAGTCGCTGTCGATCCTTCGGGAACTGCACGGCGCTCGCGGGATTCATCTTGATCCCAAGTGAATCCTGAGAGATTCAACGCGTCTGATCCAATGCCACCGCTTTGAGCAATGACTTCTTTTTCGGCTGGGGTCAATGAGTTGATCATCGAGCGTGCAACATCTTGCATGTTGAGTTCGTGTTGGCTTGCGACGCCATCAGGGTATGTATTGGTTTGGGTGCCGAGTGCAGCGCCAGAAATCATCGTGAGCGATGTACAGGCTGCGGTGAGAAGAAGTTTGCGATTCATTGTGTTCCCTTTTTGAATGCTGCTCATCATTGAGCGACGATTGGAGCGATGCTTGGTATGCATACCACGAGCGAAGTTAAATCAGAAGTAGAAATGCGATCTGAATAGAATCACATTACCACCTGAGTGATCAATACACCTTCAGCCTGAACTGGTCCGAAAACTGTTGAGATCGGCAGTAAACCCGAAAAAACAGTGTTCTAGATCAGAACAAGCCCTGTGCGTAAATTGGACGATGCCTGAAGTAGAGACCCGCAGGCGCCGAAATCGCTCAAAACATCCCAGAGCGCCCGGCAAAGACACCAATCTATACGCAAAGATTGGTCCTCTGGATGCATTAGTACCTGAACAGGGATAAATATCGAGCAAAAAAACGAAAAAGGCCCGAAGTAGGGGGTGTTTTCGCGAAATGGGACCTTGGAGTGCATGCTCAGAGCCCTGCATATTAAAATGGGGGCTTGAGTGGAGAGATTCAGTGGACACAAAAAATCGCCCGATAACTCGAGCGATCATTGGATTGATTTGTGAGAAGTAGTTTACTTCTTTTTGGCCTGGAAGTAGTTGCCTGCGAACTTCTTCTGGAATTTCTCTACACGGCCTGCAGCGTCAACAAACGCTGATTTGCCGGTAAAGAATGGGTGAGACCCGGACCAAACATCAACTTTGAGCTCTGGAACCGTAGCGCCGACGGTCATGACGACCTCGCCGTTGTAGTAGACTTTGCATGACGGGTAGTAAGTGGGGTGTGTATCGCTTTTCATGGTGTAAATCCTTGGGTGCCTCCGGTTTCCATCCGGAGGGGCATAAGGGTAGGCGGAGATCGTGGGGAGGTCAACGGGCAAGTGTGAATGTACTCGTTGGGGAAGATTCCACAAGCGATTTCTAACTGGTCATTGTATGCAGTGGTTCCGTAAATCGAGTTGCTCCTGTGTCAGAATGGTATTTGATATCTGGAAAAAATACATATGTTACAATAATACTGTTTACATGATACTGTTTTCGAGTACCATAGAGATTGCACATGCGGAGAAATCGGTTTTAAGTTCAGTAGATGGCGAGAGTTCCTACACTGAGCGAGGTGCAGTTTGTTATGGGTTGTTTAGGTACAGCCAATATAACTTGTGAGGGTGTACTTTATCGATGTGTAGTCGATTGGGGGTACATTTTTCTATCCAAAGAAAGGGATAAAAAATGAAGAATATAACTACAATTGCTGGGCTCGCTTTAGCGGTGACCGCGATGACCGCGTCGGCGGATCATCTTTTGGAAGTCGACTTGTCAGTCGCGAATCAAATCACCATCATGGCGACAAGTGGAGTTTCAGCTGTCTCTGCATCTGGCGGAGATACAACCGGTGTATACTTGGAGAACTTCTTCAATGTTGTCGGAACAAATCCGTTAGAAACCCTTCTGTCAGGTAATCTCACCAACGCTGAGAACCCTTCTGATGGCACCCCAAATCTCTTCCGGGCTGGATTAGGTACAGATATGGGATTGAATATCTGGTCGTTCTCATCTGATATCACTGTGACATTCACTGCTGGTTCATTGGCATTTACTGGTTCAGCAACTTGGGGCTTGAGTGCTTCCGAATATGCTGATTTTCTTACTGGAAATAGCAGTGGCGATCTCTACTTCCCAGCAGATGATTCCGGTGACCTTGCAGGTGCTGAGCGTCTCGGAACATGGGCGGTCGTTCCTGCTCCTAGTTCAATGGCACTGCTCGGTCTCGGTGGATTGGTGTGCACACGCCGTCGTCGCTAATTATCCTCAAAGATTGATGGCACTCGGTATGTAAAAGCACGACTGAGTGAAGAACTCGATATGTAACCGCACGGACTATTTACAGTCTGTGCGGTTTTTTTATATTTAGATTCACAGTGCGGGTATACCCATTTTAATGATCCGCAAGGATGCAGTGCCATGGCGGTTTTCTCTCAGTTGATTGGTTGGGAGCGCCTATCTCCCGTTCATTTCTGGACTTCCTGCATGTTCGTGCCTAACCTTCAGACCCTCGCGGCCTATCGGGATCGTGGGGTTATCACGCCGGTACTCGACGGGCACGCGCATTCGCGGCCGATGACATTCCGGATTTTCACGGGACCCCGATACCCGTAAAACCACATCCGGAATACGAGACCGGCCACCGAAAAGAATACAACATATGAAGTTTTCAGAACTGAAGCTCTCAGAGCCCATCGTTCGTGCTGTCGCTGACAAAGGTTACGACACGCCATCACCAATCCAAGCTCAAGCAATCCCTGTCGCGCTCGAAGGGCGCGACATCCTTGGTTGTGCACAAACCGGCACCGGTAAAACCTGTGCCTTTGCACTCCCAGTGTTGCAGCGATTGTCCGATACAAAGGCAGACCACAGCAACGCAAAGCGCAAAGGCAGCGGCCACGGCCGGGCACCTCGCGCATTGGTTCTCTGTCCAACACGCGAACTGGCGATGCAGATCTTTGATAGCTTTGTCGATTACGGCAAGCATCTCAAGCTCCGACACACCGTCGTGTTTGGTGGCGTAAGCCAAGGCAAGCAGGTCCGTGACCTTCGCGCTGGGATCGATGTCCTGGTTGCGACACCTGGTCGTTTGCTCGACCTGATTAATCAGGGTCACATTGATCTGAGCAAGATCGAAGTATTGGTCTTGGATGAAGCAGACCGGATGCTCGACATGGGATTCATCGTTGATATCCGCAAGGTTGTGAACATGATCTCACCAGAAGCGCAGACATTGTTCTTCTCTGCAACCGTATCACGCGAGATCCGCAAGCTCGCGGATTCCATTCTCGATCAGCCTGTCACTATCGAGACTGTGACCGAATCAACTACCGCAGATTCAATCGCTCAGCGTATTTACATGGTTGATAAGGACAACAAGCCCGATCTCCTTGTACGGATGTTGACTGAAGAAGTTATTACCCGTTCGCTCATCTTCTCTCGTACAAAATACGGTGCGGACAAACTGGTCAAGATGCTCCGTCGATCAAAGATCGAGGCAGAAGCAATCCACGGCGACAAATCACAGAACGCGCGCACCCGTGCAATGCGCCGGTTTAAATCAGGTTCAACCAAGGTGCTCATCGCAACCGATATCGCATCACGCGGGATCGATGTCGATAATATCTCGCATGTGTTCAACTACGACATGCCGATCGACCCGGAGACTTATGTCCACCGGATCGGACGGACCGCTCGTGCGGGCGCATCGGGGATCGCGATTTCATTCTGTGCACATGATGAGATCAGCAAGTACCGTTCAATTGAGCGTCGCTCAAAGATCACCATTGAGGTTGGCGAAGATTACGAAGAACTGACTTTCGATGCACCACCACCTTCAAGACGCTCACACTCCGACAACCGTTCCGGCGGTCGATCCGGTGGTAGAGGTGGCAAATCATTCGGTGGTCGTGGCGGCGGCGGTGGCCGGTCGCGCAATCCTCGCAACGGCGAACGAAGCTTCGGTGGAAACAGATCAGAACGATCAGATCGTCCAGAAAGAACCGATCGCTCAGATCGCCCGCGTGCACCACGCAACGAGCAGAGCAATAACCGTGTCGAACGCAGTAACGATCGCAAAAATCAGTACTCAATGGACGAAGCCCGCGGTGCTCGCAGAAACGCAAATGAGCAGCAAAGAGAACGGTTCGATTCGTCTGCACAAAACACTGAAGGTCGGATCGCTCGCAAAAAACCAATCAGTAAGCACAAAGGTTCCTCCGATGGCAAGCCTGAAGTGAAGTTCGGTTCCGATTTCAAAGGCAAGTCAGACACCAAGCCTGCCGGCAAGAAAACTAAGCCAGGCAAGAAAAAAGTTGGTGCGAAGAAGTTTGGTAAGCGTGGCGCCGATCAAGAAAGCTGGAAGCCAAAGAAGGGCGGCGGATACCCCCGCAACAAGCCCGGAACCGGTGTGCGTCAAACCAGCAAGAAGACAGACACTGCAGCTTCAAAATGATTTGAGTTGAATCCGATTCAAAATTTCAAAGGACAGCCAATTGGCTGTCCTTTTTAGTGCACCCTGATTTATCGATCTCGTCGTGGTCGGTAGTTGAGGAATGTATCGGTTGCTTGCCAGAGAGATTCGAGTCGATCGATTCGTTTCCGCGCTTGATCCCCGAGTTGATTGACAACTTGTGCGACGATAAGTTCCGCAGCCATGACCGATGGGATCGAACTGTCAAATGGACCGACTGCGGGGATCTTGAGCTCGCACCATGTTTGGGTAAGCGCAGCGAGTGGGGAGAGCGGGCCGTCGGTTATCGCGACGATGTCCACACCCAGCTCCGCGAGTGCCCGCGCGGTGGTGATCGAGTTTCGACGGTAACGAGCAAAGTCAAAGACTACCGCTGTATCACCGGGGGCTGCGCTACTCAGCTCGCGACCGGTCGAGTGCTCCACGACAAGATGCACATCGGGTCGGATCATCGCCAGGCCGCTGTGCAGGACATACGCGCCAGCCATTGAAGTTTCACCGGAGAGAATCCAAATATTTTTTCCGTTAGCGATCGGGGTAGCGAGCGTGATGAGTCGCTGCTCAGTGAGCGCCCCTAGGCATTGATGAATCGAGTCTTCAATTGCTGCACGCGCTGGGGTTGTTGTCGTCTCTTGTTGACGAATTCGTTGGCTCGGACTCGAAAGTTGGAGCGATAACTCGCTTCGAATTGTGCTTTGCAGATCGGTATACCCATCAAAGCCAAGCTTGGTCGCAAATCTGACGATAGAAGGTCTACTGGTATTCGCGAGATCCGCAAGATCCGATACGGTTCCAAATGCGAGGATTGTTGGGTCTTCGAGTACCAGCTTTGCGATGCGCCGCTCGGTAGGGGTCAGCCGTAGGCTCGCCTGGGCGATTAAATCTTGTAGAGACATGCTGGCACTCCGGTGGTCAGTGTGTTACAATCCGATGCGATGAGTGTACGCCTAGTTACAAGGCGGTCATGACCTTTATCGTCAAATTATGGAGTCAGTTGATGCCTACCCCCGCGAAATATGTTCCAACCGCCAAAGAGCAGACCTATCTCGATACGGTCACCGATGTCCAGCACAAGCGTGAGATCATTAATGGGCTTGGTCCGTTTTTGAAGGCAACCGTTACTGAAGATCTACAAGATTTCTACAGCTCGGACGAACTCGTACAGCTGAGTGTGCTCAAGAAGACAGATCGTGATGTTGAACAACGGATGCCCGTCAAGGTGACCCGTCACTTCGCAGAGCTTGCACGACATAGTTTGCCGATTCAGAAACTTGTCAAGGCAAGCCCTGATGAAACACTCGACCTTGCCGGTTCAGAAGACCCGGGTAACCAAATGGATTACTCACCGGTTGAAGGTCTCCTCCATAAATACGAGATGGGCCTTATGTATGTGGTTTCCACATGCTCTGCGCATTGTCGTTTCTGTTACCGCGAAGAGCTCATCGCGAGAAAAGAAATTGAACGAGCAGACGGCACAGTTGCCAAGAAGGGACTCGCAAAGATTCCAGAGATCGTGGCATACATTCATGAGTTCAATGATGCGGTAAAAGCGAATGGCGGTCGTCATCCGGTATGCGGCCGCGAGAAACTTCGTGAGATTCTTCTCTCCGGCGGTGACCCGATGGTGCTCAATAACGCCAAGCTTGCTGCTTGGTTCTCAGCGCTCGCTGAAGCAGGGATCGAGTCGATCCGTGTTGGCACCAAGGAAATGGCGTTCTATCCACAAAGGTTTGAAGAAACATTCTTCACGATGCTCGATGGGTTCCATGAAGCCTATCCAGAAGTCGGTATGCACTTTATGGTTCATTTTGAGCACCCAGACGAGTTCCTCGCGAAGGATGATACTGGTGAATATATCCGCGATGAGAAGGGGTTCTACGCTTGGGTACCAGAAACCGGCAGAGCGATGCGGAGCTTGCTCGAGCGTGGATGGATTACGGTCGAAAACCAGACCCCGATCATCAAGGACATCAATAACGATGTCGAAGCTCTCCGCATTATGCAGCGTGAGATGAAACGCGTTGGTGCGGACAATCATTACTTCTTCTGTGGCCGAGATATTGTCGCCTACAAAGCGTTCAACATCCCCATCGAAGAGTCATGGCGAATTCTCAACGAATCGCAAAAAGGTTTGTCGGGTGTTGAAAACCATGCGCGTCTTTCGATTACGCATTACAAAGGCAAAACCGAAGTCGTTGCGGTGACCAACGAGCCAATCCCTGGACTCAAAGGCAGCGAGAACGGAGTCTTGATTTTCAAACTTCTACGGAATGCTTCAACTGCGCCAGATCGTGGCAAGGTCTGTATCGTTGGGCGCAATCCAGAGGCAGCATGGTTCGATGATTACGAAGATCGAGTGCTTTTCGATGAAGCTGGTTTGTTCGATTACTCTCGTGTAACGAAAGTCACTGAGTAATGATCAACAAACAAGTCGCCAGTGCTGCAGAAGCAGTCAAGGATGTGTTTGACGGTGCAACGATTATGATCGGCGGGTTCGGTGAAGCCGGCAGCCCGATCGAACTGATTCACGCGCTGATCGATCAGGGGGCGAAGAACCTCACAGTTGCCAGCAACAATACTGGGTCAGGTGAGGTCGGGCTCGCGGCGCTGCTCAAAGCAGAACGCGTATCCAAGATCATCTGTTCGTTTCCGCGCACTGCAAACTCGACAGTTTTTCCTGATCTCTACAACAACGGCAAAATCGAGCTTGAACTTGTACCTCAGGGGACCCTCGCAGAGCGGATCCGCGCCGGGGGCGCTGGGATTCCCGCGTTTTATACACCCGCCGCAGTCGGTACACCATTGGCAGAGGGCAAAGAAACCCGATCATTCAATGGTCAAGACTACTTGATGGAGCATGGGCTCAAAGCTGATTTTGCATTCATCAAAGGACGAGCTGCAGACACCCACGGCAACATCGTGTACAACAAAACCGCTCGCAACTTCGGGCCAATTATGGCGATGGCTGCCAAGGTTAGTATTGTGCAAGTGAACGAAGTTCTCGAGCCTGGGCAAATCGATCCTGAGATCGTTGTCACTCCTGGAATCTTTGTGAATCGTGTTGTTGAGATCGCAAAACCAGTGTATGAATCAGAACTGGTTGCAGCAGGAGTCTCCTACCCATGAGCGAGCACACCCAAACCGTCGGCAGATCCCGTGAAGAGATGGCAAGCCGACTCGCGCAAGACATCCCCAACGGGTCCTTTGTGAATCTCGGAATCGGCATCCCCGAACTCGTTGCACGGTTTGTCCCCGAAGGCAGAACACTCATCTATCACACAGAGAACGGGTTGCTCGGGATGGGACCATCACCTGAAGACGGAAAAGGTGATCCAGAACTGATCAATGCAGGTAAGCGCCAAGTAAGTGCAAACCCAGGTTCAGCATTTTTTCATCATGCGGACAGCTTTTCGATGATCCGTGGCGGACATATTGATCTGTGCGTGCTTGGTGCGATGCAAGTTGCAAGTAACGGCGATCTCGCAAACTGGTCCACTGGTCAACCGGGTGCGATCCCCGCGGTTGGTGGCGCGATGGATCTCGTCGCAGGTGTCAAATCAGTCTATGTCATCACCCAGCACTGCACGAAGAACGGTGATCCAAAGCTCGTCGAACAATGCACCTTCCCCCTTACCGGGTTGGGGGTGATCTCTAGAGTGTACACAGACCTCGCAGTGATCGATATCACGGATCAAGGGTTCCAACTCGTTGAGCTGAGCCCGGGTGTTGATTTTGAGTATGTCCAAGAACGAACAGGCGACAAGTTGTTGCCTATTTTAAAGAGTTAAATGGATTCGCGTTATGAACACACCAACCCAACTCAGTAAAAGCGCCGCACTCTACGAGCGAGCACTCAAGGTACTTCCAGGTGGCGTAAGCAGAAACACCGTGCTGCGCAATCCGCATCCCGCATACGCCGATTTTGGTGAAGGTTGCTGGTTGACTGATATTGAAGGGGTGAAACGCCGCGACTTTGCCAATAACATGGCATCGCTCATTCACGGCCATGCAGATCCCGATACGGTTGATGCAGTCATCAAGCAGGTTGGAAAAGGTTCCGCGTTCACGATGGCAACTGAGATAGAGGTGCAATACGCTGAACATCTTTGTAGTCGGAATCCAGGGTTCGAGAAAATCCGATTCGTGAACTCAGGCACCGAAGCGCTCATGGTTTCACTCAAAGCATCGCGTGCATTCACAGGACGAGCAAAGATCGCGAAAGTCGAAGGCGCCTATCACGGCGGGTACGACTATGCCGAGGTGAGTCAAGCGCCAAATCCTGATACATGGGGAGATATCGATCATCCCAAGAGCGTTCCACTTGCTCACGGCACACCAGAGTCTGCACTTAATGATGTGGTCATTATCCCATTCAACGATCCCGAGCGTGCGATCAAGATTCTCGATGAGCATGCAGACCAACTCGCATGTGTACTGCTGGATCTGATGCCTCACCGTGTAGGACTGCGTCCTGCAGACCTAGAGTTTGTGACCGCGATTCGAGAGTGGACGACAAAGAATGGTGCACTACTTGTGCTCGATGAAGTGATCACATTCCGGACCGAGTTCGGCGGATTACAGACTCGATACGGGATTTGCGCCGATCTTACAGCGATGGGGAAAATGATTGGGGGAGGGTTCCCAATCGGTGCTGTCGCGGGGCGATCGGATGTGATGGATGTACTCAATCCTCGATCCAAAAAACTCCTGTTCCCACATTCAGGGACATTCTCTGCAAACCCAATCACTATGACTGCAGGCCTTGCTGCGATGAAACGGTTCGACATGCAGACAGTTGCAAGACTCAATGAACTCGCCGAGCGTGCAATGACAGGGATTGAAGACGCGATCCGTGAAACAGGGGCTGTTGCATGCGTAACGGGCGCGGGAACGATGTTCCGTGTGCATATGAAGGCGCAACCTCCTCAAAACTTCCGCGAGGCGTATCTGACCCCTGAAGAGAATGCTCGCCTCAATGCATTGCTTGAGCACATGTTCCAATCAGGGTTCGTGATGATCAACACCTGCACCGCAACGCTCTCTACACCGATGACCGAAAGCGATATTGATGCGCTTATTGCGGCATACAAAGAGGGATTCGTAAAAATGGTTGCTGCGAACTGAGTTACGCACGATCAAAGATTGTCGCGAGTCCTTGCCCGACTCCAACGCAGAGCGCTGCGAGTCCGTACTTGACATCAGTCCGTACCATTTCATGAATCAGAGTGGTTGCAATGCGAGCGCCGCTGCATCCCAGTGGGTGTCCGACTGCGATCGCGCCGCCTTTGACATTGAGCTTTGATTGATCTATATCCAACTCACGAGCACACGCGATTGACTGGGCTGCAAAGGCTTCATTGAGTTCGATCAGATCAAAGTCTTTGAGTGTAAGACCTGCACGATGGAGTGCTTTCTGGATCGCAGGGACCGGACCAACACCCATATACGCAGGATCCACACCCGCCGCTGCGCTCATGCCAACGAATGCCAGGGGCGTGAGTCCAAGTTCTTTGGCTCTACTTTCCTCGACGAGCAACAACGCAGAGGCGCCATCGTTCACACCTGATGAGTTGCCTGCGGTTACTGTTCCCGCATCATCGTTGGCGAAGACAGGTCGGAGTGTACTCAGTTTTTCGAGCGTCATCTCCGGGCGTGGATGCTCGTCTGTATCCACAACGACCGGGTTGCCCTTGCGTTGTGGGATTGAGATGGGCACTATCTCATCGGTAAACAATCCTTGTGCATGTGCCTTTGCCCATTTCTGTTGACTCGATATCGCGAACTGATCTTGATCTTCACGCGATATGTTGTATTTGCGGGCAACATTCTCCGCTGTCTCACCCATCGGGAACGGATGATGAAGCTCGGAGAGTTTGGGATTGATAAACCGCCAACCGATGGAGGTATCGTACATCTCTTGTGATCGTCCGAACGCGGAATCTGATTTGCTCAGAACATATGGCGCTCTGCTCATTGATTCCACGCCGCCGGCGATGAAGATGTCGCCGTGATTCGCTTCGATCATCCGGGCTGCGATGTTGATCGCATCGAGCCCAGAAGCACAAAGCCGATTGACGGTTGATCCAGGTACAGTCTCTGGAAGTCCTGCAAGCAGCGCCGCCATCCTCGCAACATTTCGGTTATCTTCACCCGATTGGTTCGCGGCACCAAAGTAGACATCGTCAATGAGACCCGGATCAATCTTCGATCGCTCTACCACGGCACGAATCACATGGGCAGCAAGATCGTCAGGTCGGATAGATGCCAAGGAACCGCCGTATCGACCGATCGGGGTACGCAACGCACAAACTACAGCAGCTCTTCTTTGCATACCTCATTATAGAACTCATACTCAGATTGGACCTCTAGAGTGTCCAGCTTCCATGAAGATTCGACTACGATTGTGGTATGAATGCAGAGACAGCAGAACTTATACCTGAAAGCCTGAGCGAGCTTTGGGATTTCTCAGATCCATCGACCAGCGGCAAACGATTTGTTCAGTTCCGTGAACGAGCAATCAACGATGGATTGATCGAACTCGCAGTTCTTGCAGAGACACAACTCGCTCGATCGTTGGGGTTAGATCGCAAGTTTGATGCAGGGTTCGCGATTCTTGATGAAATTGATCAAAGGTACCCAGATCAAAGCGGAGAGCTTGCGGTGCGTGTACAACTCGAACGCGGCCGACTATTCAACTCATCAGGGAAACAAGAGCTTTCAATCCCGCTATTCACCGGCGCATGGGAGGAGTCACTCCGAGCGGGACTCGATGCGTTGGCGGTTGACGCAGCGCACATGCTCGGGATTGTACTCGACGGCGAAGTAGGTATGGAGTGGAACGAAAAAGCACTCAAAATCGCAATGGCCTCATCGCAGCCTGCCGCCCAAAAATGGAAAGGTTCGTTGCTCAATAATATGGGTTGGTCATACCACAGCACACACAACTTCAAACGAGCAATGGAACTCTTTGAGCAAGCATTAGAGTTCAGGATTATTCAGGGAGCATCTTCACAAATCCGGATCGCAAGATGGAGCATCGGCAGATGTTTTCGCTCGATGGGACAACTGGATATCGCAATCTCAGTTCAACGCTCAATCGAAATGGATCCAGATGCAGACGGGTATGTCTTCGAAGAACTCGGTGAATGCCTCCAAGCGCAAGGCAATGTGCAAGAGGCGAAGCCTTATTTTGCCAAAGCCTACAGCATGCTTTCCAAAGATGTATGGTTGGTTGCCAATGAATCCAAGCGATTAGATCGGCTCAAAGTGTTGGGGCAATAAAAAACGCTCGAAGATCGAGCGTTGAGTGGTAGAAAGTTCAATCGCGAATCAGAGCAGTGATTCTGGGTTCTGCAATGACTCAACGATTTCCGCGAGCGCCAATGCAGCGGTTGCACCATCGACCACGCGATGATCACATGCCAAGCTCAATGGCATGACCTTACCAACCATCGCCTGACCGTCGCGGACAACCACGCCATCGTACGCTTTGCCGACGGCAAGGATCGCGACCTCAGGTGCATTGATCACCGGGGTTGCAAACTTGCCGGCATGTGAACCAACATTCGAGATTGTGAATGTTGATCCCATGAGCTGATCACGCGGGATCGATCGATCGCGGGCACTCGCTGCGATACCTGAGATTGCTTGCGCGATCTCTACGATATTCATTCGATCGGCATCACGGATTACAGGAACCATCAATCCATTCTCCGTATCGGTTGCGATCCCAAGATTCACAGCTGCATACTGAACGATCTGCTCGTTTGCTTCATCGACGATCCCGTTCATCGCACCGAAGTGCCCCGCGAGTGCTCTGGAAACCGCAGCACATACGAATGGCAAGAAACTGATCTTCACACCAGTTTGTGCAGTGACTTCCTTGCGGAGCGAGTCGATCGCGGTGACATCTGCCTCATCCATCACCGTAAAGTGAACCGCGGTGTTGACTGATTCACGCAACCGATTCGCGATCGTTCGACGGATGCCCTTGAATGGGATGTACCCCTCTGCATGTCCAGGCTGAACAATGCTCTGCTGAGCAGGGCTCGGGATCGGGCGATAAGCACCCGGCCCTTGATATCCCGGTGCGAAAGGCAAACCTTGTTGCTGGGGCGCCTGTGGTGGCATAGGTTGTGGGTAACCATACCCCGGAGGCGGTGGTGGAGGTGCATACCCATATGGGTACTGTGGAGGATATGGGTACGCCGGTGGTGGTGGTGCATATCCATATGCTTGCTGTTGCGGATATGCCGGTGGTTGCTGAATGTACTGCGCCGGTTGTGGTTGTTGCGGCGAGTAAGCGGGTGCAACCTGAGTCGTCGGTAAATTCAAAGGGCGACGCGTCTCCGCAGGACGAGCAGCAGGTGCTGCTGGTGCAGACGACGCTGCCGGTGCTTGTGCTGCAGGTGCAGGAATACTCGGTGCGACTGCAGGCTTAGCAGGCGCTGAGCCGTCAGCAGCATTGCGTACATCCTTTGCTGTCACACGGCCACCGATTCCGGTGCCGACGATGGTGTTGATGTCAACCCCGGCATCCCGTGCTTGACGACGCACCGCAGGTGATGCAAGCGCCTTGCCATCAGTCGAGGTCATCCCAGGCGTGTGATCGGACATCTGTCCAACAACCGAGCCCTGATCTTCTGGGCGTTCTTCCTCCGCAGATGCACTCGGTGCCGCAGCGGGTGTCGGTGCATCATCGGGACCACCTTCGTAGGTCACGAACGGTGCGCCGACCTTGATCGTGTCGCCGTCGTTGCCGTGGAGCGTTTTGATGGTGCCCGCGCGAGGTGATGGAACCTCAACAAGCGCCTTGTCGGTTTCCATTTCCGCGATCACTTCAAGCTCACCGACTGTGTCGCCTTCTTTGACCGTCCATTTGATGAGTTCGGCTTCTTCAAGCCCTTCGCCAAGGTCGGGGAGGATAAAGATGTTGGGATCTGATGATACTTTGCCAGCCATATGTTTATTCCTTCACACAAGTAGAGTGATGGGGGTGTCTATTTTTTTAGTACGCCAAGCATTCCGTGATGCCTTGCAAGATCCGTGGTGCCTCGGGGAGGTACTCGTTTTCAAGCTTGTAATAAGGCATGATCGTGTCAAACCCTGCGACGCGTTGGACGGGTGCTTCAAGGTTGAGGAAGCATTCTTCCATCACTCGCGCCGCGATTTCAGCGCCCAACCCACAGGTCAAGGGTGCTTCGTGTGCAACCACACAACGCCCGGTTTTGCTGACGGATTCTGCGATTGTGTCAATATCAAACGGGTAGATCGAACGCAGGTCGATCAACTCTACCGAGACATCCTCAGGCAAGTTGTCGATTGCTTCAAGCGCTTGGAACATGGTTGCGCCCCAAGTGACGACGGTCAGGTCATCGCCTTCGGAAACCACCTTGGCTTGCCCGATCGGGATCGTGTAATGCTCGTCGGGGACTTCTTCTTTAAATGTACGATACACACGCTTGGGTTCGAAGAAGATCACCGGATCAGGATCTGCGATCGCACTGTTGAGCAATCCCTTCGCATCGTAAGGCGTACACGGCATCACAACCTTCACGCCAGGGGAATGTGCATAGATTGATTCAGGTGAATCCGAATGGAGTTCGGGTGCATGGATCCCGCCGCCAACTGGAACGCGGACCGTCATCGGTACCGTGACTGCGCCGCGTGTTCGCGTCCGCATCCGTGCTGCGTGATTCACAAGTTGGTCATACGCAGGGCCGAGGAATCCCTCGAACTGGATTTCTGGGATCGACTTCATCCCCGCGATCGCAAGACCGATCGCGGTCCCCATAATGCCCGATTCATCGAGTGGGGTATCAACAACACGATCCTTGCCGTGCTTTGCTTGAAGTCCATCAGTGGCGCGAAAGACGCCACCGTTGAGTCCGATGTCCTCACCGAGCATGATGATGTCCTTGTCCGCAGCGAGTGCTTGGTCAAGGGTCGAAGTGATTGCTCCGACGAGTGTTTGTACTGCCATATCAAATCTCCTCATGCAGGTCGCATGTGGTGTGTGTTCGAAAGTCGTTTATGCGTTCTGATGCTGTGCTTGAAGACCGATCTGCGACGGGTTCCGTCCGATCGAAGTTGTCCGCATCGTGTCGCGTTGTCTTTTGAGATCTTCAGGGATCTCGGCAAACATGTAGTTGAAGAAATCAGACTTGTCCGGCGCGGGCACCGAGATCGCAGCCTCAATAACCTCTTTGACGATGGTCTCGGCGCGTGTGTCGAGTTCTTCTTGTTTCTTATCGTCCCAGACACCAACCGATTCCATGTACTTGCGTGTACGAATCAATGGATCGCGCTCGACCCATTGTTCGAGTTCTTTGGGATCACGGTATCGGCTCGCATCGTCCGCGGTCGTGTGATCTGCGAGGCGGTAAGTCACGCCTTCGATGAACGATGGACCTCCGCCTTCGATTGCACGCTTGCGTGCATCTTGGGTTGCTTTGTACACCGCGAAGATATCGTTTCCATCAACACGAATCGTTGGCATGTCATACGCGATCGCTTTTTGAGCAACCGTCGCCGAGTTCATCTGTTGTTCGCGAGGAAGCGAAATCGCCCATGAGTTATTCTGGCAGTAGAAAATGGTTGGCACTTGCATCACGGACGCGAAGTTCATCGCGTTGTGGAAGTCGCCCTCTGAGGTGGCGCCATCACCGAAGTAGGTGATGACCGCTGCGTTTTCTTGCTTGCGTTGTTTCATCGCCCAAGCGATGCCCGTTGCGTGGAGCATGTGCGTCCCGATGGGGACCGAAAGCGGGGTGATGTTTACACCTTCTGGGAACTGCGATCCGCGTTCGTCGCCCATCCAGTATTGGATGACCATATGCATCGGCATGCCGTGCATGAACAACGCTGCATTCTCACGGTACGAAGGCACGATCCAGTCATTGCCCTTCACCATCGCCAGCGCCGAACCAACCGCGTTAGCTTCCTGTCCCTTATTCTGCGGGTAGGTGCCCATGCGTCCTGAGCGCTGGAGCTTAAATGCAATATCGTCGAGCGCCCGGCAGACTCGCATCTGCTCGTAGAGATACACAACATCATCGTTGCTGAGCGTGTCTTTGGCGAGTTTCTTATCGAGCTTTCCAGTCTCATCGAGGATCTGGAGATGCTCGATCTTGGCTTCAAATACAGTATGGTGAGGCATGGTGTCTCCTACAACCCGGTTCATTGCAAACTCATGCGGTCAACGATCGCGCATCCGTCGTTTCAATGGCGGCGGGGCGAACAAGAGCCAACTCACCGGGGTGGATAAGTATAGGTCACAAAAGCCAAAATATCAGATATCAGACAGCCGGTGTTCTGAGTCGTTTGAGGACTCGAAAAATTAGGAATCCTGATAACAAAATGATACCAATAAGGGCGATTGTTGGTAAGTGAAGATATCCTGAACTTAACGGGATCCTCGGTGGGGAAGTTGTTTCTTCCCAGTCATCCCAGAAATCAGGATGTGTATCAGGATGCAAACCCAACGCGAGTTGTTCGGTGATAAAAAAGTTTCTCCGGGCTACCCATCCGTCAGCTTCAGCTCTGGCTCTCATGAAATAGGATTCCATCGTTGACATGGCGCTATTCTTTGATAAGCCAAGTGGGTTGGATTTTTCAAAATTCTTTGAGAGTGATTGGTGCCCGGTGTTGAGGAGTTCATCTACTCTCATTTGTGCCAGAGCTGCGACAACAGCATCGCCTTGATCAGAGAGTGCTCGAGATAAAGCATTGAATATGTCAACGCTCTCCCATGCAGCCCCAAGTGTAATCAGGCCTGAGAGTCCTTCTACCGCATCAGAGTAGCCAGCCTTCTCAAGAGATTTGCTAGGGAAGCCATCGACAGAAATTCTCTCGCCAGATTCATTCCTCACAATCACTTGCAATAATCCAGGTAGAGGCAGTTCATTCCAATCAGTTAAGATCCAATCAATTGCGAGTAGTTGATACCGTTCACGCCCGAAATGTGCGTCTGGATTCGACTCAATCGCCGCAGCAATCAACTCGCGCGATCGTTCAACATCGTTCAAGTCTGATCGATCCGCATGGGCGCCCAGCCAGCGATGAATATAAAAAGTACCCAAGTTCGCAAGATACCTATATTCATGTTCTGAAACATCGCTCCCTTCCGCAGTAAGGCGGTCGAGCACGATTCGTTTCTGTGCCATCCACTCAATCGCATCATCATGCCGATTGAGCCGATCGCAGGCAACCCCTGCATTATCATACATCTCAAGATCATCCGGCGAATCCACGACCTCATCTTTTACCCTGTCAAGCCGTACTTGATAATACAAATCTGGGAACCGATCAAATCGTCCAGTGATAACCTTTGTGATCCCAGGTGAGTTCCGAGCTTCAGCAGCAAGCGAGTCATTATCCCATAGGCACCCGTTGGTCTTATGGCCACCCATCGTCGATTGTAACAAGGCAGCCACGCCGAAGATCAATACGATAATTGTCAATGCCGGAAATGAATCGCGTTTCATGATGGTCCCCATCCGCATGAAGCTGTATCAAGATACTCTACGCGAGTTGCACGCATCAGTTGCAAGAAAAAACGCCGGGAAGATTCCCAGCGTCTGTAATCAAATTTCCTATCAATGATCAAATCAAAGAGTCAGAGCTGTGCGATTGTTTCTTCCATCGCTGCTCGCCCGTTTGAGCCAGCATCTTGCGTGCTGGTTCCAGGGAACTGTTTGATGTGATCCTGCTTGAGTTCCCGCCCGGTGCCCTTGGAACTTGGTGAACTCTCTGGGATCGCGAACTTCTTGTTGTCAAGGGTGTCGGAGTGAGCAAACGCCAATTCTGCAGCCTTGAGCATCGTGTCGTCCGCATTTTCATGCAACTCACGGAACGCCTGATGGATCGCGAGTTCTGCGACATCGAAGAAGTGAACCGCAGCTGCCTTGTTGCGTTCGAACTCGGTGCCCGATTCACCATTGCGGATGTCCTTATCGAGACGCGAAAGTGTACATGACCAAGCATGGAGGTACATCGCCGCATCAGACAAGCGGGCCTGGGTTGCTTGTGCGGTGACAATCGCAACATCTTTCTTCTTTGAGATCACCTTGAACTGATAGGTCAGCTCTGAGATCAGCTTGGTCATCCTTGCTGCAGATGCACGCAATGATGGATCAATCTTGTTGACAGTTGGTGCTTTCTTCCGCATTCCGAGGAACACTTCCATGCCCAAGGGGATTGCTGCTTTGAGCATGGTCCCGGTGAACTTCTTATTATCCGCCATCTCCTTGATGCCGAGCATTTTTTCTGCGAGCTGCTTGCCACCGTATGCGAAGATAAATGATTGCATGACTTCGTTGGCGCCTTCAACAATGGTGTTGATGCGTGAATCGCGGAAGATGCGTTCGAGTTCATTCTCAGTCATGGTGCCTTCGCCGCCCATGATCTGCATCGCGTTGTCGACTGTGCGCCATCCCATTTCGGAACAGAACACTTTGCAGATCGCGGTTTCAAGCATGATGTCATCATCATGACGATCAAGCATCCCGGTGGTCATGTACAGCACCGAGTCCATCGCGTAACACAATGCACTCATGTACGCAACACGCTTCTGCACAAGCTCAAAGTCCGCGATCGGACGCTTGAACTGGTATCTGGTCTGTGACCACTTGATCGACTGATCCATCGCACGCTTCGCACCACCGAGCATCCCCGCGGAGAGTGTACATCGCCCGTAGTTCAAACAGGTCAGCGCCAAACCCAAACCCTTGCCCTCTTTATGAAGCAAGTTCTTGCGTGGGACTTTTACATTGGTGAACTTGATGCGTGCCTGCCAGGTGCCTCGGATACACATCTTGGATCGATTCTTCGAGAAGATTTCGATCCCTTCCATGTCCGGAGTACAGATCACCGCGCTCACGCGAGGCTTGCCGTCAATCTGCTGAACACCCATCACGGTAAATAGACCAGAAATAGCGCCCGAGGTTGCCCATTTCTTTTCACCATTGACGATGTAGTACTCGCCGCACTCAGAGACATCGATGGTTGTTTCTTGACCGCCCGCATCACACCCGACCTGAGGCTCTGAAAGACAGAACGCACTGAGCCACTCGCGTGCAAGCTTCGGCAAGTACTCCTTCTTCTGGTCGTCCGTGCCGTAAAGCATCACCGCTTTACAACCGATTGATTGATGCGCAGAAACCATCACCGCGGTTGAACCACAGTATTTTCCCAGAGTTTCGAGAATCCGGTTATAGCTCGTAATCCCCATGCTCAATCCGCCAAACTCCTTGGGGATGGTCATGCCGAGCACACCCATATCGAAGAGTTTTTTGATGACCCATTCAGGGATGTACTGCTCTTGATCGATCTCGATTGAGGGATGCTCATTGATCATGTACTCTTCAACTTGTGCAACAAGTTGGTCACATTCAGCAGTTTCTTCAGGTGAAGTCTTTGCGATCTCAGGGTATGGAAAGTACAACTCCTCGCGGAAGTTGCCCCAGAACAAGTTCTTGACCGCACCCATTGTTGAAGGTTCAGGACCGAGGATCTGTTCCGCATCCGCAATCATCTCCGCATCGCGTGATGAGATACCCTTCATATTCTTGAGATCTGCCTTGTTGACTTCTGCCATTTTTGTACTCCTCGATCAATGTTGAATCGTCAATGCGACTTTGTATCGCATCGCCGTTTAGTCTTACTTTTTCGTTGGTTTATTCGAATTTGAAAAGAATGCTTCGATCGCTTCTTTCGCGGGTGCGGTGTTGCGTAACTCGACAAGATGATCACGCTCTGCTTGCAACGCGGCGGACCATCCCGAGTTGATGCCAACCTTGATTGCATCGAGAACTGAGTTCGCGTGCAGGGAACCGTCAAGATCATCCGAAACATCGTTCATCGCAGCTTCGATGGTGTCGGTGTTCATCGTCTGGATACACCGAGATGGTGTCCCTGTCCGATTGGGTTTGCTCTGACCACTCAACCAAATCTTCGCGGTATCAATCAACTCATCGCGCGTCGCACAAGTCGCGTCGAACATACCGAGATTCTTTGCATCCATAGACTTGAACGGGATTCCGTTTGCCGTCGCGAGCATCGCAGCGTTAGGGTCTATCCGCGCCGGAAGCAGGTTGGTGCCTCCCCATCCTGGACAGATTTTTAATCCTGCTTCAGGCAATCCGATGATAAACTCGCGTGCCTCTGGATCAGGATTGATCATCGCGATGAGTCCATCGCAGTGCATCGCCAGTTCGAGTCCGCCACCGAGGGCCACAGAATGAATTGCTGCAGCTGTTGGACAAGGTAGGTCTGCAATCTTCTGGAACACCTTGGCGCCATACTCAAGATAGGTGTGCAATCCTGCATCAGTAAGTGCCATGATCGCTTTGAGATCAGCACCCGCAACAAACGCTCGTTCGGCGCCCGACGCGAGAATAAAACCATCAAGATCATCCGGAAGCGTATCGAGTGTTGCATCGAGTTGTTCGAGCAACTGCTGTTCGATCACCACCACCGGGCGTCCGGGTTGAATGAGTGTCAGGGTCGCGATTTTGGCGCCGTTAGGTGCCGTACTGAGTTCGATTGGTAGTAGTTCGCTGGCCATGGGATATTGATGTCCGTGTCTTGCGAAATCCAGCTTAGAAAAACAGCTTTGAGGATGTACAACATCGCCCAAATACACCCCGGTTCGCAGCCCAGCATGTCCGCAATCGTATGCAATCCACCTTCAATTAGACACTACCAGCAAGAGATCCTCTTCGTCGAGCATTTACCGTGTAAGCCGGGCTGCTAATGAAGCTTGCGCTTCTGGCGTCGCTAGAACGGATGCACTGAGTTTGGCGCCCTTGAGCAAGATTGCTTCATCAAAGGAACCGTCGATCTCATTGAGCAGGTTTTTCGTCGCAGAAAGTGCTTTCGGGCCACCGGTGGCAAGACGATCCGCGATCGTTTTGGTGAGTTCGGCAAGTCCTTCGCGATCATCTGCAAGATGATCCACAAGTCCGATCTCATACGCCTGTTCGCCGCTCATTACACCACCCATGAGCATCGCCTTGCGAGCGACACCGCCTCCGAGTTTCTTCACCACCCAAGGCGCAATGACCGCTGGGCAAATACCAAGATCAACCTCCGGGAATCCGAGCTTTGCATCCTTATGTGAGATTGTCACATCGCACACACATGTCAATCCGCAACCGCCTCCGATTGCAGCGCCGTTGACCGATGCAACCGTGACCTGCTTGAGCTTCCGAATCTTGAGGGTTAACTCTGCCAAACTCGTTAAGAGTTGTTCCCCCAGTGCTGGATCACCCGAGAGTTCGATAAGCACCGCTTTGAGATCCATCCCCGCGCAGAACGCGCGTCCAGCGCCTGTGATCACAAGCACACTCGCGTCGGATGTTGCTACCTGATCGACTGCTTTATGCATCCCGTCAAGAATTTCGATGGACATCGCGTTGCGTGCATCAGGGCGATTGATGATGAGCGTTGCGATCAACCCTTCAAGTTCAAGAATTACTGGTTCAGACATGTTCGTTTCCTTCTTAACCCCAAAGGGCAGCAAGTCGTTCTTGTTCTTCAGGAGTTCCAGTCAATGAGAGTGAAGTCTCCAGACCCTGTTGCGCATTGTTCGTCATCGGTTCAACAATTTCGTTGAGCCATGCCTTGGTCGCTCCGCACGCGATCCCCGGCTTTGATGCAAGCTCATGTGCGATCTCGATACATTTGCATCGCACATCGTCGCGATTCGGGACTGTTTCATGCACCAGACCAATTCGCTTTGCTTCGACTCCCGAGATCAACTCCGTATCGACGAGCCGCGTTCGCACCGCACCAGGTGATATTGATGCCATCATAAACGCTGCGGAAACCGCAGGTGAAACCCCGATCTTAACGACCGGATATCCGAGCTTTGCATGTTCATCCGCGATGACGATATCCGCGCCGCCGAGAATGGCACAACCACCTGCAACCGCAGCGCCGTGGACCCCAAGGACAATCGGAATTTCAATCGCACGCATTGTGCGCACAACTATAGATAATCCGGTGAGCAACTGACGCATGGTTTCGCCGCTCGGATCGTCTGCACATTGTTTCAGATCAAACCCTGCACAGAATGTCTTGCCTTCACCCAGAATTACAAGGGCGCGAACATTTGTCGCTTGATTCTTTATTTCAGCTTCGAGCCTCGTCAGCATCTCAGGTGTCATCGCGTTTCGTTTATCAGGTCGATCAAGCGAGAGTATCGCGATTTGTTCCTGAATCTGTACTTTGAGCATTAGATCAACCCCGATGCAAACTCTGACGCTTCAACCAGTGTTGAGTGATCAATAGTAGTGGACAATCCTGCATCCATGATCGTCTGTACTAATGAGAGTGTCGAGATATTCCCCGGTGCTCGAGAATCTTCAGTCGATGCGTACGGGCACCCGCCCAATCCGCCTGCTGATGAATCAAAGGACCGCACTCCAAGATCCAGCGCCATGCGCACACATTCGCTTGCGTGTCCGAAAGTATCGTGCAAATGCAATGTCAAGCTCGGTTCCCCAAACGAGTTGGACGGTTCCCCGTCTAAACGATCAATCGCTTCCATGATCACCGGTTCGATCAGTTCGGGTGTCGCAGCGCCGATCGTGTCACCAAGATCAATCTCGTCGATCCCCATTGCGAGCAATCGAGTCATCACATCGCCGACCGCTTCAGGGTTGATCATCCCATCAAACGGACATTTCACAATACAAGAAATGTAACCACGAACCATCAACCCATGCTCGTGCGCTCTTGCAACCACAGGCTCAAACCGCTGAAGGGTTTCCTCGATCGTCGCGTTCGTGTTTTTAAGCGCAAACCCTTCCGATGCAGCAGTAAATACAGAAACCTTATCAATCAAACGCTCGATCCCGTGATTTTGTCTTGCCGCTTGATTGACCTCGATCGCAGCATCCAACCCGCGTTCATTGGGAACCAGCGCCGAATACATCACGCCTGCTGGTTTGCTTGAAGCAATCAGGTCAAAGACCTCCGCAGCATCCCCGAGCTGGGGAATCCATTTGGGACTCACAAAGCTTGAAACTTCAACCTCAGCGACGCCGGTGCGCTGCACCAACTGTGCAAGTTGCGCCTTCTTCGCAGTCTCCACAATTACAGTTTCCGCTTGTAAACCATCGCGAGGCGAAACATCCGTTATCCGTACATTGTTATTCACGAATGAATCTCCAATCAGTTCAAACCTGAAGCACACCCATCTTGAACGCAGGTGAATAATCCCATCCCTGATTCGCACTCCGCAGCGCTTCGATCAGTTCCTCTCGCGTCTTGTGAGGCTCAATAATCCGATCCACCCATCCGCGCGCCGCACCATGACGAATATCCTGCTGCTCGTTGTACGAATCACGCACCGCATCAAGAATAACCTTGTGGGTTTCCGCATCGATCTCTTCACCCTTGCGTGCTCTGGATCGTTCTTCGATCATCGCAAGCACCCCAGTTGCTGAGTTTGCACCCATCACTGCACACTTGCTGCCCGGCCATGCGAACGCGATGTACTGATCAAACGCTCTGCCGCACATCGCGTAGTTGCCCGCGCCAAACGAACCACCCGTGATCACGACGAGCTTGGGCACAACACAGTTACTCATCGCGTTGACCATCTTCGCGCCCGATCGGATAATCCCGCCTTGCTCTGAGTCCCGTCCGACCATGAATCCGGTTGTATCGTGAAGGAATACCAAAGGCACCTTGCGTTGATTACAGTCCATGATAAATCGTGACGCTTTGTCTGCAGAGTCATCGTAAATCACCTTGGGCATGTTTGTCGATTTGCTTGGTCCTGCTTTGCCCCCGGGCATCTGACGGGTTGAGAGCTTGCATTGGTTTGCTACAATCCCGACCGGCATGCCTCCGATGTTGGCATAACCACAGACGAGTGATTCGCCGAAGGTTGCTTTGTACTCATCAAAGTCTGGTTCGAGTGTTTTATGTCCCTCATTGTTGGGCATCGCCCGCGAGTCAACAATGCAGTTGATGATGTCTTTCACATCGTACTGCTTGCCCGGTTCATCGGTGTAGATGTCATAGAGATCATTTCCATCACGAAATGATTGGATATTGGTATCACTGATTTCTTCACAGTTCGCGTCGGGGTATTTGCTCACCAAAGAACGCAATCGTTGTAAACAGGCTTCGTCTGTTGGCTCATGGAAATCAATCGTGCCTGCAATCTGCGCGTGCATGGTGGCGCCACCGAGTTCTTCGTCGGTCACATCTTGACCGATCGCTGCTTTGACCAATGCCTGCCCCGCGAGATACAAACCTGACCCTTCGGTCATGAGAAGCGTGTCGCACATCACTGGCAAGTACCCGCCCCCTGCGACACAGAACCCCATGATCGCGGCGATCTGTGGAATCCCATCCGCACTGATTTTCGCATTATTCCTGAAAATTCGTCCAAAGTCGTCTGTGTCGGGGAACACATCTTCTTGCATTGGAAGATAGACACCCGCCGAGTCAACCAGATAGAGCAACGGTAGATTTGCCATGTGCGCCATTGTCTGGGCACGAATAATTTTCTTGCAGGTCATCGGGAAGAATGCACCAGCTTTCACTGTCGCATCATTTGCGATGATCATGTGTTTTTTGCCCGCAACGGTCCCGATACCAACGACTACACCTGCTCCTGGTGCGCCGCCCGCTTCTTTATACATCTCATACCCTGCCCAGAGCCCCAGTTCTTGGAAGTGGGTATCGCCGTCAACGAGCAGGTCGAGCCGCTCACGCGCAGTCAGCCGGGATTTGGCATGTTGGCGTGCGATTGCTTTCTCGCCGCCCCCGAGTTTGATCTTTGCTTCGATTGCCAAGAATTCGTCGGTTCGTGTTCGCAGTGTAGATTGGGTATTACTCATGGTCGTAGAGGATAGGTGACATAGACAGATTCTTCCGACTTGCTCTCGGATCGATTTCTGATTACCCTATCTCCATGAACCAATACTTCACACGCTGTCTGACCCATTTCCTATCTCTCTGTCTTCTGGGAGGTTGGGCAATCACGACCCATGCTGCCCCAGACGAAAAAAGTGAAACAGACACCCCGCCCGCATTTGTGGTCTATCCAGACAAATCATCCGTTACCTACCACAGCATCACAATCAACGGCGAACTCATCAACTACCAAGCAACCGCAGGGACCATCACCCTTGCGAGACTTTCAGGCGAGCACGAACCCACCGCCCAGATGTTCTACATTTCCTATAAGAAGATCAATGAGAAAGGATTTGATGACCCAAATGACGGCACATGGATCGAGCCTACATTCCCAGATCCAGAGGGTCGGCCTGTCACCTTCAGTTTTAACGGTGGTCCAGGATCAAGTTCGGTCTGGCTCCACCTCGGAGTGTTCGGTCCTCAGCGTGTCAACCCAATCGATGACTTTGGGAATCCTGGCCCGCCGCCATATGCGCTTGTTGAGAATGAATATTCATTGCTTGATCAATCAGACTTTGTATTCATTGATCCGATCGCAACGGGATACTCGCGTGCTGAAAAGGACAACAACCCAAAGGATTTTCATGGGGTAAGCAAAGACATTGAGTCCGTCGCAGAGTTTATTCGGATCTATCTCGGAAAAGAGAATCGGTGGGGGAGTCCAAAGTACATCGCGGGGGAATCCTACGGATCAACCCGTGCCGCTGGTCTCGTTGACGAGCTTCAGAATACACACGGCATATCCCTCAACGGTGTTGTGCTCATCAGCGCCATCATGAATTTTCAAACGGCACTGTTCGATATCGGGAATGATGTTCCATATCCGCTCTACCTCCCGTCCTACGCTGCAACTGCTCGTTTCCACGATCAACTCGCGTCCAAGTACCAGAAGATGGATATCGAGAAGTTCCTCCGTGAAGTCGAAGAATTTGCGATGACCGATTACACGCTCGCACTTGCTCAAGGAGACCAGTTGAGTGAGAAGGATCGTGAGAAAACCGCTGAAAAAATCGCAGGCTACACCGGACTCACCAAGGAGTATGTCCTGCAGACCAATCTCCGCATCACCATGCCAAGATTCCCCAAAGAACTTCTCCGCGACGAGGGTAAAACCATCGGGAGACTCGACTCACGATTCACTTCATGGGACCGAGATGACGCGGGAGAATCCTACGAGTTTGACCCCTCATATACCGCTATTCAGAGTATCTACACCGAAGGAATGAATGCCTATCTGCGTGAAGATCTGAACTATGCAAGCGATATGCGTTATGAGATCCTCACCAATGTTTGGCCTTGGTCATTCCGAGGGGTGGGGGACAACAGGTACCTTAATGTTGCTGAACGATTGCGAAAAGCAATGCACAAGCGCCCAGACATGAAGGTATTTGTTGCCAATGGCTATTACGATCTCGCGACACCCTATTTTGCAACCCAGTACACCATCAATCACATGTTCTTAAGACCAGAGGTTCGAGACAATATCCAGATGCACTATTACGACGCGGGGCATATGATGTACGCCCAGCGAGACATGCTCGCGAAACTCAAAGACGATCTTGACGGGTACTATCAATCCCGCACGGAATAACTCCTCATGTTTTCAATTCCCACGCTCCCCCCAATTGAAGGTTTTCATCCGTTCGTCGTCCATTTTGCACTGGGGATCTTGCTCAGCGCCTGGGTCCCGATGGTGCTCGGGTTGTTGGACCGAAAGCGCAGGATGTCATGGTTTCGTGCAGGGCTCATGATGATCATCATGGGGACCCTGTTCACATTCGCAGCCGTCTTTACGGGTGAATCCGCGGAGGGAGTTGTCGATCACAGCTCAGAACTGGTTGAACACGCGATCCATGAGCATGAAGAACTCGCCGAGCTTTCACGCTTGCTGTTTGTAGGTGTGATGGTGATTTACTTTGTCGGAATGTTGATGTACTGCAAGGTCGGTGAGGCAAAGAAGAAAAAAGTCGGTTTGCTCTGTGCTGTACTCGTCGGGATAAGTTACAGCCTTGCTTCACTCGCGCTGTCCAACGCCGGACATCAAGGTGGTCTGCTCGTCCACGAACATGGACTCCATGCACCCATTGCCAACACAGATAAAGCAGCTGAAGGGCACTTAAGCAATGACAATCACGAAGATGATGATTGATAAACATTGTTGAGGCAACGAGATACAAAAACTTTTACCCAAACGACACCCTGACATTGACAAGCTGTTTGGTATCTGGTATAGTCCTCCCGTCAGGCTCGCGTGCAGCACCGCCCCTGACCGGATTTGGGGTTGATAAGGACATCAATCTCGCCCGATTCTGTGCTGATCCCCGTGCGCCCACAAGGTTGAGATTCGGATCATCGTGATCCTCGTCAATATCACCCGAGGCCCCGCATGGCAAGCCTGAAAGGCAACGACATTATGGCCAAGTCAAAAAAAGCAATCGAACATAAGCCCATCCCCGCAAACGAAGCGCAAAAGAAACAAGCGCTCGACCGGGCGCTCGCTCAGATCGACCAAGCATTCGGTAAAGGCTCGATCATGCGTCTCGATGAAGACGCATACAACAACATACCAGGTATTTCCACCGGTGCCCTCTCGCTCGACCTCGCACTCGGCGGCAAAGGCATCCCCCGTGGACGCATCGTCGAAATCTTCGGACCTGAGTCTTCCGGTAAAACAACACTCGCGTTGACTGTGCTCGCACATGCTCAAAAAGCCAACGGCGTCGCGGCCTTTATTGACGCTGAGCATGCACTCGACCCATCATGGGCAAACAAAATCGGGGTGAATATCGATGACCTCCTTGTTTCTCAGCCAGATACCGGCGAACAAGCACTCGAAATCTGTGAGCTGCTCGTTCGTTCAAACGCAGTTGATGTCATCGTGGTTGACTCCGTCGCTGCACTGATCCCGCGTGCAGAAATCGAAGGTGAAATGGGTGATGCAGTCGTCGGTCTCCAAGCAAGATTGATGTCGCAAGCAATGCGGAAACTCACCGGCGTGATCGCCCGTTCAAACTGTACCGTCATTTTCATCAACCAGATCCGAGAAAAAATCGGTGTCATGTTCGGTTCGCCAGAAACCACCCCAGGCGGGCGAGCACTCAAGTTCTATTCATCAGTCCGCCTTGATATCCGTCGAACCGGTTCAATCAAAGAGGGCGATGTTGCAGTGGGGAATCATGTCCGCGTCCGCGTGGTCAAGAACAAGGTGGCACCTCCATTCCGTCAATCCGAATTTGATATCATGTTCAACGAGGGAATCTCAATCAACGGCGACCTCGTTGACCTGGGTGTCGAAGAGAAAATCATCCAGAAATCCGGCGCATGGTACTCCTACGGCGAAATGCGCATGGGACAAGGTCGTGAAAAGGCAAAGGAGTTCTTGGCAGAGAATCCAGATCTCTTCGCCGAAATCCGTGAGAAGATACTCGATATCCGCCTACCTAGTCGAAACAAAGCTGAAGAAGAAATGGTTACCGAGACACCCGAGCCTGAGTTCGCTGCTGCAGAGTAAGCAGAGAACAATCAGCATCTTCGGATCCCGAATCAAGCGACTTAGGGTTGCTTAATTTGAGCTGGGTGTCAATGATCTATCCGCTGCGGATGTGGCGGAATTGGTAGACGCGCTTGGTTCAGGTCCAAGTGGGAGTAAAATCCCGTGGAGGTTCGAGTCCTCTTATCCGCACTTTAAACGAGCTCTTCGGGGCTCGTTTTTTCAATGGTATGTATCAACACTACTGAAAGAGAAGACATCAGTTAATTAGGAGTGCAAAGTACCGTGTAACAACGTAAAGGCGAGCATCCGGTGAGTCTGAGTCGATATGCAAAGTCGCGTATGGATGAAAATGTGTGGTTTCCATCTCCGTAATGGAAAAGTCGAGATTCGAGTATCTCAAAGCCTTCCTGCTGCAGGAATTGGTTGAGTTCGTGGACGGACCATTCGCGAATATGTTCTTTCATTGGGCTGCACATCGACTGTCGTCCACGAAGCCTGTGTCGATCTGGGGTGCTGATGAGTATCTTTGAATCGGAATGGCAAACAGATCGTATATTCTTGAGCAATATTCGAGGGTCCGCGAGATGCTCAATGACATCAGCGCAAATGATGAGATCAAAGTTGCGATCGCCCAATGTGTCATAATGATCCAGATCGGCAACCTGAAACCTGATCTGCTCATGAAGTCTTTGTGCAATGACGACCGCATTCTCAAGATCAGCGCCCACAACATCAGCGCAAAATGGCTGAATGAATTTCGCAAGTTTGGTTCCAGGGCCGCACCCAATATCAAGCACACTTGAAACACTCAGTTTGGAAATGAGCGAAGCTGCCCACCGATAGACATGTTGTTGATACATCGCGGATGTAGCGATCCGCTCTGTATTCCAGTAGGGGGCTGTGTTGAACTCGTCGTGGGATTCGATTGATCGTTGTTGTTGGTATTGTGCGGGCAGGCAGAAGAGCTCAGGGGAAGGGATAGAAGGTGACTTGTTCATTGCTGTACAAGATATGCGATTTCATCACGAAAAGGTAGTTGACAGCATGAGGATTTGTTCCAAATTTGTAATGCGAAGAAAACCAAAAATGAAAACCGCCCGGCGTGCAACCGGGCGGCTTGAATGATCACCAAGATCGAATTGACTCATTGAGTCTTACTCAGTGTCAGTTGGGACTGTTGCAAACTCACTGAAATCAAACGCTGATTTCGATGAATCAAACAACTCTTCCACACCCGTTGGTTGGGTGAACTGAGTTGGCATTGCCAATCGGTTATCCCAGTTCCGCTGAGCGGTAACCTGGAATGATTGAGCAGCAGTGTTCAAACGCGAGAGTGCGGCGAGTGAAAGCTCTGAGTAGGTTGCTGCTTGCGCTGCAGCCATTTCAGTGCGTGCGAGCTGTTGCTGACCTTGTGCATACACATCAGCGTATGCACGATTGCGATCAGCATCGGTCATCGCAACACGATGATCGAAACGAGTGCGGACACTCGATTCACGAGCTGATGCAACGGTGAACTCACGGGTTGATGATGCCAATGCGATTTCTTGATTCGCCTGGATTTCCCCACGAGCAGCAATATCGTGTGCTCGTTGCATGCCAAGCTCTTCGTCTGCAACCGCAAACATGCGAGTCACCTCAGCATCGCGAAGCAGCTCGCCCGCGGATGCGAGGTACTCAAGGTACTCGATATCCGCATTTGATTGCTTGCGTGATGCAATGTGACGAGCAGTCAACTCAGTCGTGTTGGCAACCGCGATGCGTTCGAATGCATCTGCCATTGCCAATCCTTCGTTGTAGTTTGCTTCCGCGATCGCGATAAAGCTCTTGGTGCCCTGGTTGAGACGAGCGAGTTCAGCTTCCAGAATCTGGACGCTTGCATCGATCTCGTTTCTCATCTGAGCAACAACAGCACGCTGTGATTGCTCAAGCGAGCTTGCTTCTGCAAGCAACTGAGCACTCTTTGCTTCCCCGCGACGCCCTGCTGCATCGCGTTGAACCATCGCAGATGCGATCTTGGATTCGCCGATTCGCTTTGCTGCGTCTGCTTGTGCCAAGAGTTGCTTGACCTGTGCTTCCTTCTTCTTGCCCAAGGTAACCGAGTTGCCACGAAGGGTTTCGATTGAAGCAAGCACCTCTGTCCGGCCGCTCTCCGCGTCGACCAATGAACGATTGCGTTCGGTCTCAGCAGTTGCGATCAATGAATCAGACTTGGTCAGCATCCGTGAAACATCAGCATTTGATTTCTGCTCAAATGCTTCGATGGAAGCAACTGTTGCGTGGAAATCTGCCTGCTTGCTTCCCCACCAGTCATTGAACTTGCTGAGTTCTGCATCGCGATGTGCGATCGCATCAAGACGGTTCGCGTCTGCTGACTGGCGGAGCTGTGACGCTTTGGCAAGCCCGATCTTAAATGCTGCAATACGATCAGCTTCGATGTTGGTAGGCTTCGATTCAGCCTTTGCGAGCTTAGGAGTAGAATCACCCGCACTTGTCGAGTCTTTTGCTTCAGTTGTGTTGCTCGGGATTACAAAGCTGCCCTTGCGTGCTTGCTCAGCAAACTCCTTGGAGAACTTGGCAGTAAGTGAAGATGCCTGAGCGAGTGACTCTGCTTCGATTTTCTCTAGTTCGCTTTCTGCCAATGCACGATCATGCTCTGCTTCCTTGTGGAGTGCTGCAACGCGTGCATCGGTTTCAGCTTTTACAAAGGCGCTGCGAGTGATGTGCTCCTGGCGTTCTGCCTGAGCAAGCGTGTTGCTGATGTCAGCCATTGACTTGGTGTATTGGCTCGAGATCCATTGCTGCGCTTCCTCGAAAGTTGTTTGTGCCGATGCGAGTTTCGCATTTGCATCTGCACTGAGTCGTGCAGCATGCGCACGATCTTGCATTGATCGCTCGTCGGAATCAAGACGGATGTCCTGTGCCTGTGCGAGTGATGTCTCGTAGTTCGTCTGAGCGCCTTCGATGGAAAGCTTATAGTTTGCATCTGCATCTGCAGCTTCAAACTGATTTGCCTGTGCGATCAAGATAGTTACTTCACTCGAGAGCTGAGCATCAAGTGAGTGTGCCTGCTGGGTTAAGCGTGCAACCTCTGCTTGGGTCTGCTCAGTCGTGGTCAAGATCTGTTGGTTCAGGCTCGATACCTCCGCAGCCGACTGCTGAGCAACTGATTGAGCTTCAGAACGCAATGACTGAACCTTCGAGAATGCTCGGCTCTCAGTAAGATCCACAGTCTTTGTCATCTGATCAATTTCTGCTTGACCACGATCACGAACCACCGCATAGGTGGTCATCATCCGGTCATGCTCTGCGAGTGATGAGGACCAGTCCTTTTCTGACTCTGAACGCAAACGCTCAATTTCTGACTGCCATTCTTTCACCGAAGCGCTCAGGAATGCTTCTTGGCGTTCCCATTTCGCATCGGACTCAAAGCCTTGCGCTTCGATCTGTCTATCCATCTGTCCGAGACGAGCATTGTGGATTGCGCGTGTGCGCTGTGCGTCTGCATATCCGGTATCGCGAGCAACAATGCTGTCCTGAAGATTGGCATCTGCATTTGCCATTTCTTCATTGAAGGTTGCTTCCGCGTGGACCTCGAATGCCTGAGCGTTGGCACGCTGTGCCTGGATATCTGCGGTCCCTGAACGAGCTTCCGAAACCCATTCTTGTGGAAGTTCGAAGGAATTCCCCTCGGTCATATAATCAGTCGATGTAAACTCGCCTTCAACGCGTGATGAGTCGAGTGAAATGGTCGAGAGTTGAGCTTTACCCTCGGTGGTAAAGTTGTCGTCACTCGACTGTGAGATCGTTGGGGTGCTCTGACACCCAGTGAGACCTGCAGCCAGAATAATGGCAATCGGTGACGCAAAGAGCGTTGATTTGGTGATTTGTCGTGAGTTTGATGCGTTTGGTTTGGTATGCACTTGGTATTCCTTCGAATCGGTGGTGATCGATATCGGGCTACAAACAATCAAGCCCGTCGACTGATCCCATCGGATTGATTCGTATCAGGGTCAAGGCACCAACTCTGAGTTCGATTCTGCGGGGTAGGACTACAACGAATACCCGGATCAGGACATCACCCTCCCCTACAATCCGTAAGTGCTATAGACCGAAAATATCGAGCCTGAGACTCATGTTGCAGATACGCTCTCCACAATGAGCATCCAATCACGGAACCAATCCCCATGCTGATGTACACAGGAATAGATGAAGCAGGCTACGGCCCAATGCTCGGTCCACTGTGCATTGCCCAATCAACACTCTCAGTAAAAGAGTGGGACCCGAGTGCTAAAGTGCCCAATCTGTGGGCGGTTTTGGAACAAGCAATTGGGAAAACAAAGCAGGATGCAAAGACCAAGATCGCAGTAGGGGATTCCAAGAATCTGAAGCTCGCCAACTCGACCGTCACCAAACATCCTTTGATTCATCTCGAGCGAGCAGTTCTCGCATTCCTCGGTGCTCGCGATGGATCAATGCCAACGACCGATATCCAACTCTTCGACACACTCGGAGTGAAGCTCGACAAGGTCCCTTGGTATGCGGGTGATCCAATCAAGCTCCCTCTCGGGAACTCGCCTGAAATACTTGGAATAGATTGCTCGCATCTCCAATCTGTGTGTGCTCGTCAAGGGGTAGAACTGGTTGATATTCAAGTCAAAGTAATCGACGTCACCGATTTCAATACCATCATCCGCCAACAGAGATCCAAAGCAGCTGCAACCCAAAAAGGACTAAACGCCCATCTCCAATGGGTCCTTACAAATCAAAGCCGTTTCGACAATACACGCATCGTTTGCGATCGCCAAGGCGGACGAACACAATATCATTCGATGCTCTCGAAAGTGTTCGACGATCTTGAAACACAAGAAGAGTCTCCTCGGGCAAGTCGATACACATCGGGGGATCATCTTGGAGTCTTGCTCACACCAAAAGCAGACGATGCGTATTTCCCAGTCGCCCTTGCGTCGATGGCTGCAAAGCTCGTCCGCGAACTTGCCATGATGCGATTCAATCGGTACTGGGCAACCCGCCATGCAGAGATCAAACCAACCGCAGGGTATGTCCAAGATGCGCGCCGCTGGCTCAATGATATGGAACGTTACATCACCGATGACGAACGCAAGGCTATGGTTCGACTCGCATGAATGAATCACAGCAAACAAAGTTTTATCTCGATCTCGCAGCACGAAATGCAATGCGTGCATTCGGACATGCTTCTCCAAATCCGATGGTGGGCGCGGTTATTGTGAAAGACAACCAAGTCATCGGTGTCGGGCATCACACCAAGTTTGGGAAACTCCACGCCGAGCGAGAAGCACTCGCCAACTGCAAATCCATCGGCAACAACCCGCATGGAAGCACGCTCTACTGCACCCTTGAACCCTGCTCGCATCATGGAAAACAACCTCCTTGCACCGATGCAGTCATTGAAGCCGGGATACGCAAAGTCGTCATCGCAAGAAAAGACCCCGCCGATATCTCCACTGGAGGAATCGATTTACTTTTGGCGCATGGGATTGAGGTTGTCCTGACCGATCTGAGTCCCAAAGCAACCCATATCAGCGACCCGTTTATCCATCGTGTCGAGACGGGGCTCCCTTGGGTCATCGCCAAATGGGCGCAAACAATTGATGGCCGAATCGCAACGCGCTCAGGGGAAAGCCAATGGATATCAAATCCGCGCTGTCGCAAACGAGTTCATCGTTTGCGTGCCAAGGTTGATGCAATCCTCATCGGTGTTGGTACTGCGATCGCAGATGACCCAATGCTCACCGCCCGTGATTGTCGACATGTTCGACGAGTTGCCAAGAGAGTGGTGCTCGATACCCAAGGCCGATTGCCACTTGAATCAAAGCTCGTCGAGTCGGCTCATCAAGTACCAACCATCATCTGCACGGCGAACCCATCAGTATTCGCAAAAACAAATTGCTCGGTAATCAAAGTCCCTAAGACACCACAGGGAATCGATATCGAGTATGTTCTTGCCAAGCTCGCTTCAGACTTTGATGTCACCACACTTCTCGTCGAAGCAGGGCCGCGAGTGCTCGGGTCTTGCATCGATCAGCAACTGATCAATGAAGCAATCGTACATCTTGCGCCAGGAGTTCTGGCAGATGATCATGCAAAACCCGTCGCGGCTGGGCGCAATGCACCCAAGCTAGTCGACATGCGACGGTACGATCTCATCCGATCCAAACAGATCGAGAATGATATAGAACTGCACTACCGAAAACGGGATGAGTCTCAGCCGTGAGCATTCGGTTTCTTCCAGAAGACAAGTGATTCCTGCACAGTGCAATCAACCAGTTTGCCTTCCGCACTTACCTTGAGCTTCATTCCTGGTTTGGTAAACGCATCTTTGAGCATCGCAAAGCAGATCGGCACCGCGCCGAGCATCGGGGAGATGGTCGAACTGGTCACTTCACCGACGGGTGTCTGCCCTTCTTTGCCCGGCTCAAAAAGTTGCGAACCACCGGTGGGTTGATGGATTTCTTGGTTTTCAACCGTGATCTGTTCATCTTCAACTTTGATCGCCACAATCTTCCTCGCACACGCACCACGCGCATGCATCCTTGCGACAACCTCTTGACCAAGATAGCATCCCTTATTGAAGTTGATACGAGTCTCGATAATCCCAGATTCTACAGGAAGATTGGTTTCACCAAAGTCGATGTTAAACAATGGATGACCCGCTTCGATCCGTGCGGCATTCATCGCAAGCCAACCGCCTTCACGAGCTTTGAGCTCTGGATGATCCTGCGATGCTTTGAGGAGTGCGTGGAAAACCTCCAGCACATGCTCGCGTGGAATACAGAGTTCAAGCCCGATCTCCCCGGTAAGGTCTTCGCGTTCGACGAAGACTTGTGCCCCCGCGATGTTTACATGGGTGCTTGTGTATTCATTGAGTTCAGTCACACAACCGGTCGCTTCGTCCGATGCATGCTCAATCAGCTTCGCTGCAGATGGTCCATGAATCGAAATCCGGTGATATGCATCATTTGCATTGACCACCTGAGCATCTTCAGCAAAGACGAACTCTGCAAGTGTTTCTGCAGTTGCCTTACAGATGTGCCGATCGACCGAGATCAGCATATCAGATTCGCGCTGAGCAAGACGAAGGTCGGCATCAACTCGTCCTTTCCTGTTGAGCCAGAACGCCCGGATGCTCTTTCCTGCAGCTAAATCATCAACCTTATTCGTGATCATATTGTTGAGATAACTCCCACGATCCTCACCCGTAACACGGATTGTTCCAACATGCGGCTGATCAAAGATAATGCAACCCTTCCGCAGTGCTGCATACTCCATGTCCAAATCGCCCAGAGTCTCAACAACCTGAGCAAAGTCTCCATCAGCGCCATAAGGCAAAAAGTAAGCATCTAGATCGAGATGATGTTGATGTAACGGCGATTCATATGGGGATTGGTGGGGGGTATCAGGCATAGGATCAGGATAATAGGACATCAAGATGCTCAAAGTTCGAGAGTTGGAACCTAGTATCTATTCGATAGCTTATGAATTTCTGAACGGTTGTTTTCGATACCGATCAAATACACAAGAATGAATCTCAAGGAGTCTCCCGTGAATATAGATTTACTCAAACGCCTTTGCGAAACCCCAGGTGTCCCAGGCCGCGAAGAACGCGTCCGCAAACTCATCGAATCTGAAATTGGTGATCTCTTTGATACTGTGGAAGTCGATGCGATGGGCTCACTCATCTGCCGCCGTAAAGCTCGCACCGCAAAGGGTTCAGTCCGTAAGGGTGATTCTAAAACAGTCATGCTTCTCTGTCATATGGACGAGATCGGATTTTACATTTCAAGCATTGATGAAAAAGGATTCCTTTGGGTAAATCCTGCAGGCGGTTTCGATCCTCGAAATCTATTCTCCCGTCGCGTTCTTGTCTGTTCGGAAAATGGTGATTTTAAAGCAATCATGAATCCTGGAGGCCGACCACTCCATATCTCAAGCCCTGAAGATCGCAACAAGATCCCCGCAGTCAAAGAGTTCTTCATTGATACAGGGATGACTCCAGCGCAGGTGAAAAAGAACTTCCAGATCGGAGACTTCATCGTCATGGATGAACCTTTCCTCGAACTCGGAACCAAGTGCGTGTCAAAGGCACTCGATAACCGCGTTGCATGCTGGCTCGGGATAGAAGCAGTCCGCCAACTCGTCAAGAAGAAAACCGGTCATGCTTGTGACATTGTCGTCGCATTCACCACACAAGAAGAAGTTGGTCTTCGTGGTGCTCGCACCGCATCATTTGCGGTCCAACCAGATTATGGATTTGGCATTGATGTCACTCTTGCCTGTGACACTCCAGGTGTTCCCGCTGCAGAGACGGTCACCGATCACGGCAAGGGTTTCGCGCTCCACATCAAAGACGGCAGCTTCATCTCCGATTATGACATGGTGCAAACCGTCGAGAAGATCGCCAAGAAGAACCGTATCCCGTATCAGCGATCTATTCTCGCAGCTGGTGGTCAAGACGGTGCCGCCGCACAACAAGCTGCAGCAGGCGCCAAAGCGATTGGGATCACCGTCGGCACTCGGTACATCCATACCGTGACCGAGATGATCGACAAGAAAGATCTCAAAGCTGCCTGTGACATCCTCGCCGCGTCAATGGGTGAACTGAAGTAATATACGCCGACATACTATTGGCTGTATATTCAGAATATCCCAAGGAAAAACACCCTATAGCCCCATGTTTGCGGAGGAAAATTCCCTGTTCATGGGGTTATTTTACGGATTTATTTGTTCGTTTGATCGGGATGTGATAGCGTATAAGGTAATACAAAATGGGGTGATCGTTCATGCGTCATTATATTCAAGTTATCGTTCTACTCATATGGGCAATTCTAGTTCAATCCTCAAATGCTCAGAATGTATCGACCATATTCGATGACGGGGTGCTCGGTGATTCGGTATCACCAATCGGTGATCCTCCGATGTATCATCATCGCGAACATGTCGTGTATGGTCCCGCTTCGTCCCAGAGTCTCACGAGTGTGTATGACAACTTCGATACCATCAGAGTCTTGCCATCGACGGTATGGAATGGTGTAGATATTGTTCCGATTCGGAGTACGACCAATCTACAACTCGATTTCTGGTTCGGCGATCCATTCGATGGTGGTGAACGCTCAAGTTATGACATTTCGACTGACGGCAGCTTTGACCTGAAGGCAGATAATCCGATGCCTGGGTATCGGTTCATTCCTGAACGATTCTTCGCCGTCAAAAATAGACTCGTCGCATACTGCGGCGTCTGGCAAGAATCCATCATAGCACGCAGTAAAATCGGAATTCTTTCTGCAAGTTTGACGGACATTCAACAAGGTGTTGAAGATCCTTGGACGGTTCATTATGTCACCGGATCCTACTCAAATACTGCACTCCATGTCGGGACCGCATGGGCGATTTCTACTCCAGTGTTCTATGAAGGTGCGTACTGGTCAGTCGTCAATGACTACGAGAGTATTACCAAGGAAGGCGGACAATGCTGGTTGCTCAAAATGGGAACCGACGGCATGCCTATAGGCATGGTCAGGCTCTACATGAGGAACAACTCCGCACACGAGCATTGGCACGGCGGAGGAATCATCTTCGATGGATCAAGTTATAAAGCAGTCTGGCATCAAGGAGATGGTGATCGGCGGCTCTTTTTTAGAGAAATATCTTCGCTCTCCGAGTTTGATACAAATGCATCAACTGATCCAACCTCGGGCATTAACTCGCTCTATCAAACAAGTCTCGCGTCTGATCTAGATTGGGGTCAAGTGGTTGTCGCTGCAGGACCCAATGAACAGACTGCAATCGTGAATAGTCGATGGAAAAACGCGTTCATATTCTGTCAAGATCCCAACGATGAGTCAAAGCTTCTCTATGGAAGCGATATATCTTCCGGTCTCGTTGAGCGTCTCGAAATCGATCAGCACGGGACTGCAGTATGCGAAACGGTGTTCAACCCGATCAGTCGATTCAAACGCATGGCAGATAGAGAAGCAACCATGCAACTCTACATGTTTTATGTCTCGCAGAACGGCATGAGCATGGTCGGGATGGTCAAAAACGAGCTTCGATTGGGTCAAAACTCAAGGGAACTCTCAGGACTCATTCTCTCAGAAGATGGTGGTCAAACCTGGGGATGGGTCTGGAAGGGACAATCTGCCGCAGGAGTGGCGCTCCTCTCAAATGGACGAATCATTGTTGGCTCAGATATTCTTACGACAACACTGCAAGGTGTAATGCCGGGTGAAAAAATTGTAGGGAAACCATTATTTGTTGGATACCGACCAGAGAACCTCATCGGGACAGCAGCCGATCAGATACTGATCGGGGACGGGAACGGCGAAGCGATCGCAGTAGGATCATCACCAGAAAAACCTACCCCACCGATTGTTCATAGCGAAGAAGTGTTCGACATAACTCGCACTGAAGATGGCACAAGCAGCGTGGTCATTGAGTTAATCAATGAGGGGATTGTTCAGGAAGAACTCAAATCATCAAACTTACAAGTCGCTCTATGGATCCGCAGGAAAACGCCAACTTCAAATAGCGAACCTGACCGAATGCAAATGGACAACATGATCGGGCTCGAATCCCCAGGAGCAGACTTTGGCGCCCCTACAGATGATTACATCACCGTGCCTCAACTCAGTTCGAGTGATTGGACACGCATTGTAAGTTCTTACAAAGGGAGCAATCTTACCGGTAAGTTCAAAAAAGACCCAGGTGATTTACGGGTTCGCGTGAAAGGCTCAGGGCTTGGAATTTCTGCAGGGAATATCGAACTCTTATTCGAATCAATAAACATCAATCACGATCGACCGCCGTTGCCCTATCAAGCGATATCAGATTCCGGCATATCTTCGGCGAAAATCGATGGACTCGGATTAGGTGAGTCATGGAGCGTCATGGCAGTCATGCAAATTCCCGAAGAATGTTGGGATTCTTGGACAGGCAATCAATCGAATCGATGGGAAGAAAAAGCTCCAATTTTAACAATCGCAGATGCTGATGATACCAACTATGTATCCGTAAATGCCAACATGCATAGAACCTCCTACGGCGGCTCAATCACATCAATTGTGTTGCCTCGATTCTACTGGGAAGTGGTTGATTCAGAATCAATCGAACCTTCGCAAACCGAGGATATTCCACTTCACACGATTCCCGTCATCGTTGCCATCTCGAAGGACGGAGCAGGCGATCTCAACTATGTCATCGCAGGGGCACACGGATCAACGAAAATTATTCGACCGATGTCTGCCGTCATCAATGCAGATTCAATCAGGTTCTCAGATATCTTTGAAACAGATGCACTCGAGATGTACATCCACAAAGTGATGGCATCACCGATCGCCTATTCAGCACGGGATCTCGAAGGATTTATATCCTCGCTCAGTCTCCCAGTTCCCCCTTGTCCCGCAGATCTCAATCACGATGGGCAAGTCAACTTCTTCGATGTCTCAGCCTTCCTCTCCGCATTCAACTCGATGGATCCCATCGCCGACTTCACTGATGACGGGAGTTTTAACTTCTTCGATGTATCACAATTCTTGCTCTCATATTCAATAGGATGTCCATAACTATCCGGTGAGCAATAGTTCCAAAGCAAAGAAAAACCCGAAGCCGCATCCTTGCAGCTTCGGGTTTTGTGGTGGACAAATGTATATCTGATTGATCGGTTATGCCGCGATATTGGTCGCTTGTTCGATTGCGTCTACAACCATCCGCACCTGGAATGGTTTTTTGAGGAATGAATCAAATCCGGCGCTCCGCAGACCCTGGGCTTGCCCATCGGTGAGTTTTCCGGACATTGCGATGAGTTTGGTCATCTGCATCGCTTCGCTTGATCGAATAAGTTTGGCAATTTCTCGTGGTTCACACTCCGCGATGTGGACATCTATAAGGACTACATGCGGACGGAATCGTTCACACTCAAGACCCGCTGCAAACGCTGAGTTCGCAGATGAAATTTCGTAGTTTGTTTGCTCGAGGAGTACCCGTTCGAGAACATCTGAGACCTCTTGGTCCCCATCAATGACAAGCACCCGAGTGTTCCCACTTGTGATACCATCCATAGGGATATGGTGTGATTTCATGAATCGGTAGAGTTCAGTCACAGGGATCCGTCGGTCCTTTGATCCGGGGATGCGATAACCCTTAAGTTGTCCAGAATCAAACCACTTAGACACGGTTCTAGGAGCAACATTACAGATTTTCGCGACTTCACCAGTCGTAAGCACATCTTTTTCAATAGGCATCATCTCACCTCGGGTACATATATGAAGCGGATCGGCACAGCCGTCATGCGCCGCATTTTCCATTTCATCGTCGTCTTTGTGCCCGATCTTCATGTCAAGCATCAGAATAGGATCACATTGAGGCATATCGAGATATCCGGACCAACACCAAAATGACTCAAAACGGAGAAAACCGGAAAGATTGACCAAATATCGATCAGGTTATGGGGTGAGAACCGCTGCATGATTTGACACAACCGTACACAGTCCGATACAGTATCCCTCCTCTTTCGGGTGCCCAAGGCAACATATCGCCAAAGCAACCGTATAGGATGACCCACTGAACGGGTATGGTCTTTGTGGCCACTCGTTCCTATCCATAATTGCACACAGGAGATGCATGTGCGCACATCGACCCGTTCAATCGCCAGTTTGTCCTTCTCAATGATGCTCCTCGCGGGCTCTATCTCTACTTTGCTGCCTGCTTCACAAGCTCAGGCATTCGAAGTTCAGCCTGACTCGGATCAAGACACCGAACTACAGTTGCTCAAGGATTTTATTCACTTTGTGAAAATCGCGAGATTTGATGTCGCTGCGGATCTTGGTGAGCAACTCCTCGATATGGGAATGGACGCTGAGTCATTTGTAGATCTCGTTGAAAAATCGCGTGAACTCCAACGATTTGAAGAAGCAGTCGCTGCAGGCATGCGTGTGCCGGTCCTCGAACCAATCGCTGCAAAGCTCGATAGCGCATTCCATGAAGGCAAGCTCGCAAGGGCACGCAACCCGCAAGAGGTTGCACGCAATATCGCGCTGCTCACCGAAGGACTCCGTGCCCGATCATTGGCTCGCGAGCGTTTGATCATCGCGGGTGAATATGCGATGCCTCAACTGCTCAACGCATACCTCCAACAAGAAGACCTCTCGCTCAAAGCACAGGTACAACGACTGCTCGTTGATATGGGGCGCCACGCAATCGTTCCATTGATTACCGCGATGCCAGAACTCAACGGCACCCGCCAAGAGGCAATCGCTGAAGTCCTCGGGCTCATCCCATACCGCACAAGTCTTCCGGTACTGATTGATATTTATCAGTCAACCAACAACGCACAGGTCCGCCAAGCTTGCGGCCGAGCAATCTCCCGTCTCGGTGGGAACCCAAGCAGTGATGTCGCAGGAATGTACTCACTGCTCGCAGATTCCTACTACGCCCAGCCTGCAGAACTCACAAGTTTCCCAGGTGAAGCACATCAACTCGTATGGAACTTCGATCCGGGTCTCGGCCTCGTCATGGTTCCGATCGACACCGCGGTATTCCATGAAGCAATGTCGATGAGAATGGCAGAAAACTCACTTCGCCTCAATCCGTCTGACCGTGAAACCCTCGGGCTCTGGATCGCTGCCAACTACTCAAGAGCACTTGATACACCGATGGATTACGAAAATCCTGTATACGGCGCAGACCGCAGAAGCGCCGAGTACTACGGCGTCGCAGTCGGTCCGGATATCGATCAAATGGTCCTTCGCCGCGGACTTGACACACGCGACACCCCGCTTGTTCGTCTCGCGATTGATGCGATCTCACAGACCGCTGGTTCCCGATCGCTCTGGGGACAATCACTCGATGGTCGATACCCATTGCTCGAATCTTTGAGCTACCAAAATCGTCGCGTGCAGTTTGAATCAGCATTGGCGCTTGGAAAAGCTCAACCCGCTGAGTCATTCCAAGGTTCGCAGCGCGTGATTCCACTTCTTGCAAGCGCGATCAAAGATGCAGCATCGCTCCACGCGATCATCCTCTCAAATGGTGATCGTGAAGGGTACGACCAGTACCGTGCATCACTCGAACAACTCGGATTTACCGTGTTACCACCCGCAGAGAACGGGCTATCCGATCTCGATGCCGCGATCGCTGAAATCCCAACCGTCGACCTGATCGTCACCCTGATGGGATATGACGATTCCTTGCTCGCTGTTGAGTCTGCTCGCTCTGACAATAAACTCGCGGTGACTCCTGTGCTCGCACTGATGCAGCCTGACGATGTTGTACCGATGGAACGCCAGTACCTGCGTGATCAAACGGTGTCTGTCCGTCGCGCAGCGATCTCAAACGATGCATTCGACCGTTCAGTGTCAACATTGCTTGAAGTTGCTTCTGGTGGTCCGATCACTGATGGAGAAGCCGAGGAATATGCATTCCGTGCGATCGAAGTGCTCCGTGATCTCGCGATCTCAAACAATCAGACCCTCAATATCTCGGATGCATCATCAATCCTGATCGATGTGCTCGATGAGGTCGAGAGTTTTACACTCCTTGATATCGCAGAGATCGTTTCGTACATGCCTTCACAGAAATCGCAGCAAGCGATCATGAACAAGGCGCTCGAATCATCCGGTGAAATCCAGAAGGAAATGCTGATTATCGTAGGAAACTCAGGCAAACGCTTCGGCAATCAACTCGATAATCGTCAAGTTCGTCGACTTATCGAACTCGCCCAAGATAGTGATGAAGAACTGGCAACCGTCGCTGTTGCCACAATGGGTGCTCTTGAAGTGACCTACACCTCCTTGGTCCCATTGATCCTGAATACTGATTCCGAATAATCGATCGAAAAACAATCCGATATTCATCCGGGTTACATCGAGAAACCTCTTCAAACGAGCCACATCGGCTCGTTTTTTTATGTGCATTATCGGGTATACAGAGCATGTTCACATGGTCCGCATTTACAGTGATTCCCCAGCAAATGCCGTCATAATCGGTATTGGTGTGTCATTCGACATACTCATGGATAGTTTGACACACACATTCTTATCGAGTGTAATCCGTTTCCATTTGCAGGTCGATGATTTGTTTGTCACGCTTGAACTTGCCAGGTGCGGTGTGTTGCCGCGAGTGGGGAGTTCCGATTGACTGATCTTGGAGGAACGAGATCATCATTGGGCGAACCGGCCATAGAGAACCGGACCCGGCAAGGCGTGAAGCTTATTGAGTCGTATTCAAGGAGACAAACAAATGCATGCAATGCGAAAAACAGTGGCAAAGGGTTTCACCCTTGTCGAAATCCTCATCGTGGTCGTGATTCTCGGTATTCTTGCCGCGATCGTAGTACCTCAGTTCACCAATGCAGCAAACGATGCCCGTGATGGTAACATTGCGACACAGGAATCAACCCTGCAGAACCAACTTGAGCTCTACGCAGCTCAGAACAACGGCACTTATCCAACAGTTGTAGAGCTTAACGCTGCTGCTGCTGACGGTCAGGCTGGCTGGAGCGTAATGATTGACGACAGCTACCTCAAGGAAGCACCAGTCAATCCATACACCGGCGGCATCGATGTTGCTGCAAACGCAGACCCAAGCACAAACGCACCTGGTTCAGCAGCTGCAGAAGCTTGGTACTACAACGCAGCTACCGGCGAAATCGCTGCAACAACCCCATAACTTATGCAGGCTTTGCCTGTCCAAACTATACAAGCAGATCTGGAAACGGGTCTGCTTGTCTTGCTTAAAGTAAGGATCCACAATGAACACCAAAGAACATCTCAAACATGCATTCACACTCGTTGAAATTCTCATCGTAGTCGTGATTCTCGGAGTACTTGCAGCGATCGTCGTCCCAAACTTTGCCGGTGCAGTTGAAGACGCAACAGTCAGCACAACTAAAACGGAACTCAATAAACTCCGTAGAGCAATCGAAGTGTTCCAAGTACGAAATGAAAACGCTCTGCCCAATGTGATCGCCGGCGATGGAACCTGGGGCGCACTCATTCAAGGCAATGGTGAATACCTCCGCGAAGCACCGATCAACGCATACATCACCGGCGCAAACCAACAGGTCATTATCCTTGGAGTCGCACCAGATGCTGCATTCCAAACGACACACGGCTGGATATACAACGCTGCAACAGGGCAGATCTGGGCAGGTGGGTTCGATATAAATGATAACCCTTATCCTCGATAATTGAACCACAAGGGACTGATATCTGGGGGTGTGTAAGGATCGTACAATGCAACGCAAATCAAGTAGAAAACAACGCAGCAGAGCATCCCGGGGGTACACACTCATCGAGGTGCTTGTTGTTGTTACGATTCTTGGAATAGCTGGCGCGATGGTCGCTCCATCAATGGGACAAGTCGGTGTCCTACGAATTCAAGGCGCCGTCAGATCTGTCGTATCCGATATTACCTTTGCTCAGATGGATGCGCTTGGGTATCAAGAGCAACGAGCGATTGTCTTTGATATTGATGAAAACTACTACACACTCGTTCAAGTCACCGGCAACAATGTAGACCCCGATGCTGATGCCATCTATGACCCAAAGGGACCCAACCAACGATACCGCGTTTCGCTCGACAAAGAGAGCTTCGGGGGAACAACGATCGAGTCTGCTGATTTCGATGGAGACACCACACTCATCTTTGATGAAGTTGGTGGGCCTGTCGCTGCACCTGGAACAAGTGTGCTCAGCGATGGTGGATCAGTTGTCATCGCCGGGCCATTGAGCAGATACAGAATCAATGTCGCAGCATTCACCGGACGCGTAACGGTGACTCGTCTCGATTAATCCGATTGTATCAATAGAAAAATACAACATCGTTCTTACATACTTGCTTAAAGACAAGTCCCAGGTTCGCCCGTCCGATGCTCCATGCGAAGGGTGACCAAATGACACACAACGAAAACAACAAGTTTTTCAACAAGAGTTCTTTGTCCAAACAGACACGGAACCTGACCTTTGTCCTCTGCATGGGCATGCTTGCCGGCGTGCTGATCTGGGCAAAGCTCCGCCTTGTCACTGATATCCCCCGGAGCGCATACGCTGAACCGAGAGAAGTGGACACTTCAGACTCGGATAAAGTTTCAAACCAGAACGATGACATCAGCATCTCAGATGAGGACGAGCAATCGATCGAATCTGAGTCAGCAGAGCACGCTATGGACCAAAAAACCAAGACTCCAGTTCAGGATTTCACTGATAGACCTTAACAGTAGATGGATGTGGTACTGAGTTATCGGAACACCACATTCCGTTTGTGACGGTGCTCATTCACCGAAAGCACACAGTCTACGCAAAGTCACATGATCGATAGACCGATTCTATTGCAGCAATATACCGGGAACTGCCGGATTAACAAGATCAATATCTGCTGGCACAACGCCGCAACGCTGAGGAAACACCAATGACCAATCAAGACACAAACCGCATCTTCAAGTCAAATCTCCTGAGCATCTGCATCCGAACAGGGATCATGCCAGCGCTTGCGATCTCAGTGATTGCTGGTTCAGCGAACGCACAAGACTCAAGCGGCTTCGGTCTCCTCGCAGCACTCAAAAGCCAATCACAAGCTGGGAACACGCAAGCAGATGAACTTGACAGCGAGTTTGCAGATGATCAGTTTGATGCAGATCTCTACGAAGAAGACTTCAACTCCGAATCAAACGGACAAGATTCAATCAACACCGAAGCTGACCTGGCAGACTTTGCAGGTGCGGTAGATGTTTCAGACTACGATCTCGTTGATCTCCATGTGAATAATGAAGACCTTGGAAACATCCTCCAACTTCTCTCAATCCAATCACAACGCAACATCATCTCATCAAAGAGCGTTCAGGCATCAGTCACCGCTGATCTCTACGGCGTGACCTTCTACGAAGCACTCGATTCAATCCTCCATGTTAACGGCTACGGATATATCGAAAAAGGTAACTTTATCTATGTCTACACAAGCGAAGAACTCGTCGAGTTTGAAGCACTCTCACGCAGCATGGTGACCAAAGTCATCACACTCGACTACCTCAACGCAACCGATGCTGCGGAGTTCTCAAAGATGCTCCTCTCAGAAAACGGTTCAATCACTGCCAACGCTGAGACAGAATCATTCACCATCACCGACGGCGTCCCAACAGGTGCAGACGGATACGCAAACCACGCGATCGTCGTCATCCATGACTACGAAGAGCAAGTTGAAGAAATCACTTCACTCATCCAAGAACTCGATGTCAAACCAGTCCAAATCCTTGTCGAAGCAACAATTCTTCAGACTTCACTCAATGAAGCAAACGCGTTCGGTATGGACTTCGCATTGATCCAGAACCTTGATTTCACTGACTTCGTAGGAACCGGCGGCCCACTCAGTGTGGTTGATAGCCTCATCTCAGGTGCAGGCGAAACAGTTGACGGAACAAAGGTTAATGCTGCAGGCGGCGGACACGGCACAGGCGTAAGCTCAACCGCAGGTAACACCGCAGGTGCTGCGACACTCAAAGCAGGTTTCGTCAACGGCGATGTCGGCGTCTTCCTCCGAGTGCTCGATGAAATCACAGATGTTACTGTTGTTTCAAACCCGAAACTACTCACACTCAACCGCCAGCCAGCTCGCGTGCTCGTTGGTACACGAGTCGGTTACCTCAACACGACAACTACCGACACATCAACAACACAGTCAGTTGAGTTCCTCGATGTAGGTACCCAACTCTCAGTCCGCCCGTTCGTTTCTGAGAACAACAAAATCCGCCTTGAGCTTCGTCCACAGGTTTCAAGCGTCAAGTTCCGGAATATTTCAGATAACAGCGGCTCAATCGTCACCATCCCAGACGAAGATACTACTGAAATGAACACCAACATCATGGCAAATGATGGCCAGACTGTTGTGCTCGGTGGTCTCTTCACTGAAACTACCTCGACCACTCGTCGCCAGGTTCCAGTGCTCGGTGATATCCCACTGATCGGAAACGCATTCAAGGGATACGACGATTCAGTGTCCCGCTCAGAAATCATCTTCCTCATCACACCTTCAATCGTCAACGACACCGTCTTGGCGGAAGCAGGCGACATGGGTAACCAATACGCAGAGCACGCACGCTATGGTGCTCGCAAGGGACTCCTGCCATGGTCACGCGAACGCCGAGTTGGTCAACTCTTGATCGATGCACGGAACCTCGCAGATACAGGCGATATCGAGAAGGCACTCTCAAAGGTTGATCGTGCACTCCGCCTGATGCCAATGTCACCCGATGCTCGTTCACTCCGCACAGAACTCACAGGTGAACTCCGTTCAATGCCTTCACGCAGCCTGACAAACGGTTCATACCACAACGAACTCCACTTCGGTGGAACAACAAGTGAAGTATCAGCACCAAACACAGTCAACCCATTCCTGAACGCAACTCCTGAATCATCAGAGTTCGCAGAAGTAATCGAGTCCGACACTCCAGTGTTTGACCCAAGTTCAGACGAAGACTTTACACCAGAATCATCATTCGAAGAAGAATCATTCGCTGAGGTTCCTGTTGATACCGTCTCAGACGCTTCATCAAGCAATGACTTCTCAACAGTTGATCCATTCACAACCCAATCGAGCGAGTCATTCGAATCCGTTGAATCATTCGAATCTCCGGTCGCATCATCCTCAGACGAGTTCGTCTCAGGAGAAGGTTACACCCAGATCGCAGTTGATGACGCAACCGATTGGTCAGCACAATCACAAAGCGATGCAGAGTTTGAGCAGATGAAATCTGTCGTCACCGGCGAAGATACATCAGTCGCATTCTCAAGCCCAGAAGGATCATTTGAAGACTTCGAGTCATCAACGGAATCCGATTCATGGGGAGAAGACGAGCAATCATTCTCAACCGTTGCAGATGGATTCACTGGTCAACTCATCATCCCATTGCCATCCGGAGGCGTACTCCGTCTCGATTGGCCATTAGGGTTCGATTATGTCGCATCCGGTGATTCAGGCACCGCTGTGGAGTCGCAAGCAACCTTTACCCAGGTTCCGACCGAAGACGAATAATCTTCGAGGTTCGACTGGTTTGACCGAGATATCGGGCCGAAGTGTGGAATGTTCAAGCACATAAATAGGAGCATTGCACATGAAAAAGGTCCAAACAGCACTCTTCGGTTCCGCCATTCTCCTCGCATCACTCGCAGGATGTTCCGGCCAAGGAAACTATACCCGAGAGGGCGTATCCATGGCAAAGGAACGCATGAGCTTCCTCAAGAGCGCCACTGAATGGGAACTTGCTCGTCAAGCATTCCTCGCAGGGGATCTCGAGAAAGCAATCGAAAAAGTTGATTACTCGCTCTCGATCAATGACTCAGTGGTCAAGTCTCATGTACTCAAAGGCAGAATCCTGATCGAGTTCGGTGATCTGGGGAACGCACTCAAATCACTCCAGACCGCGACGATTCTCGATCCAGAAGAACCAGACGCACACTACTACCTCGGAGTGCTCTACGAGCGCCTCAATCGTCCGGAAGATGCGCATACTCATTTCGAGATCGCATGCGATGTGGATGACTACAACCCGTCGTATGCAGTTGCTGCCTCAGAAATGCTCATCGATCTCGATCGCTTAGAAGAAGCAAAGGCATACCTCGTATCCATCCCGATGGCTGCAAACAATGCAGGCATCCGCCAATCCCTCGGACACATCGCATTGATCGAATCAGAGTATGACCTTGCAGTCAAGTATTTCAAAGAATCACGCCTGCTCGCACCAGACGATGAAGGGATTGCCGAAGACCTCATCCATGCACTCATGATGGCAGGCGAGTACAGCCAAGCAGAGCACAACATCGCATTGATGATGAAAAAAATTGAGAACGCAGACAGGACTGATCTCAAAGTGCTCCACGCAAAGGCCCTCATGAACACCGGGCGCCCTGTCGAAGCCCGTTCAATCTATCAAGAACTACTCTCAGACGCTGAAGGCATGAGCAATGTCGATCTCTGGATCGGACTCGCAAACGCTTCATTCGTCGTCGACGATATGCGAAATGTACGCAAAGCAGCATCCCGGATCGTCGCGCTCGCGCCTGATCTTCATGACGGATACCTGCTCTACGCGATGTATCATCGCCAAACAGAAGATTTCTCATCAGCGCTCGCTTCAATCGACAAAGCGATTGAAATGAATCCAATCAACGGCGATGTCCACGCGTACCGCTCGCTCATCCTCTCCAAGCTCAATCGACGACTCGATGCAATCGCAAGCGCCTCGCGTGCAGTTGAACTCGACCCCGGGAATCCAATGTTCAGTTCGATGCTCGAGGACCTGAGTTCCGGAATCGCGTCAGTGCCAACAGGTAACTAATCCAAGTTTATCAATCTCAATGAGATCAAACCACCCGCAGATCGACCAGCACAGGTTCGACGCGGGTGTTTCCATTCCAGGTCGAAAGCTTTGGTTCGATGATCATCTCTACCGGCGCACCCCGCGGGATCAGATCCATATATCTCCCCCAGTTCCAAGCAACGATCCGCAGCGTTGGACCAGACCCATCCCGAGCGCCAACACGCAAAGACAGATGATTCCCAGTCTTGCCCATCGGAGTTGGCGTCCCATTGAGCTGAACCCCGTTCACCCGCAACCGAACCTTGCTATTCCCCGCTCCAAACGGTGCCATCTTGTCGAGTTCGCGGATCGACGCAGGGGTGAGCTCATCAAGACGAGCAACACAGTCATACTTCGCATGATGCACCAAGTCCTGGGGGCCAAGCTGCTCATTGGTGTGAGCGATCATCGCATCGCGGAAAGCTTCAAAGCGCTCAGGTGAGCACTTCATCCCCGCAGCCATATCGTGACCGCCATAACTTTCGAGGTGATCGCTACACGCATCGAGTGCGCCATGCAGATTAAAACCTTCAATACTCCGTCCAGACCCTTTGCACACTTTGCCTGTGTCCTGCATCAGGATAGTCGGTCGTGCAAACCGATCGACAAGACGAGAACAGACAATCCCGACAATCCCAGGATGCCAATCGGCATGCTTGAGTACAATCACGCGCGTATCTGGACCGGTCATCCCAGACTCTTCCGCCATCTCGATCGCTTGCGTGACGATAACCAGCTCTTGTTTGCGTCGTTCATCGTTAATTTGCGAGAGCTGTTCCGCAAGTTCTACCGCCCGCTGTCCTCTGGCATCAGTCATGAGTTCCAACGCATCCGCTGCATGCCCCAGACGACCGATCGCATTCAACCGAGGCGCAAGACGAAAACCAATCGCTTCCGTATCGATCTTCTCGGAATCCAACCCAGAAGCGCGGATCAATGCCTGCAATCCATCGTTGGAGATTTCAGGTATCCGTGAGAGTCCGTGCTTCACGATCACCCGGTTCTCATCAACCAAAGGGACAATATCTGCAATCGATCCCAACGCTGCAAATCCAAGCAAATCAATCAATACGCTTCTGAGCTTCGCTGAAACTGTTTTGTCATTCGCATCGAGTGTTGCCAAACGCCAAGCAAGCTTGTACGCAACCCCCGCGCCGCAGAGCTCCCCAAACGGATACTTCGAATCCGGACGCCGGGGATGCACAACCGCAAACGCATCAGGCAGATCATCCATCGACTCAGGTGGATTATGATGATCCGTGATAATCAGATCAACCCCAACCTCCCGAGCAACAGCCGCAGGTTCATTTGCAGTGATCCCACAGTCAACAGAAACAATCAACTTCGCGCCATCCCCAGCAAGCGATCGGATCGCTTCGCTATTGATCCCGTACCCTTCATCCAAACGGTGGGGGATGTAAGAGCGAACATCAACATCTTCCCGAATCGCTCGAATCATCTGAATCAAAATGGTGCTTGCCGTCACACCGTCAACATCGTAATCACCAAAGATAACAATCTGCTCACCTTGTTCGATCGCGAGCATGATCCGCTCTGCTGCTTTGTCAAGATCAGGTATGTCAGATGGATCATGCATCGTGCGCAGCGATGGGTTCAAGAACGATTTGCCCGCTTCATCGATTCCTATCCCTCGCGCTCCAAGCACTCGTTCGATTAACATCCCGCCGACTGTTTCACGACTGCGAGGCTTCCACACACGGGTGATTCCGCGTGCCTGCACAGAATCAGGAATCTGTACCTCAATCGGTCGATCAGTTAAATTCGCAGATGTATCAGTTGCTCTGGTCATAAATCACCTATCTCAATCAATATTCCATAGAGCGTATCCAACAAATCCACCCCGATACACGATAGACTCATTTCATATGGTCAAGCTTACCAAAATATACACCCGTTCGGGAGACAAAGGCTCAACCGGGCTCGGAACCGGCAAACGCGTCTCCAAATCCCACCCACGCGTGGACGCTTACGGCTGTGTTGACGAAACCAACGCATTCCTCGGTGCTGCTGTCCTCGCTGCGAAAGATTCACACCCAGAACTCGCCAACCAACTCCAACTCATTCAGCACGATCTCTTCGATCTCGGTGCCGATCTCTGCACGCCGATCGCCAAAGATGAACTTGCAGGTCAAGCCTTAAGAATCACGGAACCGAGAATCAAGTTCCTCGAAGACCTCATTGATGAGTACAACGCAGATCTCGCGTCCCTGACAAGTTTCGTCCTCCCAGGCGGATCGAACCTCGCGATTCAGCTCCACATCGTCCGAACCGTCAGCAGACGAGCAGAACGGGTCGTATCTTCCCTCATCGAGATCGAACCCAAGGAAACTTCGATCCTGACACTTCAATACCTCAATCGACTCTCGGATCTCTTCTTTGTCCTCTCTCGCGTTGCCAACACCAACGGCCAGGATGACATCCTCTGGGTTCCAGGAAAGAATCGACCTGATTCTCATTAATTCAAACAGCGTTCTCCTAAATATTCTTCAATAGGGTATAGTTGTTGGCGTGTACAAACAATTTCGCCATTTTGTGGATTCTGTGCTTGATGTCCAGTCGAACCGTCTTGTTGAGAACATGACACAAGCTGAGGTGCGTCGCAACACAATCCAGTTTTTGGGTATTTTGACACTCATTGGCTTAGTCGTCATCACCATGCAGGTGATAGGGCACGAAAACTTTGGGTTCAACAACATCATCCTGAACCTGTCATGGGCATCCTTCTACCTTGCTGCACTTGCGCTTGTCTACTTCGTAGATTTGAGCAAAGCATGGTGCGTCCGTGTCTCTTTATCAATCATCCTTGGTGAAGGATTGATCGCCATCATTCGCTGGGTGGTCTTCAAAGATCCAAGCCCAGGTGACGCAACCGTCATGGGAGTCCTGCTCGGATTGGTTTTGGGTGCCCTCTTCTTACCCTGGAGTCCGCGACAGACGCTGCTGGTGAGTTTGCTCTGGATCATCGGCGCAATGTCAAGCCTGTTCTTCTCACAGCAAAGCGAAGATTTTTCCGTACCCGCAGCTATTTTCATGTACATCGTCGTCACGATTCCCGGAATCATGATTTCATTCTTCCGGATGTCCCGCTTCCAAGATCAACTCGATCTTCATTTCATAAAAGCCCAGTATGAAGATGTAAAAGACGAAATCCAAGCGGCCAAAAACATCCATGAACGCGGATTCCCGAAACCAAAGTCGTCCGGAAATATCCGTTTCACCTACATATACCGTCCAATGAGTCAAATCGGAGGCGATTCAATCTTCGCATCCATCGAACACCCAGGAGATTCCAAAACACCAATCACGCTCGTCCTCTTCGATGTTACAGGGCACGGATTGTCTGCGGCCCTGACCGCAAACCGCCTGCAAGGCGAACTCATGCGAATCACCGGTGAAGAACCCGCAATTGATCCAGGTGAACTCACCATCAAACTCGACCGATATGTTTGCCTCACACTTGCGGATTCTGCTGTGCTTGTGAGTGCTGTTGCGATCAATGTTGATCCAAAACGAAACACAATTCGTGTTGCGAATGCGGGACATCCCTCACCGCTTATCCGAAAAGCACGCGGTGCAATTATTCAGATTCAGTCTTCATGCCCGGTGCTGGGGGTTGGTATGGGGACAGAATTCAATCCCATTGTGGAAGAGCATGAGTTTCTTTCAGGAGATTCAATCATCGCATTTACCGATGGGGTCTCCGAATCAATCAACTCAATGGGCGAACTCTACAACGAACAAGGCGTTATTGATGTCGTCGAAGGCGACTGGATCGATGAATCGACCCGCTGGCCGGAGAAGATTCTGATAGATGTCGAGAAAAAGCGTGCAGGATCCGCAGCAGATGATATCCTAATCGTGGAACTCTACCGTGCGTAATCCCAACAAGTAATGCGCGACACAGACGATTGAGGAGTAAGAGGATTGACCACTACAGCATCATTTGAAACCACAGAATTCCGCCGATCATTCTCGGTGGAAACCGAATCGCTCCTAAGAAGACGCATGATCTCGTACATCTCCCTCTGGGGTGGGTTCAGTTTACTCTCGTTAACAATTGTGAGCGTCATGCTGTTGCGTGGTGTTGAGATGTCACAGTTCAATCAAATGCTTGATAATGGCTGGCAAAAAGCATTTTTCTTCATCACATCTGTTCTCTGGCTCGGCGCTTATATCGGTGCATTGGTCGTCGTCGTAGGACGCAAGGTATCTACAAAAACCGTTGTCAATATTTCAATCGGTCTAATTATCCTAGATGGCGCACTCGGGATCGGAGTCCGCGTCATGGATATGGACATGGGACCGGCACTGGTCTCTTTTATCCTCGCTCATTTCATCGCATGCTGTCTCTTTCCTTGGACAATTCGACAAGCAATTATCCCGATCGCAGTAATCGCCACCGCGAGTTCATTGACTCATGTGCTGATCGAAGGGGACGGATTTGCAAAGACTTTATTCCTGACCATTGTATTGATTGTCTTTATGATACCCGCGGTCATCATCATCGGCATCAAGTATTCCCAGCGCGTTCAACGAGCAACAAACAAGTTCCTCAATCAGCGTTACGGCATGCTTCGGCAAGAACTTGCATACGCACGACAAGTTCACGAAGCGCTTTTCCCCGCTCCAAAGTCATCAGGAAATCTCCGATACGCCTACCAGTATGAGCCAATGAGACAAATTGGTGGTGATTACCTCTACACCAAAGTACACAACGATGAAGATGGCAACGAACAAATATCCGTCGTCGTCATAGATGTCACAGGACACGGTATCCCCGCAGCACTCACCGTCAATCGCCTCCACGGCGAAATCGATATATGCTTCGCTGAAAACCCCAACATCGGACCAGGTGAACTCCTCGAAAAGCTCAACAAGTATGTCCACCTCACCCTCGCCAAACACTCCATCTATGCCACAGCAGTCTGTCTGAGAGTCAGTCATAAACGCGGTGTTGTCGAATACGCCTCAGGCGGACATCCACCCGCATTCATCCGAGGAATCGACGGTTCACTCCGCGATATCGATCCAACAACCTTCGTTCTTGGTGCATGTGCAGACGCAGACTTTGATGCAGGACAAATCGAAGCAGAGTTCATGCCAGGGGATTCGCTGATTGTCTACACAGACGGCGCGATCGAAGCTCGAAGTATGGAAGGCAAAATGCTCCATATCGACGGCCTACGCAAACTCCTCTCTGCCCCAGTCATGCCAGGCATCGAAAACGGCGGCCAAGGACAATGGGCAGAACGCATCCTCAATGAAGTCACCGCATACCGCAACGGATTGCCCCCCGAAGATGACACCCTCGCGATTGAGATCTATCGCCCAGTGACGACAGATTCACCCAACGCGTTCGATCCAGAGACTCAGGTTGCTGAAACTGCATCTGCAGATTTGGATTCAGTTACTCTTTGATCCCCTGAACCCGATCCGGATCAGTATATTTAATGAGCGTGGATGCAAGGTCCACGCCATTGATATTCGCCAAAGTCGCAAGCCAAGCAAGCACATCTGCGAACTCTTCTTCCAAGTTTTCTCGCTCGTCTTCAGTTGCTGGACGGTTTGAACGGTTGTTGTTCGCCAATGCGGTTGCCAGCTCACCAAACTCCTCAGTGAGGTACAGGAAGGTCCCCGCGGTCCCCCGAGCATTATCTGATGCGAAATATCGCTCTCGGATCAGGTCTTGGAACGCCCGCACCGTCATATCAACTGGCGGCTGGATAGGATTCGAATCAGTGCTTTGTGCCATACACCATGTTAGACACCCAAAATTCGGATTTTAGTTCGGTTCGTGCATGGTGTTTCTCCATTTTGAACGCTTGCTTCATGGATTTGGGGTGCTACACTTCCTGCCCGACCAAAGATTGGTCGAGGTTCGTTCACAAGGTGTGAACGCTCTAAGTAGCAACGGGATATATACGCATGCCGACGATCAATCAGCTCATCCGTAAACCACGCAAGACTCCAGTCGAGAAATCATATTCTCGCGATATGGAGAACTGCCCGCAGCGTCGTGGCGTGTGTCTCACAGTAAAGACAACAACACCGAAAAAGCCGAACTCCGCACTCCGGAAGATCGCTCGTGTTCGTTTGTCCAACGGCAAAGAAGTCACCGCATACATCGGTGGCGAAGGTCACAACCTCCAGGAACATTCCATCGTTCTCGTCCGTGGCGGCCGAGTCCGTGACCTTCCTGGTGTTCGTTACCACATCGTTCGCGGTGCACTCGATTGTCTCGGTGTAGACGATCGTAAGCAAGGCCGCTCGAAGTACGGTGCGAAAAAGGGTAAGTCCTAATCAAATCAAGTTTTCATAATGCCGTACACCATGTTGGCGTACGGCTTTTTTATCTGGCAAGTAATTCTGTCCGTTGATAAAGACAGAGTGAACAGTGCTCGCAAGAGCAGATGAGCCCAAAGGAGATACCATGGCTGGTCGAATCACACACTCAGAAGCACAACTCCGTCCCGATCCTAAGTACGGTGACAAAGTCGTTGCGAAGTTCATCAACTGCATCATGCTCGACGGTCGCAAGACCTCAGCACAACGGGTAGTCTACGATGCATTCGAAGAAATCGATAAGCGCCTCGTCGGCAACGAAGAAGCAGAAGCAGAAGGCATCAAGGACGGTCGCGATATCTTCCAACGTGCAATCACAAATGTAAAACCATTCCTTGAAGTCCGCTCCAAGCGAATCGGTGGTGCAAATTACCAAGTACCGATGCAGGTGCCTGCAAACCGTCAGCAAGCACTCGCGTTCCGTTGGATCATCAACGCAGTCCGCAGCGAGAAAGGTCGCTCGACCCACCTCAAGCTCGCCGACGAGCTCTGGGCAGCGTCCCGCAACGAAGGCAAGGCCATGAACACTCGTGACCAAACCCACAGAATGGCAGAAGCAAACAAGGCGTTCGCACACTTCGCACGCTAATCTGCTTCAAACCGGACAAAAATCAACCGATAGAACCCAGAGCATCTGCTCTGGGTTTTTTTATGGAAATTCCGATCTGCACAACTCCAATCACTGTACTGAACATGATGAAGATCACTTTTGCAATAAGAAATGCCCCAAAGAAACAAGCATTCATCGCTTGGGCGATTGCGACCTTGATAACAAGCTCACTCTGCATCGCGTCATGGACATACCACATCGATCAAGGCATCCGCGTCATCTCTAACGCGGCCTACATCATCTCGATCCCAGGATGGATTCCAATCTACGCGCTCGGGTTTTCAGGCGTCCGAGACTATCCCATAACCATCGTCATCGCCAACGGGCTTGCCTGGTTGTTCTGGTTCATGCTCATCGCATCAATTCTGCGCCTCCGATCCAAGCTTGCAAAGAATGAAGGAACTCAGAAAACTCAAAGCCAACCAGATCCAGGTCGACGCGCATTCCTCGGAAACGCAGCATTAGGTGTAACCAGTATCGGCGCCTTGGCAACACCGAGCTACGCAACATTAATCGAGCCCTGGACGATCAAAGTCCGCAAGCACACGATCCCGATCAAGAATCTTGATTCTTCTTTCGAAGGACTCAAACTTGTTCAACTCGCCGACACGCATCTGGGACCGCGAATCCCAGAGTCATTCATCCAGCAAGCAGTTGATCTCGTGATCGCTCAAGCTCCAGACCTGGTGCTCCTCACAGGGGACCACATCCATGACGGCACATCCGAAATAGATCGCGCTGCAAATCTCTGCAAACCGTTCGCACACCATGCCACCATCGGCGCGATCGGGGTCCTCGGGAATCATGATTGGTGGGGGGATGGTCCAAGAATCACCCGCGCACTCCGTCATCAGGGAGTCCACATGATCGACAACAATCGAATATGGATCGATCCCAAAACACGCACAATCCAGTCTCAAGATCCAGGGAAAGGCGCACTGGCAATCGTTGGATTCGGTGATCTCACCGATGATTACATCGACACCGATCGAGCATTCCGAGATATCGCAGATACCACGCCCCGCATCGTGCTCTCGCATAATCCAGACAGCGCCGAACTCTCTTCGGTAACAAAGCAAGGCGCACCACGAATCGATCTCATGTGCTCAGGTCATACCCACGGCGGCCAAGTCAAAATCCCATTCCTCGGAACACCAATCGTACCAAGTCGTTTCGGATCAAAGTACGCGGGAGGACTCGTCAATGGACCCGCATTCCCGGTTCACATTTCTCGAGGGATCGGCATGTCCATGCTCCCCGTCCGTCTGGGTGTCCCACCAGAAATTTCAGTGCTCACACTCATCCGGGCTTAATGCTTACTGATCGCGCAATGCTTTTCACAATCCCATTCATTACAAAGCACACCCCAGCCAAGCCGATCCGTGAGCCCAATGGATTCAATATAATAATCATTCCGTTGCCGGACCTCGTTCGTGATCCCGAGTTGATCGATGAGATTGCTCGAATGCACATTGTTTGCCGAGCAGTACAAACGAACCCGCTGTAACCCAAGTCCACCCTTGGCATGGGAACTCAGCGCCCAAGAGATTGTCCGTGCACACGCCTCGCGTGCGTACCCGTTCCCTATTGCATCCCGACGAATCCAGTACCCGGTCTCGCACGATGCGGTATCCCGCCGAACATCATGGACTCCACTGCCCCCGATGAATCGTCCTGAATTTTTACAGAAGATTGCAGTCCCCACATTGTTAAATGTCGCAGGATTTGCGAGCGAGAGCATCTGCTCACAGATATATTTCGTGGTCGATTCAAGCGTCCGGTGATTGTCCTTACACCAAGGCATCCAAGGCAGCAAATGCCCTTCACGCGAATCAGTGATCGCATCAAAGACCTCATGAGCATCTCCCAATCGGTATCCGCGAATAATCAAACGCTCAGATTCAAGCTCGCACGAAAGCGGGTCGGGTGGTTTCCATCCCAACCCCTCCGCAGGGAATAAGTTCTCAGATGCGCAATGTGTCATGGGAACACCATAGCACAGTGAATACAATCTTGCGTGACTGATCCCGCCCCAAACCCGCGTTATATCCGCCAACTCCGATTGCCCTTCTGGGATCAAGCTGCCCAAGATCGACTCGCATCATCCCACGCAATGATCGTCGGATGTGGCGCCTTGGGTTGCCCAAGCGCGGATATCCTTGCCCGTGCTGGAGTTGGGAAGATCACGATCATTGACCGTGACCTGGTCGATTATTCAAATCTTCACCGCCAGCCCCTCTTCTGCGATGCAGACGCAAGAGATCAACTCCCCAAAGCCCAAGCAGCCCAAAATCGACTCCATGCAGTGAATCCAGAAGTTGATATTGAAGCAGTCATCGCAGACTTCGGCGCTTACGACGCTGAACGCATTGTCATCAACTCCAGGTACGGTAAACCCGATGTGCTCCTTGACGGAACGGACAACTACGAAACCCGATTCCTCATAAACGATCTCTCCGTGATGCACCGCATCCCCTATGTCTACGGCGGCGCAATCGCAACCAAAGGAATGGCAGCCGTCTTCATCCCAGGAAAAACCCCATGCCTGCGATGCTTGTTCAGCGCACCGCCACCACCGGGTTCACAACCCACCTGCGAGACCGCGGGAGTCTTTGCACCTGTTTCTGCAATCATCGCGTCCTACCAAGCGAGTGAAGCGCTCAAGCTCCTTCTGGGTGCCGATGACCGCGTCATGGGTTCAATGCTCGAGTTCGATCTCTGGGAAGGCCAACGAAGACGAATCGAACTCGCCAAACTCAAAGATCCACAGTGCACATGTTGCAACGAGCGTAACTTCGAGTTCCTCGACCGTGATGACGAAGAATCCATCTCAATCTGCGGCCGATCCGCAATCCAGATCAATCCGCACTCCAAATCACCCGTAGACATTCAACAACTCACCCAATCACTGAATCTTCATGGGATTTTCCAATCAACACCTTTCACGATCAAAGGCAATCTCACGGAGAACGACATCGGAGTCACGGTATTCCGTGACGGCCGAACCATTTTCGATGGAATAGATGACCCCGCCGTTGCCCGCGCTCTCTACGCACGCTATATTGGTTGCTAACCAAACAGTTGGGAATAGGATCGGGGTACCCGAAAGGATAAAGACATGGGCCAAATTGGAACAATCATCACCACAGCAATCGAACGCGTCTCAGGACTCGGCGGAGGGCTTCTTAAGGATGTCGATGCTTCAAAGGCTGCTCGAATGCCTGAAGGGATCAACTGCAACCATCCTGTCTTCGTCTACGGCCATCTCTCCATTTACCCACAAATGGTCATGGGCATGCTTGGGCAAGACCTAGGTGACACCAAAGTCCCTGAAAACTACAATGAACTCTTCATGCACGGAGTCGAATGCAAAGATGACACTGATGGCACAATCTACCCTTCACTCGACGAAGTCGTCGAACACTGCACGCGTGCGTACAAAGCACTTGTCGAGTACACAAAGACCGCTGACGACGCATTGCTCATCAAAGACATCGAAGGCAATGACGGATTCAAAGATGCATTCGGTACCAACGCCGGAATGATCAACTTCCTCATCCACGATCATCCAATGTTCCATTACGGCCAAGTCTCCACATGGAGACGCGCAATGGGACTTGGAAGCGTGATGTAAATCTACTGATCTCGGAAGATATCAGGCAAACAACCAATCATCCCTTCACAAACGGGTTGGAGTTCTTCTCCTGCCCGATTGTTGTTGCAGGTCCATGCCCAGGAAAACACACTGTTTCAGGATCAAGTACATACAACTTGCTCTGGATAGATTCCTCAAGTGTCTCAAAGCTCGAGCCCGGAAAATCAGTCCGCCCAATTGATCCCGCAAAGAGTGTGTCTCCAACAAACGCAAGCTTTGCCGCTTCATGAATCAACGAAATACTCCCCGGCGAATGCCCGGGCGTATGCACAATCCGAAACTCCATATCTTCCAATGAAACAGTGTCGCCCTCATTCAAGAATGCTTCGGGGTCGGGCGCAGTGATACTCAATCCAAGGGCCGCAGACAGATTCAAAACCGGATCATTCATCCATGTTTCCTCCGCCTGATGCATATAGATCGGTACCCCAGGGAACCGTGAACGAGCTTCGATCAACCCCGCAATATGATCCGCATGTGCATGTGTCAGAAGAATCTTCTCAGGCACAAGCCCTTGCTCCTCAATCGCATCAAGCATCGGCTCAGGCTGATAACCGCAATCGATGATCCAACACGATTTCCCCGCTTCAGGTTCACCCTGAGTCAGAATCATACAGTTTGTTTGGAAATCTCCCAGTGGAAATACTTGGATACATGGTTTTACAGCAGAATTGGATGGTTCGTTGGTCATGGTGTATGGTAATCTGTTGGAATAAACCACGCCTTTCCGATACTGATCTATAGGAGAAAATCATGCCTCAAATCGAAAATATTTATGATGCCCAAATGAATCCCGTCCAGATGGAAGGCGTCAAAGGCGCATCAATGGCATTAATGATCGGGCGCAAGCACAACGCGCCGCATTTTTCGCTCAGATCGTTCTCCGTCGATGCTGGAGGACACACCCCAAAACACCAACACGATTACGAGCACGAGGTCTATGTCGTCTCAGGCACCGGCTCAGTCCTGCTCGAAGACGCATACCACCCCGTCAAAGCAGGGGACACAATACTGGTCCCCGCCAATGAACTCCACCAGTTCACTGTTCCAAATGAAGCAAGCGAACCATTCCGGTTCCTTTGCCTTGTACCCGTCGAACAAAACTGCGGCGGCGATGTCCCCGGAAGTTAACCAATCAATCAGGGTCTGGATCTGAGGAGATGATCATGGAAAATAATAACACGCTCTCGCCCGGTTGGATCGCATCAATCTACGGCTCATCGGCAACCCTCGCCGGCGCCGCAGCACTCCGCGGACTCATGATCCACAGCGACCAATGGGTGCTCGCAGGTTTCCTCGGACTCGTGCTCACAATCGTCACCCTCCCAATCTGCATCGCCCTCGGCAACAAAACAACAACCCAATCATCAAGCAGCTCAATGGACTCAGATCGCATCCGCACGCAACTCAAGCACCTGCACGAGGCGATCGAATCACTCAACGAGAACATGATCCTTTCGGACGATGCCCGCCGAGTGCTCAATCGACGAAAAGAGCGTGAACTGCTCTGCAAAGCGATCCATGAAGACATCAAACTCGAAGACTGGGATGCAGGACTGGTGCTCATCCGCGAACTCGCTGAGCGTTTCGGATACCGGGTCGAAGCAGAAGAACTCCGTACAAAGATTAACACCGCTCGTTCCCAAACCATGCACCGTGATGTCGACCAAGCACTCGCAAAACTCAATGAACTGATCACCGCTCACAAGTGGGACCTCGCGATGAACGAAGCCGCCCGTATCTCACGTGTCTTCCACGAATCCCCCTCAGTCGACGGCCTCCGACATCGCGTGGAAACCGCCAAGGAACACTACAAACTCGATATCGAGCGTCAGTTCCTCCACGCGGCACAAGAAGATCGCATCGATCAAGCGATGGACCTACTCAAGGAGATGGACCACTACCTCACCGAACACGAAGCAGAGCAGTTCCAAGAAGTTGCCCGAGGCGTCATCGGCAAAGCACGCGACAACCTCGGAGTCCAGTTCAAACTCGCGGTCAATGATAAAGCATGGGACAATGCCGCAGATGTTGGTCAACGAATCATCGAAGAGTTCCCCAACTCACGCATGGCAACCGAAGTTCGTTCCATGATCGATTCCATCAGACAACGAGCAGATACAATTAATCGCTCGTGACTTTCGAAGATTCTTGGCTCGGTTCAGCACCCGATTCAGTCGGCATCCGCCAAGCATGAATCATCAACATCCCGATCCCGACAATCAAAAAAGCATCAGCAACGTTGGAAACATAAGGCCAAAGCTGCGGATTCCCACCCGGCCATCTCATCCCGAATGGAAGATTCATTCCAGGAAACGGATGAATAAAATCTCGAACACACGCAAAGAGCAAACGATCGTATAAGTTCCCGATTCCGCCTGCAATGATCAGTCCGAACCCCGCATGCGCCATCCAGTCCTTCGCAGTGGTCCATCGTACAAAGAGCACAAGCGAGATAATGATCGCGATGACCGTGAAGATCACAAAGAACCAACGCTGACCTGCGCCGATCCCAAAAACCGCACCCGGATTGAGCACAAGCGTAAAATCAAGAACCTGATTGATCACATGCATCGGTTCATGCTGAGGGATCAACAATCCAAGATCGGAAGAACTCAATACTTCTTCGCGGGTAAACACCATCGGCGAGTCTGCAACATTGGCAAACGCCCATGCCTTGGTCCAAAGATCCGCAACAATACCAAGTGCCGAGACAGTTAATAGCACCGCCCATGCCCGCTTGCTACGAGATGAAAGTGGGGCAACTGATTCTTGCGGTGTGTGCTTGCTCATGAACGAACTGTCAAAGACAATGAATGAGAGGTAGTCAAAAAATGATGCCTGCCCTCATCAGAGTTTAGGTTCCGCCTCGACGATCAACTTCACGAGCCGCATCAATCGTATACCGAGCCCAAGGCAACACATCAAGTCTTGCCTTCTTGATCGGTTCATAAGTCAACTCACAAAGCCCATAAGTCCGATCAACAATCCGCTTGAGCGCATCATCAATCTCATTGATCAACTTGCGATCTGATGCCGCCAAGTTCAAACTCAATGATTGCTCATAGCTCTCTGATCCCTGCTCATCGGCGCTCTTCGACTTCGTGTTGACACTTCCCGGTGCACCCAGCGCTTCTTCTTCAAGATGTCGCATGTCACCGAGCAGTTCCGCTCTCTTCTGAAGCAGAATCATCCGATAGCTATCAAGCTGTGTCTTGGTCAAAGGAGTTTTCGTCCGACGCGAAGTCACATTATCAAGCACGGATACATGCTTCTGAACTTTCGATCCCGTCGCAATCAAAGGCTTGAGCGATGGACCGTTTGGACCGAGCAAAAGCGGGCGATCAGGCAAGACCAAAGGCTTCTTCTTTGCTTTGCTCGAGCGTGTTTTCTTTCGTACCGGTTGCGCCGCTTTCGTATCAGCAGGCTTCGCACCCGCTGCAGGAGTAGATGCTGCTGCAGTCGGCTTAGCAGCGGCTGGCTTGGTTGTCTTATTCGCCGACTTTGAAGCAGTTTTCTTGACCACCTTTTTTGCTGCAGTTTTCTTAGTAACCTTCTTTTTCGATTTCTTCGCTGCAGGTTGAGCGGTGCTCTTCTTTGATGTTTTCTTTGCCGATTTTTTCGTGCTTTTCTTTGTCGGCGTTTTTTTAGTAGAAATCTTCTTGGTTGGTTTCTTGACAACCTTTTTCTTCGTTACTTTTTTCTTGGTCACTTTCTTCGCCACCTTCTTTGTAACCTTCTTGGCCACTTTCTTTGTGGTTTTTTTCGCAACCTTCTTAGATGATTTCTTTGTGCTCTTCTTCTTAGAAGCAGGCGCAGCAGAACTCTTCACGGATGAAGTGGTCTTTTTCTTTGTCGTCTTCTTCTTTGCAGTTTTTTTCTTTGGCAAGCAAACCGCCTTTGTTCGAGCCACAGGCCTGCCCACTCCATAAGTCGGCAGTAATGGGCACTAGAATAGGCGTCATCGACCCAAAGGTCAAATCAATACCCCCCGCAGACCCCATAAGTGTCCCTATACCGGCGATTTAAGGCCGTTTTATTGCTCGTCAGCCGCTTCTTGCTCTTCCTCAACCACACACTCGTCAAAGCTACCAAGTTTACGGAATCGCTCGTACCGTGCGTCCAAAAGCACTTCCTCAGACATCGCTGAAAGCTCATCAAGTTGGGAAGTGATCCACGCCTCAATATTCGCAGCTGCCTGATTATGATCCCGATGCGCAGCGCCCAAAGGCTCGTCAATCACCGAATCGATAATCCCCAACTCCAAGTTATCCAACGCGGTAAGTTTCAACGAATCCGCCGCTGCGGTGTTCGTCTGCTCATTCGCCTGTTTCCACAAGATCGCAGCACATCCCTCAGGAGAAATCACCGAGTACCAAGAGTACGCAAGCATCGCAACACGATCAGATACCGCAATCCCAAGCGCACCACCCGAACCACCTTCTCCAATCACGATGCTCACGATCGGCACGCGAATCCGCGACATCTCAAGCAAGTTCTTCGCGATCGCTTCTGCCTGCCCACGCTCCTCAGCGCCCAGACCTGGATACGCACCGGGTGTATCAACAAAGGTCACAATCGGTAAACCGAACTTCTCTGCAATCTTCATCTTCGCCAATGCCTTGCGATAACCCTCAGGATGCGCACACCCGAAATGACACGCAAGCTTTGCATGCGTGTCCTTGCCCTTCTGATGACCAACGATCAAACATTTCCGCCCGCCGATGCGACCGAATCCCGTGACCAACGCAGGATCATCTCCAAAGCGACGATCACCAGAAAGCTCACAAAAATCGCGACACATCAAATCAATATAGTCCCTTGTCTGAGGCCGATTCGGATGCCTCGCAACACGGACCGTATTCCAAGGAGACAACTTCTTGTACGCCTTCTTGATCTCCCGAGTACGCGCCTTGATCAACTTGCCAATATCTTCTTTCTCAATCGCAGGAGGACTCTGCTCAGGGATACCTGGCAGCGCCGGGATCTCCGCACCTATCGCTTCAGTTTCTTGCTGGGCTCGCTCGATCCGCAGATCGATTTCCGTAATTTTCTTCTCAAACTCAAGCTGATAAAAAGTCGACATACTGCCCTTTCGCCTGCAATCAACGCAGGACCAAATACGGAACCAAAGATTTGATCCCCTAATTGTACCACACTCATCCGCCCGGAGTACAGTTTTCCATGCATTCAATCAACCAACCAATCCTCTTCGTCGGTGGAGGCAACATGGCCCACGCCATCATCTCCGGCGCAATCCACTCCAAAACCATCAATCCAGACTTGGTAGGGGTGGTTGATCCATCCCAAGATCGCCATTCTCTCTTCAAAAACGCCTTTACAGACACCGTCGTCGCCCTCAACTGGCTCCGCGATCAATCTCAAGATGCCGGCACAATCATCCTCGCAATCAAACCACAAATGCTCGATGCTGCAGTAGCGCCAATCCGAGAAGAAATCGACCAACTCCCATACTGCCCGCTCGTCATCTCCATCCTCGCTGGCACACGCATCAAGCAGATCAAACACGCATTCGACAACAAAGCCCGCGTCATCCGAGTCATGCCCAACACTCCGGCACAAGTAGGACACGCGATGAGCGCCATTGCATCAAGCAACGACGCAACGGAATCAGATATGCAACTCGCTGATCAACTCTTTAATAGTATTGGCAAAGCAATCACCATCCCCGAAGACCTTATGGACGCCTTCACCGCACTCGCAGGTTCTGGACCCGCCTATCTCTTCTACCTCGCGCAAGCGATGACCCAAGCAGCAACACAACTTGGGTTTGATCAACACCAAACCAACACCATCGTCCGACAAACAATTTACGGGTCCGCATCCTTGCTTCATAACGCCCCAGAGTCCCCAAAAGAACTCCGCAAAAATGTTACAAGCAAGAACGGCACAACCTATGCCGCCACATCCTTGCTCGATGAATCAGGGGTCATGGACACGATCGTCCGCGCCATCCACGCCGCAAGGCACCGCGGCGCGGAGTTAGGGCAACAAAGTTAACAACCGCTTAGAAGTCCCGTCTGGTGAATCGCCAAGTACAGAAGAGCACAATCACGCCCTCAAATATAAACGAGGTCCCAAGCACCCACCAAAGCGAACGAGATCGCAGCTCTTTGTCTACACGCCGATTCGTTTCTTCTTGAGATACCGAAAATGTGTTCGGATCTTCCTCCGCGGATTCCTCCGCGAGTGATGGGAATCGCTCGGGGTCAATCAAAGTCCTATTGAGCAACTCTGCAGTCTCACCAGTCTTGGGAAGCAGAGTTTTAATGCCGTACACAATCCTTGACCAATGACGAAGCGATTGCACACTCTCTTCATTTTTCGTCAAATCCGCACGAATCCGAGGCAGCAGTGGATTCCTCGTGTCAATCTCTGCCTCGTCAGGAATATAACCATCGCCTGATCCCGCTTCACTCCGGTTCATTTCACCTTGGATCAGTCGAATTGTATTTCCTTCGATCTGCTCAATTCGATCAGTTCGTTGTTCAAGTTGAATCTCGTTCTGTGCTTTGAAACTCAGCAATATCCCATCGGTTATATTCAAACCAAAGAGCAATGCCCAAAAGAGACAAGTGATCAAAATCGCTGGCATCGCAGCCTTCGTCATCATCCCAACAAGCACTGAAACCGCATACAGGTAACTAAAAAATGCCAACACAATCGGTATAGCAATCAAGAGCTTTGGCTCCCAGAACCCGCTGCGGATCCCGATGACAATCATCGAAGCTACCGAGAACACACCAACCTGCAACGCAACGAATAACAATCCAGAAAAATACTTCGTAAGGAAAAGTCTCGATCTGGAAATTGGTTTAGAGAGCGTTGTCTCAATAGTCCCGCCTGAGATAAGATCAGGGATAATACTCGATGTAGAAATCAGTGCCAGAATTGTGGCGATCCAAGTGAGCCAAAGTGAAATTCCGATGCTGGAGAAGAGTCTAATGTAAAACAGATCCTTGTCAAGAATGGTTGAGTCGATCGGTATGAAACCCGCGTCGAACCACAGGAATGACACGCCTTCCTCATCAAATCCAATTGCTGCAATTACTGCAACAATAACAAGAGACAACACCATTGTGATCCAGAAGAGTTTCTTCGCATTGATCTCGCGATACGCATCAACCAGAATCGCCTTTGTTTGTCGTAATATCATGAGCGTGCCCCCTTCTTTGCCTTCTGAGCACCCGGTTTGGCACCGCCGCCGCATTCGTTCACCGCCTCAATAAACAACTCCTCGAGTGATTGACGATGGAATCCGATCGATTCAATCACCACGCCGCGAGCACGCAACGCATCAATCGCAGGCTGAATCTTCCCCGCCTCCGATGTTTGGAATCGAAGCTTGGTTTGTTCCTGCTCAACATCACCTGCGATATCAGAGATCGCACCCCGGGCCGCCGCAACCACATCGTCCGCCATCGCCGACTTCGTCTTGATCACAAAACCGCTTTGACCACTGGTCAGTTCATTAATTGTGCCCTGCTGATGCATCAAACCATGCACCATAATCGCCACCCGATCACACACCATCTCAAGCTCTGAGAGCAGATGCGAGTTGAGGAAGACTGTTCGCCCTTCACCCTTGAGTCTGAGCAGAATCTCGCGGATATCTCGCCGACCAATCGGGTCCACACCATCTGTAGGTTCATCAAGCACAACCAACTTGGGATCATTCATCAACGCCTGAGCAATCCCGATCCGCTGACGCATCCCCTTAGAATAAGTCCCGAGTTTATGATCCGCCCATTCGGACATGTTCACAACTTCAAGCAGCTCATCGCACCGTTTGTTGCGTGTCTTGCGATCAACACCCGCCATTGCACCATAATGCCGAAGCACCTGCTGGCTCGTCAAATATTTAGGAAAGTTATGGTGCTCAGGCAAATACCCAACCTGCGAAAGCGTCGATTTATCACCGATCTTGTTTCCCAAGAGCGAACCAGCACACTTGGTCGGCTTAATCACCGTCAAAAGTACCTTCACCAGAGTCGACTTCCCCGCACCGTTGGGTCCAAGCAAACCAAAAATCTCACCCGCACCAACCTGAAGGTCAACGCCTCGCAGCGCATGGACCTTCCGTCGATACATCTTCTCAACGCCTCTGACATCAATGACAGCTTCCATCAATCAAACCCCTTGCGTGCCAATGAGCACAGTATTCATTCCGCGTCTTTGCGTGCCACGACATGAAACACATGCCAATCTTTCTTCGTTCCATCACAGTCTTGGCCTTTTCGCTCCTCGACTTTCATCAACTCAACGGTAAAAGGCTCTAAAAGCATATCAACCTGCTCGCGTGTATGATGCGATCGGTCCTCAATCTGTGCCCAAGAATCTCGATCACCAAAGAACTGACCTGAAAAACGCCCACCAACTCGAATACTCGACACGATCTTCTGCCACATCGTGTCATAATGCTCCGGACGACAGAACGGCAACGAAAAACTCGCATTCACCAAATCACATTCCGGCAGTTCAACCGCCTCAAATGGTGCAAGTTGCATCGTCAAACGCGTCGGATCATCCAGATCAGTACGCGATATCAATCGGCGTATCCCATCAGGATGCCCATCAATCGCATGCACCTTCCACCCCGCGCGAAGCAACGCCGCACTATCCCGTCCCTCGCCGCACCCTAAATCAATCGCAAACCGTGTCTTTTCAACCGGTTCCCGTTCAAAGAGTTCCAGTGCTTCGATCAAGGTTGCCCGAGGTTCGCGCCCATCAATCGCTTTGAAATACCCCTCCCAATCCCGCGTCGTCGCATAGACAAACGCTGGTTTGAGATCGGTGTCTTCCGTGCCGTGTTTATTGGTGTGTTGTGTCATATCGTTAAGTAATGTATGCAGACCTCCATCACTTTGTCGACGCCCTAGACCAATCTGGGGAGTTGATTCGTATCAAATCTCCAACCAGCCCAGTCCTTGAGATCACTCGACAAGCTGATTCCGCATCCAAATCATCCGCCCCAAATCTTGGTTCGATCGAGTCCCAAAGCAACGACCCAGATTTCGCCCACCTAGGTGGCAAAGCACTCCTCTTCGAAAACCCAATCGGTGCAGACTTTCCCCTACTCATCAACGCATTCGGTTCATACCGACGGATGGAAATGGCGCTCGGCAACCGAGCATTCGATGAAATTGCCAAAACCATCGGCGAACTCGTCAAACCCGAACCACCCCGCTCAATCAACGAAGCATACATCAAAGCAAAGCAGTTCTTCCCACTCCTCACCATCGGACCAAAACGATCCAACAAACCAGGACCCTGCCAGCAGGTCGTCCACACCGATGACCAAATTGACCTGACCAAACTCCCCATCCTTCGATGCTGGCCATCCGACGGCAACTACCAAGCGCTCGGATACCCTCCAAACATCAACGACAATATTCCCGGACTCGGACACCCAGACATCTCACAAGAAGACTGGGATGCTAACTATCGAGGACGATTCATCACCCTCGCCGGGATCCACACAATCCACGCTGACGATCGAAACGATCCAAAGCCAAAGTCCCACAATATCGGGATGTACCGACTCCAACTTCTCGGCAAAAACCGCCTCGCCATGCACTGGCACATGCACCACGATGGTGCATCCCACTGGCGCTCATGGAAAAAGCTTGGCCAACCCATGCCCGTCGCCATCGCACTCGGTGGTTCTTCGGTCCTGCCCTACGCCGCGACCTGCCCGCTCCCGCCAGGAATCTCCGAACTCCTCATGGCCGGGTTCCTCAACCGCAAAGGCATCCCGCTCTGCCGAGCAAAGACAGTCCCCCTCTGGGTCCCCGCAGACGCCGAGATGATCATCGAAGGCAATGTCCGCACCGACGCGGGTTACCCCGGATGGGACCCAAGACAACCCAATGCAGGCCCGCTCGGCGATGGCGCCGTATTTGAAGGCCCGTTCGGTGATCACACCGGGTTCTACTCCATGCCCGATCGATACCCAATCGTCGAAGTCTCCGCGTTCACCCATCGCAAAGACGCAATCTACCCGACAACAGTGGTGGGGCTCCCCCCGCAAGAAGACTACTTCCTGGGAAAAGCGACCGAACGCATCATGCGCCCGCTCCTCGCGACCATCCTCCCCGACATCAAAGACTACCACCTCCCCATGTACGGCGCATTCCACAATGTCGCCAATATCCAAATCTCCAAGCACTACCCGCTCCACGCCCGCACCGTCATGCACGGCATCTGGGGCGCCGGACAAATGGCATGGACGAAAAATCTCTTCATCGTCGATGACACTGTCGATGTCCACGACCTCACCGCTGTGCTCACCGCCCTCTGCCAACACTGCAAACCCTCACGCGACATTGAGCAGGTCAACGGTGCACTCGATATCCTCGACCACGCAGCACCACGCCTTGGTTCAGGTATCAAACTCGGGTTCGACGCGACGACCAAGACCATCGGCGAAGAAATCGACGGCTACCCTCTTCAAGACCAGTACCCAATCCCCACGCCAGACCAACGCAACGCCGCAATCGACATCGCAAAATCAATCACCGGTGTCCTCGACGCATCCGCCCCAGATCAAGCCCCCGGATGGCTTTTTATCAAAGCAGATAAAGATCACAACGAACCCAACAACGCCAAACTCGGCGCATCGATCATCAATACATTCTTTGCTCAACCATCAACACCGCGTTTCATCGTCGTGCTTGGTAGATCAGTCGATATCTATGATCACCATGCCGCCCTTTTTCATTGGGCAGCCAACTCCGATGCTTCCCGTGACGCATACTGGAATCAATCCAACAACTGCGATCGCGTAGCATTCGATGCAACACCAAAAACTCCAGAAGACACCCGAAACAACCAACCCATCCGCGCCTGGCCTCCAGTACTCGATGGTAAGAACTAGGGCGTGAGTTCCTCACGGAGCCTCGGGAGCAAATCATGATGAGGATCAACAGACTCGAGTCTGTCCAATACATCTTTCGCTGACGAACGATCGTTCAATTCCAACTGGCAAAGAAACAGACGGATGAGCGTGTCAGAATCGGGTTCTAATTGATCATCGAGCCAAACAAACTGTACACGGGCAAGTTCAAAATCTTCGAGTTCAAATGCAAGCAAGCCAAGCTCTCGTCGACCAGCACTATCATCTGGAGAATCAAGTACAAACTGCTTTGTTCGTTCGAGCCCACGATTGGGTTGATGAAGTTCACCAAAGCAAATGTTGAGATTGTGAAGATACATTATTGTGTCAGGGGCAAGATCACATGCCGCTTCTAAATACGAAACTGCTTCGAGCGGCCCCCGCAACTCCCAGAGTGAAAGAGCAATCATGTGATGTGCATCAGGATTTGATGGATCGAGTACCATTGCTTTCTTGAGCGATTCAATCGCGTCAGCATACCTGCCAAGTTTGTATTCAATTAATCCGAGTGAATAAACTCCTTCGCTCCACTCATCTTCAATCGAAACGGATCGTTTGAGTGCTGATTCTGCCTTATTAAGATCAGCTTCAAGAATGTCATAGAGCACCCCGAGTTCATACCAACCTTGCCAGTTAACGGGGTTGATTTCAACGCCTTTCTCTGCGTGACCGAGCGCATCTTCAAATCGTCCACCATTGCGTAAGTTTCTTGATTCGTACACATGAGCATACGACTGATCTTCATGGGGAAGCAAAGATGGGAGAAAGCGATCGAACTCAATAAGATCATGCTGCTCGAGTGAAGTGATCTCAGAAATCAGCACACCGACACCACGATTTCCGCCACCCCAACCACAAATCATAGCGATTGGGAATCCCTCTTGATTGATTACGAGCGACCCATCCATGACAAGAAGAGGATCACTTTTGAAGAGAAGAGTTTTTCCGATATCAGTCCAGTCCGCATGCTGCTCAACTTGGGTAGGAATTGTCGAGAATGCCGGTCCGGTTTCAAACGAAATCGGAAGGGAAAAGAGAATACTGATTGCTGAATCATCAAGTTCTGTGGATTGAATACGCGCAAACTCTTCAACGGGCGGATCAATTCGAACCAATGCAATATCCTTGGTCATGTCGTAGGCAACGATTCCCAGAATTTGCTTGGGGTCGCAGCAGTGAAGTTGAACCGACCCTTCTTTTGCCCCAAATAAACTTGATGCATTCAATGCGATCGTGTCCGAATCGATCAGTACAAAGCCAGTTTTATGTGTTCGATCATCTTCATAGGTAAGCTCAACAGTTCCCAAATAACTCAATGCCCACATGTTCGGTGCGGGATGTTCTAGATCAGTTGATTCGAATGTACGCTTTGATGGCGTTGCTGAATCAGTATCAGCCGACTCCGCCCTGTCGCAACCAAAGCTGAACATCGCAGTCAATATGAGAATCAATGGAGAGAGTTGAGCCGCTCGGATCATTCAGTTATCCACCCATCGCAGGCGATCCCGCACGTTGACTCATCCACTCGTCAATCCCTTCAACGATCGAATCAACCAAAGGCTTCGCATTCCGGCTCGTCGCACCTGATTTGACATTGTTCAACATAATCGAGAACGCGACCCGCTGACCAGACTTTGGATGCTCCAGAACGCCTGTCAACGCATATGTCCCAGTCAGATATCCACTCTTTGCACGCAGTTCAGATTGAATCGTATCGCCCTTGAATCGATTCCGAAGCGTTCCTTTGCCAGGAACCGCAAGCGAATCACTGAACATCTCCCAGTGATCTGAACGTGACAACACACGCATCCATTTCACCAAAGTCTCAGGCGAAACTTTATTCTCTCTGCACATCCCCGAACCATCTTCAATAACCGTATTCTCCGCTGCACCGGCGCCGAGTTTTTCCGCCAACAACATCCGGATCACACTCGAACCATTGTCCCATGACCCAGGATCAGAAGTCACCTCATGCCCAATTCGTTTAAAAAGCGCTTCAGCATAGAGATTATACGAATCCGTATTCGTCCGTTCAATCACATCAAACATAGGAGTTGTGATCACCGCAACCGTCCGCGAAGAGGTATACCGAATCGATGGATCAATCAGAGTGACCACATCGCGTATCAACGCTTCACCATTGCCAACCGCAATCCCGCGTGCATCGAGTTCACTCGCGAGCAACTCCCCGACAAACAGTGGGGGAGAATCAATCGCCACCGCAATCTCAGAGCGTGCAGAAACATTCCCATAGAGCGTAAACGAGTTCGACTTTGTAGGACGAGCAATCCAAGCGGTATCGCGCTTCTTCGCATTTGATTTCGCTTTCACCTGAAAATCAAACCAATACGCATCAGGCTCAAGCTTCACACTCGGCGCACCACCCGACGCAGATGGCCCTGTGTACGCATTGATCACATTGGTGTGAAAGTTCACCCCGCCCACCTGCGCACAGTACCATCGGTTCAACTGATCGATCGGCCAACACCCATGCGTGTACTCACGATCAAAGACACGATCATCAATGATCAACTGACCAATCTCTTCGATCCCCGCCTGCTTGAGCGCATCAGCAATCTGATCGAACAATGTCGCCATCGTCACCCCAGGTTCTTCACCGATGAAGATTGCAGGATCACCGAGCGCAGGATCACCATCGCCCTTCACAATCAAAGTCGGAGGAGAAACCGAATCATCAATAATCAACTGCGTCCGAAAGACAAAGTCACTCCCAAGCACATACAACGCCGCGCCACTCGTGAGAATCTTCATGTTCGATGCCGGCACCATCGAGTCGGTCCCGTTGTAGTTGGCAAGTTCCTCGCCCGTATCAAGATCAGCAATATACACAGAAGTGATTGCGCCACCCAAGTTCGTTCGGATGATCTGCTTCTCGGTGCTCCGATCCAAAGGCCCCCCAGCTGCGATCCCCACACACAACGCACAACTCAACACCAACGCCCCAAAGAACGCCCCGTATGATTGATGAATAGATTTAAGCATAACAGTCTTCTCCGGTGGGAAACATAGCAACGCAATGATGGGGTCGATCAGATTGAACCAACCAACAGATACCAATCACCTATCGGCATGCAACGCGTAAAAACTACAAGTTCCATCGGACTTTACGCCCGATTACCCGCCGTGAACGAGTTCAATAAACTGCCCGATCGCCGTGATTTGTTCAGGAGTTTGTGCTGGGAACTCGATCCAAGTCTGATGACCAATCGTGGTCGCAAGCTCTAACCCACCCAGAAGTACCCGAGGCATGTCCGCCATCGAATGCTGCTCGAAGAACGCTGTAGACGCCTTGATCATCACCCGAGGAGTAACAGGGTCCGGCACAACATGAACCGCAAACAGATCACCACCATCACCAGGAGTCGTCGTTTCACACCATTTCAGCGTAAGCCCCAACCATTCGAGCGTCGGTTTCTTGGATAGCAATGAAGCAACATCACGCCGAAGCCCGTCGATCAATTTCCCTGTTTCAGGATCAAGACCGCCGATCAACACCTTCATTGTGGGTTTTTCAAACTGACTGTTCCAACCAGGCAAATACAAATCCTCTCGGGTTTCAGGCAACGATCGCTGGTTTCTTCCAACTCGTCCCCCAAAGATTAGGCATCAACTAACCCATTGGCATCGTCTTCACCGAGATGAACACAATCCAATCACATCGAGCGAGCACCAAATGCCGGATTCAGACACTAAGTTCGACACCGTTTCAATCAACGAAGAACCTATCGAGCACGGCGGAGTCCTCATCGTCGATGACAATGAGCAAAATGTTGAACTCCTCCACGCATACCTCGACGAACTCGGTGGAGATATCCGAATCGCACATGACGGCCTTCAAGCAATCGAATCAGTCGACAATAATCCCCCAGACATCATCCTCCTTGATATCATGATGCCCCGTATGAGCGGATTCCAAGTCTGCGAAAAACTCAAAAAATCATCCGCAACCAAAGACATCCCCATCATCATGGTCACCGCCCTCAATGAAGTTGGCGATGTAGAACGAGCAATCGACGCAGGCGCTGATGATTTCCTAACCAAACCAGTCAACAAGCTCGAACTCATCACCCGGGTCCGCTCGCTATTGCGCGTCCGCCAGCTCAAACGCCAACTCGATAGCGCAGTATCCGAAGTCCGATCAATGCGCGATCAAGCAGGCGAATAAAAAAACACCCGCGAAATCGCAGGTGTGATGAAGTACTGTTTAGTATTCTATAATTCTGTCAACTCCTCAACGATCAATCAAGGGCATCCCGCCGCGAATGCGTTGAGGAATGCCGACACATCAAAGAAATTAAACTCTCCGTCTTTATTGATGTCTGCCTGAGGCTCTTCGTTTGCAAAGAAGTTCAGGAATATCGAAACATCAAAGAAGTTGAGCATGTCGTCGTCAATATAGTCCGGCGGTGATGGACAAGGATCATTCGAAGGCTCAGGCAGAATAAAGTCCACAATCACAGGACGGTGATCAGACGCAAGACCCGAAATCGCACTGGGATTGATCGGATAACTCCGCGCGGGCACAGGGATCTTGCTCGTTGACATCCCCGATCCACTCGAACGGAAAATAAACTGCCGACGAACGCCCGCGATCGAATCTTGCCAGCAGAGATAATCCAATCGGCTCGAACTCCCCTGCGTGCTCGTATCGCCTGAGATCGGATGCGACGGGCTCGAAAAGCTCGCATCACTCCGATCCCGATCAGTCCCGTCCGTGCCACCGGCAAACTCTGCCTGCGTTGTAATCCTGTTGGGACTTGTCGAACTCGGAGTCTGGTTCAGATCACCACCCCAAATAATCGGGGTGCTGTCATCGAGAATCGTACCAGTATTTGGGACAACAACTCTCGAGTTGGGATCACTCATCCCCGATCCCGCGCCGTTGTAGTAGTAATCCATAAAGTACGCCGTGTTGAACGACGCGATCCGTCGTTGCTCGAAGTCACTCGAATCGCCACCCGCTTTAAGGTGCGCATTCCCAACAACCACATCACCTGCGTATAACTCATCAGGCAGATTGATCTCCGCAAACATAAACCCACGGATACCACCCGTACCACCGGACTGATATTCATCTGGAATCACTACAAAGTTTGAAAGTGTCGCGCCACCACCATTGAGGTCCTCGATCGGATACCGTGACATGATCACATTCCGATTGAAGTTATCTGTATTCGTAGAAACAAAGATGTAAGGCAGATCGTACCCAGGAACATACTTCTTGATATACGATCCAACAGTCCCACCCTCATAAATATCCGTGCCGCCGTTGACGAACATATCCAACACATTCTCAAGTTGGGTCACCGAATCCGCGCCAGACCCAGTCCCATTGCCCGAGTTGTCCGCGCACTCCTGAAGAATCAATACATCCGGTTGAAGCGATGCAACAATCCGAACAATCCCATTCCAGTTCGAAAAGTCATCCGCCTTACCATTGGTCCGACATAGACCATCCTCAACATTCCAAGTCATCACCCGAAGATCCCGCGAGTCTTCCTTGCCCCAGTCACCATTGTCAGGATCCCACTGGGCAACCGCACTCCCCGCCGATAGGCAAAGTGACAGTCCAAATGCAGCCGCAAAGAAATTTCGTGATTTCAACATGGTTCAACTCCGGGTGTAAAGATATGTGTATTGTACCACGGGACTTAGGGGGATGCCCGGAATCTAAAAAAATCAATCGAGCATACAAAGTTCTCTATATCTCGCAGCTCAAAAAGCAAGCAACTCATCGACCAGCTCAGATGTCCTATCGGACATGAAAAAAGCGTTCGCGCCGTTTGACGCGAACGCCTGTATTCTAAAATCTCAGCACTCAAATCAAGCACTGAGAATCGAAATCAGATTATGGACATCCAAGAGCAAACGCTGACAAGAACGCCGAAACATCAAAGAAGTTGAAGTTGCCGTCGTTGGTGAAGTCTGCGATTGGGTCCATGTTGGTGAACGCAGTGAGGAACGCGGAAACATCAAAGAAGTTCACGCTGCCATCGCCGGTCAAGTCCGCAGGACATGCAACCTCATCAGCGTAGTAACCGATGTACATCGCAACCGAGTATGCTTCGTCGAACTCGTCGAACAATCCGTCGTCGTTTGCGTCATAGGTGACTGATGTCGAAACAATAACGCCGCCAGCTTTGGTATCGCCGACATCTGAGCCAGAAAGGTCTTCGTTATTCCAAGCAGCACTCGAAGCATTGCTCGACCAGAGTGATCCAGGGTTAGGGCCGCCAGCAGATGTTGCAGAACCAAGGAAGTTGATCCGGTAATCACGATCAGAGTTCTGACCTGAAATCAATGAACCGTTCTCAAGAACGAGCTCAAGACGGTAGGAGAAATCGGTTGGATCAAGTACCGCACGAATGAGTGCACCATCGAAGTCCGAACCACCATCCATGAAACGGTCGTAGAGTTCAACCGCACCGATGAACCAAACATTACCCGCTGCATCGATTGCAGGTGCCGACATTGATGGACCCAAAGGGGTACCACCAGTGACCGCATCAAGATTGACGAGCTGGCCAATTTCTACGCCCATGTCGTCGTAGATCGGCTTACCAGCATCCTGTGTGAACAGGTTGAACTGATCGATGTACGCCGCGAAGGTGTACTCAGTTGTATCGTTCACCGAGTCGTAACGAGCAACAATGATCTGAGTCGAGAAGTCATCGCTCAAACCATTTTCTGCGATGGTGGCCGCGAAAATACCGTTCCCGTTGATGTCAGTACCAACCGCAACATTGCCCACACCACCACGGAACGGTGTCGATCCAAGGTAGTTGGTGTACTCAGCAAATGAGGTATAGTTGAGAACGAACGAGTCATCATTATCTGTCACGCTCGCAGGCACATCAAATGCCTTCATGCCTTGAACAGCACCAGTCGCGTCAACGCCCCAGATGTTCATGGTGCGTGTGTCATTGTTCATGTCCTTGGCAAACTGACCAAAGGTGTGAACTGAACCAAGACCAAGTGCGTCAACTGAAGCGCCACCATTTGCACCACGACCCGAACCTGTCTGTCCGCCGCTGGTGTCAAAGTATGCTGATGTTGCAGTTGTTGTGCCAAAGCTTGCACCAGTTACGAACTCGCCGTCGAAGTTCACACCCGCGTAAAGCCCGTTGCCACCAGCAGTTGATGCCGGGATGTTGTTTGGAACAACCGATACGCCACCAAAGCCTTGGATGATATGGTCTGTTGCATCCATACCAGTCATGGAAATCAAATTCTGAGCAGCACCATTGCGATCGGCCATGCGTGTACGGAAGATGTTGTTTCCAGTAATCGCGTCAGGACCAGTAACATTGAAGTCATCACCGCGGTAGTAAACATTACCGTTTGCATCAACGGAAATCCCGCCGAGCTGTGATGAGTCAACCGCGTTCTCGTCGCTGCTGTTCACAGCAACCATCTTGCGATCAACGTACAAACGGTTTGGTTCGGATGGATCGTAGTTCACGATCGCACCGATCATGCCGTTGTAGCTGGTCCCTGCGGTTGATGTGCCAAACTCTGACCACGCAACCGAGAACTGTGACGACATACCAGTAGGGCTTACACCCATACCTGCACTGTTCTGTGCCGAGTTAACACCCGCACCAGCAGTGCTCCACGCAGAGTATGTACTCTGTGAGAAAGGAACATTGACGAGCAGGTCAGTACTGATCGCAGCTGCTGAACCCAAGTTGTTAAAGAATCCCGCATCTGTTTGGGTCGACTTGAGCAATGGTGCAGCACCAAATGTACGACCGTGTGAACTTACCAATGGTGCCAAGTCAACAACATACGCTGCTGAGTTGTCGCTCCACGGATCAAGCGCGTCGCCTGGCAATCCGCCCAGATTCGAACTTACACTGTCCTGTCCGAGTGCTGATGCACTCATCCCTGCTGTTGCGATCAAAGCCGCGATACCGATTTGCTTACGCATGGTCTCATCTCCTTGGTTTGGTGTTCAGCCGGTTCTCCAACCGCGCTGCATCTCTCAAATCTTCACAAGTGTCTTCACAATAAGTTCCGATCAACAACACCGAAACCTCGCAGAAATGCTTGGTGTCGATGAATATCTCAGAGCACTATCATAGCACAAATATCCCCATTCAGTGGGCAAGAAACACCCAATAGACCATCAAAGTTTCATGAAGACACACCCGATAAGCATCGCGCGTTAGGCATGTGACGGGGTAAAGCAATCAATCACAACCGAGATTCAATCATCGCCGCGAGTTTCGCGTTGGATTTTACCAACTCAATATTCGCCTCAAGCGTTTTTCCCTTCGACACCGCATGCAGATGCCCTAGCACCGAAGGGGTCACCGCTCGCCCGCGCACACCCTCAGATTCCGCCAGCGCCCGTGATTCATCAAGCCATCCACTCCATTCCGATCTGTCCAACTCGTGCTCAGCCGGGATCGGATTGGCGATCACTATCCCGCGGCCGCTCCGTGCCAGCTCAATCCGTACAAAGTCTGCAAGCTCATCCGCATCGTCGAACCGTGCATCGACCTGAGCTTCTGACTCACGGAGATAAAACGCTGGGAACGAATCGGTTTTGTACCCAACAACCATCACCCCAAGTGTTTCAAGCGCTTCCCGCGTAGAAACAACATCCAATATCGACTTCACCCCGCTGGTCACCACCGCGATCGGATACCGCGTAAACGCCATCAGATCCGCCGACACATCAAGCTGTGTCCCATACCCGTGATGCACCCCGCCGAGCCCACCAGTTGCAAACATACGAAGACCAGCAAACGCCGCAATCTCCATCGTCGTGCTCACTGTCGTTGCCGCATGCATCCCTCTGCTCAAATACACCCCTAGATTCGCTGTATTCGCTTTCGCGACAGATTCCGCATCAAGCATCGCCCCAAGCTGACCCATGCTCATACCCGCTGTAGGCACCCCATCAACAACTCCAATGAGCGCAGGAGTAGACCCCTCATCCTCAACAATCTTCCCCAGATCCGCAGCCAACCTCCGAGCAGACCCCGCAGGAACACCATGCACCAACAAGGTCGTCTCAAGAGCAACCGCACGCGATGAGACATGTTTTCTAAGTTTCACTGCAATTCCCCTTAAACTCGCTCGCCATCCCTGACAACAGCTCGAATCCTACACAAAAGAACACGCCCCGGCATGAATGCCAGGGCGCGTCGTAATCAATATGCTGAATTAGCAATCTGACAGATGTATCAGACGCGATCCTTCAAACCCTTGAGTGGGCGGACCTTGACAACATTGCGTGCAGGCTTCGCCTTGAACACCATTTCTTCCTTGGTGAACGGGTTTACACCCTTGCGTGCCTTAGTCGCAGGCTTCCGCTGAACCGAAACCTTCATCATGCCCGGAACATTAAATGCACCGCAAGCGTTCTTCTTGAGATCCTTCTCGATCATCTCGCCCATCACATCGAAGACCGCTGCTGCTTCCTTCTTGGTGATACCAACATGATCTGAGATCAATCCCAAAACTTCCGATTTGGTGCGTGGCTTATCCTTCGCCGCGACAATGCGTGTCGGCTTCTTCGCTGCAACAGCCTTCGGTGCTGCAGTCTTCGCAGCAGCCTTCTTCTTCGCTGGTGCTTTCTTCTTCGCAGGTGCCTTACGAGCTGCTGATTTCTTTGCTGCTTTTTTCTTTGCCGGTTTCTTTGCTGTTCTCTTTGCCATGACGAGTACTCCGTTTTCTTGTATATCGATACAGTGTGTTATCCGAACACACTTGGTTTTACCGTCACTTTGTCGGCACGGCAAGCCCGTTTTGTCCTGTTTTTATCGGTAAATTCAAAAAATACATCAACAACCATCACTCAACACATCATATCAACAACGCAATTTGAGCCTAGAGGGGTATCAAATTCTGCACAATTCAAGACCTACCATTCCAAATGACCAAACCGAAATCAATCGTCGGATTTACAAGAGAAGTCCCCGGAAACACTGAAATACAAGGGGTTTGTGTAAAAACACTCGGCGAGTCAAAAGCAACCCGTGACCAAATTCATCGCTTCGTTCCAGGACTCAACGCCCTCGTGACAATGTACACCGACCCCGTCGATGAAACGCTCCTCGACGCCGCAGGTGATCAGCTAAAAATAATTTGCAATTTTGCTGTCGGGTACGACAATATTGACATTTCAGCCTGCAAAAACAGAGGGGTAATCGTCTGCAACACACCCGATGCAGTCACCGAAGGCACCGCAAATCTCGCCTGGCTCCTCGCCCTATCCACCGCGCGCAAGCTCATCCAAGCAGATAAATACGCCCGTTCACAAACCTATCCAACCAAAGAACACCTCGGAATGAGTGAGTTCCTTGGAATGGACCTCTGCAACAAAGTCATCCACATCGTCGGCGCAGGACGCATCGGATATGCAACCGCACTCCGCGCCAAAGCCTTCGGCATGCGCATCCTCTACACCGCCCGAACCCGACACCTCGACTTCGAAATGACCCCGCTCGGCGCCACCCGTGTAACACTCGAAGAAGGACTCGCCCAAGCAGATGTTGTGTCTATCCACACCCCATTAACACCCCAAACCCGCCATCTCATCAACACCGACAACCTCAAACTCCTCAAAACAACCGCAATTCTCGTCAATACCTCCCGAGGCCCAGTCGTCGACGAATCCGCACTCGTTGATGCGTTAACCAACAACAAACTCTGGGGCGCCGGGCTCGATGTCTACGAAAACGAGCCCGTCATCCATCCAGGACTCCTCACGCTCGACAATGTCGTACTCACCCCACATATCGGGAGTGCGGAGATCACCTGGCGCAAAGCGATGACCCAAATGGTCCTCACCAACATAAAAGCAGCCCTTGATAATCAAGAGCCGCCAAACCGAATCGCTTAATAAACAATCACTTAACTGCGTTTCTTCCCCGCATAATGCAGCTCTAAATACTTCGCCACATAATCAATGATCGAATCCGCTTCAGGAATATCCGGATTGCTCGTCATCCCATTGGGCTCAAACCGCATCCCCTTGAACCGCTTTACCGCTTCATCGACCGAAAGCCCATATTGCAACGCGATCGAAAACGCCCGGCAAAACGCCTGACACATCCCCGAAATCGCAGAACCTTCCTTCGCGATCTTGATAAACAACTCCCCAGGAGTCCCATCCGGATACAACCCGATCGTGAGATATCCCTCATGACGATCAATCGTAAACTTATGAGTCAATGATTCGCGGGTCTGGGTCAAAGATTGGCGAGTAGCAAGCATGCAAAATCCTCAGTCAAAGTGATACGCGTGAAATCAACACCAATGATATCGGACCAATAGGTACAATCAGCTTTACAATCGGTTCTTTCAGGCAAACAATACCCAAAGTGCACACTCATACTGTGTTCAAACCCATGTGTATGCCGATACTTGGATATAATCCGAACAGTAAGTGCCCCGGTACACACAACCGACTCACAAACATATGCCCCATACCAATCACCAACCTGATCCCAAACGACCTATCGGCAACATGTCCGGGCTCGTAATCGCTGCGATTGGTCTCCAACTCCTACTCTGTTCTGTATCATCCGCCGCGACAAACACCCTCGATCGCATCGAAAACTCCGTGAGTCATGCACTCCGAGAAATCGTTGATCGCCAGATCACCAAAGAACACCATTCCGCAATATTCGAACCTGGCTTCCGCCTCGACGATACATCGCGGAAAACTATGAACACCGCATCCGTCGAGGTTCGCATACCAACCGCCCAAATCGCTGGGCACTGGCTCTTCAACCTGCCACCACCAAGCTGCTGAATCATCACGGGTCGATCATGATCCCCGTAGACCATTCAAACTTATCAGCAAATCACCAGACATAAAAGCATATCCGCCCCGCTCGAAAGACCGGGCAATCGCTCTTCGATCCTACAAAAAGCATCGAAAGCATACTCCACGAAAGATCCATCAAATGGCAAGCTCAGAAATCCCCGTCATCGGCCCAATGCTCTCCAAGCTTTTTGGTTCAAGAAACGAACGAATTGTCAAACGCTACACCAACCGCGTTGACGAGATCGCCACCCACGAATCAGCAATGCGCCTGCTCACCGATGATCAACTCAAAGCAAAGCTCGAAGAGTTCCGCACCCGCTTCGACAAAGGCGAAAAACCAGACGACCTCCAAGTCGAAGTCTTCGCCGCCGCACGAGAAGGCATGGACCGCGCAGTAGGTATCCGCAACATCTTCAACCCAGAAGCAAACTTTGATCCTTCAGTCTTGAACCCCGCCGCACAAGAAACCTACAAAAAAGTCCAAGCTCAAATCGCCCTCCTCGAACCCGCTGCGCCAACCGGACAATACCTCGGACACCCCACAGAGATCCCCCCGTATCTCCAAGTCGATATCCCCGTCGAAATGTACGACGCAGTCCGCCAAGCCTACCCCGAATCTCGCCCGCCATTCCGCGCCCGCCCCTTCGATGTCCAGCTCATCGGTGGTATCGTCCTAGGACAAGGCAAAATTGCCGAAATGAAAACCGGTGAAGGTAAAACCATCGTTGGACCACTCGCCACCTACATGGCATGTGTCCAGCGCCAACAAGTCCATGTCGTCACCGTCAACGATTACCTTGTCCAGCGCGACCGCGACTGGACATTCCCATTCTTCTGCTGGATGGGGCTCACCGCAGGCGCGATCCATCCCCAGCACATGCAACCAGAAGAAACAAAGCAGGAAATGTACCGCTGCGATGTCGTCTACGGCACAACTTCAGAGTTTGGTTTCGATTACCTCCGCGATAACATGAAACGCAATGTTGAACAACAAGTTCAGCGCAAACGCCAGTTCGCGATCGTTGACGAAGTTGACTCCACACTCATCGATGAAGCGCGGACCCCATTGATTATCTCAGGGCAAGCCCACGACGATCAACCACGCTACCAACTCGCCAACGAACTCGCCAAAAAGCTTGTCGATCTCCAAAGCCCATGGCAATCAATCGAAGACCAAGTCACCCTCTGCAAAGAAACCGCCAAAGGCATCGAGGGAGATATCCGCCAAACCCGTGATAAAGCAGAAATCGCTGCGCTCCAACAAAAACTCAAAGACACCGAAGCCGCACTCCCAGAACTCGAATCCAAACGAGATCAACACACCCAGTATTACGATCTCGAACTCGATCGCAAAAGCGCCCACCTCACCCATGACGGCATCGCCCAGGCACAAAAGCTTGCCGGCGTAGGTTCCTTCTATGTCGATGAGAACATGGACATTCCCCATCTCCTCGAACAATCACTCCGCGCATACGCAGTCTACACCCGCGACAAAGACTACATCGTCATGGATGTTCCCGATCGCATGACAGGACGCACCGAACCAACAATCGTCATCGTCGACACCAACACAGGTCGACCGATGATTGGTCGCCAATGGTCCGACGGCATGCACCAAGCAGTCGAATGTAAAGAAGGCGTGCCCATCAAGCCCGAAACCCAGACCGTCGCATCCGTGACAGTTCAAAACTTCTTCAAAATGTACAAATCACTCTCAGGCATGACCGGCACCGCCGACACCGAAGCCCAAGAGTTCCACGACATTTACTCCCTCGATGTCGTCTCCATCCCAACCAACAAACCAATCGCACGCGATGACCACGACGATCTCATGTTCCTCCGCGAACGAGACAAATGGGAAGCAATCGCCGACGAAATCAAAGAGTTCCACGATATCGGCCGCCCAATCCTTGTCGGCACCACAAGCGTTGAAAAATCCGAGATGATCGCCAAGCGACTCTTGCAAAAGCATCAAATCCAACACTCCGTCCTCAACGCGAAACAACACGAACGCGAAGCAGGCGTAGTCGAAGACGCAGGTCAACTCGGCGCCGTCATGATCGCCACCAACATGGCAGGTCGTGGTACCGACATCAAACTCGGTAAGTTCCCAAGAGAAGCATTCATCCAACACCTGCTCAAGCGTTCACTCGCTTCAAAAGCACTCAAGCCGGACATGGACGACGACCAACTCCGTGAAAATGTCTACCGCAAAATCGCACCATCAATCCTCCAAGGCGTCAACAAACGCCAAGCAGAGGAAATGCCCTACGAAGAAGTCGAACTCGCACTCCTTCGCCACTGGGCAAACGAGTACAGCTGGATGGGCGGCAAAGGAATCGAAACCGCATCCGCAGAAGAACTCCGCACCGAACTCGACAAAAACGGACGATGCAAACTCCACCGCCTCCGCTGGTACGACAATGTCGAAGACCTCGGCGGACTCCATGTCATCGGTACTGAACGCCACGAATCACGCCGAATCGACAATCAGCTCCGCGGCCGCTCAGGTCGACAAGGCGACAACGGTTCATCCCGCTTCTTCGTCTCCCTCGAAGACGATCTTATGAAAATGTTCGCTGGCGAAACAACCATGAAACTCCTCTCACGCCTAGGCATGAAGGAAGGCGACGCCATCGAGCATCCATGGCTCTCAAAGAATGTTGAACGCGCACAAAAGAAAGTCGAAGAACGCAACTTCCTTTCCCGTAAAAACATCCTCGAATACGACGAAGTCATGGAGCACCAGCGCCAACGCTTCTACGGCCTCCGCCAAGGTGTCCTCGAAGGAAGACAAGTCAAATCACTCATCTTCGATTACATCGAAGAAGTCGTCGACGACGCCGTCGCCGAATACCTCGACCCAGATTACCCCGCACTCTGCGCCGCTGAATACGCACGCGAGAAACTCGATTGTTCAATCCTCCCCGAACGCCTCAAAGGCAAAGATGCTAATGAGATGGACACAACCATCCGTAAACTCGCCAAAGAGGACATCGCCGCATCCATCGGCGTAACAATGGGGGAGTACATCCCACAAGCATCCTCCGAGTTCCTCATGGAGTTCGACTCCGCAGGCTTGCACAACTGGGCAAAGAACCGTTTCGGAGTAGAAATCGATACCGGTGATCTCCGCGAAGGCGGCGCCGCAAGCAGACGCAAAGTCCAAGAAATGCTCGAAGAAGCTGCATACGCAAAGATCGACGAAGCAGTCCTCGATGATATCGAACTCTTCGCAAACAAAGATTACGGCGCAGATCGCCTGAGCAACTGGATCAAAACCAAGTTCACATTCGATGTCCCTACAGATCAAATCATCAAGCACCGCGACGATGATGAACTCGAAGTCCGCGACCTCGTCATCGAAGCCGCCAAAGCACTCTACCGCAAACGCGAAGCAGAGTTCCCTGTCGATTTCATCATGCAACGAACCCAGCTCGCCGCCAAACAAGACCTCACCGCCGCCTTCGAAGGGCTCGCACGCTGGGCAAACGAACGTGCAGGATTAAACATCACCGCAGAAGATGTCAAATCGACCCCGCCACCAAAGATGCGTCAACAACTCGTCGACGCAATGGCAGCCCAAGTCGAGAATGACAAACTCAACGAAAAAGTAACCGCTGCACTCGCAACAACAACCGACGACGAACTCGACGCATACCTCATGCAAGAGTTCAATCAAGGTGTCACCCCTCGCATGCGATACCTCGACGAGGAAGACCGCGAAGACGCAATCCGCGCCCGTGTAGAAACCCTCTACCGTCCTGAACTCGTTCAGTTCGAGCAGATGGTCCTCATCGAAACACTCGACCAATCATGGAAAGATCATCTCTACGCGATGGACCAACTCAAAGACTCCATCGGATTCCGAGCATTCGCACAGACCGATCCAAAGATCGAATACAAACGCGAAGGCCAACGCATGTTCAAAACCATGATGCGCGAAATCAGAGAACAAACAACAAATGTCATCTTCAAAGCAAGGCTCGCACCACCCCGCCCCCAAGGTGCAATGCAACCCCCGCAACAACGCCCTCAACAACCCCAGCAGACGCCCCCAAAGCGTCCCCAACAACAAATGATGCAACCACCAAAATCGATGGGCAACATTATGGGATCATCAATCTCAGGTCCGGGTTTCTCATCCGCTCCAATGCCAGCGCCAAAACCAATCGCAAAACCAACCCCACAACAAGATCCAAGCCCGGACAACGAGAACAATCCGAGCTAAAACACACAAAAGAACGATTTGCACTACAATGCATCCGTCCACAAACATCACCCGTATAGAACTGTACGGGGCATCAGAGTAGATCAAGCGAGCATCAAAGCTCGACTGGAGACGCACACAATGAATCGTCCCGATACAAGAATGAAGAAGAGAAACTTGTCCCCCTTGTCAACAAGACACACCGGTTTCACGCTTATCGAACTCCTCGTCGTCGTCGCAATCGTCGGTGTGCTCGTCGCCATCACCACAATGGTCGGCAGCGCCGTCATCAACACAGGCAAAAAACAAGCAACACTCGGTGTCATCCAAACACTCGACGAAGCACTCGCCGCATACATTGACCAAATCGGGGACAACCCGCCGGCACTCGTCGAAATCCCGCTCGCCAAACTTCCTCAAAGCATCCAGGGTGCAACCGGAAATGAATCCGCGTTCTACCCCGCAGTTGACGGCCGAGCAAGAGAAGGCACCTCAGGTGATCTCACCGAAGTCAACTCCGTATCACTCTTTATTGAATCCGCATCCAGTGTCGCCCAAGTTCAAACAACCCTTACAGGGATCAACTCAAAGTTCATCAAGAACTACTCCGCAGATGAAACGATCCAACCATTCCTTCTCACAGTTTTTGACGCCTGGGACAACCCAATCCGCTATGTCCATCCCAAGTTCGATGGAATCATCGAACGCGAACGCAGAGCACTTGCAAGCGCAGGCGAACCCGTCAACATCGTCAATCCCAACAAACCTTACTTCGTCGCCGGCGCACTTCCATTGAACGCAACCCAGCGCGTCCGCATGAAGTTCATCAGACGCAACCGCCTCGTCCGCGCAGACTACGGCGATCAAGCACCTCCACCAGGCGGCACAATCCCACAAGGACTCGATGAGTTCGATTTCCTCCCAGACTCCGATGGCGGCCTCACCTCAGGCAACCGCCCATACTTCTACTCCGCAGGACCTGATGGAAATCCATCGACCATCGAAGATAATATCTACTCGAATACTCCACAGTTCGTAGATCCCAAAGTGGACTGAGCATCTTCAAACTTATATAATCCCAGCCATATAAAAATACAGCAATGAAAAAGGCCCACTCGCAATATGAGTGGGCCTTTGTTCTGTAATCTATATTGACGATCTCAATAAGCTTACGGGCAACCAACGCCGTACGCATTAAGGAACGCACTCACATCAAAGAAGTTGAGTACCCCGTCATCCGTAAAGTCCGCTGCGAGATCATTCGCTGCGAACAAGTTCAGGAACGCACTCACATCAAAGAAGTTCAATGTTCCAAACGGCTCAGCAAGGTCCGCAATACTGCATCCACCAGCCTCAACCATCCCGCTCAACACGAGCTGTAAATCCTCGATGCTCGCCTCATTGGGGAACAAGGATTGATCGTTGTACACACGGAATGTATAGGTCGCCGAGAATGTTCCGGTACCCGCATCACTCATTGATGCACTGAACATCGCTTCGCTGCCATTGGCAAGCGAATCCACCTGAGCAAAGTTTGTTGCAAGCACACCTGTATCACCGGTGCTTGAAATCAACTCAACATCAATCGGTGCACCAAAGGAACCGCCCGCTGCGATGTTAAAGAATGAGTACGCCTGTGATGCATCACCTGTACCAAGATTGATCGTGCCCAGATCAAGATTCAATGTATTGAGATCACTCCCGCCGTCAAACGATCCTTGCCCAGGCTCGTAAACATTGACCTCAACAAAGATGATGTCATTGACATCATTGTTCCCATTACCCGCGCCGCCCATGGTGGTCACATCAAGGTTGTCAACGGTAAGATCGCCGAGGTACTGCCCCGCAGATGCGGTAATGCTCGCATCAAATCCCAGATCAATCGGCTGGTTCACACCCGCCATGTTCATCGGGAACGCGTTGTAACAACCACTCACCGATGATGTCAATCCCGCCGACGCATCAACCCGGTAGTAAGTCCCATCGTCGCCCGCCTTGTTGAGCGTAAACGACATCGGGTCAATCGTGCTGCCCACAAGCGCACTGATATCAAGATCAATCGTCGAAGTACCATCCGCAGGTTCAAGGTCCCCAAAGTACAGTGTTGTATCATTCATCTGGTCCATGTACACCGACCATGCAAACTCTGGATGATCAACATACGCATTGCGATTGTTGGTGCGATAACCGGGGTTCAGTGTTTGGCTGAAGATCGCATGATTCCGATGACGCTCGAAAGTGCCCGGTGTATCAAGGTAGTGCCATGCCATCAATGATGCAAGATCACCCATCTGATTCCCGCTTGGGACACCATTGACAAGCACAAGTCCCGATGATGCATACCGCGTCGCAGAGTAGAACAACGAACGAGAAATATCACCCTTGTCCGTATCACCCGGGAAGTAAAAAGTCCCCTGACTTCCAAACCCACCAGTCGACGAAACATTCCCGAACGGCTTATTCCCACGCGAGCTATTAATGCTTGGATTACAAGGACGCAATGCATGGGGATCGCCAAGATTGCCCCGCGTGCTGTTACTCGCACTCCCAGGCTGACGACTCTGAGGCCACACATGCTCACGGTTCCAAGTCGAACCACTATCCCATGTCGAACTCACCGATGCGAGGTTGTACACCAAAAGAATCCGTGATGCATTGTTCGGATCACGATCATGGATTGCTGCCGAACTACGAAAATCACCATAGCTCCGCTCAATATGCCCCGCGGACATCGCTGAAGTGAGCTGAGACTTGAGCGTTGCTCCCGTGCCGGTCGCAGCCGAATAGTAACTCGCTGGCGGATCAAACTCATCACTCCCAAAGACAACAGAGGTTGTCCCCGCAAGTCCAATGAGAAAAGTAGTCAACGCAACGCGAGTAGTGGGGTGTACCAATTGGTGTCTCCGAAAATACAGGATTAGTCTGCGAAACTCGTGCACAAACACATCGGCACAAGCTCAATACGATAGCATAAAAGCATTCAATTACCAAGCATCAATACCGTCTCGATGCTCATTCGACTGGTTATAGGATCACAAATTCAAGCACCAAATCCATGGATCCTTCATCCATGAGTTGAGATTTCATTGTACAGTTCATGAAAGGAAACCCTCATGAGCGATCTAAAAACAAAGAAAACGAAGAAGAGTGTGCCCGCCTATCTCAAAACCGTCGGACCCGAACGGCTCGCAGATTGTGAGCAGCTCGTCGAAATAATGAGCAAAATCACCCGTGACGAAGGCACCATGTGGGGTGCAGAAATCGTAGGGTTCGGCTCGTACCACTATAAATACGCATCAGGGAGAGAAGGAGACTGGTTCCTCACCGGATTTTCTTCAAGAAAACAAGCAATCTCACTCTACATGATGGCCGAGTTCGACGGGCGTGCAGAACTCATGGACAAGCTCGGCAAACACAAGGTCGGCAAGTCCTGTTTGTACATCAAATCACTCGATGATATTCATATCCCAACACTCAAGAAAATCATCCGAGAGTCGGTGAAGGCGATGAAACTCAAACATAAATAATTGGTTCAGAGGGTCAACTAGTTTCAAGCACGCCTTCTTCGGCTGCCAACTAACCCTGCAACTGAGAGCAATGCTAATCCGCTTGGGCTTGGGAAGACTTGCGATACAGTGACTTGCTCGATGTTTCCGCCTACTGAGTTGCCATCGCTATTGCGATACTCAAAGATTGCAGATTCAAAGCTCAATGGATCGAGTTCGTGGGATGATGCGGGAAGATCTGTCCCGAGCAGGTTTGAGTTGGATAAGAATGAGCGAAAATCAATAAAAAGCAGATCGTCGCTGTCAGGATCGGAGCTGAAAATACTGATTCCGAATGCATCCCTTGCACCGTCAGGACTCTCATCGACAATCCCAACGAAGTGAGAGCTGTGATTACGAAGATAGTTTTCGTCGAATACGGTCACAACATCATTGAGGCGCATTGATGCGGACACGATTACTTGGTGCGCATCGTCTGAGAGTACACCACCAAAGTAAGAAGAGTTGAAGGGTGTGTCGATGGTTGGGGTGGCATCGGTGTTCATTCGTGCGGTGACTTCGAACTCATCGAGGTTGTCGAGTGTGCCTGTGAATGAGTAGTCGTAGAGGTCGCTCAAGGCCGATGATGTGGCTGCGGCGATGAGGATTATAGCCATACTGCGTGCGGTATTCATGTTTTTCATAATCTATCTCCATTGTCAAAATAATTGCATTTCCAGTTCAATCGAACCCTGCTGAGAAAACAAGTATACTGGATTTGGAATCGATCTTGAAATAGAAACTGGGAGAATGAATGTTTTATTGTCAATCACTATGAATATAGAAATGTGAATGTAAGTGGAGAGTTGGTATGGATCGGCGGATACATATATTGGGGGGATCGGGTTCGGGGACGACGACTTTGGGCGAGGGGTTGTCAAGGGAGCTTGGGATTCGGCATCTGGATATGGATGCGTTTTATTGGAAGAAGACGGCGGTACCGTTCACGGAGAAGGTGGCGGTGGAGGATCGGTTGGATGCAATTGAGGATTCGATCGCAGGCGTGGATGAGTGGGTGTTGTCGGGTTCGTTGTGTGGGTGGGGTGAGGCGCTGATCGAGCGGTTCACGCATGTTGTGTTCTTGTGGGTTCCTTGGGAGGTCCGACGGGCGCGATTGCGGGCGCGGTCGATCGAGCGGCATGGGGTTGATGCGCTTGCCGAGGGCGGGGAGATGTTCACGGTCGATCGGGACTTCATGGAGTGGGCGAGTCGGTATGACTCGGCGGGGTTTGAGCAGCGGAGTCGGCGGACGCATGATGCTTGGATTGAGGCGCTCCCCGATCGGATTCGTGTTGTTCGGATTGAGGGGGAGATGGGGGTTGGGGATGTTGTTGGTCGGGTCTTGGATAGTCTTTGGGTGTGATTGGGGTGGAGAACACAGGCGGGACGCCTGTGCCACCGAAGAGTTGGGAGAACAAAGGCGGTGAGTTTGGGAGGGGGTGATGATGGGGGAGAAGAGGTGGAGGAATGAAGACCCCCTCCGTCG